>Ga0098062_1000069_pt1 | contig 73839 bp, 73 predicted proteins | sample 23_taG_FD_81592 | JGI IMG/M metagenome (GOLD analysis project Ga0098062, IMG submission 81592) | Marine viral communities from Cariaco Basin, Caribbean Sea - 23_WHOI_OMZ | ecosystem: Environmental > Aquatic > Marine > Oceanic | place: Caribbean Sea: Cariaco Basin | collected 2014-11-11 | reverse complement strand
CGGCAATGGCTGCGATCTCAACGGCGACATTGAGAAACTCCTGAGACCGCTCCTGCAGAACGATGAAGGCTCCACTTAGGCCGTTGATGAGCGACATTAGCAATAACTCAAGTATGAAAAACGTTGCGCGTACGGCAGACAGGATTACGACTGATTTCCATATTGCTTTGAGCATTCGGCTGACTCCATCCTCAAATAAATGAGTGAAACTTACGGATGAGCAGCTATTTGGAAATGCGTGTTTTGAGTAAGGAGGATTTGTTGTGAACTATTGGGAAAGACCCTTTTGATTAGCTGATGATGTTTTTCAGGCCTTGGGAGGTTCGAAACTCTTTGGCTATTCCTCACAAATAACAGGGTCTCGCTCCAGCTCCTTTTCACCTCAATACCAACAATTTGAGCGTTGTCGGTCCATTGGGGCTCGCCCTCTTGGTTGCCGGAAATCGCAAATCTACTGTGCATTCTTGAATTAGTAAGGAACGGGTTAGAGCCCCTTTCTGAAAGCGAGCGCGATGAGGAATTGCCCCTGAATAGCATGGCGGGATCCAAGGCAGAAGCGGTGAACCAGAGGTTCCCTGGTCTCTCCGAACCTCTGGGTTGCGTGAATCCTGCCACGGGCCTTCCGATGATCGGGGATATCGACGTGGAAGGGAATGCCTTTGGCACCAGTTCTCCGTGTGTTGACTGCTCACCTGGGGTTAAGGGCCCGTTTTGTGAGCACGACTTGTTGGATCTGGGCGACAACTGGGTATGAGCTTCGATCATATATGATGCACCTCTACGAATTGTTCAAGCGCTCGCACCAGTTTTTAATGTCCGCCGGAAACCAGCGTCGACTTCCCAGTCCACGTTTCGAGGGCAGGCGGAAGCCTGTCGGGAAGTCTGGCATGTAGAAATAATTTTTCATAACGCTGGCCTCGCTTACTTGCAAAAATTTGGCTACGTCAGATGATGTCCATAGCTGAGAGTCTGGGCTTGGTTTATCAGCCTCTAACATTGACAGAAAGAATTTGCACAGCTGCTCCAGATTCTGAGGGAGCTCTGTGTCTGCTAGTTCAAGACCTGAGGTTGGATGTTGCATGTTGTTCCTCCGTTCGCACCGGTTTCTAGGTGGATACGGGGTGGAGGAATTTACACGCGTTAGTTGGAGCATGTAGTTACCCCCCGTTTTCTTTGCAAAAAATATTTGTCTCAGATTACACGATAGCTCGGATGGCAATTGGTAAGGTCAGCAAGATATATGGTTGCAATTTGCATATAATTGGGTGCGAGGAAACGGCTATTTTTGAGGGGCTATAAGCGATTTACAAAACGGATAGTCGCCATACTAAATATGTCATGTGGAAACGCGACCCCTTGGAGCCAAATAAGACATTTAAAAACCGCACAGTCCCTTAAAAAAGTGAGGTGAAAAATTCGGGCGTGGTTCCAAGTCCTCTCTGGAAAACAGCGTGGCGCTCCGACAACTGTTTTTGGTCGCAATCTGAGGGTAAAAACCACGATTTTTCAACTCGTTATTCTGAAAAAATGAGCACCATTTTGGACGAATATGAAGGATAAAAACGGCGGTTTTGTTACGGTTTCCTCCGCAGTTTCTAGTGGGTTTTGAATCGGAAACTACTGTGGTTTTCTCAGAAAATTACAAGAATAAAGGTGGAAATATCTACCTATACGTTCCGTGTTGGGTCGTTTTTTCTGCACGATAGACGTCCCTGTAATGCCATCGAATTGCTCCATAGATGGCAGTGACACCAAGCGATATAGCGATTAAAAAAATCGCTAGAATGATGGACAAACTGGGAACCATAATAGCCTCAAATGGTAATTTTAGTTGGTGCAGGGCGTGATTTTGAGCCGCTGTAGCCTGCTCCTCAGTCCGATTCTAACGGCTTAAGGAGCAGATCGAGGCATCAACTAGTCGAGTTTTTGCACCAAATCCGAAGGATCTGGCGCGTAGTAAACTGATTGCAGAATTTTTAGATCCTTGTGACCAGAAATTTTGGCCAGCTCCATCGGTCCAAATTTTTGCGCCAGCCTCGTGAGAGCAGTTCGCCGTGTGTCGTGGAAATGGATGCCCTCGAGTCTAGCTTTTGTCATGATTTTTCGCGAAAGGGCGTCTCGCTGCCGTGAGGTAACGGAGAAAACAGTTTGCGATCCGCCCGTGTAATCCAGGACGTGGTTTAACACCTGAACCGCTTTTTTCGAGAGTGGTACCCATCTAGGTACGCCCGTTTTTGTTTCCGGGATGTAAACAACGCGTTTGTTGAAATCGATATCCGCGACTTTCATATTGCAGATTTCACCACCCCGCATCGCTGTCTCAGAGGCAAATAGAAACATTGCTCCGACTCGACTCAATACTGTTTTTGGTGGGGAGCTGAAGCTGAAACCACTGGCCTTAAGGTAGGCTTCAATTTCTGTTGGAGCGATCACCCTGTCACGAGGCTTATTTTCCGGCGGCCTTGAGACTCCGGCCATGGGGTGTTCTGTCAGCCACTGCCATTCGCGCCAAGCCAGCTTGCAGGCATGCGTCAACAAGTTGAACTCTCGATTGACAGTGGAGCCAGAGACTTTTTTCATTCGTGCGTCCCGCCATGCCGAAAAATGCCGCGGCCCAACATCCACAAGCCTCACATCTGCAAGAAGTGGATCCCGCATCATCTGGTTGAGTCTGGTGATTTCCCAACGGGCCCCACGTTTCTTTGGAGAGATGTCATCTCGATAACGTTTAAGCACGTCGTGCATTCTGGCATTTGCGGGTGCGGCACCTGGAGTGTGATGGCCACTTTCGATTTCGTACTCGACCTGGTTCGACCAGGCTATAGCGTCTCGTTTAGATCGAAAGGTTTTCGATCTGCGGACTCCTTTCTTGAAAACATCGGCTCGCCAACCGGTAGTGGTTTTTTTGAAACTTGCCACTGAATATCTCCTCACATTAGAAAACCAAATGCGCAGGCCAGCGGAAAGGGGCTTACGCCCATAAATTACGGCCTGGGAGATATTAGGAAAGGGTGGGGCGAGTCGTGATTGTGTCGTGACGAGTTTTACCAGATTTTTCCCGATTTAGGAAAATCAATGGGTTACATTTGTACGTTCCGTACACGACATTGGTTGATCTTAATCGATCATTAGTCTTTTAAAACAGTGGGTTACGCATTTCTGGGGAGGGAGGAAATGGTGCCCGGAGGCGGAATCGAACCACCGACACGAGGATTTTCAATCCTTAAAAGTGGGCATTTTTTGGCGTTGATCTACTCCCCAGAAAAACAACTAAATGCATGATTTTCAACTAATAGTTGACAACGAAATCACTTCTTTACATTGACTCGTATACACCGGTATTCTCTGAATTTGCTTACATAGTGCTTACACGGCGCTTACATTTTTAGGGAAGGGTTCACGGTGCGAGTTAATCTGACGGCTGGAAGAATTGAGGGCTTCAAGTGCCCCTCTGATAGCAAACAATGCTTTCTTTGGGATTCTACGGTGCCAGGGTTGGGCGTTCGTGCCACCGTTAAGACAAAGGCTTTCATCTATCAGGGGCGGGTTGATAAAAAGGCAATCCGGCTAACTATTGGTGACGTTCGCACATGGGGTATAGACGAGGCCCGCGCGGAAGCCCGTAGGCTGGGTACATTGCTAGATCAGGGAGTTGACCCCCGCCTAGAAAAGAAGCAGCGCCTTGATGATCTGAAGCAGGAGCAGAGCGAAGCAAAGCGGGCTGATGCCACCGTTGCTGATGCGTGGTCAGATTATATCGAAGCGAGAAAGCCCCGGTGGAGTGAGCTTCACCTGAAGGATCACCGCAAGATCAGCCAAGCCGGTGGTTTACCCCGCCAGCGTGGAAAGGGAAAGACACAACCTGGTGCATTAGCTCCATTGATGAAAATGAAGCTGGCGGATATAAACGCTGGCACCGTGGGGCAATGGCTGGCAAAGGAAGTTGAAACACGACCTACCCGCGCCCGGTTAGCGTTTGCCCTGTTTCGCGCCTTCCTGAACTGGTGTGACGACAATCCCCGTTATCAGGGTTTAAGTAGCCCTGATGCTTGCTCAAAACGAATAGCTAAACAGACGCTACCCCGCAAAGGGGTGAAAGCGGATTGCTTACAGCGTGAACAATTACCCGCCTGGTTCAAAGGCGTTCAGCAAATCCAAAACCCCGTTATTTCTGCTTACCTTCAAATCCTGATGCTCACCGGTGCAAGGCGCGGTGAACTGGCAACCCTGCAATGGTCAGACGTTGATTTTCGGTGGGAGAGTCTTTCCATTCGAGACAAAGTAGAAGGGGAGCGCATTATTCCCTTAACTCCTTATGTCGCTTCCCTGATCGACTCCCTACCGCGCCGGAACGAATGGGTATTCTCTAGTCCAACGTCAAAGCGTGGGCACTTGGTAGAGCCACGGGCACAGCACCAAAGGGCACTAACGGTTGCCGGTATTGAAGGGTTGACCCTGCACGGTCTGAGACGATCATTCGGGACGCTTTCGGAGTGGGTAGAAGTGCCCGCCGGTATCGTTGCTCAAATCCAAGGGCACAAGCCTAGCGCCACCGTAGAAAAGCACTACCGCCAGCGCCCGTTAGACTTGCTGAGGCAATGGCACGAGAAAATAGAACTCTGGATTTTGGAGCAGGCCGGAATTGAATTTGAACCACCGGTGGCGGGCAAACGCCTACGCGCCGTTTAACTGAAATCCGATAGTCGGGCAATTGGAGATGATGACCATGAAACAAAGCAATGAGGCAATCACCAGTGTGGTAGTGCTGCTGAAAACAGCGGTGAACCGCCTAGAGGGGATGCGGAAGTAGTAATCCCTTCCTAGTTTCCAAACATAGCATTTCCGTGCCGTAAGTGACTTGGTACACCTTCCGTAATCGCAATCTAAATAAGCACATAAGCGGAGGGTACAAACATGCTTACCACTGAACAATTAGCCGAAAAATTCCACGTCAAACCTAACACCATCCGAACCTCACTATGCCGGAAAGGGCACTGGTGCGGGTTGCGCCCGGTTCGCCTTCCTAATCGCTTTCTAGCTTGGCCTGATGATGCCGTTCAACGGTTGCTGGATAGGTCCACCACTGAAAGTCAGAAGGCGTGAGGGAAGCATGATGAGCAGCGAAACTCGTGCAATAGAAGTTTACGAAATAATTTTACCTGAACCATTTTCGGAAGCATCGAATCGAGTAGTGAAAGATTCCACCGGTGGTTGGTTTATTGACCCTTTGCTGATGGGGGTAAGTGTCAACTATGTGACCTGCAGCAGTGATGGTGTGACCTATTGCACTATTGATGGTGAAACCTTTGCGGATATTGAGTGGCTGGCAGAGAACTTTCAGTCGCATAGAACGGTATTTGAAGTGGATGTATCCGGTGCAGCTCGAGCATACAAACGACTTTTTATTGAGCTTGCTGAGATGGGGCCATATCGCACGGGAAGAACCGTGTTTCACACCTCGGAGGATGTATTCAGTGAGCACTGAACAAAGATACCCGGACATACCTCCGAAGTTAATAGTCCCAAACTTGGAAGCAGTTCCGGAGGAGCTACAGAAATACCGCCAATGGGTAGTCTGGAAAGCCGTTGAAAAGAGAAAACGGGACGGTGCGGTAAAAGTGACCAAAGTCCCGCACAACCCGAAAACTGGAAAGCCAGCCAGCACGAAAAGGCCGGGAGACTGGGGAACATTTGACGATGCTTGTGAAGCCCTGCTGATGGACGGCTACACCGGCGTAGGATTCGTCTTCACCGCTGATGATCCGTTCATAGGGGTAGACCTAGATAACTGCTTTGTTGAGTCCGGGGACCTGCGAGATGACGCGCGGCGGGCAGTGGATGAGCTGCAATCTTTCACCGAAAGATCACCATCTGGTAAAGGACTGCATATTATCTGCAAAGGGGAGTTGCCCGGTGCCGGTCACTGCGACAACAAAGCAGGCCGGGAAATGTACCAGGAAGGGCGGTTTTTCACGATAACGGCTGATGTAGTGGAGGGGCACGCCGCCGTTAAAGCTGGTGGTGCCGCACTCAAATCCCTGTATTCGGACTGGTTCGGGCAATCCGCCAGCAATGACGAAAAGCACATCGTCAGTGATCTGGATTGGGATTCTGAAGCCCCGTTGGTGTCGTTAGATGATATGCCGGTAGGGGATAGCTGCAAAGTGCTGATTAGGGACGGTGAAGGTTTAGACAAATACACTGATCCTACCGGAAGTCCTGACCGTTCTGCTGCACTGCTGGCGGTGTGTCAGGAGCTAATCAGCGCCGGTGTAAATAAAGAGTCGATCCTGACGGTACTCACCGATAAGGAACACTATTTAGCAAATGCTGCACTGGATCGAAGGGGAGGCAACCGGGAATCAGCAAAAGAATGGTTATGGAAATATACCCTGACAAAAGTTCTGGCGGAGTGGCGGGAACTGGTGAATCTGTTTGATGATTTGCCGCCATTGGAGCGGAAAGAGCGGGCACCGGTTCGCCGTGGTTTTCGGTTTATTTCTGGTACTGAGCTGATAGCCAATATCGCGCCCGTTCAGTGGTTGGTAGAGAAGTACATTGAAGCTAACGCAATGGTGATCCTTTTTGGTGAACCTGGCGTGGGTAAATCGTTCGTTGCTCTTGATATGGCCTGTTGTATCGCCACCGGTGAAGCATGGCAGGGGCTACCGGTAAAACAGGGGCCGGTTTTTTATATCGCTGGTGAGGGGCACGCAGGAATAGGCCGTAGGCTTGCCGCCTGGTGTAAGCACCGAGGGGGGAAGCTAGAAAACATCATGGTGAGCAATACCGCTGTAGCGCTTACAGAGGAAGAAAACGTGATGGCTATCGTGAGGATGATTCGACGGTTGATCAGTGAGCACGGAACCCCAGCGTTGATTGTAGTGGATACATTGGCGAGAAATTTTGGTGGCCTCGATGAGAACAGTAACAAAGATATGGGGCTGTTCGTTCAGCATATGGACCGGCTGAAGCATGAGCTGCAAACCACCGTTTTAATCGTTCACCATACAGGGCAGGGGAATAAAGACCGCGCCCGTGGTGCCAGCGCATTGAAGGGAGCCGTTGATATTGAACACCGGGTTGAAGCGAGGGCTGGTGGAACTATCGCGTTGCAGACAACAAAAATGAAAGATGCAGAGTTACCCGAACCGGTTTTGATGAGGCTCCACGGTGTGGATATGGGAGAAATAGGAAATAGTGCGGTAGTTGTCCGGGCTGACGAGTTCGTTGATGACCCCGAACCCCCAATGAGCAAACAGCAAAAGCAAATATGGGAAATCCTAGTTCATGCAATGGATGATGCCGGTGGTGAAGTTCTGGACAACAAAGCATTGGTTGAACGGTGTGAAACCCAGAGAATAAGCAGGGCTAGAGTGACTGAGGCGCTCAAGCATTTTGAGGCTCAAGATTTAATCACCGTGGACAGGAAAAATAGACCCCTACTGATTCGCCTGAAAGACCCGGTTTTAGATTAAAAACCCTTCCTGAAGTTCGGAAACCCAACCGAACTTCTTTTTTCCCTTTACACGATGTTCGGTTAAATTCGGTTCGATAGTTCGGCTAAGCGAACATTCGGGAGCCTTTGTGCTGCAAGGGGTTTGGCACCGTTGGTGTTTTTTGTTCGGTTCGGTGGTTCGGTGTTCCCGCAAGTTCGCTCGGTGTACCCCCCTTTAGGGGTACCGAACATGCGAACCGAACTGAGCTACCCGGTGATTAATAATTGAATTGTGGTGCTATAGAGTTTATGAAAATAACCGAATACCGCGCTCCGCGCTCCCCACGGTGGCTAAACCGGCTGGTAAGGACCCGTGACCCGCTGTAGTCTTTGGCTACGGATATGTGAGGGAAGGGAGAACCTGATGATGATAAAGAATCAGTATCGAAAGTGCCCGAAATGTAATGAGGTAATAGGAAAGACCGCGAGCCGGTGTAAACACTGTGGTGAAGACTTCCGCGCATTCACCGTTGCAGGACTGTTTCAAGGTGTCGTGGCATTAGGGTTGCTAGGGTTAATGTTGTGGGTGTTTATAAGTTGGGAGATGGGTAGCTTTGATGACCCGCCACCGTCCCCGTCTAAAGTCCCTGAAGGAGGGGTGAGGTATGAAGGGCAGATATATGGCCCGTGGGAAAACCGGCCATTGACGAGTTTGAACAGAGCACTGCAAGAGCATGGCGCTTTCTGCCCTGACTACAAGTATCGAGAATCAGTCACTTCCAGTTCAGAGTATATTGTCTATTGCCTCATGGAATACGAGGGCAGGATGGTTGCGGTTGATGCATACGTGGTGTTTCCACGAGGTGGAACGGTGATAGGCCCGGTAACCCCAGATGGGCGGTTAGAGTAACCCGCATTCACCAAATCTGCTTACACATTGCTTACATTTCCGGATTCTAGAAACAACAAAGCCCGCAAAAAGCGGGCTAAGTCATTGAATTCTAATGGTGCCCGGAGGCGGAATCGAACCACCGACACGAGGATTTTCAATCCTCTGCTCTACCGACTGAGCTATCCGGGCGTGTTGAGCTATGTGCTCCAACGGGGCGCTATTAAACCGGTTTAGGGGTTGGGAGTCAAGGCCGGCGAGCAAAAATTTCTTAATATTTCCGCAGTTGATCAGGCCTTGACCAAATTCCTCACTTTTCTGGCGGTACGTACCCTTCGGCCTTGTCGAAAGGCTCGTTATTAAAGAAGTGGTCCATCTGCGCTTGCAGGTATTTGCGGTTGTTCACGTCCATCAGATTCAGGTGCTTTTCGTTGATCAGCATGGTCTGCTGATTCTGCCATTCGTCCCAGGCTGCTTTAGATACGTTTTCAAAGATATCCTGCCCCTTTGGGCCGGGCATTGGAGGCATAGACAGGCCTTCCATTTCCTTCTGGTACTTTCGGCAGAATACAGTGCGGCTCATGATGGCTCCTGTGTCGAGTGTGTGGCTTTGAGCATGATACCAGATCGCGTCAGAGCAGGGCGCTTTGCTCTGGCTCGGTCAGTAGGCTGCGAATCGGGGCTGGTAGCCCCAATGCCAGTGCTTCGTCCCGGTGCAGCCAGCGCTGGCTTTCCGAGTCTGCCACTTTAATGCTGGCGGATACCGGCAAGCGGGCCGGCTGAATGTGTAAGTGATAATGGCTGAAGGTATGGCGAAAACCGCTGATCAACTCCGGGTCGCGGCACACGAGCCCTAGTTCTCTCTCACAGGCTTCTTGCAGTTCCTCCGCACCGTATGCCGGGTCAAGCTCAGGAAGGCTCCAGAGCCCGCCCCAGATGCCGCTGGGAGGGCGCCTTTCCAGCAGAATGCGTCCTTCGCTGTCTTCGAAGATCAGCATCCAGGTGGTTTTCTCCGGCTTCTGTTTTTTCGGCTTGGGGCCGGGGTACAGGTGGGTTTGGCTTTCTGCGTAGGCAGCGCACCCACTGTTGAGGGGGCAGTTGTCACATTTGGGTTTGCTGCGGGTGCACACCATAGCGCCCAGATCCATAATACCTTGGGTATAGTCGCGCACGCGTTCATTGGGTGTGTGGGCTTCAGCATGCTCCCACAGCTGCTTTAGAACAGCGCTTTGTCCCGGCCAGCCGGGAACGGCGTGGTAGCGGGCCAGCACCCGTTTTACGTTGCCATCCAGAATCGCGGCGCGCTTGCCGAAGGCTTGAGCCAGAATGGCCGCTGCAGTTGAACGGCCGATGCCGGTCAGTGATTCCAGTGTTTCCTGATCTTGAGGAAACTCACCATCGAACTCGTTAACGACCTGTTTTGCGGCTTTGTGCAGGTTTCTGGCGCGGGCATAGTAGCCAAGGCCTGACCAATGGCTGAGTACGTCGTCAACGGGGGCTGCGGCGAGTGCCTGCACGTCAGGGAAGCTGGCCATGAAGGCTTCAAAGTAGGGGATAACGGTGGCGACCTGAGTTTGCTGAAGCATGATTTCAGAAACCCAGACCCGGTAGGCGTTGCGGTTGTGGTGCCACGGCAGGTTGTGCCTGCCGTGGTTGTCGTACCAATCGAGCAGTTTGTCGGCGAAAAGGTCTGGCATTAGTTGAACAGACCTTTAAGTGCGTCTTTCACTTTGCTGCCTTCTTCGCCCAGCTTTTCCTTGAGTTTTTCGTCAACTTTGTCTTTTGCTTTCTGTTTGGCATCGTCCACTTTTTCCTCCGCCTTTTCCTTGGCCCGGTCGATTTCTTCTTTCGCTTTCGCGCGGGCAGCGTTGGCGGCAATGTCTTTTAAAGCGTCGCGGAAACGAGAACCGTCAAAGGAGCACAGGCCGGCCGGGTCCTCGGCGAAATTGCCGCGGCATTCAACCGGAATCACGACGTCCTTAACATACTCGGTGGTACGGCACGCTTGGTCGCGGTGGATGTCACCCACAATGCGTAGCCCGACTTCGTAATCGAGTTCGCTTTGCTCGAGTTCAACGGTGCCATCGCCTTCCAGGCGCATACCGGCCAGTTCCGCCACCAGATCGGTGTTGTTCAGAGTGTTGCCGTCGATTTTCAGGGTGCCGTGCATGTCGTTAAACGGCGTAGTTGAGCCCCAGTCGGACGTGGCCAGTTGTTCCTGATTAACCAGCGCGATGCCTTGGCAGGCCATGCGGGTGAGGTTCATTTTCCGGAATTCACCTTCGGCCAGGTTGAAGCTGATTTCGCCTTTGGCGTTGTTGCGCAATGCCGAGATACGGTTGCCAGTCGTATTGATAGCAAGATTGAGGTTGGCGCCACCAGACAGCATGTCTACCTCTGCCAGATCCGTCAGTAATGGCAGTGTTTGCACGTTGTTAACGTCAGAGCGGATGTTCCACTTCGGGTTGTCGGTGCGGGCATCGATGGTGACATTGGCGCCGAAGGTGCCGTAGTAAAGTTTGCCGCTGAACTCGTCTACTTTCAGCAAGCCGTCTTTTGCCGTGGTGCTGGCTTTGATTTCGTTGATGGTCAGGTTGCTGACAATCAGTTCACCCAAATCAAAATTGATGTCCAGCAACAGCGAACGCAGGGTTTCCAGTGGCAGGAGATCGGTTTCAGGGCTATTGGCAGAAGCGGTTTCGGTAGCCGGGCTGTCGTTTTCGCTGGCTGCTTCGTCGGTGGTGCCTTCTTCAACTGCCGGTGGTAAATACCGGTCTGCATCCAGCTTGTCGCCTTGCAGATTGAACACCAGGCCACCGTTACTCAGGGTATAGCTGCCGTTACCGTTAAAATTGGTGTCGTCCAGGGTAATCTTCAGGTCGCTCAGTGCCACCGTGCCCGGTTTACCGCCAAGATTGGTTGAAAGCGCGATGGCGTTCAGGACATCCGGGTCGGTGGTTTCAATGGCGGGTTGGCCAAGATTGTTCAACAGTTCTTTCAAAGAAAACTCGGAGATGGCCAGGCTGCCATTCAATGCCGGCTTGTCGCCAAAACCTTTCACGTTGAGGTTAGTGCTTAGCTGTAGGTTGGCCAAACTGGCGGTGAAATCGCTCAATGAAGCGGTTTCCTCTTCAAGGTTGGCTGCCAGGGAGCCGCCCACCTCAGCGGTGACAGACTTGCCGCCAAACGGCTCGCCGTTCATGTCGAAGACGGCTTTCAAGCCCCCCATGGTGAATTCGTTGAGCGCTTGATTGGCTTTCAACTGGGCGCTGATACTGCCGTCTACGGCTAGCTTCGGTTGCGCTGTTTCTACCTTGAATTGAATGTCCAGCGGGAACTCGGAGTCCAACGTGATGTTGCTGGCCATTACAGTAAAGTCTTCCAGTACCACCGATTGCCCGGTGCTCAGGTCGTTGTAGTGAACACGGGCGTTGCTGATTTCCACGTTTTCAACGTTGAAATTAAGGGCTTCGCCGCCTTCGCTAGCTTCAGCGGTTTGTTCGGCGGCTGCGGGTTTTTCCTGGGGGGCTGCTTTTTCAGGCTCTTCGGTGCCGGCAGGTTTCTCTGCCATGATTCGCGTCCAGTTGCCTTCGCCTTGCTCATTCACTTCGAAATGGGCATCCAGGCCGCTGAGAACGAAAGTGTTTACCTGCGGAGACATGGTAATCAGTGACCAAAAATTGATTTGCGCAATCAATTGTTCCAAAGCGACAAACCGCTCACCTTCGAGTGTTGCTTCTACTTTGTTCAGTTCCAGGCCGAGAGGAATGAATGACCAGCCAATATCGCCTTCCAGAATAAGATCCAGGTTGGTTTGCTTCTCGACCACGGCTTCGATTTGTGGCTTGTAGTCATTTGGATTGATAACCGCCACAGCAATAGCAACGGCTGCGACAGCTAGTACGACAAGGCCGATGAGGGCGTAGAGCGCGTAGCGTATGACTTTCATTGCATGATTTCCTTTTCTTCCCGGGTGAAGGGAATTGCCTGATGTATGACGAACGAATTACTTAAAGGATAACGCAGGGTTAGCAAATTAACAGTGCAGGAATATGACAATGCGGTAGTCTTGGTTCAAAATACACCGCAAACGTGCCGGGGAAACGCTCTGTCACGCAAATAAGCATAACAAGGAGTCGGATGTGGCTATCACTGTTTCAATCGAACTGAACCGTGAACTGGAAATTCAGGCAAGCTATGACGAAGTATTCGACCTGCTGGCAGACGTACCCGAATCCGTCAGCCATTTTCCCAAGGTAGAAAAACTGGTTGATCTGGGCGACAACACCTATCGCTGGGAGATGGAAAAGGTGGGTGTTGATAAGCACGCCATCCAATCTGTTTACGCCTGTAAGTACTATGCAGACAAAGAGGCCGGAAAAATCACATGGGAGCCGGTCAAAGGCGAGGGCAATGGTGTCGTGAGCGGTTCCTGGGTTATTACCGCCAAAGACGCGAACACCACGCACCTGCGTTTCCAGACCAGCGCTGCTCTGACGCTGCCACTGCCAAGTTTGCTCAAACTTGCCATCAGTCCTGTCATCAAGCACGAGTTTAATAGCTTGGTTGACACTTACATGAACAACCTGAAAAACGCGTTCTAAGCCTAATCTTAGCGATCCAGCCCAGTGCGGGACTCCTGATGTGTAAATCGGTATAATCCGTAAACATCAAAGTTTTCGGTAGCAAGCCAGTTTTTACAACGGAGTCTCCATGGCTGAACGTAAGGCTCGGGTAGAGCGAAATACCCTTGAAACCCAGATCACTGTTGAGATCAATCTCGACGGTACCGGCAAAGCTTGTTTTGACACAGGCGTGCCCTTTCTCGACCACATGATGGACCAGATCGCCCGCCATGGTTTGATCGACCTGGATATCACCTGTAAAGGCGATACCTACATTGATGATCACCATACTGTGGAAGACATCGGTATCACCTTGGGCCAAGCGTTTAAGCAGGCCGTGGGCGATAAAAAAGGGATTCGCCGCTACGGTCACGCTTACGTGCCGCTTGATGAAGCTCTGTCACGCGTTGTGATCGATCTGTCAGGCCGTCCTGGCCTGTGCATGAACATACCTTATACCCGTGCGGTGGTTGGCGGTTTCGACGTGGATCTGTTTGAAGAATTTTTCCGCGGGTTTGTGAACCACTCCATGACGACTGTCCACATCGACAATCTGAAAGGTAAGAACACCCACCACCAGATTGAAACCGTGTACAAAGCTTTCGGCCGTGCCCTGCGCATGACCATTGAGATGGACGAGCGTATGGCCGGTATCATGCCGTCTACCAAGGGCGCTCTGTAATTCGGTTGCCAACAGGAATCTGAACCACCATGAAGACCGTCGCCATCATCGACTACGGCATGGGCAACCTGCATTCCGCGCGTAAGGCCGTGGAACACGTTGCCCCGGATTGCACCGTATTGGTTACCGACAACGCAGCCCAGATACGCGAAGCCGACCGGGTGATTTTGCCCGGCGTGGGTGCCATCCGTGACTGCATGGCTGAAATTCGCCGCTTGGAAGTGGATAAGCTGGTGAAAGAAGTCTCTCAGGACCGCCCCTTTCTGGGCATTTGCGTGGGTATGCAAGCGCTGATGGCTCGAAGTGAAGAGAACGGCGGTGTTGAAGGCATCGGCCTGTTTCCCTCGGAGGTGCGTTACTTCGGTGACAATCTGGCCGAAAACGGTGAGCGTCTGAAAGTGCCTCACATGGGCTGGAGCCAGGTAAGCCACACCATGGATCATCCGTTGTGGCACAACATTCCGGATGGCGATCGTTTCTACTTTGTTCACAGTTTTTACGCCGAAGCCGAGGGCAATGCCCATATGGCGGGCCGCACCCGTTATGGTGTTGATCTTGCGGCTGCCGTGGCAAAAGACAATATTTTTGCAACGCAGTTTCACCCCGAGAAAAGTGCAAGGGCAGGGCTGCAGTTGCTGGAAAATTTCACAAATTGGACTGGAAACCGCTGAACGCGGGCAGGGAACAAGACATGCTGATTATCCCCGCAATCGATCTGAAAGACGGCAAGTGCGTAAGACTGCGCCAGGGCCGCATGGAAGACTCCACCGTGTTCGGAGACGATCCGGTAGACATGGCCACCAAATGGGTGGAAGCCGGCGCCCGTCGCTTGCATCTGGTTGACCTTAACGGTGCTTTTGCCGGCGAACCTGTTAATGGTGAAATTGTTAAAGCCATTGCCCAAAAATACCCGGATCTGCCGATCCAGATTGGTGGTGGTATCCGCTCGGCCGAAACCATCGAAGCCTACCTGAAGGCTGGCGTTCAATGGGTGATCATCGGCACTAAAGCGGTGAAAGAGCCCGAATTTGTCACCGAAGTGTGCAAGCGTTTCCCCGGGCACATTATTGTCGGGTTGGACGCCAAAGACGGCCGCGTTGCGACCGACGGTTGGGCAGAAGTCTCCGAAGTCATGGCGGTTGATCTGGCCAAGCGCTTCGCGAACGACGGCGTTGATTCCATCGTATACACCGACATTGCCCGCGACGGCATGATGCAGGGTGTGAACGTGGAAGCTACCGCAGCTTTGGCAGAGCAGGGCGGCATTCCAGTAATAGCGTCCGGCGGTGTAACCAACATGGACGACCTCAAGCGTCTGGCCACTGTGGCGGACAAAGGTATTTTGGGCGCAATCACTGGCCGCGCCATCTATGAAGGCACGCTGGATGTGGCGGAAGCCCAAGCCTACTGCGACAGCCTGAACAACTAAGGAAGCATCATGGCACTGGCAAAACGCATCATTCCCTGCCTGGATGTCGACAAAGGCCGCGTGGTTAAAGGCGTGAATTTTGTGGATATCCGCGATGCCGGCGATCCGGTTGAAGTGGCGCGGCGTTACAACGAACAAGGCGCAGACGAAATCACCTTTCTGGACATCACGGCCAGTCACGAAAGCCGCGACACCACCTACGAAACCGTAGAGCGTATGGCTGCTGAAGTGTTCATTCCGCTGACGGTTGGCGGCGGCGTACGTACTGTGGACGACATTCGGAACCTGCTGAATGCCGGTGCCGATAAGGTGTCGATCAACACGGCTGCGGTGTTCAATCCGGAGTTCGTTCGTGAAGCCGCAGATCGATTTGGCCGTCAGTGTATTGTGGTGGCCATTGATGCCAAGCAAGTAAGCGCCGAAGGTGAAGAGCCGCGCTGGGAAATCTTCACCCACGGTGGCCGAAAACCAACCGGCCTGGATGCCGTTGAATGGGCCGTGAAGATGGTCGAGATGGGTGCGGGTGAGCTGTTGCTGACCAGTATGGACCGTGACGGCACCAAGATTGGTTTCGACCTTGGCTTGACCCGTGCGATCAGCGATGCGGTATCCGTGCCGGTGATTGCTTCCGGCGGAGTGGGTGAGCTACAACACTTGGCCGATGGCGTTACCCAAGGTGGCGCAGATGCCGTATTGGCCGCATCGATCTTCCACTTCGGTCAGCATACCATTCCCGAAGCCAAAGCCTTCATGAAGGCTCAGGGGATCGAAGTCCGCGATTAATTGCGCTTGGCGTAAGCAGGCCGAATGGCCTGTTTTTCGCCGTCAGCAAACATCTCCCGGTTGTCATTGCGAATCGCCCAAATTCCGCGAACCGTCGCAATGGCGATGCCCTGTTCATCCAGTTCCGGCAAATGCTTTTCCAGATAGTCCACCGTTACGGTGTGCGGATGGCCAATGCCAATAGCCGTGCCTTTCTTTTTGGCGGTTTCGATCAACAGCTGAAATTGCTGATCCACAAACTCTTCGGTTTGCTCGTGGTCCAGGAATACATCACGAGTAAGACTAGGGATTCGATAGGAACTGGCCATGCTCCCGGCAACGGAACTGGCGATGGTGCGGCTGTCCACAAAGTATAGCGGATAGCGGCGCAGCTCTTTCATCACCCATTCCATAGGCTGCATCTGCTGGGTTAGCAGGCTGCCCATGTGGTTGTTTACACCGGTCACATGGGGAATGGACTGCAGTGCACGCCGCAGTGTGGTGGTTACTGCGGCTTCGTCCATGTCGGGTGTCAGTCCACCCGGTCCCAGGTCGAAATTGCGGGTATTCGCCATAGGGGCGTGCAGCATAACCTCCTTGTCGTTCGAGAAGGCTTCTTTGGCAAGGCGCACGGTATGGCGCCGATAGGGCAGAAACGCCAAGGTTAGCGGCTGATCCAGCTGTACCAGTCGCTGGCCTTCATGCAAGTTGTTGCCTACGTCATCGATGATGATGGCGATGGTCGGCGGCATGGCTCCCTCCGGTGTCGCACTGTGGGCAACACTCGCACCAAGAGCCATTACTGCCGCAAGCCATAGACTACCAAAGCTTTTGATCACTGGGCGCTGTCCTTAGTGCCAGACAGAATGCTCATGCCTTTCAGCAGGTTCAGGGCAGAGCGTAGCTGGTAGTCTCTGTTTTCTGATGACGTGCGCGACTGTTCATTTTTCTCGCGTTCCTGGCGAGCTTTCTCTTCATCTTCACCTTCCAGATGGCCGCTTAAGTCTGCTTCGGTAAAGAACGGGCGGCTGTCCAGTTCGGTCAGCTCTGCCGGCCGGACTTCAATGTCCGGTGTGATGCCTTTCGCCTGAATCGAGCGGCCATCTGGTGTGAAGTAGCGTGCGGTCGTCATCTTGATGGCGTGGGTTTCGTCCAATGGGATGATGGTTTGCACGCTGCCTTTGCCGAAGGACTGGGTGCCCATCACAACGGCGCGCTTGTGGTCTTGCAGGGCACCGGCCAGGATTTCCGAGGCCGACGCAGAACCGCCGTTAATCAGAACCACAATCGGAGTGCCTTCCATCAGGTCGCCTTTCTTGGCGCTGAATCTCAGACGGGAGCTTTGAATTCGGCCTTCTGTGTAGACAATCAGGCCGCTGTCGAGCAATGCATCCGAGGCCTCAACGGCGGCTTGGAGTACCCCGCCGGGGTTGTTGCGCAGGTCGATGACAAGGCCTTTAAGATCGCTGCCAAAATCCTCTTCCAGATTGCTCAGAGCCTGCCGGAACTGGCGGCCGGTTTCAGCCTGGAATTGGGTAATGCGAACGTAGCCGTAACCGCTCTCCAGCATGCGGGATTTCACGCTGGTGACTTTGATGATGTTGCGGGTGACATCAATTTCGATCGGTGCGCTCTGGCCGTCACGCATGATCGTCAAGGTGAGTACTGTGCCGGGCTTGCCGCGCATCAGATTAACGGCTTCTTCCAGCGACATGCCTTTCACCGGCTTTTCGTCGAGTTTGATGATTAAGTCGCCAGCTTGTACCCCGGCCTTTTGGGCTGGTGTGTCGTCGATGGGTGAGATCACCTTGACGAAGCCATTTTCCATGCCCACTTCAATACCCAATCCGCCAAACTCGCCGGAGGTGCTTTCTTCAAGCTCTTCGTAGTCTTTCGGGGCGAGATAGGTTGAGTGCGGGTCCAGGTCGGAAAGCATGCCTTTGATCGCGCTTTCAAGCAGCTCGCTGTCGGAGACTTCTTCAACGTAGGCGCCCTTTATACGGGCAAAAACCTCGGTGAATTTGCGCAGATCTTCCAGTGGTAGCTGTTTTTCCGGGTCCGGTAATTTCAGTTCAACTCGTTGCCCGTCTTGCAGCCCTTGTATTACCTCATGAGGCTGGGTGTCGTTGTCTTGAGCAAACGCCAGTCCGGGAAGGGTAAAAAAACAGGTGGCCACGAGTGCGAGAGAGCGTAATGGTGAAATCTGGAGAGAGCTTGGGACCCGTTTCATTCACATATCCTGTTTTGTTTCCAATAGTTGGACGGGAAAGTTGTTTGCCACAGTATGGCGTTCACAAGAACGTTTGTCAGCCTTTCAGTTCTCAGCTTAAAGTTTGTTCAGCCAGGTGCGCGGATTGACCGGTTTGCCGTTTTTGCGCACTTCAAAATAAAGCGCCGGGTCTTGGGTGCCTCCGGTACGACCCGCCAAAGCAATGGTTTGGCCCGGGGTAACCCAGTCACCGGGGGACGTGAATAAGCTACTGCTGTGCCCGTACAGAGTCATGTAACCATCGCCGTGATCAATAATCGTCATCAGACCAAAGCCGCGCAGCCAGTTGGCAAAAACAACCCGGCCATGGTGCACCGCGGTTATTTCGGCTTCTTCCCGGGTGTTGATGATCATGCCGTTGCGGCGCAGTTTGCCGTCGGCGTACAACGCACCGTATTGGCTGGCGACTGTGCCCTGCACGGGCCAGCCCAGTTTACTGCGTTGTGATTCGAACGGTCGCGACTCGTTGGGAGACGGGATGTTGGCGATGGCCTCCTGCACTTCCTTCAGCAGTTTTTCGAGCCGTTCCTGATCGGCTTCCAAGGTCTTCTTTTCGCTGCGACGTTCTTTGATGTCGGCTTTTAGGGCTACCAGGGTTTTGCTTCGCTCTTTGCGACTCTCGGCAAGACGGTTTTGGCGCTGTTCAAGGCTGGCTTCGGTGTTGGCCAGCTCGACCCGTGTGGCCTGTACTTCCGCACGCGCTGCTTTGAGTTCACGAAGACTCTTCTGGAAGGCTTCCAGTCGCTCAACGGTATCTTTGCTCAGATACTCGTAATAGGTCATGGTGCGGGCAAGATTTCCCGGCTCGGTTTCGTTCAGTAAGACCTTCAGGGCAGGGGCTTCGCCTTCCATCCAGGCGGCCCGGATTTGTTTCATCAGGCCTTGGCGCTGAACGTTCAGGGTGTTGGTGAGTTCGGCTTCTTGCTTCTTTAACGCCTGCAGGCGGGATTTCTGCTCGGCAGCTTGCTGGCGCAGTGCCCGGCGTTCCCGGGTGAGTTTACTGATGTTTCGCTCGGTGTTGGCGAGCTGCTGTTCCAGTTTGGAGCGGTCTTCTTCGGCATCGGCCAGCCACTCATCTATGTTGGCGATGCGCTTCTTCAGCGCTTCAACCTGTTCGGGCGTGACGTCTTGCTCGGCGTACAGCGGCGCAGCCCCCAAAGTGAGGGCCAGCGCCAAGGTAATAAGACGCTTCAAAATACTCGCCGTTATACCAATCAGCCTATTTCAGCCAGGTTTTGGCCGGTCATTTCTGCCGGCGCTTTGTCACCCATCAGGGTCAGCAGCGTAGGGGCAATGTCGCTCAGGCTGCCGTTGTCTTTCAGGGTGATGGTGCGCGGGCCAGTGTAAACCAGCGGTACCGGGCCAATGGTGTGAGAGGTGTGAACCTGACCGGAGTTGGGGTCGGTCATCTGTTCGCAGTTGCCATGGTCTGCCGTGATCAGCGCTTCACCGCCGACTTCGTCCAGAGCTTCCACTACGCGCTGAACGCACTGGTCGAGGCATTCGGCTGCCTTGATCGCCGCATCCAGTTTTCCTGTGTGGCCAACCATGTCGCCGTTGGCGTAGTTGCACACGATCAGGTCGTACTTGCCGCTCTTGATGGCTTCTACCAGCTTGTCGGTGACCTCGGGTGCGCTCATTTCCGGCTGCAGGTCGTAGGTGGCGACTTTCGGAGACGGCACCAGAATACGGTCTTCGCCTTCGAAAGGCGTTTCCATACCGCCGTTGAAGAAGAAGGTCACGTGGGCGTATTTTTCAGTTTCGGAAATGCGCAGCTGGGTTTTGCCCAGTTTCGCCATGTATTCGCCCAAACCGTTCGTGAGCTGCTCCGGTGGATAGGCGCAAGAGGTTTTAATGTCGGCGGCGTATTCGGTCAGCATGACAAAATCGGCCAGTTCCGGATGCTTGCGGCGATCGAAGCCGTCAAAATCCGCCTCTACGAAGGTGCGGGTCATTTCCCGGGCACGGTCAGCACGGAAATTCATGAACAGAACGGCGTCGCCATCGTTAATGGTGCCTTCCGCTTGGCCATCTTTATGGATGCGCGTCGCTTTCACGAACTCATCGTTCTCTCCGCGCTCGTATGCTTGCTCCAGCGCGATGACAGGGTCTGCGCAGGTGAATTCGGCTTCGCCCAGAGTCATGACGTTGTAGGCGCTTTCAACACGGTCCCAGCGGTTATCACGGTCCATGGCATAGTAACGGCCGACGATGCTGGCAACGCGGCCAACGCCGAGGCTTTCCATTTTCGCAGCGGCTTTTTCCAGTGACGGGCGAGCGCTGCGTGGCGGCATGTCGCGGCCATCGAGGAACGCGTGAATATACACTTCTTTTGCACCGCGTGCGGCGGCAAGTTCCGCAGCAGCCAGAATATGATCTTCGTGGCTGTGAACACCGCCGGGAGACAGCAGGCCCATGATGTGCACCGCTTTGCCGTTGTTGGCGGCTTTATCAATGGCATTGCACAGGGCAGGGTTGTTCTGGAACTCACCGTCTTCCAGATCTTTGTCGATGCGCGTCAGGCTTTGATACACCACCCGGCCGGCGCCCAGGTTCATGTGGCCAACTTCGGAGTTACCCATCTGACCTTGAGGCAGGCCGACAAACATGCCTGACGTGTTGATCAGGGTTTTCGGCTGGTTTTGCCAGAGCTTGTCCCAAAACGGGGTGTTGGCGTTCGAGATGGCGTTGTCGTCAGCCGGGTCACGATGGCCCCAGCCGTCGAGGATGATCAGTGCAGTGGGCTTGCGCGTCGCGGTCATCATTTTGTCCGATTGGTTGTAGAATGAACGAATAGAAAGTGGGGTAGATTGTAACCGTTTTCATTTGTGCAGGCCACGCGGTAGCGCTCGGCGCTGCTCGCCTTCTTTGAGCGGGTGTGGGTGTGTATAATCCGGCCAAACTAATTTTCAGGGTAGCGCTCCATGGATCGTTTGTTTGAATTCGTTGTTAATCACTACATTCTGGTATCAATTTTTGTCGCGCTGATTCTGGCGATTCTGGCCCTTGAATCCCGTCGCGGTGGCGCAAAGATTTCAGCCCAGGGCGCTGTCACGTTGATCAACCGTGAAGAAGCTGTGGTACTGGACATCCGCGACCGCAAAGACTTCGGCGAAGGGCGCATCACCGGCTCGATCAACATTCCACTCAGCGGCTTGAAAGATCGCATGAACGAACTGAACAAGCACAAAGAAAAGCAGATTGTGGTGGTGGACAAGATGGGGCAGCACTCCGCAATGGCGGTGAAGCAGCTTAAAGAAGCCGGGTTTTCAGATGTTGTTCGCCTGAACGGTGGTATCGCTGACTGGAAAGCCAATAACCTGCCCGTGGTTAAGAAGTAATAGGGCTTGATCTGATCGGCGATCTGTCGCACTGTTTCACATTACTTGTCGGGGGCAGGCGGTAGACTGTCCCGGCAAAGCGCGACTAGGACAATGGGCCGAGCCCATGCTACGAAATAAAAACGAAAGGACGGATCATGGCTGAGAATCAGCAAGCCGCAGGCAACGAAAACCAGAACCAACCCCAGTTTGCCCTTCAGCGTATCTACGTGAAGGACCTCTCTTTTGAATCACCGAATGCACCGACGGTGTTTCAGGAGCAGTGGAAACCACAGGTAAACCTGGACCTGAACACCTCTCACACCAAAGTCAGCGACAACCAGTACGAAGTGGTTCTGTCGATGACCGTGACTGCCAAGCTGGGCGAGAAAGTTGCGTATATTGTTGAGATTCAGCAGGCGGGTGTATTCATGGTAGCCGGTATCGAAGGGCCGCAGCTTGGCCAGATGCTGGGCGCTTACTGCCCGACGATCCTGTTCCCGTATGCTCGCGAAGCTATCGACGGTGCTGTAGGTAAAGGCAGCTTCCCGGCCCTGATGCTGGCCCCGGTGAACTTCGATGCGATCTACGCACAGGCATTGAAAAAGAAGCAGGAAGAAGCGGCTGGAGAGGCCGGAGCTGAGCAAACGCACTAAGCGTTTCTCACTTCCAGACATAAAAAAACCGGCTAATCTGCCGGTTTTTTTATGTCTGCTGGAAATGTTCAGCTTGCGCCGGGGAAACCTAGCTGACGCCAAGCTTCATACACCACCAGAGCCGCCGTATTGGACAGGTTCAAACTGCGACTCTCAGGCTGCATGGGGACTCGAATCCGGTGGCTTTCTTCTAAGCCTTCACGAACATCTACCGGTAACCCACGAGTCTCGGGCCCGAACATCAGATAGTCGCCATCCTGATAGGCTACCTCATGGTAATGGCGAGTGCCTTTGGTTGTGAGCCCGAACAGCCGCTCAGGGCGCTCGGCTTCCAGAAAACTCGCGTAATCCTTGTGGATTTTTACCGTGGCGTATTCGCTGTAGTCCAACCCGGCCCGGCGCATCTGTTTGTCTTCGAGAGAGAATCCCAAAGGCTCAATCAGGTGCAGCTGGCAACCGGTGTTGGCGCAAAGCCGGATGATATTGCCGGTGTTCGGCGGTATCTCCGGCTCGTACAAGACAACGTGTAACACCCGCCTTAGCGCTCTACAGCCAAGGCGACGCCCATGCCGCCACCGATGCACAAGGTCGCAAGACCTTTCTTGGCATCACGGCGCTGCATTTCGTGCAACAGGGTAACCAGAATTCGGCAGCCGGACGCACCAATGGGGTGGCCAAGGGCAATGGCGCCGCCGTTTACGTTGACCTTGCTGGTGTCCCAGCCCATGTCGCGGTTTACGGAAATCGCTTGCGCAGCAAAGGCTTCGTTGGCTTCGACCAGGTCCAGGTCTGTCGCGGTCCAGCCTGCACGCTCCAGGCAACGCTGGCTGGCAGGAATTGGGCCGGTACCCATAATGGTGGGATCAACGCCGGCGTTTGCGTGCGCTTTGATTGTGGCCAACGGGGTTAAACCCAGCTCTTTGGCTTTCTCGGCACTGCAAACCATAACGGCTGCGGCACCGTCGTTCAGCGAAGATGCGTTGCCGGCCGTAACCGAGCCGTCTTTCTTGAACGCCGGGCGAAGTCTGGCAAGACCGTCAGCGGATACGCCGTCACGTGGGCATTCATCTTTATCAATCACGATCGGGTCGCCTTTACGCTGCGGAATGCTGATCGGAACAATCTGGCCGTCAAAGCGACCGTCGTTCTGGGCGGCAACCGCTTTTTGCTGGGATGCGGCAGCGAATTCATCTTGCTCTTCACGGCTGATGCCGTACTTCTCGACAATGTTCTCGGCGGTGATGCCCATGTGGTAATCGTTAAAGGCATCCCACAGACCGTCGGTGATCATGGTATCCACCATGTTCCAGTTACCCATGCGCTGGCCGTTACGGCTGTTAGGCAGTACGTGTGGCGCCTGGCTCATGTTTTCCTGGCCACCGGCAATGATCATCTCGGCATCGCCACAACGGATGGACTGAACTGCCATATGAACGGCTTTCAGGCCGGAGCCGCAAACCTTGTTGATGGTCATGGCCGGCACAGAGGCTGGCAGCCCTGCGTGAATGCTGGCTTGGCGAGCCGGGTTCTGGCCGCTGCCGGCGGTCAGTACCTGGCCGAGGATGACCTCGTTGATCTGCTCGCCGGCAACGCCGGTGTCTTCCATCAAAGCCTTGATAACCGACGCGCCTAGTTGATCAGCACGAACGCTCGACAGGCCGCCACCAAAACTGCCAATGGCGGTACGTTTTGCGGCAACAATGACAACATCACGCATGGAAACTCTCCGTTGTATAAATGCAGGTTCAGCCGGTCGGCTGCCCGGGAATGTAATTTATTGGCAGGTATTGTAGCGGGAAAGCCCGGGTGCGCCAAAACCACCAAAGTCGAGTTATGGTGCCAAAGCCTGCGTGATACGTGCGAGCCGCTCGTTGCGAATGGCGTTACCCAGTTCTTTGCCCTTGAAGCCTTGTTTCAGCAAATCTTGCGGGCTTACACCCTTTGCGGATTCAGCCGCGAGGTTCAAAGACTTCACATGATGTTGATGGGGTGTGCAGGTGAGCGCAGCTAACAGTTGTTCGAAGCGCTCGGGCCGCCGCCATAGGTCCGCCTGGTCAAACATGTCCAATACGCTTTCAGGGGACAGAGCGGCGCCGTTGTGTTGTGAGAGCCACCCCGTAAACAGACATAGCAGCCGGGTGAGATCCCGGCAGTCGTTCGGGCTTTTCATGGCCGTTGCTCTGGCGCTGGCTTCCGGCTCTGGCAGGGCACTTAGCAACGCCGCAAACCGCTGGGCGGTTGTGCTGTTTTGGGCACTGATACATTGCAAAGCTTGAAGGCCGGCATCGAAGCGTTCGGTGTTGGCCAGCTCGGGCATCAGAATATCCAATGCGCCCAGTTCGTGCAGTACGGTAAAAAACACGGTGGGCGACTTTTCGTGCAGCGAGCGCTGAACTTCTTGCCATACGCGTTCCGGCACCAGATGCTCTAACTCACCGCTACCGATCATTTTTCGCATAAGCGCCATAGTGTCAGCGCAGATGGTGAACCCGAGGGGGTGGAAGCGAGCGGCGAAACGGGCTGTTCTTAGAATGCGCAGCGGGTCTTCGGCGAAGGCCTCGGACACGTGACGTAGGGTTTTCTGTTCCAGATCGGTCAAGCCGTTGAACGGGTCCACCAGGGTGCCGTCTTCGTGCTCGGCCATGGCATTGATGGTGAGGTCCCGGCGTAACAGGTCTTCTTCAAGGGTAACGTCCGGAGCGCTGTACACGGCAAAACCGTGATAGCCGTGGCCTTGTTTTCGCTCAGTGCGGGCAAGGGCGTACTCTTCGCCGGTTTTCGGGTGCAGAAACACCGGGAAGTCGGCGCCTACCTGCCGGAACCCTTTTTGTTTCATGGCCTCTGGTGTGGCGCCGACGACAACCCAATCGCGATCTTTGACCGGTATGCCCAGCCGCCCGTCGCGCACTGCGCCGCCCACAAGGTAGATATCCATGATGTTCGCCCTGATTAGTATTGAGTGCCGTATTTGGCTGAAATCGTAGGCGGAATTATCGGTGCGTTACGGAGGTGACGCAAATCAGAAGGAATGGGGAAGAGATTCGGGGGCAGATTGCCTGCCCCCGAGGTGATTGATACTGCTTAGAAGGCGGTACCAAGCTCGATTGCTGCACCCACATCCGCGCTGCTATACAGAGCGCCGATGTCCAGACGCGCTCCGAGCACGTTCAGGCCCAAACCGGCGGTGAACTGAGTGCTTTCTTCAATGCCGTCGTTGTCGCTGTTGCTTGCCAGATTGTGGCGAACCCCGGCACGCAACTGGGCATAACGCCAAGCATCAAACTCGGCACCCACAGCCAGCCATTGAGTGTCGTCTTCGTAGCCAAAGGCTTCTTTTTTGGTCAGATCCAGTTCAGCTGTTACGACGTGATAATCACCTTTGTGGGCGATAGCTGCCGTGACCATAGGGTTGAGTTCAAGCGTGTATTTCTCTTCGAGCGCTGGGCGGCTTTGCGCTGAATCCAGCTCCATCGGAATCAGGTTTTTGACCACTACGCCGGCGTTCCATTCCTGCTGTTCACCGAACGCGTAAGCTGCACCGATGTCCAGGTTGAAGCCACTTTTTTCGGTTTGATAGTCGTCGCCGTCGAATTCATCGTCTTCGAAGCCGGAAACGGTTTCAGTGTATTGGAAGGTACGCAGTTCGACGTATTTCGGAGTCACGCCCAGTTGGAAACTTTTGCCGTTATTCAGCTCGATGGTTTTAGCCACGCTAATGCCGGCTTCTACAACGGCAGAGGCTAGAATTCGGCCGCGAGACTTCAGATCCCGGTCCAGGTCTGCAAGCACGAGTTCCGCCGCTGTGGCGTTCTCTAACTCTTCCAGATAGGCATTGTCATCCTTATCGAACTCGCCTCGGACGGTTGCGCGGAGATTCGCGTTTGTCATAAAGCCAACGGAGATAGAGTCTGTAGGAATTGCAAAGGCCAAGCCCAGTCCGGCATCAACTCGGACGGTGTCCTTATCAAATTTGTTCAATCGTTCACGTAAATCTTTTGCGAGGTCGCGAGCTTCTTGGGGGTTTGAAGCACGATTTAAGTCTTGAAATTCGTCAATAACATCTTGAATGTCATCAACCTGATCAATGGTTTCTTCTTCATCCGCCGCACGCACGTTAACGGATGGCAGCATCAAGCCAAAATCATCGGCCCAGTCGTGTTGCTGCGAAGCCATCATGGCTGGGTTGGCGCTCGGTGCGGCGGAGGGTGCAGCTACCGCGACACCGGTTCCGGCCATGGCAAAAGAGCGTGACGACATGAAAGCCTGAGGGCTGGCCAAAGCGGAGGTGGTGGCGATGGACAGGCCAATGGCCAGGGAGAGTTTTTCAAAGCGCGTAGCGTTCATATAGAGCCTGTTGTGGTTTAGTGGTATGCAGTGGGTTAAGTGAATTGGAGATTAGTTCAAGAAGTCGAAATAAGCAGCACTCAAGGCGTAACGGTTTGTTTTCGGCGTGTAAATGACGAAGCTTATGTTAGGTAGCGGTTTAGTAGAGGCTGTGTTGTCAAATGAAAAAGCCAATGTGCCGCTTAAGGTTACATTTTTTTACAGAAAATTTAAGAAATATCTATAGCCTGCTATTAAGTTTTAAGGCGTTCAGGCGTTAAACAATTAGTGGCTTGATTTCTCTGATTTTTAAACGCCCGCAGGAAGTGTGCAGGTGTTTTTTAGAGTTGAACCCACGATCTTAAATGACAAGTTCGAGCTCCGAAAAAGCAGAACGGAAAAGAAAAGGAAAGGTAATGATGATCAAGAAGATCGGGATGATGCGTGAAGTAGGCTTGGCTTCGGCCGTGAGCGCTTTGGTTTTCGGGGCTGCTTCATTGCAGGCCGAAGAGTTCAGCGCTTCTGCAACTATTCAAAATACTGTGGCTGTTGAAAAAGTTCAGGATATGGACTTTGGGGTATTGTATGCGTCAGGCGCCAATAATAAAGCTGTCGCTGGTCTCAAGTTGGCTCCAGAAGGTGGCATTACCAGTGTCACGCCGATTCTTGTTGATGCCGCCGGCGCAACGACAGACGCCCCTAAATTTTTGTCCTTGGGTGATGGGCAGGCCGCAAGAGGTCGGATCAATTCAGGTTTGAATGTGACGATAACTGTCCCTGGCGGAAAATCGTCGCTTTTAGCAACAGGATCCGCATGGGCTCCAGGTGAAGGTGAGCCCCTGAGTGTTAATGGGGACAGCACGGAGCCAAAATTCTACCTTGTGGACTTTGTGGTAGGTGACGTGGACGGCGGAACCGCAGACGTCGGAACCAACCCTGGGGATTTTGACATCACCGCCGACTTTGGCGCTGAGTCTATAGAGTTCGGTATTGGCGCGACGATCTTCACTGATGGCGGTGCTGGTAATGGCACCATTAAGGAGAAGTATCAAGCGGCCCTGTACACGGGAACATTTGAGGTTGAAGCAAGTTATTAATCAGTATCTCTTCAAAAAGGAGGCATCAATGAGATGCCTCCTTTTCTTGTTTTATCTATCGCCCGCAGTAATTTCTGCTCAGGAAATTGAAGAGTCGATTGCACTGAATTTCGGCACTGTCGCCATCACCGGAAACAACTCGAGCTCCACGCTTGAGCTCCCCCGCAGCGGTCGAAATTTGGTGATCACAGGTAATCTGATCGCAGTAGAAAATGGTGAGCCAGGCCGGTATCGGCTCACTGGTTTTCCGCCCAATACCAGCGTCGATATAGAAGTTGACTCTGCAAGCATGACGGCCGGTGGTACGGGCATTCCCGAGCCGATCACTGTTCACGATTTTGATATCGCCAGCGTATTTACCAACGATCTGGGCGAAGCGGAGTTCCAGCTCGGTGCCAGCTTCTCTACTTCCGGTGGCGGCGACTACCAGGATGCTCCCTACTCCGGGGACGCGCAAATGCGGCTGAATTTCTGGGCACCGAGTGTCGCCGATTTTGTAACCGTGACGCAGAACGTTGAGTTCCGCGGTGAGGTTCGCAGCGGCTTTGCGTTGAATGAGGCGGTTGCCATGCACTTCGGTACTCTGTTTGCCCGTGGTGAGCCGAATAATCAGGCAAGCTTGCGACTGTTTCCGGATGGCCGGCTTGATATCGACATTAATGGGGATGCCAAAATTCTCTCGCTCTCACCTCCGCGTGCTGCGGTGTTGGTGGTCAGCGGTGCGGCACCCAATCGGGAGTTGAGTATCGATGTTGATTCCTCGGACATAGAAATGCGCCACAGGGATAATCCCACCGGGCCACACTTTATTCTCTCGAATATAGAAACCAGCCCCAGCGGTACAGGCCGCACGGATGATACCGGTGAGCTGGAAATTGGTGTGGGTGCCACCCTGACAACTCAGAAAACCTCTTCAAACGTTGTGTACCCGTCGGGTACTTACGAAGCCACCTATTCGATTACCGTGTCTTACTGAAACAGGAACGTTCTGCTCATGACTTTCAAGTTTGCCCTGCGATTCGCTTTGAGCTGCCTGGTGCTGGCGATAGCTCTGGTTGCTCCGGCCTGGTCTGATATGTTGATCAGCCCAACGCGTGCTTACATGGACAGCAATAATCGCTCAGCCACGCTGATACTGCGCAATACCGCGGATGGTGCCAGAACCTACCGGTTGTTCTGGGAAGACAAACGAGTTAATGCCGAAGGCGATTATGAAATGGTACAAGAGGGCGAGCGTTGGCCGTCTGCCGCGAAAATGATCCGCTTCTCGCCACGGCAGATTACCGTGGGCCCTGGTGAGAACCAGACGGTTCGGCTGAATTTTCGCCCTCCCGCGGACCTTGAGCCCGGAGAGTACCGCTCGCACCTGAAGTTACAGGTGGTGGCTGAAGAGTCAGAGCCTGCTGGTGTGATTGAAATGGACGACCCGGAACGAGAAGGTGTGGGCTTTCGGTTGTTTATGCAGATGTCTTTTTCGATCCCCGTGGTCGCCCGCCATCAGGTTTCGGCCCCAGAGGTAAGCATCTCCGAGGTTTCAGTGGTGCCCGCAACAGAAAAGCATAATACCGTACTGGCGATAACCTTGAACCGAGCCGGGCAGTCCAGCAGTTACGGCAACCTGGTGGTGGAAATGCAAAAAGACGCCAACAGCCCGGTTGAGCTGATTGGTCAGCGTAAAGAGCTCTATGTGTTTCACGAGACCGACCGTAAGATTGTTCGGGTACCTCTACGAGACAAAGCCATTCCAGCCGGAGCCTGGATTCGCATTGCCTATAACGGAGCCGCCGAGTACGAGGGAATACTTTGGGATGAGCGGGTATTCCAAAGTAAGTGATTGAAGTTGGTCCTCTAAAATTCTGCTTCTGTAGCCATTTGTGGCCTGTCTATTGCTTGTCTCCAGCTAAGCGTCGGATTTTCGACAGTATTTAGCTGGAGGCTTGGTTATGCCCCCCTACCGGATGCCGGTAATTTCTTTTTGGTGTTTTGCAGCGCGCACTTTCGGTGGGCTGTTGCTTTTGATGTTTGCTCTGCAGGCTGTCGCCCAGCCCGCAACACAGGCCGTGCCAGAGCTTAAGCTGGAAAATGAACTGCTGCTTGATGTTCAGCTAGATAACTCATCATTGGGTTTTGCCATTCTCGGTTATCAGGACGGTGACCGTTTCTGGTTATCGTTGTCTGAACTGATGGATGTTCTGCAGTTTCCCATTAATGTTGATGCAGATTCCGGGCGTGCCGGAGGCTGGTTTATTGACGAAACGCGTGCGTTCTCTCTGAATCTGACCGATGCCTCAGTGAGTTCCGGGGGAGAGAGCTTTTCGGTAAATGGCCAGGCGGTTGCCTTTGAAGGGGATATCTTTGTCCTCGAGAGTGCTCTTGAAGCCTGGTTTCCGATATTGCTGGATGCGCGAATCCGTGAACTGGCACTGAGTGTCGAAACAACTGAGACGATTCCGCTGCAAGCCCGGCTTTCGAGAAGCCGAGGCCGGATTTTTTCCGGTGCCGGCGCAGCAAGCCGGGAACCCGAATTGCCGTTCCAGGAAACGCCCTATCGCTTTCTTGGTTCTCATGCGACCGATATCCGGTTAAACCTCAACAGCGTGCTGGAAGATGAGGATGATCGCAGCACTAGCGTGGGGGGTAACTACTCCATTCTTTCTCGTGGTGATCTGGCGTGGATGACCTCTACGATTGCCGTTACCGGGAGTAAGAATGACGATGTCAGTGATGGCCGTTTCAAGCTTGAGCGGTCTGATCTGGATGGCCCGTTACGCCTTGAGTATGTGGAAATCGGTGACGTGGATGCAGGTTCCCGCGGCATGCTGGTTCGTGGTGGTGGCGCCCAGGAGGGGCTGACGGGCTTGTTCTCTGATGAACAAGTAGATCTGCGGGGTGATATTCCTCCCGATTGGGAAGTAGAGCTTTACCGCAATGGCGTGTTGGTCGATTTCCAGGTGGTAGGTGGTAATGCCCAATACGAGTTCCTGGATGTGCCTCTGGAGTTTGGTGAGAACCGGTTTGAGCTGGTCTTTTACGGGCCTTTCGGTGAAGAGCGGAGGGAAGAGCGGGTTTTCTTTGCAGGGCGAAGCGGGTTAAGTCTGGGGGAGGTCAGCTATGAGCTCGCGGCTGTTCAGGATGGCCGCAGTGTATTTGATGTACGGCAGGGCTCGAGTAAGGGTGATGTTGACACCGGGCGATTCCTGGCGGACTTCAACATAGGTTTGGCCTCCAATGCCGTGGCATCGTTAGGCGTTGACAGTTTTGTGGCCGATGATGAGCGTGAGCAGGATTACAGTGCCGGTTTGAGCGTTAACTTTGCCCGGCTGCAGACCAGTGCCGGTTATGAGCGCCGTGCCCTGGCCCAGGATGAGGCGACTGGTCTTCTTCGGGCTCGTGTAGGTTCTGTAACGACAACCTCCCTGCGGTACACCCATTACCTGGATGATGGGTTGCCGGCAGAGCTGACGCCGGCAGACCGCCCCCAGTGGCGTAGTGACGTCAGTCTCTCTACACGTATTGGCGCTGTGCCACTGAACTTTGACGGCATTCATCAGGAGCGTGAACAGTCAAGCGCCTCTTCTGCGAGTGTGGGCACCACTATCTCAACCGAGGGTGGTGCGCGGGTTTCCAAATCGTTCTACTACGATCGGAACAATGAAGCAGGGCTTACCGATGAGCGCACGGGTGGTGTGCTGAACGTTTCTACCGGTTTGCGTCCGTGGCGGTTTCGGGCCGGCGTTGGCTACAGCCTTTCTCCGGAAACGGAGATCAACACTGTAAATGCTTCAGCCAACGTGCGTATTGATTCCAACATGACAATGAATTTCGATGTTAATCACAGTGCCCGCAGTGATTACACCACCTACCGTGCGGGCTTTAACTGGTTGCTGGATTATCTCCAGGTCAGTCCTCAGATTATCTATGACAGCAACGAACGTTGGGTGGGGCTGGTGAGCTTGTCGACCAGCCTGAATCCCCGGCCAGGAAGAACCTGGCCAGCCGTGGACCGGATGTCCCAAACCGGATATGGCGCAGTGCATGCACGGGCTTTTCTGGATGAGAATGGCAACGGCGTGATGGATGGCGATGAAAATGGCCTGGAAGGCGTCCGAGTAGATGCGGTTCAGGCCTGGCGTCTGGCTCATACTGAGCCCGATGGCAGTGGATATTTGACGCGATTGTCCAAAGATCGGATCACTGATGTAGCTATTGATCCGTCCACGTTGGCTGACGTTGACATGACGCCGACAACTCAGGGTGTGTCTGTGAAGCCTCGGCCAGGACGCTGGAGTCAAGTTGATTTTCCGGTGATTCGAACAATGGAGTTGGAGGGGCACGTTTATCGCCGCGATCAGGCGGGGACTGAGATGGTGCCCTTGGAGCGGGCACCGATATTATTGTTGAACGAACAGGGTGATGTCGTTGCGAGACAGCGCACTGCCTTTGATGGTTTTTTCCTGTTTGCAGATGTGCCTCCAGGGGTGTTTTCTTTGGAGTTGGCTGAAGCTTTGCAGGACAGAGTATTCCAGGCGCCTGGTAGAGTGGGTGTGAGTGCTGAAGGAGGTGTTATTCAAGATTTGGACTTTGTGCTTGCTCCCGCGGCTCAGCGACAGTTGGGTAACAAACGACTAATTGAAGGCGAGATACCGCAAGTGGAATTGTTGCCTGCAGAAAGTGTAGTGTCAAAACTTACTGCTGAACCTGAACCTGAAACTGAACCTTCAGTAAAGTCACTAGGCAATTGGTTTGTGCAGTTGGGCGCATTCAGCGAGCGAAGTAATGCAAAACGCTATTGGCAGAAATTGTCTAGTGACGGGGTTTTGTCCGGAGGTGCCATTGCTAAGTTTGAGCGTATCGGTGGTTTGACCCGCTTGCTGGCGGGCCCCGGGCGAGTGGAATCAGAGGCTCGGACTCTATGCTCATTGATCAAGGCCGAGGGTGCCGATTGTCTGGTTCGGGAGTTGGCAGAGTAGCTATGCGGCAAACTTTTGCCAGCTAACTGATTTTAGGGGGAGCACGGGTAAGCGCTAGCCTCTTCGAGTGCTGATTAAACGGAACTTTTGTTGTGTTGGCATGGATGTTTCAAGTGTTTAGTGAGTGCTTAACTTTCTCGCCTTGAATCTTTCGCGTTTTGGAGAACACTTGATGGCAAATGGCCGGTTTAACAATAAGGCCGCTTTATTTCGGTGGCTGCTTGGGCCTCTGGTTTGCGTGTGCTTGGCTTTTTCGGCTGGGGGGGCCAGAGCTTCGGGGGATTCTGTGATCGCAGAGCAAACCGAGAGCTTTTTAGGCGATCGCTCCAGTGTTGGGGCATTGGTCGGCGGCATACTTGCGGGCGCTTCATTTGCTACACCGCTTGCCCCTTTAGGTGGGACGGTGATTGGCTTTTTCGTTGGCAAAAGCACCGAATTTTCTAAAGAGGATGATGTTTCCCGGTATTCCCGCAGAAGCTTTGCTCCGGTGGGCGCTGGTACCAGTAGCGATGTCGGAGTTTTGGCGTTGAGTGGTGGCGCCGAGGCTGTTAGCGATAGTTTGGTTGTTGCCCGTCACGCAGACGGAAGTGACAGCGTTGGAGCAAGTACCTCCGGTGTGAGTGCTAACCCTTCTCCTGGAGTCTCGGGTGGCTCTCATACTGCGCCGGAATACGAGAGGGTGAGCGCCGAGGTAGGCTCGAATGATGAGCCAATTAACTTGATTATCACCAAAGAAGTAGGAGGCAGGCAAAAGCAGTTGGACGAACTTGCAGCAACTATCCGTGCGGAACAGAACCGGCCAGAGTTTATTCCAAGTCGGCGCTGTCCCGAACGCGATGCGCCACGCTACCGCAAGACGCTGGCTGTGCTCGGTTTTACCGTCGAGCATCCTGAGCAAGCTGTGATGGGGCAGCTGGGTGAGATCGGGGCTTCAGTGTCGAAAATTATTTATCAGCGTTTCCGGGAGGGGGGTAAAGTTTTGCCTTTCTCCGCGCCACGCTGGCAGCTGTATGCAAACCTTGAATCCGCGCCTACGGTGCAAGGCGTTACCTCAAATCGTTTGAGCAAGTACTCGGCTGTGAGCCGTGAGACGGGGGCGCAGTTTGTGCTGTCCGGTGTTGTTCGTAGCGTAGCGGTACGAGATGGCGGTGCATGGGATACCTCAACATATTCGAAAACCAAGCGAGCGTTATTTGGTGCAAATACGCAGCGCGATTTTGTAGTGGATGTTGTGGTTAATGACGGCTATACCGGTCGAGTTGTGCTTGAGAAACGTTATGAGGCTAACGGCGCTTGGGAGCCGGATCGTTATGAGACGGTCGTATTCGGCTCCCCTCAGTTTAAGAAAACAGGGTATGGGCAATCGGTAGATAAACTCCTGTCAGAGATTAGCTCCGAGGTCTCAGAGAGCTTGGCATGCCAGCCCATGCTGGTGCCCATTCTGGATGTGAACGGCAAAGATATGGTGCTTGATGTTGGCACCAATTCAGGATTGTTGCCAGGGGATAAAATGAAAGTGGTTCGTGCACAGTCGTCGTGGACAAACCTCGATGCCCCTCCGCGCCTGGTCGATACCGGCGTTGAATTGCATATTCACAGTCTGTCTCTGGACAAAGCGCAAGCTTGGATGCCAGCACATGGGCACGCTATTAACGTTCACCGGGGCGACTACGCCGTCATTTACTGAACGGCGTCAGTTGTGCTCGACTTGCGGCTGCCTGAAAGCGTCAGGCAGTGGCTTCGGCCGCTGCAATATCCCGAATCTTGCCGACCATGGCGCGCAGGCCGTTGCCACGAGTAGGGGAGATGTGGCGCATCAAGTCTAACTGTTCGAACAGCTCGTCAATGTCGGTGGCCAGCAGTTCCCGAGGTGATTTGGCGTTCAGGGCTACCAGGATGATGGCCGCCAGGCCACGTACGATCATGGCATCTGAATCGATCAGCAGGAACAGCTTACCGCTGTCTTCATCGTGCTGATGAATGACCCACACCTGACTTTGGCAGCCGTGTACGTAGTTCTCTTCAATGCGTGCTTCATCCGGAAATTCTGGCAACTGTTTGCCTAGGTCGATGATGAAAGCGTAGCGGTCTTCCCAGTCGTCCAAAAACTCGAAGGCATCCAGAACGTCTTCGAGTGTGGTTTTCTGGCCGAGAGGATTGTCCCGAAATAATTGTTTGCTAGCGGTCATAGCATACCCAGTTCAAGTTTGGCTTCGTCGGTCAGCATGTCGTTGTTCCAGGGCGGATCAAAGGTGAGTTCTACGGTCACCTTGTCGACGTTGGGCACGTGCTCTACTTTACGCTTCACATCGTCGGTGATCACCGGCCCCATGCCACAGCCTGCTGCCGTCAGCGTCATTTTGATGTAAACGTGGTTGCCGTCGTCAGTGCCGTTTTCGATCTTGCACTCGTAAATCAGCCCCAAATCGACCACGTTGACCGGGATTTCCGGGTCGTAGGCGCTGCGCATAGCTTCCCAGACCTGATTTTCGTTCACCGTGCCATCGGCGGGTGTTTCAAAGCTGCTTTCCAGCGGTTTCTTGCCCAGCGCGTCTGCGTCGTGGCCTTCGATGCGAGCCAGATTACCGTTGACCGCAACGGTGAATGTGCCGCCCAAAGATTGGGTGATGGTTACGAAGGTATCGGCCGGAATCATGATTTCCGTGCCCACAGGTACCAATCGTGCTTCCACTTCGCGCTTTGTCAGGACAACTTCCCGTTCTTGCATGCTCAATAAAGCCTCTGTTTATGACACCGTAAAGCTTTCGCCGCAGCCGCACTCCGCTGTTGCATTAGGGTTGCGGAAGCGAAACAGGGAGTTGACTCCCTCGGTGACAAAGTCGATTTCAATACCGTTAACCAAAGACAGGTGTTCTTGTTTAACAAATACGTCGACACCGTCGATGGAGAAAATGCGATCATCGTTGCCGGGTTGTTCAACCCATTCCGTTTCGTATTTAAAGCCGGAGCAGCCGCTTTTTTTGATGGCGAGGCGAATGCCTTTTGCGTCCGGTTTTTTATCCAGTTGTTTGCGAACGTGTTTGACCGCTGTGGGTGTCATGGTGACGTTGACATCGTTCGGGGTGAAGACTTCGGCTGACATGTTTCCACCTCCTCAGGTAAACAGGCGCTGGATTTTTTGCAGGCCGGCGAACAATTGCTCGACCTCTTCCAACGTATTGTAGAACGCAAATGAAGCCCGGGCTGTACCGGGTACTCCGTAGAAATTCATCAGTGGCATGGCGCAGTGGTGGCCGGTGCGAATGGCAATGCCTTGCTGGTCCAGCAGGGTGCCGATGTCGCTGGGGTGTAGCCCGGCGATCTTGAACGACATCACCGGCACTTTGTTTGCCGCTGTGCCGATGATTTTCATGCCGGGTACTGTGCTTACCAGCCCGTTGGCACGGGCGAGAAGGGCGTTCTCAGCCGCTTCCATGGCTTTTCGGTCAAGGCTGTCCAGATAACGGATGGCGGCAGCCAGCCCCACCGCTTCGGCAATCGCCGGCGTGCCGGCCTCGAATTTGTATGGCAGAACGTTCCAGGTGGTGCGCTCGAACGACACCCGTTCGATCATCTCGCCGCCACCCTGATAGGGGGGCATCTGTTCCAGCAATTCCGCGCGACCGTACAGTACACCGATGCCGGTGGGGCCGAACAGTTTGTGAGACGAGAACACGTAGAAATCACAATCCAAAGCCTGAACGTCAGGCTTAAAGTGGGGCACCGCCTGGGCGCCGTCAATCAAGGTCAGTACGCCCTGATCTTTGGCTTGCTTAATCAGCGAGGCAATCGGGTTCACGGTACCCAATACGTTGGATACGTGGGTGATGGCCAGAATGCGAGTACGCTCGTTCAGCAGGCTGCTGAACGAGTCCAGATCCAGTTCACCTTCCGGAGTCACTTGTACAGGCACAACCTTGGCGCCTGTTCGTTCGGCCACCATCTGCCATGGCACGATGTTGGCGTGGTGCTCCATGTGGCTGACCAGAATCTCGTCACCTTCGTTCAGGCGAGGGGCCAAGCCGTTAGCGACCAGGTTGATGGCTTCGGTGGTGCCGCGGGTCCAGATAATCTCGCGTGTGCTAGGGGCGTTTACAAAGCTGCGAACGGTTTCCCGGGCACCTTCAAAAGCCGCGGTAGCACGGTCACCTAGGGTGTGAGCGCCCCGGTGCACATTCGAGTGCATTTCCCGGTAGTAGCGGTCCATGGCATCCAGTACAGCGGTCGGCTTTTGGGCCGAAGCGCCGTTGTCCAGATACACCAACGGCTTCCCGTTAACCTCTTGGTTCAGAATGGGAAAGTCGCGCCGGATGCGTTCTACATCAAACGCTTTGGTGCTGGTGTTGTTTGCCATGGACAGATCGCTCATGCCTTCAGATCTCCTGGAAGGTTTGCTCGAAGAATTCATTCAGACGTATCTGGGCCGTATCCCGCACAACTTCCAGCGGTATCTGGCTAACCAGTTCGTTGATGAACGCCATGGTGAGCAGTACGTTTGCATCGCGGCGACCAATGCCCCGTGACAACAGGTAGAAAATGGATTCTTCATCCAGCTGGCCGATGGTGGCACCGTGGGCACACTTCACATCGTCGGCGTAGATTTCCAGTTCGGGCTTGGTGTCGATTTCGGCACCGTTGTTCAGCAACAGGTTTTTGTTGTTCATATCCGCAAAGGACTTTTGCGCGTCCTGATGGATATGAATGCGCCCGTTGAAAATCGCGTGGGATTGGTCGGCTGCGATATTGCGATAAGTTTCTTCGCTGTTGCAGTTGGCCGCCACGTGATCAATGGAGGTGTGGTTGTCGTAGTGCTGTTTGCCTTGAGTAACCACAACACCGTTGAGCTTGGTTTCGGCTTCTTCGCCGACCAAACGCACCTGCAGGTCGTGCCGGCGCAGGGGGCCGCCAAAACCAACACAGTGGCTTTCGAAGCGCGAACTGTGGTTCTGAACCACGCCAGTAGCACCAATGTGCTGAACCGACTCGCCTTCCATGTTCAGGCGAATGCTGGTCACGTTTGCGCCGTCGGCCAAGGTAAATTCGGTCACCGTGTTAACAAACGCAGGGGCATCTCCGCTCGACGTGTACTCTTCCACCAGCGTGATCCGGCTGTTTGCTCCGGCTTCAACAAAGATGCGCGGGAATGCCGAGCCACTGGTGTCTGCAGCGGTTTCATGAATGATGAACAGCGGCTGATCCAAAACGGCATCAGCGTCAAGGCGCACCAGTAAACCGTCATCAAAACGGGCACCGTTCAGACGAGCGAATTGCGCCTGATCGTGGTCCAGTGTGCTGCCGAGTTGAAGGGCGAGAACGTCTGCCTCTTCGTTGCTCAGATCGCTGAAGCTCTGGATGGTGATGCCATCCATGTCTGGGTAGTCGCTGGCTTCCGGGATCAAAATCCCGTTACGGAAGACGACTTTGTAGCCAGACACCGCGAGACTGTTACCGGCCTTGCCTTCTGCAGGCAGGGAGATGGCCATCTCGTCAGTCAGCTTCAAATACTTGCTGGAGTATTTCCAGTTTTCGGTTTTGCGGGTGGGCAATGGCATATCGACCAAAAGGCTCGCCCGCTGTTTACGCAGCGCCAGCAGCGGCTCAGGCAGTGTTTGCCCGGCCGGATGCAGGAAGGCGCTGGAAAGCATAGGTGCTTGTTTCATTCCGCGGCCTCCTGATCAGTTGCTGGTGTCTTCGTCGTTGATTCCCAACCAGCCGTAACCGCGTTCTTCCAATTCGAGTGCCAGTTCACGGCCACCGGATTTAACGATCCGGCCGCCCGCTAGTACATGCACGTAATCCGGCACGATGTGGTTAAGCAGGCGCTGGTAGTGGGTGACCATCAGAATGGCGCGGTCTTCGGCACGCAGGGCGTTAACGCCGTTGGAAACCACTTGCAGTGCGTCGATGTCGAGGCCGGAGTCGGTTTCGTCCAGAATCGCCAGTTTCGGCTGAAGCAGCAATGCCTGCATGATTTCGTTACGCTTTTTCTCACCACCGGAGAAGTCTTCGTTAACGCCACGCTTCAGGAACGAAGGGTCCAAATCCACTTGCTTGGAAACTTCTTTGGCCTGCTTCATGAATTCGGCCGCGTTCATTTCTTCTTCGCCGCGGTGCTTGCGCATCGCATTGACCGCCGTGCGCAGGAACTGAAGGTTGCTCACGCCGGGGATTTCGACCGGGTATTGGAACGCCAGAAAAACGCCTTCGCGAGCGCGTTCTTCGATGGCGAGGTCCAGCAGGTTTTCACCGTTCAGGGTGACTTCACCGCTGGTGACTTCAAATGCCTCGTTGCCTGCCAGAACCTGTGACAGGGTGCTCTTACCGGAACCGTTGGGGCCCATGATGGCGTGAACTTCCCCGGGCTTGATATCCAGGTTGATGCCTTTGAGGATTGCTTTGTCCTCAACGGATGCGTGCAGGTTTTTGATGCTCAGCATTTGTTGCTTCTCTCTTTTAACCGTCTGAATTCTTTGTGTTTGCCGTGGAACTAACTTAACCAACAGAGCCTTCGAGGCTCACTTCCAGTAGCTTGCCGGCTTCTACCGCAAACTCCATCGGCAGCTCTTTGAACACCTCTTTACAGAAGCCGTTCACGATCATGGAAACGGCCTGCTCCGGGTCGATACCGCGCTGGCGGCAGAGGAACATCTGCTCGTCGCTGACCTTGGAGGTGGTGGCTTCGTGTTCCACGATGGCCGACTTGTTCTTGCTTTCGATGTACGGGAAGGTGTGGGCGCCACAGCGGTCGCCGATCAGCAGCGAATCACACTGGGTAAAGTTACGTGCGCCATCGGCAGCAGGGCCGAATTTCACCAGACCGCGGTAAGCGTTTGAGCTGCGGCCAGCCGAAATACCTTTGGAGATGATGGTGCTCCGGGTGTTTTTACCCAGATGAATCATCTTGGTGCCGGTGTCAGCTTGCTGATAGTTGTGGGTCAGGGCAACAGAGTAAAACTCGCCAACGCTGTTTTCACCACGCAGGACACAGCTCGGGTATTTCCAGGTGATTGCGGAGCCGGTTTCGACTTGCGTCCAGGAAACTTTGGAGTTTTTGCCGATACAGGCCGCGCGCTTGGTTACAAAGTTGTAGATGCCGCCTTTGCCGTGCTCATCGCCCGGATACCAGTTCTGTACGGTGGAGTACTTAACCTGGGCATCGTCGAGGACAACGATTTCAACAACGGCAGCGTGCAGCTGGTTTTCGTCCCGCATGGGCGCGGTACAGCCTTCCAGATAGCTCACGTAGCTGCCTTCTTCGGCAACGATCAGAGTGCGCTCGAACTGGCCGGTGTTGGCCGCGTTAATCCGGAAATAGGTAGACAGTTCCATCGGGCAGCGAACGCCTTTCGGAATGTATACGAACGAGCCGTCCGAGAAGACTGCCGAGTTCAGCGCAGCGAAGTAGTTGTCGCCCGCAGGAACCACGCTGCCCAGGTATTTCTTCACCAGCTCGGGGTGCTTGTGCACCGCTTCGGAAATCGGGCAGAAAATAACACCGGCTTTTTCCAGTGGCTCTTTAAACGTGGTGGCTACAGACACGGAGTCAAATACCGCATCAACCGCAACGCCGGCCAGTTTGGCGCGTTCGTGCAGCGGAATGCCCAATTTTTCATAGGTGCGCAGCAGCTCTGGATCGACTTCGTCCAGGCTCTGGGGCATGTCTTCTTTTTTCTTGGGCGCTGAATAGTAGGAAATGTCGTTGTAATCCACCTTCGGGAAATCAACGTGGGCCCATTCGGGTTCTTCCATGTCCAGCCAACGACGATATGCTTTAAGGCGCCACTCAAGCATGAACTCCGGTTCTTGCTTGATTTCAGACAGGCGGCGGATTACATCTTCATTGAGGCCGGGTTCGAAGGTGTCTGACTCAATTTCGGTTACGAAACCGTGTTCGTATTCCCGTTTGATCAGCTCTTTCACCTCATTGTCGGTGGTCGCCATGATCGTCGCTCCGTAATTCTCTCATCTGGGGCATGGTGCCCTGTGTTTCGCCGGGGGAGCTGAATGAAAAGAGCTCCTCCCATTGCTTCTGGCGAATGATTATACAATACCAGAGTAATTTAGTCAGGTATTAAATCGGCCGTGTAGGGATTATACCTTAATCATACGTGCAGCCCTACCTATGAGCTGCACGCCGGGAGCATTCGGCTGGGGTTAAGGGGTGGGCAGAATACGTGTCAAATAACTAAAGCGGAGAGCGTTTGGCAGCCCTTGGGGTTTTGGGATGCGTACGATGTGTCCGCTACCCGGAGCGCAGGCCATGGTTTCTCCGCTACGGCTCTGCATGGTGCTGGCGGTAAACCGCAGGTTTCCGGCAGGGTTGATCAGTTCCAGTTGGTCGCCCGGTGAAAATTTGTTTTTCACATCAATGGTCAGCCACTGGTCGTCGGTATCGGTAATGGTCCCGACCACTTGCTGGGTACCAAGAAATGATGACCCTTGTTCATAACTCTGGTACTCCTGCGGCACATGGCGACGTAAGAAGCCTTCGGTGTAACCACGGTTCGAGAGTGCTTCCAGCTCATCCATCATTTGCATGTCGAAGGGTTTGCCGGCAACCGCGTCGTCGATGGCACGGCGGTAGGTCTGAGTAGTGCGGGCAACGTAGTAGGTGCTTTTGGTGCGGCCTTCGATTTTCAGTGAATGCACGCCCATGTTGACCAGTTCAGCTACGTGTTGAACGGCCCTTAAATCTTTCGAGTTCATAATGTAAGTGCCGTGCTCGTCCTCGTAAGCCGGAATATAACCGCCCGGGCGGTTCGGCTCTTCCAGCAGGATTTCTTTCGGCTCGAAGGTCTGCACATTTTGTTCTGACGAGTTGGCGGTGGTGGCAATCAGGTCACCGGTTTGATCGGTGGTGTGGGCCACGGGCTGGTAATTCCAGCGGCAAGCGTTAGTGCAGGCGCCTTGATTGGCGTCGCGGTGATTCATGTAGCCGGAGAGCAGGCAGCGGCCCGAGTAAGCCATGCATAAAGCGCCATGAACGAACACCTCCAGTTCCATCTCCGGTACTTTTTCCCGAATCTCGCGGATTTCATGAAGTGCGAGTTCCCGGGACAAGATTACGCGGCTGATGCCTTGTCGGCGCCAAAATTCCACAGTCGCCCAGTTGACCGCATTGGCTTGCACCGAAAGGTGGATGGCTTGGTCGGGCCAGGCTTCTTTGACCAGCATGATTAAGCCGGGGTCCGACATGATGAGAGCGTCCGGCTTTTGCTCAAGAATGGGGGCGAGGTCCCTAAGGTAGCTGCGCACCTTGTCATTATGAGGCGCAATGTTCGATACCAGATAGAACTGCTTCCCCAGCTCATGGGCTCTGGCGATGCCGGCACCCAATGCTTCAACGTTTTTGAAACTGTTGTTTCTTACCCGCAGGGAGTACCGGGGTTGGCCAGCGTATACCGCATCCGCCCCGTAGGCGAAGGCGGTTTCCAGGTGTTCGGGAGTGCCGGCAGGGGCGAGCAGTTCCGGGGTTTTCATGGTTTCTCCGAGAGTGTGAGGTCGGGTGGGGCTGTGGTGATTTTAACCGGGTCGCATTTTGCCGGAATGTGGTGCCTTTTCTATTGATCTTGCTCAAAGGTCTTATTGATCCTTTTCAGCTAACATGTGTACGCTGACGCGTATGTACTATGCGCAAAGCTAAACGGGTAGTGGGAGGGAATAATATGGGAACGGAGAAGGCATCGTCGGACGCAGCCAAGAAACCCTTGGGTGGCCGGGTCAGTTCGTTAATCAAGGTTCATTTGGCACGAGGCAAAGTTGGTGTTGAAACCGTTGCGGGTCAATTGAATATGAGCCGTTATACGTTGCACAAGAAATTGCGACAAGAAGGGGTGACGTTTGCGGCGTTGTTAGAGCAGGTGCGACGGGAGCAAGCGATTACTTACATGAAAGATAAATCCAAGCCGTTGGTGGAAATTGCCGAACAACTTGGATTCTCGGAACTGAGTGCATTCAGCCGGGCGTTCAAGCGCTGGATGGGAACGCCGCCGGCTGAATACCGCTCGCTTCGGATGTCCTGATCAGACTTTCTTGAAGATCAGGGTGGCGTTCGTGCCGCCAAAACCGAAACTGTTACTCATGACCAAGTCCAGATTCTGGTTGTCCATGCGTTCGCGGACAATCGGGAAGCCTTCCGCACCCTCGTCCAGATTCTGGATGTTGGCCGACGGTGCGATAAAGCCTTCGCGTTGCATGATCAATGAGTAAATGGCTTCGTGTACACCCGCCGCACCCAATGCGTGGCCGCACAGTGGCTTGGTTGAGCTCAGGGGTGGAATGTTATCGCCAAAGGTTTTCTTGAGAGCCTGAAGCTCGGTGATATCACCCGCAGGCGTACTGGTGCCGTGAGTGTTGATGTAATTGATTTCACCATCAACGTTGGCCATCGCCTGCTGCATGCATCGAATCGCGCCTTCACCACTTGGTGCAACCATGTCGGCACCGTCGGATGTCGCGCCAAAGCCTACCAGCTCCGCCAAAATCGTTGCGCCCCGTGCTTCTGCATGTTCCAGCGCTTCCAGAACCAAGGCACCACCACCACCTGAAATAACGAAACCGTCGCGGTCTGCATCGTAGGTGCGTGAGGCTTGCTCAGGGGTGTCGTTGTACTTGGTAGAGAGTGCGCCCATGGCGTCAAACATCAGGCTGAGCGTCCAGTGGATGTCTTCACCTCCGCCGGCGAGCATAACGTCCTGGCGGCCCAGAGCAATCTGGTCAGCGGCGTGGCCGATGCAGTGTGCGCTGGTCGCACAGGCAGAAGTAATGCCGTAGTTGATGCCGGTTATGCCGAACGCGGTTGTGATAGAGGCGTTGATGGCACTGCCCATGGTGCGTGGAACGCGGTACGGACCAACCCGGCGAATGCCTTTGTCGCGATGGGTGTCGATGGAATCCAGCAATTCAACGGTTGATGCACCGCCGGTACCGAATACAGCGCCTGTGGTATTGGCGCGAATTTGCTCGTCTGTCAGGCCGGCCTGTTCAATGGCCTCTTTGGTGGCCAGGTAACTGTAGCCTGCAGCCGGGCACATGAAACGCAAGATCTTGCGATCAATCAGCTCTGACAGGTTCAGATCAATCTTGCCGGAAATGTGGCTGCGCAAACCGTTGTCGCGGGCCTCTTCGCTGAGCGCAATGCCAGAGCGGGACTCACGCAGAGATTCGGCGACTTCTTTTTGATTGGTTCCAAGGCTGGAGACAATCCCCATGCCAGTGATTACAACACGACGCATCTTGCTAACTCCTAAAAGTCGTCAGTGGAGGTGAACAGGCCAACCCGCAGATCTTTGGCGGTGTAGATTTCACGACCATCCACTTCCATTCGGGCATCCGCAATCGCCATGGTCAGCTTACGGCGAATCAGGCGTTTAATATCCAGATAATAGGTGACTTTTTTATTACTCGGCAGCACCTGACCAAAGAATTTCACTTCGCCGGCACCCAGTGCGCGGCCTTTACCTTCGCCACCGCCCCAGGCCAAGTAGAAACCAACCAACTGCCACATGGCATCTAGCCCGAGGCAGCCGGGCATAACCGGATCACCTTGGAAGTGAACTTTGAAAAACCAGAGATCCGGATTGATATCCAGCTCAGCTATCAGGCTGCCTTTGCCGTGCAAACCGTCATCAGCACCAACGTGGGTGATGCGATCGACCATCAGCATTTCGTCGATGGGCAAACGCATATCGCCGGGGAACAATTCGCCGTGACCGCAACGGATCAGGTCTTCTTTGTCAAAGTGATCAGGGTACATATTGCAGGTGTCTCTGTTTCAATATTTGATACACCTACTTTAGCGCCTGATACGAAAACAGCTATTGACCTTTAGTGGATAATTGCAAAATTGACACGACTGCTCGAGGTTCGTCACGGTTGCCGAGGGCTGATTCAGCCCTCTTTACCATCGGCTCTCGGGCTCGCCAGAACACCGGTGTAACGAATGAGGAAAACGCCGTAAGCAAACACCCAAAGCACAGTGCTTGAGCCAATGCCCGGATGCCAGGGAATCACTTCCAGAGCGGTCAGCACCCTGATAAGTGCAGCGAGCTGGATGGCAACAAATGCCGCCACCATGCCTTTTGGCAGGTGCAGCGGGCGGCCGGTGTGGCCAAGTGATACACGGGCGATGACGCCCAGTATCAGACAGCCCACTGCCCCGGTACCGGCCGCATGACTCCAGGCACTGGAGGGCCAACCGGCCATCAGCGAGCCTGCCAGAAGAATCAGCGCCACCGGTACCCAGAGCAAGGACAGATGCAGAATCCACAGCAAGGGTTCGGAGCGCGCGAGCCAACCTTTCCAGTTATACAGGCGTGTTAGCATCAGCCCGGCGGAGATCAGAGCGAGAATCGCAGTGAGCATTTGCCAGCCGGTGACCAGTGAAGCCATTAGTACAACCATAGCCAGCAAATTGACCATATCGAGCGGTGCAATCATTTTTACACGGGAGGCATCGTAACCACGCTGGCGTAGCCAGCCTGCGGTAAACGCGGGCGTAATCCGGCCGCCGACAATGCTGATTAAAGCCATCGCCATAATCAGTGCGCCGTAGCTGAATGACATGTCGAGTCGGGTAACAAAGCCAATCTGCATGAGCCAGAGCAGGCCTAGTACCGCCAGAATCATGAGTTGCCGTTTTTGTCGTGCACGCCAGATGCGCCAGCCCGCATCGATCATCACCAGAGGCAGGAAGGCCAGATTGACTGCGTGCACCAACATATCCGGCAAACTGCCACCCAACGCCAGCAGCAAACGCCCGGCCAGCCAGACGGCCCACAGCAGCATAAGCGGAACCCCGTGCATGCGTTCCGTCTGGGTCCAGACACACACCGCGGTCAACAAAAATCCGGCAATGGCGGCGGATAAAAAGCCGAACAGCATCTCGTGTTGATGCCAGAACAATGCGGGCATGGCCAAGGGCAGTTGAATGACCCCGGACACTTCCAGTACCCAGAGCGGGATGCCGACAAGCGTTAGCACTGTCATCGATAGGAAGAAGATCCGGAACGGATAGGCGAACAGCTGCCGAAGGCCCGCGCCGCTTTGTTCTGCAGAGGTTGGGTGCGCCTGCATAGATACCTCTCATATACATGTATTTGACGTATATGTTAATCCTGCGGTTATTTAATCACCATACCTGCTTGGGGGTATTTTGCGTACAATGGCGGCAACATTTTGATGGAAAAGGGAAGTTTGAATGACCGCCTATATGATTTTAAAACACCTGCACATGACGGCCGCGTATCTGACCATTACCTTATTCGCACTGAGACTGCTGCTGGATGTTGTTGGCCGGCCGGGCTGGCGGGAAACACCGCTGCGCTGGATTCCTCATGCTAACGACACGGTTCTGTTGGTCGCGGCCATCGCACTGCTGTTCGTGGCGGGTTACGCATCAAGTATGCCGGGCTGGCTGATTGCCAAGATCGTCTTGTTGGTGGGTTATATTGTGGCGGGTGTATTCGCTATTAAGCCCAAGTTTTCCACACCGGTTCGTGTGATTGCTGCCATTCTTGCCTTGGTGCAGGTGAGCGCCATTTTCCATTTGGCCATGGCTAAGCCGTTGCTGGGCTAAGGCTAAAAGCCCCGTACAAAGAAAACGCCCACGCTTCTGTTCGAGGCATGGGCGTTTTTTATGGCCGTGTTTTCCGTTTATTTGGGTACTTTCAGGCCCATTGCTTTCGCGACGCCTTCGCCATAAGCGGGATCTGCTTTCGCGCAATGTCCGATATGCCTCAGTTTGATCTCTTCGGGTACGCCGTCCATGTTGCGGGCGGTGTTTTCAAACAGCACTTGCTGCTGCTCGGGGCTCATCAGGCGGAACAGGTCGCCCGGTTGTGTGAAGTAATCGGGTTCTGTTTCCCAGAAGTCAAAGCGATCCGCATCACCCTCCAGCGCGAGTGGCGGCTCGGAGAAGTCTGGCTGTTCCTGCCATTCACCGTAGCTGTTTGGCTCGTAGTGCAAGCGGCTACCCTGGTTGCCATCTACCCGCATCAGGCCGTCCCGGTGATAGCTGTGGAACGGGCAGCGTGGTGTGTTGACCGGGATTTGTGAGTGATTAACCCCCAAACGGTAGCGTTGCGCATCGCCGTAGGAAAACAGGCGACCCTGTAGCATTCGGTCGGGCGAGAAACCAATGCCCGGAACGACATGCGCCGGGTTGAATGCAGCCTGCTCAACATCAGCAAAGTAGTTTTCAGGGTTTTTGTTTAACTCGAAGTAGCCGACCTCGATAAGCGGGTAATCGCCTTTAGGCCAAACTTTGGTCAGGTCGAAGGGGTGGTAGGGCACTTTCGCCGCATCTGCTTCTGGCATGATTTGCACATACATGGTCCAGCGCGGGAAATCGCCGCCTTCGATGGCGTCGTACAGATCACGTTGAGAGCTTTCGCGGTCCTGACCGACGACATCAGCGGCTTCCTGATCCGTCAGGTTTTTGATGCCTTGCTGGGTCTTGAAGTGGAATTTCACCCAATAGCGCTCATTGTCTGGGCTGATGAAGCTGAAGGTATGAGAGCCGAAGCCGTGCATATGCCGGTAAGAGGCAGGAATCCCCCGATCACTCATTACGATGGTGACCTGGTGCAGGGCTTCCGGCAGGCTGCTCCAAAAGTCCCAGTTGTTGGTTGGGCTGCGCATGTTCGTGCGCGGGTCACGTTTAACGGCATGGTTGAGGTCAGGGAATTTCAGCGGGTCGCGGAAGAAGAAAACCGGTGTGTTGTTGCCGACCAAGTCCCAGTTGCCCTGTTCGGTATAAAAACGCATCGCAAAACCGCGAATGTCCCGCTCGGCATCAGCTGCACCACGTTCGCCGGCGACCGTTGAGAAACGCACAAACATGTCGGTTTGCTTGCCAATTTCGCTAAACAATGCCGCCTTGGTGTATTGCGTAATGTCGTGGGTGACGGTGAAACGACCGAACGCGCCCGAACCTTTGGCGTGCATGCGCCGCTCGGGGATAACCTCACGGTCAAAGTGCGCCATTTTCTCCAGAAACCAAGCGTCTTGTAGCAATACTGGGCCTCGCGGACCAGCGGTAAGGCTGTCTTGGTTGTTCGCGATCGGGCAGCCTGAAACAGACGTCAGCTTGGGCTTATCGGCCATTGTTTTTCTCCTCTGATAAGTGGGAAAACTGATCTAGAGAGTAGAAGACAAAGCCCGTTGCAGCCACCGGTTGCGATTAAATCATCGCTCCATTTTTTCACTCAGTTCATCCAGTTTGCGCTGAACCGACTGGAGTTGTTGCACGATCTGGTCCCGCTCATCATGGGCTTTTTGTGCCGCCTCGGCGTTTTGCTCCTCGCCCATCACTTCCAGAATTGCCCCGATCATCATGTTCAGAAACACGAACGCCGTAAGGAAGATAAAAGTCAGGTAGAAGATCCAGCTGAACGGATAATCCGCCATGGTGGCGTACATCACATCGGTCCAGTCTTCGAACGTAGCCACACGGAACAGGGTGAGCATGGATATGGCCACATCACCCCAGAGTTCTTCATCCACGCTGGCAAAGAACATGGAGCCAATCGCCGCGTAGATGTAAAAGATGATGAACATTAGCAGCGCGATGTAGCCCATTCGGGGAATGGCTTTGAGCAGCGAGTTGATTAAAAAACGCAGCTCGGGCACGACCGATACCAGTCGCAAGACCCGGAATACCCGAAGCAATCGGCCCAGCAGCACGGCCTCGGAATTGTCGAGCGGGATCAAACTGCCGATTACCACCAAGGTGTCGAACAGGTTCCAGCCATCCATCAGAAACCGTCGTTTGGCGGGGCAGGCGGCAAACCGGAAAAGAATTTCAATCAGGAAAAACAGCGTGATGGCGTTGTCCAGCACCGTCAGGGATTGCTCGACTATCGGCGGCAAATCATAGGTTTTCGCGCCAATGGTCAGGGCGGAAAGAATGATGATGGCAATGACCGCGCCTTGAAAAATCTTGCTGGACTCAATGCGCTTGAGTTGTTCAAAACTGTTGGAAGAGGACAGCTCAACAGACATCACTAGGGCTCCGGGTAAAAGAATCGAGGCAATTCTAATGGTCCGGCGAGGTCGGTGGTAGTTTTGTGTTCAGATCTGACAAACCGTTAACGAGCGGTATTGAAAAACGCCAGCAATTGACGCTCCTGCTGTTGCGCGTCTACCAGGGGTATTTCCCTGAAACGCAGGCTTGTACCGGGCGGCCTTTGGGCCAGAGCATCGAGACTGCGGGGCGTAACAGCGCCCAGTTTCGGATAGCCGCCGATGGTTTGCCGGTCTTGCAGTAAAATAATCGGCTGGCCGTCCGCAGGCACCTGAATGGCACCGAGGCTCGTGCCCTCTGAGGCCAGCTGGCGGACCGACACCTCCAGCGCGGGGCCGGTCAGGCGAGCGCCCATTCGGTCAGATTGGGGGCTTAGGGTATAAGCGTTCGAGAAGAAGGTTGCCAGTGCCCGTTCGGAAAACTGTTCAACCTGAGCGCAAGGCAGGACATCCAGCGTTAACGGCTTGCGGTAATCCGGAATCCATTGGTTGGGGATTTTGCGATTTATGGCCAGTTGCGAGATGGCCCCGCAGGGTATAAGGTCGCCTTCCTTAATGGCATGGCCGTTGCCCTGCAAGCCGCCGGTGCCTTCACGTACAACGGTGGCGCAGCTGCCGCCCAAACCGGGCCCCACCAAAAAACCACCTCGCACGGCGAGATAGGCGCGGACACCGGTACGGGGCGCACTTAACGCCACGCTGTCTCCGGCGCTTACATGAAGGGTGGTCCACAGGGGGTTTGGTTCACCATTCACCGTGAGCTTTACGTCGGCACCGGTGACAACAATTTGGGTGTTCAGGCCGCAGCTGAATTCGGCACCGCCAAAAGTGATTTCCAGCGCGGCTGCGCCATAGTCATTGCCGAGCAGGTGATTCGCCCAGGCCCATGCATGGCGATCCATGGCACCGCCGGAAGCAAGCCCCATGTGCATCACGCCCCGGCGACCCGCGTCTTGCAGCAGGCTGAAGAAGCCTGGTTTGGTGACATAAAAGCCGGCCTGAGCGCTCATTCGATCTGCCCGCCCAATGCAAGAAATTCGTCGCGTGTAATGGCTCGAAACCGCACCTGTTGCCCGGCGCGTAACAACGATGGCTGCTCCCGGTGGGGATCAAACATGGTGACTGGCGTGCGGCCAATCAGGCTCCAGCCGCCTGGTGATGCCAGTGGGTAAATGGCAGTTTGCCGATCGGCAATGCCAAGGCTGCCGGCGGGGACTTTGGCGCGCGGGGTGGCAAGCCGAGGTGTTTCCAGATCGTGTGGAACTTCGCCCAGATAGGCAAATCCGGGTGCGAACCCAATCGCAAACACGTGGTAAGCCTGGCGGCTGTGGCGATGAATGACTTGCTCGACGGATAGGCCGGCTCGTGCGGCAACGGCTTCAAGATCCGGGCCGACACTGGGGTGGTAAAACACAGGGATGTCGAGGGTGCCGGCGCTTTCGTCCTTTACCGGGCGATCCGATAAGTTATCCAGAACGGCGGTGACATCGGCGAGCAGGTTTGGGTAATCCGTTTTCAGAAGATCATAGCGCAGCATCAGCGATGTATAAGAGGGAACCAAGTCCACAAGGCATGCCCCAAGCCGATTTGATAACGCCTCGGCCGCAACACGAATCTGTTCAGTGAGAGCGATATCGATACGGTCGCCAAAGTACAGAGTGAGCGTATCTATGCCGGTCACCTGACACTGCCAGCGCATCAGTGGATGTCCTTCAGTGCCTTGCGGATCGCTTCAACAGCGGCGATTGAATCGGGGTTGTCGCCATGGACACACAAAGAATCGGCTTCAAGTCGCAATGGTTTGCCGCTGATACTTCGCAGTGGTGTGCCGGTGGCAAGCCGCCGGGCCTGCTCGACAATGGCGGCGGAGTCTTTGTGCACAGCGTCGGGTTGAGTGCGCGGAACAAGAAAGCCCTGTTCGTCATAGGCCCGGTCGGCAAAGGCTTCCAAGATAAGTGGCACGCCATATTTTCCGCACAGGGATTTCAGTTGGCTGTTGTCTGCGGTAGACATGGCCATCAGCGCGAGGTCATAGGGCGAGCACCTGAGCGCTTCCAGGATGCTTTCGAGAATGGCTTCGTCGCGCATCATGTTGTTATACAGAGCGCCGTGGGGCTTTACGTAACTTACAAGGCCGCCCTGACAAGCGGCAATGTGACTGAGCGCGCCGATCTGATAGCTGACCATGGCGGTGATTTCTTCCGGCTGAAGCACCATGGAACGGCGACCAAATCCTTGCAGGTCCGGATACGAGGGATGTGCGCCAAGGGCCACACCGTTCTGGAGCGCTAAACACACAGTGCGCTGTATGGTAACCGGGTCACCGGCATGGAAACCGCAGGCAATGTTGGCCTGGTCGATGAACGGCATGACCTGCTCGTCCATGCCCATAGTCCAGGCTCCAAAGCTTTCACCTAAATCGCAGTTCAGTAACATTGCTGTCTCCGGAAGTGAACTCGTCACCTGAATGGTTGTTTTACATAGGTTACCTGATTGTGACCGTTTAACGCTGTATTCGTTTAGTCTGAGCGTGCCTGAAAAGCAGCAGCAACTGGATGAAAACGCCAGCGTAGGTAGCGCTCCAGGCGATGGCCGAAATCCACAGCAGATCCGTTTGGGCGTAAGGATTTGTCCCGGCACTGAAGCGGGTGATGGCGGCAAGCCCGATGGATACAGCAAAAGTGAGCACCTGCCAGCGTGGCGGGAAGTGTCTGTGGGCGCGCTGCCACGCTTGCCGCAACATAACGCTGCACGAGAGGGTGCCCAAGGCGCCGACCGTAATAAGATGCATCGCAGGAAGAGGGGCCTGCCCGCGCAGTAAGGCGATTCCGATGACCGTGGACCCCGTTGCCAGCCAAAGATAGCCCAGCCCGAATACCAGCAGATCCGGGCGGTGCCCGCACAGCCAGAGCTTCCAGCGTGCTGTGCGCAGCGCGATCAACCCACCACTGACGATCAGCAGAAGTCCGGTTGTCCGGTCTGTTGCCGGTGTCAGCATGAGAAGGATCGAAAGAGACAGCAATATCAGAAGTGCGCCCTCGATTCGGGGCTGCACTCGGGCGTTTAACGGAATGCCTCGCTTTTCCAATATGCCTGCGATGGCGGGCGCAATGGCCCGGCCACCGATGAAGGTCATGAGCAGTAGCAAGCCGATAATGGTTGCCAGCATGATGCGGCGAACACTGGGTAGCGGTAGCCCGTAATGGGACAGGGTGTACGCCAAGGCAGCCAGACACAGAGCAAGAATCAGCGGCCCGGCTACTTTGTTGCGCCATTTTTTTGCGGCTTGAAAACGGGGGACGACTTGGCGGGCAACCATCAGGCCAAAGGCAATGCTAAGAGCCTGGCTCACCAGCAGTTCCGGCGCGATGAGCCAGAATGCCCGAGCCAAGCACCAAGCCAGAAAAATAGGCGTAAGGACTCGCCAGGGCTGGGGGCCGAGGGTGTACCCCGCCACCAGAGCAAGGGCAAAGCCGAAAATAAGTTCGTGGCCGTGCCCGGCACCGATAAACCCGGGCGGCCATCCCGAGGTGGCTGAAAAAATCGACAGAGGTACGGAGAGTGCCGCCCATAACGAGGCTGCAGGAAAGAACAGCCAGAACGCATGAAAGGGTTTGCCGGGCAAAGAAAAACCTCCGTTTCTGGCTTAAGTGAACGAGTTTATAAGGTGTAAGGAAGTACGCCAACGTAGATGGCACCGAAATGGCAGGCGCTTCCCCCAAGTACAAACAGATGCCAAACCGCATGCATATAAGGGACGCGATCTGCCAGATAAAACACCACCCCCGCGGTGTAAACGACACCGCCGGCCACGGTCAGGTACAGGGCCGTCTCACTCAGGCTGGCAGCCAGATCGCCAGAGGCAAACGTGATCAGCCAGCCCATGGCTACATAGATGCCTACCCGGGCGAGTTTGAAACGATTCTTGAAGATGATTTTTAAGGCCACGCCGGTAAAGGCCAGCGACCAGATCACCGCGAATAATGTCCAGCCGGTTGTGCCGCGCATGTTGACCAATAAAAACGGGGTATAGGTGCCGGCAATCAGCAGGAATATGGCGCAGTGGTCCATGGTTTTGTAGAGGGATTTCAGTTGTGGACTGCGAGCGCCGTGATACAGGGCTGAAGCCATATACAGCAGGATCAGCGATGTGCCAAACACGCTGAAACTGATGATTTTCCAGATGTCGCCCAGTTGGCTTGCACCGACAATCAAGGCGATCGTGCCGATGACGCTCAGCGCGGCACCCAGCCCGTGCGTGGCACTGTTAATCCATTCTTCGATGTGGGCGTGAGTGGTGCTTGTGGTTACGTTCGGGTAGTGAGTTTCGTGTGTCATCTGTGCTGCCTGAATCCGCTCAAGAATGGGTTCGGTTCAGCGTACAGGTGTACGCACAAATTTTCCACGAATAATCGTTGCTGTTCTCAGCTGTTCTTGCTGGCGGATTTGAGCCGGGAGAAAGTCGCTGGCACCACGCCAAGCCATGCTGCCAACTGGTTGTCGGGCACTCGCTTTACGAGTTCCGGGTATTCCTCAAGCAAAAGCCCGTACCGTTCCTGAGCGGGCATGGTTTGTTTCCGAAATTCTCGCATGCTGGTCAGCTCTGCAATTTCTTCGGTCAGCATCAATGCAAACTTCGCCCACAGGCCGTCGCCATGGCGTTGTATGGCTGAGCGAAAAGCTGCGAAATCGGCTACCCAGAGCGTTGCCGGAACAACGCTGGTCAGGCACAGGGTGTTACGGACGGTTCTGGTGCGACCAAACACTGGCCAAACCAAATCGCCTTCTGCGAAGAAGTGATGCACCGCCACTTTTCCGGATGAAGACTCGCGAAATAAACGCAGGATTCCGTACTGGATCAGATAGACGTTTGACCAGGAGCGGTCGTGCTTTTCCAGTGGAGTTTCGGCATCAACACGCCGCTGATGAAACAGGCGAGCTATGTCGCTCAAAAACAGCGCTTCGTTGGTGTTCTGTTTTTCGCTAAGACAGATGCCAAAGGCACGACTCAGTCCGTTCAACAGTGCGACTTCCGAAGGTGCCGCATCCTGATGAATTATCTCCGGATCATCATCGCCTAGCAGGCAGGGGGCAGATGCCAGTGGCGGCTTGAGTCTGCTGTTCATTTTCTAACCCCTTTGAAGTGACTTAGATCAATTATCCTACCATAGAACAAATATTCCAAATGACTTTAATGGTTAAAGGAATTTCATTCGGCCGATGAAGGCGCGGGGCCTTCATCGGTCAGTGACTGGTGCCTTCTTCGTAATTGATCTTGTTCCATACGTTGTACTTGCCCGAGGGCTTTTTCATCGGAATACGCTTTTCTTCTTCCAGGGTGTCCGCGTCATACACGATGATCGCGCCGTCGTTATCCCAGACACTCAACAGAAGCTTCTCGCCGTATCGATCGAACTCCACGTGTGCCGCGACTTTGCCGGGCTCAGGCTGCAGGGTTTTGACGATTTCCAGCGTCTGTTTGTCGATAATGTGCACCTTGTCGGCATTGGGCCCAAAGAACACATCAGCCCAGGCATAGCGAGAGTTTTCATGGCTGCGCATGAAGAACCCGGGGCCTTCGGTTTTCAGGGTTTTGATAACCTCCCAGGTGTCCATGTCGATGATGGAAATGGCACCGGCACGGAAATGCGGGGTGGCCATCACGCGCCGGCCTTGATACTCCCAGGTAATGCCTGACCCCAGATGTGGCATGCCCGGCAATGGCAATTCGGCGGTTGTCTTTCCGGTGTCCAGATCAATCACCACGCCGTGCTTGCCGTCTCGTGCTGCGCCGATCAGGTGCTGGTAGCCGGGGTCAAAGAAAAAGTCGTCCAGCAGGGTGTCGGTGGTCATCCGGCGGAGTTGGGCTTTGTTGTCTTGCACCGTGACTTCCCAGGCTTCGGGAATGTCTTTTAGGGCTGCGATAAAGCTACCTCTGGGCGGTGCGGTATAAACGGCGCTGACTCGAGAGCTGTCACCTTGGGCGTTTTCCACCGGAATGAAATCGAGAAGATCGAGATTGTCGGCATCAAACAGCACGAGGGTATGGGGAAGGTAATTGGCGGCCATGACATATTGGCCATCCGCGGAGACGGCGATATTACGCATGTTGATACCGGCACGAACCTCAGCGACCACTTTCAGATTATAAATGTCGTATTTGGTGATCCAGCCGTCCCGGGATCCGAAGTACACAAAGCGGCCGTCGGGACTGTATTTCGGCCCGCCGTGCAATGCGAACCGGCTGGGGAAGCGGTGAATCGGTTCCATTTTGTCACCGTCCAGCAAGGTGACATGGTGGTCGCCAATTTCGACCACCAGAAACAGGTTCATCATGTCGGCTTCAAAGACCGGGTCATCCGGCAGGGTGCCGGCGGCATGATTCACAACCTGACTGTTCCGGATTTCAGGGCGGCCCCACTTGAGTTCGTGGCTCGGCGGCTGATAGATGTATTTGGTCAGATCAGCGATTTGCTGGTCGTTGAGAATGTCCTTGTAGCCGCCCATCTGGGTAGCTGGCCGGCCTTCGCGAATCACTCGCTCGGCTTCGGTTTTTTTCAAGCGCCCAAGGTTCTCTGGCAACAAGGCCGGGCCCATTCCGCCCAAGCGGTCAGGACCATGACAGGCGGCACATTGTTGAAGGTAGAGCGTCTCGGTGCCGGATTCATCGGCATTAGCGGCTTGCCACGGCAAGGCAAGAAATGCGCCTGCCAGCAGCAGACTTTTCATCAGGTTTGCTCGGGGTTGATAACACTTCACCAGCAGAGGCTCCCGGTCAGGCTATGTAGGTCGGTTTCAGGCAGGTAAGCGGCTGCCGGTTATTGCTGTGCGGTCGGTCAGAGCGCTGTGCCAGCCAGCTTGAGCCGGGCGGGCCAGCTTTTCTGCCAGCTGCACCACTTCACCGACAATAATCAGCGTGGGCGGTTGGAAATCTTCGCGATCAATGGTGTCTACCAAGTCGTTCAGCGTTGTTACGCTCATGTGTTGAAGTGGCGTAGTGCCCCGTTCAACCAAAGCCACAGGGCAGTTACCGTCGAGCCCGTGAGCGGTCAGTTCGCGCACGATGGTGGGGGCATTGTGCAAGCCCATATAAAACACCCGGGTTTGTCCCGGTGCGGCCAGAACCTGCCAGTTCAGCTCCAGGGCATGATCGGCTTTGCGGTGGCCGGTAACAAAGGTCACGCTTTGGGCGTAGTCCCGGTGAGTCAGCGGGATGCCGCAGTAAGAGGAGCATCCGGCCGCGGAGGTAATGCCCGGTACTACGAGGAAGTCGATGTCGTTTTCCACCAAAAACTCGGCTTCTTCGCCGCCCCTTCCGAAAATATAAGGGTCGCCTCCTTTCAGGCGAACCACGCGGCGTTGCTGGATGGCCAGTTTTACCAGCAAATCGTTGGTTTCGTCTTGGGGAACAAAGTGGCAGCCGCTGGCTTTGCCAACGTGGATTCGTTCTGCTCCGGGTTTTACCAGCTCCATTATCTGGGGCGACACCAGCCTGTCGTAAACGATGGCGTCGGCCTGCTGGATCAGCATTAAGGCTCTGAGTGTGAGTAAGCCCGGGTCACCGGGGCCGGCGCCAACAATGGCGACTTCTCCCGGGCGTAACGGTTGTTCAGCCAGTTGGAATTCCACCAGGCACTTTTGTCGTGGAGCTGTGTTCATGGTGTCTTTCCTTACAGATTGTTGACCGGAATCTCGATAGCCCCTGCAGCCACCCGCCTAGGCATGCTTTCTACAACACCAATTTCTTCGTTGGTGAGGTAGCAACCAGGGTCTTCTTCCCAGAAATCACCGGACATGTTGTATGCCCTTACCCGGGTGTTGCCGTTACAGATGTTCAGGAACTTGCACTCGGCGCAGCGACCTTTGACCGGGCGAGGGTATTGGCGGAAACCCTGCATCAAGGGGTCTTTGGTTTCGGACCAGATTTCCGAGAACGGCGTTTCCCGCACGTTTCCGAGGTTGTAGTCCCACCAGAAGGTGTCGGGATGCACGGTTCCCAGATTGTCGATGTTGGAAATGTTCACGCCGGAAGAGTTGCCGCCCCAGTTGGTCAGGCGTTCGGTCAGTGCATCGACCTGATCCGGGTAATGCTCTTTCGCCCACTCAATCAGGAACGGGCCGTCGGCATCGTTGTTGCCGGTGACGTATTCCCGCTCAATGCCGCGCTGAAGTTCGTTGTGGCAATGGTTGAACAGCAGCCTCATGGCGTCGCGCGTCATGTCGTACCAGGCATCGCGCTTGCGGTTTCGGCCCCCGCGGCCGGAGTAGTTCAGGTGCGACAGGTAGAATTTGTCGATGTCGTGTTCATCGAGCATTTCCAGCATGGCCGGAAGTTCCGGGTAGTTGTCCTGGGTCAGCGTGAAGCGCAAGCCAACTTTGATGCCGGCTTGTTTGCACAGCGCCACCGCGTGCATCGATTCACGGAAGGCGCCTTTCTTCTGGCGGAATTCGTCGTGGGTCTTTTCCAGACCGTCAATGCTGATGCCCACGTAGTCGTAACCAACGGCTTTGATCTTGTCGATGTTGTCTTCGGTGATCAACGTGCCGTTGGTGGATAGCCCCACGTAAAAGCCCATTTCCTTGGCCCGGTGCGAGATGTCGAAAATGTCCGGGCGCATGAGAGGTTCTCCACCTGACAGAATCAGAACCGGCACACCGTAGGCTTTGAGGTCGTCCATCACGGTGTAGACTTCCTGAGTGCTTAACTCGCCTTTGAAATCGATGTCGGCGGAGATCGAGTAACAGTGTTTGCAGGTCAGGTTGCAGCGTCGGATCAGGTTCCAGATTACCACCGGACCGCTGGGCTTAGGGATCGCGCGGACCGGAGTCGGGTTCATCAGGGTTTTGATGTAACGGGTCATGCGGAACATAAAATTCTCTCTTTCATCAGGCGGGGCGTTGCGGGCCCTCCGGGCTGGCCGTTAGCGGCTCTCTATACTGTTCACTATCCCCTCTGGTGCCGGTGGTATCTATACCTTTGATGGAGTACTTCAAGGGGTAGGTTGCTGTTTTCTTAACCGTAATCCGGTTTTTTTCAGGATCGCAGAGCTGTAAAGAATGGTGTTGCCTGAACAGGTATCGCCCAGCAGCGCTTTTATCCGTTGTGCTTTTTCTTCAACCTCTTCGCGGCTGGTGCCGTGCACCATGGCAAACAGGTTAAAACTCCAATAAGGCAGGTGGCGGGGGCGTCGGTAGCAGTGGCTGACGAAGGGCAGGTCACCGACTTGCTGGCCCATTTCCGCGATGGCTTCATCGTTCACGTCCCAAACCGTCATGCCGTTGTAGCGGTAGCCCAGTTTGTAATGGTCGGGCACCGCAGCGACGCGCCGGATTACACCGCTGTTTTGCATTTCCTGAAAGCGGGCCAACACGTCTTCGGGGGCCATATTGAGCTGGCGACCGAGTTCGGCCCAAGGGTCTGAAACCAGCGGCAACCCTTCCTGTGTGGCCATGATCAGTTCGCGATCTTGCTGCGTGAGGAGAGTCTGCTCAGACTTCAAAGTGGAGGTTGACATGAAACTCTTGCTCCTTGGGCATGTTGTAAACGGGGTGGCCCGTGAGCGCTTCGATACGCTGGATGGTGTCGGTAATGCCTTCGGGGGTTTCCGTTGCCAGCACGAACCACATGTTCAGTTCGTGTTCCCGGCGGTAGTTATGGGCCACTTCCGGAAAGCTGTTCACTTGTTCCGTGACTCGGTCAAACGCTTCGGCCGGAATGCGCATGGCGGCCAGAGTCAGCCCGCCGCCCATTTCGCCGGCGTGAAACATCGGGCCAAATCGAGTCAACGTGCCGTTGGCTAATAGCGCTTTCAGGGTGTCCAGCAGCACGTGCTCGCTGATGCCGAGTTCTTCCGAAACATCACGGTAGGGTGCCGGAGTGAGCGGCAGACCGTATTGCAAGCGATTGATAACGGCCCGTTCGGTGCTGGTGAATTCGGGAGTGTCGGACGACGTGTCTCGGTGGTTGGATGGCTCAGCGATTGCTGACATAGCGCCCTCCCCGTTGAAGATAAGCTTTGTTGCTGAACAGGACGGCGTGGCGAATGTCGCCCAGATCGTGTGTTTCGATCATCTGCTCAAGCTGCCCCAATACACGCTCCCGGTTAACGCCATGAATCATGCAAAACAAGTTGTAGGGCCAGTCTGGCAATCGCCTTGGACGCTGGTAGCACAAGGTCACGAAGGGGACCGCGGCCAGTGTTTTTCCGAGTTGGCTCACGTTTTCGTCGGGAACATCCCACACCACCATGGCGTTGGCGGTATAGCCAAGGGTGCGGTGCTTCACAATCAGGCCGTTACGCTTGATCAGGCCTTGTTGTTGCCAGTGTTCGACCGCACCCAGCACCTGTTGCTCGGTCAGGCCGGTTCGTTGAGCCAGTTCCAGATAGGGGCGCGGTGTCAGCGGGAGGCCTTCTTCAAGATGCTGGCGCAGCCGTAATAACCCCCAGGCGCTGAAGGCTTCGGTGTTAAACAGAAAGTTGCCGGTTTGGAGGTTCGGCTGTGGGGCTGGGGTGTTCATGATAGTGCGTCCCAGTCGATGTCGAAGCCCAGGTCGATGTGATAACCCTCAACCATGGGAAGCCTGAGTATGGGCAACTTCAAGCGCTGCTCCAGTTCGTCCAGCCGCTCGTTCAGAGTGTGTTCATCCGGGGCGGTCATCACGAACCAGAGATTAAATGGGTGCTCCCGCGCGTAATTGTGATTTACGCCGGGAGCGTCGTTGATCCGGGCTGCAACCGCATCCATTTCGGTGGGGTCGGCAGCCACGGCAGCGAGCAGGCTTGCACCTGCCCGGCTGTGTTCAAACACCGGTCCAACCCGGCTGAGCACCTGTTGCTCCTGAAGGGAAGACAGCCGGCTGATCACTTCGTCCTCGGAAATGCCCAGGCCACGGGCCATTTCCAGGTAAGGGCGCTCACACACCGGCAGGTTACGCTGGTAGTGATCGATCAGTTGCTTGTCTACAGTGTCCAGTCGCATCAGGCGATCTCCTCCGGGCCGGGGCCGGATCAGTACACGTCGTGCTGAGTGTTGTAAGTGTTGAACTTACCGGTCGGGGTAACCATGAAGTCGCCCTTGATGACCTTCTTCAGCTCGCGGGTTTTGTCATCAACTACAACAATGGCGGAGTTCTTGTCAGAAGTGTTCCAGACAGAGAACCAGACTTCGTCGCCCGCTTTGTTGTATTCCGGCTGAACCACACGCTTAGGCCCTTCGCCCAGCTCGGCCCACTCGGCAATTGGCAGCACTTCATAGCCAGCATCGAAGTTGTTGATGTCGAATACCGCTACGCTCTGGCTGACCGCTTCAGAGGGGTTCAGAGCAGTGTCTACCCACAGGTTGGTGGACTTCGGATGGGTTTTCACAAACAGTGAACCGCCACCTTGGCCATCAACGGTGCGTACCACTTTCCAGGCTTTGTCCGGGTGGCCTTCCGGGTCGGTACCAATCATCTGGATGGTTTGGTCACCCAGGTGAGATGTAGCCCACACAGGCCCGTGCTCGGGGTCTTCGAAGTTGGCACCGCGGCCCGGGTGAGGGATCTTGCCCACTTCAACCATGGCTTCAAGGTTACGGTCTTTGGCATCAACCACTGCAATCTTGTTGGAGTTGTTGGCCGCAGACATGAAGTAACGCATGCTGCCGTCCCAACCGCCATCGTGCAGGAATTCTGCTGCATCAATGGAGGTGATGTTCATGTTGCCCAGATCTTCGTAGTTCGCCAGCAGGATTTTGCCGGTTTCTTTTACGTTGATGATGAACTCGGGGTGTTCGTGGGAAGAAACAATCGCAGCAACACGTGGCTCAGGATGGTATTCCTGGTTACTTACAGTCATGCCACGGGTACTGACAATCTTCTTGGGCTCAAGGGTGTCGCCATCCATGATCACGAACTGGGGCGGCCAGTAAGTGCCGGCAATGGCGTACTTGTCTTCCCAGCCTTTGTACTTGGAGGTTTCGACCGAGCGCGCTTCCATGCCTACTTTGATCTTGGCAACGGTTTGCGGCTCTTCCATCCACAGGTCGATCATGTTGATCAGGGCGTCACGGCCGATCACCATTACGTAACGACCAGAGGCAGACATCCGGGAGATGTGGACCGCGTAGCCGGTGTCGATGATCTTCACGACTTCCTTGGAATCACCATCGATCAAAGCAATCTTTCCGGCGTCACGCAGGGTGACACTGAAGATGTTTTCCAGATCCAGATCGTTCATCTGCTTGGTGGGGCGATCTTCCGGTGCCACGATCACTTCCCAGGTGTTCTTCATGTCAGCCAGGCTGAACTCGGGAGGCTGTGGTGGCTCGTGCATGATGTACTTGGCCATCAGCTCTACGGTTGCTTCATCAAAGTCACCGGAGGTCAGCCAGTTGGGCATACCGGCCGGTGAGCCATAACTGATAAACGCTTTCAGGTAATCGATACCGCGCTCTTGGGTAATATCCGGGGTCAGCGGCTTACCGGTGGCGCCTTTACGCAAAACACCGTGACAACCGGCGCAGCGCTGGAAGTAAATTTCCTTGGCTTTTTCAAACTCGGCATCGGTCAGATCCGGCGCGCCGGGGCTGCGAACAACTTTCGCGGAATCCGCGTCAACGGCGCTAGCAGTTCCCTCATAAGCGAGGGAGGTACCTTCCACGTGCTTCTCGGCAGCGTGGGCAGACATTACGCCGAGCGACGTAACAGCCACGGCCAGAGCCAGTGGTTTCATAATCATTTTGGTCACTCTCATCGGGTTCTCTCCTTGGGCTTTGCGAGTACTGCTAGGGTTCTCTTATTAGGACTTATGGACATTGATTTATGTCAGAAAAGTTAGGTTATGCAAGAGAGTACCTCCCCATGGGTATGCCCAAAGATCACTAGCTACCTCTGCAGAATTTAAGCAATATCAAGGCTGAGATTTGGTAGGCGCTTCAGCATGCCGTTGCAGGTTCCCGGAGGTTTGTGAATGGCTCTTAGGATGGGTGGCACGTTCAGATATTTACTGCTTCTGGTGGTGCTGAAGCTCTGGTCGGCGTTTACCTATTCGGCAGAACCAAAAACGGAAGCAGAGCTTCGTAACTTTGTTGTTCAGGATTGCGGTTCTTGTCATGGGTTAACGTTCAAAGGCGGTCTGGGGCCACCGTTGCGGCCGTCCGATATTGAGCAGCTGCCAGTGGCTGCTATCGAAGCGATTATTCGCGAAGGTGTCCCCGGCACAGCAATGCCTCCGTGGAAAGCGTTGCTGACCGATGACGACATGGCGTGGATTAGCCGCCAGCTGAAATCCGGCGCGCTGCTTGAAAAGACCCGCTAATTAAATGAGCAAGGATTGACCATGACAAAGTTGATGTTTCGGGTAGTGACCATGATCGCCGCGGTTGCGATGGTCGGCTGTCAGGCGCTGCAACCTGAGCAAAATCTGCCTCTGCGAGGTACCGGAGATTTGGGGCTGATCATCGAGCGGGCCACCGGTTCTGTTCAGGTGGTCGATCATTCCGAACGCGATGTGCTGGGGCGTGTGGAAGGTCTGGGGGATTTGTCTCACGCTTCCGTGGTGTATTCCCGGGATGCCCGTTATGGCTATGTGTTCGGTCGCGATGGCGGGCTGACCAAAGTCGATTTACTGACCATGACAATCGCGAACCGCGTGATCCAGTCCGGCAACAGCATTGGTGGCGCCATCTCTCAGGACGGGCGCTATGTGGCGGTATCCAACTACGAACCCGGCGGTGTGAACGTCTTCGATAGTGAAACCCTCGAAACCGTGCTGGAAATACCCGCGTACTACATCAATGAGCAGGGTGAAAAAGACCAATCCAAAACCGTCGGCCTGGTGGACGCACCGGGCAATCAATTTGTCTTCAGCCTGTTTGAAGCGGGTGAAATCTGGACCGTAGACATGATGGCAACGCCGCCGGAGGTCACACGCTTCGATGCCGGTAAACAACCGTACGATTCCCTGATTACCCCGGATGGCCGTTACTACATTGCCGGGCTGTTCGGGGAAGATGGTTTATCGATGATGGATTTATGGCACCCGGAACAGGGCGCCAAAACCATCCTTCCGGGTTATGGCAAAGGTGAACAACGCTTGCCTGTGTACAAAATGCCGCATCTGGAAGGTTGGGCGATTGCCGATGGCCACGCATTTGTGCCCGCGGTGGGCCGACATGAAGTGCTGGTCGCAGACATGAGCGATTGGAGCATGGTGCAGCGCATACCCGTTCAGGGCCAGCCGGTGTTTGTGATGGCCAGCCCGGATAATCGCCAGATATGGGTCAGCTTTGCCCACCCGAAAAACAACGTAGTGCAGGTTATCGATTCCCAGAGCCGCGAAATCATCCGAACCCTGGAACCGGGTAAATCTGTGTTGCACATGGAGTTCACCCCCCGCGGCGAGGAAGTCTGGGTGTCCTCAAGGGACAGCAATCGCATTACCGTTTACAACACCCGCACGCTAGAAAAAGTGAAGACCTTGTCAGCACAAAAACCCAGCGGCATCTTCTTTACCAACCGGGCTCATGCGCTGGGGCTGTAAATAAAGGCTAAGTGGCATCGTGCGCCATGGCGTGGTGCTGTGTTGCTCCCAAAGCCAAGAGACATAAGGAATCTTATCCATGACGTTTTACCAACCAGCAGGAAACGAAGTAGAGCTGTTCCGTGCTGCCGCTGAAAACAGCTTGCCCGTGCTAATCAAAGGCCCGACAGGATGCGGTAAAACCCGTTTCGTGCGCTACATGGCCGAGCAGCTGGGGCGCCCGGTATACACCGTAGCCTGCCACGACGACCTCACCGCATCTGATCTTGTAGGCCGCCACCTGATCGGCCCGGAAGGCACCTATTGGCAAGATGGGCCGCTTACGCGAGCCGTTAGAGAAGGTGCCATCTGCTACCTTGACGAAGTGGTCGAGGCAAGAAAAGACACCACGGTTGTATTGCACCCGCTGGCGGATGACCGAAGAGAACTGCCAATCGAACGCACCGGCGAACTCCTGCAAGCCGCCCCCGGATTTATGCTCGTGGTGTCATACAACCCGGGATATCAGAGTTTGTTGAAAGGCATGAAGCCAAGCACCCGGCAACGTTTTGTGTCTATGAGCTTCGACTATCCGGAACCGGAAGTCGAACAGGTGATCGTGCAAAAAGAGTCCGGTTGTGACAGTGCCTTGGCCAAGCAACTGGTGGATTTGGCGACTTCTCTACGGAAACTCAAAGATCACGATTTGGAAGAAGCGGCTTCAACACGGCTACTGATCCACACGGCTTACCTGATTCATTCCGGAATGCCCGCTGTGGAAGCCTGTCGAGCTGCGATGATCGAACCGTTGTCGGACGACGCGGTCACAGTAAATGCACTCATGGAGGTGGTGTATGCCTTATTCGGGCAGTCGGAAGAGTGAATCCCCCGGAGCCATTGCTCCGGTCGCGTGGTACCTGCTGAACTTGCTGGCCCTGCCGATCATCGGCTTTTTGGTTCTGCTCGGCATCATGCTGAAATCAGCAGACGCCAGCCCGTTACGGCGAGCCCACAGCAAAGCCGCCGTCTACATGTCCATCCTCGGCGCAATATTGATCGGCTCAGGTGTGGGCATATCCTGGATGATGTTCGGCAACACCGGTAACTTCTGGACCTTCGCCATCGTGTGGGCCATCGTTCTGCATACATCGTTCGTGCTGTGGGGCATGATCGCCTTGGCGCAGGCGATCGGCAATAAACCGCCGTATTTTCCGAAGAAGTTGATGTAACGATCAGAGTTTAGAGCACCGAGGTGGGGGCGGCCTTCCAAAAATGTGCGCAGCCATGGATGGCGGAGCAGAAGCGCCACATGGGTTCGGCCGAGCGCTTATGAAGCGAAGCTTCATGCGACAGCCGAACGACCGCAATCTGTGATTGCGGGCCGGACCCCGAAGGGGTGCCGCAGGAGCGGTTTTTGGAACAACCGTCCCACTTCTGCCTAACTCCAAACAATCAGCCCGCCAAATGAATCCCAGCTAACACAGCCACAACAACAATAGCCCACCCCTGAGACGCCAGCCTCCACCCCCAAGGAGAATGCTTCATCTCCATAAAGTGATCCACCAACAGCACCGCCTTCACCAACACCAAACCAAACACCATCCAGACCAAAATCCCTGGCTCAACACCCGCCTGCATAGCCACAACCGGCCCCATGGTGCACAGCATCAGAATGATATAAACCGCCAACATCAGCCAGACTCCTTAAGCCAAAACGTAAAGCATCGGAAACAACACCAACCACACCAAATCCACCATGTGCCAATACGAGGCACCAGATTCCATACCATTCATATCATCGCCGGTGTACTCACCCTTCTTCACCTTAACCGCCAACACCACCAAAATAATCTGACCCAACACCACATGCATAAAATGAAAAAACGTCAGAAAAAAATAGAACATAAAGAACGCATCGGTTCCCAGGTTGTAGCCGTTAGAATACAGCTGCGCGTATTCCCAAACCTTCCCGAAGGTGTAAACCGACGAAGCCGCCACCGCCCACCACAATAGCCCCGCCGTGCCCGCCCGGTGATCACGGAAACGATGCACCGCCAAAGCGACAAAATAACTGGCCGTGATCAGACCAATGGTATTCACCAGACCTGTCCAAGGGTGAAGCGCCTCTCGGCCCGCAGAGAAAGTGGCCGGGTCCATGCTTCGGGCAACGCCGAAGCCGATGAACATAATGCCGAACACCGCCAGTTCCGCAAAAATAAAGAACCAGACAGCAATATCTCCTGGTAAATGCCGATTACGAACGGCCAGACCATCCGCCATGATTAAATACTCCGTTAACGTGTCAGATTCAGATACAGCTTGGGCAGCTGGGCCGGAAGCTGAGTCGGGTCTTTGATCACCACGAAATTCGCGCTGCCAAACACATAAGGTAAGTACTCGTTGGCCTCTTCATCGATGGTCACGCAAAATGGCGTAATCCCCGCTTTCTGGGCCTCTTGAACCGCCATGCGTGTGTCTTCAACACCGTACCGGCCTTCGTACAAATCCAAATCATTAGGCTTGCCGTCGGTTAGCAGAAGCAAAATTTTCTGGTTCTCGGGCCGGCCCTGCAGTAGCTTGATGGACTGGCGAATCGCAGCCCCCATGCGCGTGTAGTAGCCCGGCTCCAGAGCTTGGATTCGGCCCCGGGTTGTATCGTTGTAGGGTTCGTCAAACGACTTGATGTGATGGAACCGGATATGGTCCCGACGGCGCGACGAAAACGCAAAAATGGCAAACGGATCGCGGCTGGCAGTTAAAGCCTCGCTCAGCAACTGAAGCCCGTCCCGGGCGACATCGATGACCCGCTGGTTATTGTTGATGTAAGTGTCGGTAGACAAGGACACATCGGTCAGCACCAGGCATGCCAGATCACGTTGGTTGTGTTTGCACTGGCGGAACAGCTTTTGGTCCACTTCACCGCTCCCGCGCCGGATCTGAACAGTGCGATCCAGGCACGCATCCAAATCCAACTCCTCACCGTCTAGCTGCCTGCGCTCCCATTGGCGCAAGGGCTTCAGTGCGCTGAACTGGCGGCGCAACGTTTGCGCCGAACGCATCAAGTGTTCGGGCAACGGAGACGGAACCGCCTCTTTGCTGAGCATCGGTTGCAGGCAGCAGAACTTTTCCCGAAAAGCCTGGCGGCGCCAATCCCATTCGGGAAGATGAATGCCGGGGCCAAGGTAAAGATCGTCGTTCTCTTCCGATGGCAGATCAAGATCAAACTTAATCGCAGACGAAGCCTCGCGCCGGTCTTTCGATACCGAAATCATATCCATGTCTTCCGCCACCGCATCGGCATCGTCTTCGTCGCTGTCATCACCGGCTCGATCAACGGGAATAAATTCAGACCAGGTAAACAGATTTTCCAGCCGGAACAGCATGATTCCCTGATCTTTATCGAAAGCATCCACGCGTTCAGCGCGGCGGCGCTTGCGTTTTTTGGCCAAACCACCGGATTTGGACTGAGTGTTGTCGTCGCCCAGAATCTGCCCCGTTACTTTGCCGCGCCCCAGAACCGGGTATAGCCAAAGCACTACAGGCCAGGGGTCGGTGAGCGCGTCCGGCAGCTCATCCACGCTGCCGGGGTGAATCAGGGCTTGTCGAATCGCTGATTCACGCTTGGCCTCATTGCCTGACAGGCTCTCGGGGGTGGGTCGCCATTGCAGGGTGTGCTTTACCAGCCTCTGGTACATAGGCTCAAGGCCTGGCCAGCGGGCGAGCAATTCCAGCACCATAGCCTGATTACCTTTAAGCCAGCTGTAGTTGCTGACCTCGCCTAACGAAGCCAAAGCAGCCAGCCAAAGATAAAGCTCCCGGTTGAGTTTTTTCGAAGGAAACAGGCCCAGTTGGTCGGGCAAGCGCAAGCTTTCGTCATCCCGCCAGGCCAGTTCGAACTTACGGTGAGTGCCCGCAAGTTTTTGCAGGAACTTACGGCGAATCTGAAAATGACGGGGCTCCGCCGTTACCAAGCTCAAAGCCGGGTCGCCACCCATGGCGCGGAACAATACGCCCAGCGTGCGGGCTTCGTCTTTCAGGTGCACGGCGTATTCGGGGAATTCGCCCATGGCCTGGCGGGTCACATAATCGTGCCACTTTAATCCGACCCACTCTTCCATATCGACTCCTTAATTCAGGCTCGCGATTGACGCGGCTTGGTCTCAATTTCTCGCACCGGGATTAATACCGTTTGCTTGCCCGGTATTCCGGGCTCCCAGGTCAACAGGGAGCCTTCCGGATTGTCTTTCTGCACTTCGCGGCAGGCACTCACGCATTGCAGGCATTGCGTACAGGAAAACTTGGCGCGTTTATGGCTGCGAGTAGGCAGCCGCATAGGGCAGGCTTCGTCGCAGGCCTTGGTGCAGTCACGGCAAGCCGCCGCGCGTTTGGTATCGAAGGTCACGACCTTGCCTTTGCCGTTGGCCATCCAGGCAATGCTCTGTACCAGACCGACGGCGCAGCCGTATTTGCAGAACAAATGGCGTGCAAACAGGAAATCAAACGTGAAGGCTGCGGTGGCTACGCCGAGAAAAATAGCCGGATACAAACCGATTTGGCCGGTTACCAGATCGGTATACAACGGAAGCGGAGGCAACAGATAGGACAGCAGCGCCAAGGCCCATGAAAAACCGATAAGCGCACATACCAGCGTCAGGCCCGCCCAGTGAATGGCTTTGCCGGTACGGCCTTTGTTCAGGGCTTCCCACAGAGTGGGGCGGCCGGTAATGCGAGTCATTAAAGCGTTAATGGTTTCAACCACTGAAAAGTGCGGGCACAGCCAGCCGCAGTACAAACGACCCCATTTGAAGGCGATCCAGAGCGCGAGGGGCACTAACACAAGAATGGGCAGGATGAACCAGAACAGAATCTGCCCGGCGACTTCGGCTGGCGAACTTTGCGCCACCCAATCGAGGTGCAGATTAAACGAAAGCGGAAAACCGAAAAGAACAAAATGGGTTTCGGTCAGGTCGTAGCGGAAAATATTGAGTACAGGCGCAAGCAAAAAAAGCAGGAAGAACGCACCGCGGGTTATCAGGCGCTTCTGCTGGAGGGTGTCTTTAGGGTTGAAGGTTTGCGCATGCACGGAATTGGTCCGAAGTTGATGTGAGTGCCGGGGTCCGAAGACCCCGGCGGTTATGCCTTATCAGGCTTCTTCTGGAGACGGTACCGCACCACGGACTTCTTCGGCCGGGCCAGCCTGGCCCTTGATGAAGAAGCTGCCGAGGTACACCACCAGACCAGCCATGAAGAAGCAGCCAGCCACCAGACGCATCCAGTAGAAAATGGCAATCTGATCCTGGCCTGCCATGAACGACATAGCACTGCCACTTTCCGGTATGCGTTGCAGCCAAACCTGCAGTACGCCAGCGCCGGTCAGGAACAAAGTGATGAACACCATGGAGATGGTCATCAACCAGAAACCCCACATTTCAACGATTTGTGCAGTGTTGCTATTGCCGTAAGGACGGCCACGCATAATGGGCACCGCGTATGAAATGATGGTCAGCACGATCATGACATAGGCGCCGTAGAAAGCCATGTGGCCGTGAGCTGCCGTGATCTGGCTACCGTGAGTGTAGTAGTTCACCGGAGCAAGCGTGTGCAGGAAACCCCAAACACCCGCGCCGAGGAACGCCATAACCGTTGTACCCATGGCCCACAGAGTGGCGGCTTTGTTCGGGTGGTTCCGGCGCCGACGGTTGATCATGTTGAAAGCGAACACCACCATCATGAAGAACGGTAAAGGCTCGATTGCCGAGAACACAGAACCCAGCCACAGCCAGTACTCGGGCGGCCCAATGTAGAAGAAATGGTGACCGGTACCGATGATGCCGGAGATCAGTGCCATGGCGATGATCAGGTACAACCACTTTTCGATGACTTCACGGTCTACACCGGTGAGCTTGATCAGAACATAGGCCAGAATGGCACCCATGATCAGCTCCCACACGCCTTCAACCCACAGGTGAACAACAAACCACCAGAAGTACTTGTCTGTGGTGAGGTTGCTCGGGTTGTAGAAAGAGAATAACCACAGTACTGCCAAACCGACCAAACCGGTGATCAGCACGATGTTGACGACGGTTTTACGGCCCTTCAGCGCTGTCATGGCAATGTTGTAGAGGAACGCCACGACCACAACCGCTATACCGATCTTGGTTATAGTGGGCTGTTCAAGGAATTCCCGACCCATGGTAGGCAACAGTTTGTTGAGTGTTACGTCCGCCAGAGTGGCGTAGTCCACAAACAGATAGCCCAGAATGGTCAGCGTACCGGCAGCGGCAAATACCCAGAACAGAATCCAGGCCAGCAGCGGGCTGTGCAATTCAGTTTGAGCTTCTTCCGGGACCATGTAGTAGGTTGCGCCCATAAAACCGAATAGCAGCCAGACAATCAGCAGGTTGGTATGCACCATCCGCGCGACGTTGAACGGGATTTCCGGAAAGAGGAAGTCGCCAACAACGTATTGGAGCCCGAGAATCAGGCCGAACAGGATCTGACCGGCAAACAGAACCAGGGCAAAAATGAAGTAGGGCATCGCTACCCGTTGAGATTCGTATTTCATGTCTGCTTCCTTAGCCTTCGATGTTTGGCGGCCAGTTGTTGTCGTCGATCTTGGACGTCCATTCCAGGAACGCGGCCAGAGCATCGATGTCTTCATCGCTTAGATTGAAGTTCGGCATTTGGCGGCGGCCGGGGATGTTCGTCGGCATCGCGTTCATCCACGCGCGCATGTAAGACTTGAATACTTCGGTATCGCTAGCGCCGCGGCGGTCAAACACGTTCGCAAGTTCGGGGGCAAAATATGCACCTTCACCCATCAACGAATGACAGCCCACGCAGTTATTGGTCTCCCAAATGTGTTTGCCGTGTACGACTTGCTCGGTGATCTGGTCGCGGTTATCCCGCTCGGGCATAGCCCGAAGCTGTGTGTCAAAAGTCAGGGCCAAGAACAACAGGATGAAGAATGCACTTCCTCCCAGGTATATGTTCCTGGCCATGCTTTTGGTAAAGCGCTCGGCCATGGGTTTCTCTCCTTGGTTGTTAGAAATAACTGACTGCGGCACTAGGATATAAAGATGTATTTGTGATGCTGTTGATCATTATCAAAGATGACCAGCAGTTTCTCTATTGCGCCGGGGAGTTACCTCCACATGGGTAGGTGGTAGACTGCCCCGCTTGTAGTATTCGTTTGTGTTTGCCTGGGAGGCACGATGGCAGCAGCGCTGGCCCTGTTTATAAAACTTCTACCCCTTTACGTAACGGTGGCTCTTGGCTGGGTGGCGGGGCGCTATCTGGAGGTCAGTGGCAGGCACATTGCGGGCATGATGTTGTACATCGTGACACCCTCTGTGGTGTTCTCGGGGGTGATGGCAGCCCCGCTGTCTGCAGAGGTGATTCTGTTACCGTTTCTGGTGATGGGGTTTTGCACGCTGACTGCTTTGCTGCATATGGTTTTCGCTCGCAAGATTCTGAACGATGGCAGTGAAGCGGTCATACCGTTGACGGTGGGGACTGGTAATACCGGCTATTTCGGTATCCCGGTTGCGCTTCTGCTGTTTGGAGAGCAGGGGCTGGCGATCTATATCGTTTGCATGCTGGGCACGACGTTGTTCGAAAACTCCGTGGGGTTTTATCTGGCGGCCCGGGGCAAATACAGCATCCGCGATGCCTTGATTCGTGTTGCCAAACTGCCATCGGTGTATGCGTTTCTGCTGGCGGTAGGTTTGAACCTTTCGGGGATGGGGATTCCCGACCCGTTCGTGCCGCTGTTTGATAACCTGCGCGGCGCCTACAGCATCTTGGGCATGATGATTATCGGGATGAGTATCCTGAGCTTCAAAGGGCTGGCCGGAAACCCGGTGTTTACCGGGCTCGCGTTTTTCGGCAAGTTTGTGTCCTGGCCGGTGCTGGCACTGGCGTTTTGGTGGCTGGATGCCAGTGTGCTCGGCATCTACGACCAAGCCGTACATCAGGCGATTTTTCTGATTTCCATCACCCCGATTGCAGCCAATACCGTGGTCATTGCCACGCTGCTGGACGCATCACCCCGGCAGGCGGCTGGTACCACACTGCTCAGTACATTATTTGCCCTTGGCTTCATTCCGGTGATGGTTTCATGGGTGTTTTAGTGGCTGTGTGAGGGCGATGTTGCCGCCTCGTGCGCCAGATTCTCAGCACGGGCCTCTGTAATATCTTTCTTGGCATGGCGCATCACGCTGATCCCCGCAGTGATGGCTAAGGTGCCCATAATCGCGGCCACGATTAAATCCGGCCATGCGGTGCCGGTGCCGAACACGCCCAGTGCCGCGCCCATAACGGCGATGTTGCTGATGGCATCGTTACGGCTGCAGAGCCACACCGAGCGCATATCGGAATCGCCTTCCCGAAACTTGAACAACACAACCGCCACGCAAACGTTGGCCACCAGTGCGAGGAAACCGACACTACCCATGGTGAAAGGTTCCGGTGTGGTGCCTGCCTCCAGCACCCACAGTGCCCGAGCCCAGACGACTGCGCCAAACAGGGCCATGGTAATGCCTTTGACCATGGCCGCACGGCCACGCCACAGCATGCCCATTGAAAGAACCGTAAGCGAAAGAATGTAGTTGGCGCTATCACCGAAGAAGTCGATGGCGTCGGCCATGAGTGAAACTGAACCGGACGAAAGGCTGGCCACGCCTTCCACCAGGAACATGGCAAGATTCACCCACAAGGCAAACCACAAAGCGCGACGAAAGCCGGGAGCGGGTGTTTTGGGTGTAGGAGCAGAGCAGGAACAAGCCATAGTGACCTCCAATGAATCAATGTCACTATTTAAAACCCTGTAGTTGCTACAGGGTCAAGCCCTTTAAACAACGGTCTGCTTAGTGACCGTTACCGGCCCCATGAGTACCCGGCACATGATTGTGAGGCTCCGCATCGGAGAGTTTGTCCAACTCGGTATTGAGGCCGTCAAGAATGCCGCAATCGCTGATGGCCCCGGGGGATGCGCAGGCACGCTGAAGGCTTACCAAAGTTTGTTCAAGGCTGGTCAGCTCCTTCAGGCGGGCACGCACATGGGACAAGTGGCTTGCGAGCAGCGCATCGACTTCCGAACAGTCGGCGGTGGGCTTTTCGGCCAGCCGAAGCAATTCACGAATTTCTTCTTGCGCCATATCCAGATTGCGACACCGCCGGATAAACAGCAGGCGTTCCAGGTGTGCTTTGGCGTAACTTCGGTATCCGTTTTCCCCGCGCTCCGGGGCTGGCATCAGGCCGATTTTTTCATAGTATCGAATGGTTTCGACGGGCACGTTGGCCTGTTGGGAAAGTGCGCCGATTTTCATGTTATACCTCGTTCACCATAATGGGCTTACTGTTACCCACTTTATGCGTCAGGTAAACCATCGCTATATCTCCTCTATGTGCTCCAGAATCCAATCAGCCCGCTTTATCAGCGCCTCGCGCCGCTCCGGTTTCTGTTTGTCCCAGTTCCGATACATCATGCCCATGCGATGATTGTTTGCGAAATCGTCCCGGTGGCGATCAATGAAATGCCAGTACAGGCTGTTAAACGGACAGGCATCTTCGCTTGTGGCATCCTGAACGCGGTAGTGGCAGTTCTGGCAGTGGTCTGACATCCGCTGGATGTACTTGCCGCTGGCTGCGTAGGGCTTGGAACCCAGATATCCGCCATCAGCGTGCATCACCATGCCGAGCACATTCGGTAGCTCCACCCAGTCGTAGGCATCGGCGTAGACGGCAAGATACCAGTCACAGATTTCCTCGGGTTTGACCCCGGCCAGCAGAGCGAAGTTGCCGGTGACCATCAAGCGTTGTATGTGGTGGGCATGGGCATTTCGGTGGGTGGCATCGATCGCCTTGTGCATGCACCGCATTTTTGTGTCACCGGTCCAGTAAAACCATGGCAACGAGCGGGTGTTGCCCAAGCGGTTTTCACGGGCGTAATCGGGCATTAAGCGCCAGTAAATTCCGCGCACAAACTCACGCCAGCCAAGAATCTGACGCACAAATCCTTCAACGGCGTTCAATGGAGCCTGGCCGGAGTGCCAGGCGCGAACGGCGGCTTCGCAGGCATCCAATGGGGCCAGCAATCCGGTGTTGATATAAGGCGAAAGAATGGCGTGGAACAGCCAGTCTTCCTGATCCGACATTGCGTCCTGATAGTCGCCGAAGCAGGGCAGGGCGAAGTCAACAAAGTGCGCGAGTGCCTGTTGAGCCTGATCAGCGGTAACGGCAAAGTGAAAATCGTCGGTTGTGCCAAAATGGTCTGAAAAGTGCTCATTCACTTGCTTGATAACGGCTTGGGTAATGTCGTCGGGTTCGACCCGAAACGGGCCGGGGGCGGGAGGCTTGCCGGTCCACTTCTTGCGGTTGTCTGCATCGTAATTCCACTGGCCGCCCTCCGGTTGCCCGTCTGGCGTCATTAAAAGGCCCGTTTTCTTGCGCATCTCCCGATAAAAGAATTCCATGCGCAATTGTTTTTTGCCGTCCGCCCATTCGGCAAACTCTTTGTGGCTGCAGATAAACCGGGTGTCCGGACGAATTTCGACGGGAATGCCCAGAGCTTTGTGCCACTGGCTGATTTGGCGATGTAAACGCCATTCACCGCATTCGGTGGTAATCAGGCGCTTCGGCTGGTGCTGTTGCACCGCAGTGGCGATGACTTGTTGCAGAGACTGCGCCGGGTTATTCGGGTGGTAGGGTTGATACTGAACCCGCCAACCGTGCTCTTCTAACTCCTGGGCGAAGTGCCTCATGGCACTGAACACGAGCACCAGCTTTTTCTTGTGATGATTGGTGTAGCTGGCTTCATCATGAACCTCGGCCATCACAATCAGGTCGTTTTCCT
>Ga0098062_1000064_pt1 | contig 79453 bp, 66 predicted proteins | sample 23_taG_FD_81592 | JGI IMG/M metagenome (GOLD analysis project Ga0098062, IMG submission 81592) | Marine viral communities from Cariaco Basin, Caribbean Sea - 23_WHOI_OMZ | ecosystem: Environmental > Aquatic > Marine > Oceanic | place: Caribbean Sea: Cariaco Basin | collected 2014-11-11 | reverse complement strand
GGAACTGTACGATGCCATCGCCCGCTTCAACACCATCTTGATCGATCTGGATCGTGACATCTGGGGCTACATCTCTCTGGGTTACTTCAAGCAGAAGACGGTTGCCGGCGAGATCGGCTCTTCTACCATGCCGCACAAGGTCAACCCGATCGACTTCGAAAACTCGGAAGGCAATCTGGGCATCGCCAACGCCATCTTCGGGCACTTGTCGGCCAAGTTACCGATTTCCCGCTGGCAGCGCGACCTGACCGATTCGACCGTACTGCGTAATCTGGGCGTCGGCTTTGCCCACAGCCTGATTGCTTACGAAGCTACTATGAAAGGTCTGGGCAAGCTGGAAATCAACCCGGTTCGTTTGGGCGAAGACCTGAACAGCGCCTGGGAAGTGTTGGCGGAACCCATACAGACGGTGATGCGCCGCTACAACATCGAAAAGCCTTACGAAAAGCTCAAGGATCTGACCCGCGGCAAAACCATGTCAGCGGAAGTGATTCAGAATTTCGTGGAAACACTGGAGATTCCGGAAGAAGCGAAAGCCGAGTTGCGCGCGCTGACGCCGGAAACCTACATTGGTAACGCCGTCGAACAAGCCGGCAACATCTAAATCTGGAGCAGCACCATGGATATGCTTGGCGGACTGACAGCCTCTGAATTTCTGCGCGACTACTGGCAGAAGAAGCCCCTCGTCATCCGTCAGGCATTCCCCGGCTTCCAGTGCCCGGTCAGCCCGGACGAACTGGCGGGTCTGGCCTGTGAAGAAGCCGTGGAATCCCGCATCGTTCTTGAAAACGAATCGGGTAAGCCCTGGCAACTACACAACGGCCCGTTCACACCGGAACGGTTCAGCACCCTCCCGGATCAGGATTGGACTTTACTGGTTCAAGGCCTCGACCATTGGGTGCCGGAAATATCCGATTTGCTGGAAGCGTTTCGTTTCGTGCCCAACTGGCGGCTGGATGACATCATGGCCAGCTATGCGCCCAAGGGCGGCAGCGTAGGCCCGCATTACGACCAATACGATGTGTTTTTGCTGCAGGCAGAGGGCCATCGGCGCTGGACCTTTGGTGGTCATTGCGACCACACCTCCCCCAGAGTTGAAGGCACGCCCCTGAGAATCCTCAGCAGCTGGGACGGAGAAGAAACCGTCACACTGGCACCGGGCGACATGCTTTACCTTCCTCCCGGAGTCGGCCACCACGGTGTTGCTGAAGACGATTGCATTACCTTGTCGATCGGCTTCCGAGCGCCGACGATCGATGACATGCTGACCGGCTTTACCGATTTCCTGTGCAACCAGGAAAAAGCCGCGGAGCATCTGGGCGACCCCGACCTAAAAGTTCAGGACAACCCCGGCACTATTTCTCCGGACGTGATTGATCGCCTTGATCACGTTATTCGCGAACAAATCAGCGACCGTCGCAAACTGGCGCTCTGGTTTGGCCAATACACCACGGCCCCGAAAAGCCTCGATATCGTCGTGCCTGCGGAAGAGCCCGCAACGCCCGAAGACCTGATTGCAGCCATCGAAGCCGGTGAGCAGCTACGCTGGAACGAAGGGTCGCGCTTCGCCTACCACGAATTTGAAGGCGAAACCGCCCTGTTCGTAGACGGCGAACAATATTTACTGAGAGGTGATGCTCAACCGATCGCGCCTCTTCTGTGCTCAGGTGCCCGCATCGATCCATCCAAGCTGGCATCCTTTGCTGAGGATGAAGCGCTTGTGGGCCTGCTAACCACGCTGTACAACCAAGGCTCCGTGTACTTCGAGTAAGCAATGACTCCACGATTCCGCAAATACAGCTGGCAACTGGCTCCCGGCTCCATCCGCGATATCCGCCAACGGGTGTTTATCGATGAACAACAAGTGCCAGCGGAATTGGAGTGGGATGACACAGACGAGATCGCCGATCATTACCTGGCGGTCGATTCAAACAACCAGCCCATTGCCACCGCGCGACTGTTCTCCGCCCTGGAAGAAACCGGCTACATCGGGCGCATGGCCGTGCTGCCGGAATATCGCGGACAAGGCATTGGCGAAGCTCTCATACAGCATCTGCTGAAAGAATCTTCCGGGCGCTATCAGGAACTCAGGCTCTCAGCCCAGCAACATGCTATCGGTTTCTATCAGCGCAGCGGCTTTCACGTGTGCTCATCCCCCTATGACGATGCCGGCATTCCTCATCTGGATATGCGCTGCCTGGCCCCGGCTCTCGCTCATCATGGGCTCAGGGATCGCGCACAGCCCTTGATTATGGGGACAGACACCGAGAGCTGGTTGTTCGACCAGGAATCCACGTTTCTGGGACTGATGGATTCTTTGGTGGGTCAGGCAAGACAACGTCTCTGGATTTATGATCGCCTACTGGACCATGACCGGTACGACCGCCACCAGCTGCGCGAACTGATTTCCGCCGTTGCTCGCCAGCACCGCCTGAGCGAGGTTCGCATTCTGATACACGACGACAACCCCCTGGTACAAAAACGCCATCGCCTGATCGAGCTGATGCGCCGATTACCCAGCCGCATCGAACTACGTGTCATCAACGACGATTATCCGCAAGACGACCAACCCTTCATCGTGGTCGATCGCGACGGCCTGCTCTGCCGCCACGACTTCAATAAACCTGAAGGATTCGCCAATTTCACCGCCGGGCGGCGGCTGAAACTTAAAGAAGAGGCCTTCCAGCGCATGTGGGACACCGCCCAACCATCACTGGAACTGCGCGAACTACCGATCTGACCCCAGCGCCTGCGGCGATTCAAATTGCGCGCCAAAGGGGGCAAATTCGTCGTCCACTTCTTCCGCAACTTCGGCAACCAGCTTTCTCAGCCATTGATGATCTGAGTTATGTTGCAGCAGCGGGCTCCAAGCCATTTTCAATTCGAACGGCGGGATTTCAAACGGCGGTACCTTCACCACAAGGTTCGGGTTATCTTTTTGCAGCCAGGCCGCCCGCGATGGCAAGGTTGCGATCAAATCGTGCTGCTCAGCCAGCAACATAGCCACCTGATAGTGCCGCGTGAACACTGAGATCTGCCGTTTACGACCCATTAAGCCCAGCGCTTCGTCCACCCAGCCCAAACGCTGCACATCCTTCGGGTTGACCCCGACTCCCACACCAAATCCGGTTTTGCTGACCCAGATATGGCTTGCATCCAGATAGGTGTCCAACGTAAAAGGCTCCACCAGCACCGGATTATGGGCATTCATCAAGCACGCGAAGTATTCCGTCCACAACGTTTTCTGGTGAAACGATTGTGGAATCTTGTCGAACCGGTTGATCGCCATATCCAAACGGCCCTGTTCGACATCCAGAAAGCTGACATCACTCGGCGTCAGCACATCCAGCGTAACGTGCGGCGCTTCCTGCCGGATTCGGCGCAACACCCGCGGCATCAGGCAGGATTCCGCGTAGTCACTGGCCATAATCCGAAACACCCGCTGACTGTTCTCTGCCGCGAAAGGCGTTTTCTCCTGAACAGCCTGTTCAATGTTCGAGAGAATGGAACGTACCAGCGGCTGCAATTCCTGCGCCCGCTCTGTGGCGGTCATTCCTTCGCTGGTGCGCACCAGGATCGGATCACCGAAAAGGTCCCGAAGCCGCCTCAATCCATTGCTCATAGCCGGCTGGGTGATGCCCAGATGGTTGGCCGCTTTGGTGACGTTCCGCTCCCGCAGCAACACATCGAGGTAGACCAGCAAATTAAGATCCACACGGGAAATATCCATTAACAACACCTCGCGACCAAAAATGAGAACGTGAAGGCCCAGCTCATTCACCCCGCTAATATACCGACTTATGACAATTCATGAAATCTATAGGGCATCAGCGCGCATCACCATCAAGCGGACGAATCCGAAGAATTCTGCTAGTCTTTCAGACTGTTATATCGCAAAATTCGTTGGCACCCCACGCACTGCCTTCTTTGCCAATCTATTCGGAGCCACGCCCTGAACATGGAAACGACCACCATCGTCATCATACTTTCGGCTATCGTTGTCCTGTCTTTAGTGATCATCGTGGTTACCCAGATGCGGGAAAAGGCCCGCATCGAACGCATGCGAAGAATTCGGGATCAGCGCGACAGCTACAATCGTGCCTCGCGACTGCTCACCGAAATTCCGGGCCAGTATTTGAATTCAGGGCTCAAGCTTATCCTGCTCAAGCAAATGGAGGACGCCTGTAAAAACCTGGCTGCTCTCAAAACCGATAAGCCCGTGGATAAGTGGCTAGATACCGTTAAACAAACCCGTCAGCAGGTTCTTGATAAAACCGACAAACACCCTCCCGTTAAAATCGATTCTCCAGAGAAGTCCAAGCAGGTTCAGGAGCACTTGAACAATCTCTTCAAGCTAATCGAGAGTATGCATAAAAGCGGTCGAATTGATGGCCCAACAGCCAAGCAAAATCTTAAATATGTGTTGTTTCTGATCCATAAAACCCATGCTGACCTGCACGTATTTCAAGCTCGAGACCACATTCGCCATAACGAAATTCGCAAAGCCATTCACGCGTACCATTCGGCCAGCATGGAAATGAATAAATCAAAGGACAACCCGCTGGCATTAAAAGCGGTGAAAAGCTTCCGTACGCGAATCAAAGAGCTCGAAGCGAGTTTGCACGATGAAGACACCGTTGCGGAGCACGGCACGAAACTCGATCAGGAATGGGACGACATGTTACAAGATGAAGAGTCCTGGAAAAAACGAAAAGACTTCGACGATTAACCCGAAGGCTTAAACACAAAATAAGGACTACCCCTCACCGTGTTCAACAGGTTCAAACAACGGCTTTCATATCGCCTCACCCGGGATACCGTTCTGGTTGCCATGGCGTTAGGGCTGCTGTTGAACCTGATCCAAATTGCCCTGGACTACTCCAATGCTCTGGATGCGATGGACCAGGAGGTTCACGCCCTGCTTGAGATCAGCCGCAGCCCTGCGTCACAGATTGCCTACAACATTGATGTCCGTCTTGCGGAAGAACTGTTGGACGGGTTATTACTGCACCCGGCCACCATCGATGCCCGAATTATTGATAGCGACCACAAAACAATGGCCGCCTCCAGCACTCCAAGTGTCAGCTCGCCGTATCGCTGGATCAGTGATTCACTGTTCGGGCAAAGCCGCACATTTTCCGAAACGCTGCAGGTTCCCCAACTTAAAGATCTGTTCCTTGGCCGCTTGGTTCTCACCATCGACACCTACCACTATGGCCTCCAGTTTCTGAAGCGGGCGGGCAACACGCTTCTAATCGGTTTGCTGAAAAGCCTGGTGCTGACGCTGGCACTACTGATCATTTTTTACGTTGTATTGACCCGCCCGATGATGGGGTTGATCAGAGCCTTGGGGCAGGCAAACAACCGGTCGCCAGAGAAGGTCCGGCTCCCCGTCCCACAGAACCATGAACAAGACGAGATTGGTTCGATGGTCGGGATCATCAACGACCACCTGCAAAACATGGAGGCCAGCGTTGCCAAGCTCCGCTCTGCAGAGCGGACCATGAAGAACTATTCGACGCATCTGGAAAATGAAGTCGACGAGCGAACTCGTGAAATTTCAGAGAAAAACACGGCACTTCAACGGGGCAACCGGGCCCTTGTCAAAGCGAAAGAAGACGCCGTACGCAGAGCCCGTGCCCGTGCCAACTTTCTCGCTAGCATGAGTCATGAAATACGCACACCGCTTAACGGCATGCTCGGCATGCTTGGACTGGCCTTAGAAGACGAAGCCGATCCCCGGCAAAAGAGCCGCATCGAAATTGCCTCAAAGGCAGGCGAAAACCTGCTGGACCTTCTCAATGACATCCTGGATATATCGAAAGTTGAAGCCGGAAAACTGAGCCTTGAGATCATTCCGTTTTCAGCGCGGGAGTTGATCAGCGAATGCACAACGCTGCACGCACAGCAAGCCCGCCGCAAGCGTATTGCCTTGGTCAACGAGATCGACAGCGACTTACCCGAATACTTTCTGGGTGACCCGACGCGGACTCGCCAGGTACTCAACAATCTGCTGAGTAACGCCATCAAGTTTACCGACCAAGGCAAGGTTAAGGTCAGGGCCAGCTATTCATCCGGAAAGCTTCGCATCGAAGTCATCGATACCGGCATCGGGATGTCGCGGCAGGGCTTGCACAAGATCTTTTCGCCGTTCTCTCAAGCCGATACCGACACCACGCGCCTTTACGGTGGCACTGGGCTAGGCCTTACACTTTGCCGACAGCTGGTTGACCGAATGAACGGCAGGATCGAGGTCGATTCCACGCCCGGCAAAGGCACGCACTTTACGGTTACGCTGCCCTTGCCGGTTCACGATGAACCGATTCAGGAAGCATCACAGCCAGAGGAAAAACCGCCCGCACCACTAACCGTGCTGAAGATTCTTCTCGTAGAAGACAATCATGTAAACCAGTTGGTGGCGAGCGCCATTCTTCGGCGGCTGGGTCACAAGGTGGACAACGCGGAAAACGGACAGCGCGCGATTGAGGCCCTCAAACGCGAAAGCTACGATATTGTGCTTATGGACTGCCAAATGCCCGTAATGGATGGCTACGAAGCCACTCGTGAGATACGGCGCAACCCTCACTGGAAGGACCTGCCAATAATCGCGGTAACCGCCAACGTTATGCAAGGAGACAAAGAGGAATGCTTTGCCTCTGGCATGAACGACTACATCACTAAACCCTATAATCGCGAAGAGCTGAAAGCAGCTATTATGCGCTGGGCTCCTTCCCCTCCAGAACCTCAAGAAGATCCCTGAGTTCGCCCCTCAACGAGGCTAGCCGTGCCGGGTCCACATCAAGACCACATAACAAGCGCCCGGGAACAAATGCTGCCTCGGCGCGCAACAACCGCCCAGCGCTCGTCAGCGCGACCTTCACCACTCGCTCATCATCGGTTCCGCGCGTACGCGTCAACAAGGAGCGCTCTTCCAACCTTTTCAACAACGGTGTCAAGGTACCGGAATCCAGTCGCAACCTCTCACCGATCTGCGACACCGTTGATGATTGGCCAATCTGGTCCTGCTGCCAAAGCACCAACATTACCAAGTATTGAGGATAGGTCAGCCCCAGCTCTTTCAGCAGCGGCCGGTATCGGGCGGTAACCGCCCTATTGGCCGCGTACAGCGCAAAACACAGTTGGTTGTCCAAAGCCAGAAGCTGGTCGGCCCGGTGAGATTCAGAGCAACTTTTCGATGTCATTCCGGATGTCCGCTGGCTTAACCGTTGGCGCATAGCGTCGCACCACTTGACCGTCCTTATTGACCAGAAACTTGGTAAAGTTCCATTTCACTTTCTCGCTGCCCATCAAGCCTTTCGCTTCTTTTTTCAGAAAACGATACAGAGGGTGGGTGTCGTCGCCGTTCACATCAATCTTCGCGAACATCGGAAAATCGACACCGTAATTCAGCGAACAAAACTCGCTGATGGATTCATTACTACCCGGGTCTTGATTCATAAACTGGTTGCAGGGGAAACCAAGAACCTCGAAACCTTTGGCTCCGAGTTCGCTATGCAGTTCCTGCAGGCCGTCAAATTGCGGCGTGAAACCGCATTTGGATGCCGTGTTTACGATCAACAACACCTTGCCCTTGTAGTTGGCCATCGCGACGTCGTTGCCTTTGACATCCTTCGCACTGAAATCATAAATCGATTCGTTCGCCATCTCTTTTGTTCCTTTAAGTATGAATCGCTCGAATTACATTGTGCACAATTTAATTGGAGAAAACCATTACTGAATGGAAGACACATACCGTACCTCCGAACTTTTACTTCAACATTCGGCCGTAAACTCTCCCGATTTCGCCACAATTGAACACATTTGCCCCTGTTACCCCTGCCCCTCCCTCCGCTAGAATAGGATGCTTGTGTTATCCCGTATAACTCTTCCAGACTGCTAAGTTAAGGACCTCTGCACGCCATGCATAACTTCTCTAAATCCGCCAAGCTCGACAATGTGTGTTACGAAATCCGCGGCGTGGTTCTTCGGGAGGCGCGCAGGCTGGAAGAAGAGGGGCACCGCGTTCTTAAGCTGAACATCGGTAACCCGGCGGCGTTCGAACTCGACGTTCCGGAAGAAATCCAACAGGACGTGATTTACAACATGCCTCAGGCGCAGGGTTATGTTGAATCAAAAGGCCTGTTTTCGGCTCGCAAAGCGGTCATGCACTACTGTCAGCAGCGCGGTATCGCTAAAGTTGATATTGATGACATTTATCTGGGCAATGGCGTCAGCGAGCTGATTGTTATGTCCATGCAGGCGCTGCTCAACACCGGTGACGAAGTACTCATCCCGGCCCCGGATTATCCACTGTGGACAGCTGCGGTAACTCTGTCCAGCGGCAAGCCGGTACACTATCGCTGCGACGAACAGCAGAACTGGTTCCCGGACATCGACGACATCAAAAAGAAGATCACTCCGCGCACCAAAGCCATTGTATTGATCAACCCGAATAATCCGACCGGCGCTGTCTATTCCGTCGAGTTGTTGCATCAGGTAATCGAACTGGCCCGAAAGCACAACCTGATCATACTGTCGGACGAGATCTACGATAAGATCCTCTACGACGGCACCGTGCACACGTCCACCGCGTCCCTGGCGGACGACGTGCTGTTTTTCACCTACAACGGTTTGTCCAAAAACTACCGGGCCGCGGGCTACCGCGCAGGCTGGATGATCATCAGTGGCGCCAAACACCGAGCCAAAGATCTGATCGAAGGCATCGAAATGCTGTCCAACATGCGCCTGTGCGCCAACGTACCTGCGCAACTTGCCATTCAGACAGCCTTGGGGGGTTACCAGTCTATTAACGATCTTGTCGCCCCTGGCGGCCGCCTTTACGAACAGCGGGACACCGCATGGCGCATGCTGAACGACATACCCGGCGTCAGCTGCGTAAAACCTCAGGGTGCGCTTTACCTGTTTCCAAGGCTGGACCCGAAACATTTCCCGATCCATAACGACGAGAAACTGGTTCTGGACCTGCTCTTGCAGGAAAAGATTCTTCTGGTACAAGGCTCGGCGTTTAACGTTGATGATCACCAGCATCTGCGCGTCGTGTTCCTGCCGCGCAAAGAAGCGCTGGCCGATGCCATGGGACGCTTGGGCAACTTCCTGGAACATTACCGGCAGTAATCGGGGCAATCATGGCCGATATACACGTAGAAGAGTTTTACAAAGACGTTGCCATCGCTCTGGCCCAGTTGTACGCCGCCTTCCCGCGGCGCATCAGCTTGTTCGTGGAGGACATAGCGGGCCCGGACGACCCGGATGATTTCGGGCTGCACAGCAAACGGCACATGGCCTGCTTTGGCGCGTTACTCTGGCTGTCTGAGGAGGGTTTTCTCCGCTATGTGGACACCATCCGGCAGGAAGCTCTTGATCAAGCGGTGTTGTCCCGGAGCGCATTCACACGCCTGAGTGCGCCGGCACCGCAGGCATTGACCGCGAAGTTTGATCCAATCCCGGGCGATTACCAACTGCCCACCTCTGTCGAGCGGGACCGCTCAACCTATATCCACCTTCTGCGAACGGCTCTGAAGAGCGGCAGTTCAAGCCAGATCAGCCAGATTGTGCAGGCGACGTTTTTCCTCGACCGAGACGTTCAAACGGTGCATTAAATCGCCTTCAGCCTCTTGAAGACGTGAACCCAACCCTTATATATCGGTCAGATAGAAAACGACGTTTGGCGTAATCTTAAACAGGAAAACTCTATGCGCATTTTGTTGTTTCTGGCCACTAACCTGGCCGTTATTCTGGTAGCAAGTTTTACCCTGCGTTTGCTCGGGGTTGACAGCTATCTGGCCCATCAGGGTATCAACTACAGTTCGCTGCTGATTTTCGCAGCGGTGTTCGGCTTTGCGGGCTCCTTTATTTCCCTGCTGATCTCTAAGCCAATGGCCAAGTGGAGCACCAAAGCCCGGGTTATTGAATCCCCCCGAACCCCTGCCGAGCGTTGGTTGATGGAAACGGTTGCAGAACTCGCTCAGAAAGCAGGCATCGGCATGCCCGAAGTGGCGATTTTTCCTGCTTCTCAGTCCAACGCGTTTGCTACGGGCTGGAACAAAAACGATGCTCTCGTGGCGGTCAGCGAAGGCCTGCTCCATCGATTCAACCAAGATGAAATTCGTGCCGTGCTAGGCCATGAGATTGGCCATGTGGCAAACGGTGATATGGTCACGCTGTCGTTGATCCAAGGTGTTGTAAACACCTTCGTGATTTTCGCGTCACGGGTGATCGGCTCATTCGTGGACCGCGTTGTGTTTAAAAACGAAGATGGCCACGGCATGGGCTTTTTCATCGTCAGCTTCGTGGCCGAAATCCTGCTAGGCATTCTGGCGAGCACCATTGTATTCTGGTTCTCTCGCCGCCGGGAATTTCGTGCCGATATTGCCGGCGCGCAATTAGCCGGCCGAGGCGCCATGATCAACGCTTTGGCTCGCCTGAAACAAGAAAGCGAGGTTCCGGATCAAATGCCGGACACGCTACAAGCCTTCGGCATCAACCGCGGCTCACGCTCGGGCCTGGCAGCCTTGTTTATGACTCACCCGCCACTGGAAGATCGTATTGCCGCTTTGCAAAAAGCTTCCCTTTAACACCGGAACAGATGCTTAAAACAAGAAGGGGGCGCACCAGCGCCCCCTTCTTGTTTACAATCGGGATCTTTCATCAGATTTTAAGCTTGAAACCCATCGCCCTGAACCGATCCTGCAGCGATTTGCTGCTGCCCTTCAATTGGATCTTCAGACTCGAGCACTCGCGGCGCACCGGATAATCCCGGCGCAACCGGTCGAAAGCTTCTGCCCGCTTATCCGACGATTCTTTCATTGCACGCCTTAACCGCAGATCATCCTTTCTCGGATCGTAGCAGGCTCCGAGCGCAAGGCGCAGCGCCTCATCTTCAATAGCATTACGGGTAAACGTCATCTTGCTCAAGGCGGGTTCAGGCAAAAATTGCCCGGCCTTTTTGCGCACCGGCAGGCCCAAGAATCGACACAAAGCCTGGTACACCATTTCGGTACCCTGCATTTTCCCTTCCAGGCTGTAGCCGGCAATGTGCGGTGTTGCCAGCCACACTTTATTAACCAGCTCAGGGTCAATCGCGGGCTCATTCTCCCAGACATCCAGCACGACAACCGGCGCGTCAGGCTGTTCCAGCCGGCGCACCAAAGCCGTACCGTCAATAACCTCGCCTCGCCCGGCATTGATGAGCAGCTGGCCGGCATGCAGCGTGGCAAGTTGCTGCTCGGACACCATATGATAAGTCGGGTGATCGCCGGTTCGGGTCAACGGGGTGTGGAAGGTCACCACATCGCAAGTCAGTGCCTCTGACAAGCTGACAAAATCATCGGCGTTCTCTGGTTCGGCATCCTGTCGTGGCGGATCGCACAACTTCACCTCGAAATCAAGGCGCTCCAGCATTCTGGCAAGCTCACCACCGACGTTTCCAGCGCCCACGATACCAACACTCAGAGTGGACCAATCGCTCAGATCCCGTTGATCAGCCAACAATGAAATGACTGCCAGAACGTACTCGGCAACGCTTCCCGCATTGCAGCCCGGGGCCGCCGAGAAACCAATGCCGTGCGCTTTGAGCCACTCCACATCGACATGATCTGTACCAATCGTTGCTGTGCCCACGAAACGCACGCGAGTCCCTTCCAGCAACTCGCGATTCACACGAGTCACCGAACGAACCAACAGTACATCCGCATCTTTAACTTCGTTCCGGGTCAGCCCCCGTCCGGTTACCCGGCGGATCTCGCCGATATCCCCGAAAAATGAGTCCAATAACGGAATATTCTCATCAGCAACGATCAACATAACCCGCTCCTTATCACGCTAATCAGTTGCGACGAGTGCGCTGAGGGCCACGCCCTCCGGTACTGCGTCCGCCGCTGCTACGGTTGCCTTGAGGCCTTCGGCCTCCCCGCTTACGGGTGATGGGTGGATGCTCCATCGCAACCATCAAGTCCTCTTCCGGTATCGCGGTTTTCAGCTTCTGACTGATGTAGGTTTCGATAGACGGCAGTGCATACGCATCGTCTTCACCGGCAAAACTGATGGATACACCGGTCTGCCCCGCCCGGCCGGTCCGCCCGATACGGTGAACATAGTCCTCCGCATTTTCCGGCAGGTTGTAATTGAACACATGGGTCACGCCGTTTACGTGGATACCACGACCCGCTACATCGGTTGCTACCAACACCTGAATATCGCCTTTCTTGAATTGATCCAAGGTCTTAAGGCGTTTGTTCTGTGCGATTTCACCCGACATCAACGAGACTTTAACCCCCTGATTCTTGAGATCCTCTTCGAGATCCCGGCACTGATCACGACGGTTGGCAAAGACAATGGCCTTTTCCACTTCCGGGCGCTTGAGGTAGTTCACCAGCACTGGCAGTTTTTCATCGTCAGAGATCAAATAAACGGTCTGCTCTACCCGTTCAGCAGTTTTTTGCTCAGGCTCTATTTCGACAAACTCGGCGTTTTGGGTCCACATAGAGGCCAGATTCAAAACATCCTGATTAAAGGTAGCGCTGAACAACAACGTTTGGCGCTCATCCTTGGGCGTGCACTTGCGGATAATGCGCTTTACATCGGGGATAAAGCCCATATCCAGCATGCGGTCAGCCTCATCCAGAATCAGGATGTCGAGCTGATCGAGGTACACATCCTGTGAGCCAAGGAAATCGATCAAACGCCCCGGTGTCGCAACCAGAATATCAACCACTTCGTTCTGTAGTTGCTCTCGCTGTTTATCGTAATTCATGCCGCCCACCACCGTGACCACGTTGTGGCCTGTGTACTGGCACAGATGCTCTGCATCCTTGGCGATTTGCATGGCAAGTTCACGGGTCGGCGCCAATGCAAGCACTCGCGGCTCAGACGCATAACGGTCCGACTCTTTTACTGGCGTCTCCAGAAGTGTCTGGATTGCGGTAATCAAAAACGCCGCGGTTTTTCCCGTACCGGTTTGCGCCTGACCAATCAGGTCTTCACAGGCCAGCGTCCAGGGCAGTGTTTCGGCTTGAATGGGCGTGCAATATTCGAAGCCAATTTTACTGATGGCATCGAGCAATTTCTGATCCAGATTCAAATCACTGAAACGCAATTTACTGGTGTCTTTTGTCTCAATCGTCATAAAATTTCGGATGTCCTTGTTTGATCAGTTTCCATGCCCGCTGGTGCGATGCGAACCTGGTCGAGGTTCCAGCTCTGCATAAAACGGGCCGAAGTTTTGTAGAAATCTCTCAGGGTTTCGAAAAATGCTTGCGCGCGTTCAGGCAAACCGTGTTCGAGATAGTGTTTGGCCTGTTTGCGTACGTTAGCGCGGAAGGCCTGATCGTTAGCTGCGCCATTGCCTGCCAGATTGTCCACGCTGATATGGAAGCGTGACCCGGCGGCCAGCGAAAACAGCCACTCAATGGCTTGAGGCTTTATTTCAACGCTTTCAAATGCTTGCTGTTGCTCGGGCGTACGCCCATCGGGGCAATACCAGTAACCGTAGTCATGGAGTGTACGGCGATGCGCACCGGCCAGACACCAATGCGCAATTTCGTGTAGCGCACTGGCAAAAAAACCATGGGCAAACACAACCCTGGCGAGCCCGTCAGGTTCGCTGGCTGGCAGATACTCTGGTTCGTCACTGCCTTTGACCAGCACAGTCCGGTGCGTTTCCCGGAACAGGTCATTAAACAGCATGATAAGATCGTCTGGATTGTGATTCATTGGTTCGCTATTGTGCGACTTTAAAGCAGGCAATACCAGCGGGAACTTCTGACAGGCCGCCTGGTCAATCCCCCCGACGTAACCTCTACATGCATTGATGACACAGGATATTAGAACCGCCATGACAGTGTCCCCACGAGCTCAGCGCTTTATGTCACCCAAAGTGCTGTCCGCTGTTGCTGTTTTCGCATTATTCAGCTTTTTTGTTACCGCCACAGCACACGCGGCAAGAAGCTCTTTTTTTAACACTTCGAACAGCGATTTTTTGCCTGTAGAGCAAGCTCTGCCATTGAACTATACCTCTGACGGCAGCGAGCTTGTGTTGTCGTGGGACATCGCGCCTGAGCATTATTTATACAAAAGCCGTATTACCGTGACCCCCTTGACCGATGGCGTCACCGTTGGCGAACCACAGTATTCATTGCCAGGCACTCTGACCAACGACGAATTTTTCGGAGAGATGACGGTATTCTTCGACCCTGTCGAGGTTCGCTACCCGATGTCTTTGCCTGAGGGGGTTACCGAAGCCAACTTGCAGGTATCATTTCAGGGCTGCGCCGAAGCAGGCCTGTGTTACCCGCCACAAAATCACGACGTTCTTTATTACCCTGGCTCCGGCAACTCTCAATCCGCCGTCAACACGCCGCCCTCAAAGAGCACTGCGCCATCCGAAGCGAGCACGGACACCCGCAGCGCCAGTGGACTTGCAGACTTTTTATCCAGTCAATCCATAGGAATGATCGCAGGCCTGTTCTTTTTGTTGGGTTTAGGTTTGACCTTCACCCCTTGCGTGCTCCCCATGGTGCCGATCATTTCCAGCATGGTATCGGGCCAAAACACCCGCACCACGGCGCACGCGCTTCTGCTGTCCGGCAGCTACGTGCTCGGCATGGCGATTACCTACGCAGCGGCCGGGGTTATCACCGGTTTACTGGGCGCCAGTTTTAACCTGCAAGCCCAACTTCAGTCCCCTTGGGTACTGGGAGTGTTTGCCACTTTGTTTGTCGTGTTCGCACTATCCATGTTCGACTTATTCGAAATTCAGCTGCCCCGGTTTATTCGGGAACCGCTTAACGATGCCAGTCAGCGGCTAACAGGTGGACGCGTATTGGGAATCTTCGGTATTGGCGCCCTCTCTGCTTTGGTGGTTTCGCCGTGCGTCTCCGCCCCACTGGCGGGCAGCTTGCTCTACATCTCCACCACGCAGGACGCGGTCATCGGTGGGGTGGCCCTGCTATCACTTGGGTTAGGCATGGGCGTGCCGTTAATACTCGTGGCCGTTGGTGGTCGCAAGCTGCTACCCACGTCTGGCCGCTGGATGACAACCGTCAAACACTTCTACGGCGTGATGTTACTGGCCGTTGCGATCTGGCTGATCGAGAGACTGATTCCTGCTTGGGCTGGACTAACGCTCTGGGGGTTGCTGATCACCATTACCGCCGTTCAGCTGGGCGCGTTTGATGCTGCGAAGGCGGGCTGGGGCCGCACCCGAAAAGGCATTGGATTGGTGATGTTTGCCTACGGTTTGGCATTGCTGGCTGGTGCTGTCAGTGGTGCCAATGACCCCCTGCGCCCTCTGGCCCCCTTCACTGCCACGACTGGAGGCAGTCAAGGCGCCACGCAAGCCCATGCGAACTTTGATCGCGTAGAAGATCCCGAGCAGATTCGCTCGCTGCTAAGTCAGGCTCAGGCGGCAGGCCAACCCGTGATGCTGGATTTCTACGCAGACTGGTGCATTTCCTGCAAAGTGATGGAGCGCAATGTATTCAATCAGTCAGACGTAATTCAGGCGCTTCGGCCTTTCACCTTGTTGCAAATCGATATGACCGACAACACGCCAGCCCAACAAGCACTTCTTGACGAGCTTGGCTTGTTCGGTCCTCCGTCTATTCTGTTTTACGACGGCACAGGTGAAGAATTGGCCCAGGCCCGCATTCTCGGTGAGATGAACAAGCAGGAATTCCTCAATCACCTCGGTCAGCTCACCTCAGCGGCGCAAGGTTAAAGGTCATCTATCTGATCAGGCGTCACAACGCTTGATCAGATACACAAACTCCCCGCCCTGTTCGCCATGCTCGAGTAATTCGTGCCCCAAAAACTGACAAAATCGAGGAATATCCCGAGTGGTCGAGGGATCGGTCGCAATCACTTTTAATACCTGCCCGACCTCCACATCGGTAATGCGCGTGTGCAGCATCATCACCGGTTCCGGGCAAAATAAACCCCGAGTATCCAATTCCGCGTGAAAATTCTGGTCCGACAAGGGTAACTTCCTCTAGTTCTCGTGATTTTAAGAATTCGGTGCTAAATTATTGTTTATAGCAACGAAAAAACGGGAGACTTACATGATTCGGGTTTTGATTGAACGCCACATTGCCGAGACACTTGAAGCCGCTTACGAAGATCGCGCCCGAAAGGTGCTGCAGCAAGCGGTCAGTGCTCCCGGCTTTATCTCTGGCGAAACTCTGGTCGACAGCAAGGACCCCAACCACCGCATTACTCTGGCCAATTGGCGCTCCGAATTTGATTGGGACCGCTGGTACAATTCCGAAGAGCGTAAGGACCTGATGTCAGAGCTGGTGCCCATGATGGATCAAGATGAGCATATCACCGTTCTGTATCAAAGCCCTATGCCCTGAAAATTCTATTCGTGCCGCTCAATAAAGCACGTGATTTCTTCGCGATCATGATACAGATGCCGGGCCTTTAGCGTGCAGTTGAGGCCCGCCTCCTCCAGCCCCCGGGTGATGATGTCCCGGCAAGTCAGCCACTCTTCGTAACGCTTTTTCATCGGAAGCTTCAGATTAAATACGGTGTAGCGACAAAGCCTGTTGCCAAGCCACTCAACGGCCAACTTAGCCGTGCGCTGGGGTTTATCAATGATGTCACACACCATCCAATCGACCGCGCGTTTGGGCTGCCAACTATAACCATCGGCCACCACGTGCTCAACGTGCCCGCTCGCCATCAGTTCAGGGTTCATCGGCCCGTTATCAACCGCTGACACCAACATACCCTGTTGCACTAACTGCCAGGTCCAACCACCCGGCGCTGCCCCGAGATCGACGGCTTTTTTGCCACCCCCGAGATAGTCCAGCCAGCGCTCTTTCGGCAGAAATACCTTCCAGGCTTCTTCCAGCTTCAGGGCTGAACGGCTTGGAGCTGAGGCTGGCAGGCGCAAACGAAGAATACCGTCAGGGAAAGGCGAACGATTGCCTTCCAAGCTAAATCCGACTACGGCGGTTCCGAAGTCACTAAGCAGCACTTCCAAGCGAACTTTAGCCGGTGCTTTCGCGTCGGCCATCAACAGACCTGCTTCGCGCAATCCCCGAGATAAAGGAGCAACCCATTTTCGCGAAAAGTTACCGAGGTCCTTATCTTCGTTATTCTCGGGCAAGCGTACCTCGACGCGAGCGCAATCACCGCCCAACCAATCCTGTTCCCGAAGAAAAGCCACGATCGCCCCTACCCGATCCTTTGCTGGCAGCTCACACTCACCCACCACGGCAAACCAATCACGAGAAAATACCAGCTGGTTCATGGGCAGCCGAGCCATCAGCGCCTCGGCGGATTCGCTGCCCGCGATCGTAAAACGTACCTGACCGGAATTCCGCTCAGGCTGGAAGTACCCGAAAACACCCTTCTCTGCGGCCTGATCCATCAGTTCCTGCCCGGCTTCCGCCTCAAAGCCGGGCCGGCATATCAACATTACCTGCTGCATTCATTACCTACGTATTCAGTTTATGCCGGATTTCTGACACACCGACAGGGATGAAATTTAACCTGCTTAACAGTGATACTTGATTACTCGCGCTACAGTTAACCCTCATTTTAAACAGATAACGCCTACGATGCTCGGCACACGGTTCTGGATACTTTCAAGTTTCCTTATGTTGGCCAGTCTATTCGTGGCCTCCGATGCCCTCGCCCAAAGCCAATGCCCAACACTTGTGGTCAACCATGCTGATGCGCGCCAAACCATTAACCACTATCTCTGTTATGCCGTCACCAACCCGGGCGAACCTGCTCACCTGGCCACGGCCCCGGACAAACTTCCCGGCGCGTTAACGTGGCGACCTGCCGGTGGGCACGACTTGGTCTTTAGTCACACTCAAGCTACCTACTGGATCAAGCTCACACTAAAAAACACGAGTACCCGGCAATCCCTCTGGTACTTGAAGCTCAATTACCCATTACTTGACGAGATCACGTTTTGGCTAAAACGTGAAACCCAAAAAGGGCATGACCCAGCACCGGATTTAATCACGGGAGATCACACACCTTTTGCAAGCCGGGGCATAGACTACCGCTATTACCTGCTCCCCGTCACACTGGCTGCCGACGAAGCCGCCACGATTTATATACGAGTTCACAGCAGTGGCGCCCTCAATATCCCACTAAGTTTGGTCACACCTGAACAAGCCATTGAGGAAAGCAACCACCAGACGCTGATTCATGGGCTGTTTTACGGTGCACTGGTCATACTCGCGATCTTCAACCTTCTGCTATATGTCAGCTCTGGCACCCGCTATTACCTTCTCAATGCTTTCAACACGGCCTCAATGGCCATGTTCCTGTTTGCCATGGGCGGCTTTGCGAACCAGTATTTCTGGCCGGAGAACTCTCAACTGTCGAATCTTTCGATCCCTTTCCTGCTCGCGCTGATTGGTCTGGCCATGACACTGTTCGGCTGGTCTTTTCTGGAGGTTCCGCGGCGCACGCTATCCGGTAAAGCACTGCATACACTGGCGTGGATCGGTGCTGGGTTACTTGCACTGACTTTGGTGATGCCTTATACCAAATCCATTCTGATCAACACGGTTTTTGTCCTGGCCGTCATCGGAATTCTGACCATTGTTGCAACGCTTCGCTGGCGTCAGGGGTATCAGCCGGCATTTTGGTACTTGGCGGCCTGGGCGGTGATGGTCGTGGGCGCCCTGTTTTATGCCTCCGCTGCTTTCGGGTACCTGGGAGACTACCTGGCGCGAGAAGTGATGATGCAGGCCGTGGTTGGCGCGCAAGTTGTCCTTATAAACTACGCACTGGTACAACGTTGGCGACTGTTGAACGAAAAGCTATTAAATGTTGAACATCAAGCCCGCAGTGAGCTGGAAATAAAAGTTCACGAACGTACCTCGCAGTTACGTACCGCCATGTATCGGCTTGAGCAGGCGAATCGAAAGTTTGAAGCCTTGAGCCTTAAAGATGCCCTCACCGGCTTGCATAACCGAAGGCACATGGACAGCCTACTCCCCGAACTTTGCCTCGAAGCCCAAAGAACCGGGAAACCATTGACCCTTGCACTGCTTGATGCAGACCACTTCAAACGCATTAACGACACTTGGGGGCACGACTTCGGCGACACTTGCCTACGGCTGATCGCCGACATTCTGGCAGAACGTGTAAAACGCCCCCGTGATGTTGCGGTGCGATTCGGCGGCGAAGAGTTTGCTCTGCTGCTGCCCGATACGGATACCGACGGCGCAGTCCGCATATGTACCGGTATTCTCGAAACCATCCGCACCCAACGTATGAATGCGCCAACCGGTGAAACAGTCACGGTCACCATGAGCGCGGGCATTGCAGAGTTCGCCGGCCACCAAAATGCGCAAGACTTGTTTCAAAGCGCGGATGAAGCACTCTATACCTCGAAAGACCGAGGGCGGGACACCCTCACCTGCGCGCGAGCAGCGCCTCAAGCTCCAGCGTAATCCTCCAAAAACTGGCGGGTTATCTTTGCTGCTTCGCGAATGAGATCAGACTGCTCTAACGGATGCTTAACCAAGGTGGCGAAATCGTGATTGCCGCCATCGAGCCAGCAAAGCCGGGTGATACCCTCTATATTACCCTGCGCATCAATCTCTTCCGGTTTGCCAAACGGGTCGCGCGTTCCCTGTAACACTAAAAGCGGGCAGGTCACGTTGGGCAAATGATCAATACGCCAACGATCAAGCTTACCCGGGGGGTGAAAGGGATAGCCAAAACAAACCACCGCGTCCACCTGAGCATCACCCTCGCTGGCAACCAGCGACGCCATGCGCCCTCCCATCGATTTGCCTCCGATGGCAAGTCGGCACCGGGCACCCACCTCCGCTCGAACCTGTTGAATCTGCTCTCTGAAAGCCTCAAGCAAAACCGGCGCTCTGTCGGGAGGCCGTTTCTTCCCGTCTTCCCGACGCTTTTCCATGTAAGGGAACTCAAAACGAACACAGGCAACCCCCTGCCCCTCCAACTCTTCAGCCAACTGTTCCATAAAGGGGGAATCCGCGGGCGCCCCTGCGCCGTGCGCAAGAACCAGAACGGTTTCCGCGCCTTTCGGATAGCTTTTATTAGTAATTCGAACCACAACATTCACCTTAATGTTATCAAGCGGTATCATATGGGCCTTGAGAAAAACCTGTAAGCCCCTTTTACGCATCAAGAATCTAAGCCAACCCTCTGGCAACGTTGCCGATTCTTGCAGATTTGACGAATGTCAGTAGTTGACTTGAGTCATTGCAAAGGGGTCATGGTTTCTCCATACTTGCGACCGCATAATTTCCCCATCCTGAACCCATTGGTAAGGCTATGAGCACAGTAAACGCAAACCTGACATACAACTACAAGGTGGTGAGACAGTTCGCCATCATGACAGTAGTGTGGGGTATTGTTGGCATGGCTCTGGGTGTGCTGATTGCAGCACAGCTGGTTTGGCCATCTCTCAACCTCGATCTACCCTTCACGCATTTCGGCCGTCTCCGGCCGCTGCACACCAACGCCGTTATCTTCGGTTTTGGTGGTAGTGCCCTGTTCGCGACATCGTACTATGTTGTTCAGCGAACTTGTCAGGCACGTTTGATTTCCGATGGCCTCGCCGCTTTCACTTTTTGGGGCTGGCAAGCCATTCTTCTTTCAGCCGTTATCACCTTACCGATGGGGCTGACTTCCACCAAAGAATACGCTGAACTTGAATGGCCGATCGACATCGCCATTACCATCGTTTGGGTAACTTACGCCCTGGTATTCTTTGGAACAATCACTAAGCGCAGCACCCCTCACATCTACGTCGCCAACTGGTTCTATGGCGGCTTTATCGTGACTGTTGCTATGTTGCACATTTTCAACAACATGGCGCTGCCAGCAACGGCTTTCAAATCTTACTCTGCATACGCCGGTGTTACCGATGCCATGATGCAGTGGTGGTACGGGCACAACGCGGTAGGTTTCTACCTGACTGCGGGCTTCCTGGGCATGATGTACTACTTCGTACCTAAACAAGCTGATCGCCCTGTTTATTCGTACCGCTTGTCTATCGTTCACTTCTGGGCACTTATTGCGACCTACGTTTGGGCAGGTGGCCACCACTTGCACTACTCCGCACTCCCGGACTGGGCTCAGACTGCCGGTATGGTCATGTCCCTGATCCTTCTCGCACCTTCCTGGGGCGGCATGATCAACGGCATGATGACCTTGTCTGGCGCTTGGCATAAGCTGCGCACTGATCCCATTCTTCGCTTCCTGGTGGTTTCTCTGTCGTTCTACGGGATGTCCACCTTCGAAGGTCCGATGATGGCTATCAAAACCGTCAACGCACTGTCTCACAACACTGACTGGACCATCGGCCACGTTCACGCCGGCGCGCTGGGCTGGGTAGCCATGATCAGTATTGGTTCAATCTATCATTTGATCCCGAAACTTTGGGGCGTGAAAGAAATGTACAGCACGTCGTTGATCAACGTTCACTTCTGGCTTGCAACGGTTGGTACCGTTCTGTACATCGCAGCGATGTGGGTTAACGGCATTATGCAGGGCCTGATGTGGCGTGCGGTCAACGAAGACGGCACTCTGACCTACAGCTTCGTGGAAGCTCTTGAGGCTTCGTACCCGGGTTATCTGGTTCGCTTCATCGGCGGTGCCACCTTCCTGACTGGCATGCTGATCATGGCGTACAACGTCTACATGACCGTACGTCAGAAAGAAGCGGTTGCCGTAAACAATGCGGCAACTCAGGCGGCCTAAGGGGAGAATCACCAGATGAAACACGAAATTATCGAGAAAAACCTTGGCCTGATGATTGTGCTGATGATCATTACCATCAGCGGCGGCTTTCTGGCTGAAGTCGTCCCCCTCTTCTTCCACAAAGAAGTGAACCAGCCGATCGAGGGCCTGGAGCCTCTGAACGCACTGGAACTGGAAGGCCGGGACATTTACATCCGTGAAGGCTGCCACGTGTGCCATACCCAGCAAATCCGTCCTTTCCGTGCGGAAACTGAGCGCTATGGTCACTACTCCGTTGCGGGCGAGTTCGTATACGACCGTCCGTTCCTCTGGGGCTCCAAGCGTACCGGACCGGACCTTGCCCGTGTTGGCGGTCGTTACTCAGATGCCTGGCAGCGTCAGCACCTGTTTGACCCTCGCAGCGTGGTGCCCGAGTCCAACATGCCGGCGTTTCCATGGCTGTTCGAGAACCGTGCAGACCACGGTTCTATCGAGGCTCGCATGAAAACCCTGCAAACGCTTGGCGTTCCTTATACCGACGAACAAATTGCCGGTGCAGCCGATGAGCTGAAAGGTAAATTTGAAATTGAAGCACTGGTCGCGTACCTGCAGCAGTTAGGCACCGTGCTTTCAGAGAAACGGTGATCCCATGGATATTAATGAGTTACGCGGAATCCACTCTCTTATAGTAATGGCAGCGTTCTTCGGCATCATCTGGTGGGCGTACAGCGCCCACCGTAAGAAAGCCAATGACGAGGCAGCACATTTGCCGTTCGAAGATGACGAAGTGGATAAGCGTACGCTCGAACAGGAAAAAACGGAGAAAAAGCAATGAGTACCTTTTGGAGCGTCTGGGTCATCGTTCTCGTGCTCGGTACCGTATTTGGTTGCGCCTGGCTGCTGTTGGCCACCCGAAAAGGGCAGACAAACAATACTGAAACCGAAAACACCACAGGCCACTCTTACGACGGCATTGAGGAATACGACAACCCGCTACCGAAGTGGTGGTTCTATCTGTATCTGGGCACCTGTGTCTTTGCCCTCGGCTACCTGGCTCTTTATCCGGGGCTAGGCAACTACGAAGGCCTTCTGGGCTGGACTTCCACTAACCAGTGGGAAGCCGAAGTACAGGAAGCCGACGAGAAATATGGCCCGATCTACGCGCAGTTTGGCGAAACAGCAATTCCTGAGCTCGCTCAGAACGAAGATGCTATGAAAATCGGTCAGCGTTTGTTTGCAAACAACTGCTCTGTGTGCCACGGCACCGCAGCTCGCGGCCAGGTGGGCTTCCCTAACCTGACGGATGATGACTGGTTGTGGGGCGGTGAACCTGAGCAAATTTTGCACTCAATCGCACAGGGCCGCCAAGGCAATATGACCCCCAAAGGGGTTATGCCTAACATGACCAATGAGCAGGTTGACCAAGTAGTTAACTACGTTTTGAGTTTCAGTGGTCGTGAAAAGGACGCTGAAGCTGCCGAAGCCGGTGCCGCTGTGTTCGCACAAGCGTGTACGGCATGCCACGGTGCTGACGGCACCGGTATGCAGGCGGTAGGCGCCCCCAACCTGACTGACAACATTTGGCTCTATGGCTCTACTTACGAGTGGATTAAAGAAACCGTTGTCAACGGTCGTCAGAATCAGATGCCGGCTCAGCAGGGCCGTCTGACAGATGACCAGATTCATATCCTGGCAGCTTACGTTTACAGCTTGTCAAACTGAATCAAACCCGGCCGGTTAACCCCCGGCCTGGTCTTTTCAACCCTGTATCTGCCCTGCGGGTACAGGCTTGAAAAGATCCGCAGACCCTCCGAGGCCCGCTCCCAGCACGTTTATTTACCGGGAGGTATCCATGAGCAAGCAGATTCCTGTAAAGCAGGTAGATCCTAACCCTTCCGACAACAATAAGAATCCCGGAACCTACGATCTTTACGAAAGCCGTGAAAAGATCTACGTAAAAGAAGTCAAAGGTGTGTTCCAGCGAATCCGCAACGTTAGCCTTGTGGCGCTCATGGGAATGTACTTTCTGTTTGCCTGGCTGACTCTGGACGGCCAGCCACTGATCCATTTCGATCTCCCTGCCCGGGAGTTCCATCTTTACGGCATGACCTTCTACCCGAAGGATTTCTTTTTGCTGTCTGCGATGCTTATTATCTCTGCATTTGGGCTGTTTTTCATAACCACATTGTTCGGACGCGTTTGGTGCGGCTACACCTGCCCACAAACCGTGTGGACGTTCATTTTCATGTGGATTGAGGAGAAGGTCGAAGGCAATCGCAATAAGCGGATCAAGCTCGACAAAGCTCCCAATTCGGCCGGGAAGATCACGAAAAAAACGATCAAGCACACGCTCTGGTTTCTCGTCGCGCTGGCGACCGGCATCACGTTCATTGGTTACTTTTATCCCATCCGCGAACTGATCGTGGACATGTTCACGCTGCAGGCAAATGGCTGGGCCTATTTCTGGGTCGGCTTCTTTACTGTAGCAACTTACCTGAACGCCGGCTGGATGCGGGAACAGGTATGCCTGTATATGTGTCCTTACGCGCGATTCCAGTCGGTCATGTTCGATGAGAATACTCGCATCGTATCCTACGATCCGAACCGGGGTGAGCCTCGAGGCAAGCGTAAAAAAGGCGTAGAGCCAGCTGAGTTAGGCCTGGGGGACTGCATTGACTGCGAACAGTGCGTTCAGGTTTGCCCTACCGGAATCGATATTCGAGACGGCCTTCAGTACGAATGCATTGGCTGCGCCCTTTGCATTGATGCCTGCGACGAAATCATGGAGAAAATGGATTATCCGAAAGGCTTGATCCGCTATACCACGGAAAACGAACTCGAAGGAAAGACCTCGAAACTGCTTCGACCCCGAACGGTTGGCTACGGCCTTCTGTTGGCGGTGATGATTGGCGCAGTGGGTTACATTATCGGCACGCGTGTGCCTGCCAAACTCGAGGTAATACGGGATCGCGGTGCACTCTTTAAGTTCAATGGCGAAGGCCGGGTGGAGAACTCCTTCACCCTGAAACTTCAGAATATGACGGAAGTCCCGCAAACGTTCGAGCTGTCCGTAGATGGCATGGAAGGCATCCGCATACTGACGCAAACCAGTGTAAAGATTAAAAGCGGTGAGAACCTGTCATTACCGACCGTGGTTGACGTGATTCCCGAGTCGATTGAGCAAACCAACAACACGATCAGCTTCCGTGCCGTGTCAAAAACCGATCCGTCACTTCAGCTTGAAACTGAAAGCCGATTTGTAGGTCCAAGGCCACGTTAATCGTTACGCACGGCATTAATATTTAATTTGAGACGAATTGCATTATGACTGACAACACCCCCGTAGCGCCTTGGTACCGCCAGCCATGGTTCTGGTTTTTGACGATTTTTCCGCTTGCGTCCATCACCTTTGGGCTGACCATGCTCGCGGTTTCCGTGAATCTGGATACCGCCATGGTCACGGACGATTACTCGAAGGAAGGCCGTGGCATCAACATGGCCATTGCTCGAGATCAGAAAGCGTCCGAAATGCAGGTATCAGGGCAACTGCAGCTGGCTAACCGTAAAGCTACGCTTACCTTGAACACGAAGGACGGTCCTGCTGAGTTTCCGTATCTGGTTCTTCACCTTTATCACCCTACGATTGAAGATAAAGATAGCGTGGTGCAATTTAATCGCTTGGCGGCAGGTGAATATTCCGGGCGAACGCTCGAAGACCTCGAAGGCCGCTGGTATTACGACGTGAAAGGCCCCGACAACGACTGGCGCGTCAAAGGTGAGCTCTGGTTACCCGCCGAGCAGCCTATCACCATTAAAGCAAAGGCTAACGTTCAAGAGTGACCCCCACCACTTGCTTCCATTGTGGCGAGCTTGCCGAGGGTAATCCGGCGATTACCCTGAAACTTGACGATCAAGAGCAGCATTTTTGTTGCCAGGGCTGTAAAGCAGTATGCCAGACCATCCATCAGGAAGGCCTGACGAACTTTTACGACATCCGCACGAAACCTGCCAGCACGCCAAGAGAGCTCAGCGAATCCGAACTTCTGCGTTTGCGCGAACTGGACCACCCGCTGGTACAGCAGTCGTTTGTGGCACCCGTCAAGGCCGGGCAAGAAGCACAATTGCTGATCGGAGAAATCACCTGCGCAGCGTGCATCTGGTTGATTGAAAATCACATGAAGCACCAACCCGGTGTGCAGAGCTTTACCGTAAACCATACCACTCAGCGTGCCCGCTTGGTGTGGTCGCCCGAACAAGCTCACTTGAGTGAGCTGCTGACCGCCATCTACGAACTGGGCTACACCGCACGCCCCTACCAAGCGGATGCTGCGGAGCAAGCACTCAAAGCTGAAAATCGTTCAATGCTTATTCGCCTTGCCGTGGCCGGTATTGCCACCATGCAAAGCATGATGCTGGCTTTCCCACTGTATTTCGAGATCATCAGCGAGTTGTCACCCGAATTCATCAATATGTTCCGATGGTTCGGTTTTCTCGTGGCCACGCCGGTGGTGTTTTACAGCGCCCGACCGTTCTTCCGGAATGCTCGACGCGACCTCATCTCACGACACCTGACCATGGATGTGCCGGTCGCAATCGCGATAGGACTGGCTTACGCAGCAAGCACCTGGGTGACTGTATTCGGCGGAGAAGAGGTCTACTTCGAGTCAGTATGTATGTTCGCCTTCTTCTTGCTTCTCGGCCGCTACATCGAAGTACAGGCCCGTTATCGCGCAGGGCTGAGTGGCAACGCTCTGGCCGGGTTCCAGCCGGCGGTTGCCGCATTGGTCACTGACGGCGAAGCGGAGATTGTTCCTGCACACCAGATCAAAGCGAATGATGTTGTCCGGGTTCGACCGGGTGAAACCCTGCCTGCCGACGGAGTCATCCTTTCCGGCCAATCCACGCTGAACGAAGCGGCACTGACCGGTGAATATCTACCAGAAACCCGTTCACCCGGCGATACGGTTCATGCCGGCACCGTCAACGGCGAAAATCCGCTGGACATTCGGGTAACTCGCGCCGGTGCGCAGACACGCTTGTCAGGCATTCTTCGGGTGCTGGACCGGGTCCAATCCGAGAAGCCACCGGTCGCCCGAATGGCTGACCGGATTGCCGGCAAATTTGTTGGCCGGGTTCTGATACTCGCGCCGGTCGTCTGGATCGGCTGGTGGTTGGCTGGTGCCGACAATGCCTTTGATATTACCCTATCGGTTCTGGTGGCCACTTGCCCTTGCGCGCTCTCGTTGGCGACACCTACCGCCATCACCTCTGCCACCGTGCGTTTGAGAAAACTCGGATTCCTTCCCACCCGAGGCCACACACTGGAATCGATGAACGCAATCGATACCGTTGTGTTCGACAAAACCGGCACCCTCACCCGTGGAGAACTTACACTAACCAGCCAAGCTGTTTTCGGCCCGCTTGACGAAGCGACGTGTCTGAGAATCGCCGCCGGCCTGGAAAAGCAGTCTGAGCATCCAATCGCAAAAGTGTTTCATAGTATGTCGTCGCTGCCGGTGACCAACGTCACTAACCATCTGGGCGGTGGCTTGTCCGGAGAATTTGAGGGCGAGGCAGTCTTTATCGGTCACAAAGCGTTTGTTGCCAGCCACACGAACGCGCCCGAACCGGACGCTGGTACGGCAAGTGGTATGGAAATTTGGCTAGCGACAACCTCTCACTGGCTGGCCAGCTTCCAGTTAGACGACCGAATTCGAGACGATGCCACCAAGGCAATCCGCAAGCTGCAGAGCATGGGTATTGAAACCGTTCTGCTCAGCGGTGACCGATCGGGACACGTCCAACAGGTCGCATCGGAGCTCGGAATTTCCCGAGCCATCGGCGAAGCATCACCCGAACAAAAGCTCGAGGTTCTGAACAAGCTGAGCCAGGAAGGCCACCGTGTTATGATGGTAGGAGACGGTTTGAATGATTTGCCGTCAATGGCCGGTGCGGGCATTTCAGTTGCTATGGGTACCGCCGCTGATCTGACACAGCTGAAGGCCGATGCGGTGTTGTTGAACGGCCAGCTTTATCAACTTGTTGAGGCCATCCATACAAGCCAGAAAACCCGCCATATCATCCGCCAGAACATGATTTGGGCGTTCGGCTATAACGTCTCAGCGTTGCCCTTGGCTGCGGCCGGGCTCGTGCCACCATGGCTTGCCGCGATTGGCATGTCTCTCAGCTCACTCATCGTCGTTCTGAATGCGCTTCGACTTAGCCGAGCTCGACGTAACACCTAGGAGTTTACAATGAACATTGTCATGCTTCTGATTCCCCTGATGCTGATGCTGGTTGCTTTGGGTATCCTGCTGTTTTCGTGGGCGGTAAAAAGCGGTCAATATGACGATCTGGACGGGCCCGCGCACCGGATCCTGCACGACGACGATAAAGACATGATCCCCACAGAGGCGCGCCCTTCGAAAGCATCCTCAAAAGATAAGCAAAGCGACAGCGGGTCCGGCAACGAAACCAAACGCTCAGGCTAACCCTGATCATGCAACCCGAACTCTACCTCAGCTATTCCAGCGCTTTTGCGATTGGCCTTCTTGGAAGTACTCATTGTCTGGGCATGTGCGGGGGCATAAGCGCCTCTCTCTCTATGGCGTTGCCAGTCGGCCGCGGTTTCCGGTTTCGCCAGACCTTGATGTTACTGGCGTTCAACTTCGGCCGTATTGGCAGCTATTCACTGATTGCAGCGGGCGTAGCTCTGCTGAGCACCCAGGCGGCCGGCCAATGGGCCTGGGCAGGCCTGCTGCTTATGACGCTCGCCGGAGCACTATTGATCTTCATGGGGTTGTCGATGGGTCAGTGGTGGCAAGGGATTCGCTATATCGAACGCGCGGGCGCACCGGTATGGCGAGCCTTGTCTCCACTCACCAAACGGTTTCTTCCTGTCAATAACGCGGGCCAAGCACTGGCGCTGGGTTCTTTGTGGGGCTGGCTGCCCTGCGGCTTGGTTTATAGCACACTGGGCTGGGCTGCACTTCAGCCTACCGTGCCCAGTGCGGCACTCACCATGTTCTTTTTTGGTCTGGGCACCCTGCCCTCGATGCTGGCAACCGGATACGCAGCACAGTGGATCCGGGGCATCAAAAGTCATCAGGGCGTACGCAAAATCAGCGGACTCCTGTTGATTCTGTTTGGATTATGGACGCTGCCTGTTCAGGCGTTACTGAACCTCTAAAGACTACAGATTCAGTACATCCAAGCGCCCAAAGTCCGGCTCGGGCTCTGCACTCTGCACTACAGCCTGGCGCTTGCCCCCCAAACGCTTTCCTTCCTTGAAATCGTACAAATTCGGGTCAGCAAGATGAGAAGGCTCCACGTTACACACCGCACGGAACATGGTCTCAAGGCGCCCCGGATGCTGCTTGTCCCAGGTTTGCAGCATGTCTTTGATCACCTGACGCTGCAGATTTTCCTGAGAGCCGCACAGGTTGCAGGGAATAATGGGGTATTCGCGAAGCTCACCATACCGTGCGATGTCTTTTTCCCGGCAAAAAGCCAAAGGCCTGATCACAGTATTGCGGCCATCATCGCTATGCAGAACAGGCGGCATCGACTTTAGCTTGCCGCCGTAGAACATGTTCAGAAACAAGGTTTCCAGTATATCGTCCCGGTGATGGCCAAGGGCTATTTTTGTCACCCCATGCTCTTCGGCAAAGTTATAAAGAATTCCGCGGCGCAGGCGCGAACACAAACCACAGGTAGTCTTCCCTTCCGGGACTTTTTCCTTAACAATGCTATAGGTGTCTTTCTCAATGATGTGGTACTCGACCCCAAGCGCATCCAGATAGGCTGGGAGCACCTCTTCCGGAAAACCGGGCTGCTTTTGGTCGAGATTAACGGCAATGATTTCGAAGTTGACCGGAGCGCTCTTCTGAAGATTGAGCAGTATGTCCAGCATCGCGTAGGAATCTTTGCCTCCGGACAAGCAACACATAACTTTGTCGCCGGCCTCTATCATCGAATACTCAGCAATGGCCTGCCCGACCTCTCGGCGCAAGCGTTTCTGGAGTTTATTCAGCTCCACTTTGCGGAGGCGTTCTTGCTCGGAAGCCGGTTGGGGATCAGATTTGACAGACATTGCTTCAGACATCAGTTCTACGCTCACGAGGTAAGTGAGCCCGGAATTATACGCATGACAAACATTCAGGGACAGGACAGCAACATGGATATGTTGAACTCAAAGCCGGAAACTACGGGTAAACGCGCACTTAATCGGCTTCGTAACCGTCGAGCCATCCTGGTAGCCGCCAGAGATTGTTTTCAGGAAAACGGCTATGACAATACCTCTATTCGTGACATTGTGCGCAAGACGAGCCTCGCCTCGGGCACCTTCTACAACTACTTTTCGAGCAAACAAGATATTTTTGCCGCGTTGCTGACCGATTTTCTGGCCTCCCTTAACGACAATATGTCGAACCGCCGAAATTCAGCGAGCTCAACCAAAGAACTGATTTACTCCACCTACCACGCGCTCTATTTGGCCACCGCCAAAGATCCGATAATCTATGAATTGGCCCATCAGAACCAACGGGCGCTGAGGAATCTTTTTGGTTCTGACATCCTCGGCCTGACCCTGCTATCGCTGGAGCAGGATGTTCGCACCGCAATAGAGAGCGGACTCCTGCCTGAAACCGACCCGGAATATCTGTGTGCCACGTTCTTCGGGGTTGCCTATGACATGAGCCTGCTCGTAGCACGAAAGGCGCGAACCTGTCCGAACGGCATTCAAAATGAGGCGGAACGTGCCGCGAAGTTCTCCACCGACCTGTTCCTTGGCGGGTTACCTGCGCTCGGCACCCTTCCAAGCTAAAGCTGACTGACATACCATGCGAGCATGACAACTGACCCTACAGCCCGCCCAATCGACAGAAACACCCACGACGAGTTCAACGTGTTAAATCAACAGGTTGAGCATCTGATGATAGCGGCTGAGCACGAGCTTCGGGCAGCGGGGCCGTCAGGGCTTAGCGAACTGGCTTTGATCAAAACGCTTCAAAGTGAGCGTTGGCAAGTGATCGGGTCCGTCGACTTTACCCGCACCGAACAACTCTACCCCGTACACTTTCTGCTGTTTCACGCACTGTATCGTCTCAATGACGAACTGTTCCCCGCGGGGGAACACATACAGCTATCGCCACTCCAGATTCGCCTTTGCCCGGCCAGTTCATCAGGCAATACCTCCTTGCCGGGGGCAAAAGATTCACTGCGGGAATTTTACATGGACCTGAAACAATACTATCTGTCCAACACTGAAATTGCTGACATGATGGATCGCTTCTGGACAGGTACAATAGTGCAAAAACCGAATAGCGCGTCGGTAGCCTCGGCTGCCGAGGTTCTCGGGTTTGAGTCAGTACCGCCAACCTTCGACACTGCCAAGCGTCGCTTCAGAAAGCTGATGATGAAAGTCCACCCCGATCGCGGTGGCAGTACTGTGCAAGTGCAGCACCTGAACGATGCGTTCGCAGTCCTGAAAGCGCACTATTCGTAACGTACCCCCTCGCGTCAATTGGAATGCCCTGCTCATGATCAATTTCAGAAAACTGATGTTCTTGCCCGCTCTGTCATTGATGATGGCTCTTCCCTACACAGCCCAAGCCGACTTGGTGGTGCTTCAATATCACCATGTGGCCGACAGCACGCCACCGGCAACCAGCACATCACGCTCTCTTTTTGAGGCGCAGCTGCAAATGATTTCCGATTTGGGGCTAGACGTGGTCTCATTGGGGCCGGCAACTCGTGCGGCACTCTCCGGTAACGCGCCGCAAAGCAATCAAGTTGCGATTACCTTTGATGACGCCTACGAATCCGTCTACAACGTTGCGGCACCGATACTGGATCAACAACAGATACCCTATACCATCTTCGTAAACACCGACGCGGTTGGTGGTCAGGGTTATATGACCTGGGCAGAGCTAAAAAAACTGAGCAGTAAAGACTGGGTCACCATTGCCAACCACAGCGTAGACCACGGACACTTGGCGCGAAGACGCGGAGAAGCCGAAGCCGACTGGCACAAACGAACCAACCGCAGCCTCGACGTTGCCCAGAACACCTTGGAAAAGCAACTGGGGTCCAGCGAAAACCTATTCGCCTACCCTTACGGTGAATATGACGAAGCGCTTGAACAGAAGCTGGACGAGAGAGGTTGGCTGGGGTTTGGCCAGCAATCCGGAGCCATTGGGCGCCACTCTCATGACACAAGGCTCCCCCGATTTCCAATGGCCAATGCCTACGGCCAACTCAACAGCTTAAAGGACAAGCTGCTGAGCAAAGCCTTTCCCGTTGATGCCAGCCGTCTGCCAGATGGCGTTGTCTCCAACAACCCACCGTCGTTAACACTGAAGCTGGAGGCTCCGCTTTCAGCATCCCGGCTCACTTGTTTTGCCTCCGGCTTGGGCAGAATCAACTTCAGCGCTAATGCCGATACAGTAACCATTCAGGCACCAAAGGCCCTTAACGCACGCCGTTTCCGCTACAACTGCACTCACCCGGCCGGTGACGGCAGTTACTACTGGCTATCACAACCATGGCTGAATCTGGACGCTCCGGAAGATTGACCAGACCTCAGTTTTCAAAGGTTGCGATACCCAGTTCGCCTGATTTGGTATGAGGAATAGCTTTGGGCCCGGAATCGGTGGAGATAACCGTCTGCGCGTTCGCGTCCTGGGATCGGGTAAAGACAACCAGCCACCGTTCGCCCTGGCCCGGGAACGCCGGAACCCAGGCTTCAAGATACCCTCGGCGGTGCCAGTTCTCCGGGGTATAGTCCATTACCAGATCGGTAACCACTCTCATCACCTGAAAATTCCGATCAAGAAAGGCCAGACTCGGAACAAAAACACCGCGGTGATCGTAAGCACGGAGCCGCATCACAAAGTCCGACTTCGCCACCGACAATGGCAAGGCAATTAACTGGTAAGGGGATTCACCAGAACTGAACCGATGGCGAGCGGCATCTCCATCCATCTGCACCCCGAATTCACTCCCTTCGACCCAGTTTTGGTAGTTCTTGTTTGCCAAATCGTCACAGCAATACCGGACAAATTCGTCAAACTCACTGGTCGGCTTTTGCTCAATACCCAGTATCGCAAAAGCGTTCGGATCGTAACCATCCACGGGTTCCACTTCGCCCACGGATTGCGATGGCAGAAGGACCGAAGCAGGGGTTAGATTGATCGGACTAGACCGGGAACCGGCGTGCCGGTCCTTTAAATCGGGTGTGTAGTAGCTGACACGGACATTCCCCTCGGCATCGAGCCATGTGAAATACGGCTGCCTCTGGCCATCACGAACAAACCCTTTGTCTGCCAGCGCCTCACCATCCGGATAGTTTTCAGCGGTAAAATCACCATCGTTTGGTGGTGTGCTGGCCAGGAATGGGTCGTCGACCGCCGTATCCTGAGGCTCAGCTGTTTTCGGGGTCTCTTTAGATGCCTCCGATTCAGGAATGCGGGTGTAACGTACCCGTCCCTGCTCATCCACCCAGGTAAAGTAACCTTCGCGCTCGGCAACCTGAGCCCCCCCACCGCCAAACTGGCAACCGGCAAGAACCGATACTGCTGCGAACAACAGAGATAACGTTTTTGCGCGAGCCCTTATCATTGGCAAACTCCGCAGTTGACTCAGAACTTGGTTCTGAAGCTTAGACCGGCCATAACAACCCGCAACGAGGTTTTGATATCCATACCAGCATAGGGGTTGTAGATGATGTTAGTTATATTGTCACAGTTTACGTTACAGCTGGAATCCGCCGGAATTGTCTCTATCGATTGCAAGTACGACAGATTCATGTCGATTTCAGTGTCTTTGTCCCAGCGGTAGCCCATGCCAATGCTGTACAGATTCGCACCACCGAAGGGCGCCATGATTGAGCGCTGGTCATCCGGAATGACTGAATCCCGGATTTCCACTCCGGCCCTAAGATCCAGACGTGACGAGGCATGAAACTCCATGCCAAACGCCCAGTTCCACTGGCTTTTGAAACCAAGAGGAAGCTTCAAGGTGTTTGGTGTCGCATTATCGGGAGACAGAATTCTCGCTGCATTCAGGAATTCAAGATCCCGGTCGAAGCGCAGATTAAACGCGTCCCACTGGGCAAAATCGGTCCAGCCTATGTCTGCATTCAAGGTTAGTTTGGGGTGTACATCTACGCTGATTCCGGTTTGAAAGTGCTGCGGATACACAAGGTCCATCGACACGTTACCCGCCTCACGAGGTGCACCAGACGGCAGACTAAGGATGGCGGACGTGATCGCCCCCAGCACCGAGCCATTCAACCCCTGCCAAAACCCCGCCCAATCATCGGTGTACTGAATCTCGAACTGGCCTTTCAGGTTCATGTCGGCTTCGGAGGTATAGCTTGCGCCCCAACGGAACCAATCGGTGGGCTCCCACATCACACCCAAGGCATAGGTAGGCGAAATACTCTCCTGCATGTTCAGACTCAGAGCCCCGATATCGTCAAACGGCCCGATATTACCGCCACACAGTGCCAGCCAAGGCTGCAGGGGCTCATCGCCGCTTTCGCAGTTGAAGGCATCCTGCAGCACTTCAGCCACGCCCAGCAGCATGTTTGGCGCGCGCATGTACTGATCTGCCGCCAAACCAAAATGTGACAAATGGATACCGGCACCCACCGACCATTCATCGTTAATCTCGTAACCCACCGATGGCGAGAGGTAGGTGGTTCTTTGCAGCGCTGTTGCTTGAGGCTGGTATCGACCCGGATCTTCCTTGTCCCGGTAAAAACCCGCTGCCATTGGCATAAAAAAAGCGTTAGCAAAGGTCAGCTTCGACCCAGGCGATTTGATACTGATCCCCGCTGATGGCGCAACTGCCGGACCCGGTGGTAGGCGCAGAACACCATATCCCGGTACGTAAAGAGCGACGTTGTTGCTATGACTGTGGCTATTAGCGACTGGGTCACGCTGCTTCCCTGTTAAGGGATCAGTCTCCAGCCCTTTAATACCAAATATCTCGTACTCTTCATCCGCGATGAAATCTGCATCAATATCCAGATAGATGCTAAGAATATTCACTTCCAACTGGCGGTCGTCCAGTTTCGTCAAACCGGCCGGGTTGTAGTGAATCGACATGATGCCTGGAGGATCAGCGGTCACGGCGTTACCGAGTGCGAGCGCTTTAGGGTGAATCGTCAGGTTTTGCGTCATCTGCGCCTGCGCACCACACGAAAGACCGGTCGCCACCAAGGCCGCCAAAACGTGCTGTTTGTAGCTAGGTTGTCCCATGGAATACATCCCCTTCCCTTAGAATATCTACCGCGCCAATCACTCTTTGAGGCCGGAGAAATTAATGGGCAGGGATACACCCAGGGAAAAGTCTGGTGCATCTTCGGTTAAACCAATGCCGAGACTGGTATTCACGATGGTCATATCGCTGACACGCGTACCGAGCGACATGCTCAGGAACCCGGTCATCTGATCTTGTGCCGCGGCTTGGTCGCCGTTCGAGAACGTCAGGATGGTCTCGTCGCTGTAACTGACCTGAGCCGACACACTCAACGAAATATCGTACGACAACGAGTACGCGAAACCGGCCGAACCAGAGAGCCCGAAACCGGGTTCAACTTCGGTAAGCAAGCGGCCACCCCGCACTTGCTCCAGATCATCGGCAGTGATGTTGTATGTCGCACTCAGAGAACCAAAAACAACCACCGGATCCAAAACCTTCGACATACTCACACCACCACCAACGGAGTAGTAACCGCTGCCGGTGGAAAGCTGTTCCTTAATATCAATCTCGTAGGGGCTAACGCCGGTTTTGGTGCTTAAGGTGCCAAAAAACGTCGTCGACATTTTACCCGGCACGTACGCAAACGGCTGCCAGCGCCCGGTGAAGGAAATATCCCCCATGTCGTAAACGTTCAGTTCATCTTCGGTGTCGTACTTGACCACCAGTGGAAGCCGGGCACCAATCGTTAGATTGTTCAGTAGTCCATAATCATACGAAAAGGAATTGGTGAAACTGTGTGTGGCGGAGGGCACCACATCCAGATTACGCACCGAGCCATTCGTAATAGCGAGATCAAGCCGCTGGTCGCCGGTATACGAATAATCAAAGGAGTAATTGAGTGAATGAGTACCCTTCTTCTGCAAGGAGTAGTTTTTTTCCGCCGCTTGGAACACTTCCTCCAACTGACGACTGGAATCCTCATCCCCATCCTGACGCGACAGCGCTTCCCGCGCCTGATCCACACTTCCCTCTTGGCTCAGCGCCATACCCGGAAGCAGACCCGCCGTGGAAACAAGGAAAAAGCCTCGCACTAACCAACGATTCATCCTGACTCCCTACTCTTATTGATTTTATTCCTGTCCCGGTGGTTAACCGGAAAATTAGTTACGACGGTAGTGAAGTTGTTTTCGAGTGTTTTCCACACTGCCGTCGGGATTATTTTTCTGACGTTCCAGCAGGTTCTGCAGCCTGCGCTCCGTGGCTTCATGAAAGGCCGGAAGTTGATGCCGAGCGAGCAGAGTCATGGTCTGGTCATCCACGAACCGGAGGTCTTCCTCTTTCAGCTCCAGATTGTCCAGAGGCTTATCACTCCCCGGAAACACAATGAACAGCACATTGTCGTCCCACTTCTCTTCAAATTGCGCCAAGGTAAACGAAATATTGCCTACGGCCGGATCGGCCAGGTACACCCGCCCATCCCGTATGGTTCGAAGAACAACAAAGTGTTTAAAACCGGCGTGCTGAATGGGAACGATAGCGGGATGGTCGAGCTCCATCAGGTCCTCGATACCGGCACGAAATCCGCCCGAAGGATAACCAAGAGCTGTCACCAGTTTTTTCATATCCAGCATGGAGAAAGCACGGCGCTCGACGATCCGCTCACTTTCGCCGTAATGAAGCAATCCCTCCATGACCTGGCGCTCTGAAAGCGTTCGTCCCAGATAATTATTCAACACGGTGGTGAGTGCTGCGCTGCCGCAACTGTAGTCGTAGGCTTGGCGAACGATGTTTCGGAAGGTTTGTTCGACCAACGGCTCAACGCGAACATCGGTGCGATGCTCTACGGGGCTGGAATTCACCTTGTGCTCAAGCACAACGGTGCCCCGATCAAACGGTTCTACTTCGGTAGCTTCCTGCACCATTGCGAACGTCAGGATAGACCCGGCCAACACCAGCAGCATTTTGGAAAGTCCCTGTTTTTATTAGGTATGCAACTTAGTGGTTACATCATGTAACGGTAAGATACCGAAATCGGGAGGGGCTTAAAGATAACTGTGCCTCAAATCTGCCGCTGCAGCGGAGGCCAGTCAGGGTGGGAGTGAGAACTGGTTCAAGAGCCGTCGATTCGATCCGGCCCGGGCGTCGACTAAAAGCTAAACGACTCGCCAAAGAAGGTAAGGGATAATGCGTATTGTCATACCAGTGTCATCAGGCGCCGGCGACGATAAAAAAATAACCTCTAAAGAAGATACCTTACAAACCGGAGTTGTACTTTATGAACACGGATCTACTCGAAAAAGCATCTCGCCTTAACGAAACACTGATCAACCAGTTTGGTAAAGCGGCTGAAATACAAATGGAAACGTTGCGCCGTTACGCCGACGTTGCGATGGATCAGGCCCAGCAGGCAGCCGAAGTGCGTAATCTGGATGATTTGAAAGCTCTAACCGCCAACCAAGCGGAAACGCTTAAATCACTGAATGACCAGCTCACCAATGACTGGAAAGCCTGGCAGAATTATTTCAGTGACACTCGCGAGCGCATGCAGAGCATTTTCGAGACTGAAACAAGCCAGCCATCAGCCGAACCAAAAGCACCGACAAAGACATCTGGCAGCAACAAGAACGCAGCCTGATTACCGTTAACGCAAATGAAGGCCGGAATGATCTGTTTCATTCCGGTTATTTGTTATCAAGCGAACGGAGGCCCCAATGCTTGGTATGGATTATTTCGGTAAGACGGCAAGCCAGCTTTTAAAAACTTTCGAACCACGAATTCGCGACAGTCAGCAGCAAATAGAAACGTTACTAGGTGACGCGGGTTTGATGGACTACGCCAAACTATCGACCCTGTCCGAAATGTCAGATGCGTATCGCGCAATGGCTGAGGACCTTCTGCTACACCCTCTCAGATTCGCCAGTGCCGAGATGGATCTCGCGAAGAAACACCTTGCTCTTGCCCGTTACACACTTAATCGTGTCCGCGGGAAAAAAGAAGCCCCTGTCGCCAAACCTGCCCCGGATGATCGACGTTTTCTTGCGGAGGACTGGCACAAACACCTGCCGTTCGATGTGTTACAGCAAGCCTACTTGATCAATTCCCAAGCGTTTCTGGACTGGGTGGAAAATATCGAAGGATTGCCAGCTCCCAGCCGGGATCAACTGATGTTTTATGCCCGCCAGTTAACCAGTGCACTTTCGCCCGCGAACTACCCGCTTAGCAACCCTGAAGTGCTGCGCATCACGTGGGAACGTAAAGGCATGAATCTGATCGATGGTGCCCGTAACCTGGTCGAGGATATTCGCCAGAATCCGGCACTGTTCAACGTAGGGATGACCGATCGCACCGCATTCGAGATAGGCAAAAACCTGGCAGCAACGCCCGGCAAGGTGGTCTATCAAAACGAACTCATGCAGCTGATTCAGTACACCCCAACCACTGAAACCGTTGCCAAGCGACCAATCCTCATCGTTCCACCGTGGATCAACAAATTCTATATTCTGGACATGTCCGAGCAGAATTCTTTTATTCGCTGGCTTGTCGCCCAAGGTCAAACCGTGTTTATTGTTTCGTGGCGAAACCCGGGCCCCGAGCATAAAAACCTGGGTTGGGATGACTATGTCGAGTCAGGCCCATTAGCTGCCATAGAGGCAGTGAAACAGGCCACCGGCGAAGATAAAATGAACGCCATCGGCTACTGCATCGGAGGCACGCTGCTGGGCACAACCATGGCCGTGCTGGCCAAGAAGAAACTCAAGCCGATTGTCAGCACCACCTATCTGACCACTCTGATGGACTTCTCCGACCCGGGCGGCATCGGTGTGTTCATCAACGACCATTCCCTGCGCGGTATCGAGCGTGCCATGGAGAAGAAAGGCTATCTTGATGGCCGGGCCATGGCGTTCACCTTCAACTTGCTGCGGGAGAATGACCTGTTCTGGTCGTACTGGACCAACAACTATTTGAAGGGCATAAAACCAAAAGCGTTCGACTTGCTGTATTGGAATCAGGATGGCACCAATCTGCCCTATCGCATGCACAGCTACTACCTGCGCGAAATGTACCTGAATAACCGCTTGGTTGAACCGAACGCAATGACCATCTGCGGCGAAGCAATCGACCTAAGGGAGATCAAGGTTCCGTCGTTCTTCCTGTCGGCGCGTCAGGATCACATCGCCAAATGGAAAGGTACCTACGAAGGTGCCAAAGTTTATGGTGGCGATGTGCGCTTTGTGGTTTCCGGGTCCGGCCATATCGCGGGAGTCATCAATCCCCCCTACAAGGAGAAATACGGCTACTGGACCAACAACGCCCTGCCCGAAAACCCGGATGACTGGTTTGACACTGCCGAAGCCCATAATGGCTCTTGGTGGCCACACTGGCGTGAGTGGCTTAAGAAACACGAAGGCGCGCAGGTGCCCGCCCGGATACCCGGCAACAGGGGACTGAAGGCGATCGAGGACGCTCCCGGCAGCTACGTAAAAGTCAAAGCGGGAGACGTGGTTTAACCGAGAATATCGGCAACCCGCTCTTGCAGCCGAGGCAGCACCTCCTCCTCAAACCAGGGATTCCTCCGAAACCATAAGTTGTTTCGGGGGCTTGGGTGAGGTGTCGGTAACAGCCGCGGCCAATATTCACGCCATGCTCTTACGTTTTCGGTAACCGAGCGCCGGCTATCCGGCAAGTGCCAAGCGTGCGCGTACTGACCGATCACCAATGTTAATTCAACTCGCTTAAGCCGGGCCAGCAATGCCTCGCGCCAGGTATCCGCGCATTCTGGAATAGGTGGCAAATCCCCGGACTTTCCGGTGCCCGGAAAACAGAACCCCATCGGGAGAATGGCCATTCTGGTGTCATCGTAGAACGTCGCTCTATCTACTCCCATCCACCGGCGTAACCTGTCCCCGCTGGGATCGTTAAAGGGAATCCCCGTTTCGTGCACTTTTCTACCCGGCGCCTGACCCACAATAAGAATACGGGATGACTCGGAGAGCTGAACAACCGGCCTTGGCTCATGGGGCAACTTGTCACGGCATAAGGTACAAGCCCGCACTCGCATGACTAACTGTTCAAAACTGAGCTTATCGAGTTCCTGATTATCTGACACCACCATCAGTTCTCCCGGCTTTCATCCATCCAATTCACTAACCATGGCCTTCGGCTGCCCAAAAAACACTGGCACCCTGCTCCGGATTACTGACCCCTTGCCGCATCCACCCAAACAGTTCACGGCCGTAGTCCTGGCGCTGTCGAGTAAGGTCACGATTGGCTGACTCCCGCGCATTCAGGCGGGTATCATCCAGCAACACCGACAACTGCCCGTTAACCGCATCCAAACGAATGACATCACCGTTCTGAATTTTTGCCAGAGGCCCACCTTCCAAAGCTTCGGGATACACATGGATGGCGGCAGGAACCTTGCCCGAAGCACCCGACATACGGCCATCCGTCACCAGCCCAACCCGGAAGCCGCGATCCTGAAGAACACCTAGGTAAGGGGTTAACTTGTGAAGTTCCGGCATGCCATTGGCTCTCGGCCCCTGAAACCGGACAACGACGACGCAGTCCCGGTCAAGCTCTCCCGCCTCGAAAGCAGCCTTTAAGTCGTCCTGATCCTCGAACACAACCGCTGGTGCCTCTACACAGTGATGCTCCGCTGCAACCGCAGACACCTTAATAATGCCCCGGCCAAGATTACCGTCGAGGACTTTCAGCCCTCCGTCGGGCGCAAACGGCTGTTCAACCGAACTTAACACGCTTGGCTGCAAACTCTCATGAGCCGCCGGATGCCATTGCAACCCCTGCCCGCCCATTTCCGGCATACGGGCATACTGGGCCAACCCGGGCCCCATAACGGTGTTGACGTCTTCGTGAAGCAGCCCGGCGTTGAGTAACGCCTGAATCAGATAAGGCGTTCCACCCGCCTCATGGAAGGCATTGATGTCTTCTTGCCCGTTCGGATAAATACGGGTCATAGACGGCACGACCGAAGAAAGCTCAGCGTAGTCGTTCCAATCGATCAGAATACCCGCGGCCCGGGCAATCGCGACCCAATGAATGGTGTGATTGGTCGAGCCTCCGGTAACCAGCAAAGCCACCAGAGCGTTCACGATCGACTTTTCATCGACCATATCTGCCAAACCGAGCTGACCGCCCTGGGGCTGAGACAATCGAATCACCTGTTCAGTCGCGGCGCGTGTTAACGCATCACGCAGAGGCGTGTTCGGATGAACAAACGCGGAACCGGGCAAATGCAGGCCCATCACCTCCACCAACAGCTGGTTACTGTTAGCGGTTCCGTAAAAGGTACAGGTGCCCGGGCTATGGTAAGACTGGCTCTCGGCCTCAAGCAGTTCATCCTGCCCGATCTTGCCTTCGGCAAATAACTGACGAACCCGCTGTTTCTCTTTATTGGGCAACCCGGAAGGCATCGGCCCGGACGGTATCAAGACCGCGGGCAAATGGCCAAAGCTCAACGCACCAATAAGCAGGCCTGGCACAATTTTGTCACATATACCCAGTAAGGTGACGGCATCGAACATATTGTGGCTTAAAGCCACCGCCGTACTCATAGCAATGGTGTCGCGTGAAAACAGGCTCAAATCCATACCGGGCTGCCCTTGGGTAACCCCGTCACACATCGCCGGCGTACCACCGGCAAACTGCGCAACAGAGCCCATGCCATGCGCCGCTTCGCGAATAATGTCCGGAAAACGTTGATAGGGTTGATGCGCAGAAAGCATGTCGTTGTAAGCCGAGACAATCGCCACATTGGCCCGGTTCATCAGCTTGAGCTGATCTTTATCGCCGGGCTGGCACGCAGCAAAACCGTGAGCCAGATTACTGCAAGACAAGGTTCCGCGCTGAGGCCCCTGCTCCCTCAGAGCCCGCATTCTGGCCAGATACGCCTGCCGTGTTGCCCGACTTCGTTCGATAATCCGGCTAGTAACCTTGGAAACAACAGGCTGCATGGTATGACTCCCAAATCGTTAAACACACGACGTAAGTGTACTTCCTTAAAGACTCTTGTTCAGATTCAATTAACCATACTCATTACACTCTCCGTTTTCGACACATCAAAAGGACACGCTCTATGCTCCGGCGCACAAAAATCGTAGCCACTCTTGGTCCCGCCACTGACAGCAAAGAAGCGCTGGCTGGCATCATTGCGGCCGGCGTGGATGTCACTCGCCTGAACTTTTCTCACGGCAGTGCGCAGGAACACATCGAGCGGGCGAAAAATGTGCGTGAAACCGCCGCGGCACAAGGTCGCTTCGTTGCTTTGCTGGCCGATCTTCAAGGGCCCAAACTCAGAATTGCACGCTTCAGCAACAACAAAGTCACGCTCAAGCCCGGTCAAACGTTTGTGCTTGATGCCACAATGGATAAAGACGCAGGCACGGAATCGTCCGTAGGTATCGATTACGAAGAGCTGATCAACGATGTCACTCCCGGTGACATTCTGGTGCTGGACGATGGCCGTATCGAGATGGAAGTGACCGCCGTCGATGACCACAGCATCACATCCACGGTTCTTATCGGCGGCCCGTTGTCCAACAACAAAGGGCTAAACAAACGGGGCGGCGGGCTATCCGCTGACGCACTTACGGAAAAAGACAAGCAAGACATCGTAACCGCCGCGAGCCTGGGTGCGGATTACGTTGCCGTTTCGTTCGTGCGCACCGAAGAAGACATGCACATCGCTCGCCGACTTTTAAAAGAAGCCGGCTCAGATGCTGGCTTGGTGGCGAAGATCGAACGCGCAGAACTGGCTCACGACACCGAAGCTTTAGATGCTGTCATCAAGGCATCGGATGCCGTTATGGTCGCCCGCGGTGATCTAGCCGTGGAAATCGGCGATGCGGAATTAGTAGCGGTTCAGAAGCACATTATTGCCCGAGCCCGCGTACTAGACCGTGTCGTTATTACCGCCACCCAGATGATGGAGTCCATGATTACCAACCCCATGCCAACGCGTGCTGAAGTCTCCGACGTGGCCAACGCGGTGATGGACTACACCGATGCGGTGATGCTGTCAGCCGAAACTGCAGTGGGTGACTACCCTACTGAGGCTGTTGAGGCCATGGTGAGAATCTGTAAAGGTGCCGAGCGCCATCCGTCGATGCGTCAGTCAAAGCACCGCATTAACGAGAGCATGGAAGCCGTTGATGAAGCTATTGCCTTATCCGCCATGTACGCGGCAAACCATTTGCAAGGCGTGACGGCGATTATCTGCCTGACGGAAACCGGCTCGACACCGCGCCTGATGTCGCGCATCAAATCAGCCCTACCCATCTTTGCGTTCTCTCGGCACCATTCGACCCAACACAAAGTAGCGCTTTACCGCGGTGTCCAAACGGTTCCATTTGATTCGGCTAATCACGAGAAAGAACAGGTGAAGAACCTGGCACTGGATGAGTTAGCCAAACGTGACTACGTCAAACAGGGTGACCTGGTGGTCATAACCAACGGTGATTTTGTGAATGCTCATGGCGGCACCAATACCATGAAAATCGTTCAGGTAGGCACCGACATCCACTAATCTGAGAGCTACCTTTGTTGCCTGGCGTCAAGAAGACTGGCGCGCGCGATATCCGTAATCGCGGCCCAGTCTTTTGCTGCAATTTTGTCAGCCGGTGTCAGCCAGCTACCGCCCACCGCGGCAACATTCTGAAGTGCCAGGTAGTCGGCCGCCATATGCTGATGAATGCCCCCCGTGGGGCAAAACTGAACGTCGGGAAACGGCCCGGCCAAAGCTTTTAGCGCTGCCACTCCGCCGGACACTTCCGCCGGAAAGAATTTAAAATGGCGATAGCCGTGAATATGCCCCATCATCAGTTCTGAAGCCGTTGAAATACCCGGTAACAAAGGCGCTTCCGAGGTTACCCCGAACTCCAGAACCGCTTCAGTAACGCCAGGAGTGATTACGAACTGGGCACCGGCCAGCTCAACCTCGCGATATTGTGAAATGCTGGTCACAGATCCGGCACCTACCAGTGCATCCGGCAGCGCCTTGCGAACTTCCCGGATAGCCGCCACACCAAACTCCGTGCGCAGAGTGATCTCAAGAACGCCAAGCCCACCGTCATACAACGCTTTGCATAAAGGTACTGCATCGGCCAAACGATCAATGGTGATCACCGGTATCAGCGGCGACCGGGTCAATACCTTCTCAATTTCCAGCTTATGGTCGTTCGAAAGTTTTGGCATCACGGGCTCCAGTAAACGTGCAATCCGGCTTGCAGAAAAGCCCGAATAGGCATCGCCGACCAATCGTCCGGCGCTTCAACGGCTCGAGCCAAAGTGGTGATTTTATCTTGTCCTTTCAGATGAAGTGCTTTAAAACGGGCTTGCACCAGCACTGGCAGGGTCAGGGTTACTCGCTGGTGCACCTGTGAAGGCGGTGTCATCACCATGACTCGCTGGCCCTCAGAAGGCTTCATAGCACGCGCCAACTCCGGCGCATCCGGGAACAGCGATGCCGTATGCCCGTCGCTTCCCATACCCAGAACCAGCACATCCACCGGCAAGGTTAGCTCTGCGGCATCCGCCTCCATCTCCGATACAGCATCAACGGCGTCTTTGTTCGAAACGTTAAATAATACGTAGCGGGCCTTGGCAGCAGCACCTTGCAACAATTCGTTTTTAACCAATGCCGTATTGCTGGCGGGTTCGCTTTCCGGCACCCAGCGTTCGTCAGCCAACGCGACTTTTACCCTTTCCCACTCCAAAGGTTTGTCCCGTAACACGCGAAAAAATGGCAGCGGTGTTGATCCTCCTGAAACCACCAGAGTCGCCGTGGGCGCTTCGGCTAGGCGACGGCGCAAACACTCAGCGACACGCTCCGCGAGCATTTGCGCAATGGCCTCAGGCGACTGCGCCGAATGTACCTTCACTCCCTCCGGCAGTTGCAGTTCAGGCATCTTCATACCAACTCCTTCCGTCTCGAGTGATCAACGCGATAGACGCCACGGGCCCCCATGTACCCGCGGCGTAGCGTTTTGGCGGTTCGCCCAAATCACGCCAGTTTTGAATAATATGATCCACCCAACGCCAGGCATGTTCCACTTCATCACGCCGTACGAACAGGTACTGGCTGCCCCGCATGACTTCCCACAACAACCGCTCGTAAGCATCCGGGATGCGTTCTGCACCAAAGGTTTCCGAAAACGTCAGTTCCAGCGGCCCTTGCCGCAACCGCATCCCCTTATCCAAACCGTGTTCTTTGGTAAGAATCTTGAGCGCCATACCTTCGTCGGGCTGAAGCCGAATAATGAGTTTGTTGTTCGCCAAATGCTTCTGATCAGGATCAAAGATATAGTGAGGAGCCGGTTTGAAGTGAATAATAATCTGAGCCATTTTTTCAGGCATGCGTTTGCCGGTGCGGATATAGAACGGCACGCCCGACCAACGCCAATTGTCGATTTCAACTTTCAGCGCAACAAAGGTTTCCGTCAGGCTGGTTTTGTCCGCGCCCTCTTCCTCCAGATAACCCGGCACTACCTTGCCATGACTGGCGCCCGCCGCGTACTGACCGCGCACCACGTATTGCTCCATCATCTCAGGTGAAATCCGCTTGAGCGCTTTCAGGATTTTCACCTTCTCGTCACGAATACTGTCAGCCGACAAATCCGCAGGCGGGTCCATGGCGATCAGGCAGAGCAGCTGCAACAAGTGGTTCTGAATCATATCCCGAACCTGCCCTGCTTTATCAAAATACCCCCATCGCCCGTCGATGCCCGTACTTTCAGCCACCGTAATCTCAACGTGGGAAATATGGTTTTGGTCCCACTGTGACGCAAACAGATTGTTCGCAAAACGCAAGGCAATCAGATTCTGTACCGTCTCTTTGCCTAGATAATGGTCTATACGAAACAGTTGGCTCTCGTCATACACCTCGGCTAATGCATCATTGATCACTTTAGATGATGCCAGGTCCTGCCCAATGGGCTTTTCCACCACAACACGGGTTCTGTCTGTGCAACAGCTTTGATCTTTCAAATTGCGCGCGATCACGCCGTACATAGACGGCGGCGTTGCCATGTAAACAATCAGCTGATTATCGGTGTTTCGCCAACGGTTTAAATCGGCGAAACCAGCAGTATCGGTGAAATCAAGCACCTGATAATCCACACGTGCCACAAACCGTTCGGCAATCGCCTGTTCAAATTCTTGGCTGGCAAGCTCTGCCTTCAGGTTTGAAGCCAGCTCTTCTCTCATTCGGGCAACACTGATATCACGACGGGCGATTGCCAGAATCCGACTGTTCTCGGCCAACAATCCGGCTCGATCAAGCTGATAGAGTGCAGGAAAGAGTTTCTTCCGGGCTAGGTTCCCCATAGCCCCGAAAAGCATAAGATCACACGAGGCTGGCAGCGGCTCAGACATTCAACTCCCCATCTTGAAGGCACGTCATTGTCGTAAATTTAGCTAAATAATGACATCGCCTATTGCGGAATCCAAGGCGCAAAGCCATACATGACGTTTTTACTACTCAGATTTCATTTCAAGGCAGGTATAATGGCCAATCACCACAATTATTGCGTGCAGACAGGGAGCATTCCGTATGGCAGTCAGTGCGGTCCGTAGAGAAGAGAACTTGCTGGAAGAAATCCAGAGCCGCCTGGAAAACCTCAACAAATCCGAGCGCAAAGTCGCTGGTGCGATCCTTCGCGACCCCAGCGCCGCCACCCGTTACAGTATTGCGGCCCTGGCCCGGGCGGCAGATGTCAGCGAACCCACGGTCAACCGCTTTTGCCGCGGCTTCTCAGCCACCGGGTTCCCTGATTTCAAAATACGATTGGCTCAGAGTATCGCCACTGGCACTCCCTATGTAGGCGAGAACATCAAGCCTGATGACAACGCGGCCGAGTATTCGGACAAAATCATGCTTAGCACCATCGCCAGCCTCGATAAAGCCAGACAGGCGCTAGACCCCGAATCCATCGCAACGGTCGTGGATTACCTGATTCAGGCAAAACAGATTATCTTCTTCGGCATGGGCGGCTCTGCTTCGGTTGCGATGGATGCACAACATAAATTTTTTCGGTTTAACACTCCGGTGTCGGCCTACGAAGATGCTCTGATGCAGCGAATGATTGCTGCGGGAGCGGGTGTGGGCGATACCATTGTGGTGATTTCCTATACTGGCCGAACCCGGGAGTCGGTCGAGTCAGCCGAACTGGCCCGCAGCAATGGTGCGACAGTAATCGGAATCACCAATCCTGATTCGCCCTTGGCCGAGGTGTGCACCACCGTTCTCGGGGTGACATCGCCGGAAGACACTGAAGTGTATATGCCCATGTCTTCTCGCATTATCCATTTGACCGTGATCGACATCCTTGCGACCGGTGTTACCTTGAAGCGGGGCCCTGATTTCCTCAATCATCTTAAGAAAGTGAAAGAGAGCCTGAAAGCCACACGCTTTCCGCTCGCTCCCAACGCATAAAAAAAGGGTGCCGAAGCACCCTTTTTCCTGAACGAGTTCGATTAGTTGCGCTCGATCTCGGCGGTTTCTCTCAGATACTGCTGATACACCCCATATTCGCGCTGACCTTCCAGTTGAGTCAGGAATTGCTGAACTTGCTGGAACTCGGGGTCCTCCCGATCAACGTCACCTTCGTTGACCGCATCAAGCGCGATGATATGCGCTTCCGCCAGTCCTACAACAGCATCCACCGATGGCTGCTCGCCATCAGGGCGCGGCATGGTGAACGCCTTGCGCAATACCAGCTGGCTCAGATCACCGGCAGCGCCACGGCCCTGGGCTTCAAACTGCTTCCAGCGGCCTTCCGCTACACTTTCCCCGGATTCAACATCAGCCACCAGTTCGTTCGCTTTCGCTTGCAGCGCTTCTCGAGTGGCCATTACTTCAAGGGTTGCTTCAATGTCGTCGCGCACCTCGGCCAATTCAAGCTGACGGGCTTCATGGTGGGTTTTAACTCGCGCTACAACGGATACATTGTCGCCCACGTCGATCAGCTCGGTGTTGTACCCGTCCTCCAAGACATCTTCAGAGAACAACTGGCGCACCAGCCCGGAATGATCAAAGGGCGCAGCACCTCCGTCACGGGTAACATTCTGTACCTCACGCAGCTCCAGCCCCAATTCGCTGGCCGGCCCCGCGAGGTCATCCGCTGCATAAGCCGCATCCGCCAGTTCTGCACGAACCTCAACATAGCGCTCTTCCGCTTTCGCCCGAGCCAATTCGTTACGCAGCTGTCCTTCCAACTCCTCGAACGAAGGTACGTCGGAACGACGAACATCGTTCAGGCGAATCAAATGAATACCAAAACTGGTTTCGACGGGTTCAGAAATCTCACCCTTTTGCAGTGCAAACAATGCCTCTTCAAAGGCTTCGTCGTATACGCCGCGGCCGGCGTAACCCAAGTCACCCCCATCGCGACCAGAGACGGTATCGACCGAAAACTCTTTAGCAAGTTCGCCGAAGGACTCGCCAGCATCCAATCGAGACTGAATGGTCGCCAGGGTTTCTTCCGATTCAGCGCCTGCTTCAATCAGGATATGCGCCGCCTTACGCTCTTCCCGAGCGAACTGCTCCGCCTGTGAGTCATACTCGGCGCGCAACTCTTCTTCACTCACGTCAACGGTTTCTGCCAACGTCGCCTGAGACAGCGTCAGGTATACGGCATCAACGTTTTCCGGCTCCTGGAATTGAGCCTTATTCTCGTCGTAGTAGGCTTCAACCTCTTCATCCGTCACAGACACCTGATCAACAACTTCGTCTTTGGACAACGACAGTACACGGAAATCCCGGGTCTGGTTTTGAATCGCCAAGAGCTGAGTCGCGCTTTCAGGCGCTGCCAATGCAGTTTGAGCAATCGCCGCGCGAATCTGGTTGGTCACATAGCTTTTGTGCATGCTGGCGCGGAATTCGGCAACGCCCATGCCCAGATTACGAACAGTCGCCGCGAATCTTTCAGGGCTGTATTTGCCGTCCACCTGAAACTGTGGCATCTGAGTGATCAAGGCATCGATGTCGGCATCGGATAGCTCTAGCCCCTGATTTTGCGCATCTTGGGTCAGGACAGCCTCTTGAATAAGAGCTTCCAGAACGTCCGTACGCAACTGATCTTCATCGATCAAGGACGGATCCGGATTTTCCATTTGCATCAGGCGCTGTTGGGTTTCCAGCTGAACGGTCCGGAGAAACTCCCGTTCGGTGATGTCGGTGCCATTCACCGTAGCCACTTCGGGCTCACCGGAAAAACCGCCAATAATGGCATCCATTCCCCAGATGGAAAGGGAAACAATCAAAAGGCCAACGATTACCTTGGCGATGGTACTCTGGGCGTTATCCCGAATATCTTGAAGCATGTTAGTTCTGAATCCCTGTTCAAGGTCGTGCTGGTGATTATTGTGTGAGCTGTAGCCCCGGCTGCCTTTAACGTAAAAAGGCGCACCCTGATCGGAATGCGCCTTGAATTCTTATGGCAACTCCCGCCAGCGGAAGCTGCCAGAGAAAGAGCTATTACTTAACAGCGTCTTTCAGGGCCTTGCCTGCCTTGAATCCAGGCACTTTAGAGGCCGGAATTTTGATCTCAGCGCCAGTCTGCGGGTTACGACCGGTACGAGCGGCACGCTCTTTCACAGAGAAGGTACCAAAGCCAATCAGAGTCACCTGATCGTCATTCTTCAGAGCACCAGTGATGGTGTTTGTCATAGCATCCAGCGCACGGCCAGCTGCAGCTTTGGAAATATCTGCGGATTCTGCAATTGCATCAATCAGTTCGGACTTGTTCACACTAAACCCCTTCGATATCAGGTTGAAGATGTTATAGGTTGGTTTGTTTTTTCGCGGACGCTCACGACTATCGCATAAGCGGTCGGAGAATTCCATTCTTCACTATTATTATTCCTTGCGGCGATTAACCGGTGTTTGGAATAGGCACATACTGCGCGGGAGCCCTTGGTATTGGCTGCTTCACGGCGAAACAGTTATACCAATGGGCTCTCCGGCATGTCAACAACTCATCCAGTGTTTAATGTGTATTTATGCGCTCTGCAGCATCATTGGAATCATCGCCGCTCTTGGCAGAAGACGTGTTTTCGTCGCCCTTTTCTGCTCTCGGCTCCGGTGGATACGCCAGCGCAATATCGAGCACTTCGTCTATCCATTTAACCGGCTTGATTTCGAGCGATTCCTTTATATTCTCCGGTATCTCTTTGAGATCACGGACATTTTCGTCTGGAATCAGAACGGTCTTGATGCCCCCTCGGTGGGCCGCCAAGAGCTTCTCTTTCAGCCCGCCAATCGGCAGTACACGGCCTCTCAGGGTGATCTCACCGGTCATCGCAACGTCCGCACGAACCGGAATTTTCGTGAGGGAAGAAACAAGCGCTGTGCACATCCCGATACCCGCACTCGGACCATCTTTTGGCGTTGCGCCTTCCGGTACGTGTACGTGCAAGTCGTGTTTTTCATGAAAATCGTCGGCAACACCAAGCCCGGTTGCACGACTTCTGACCACCGTCAAAGCCGTTTGGATGGACTCTTGCATCACATCACCCAGCGAGCCGGTCTTCACAACCCGACCTTTACCCGGGGTTAATGCACACTCGATCGTCAGTAATTCACCGCCAACCTGAGTCCATGCCAAACCGGTAACCTGGCCAATCTGGTTACTCTCTTCAGCTAGACCGTACTTGAATTTCTTGACTCCCGAGTAGTCTTCCAACATATCCGGGGTAATGGTCACTGAAGCTTTGTCGCTGCTTTCTACGTGCTCACGGACGACCTTACGGCAGATTTTAGCGATTTCACGCTCCAACCCACGAACCCCTGCTTCTCGCGTGTAGTACCGAATCAGATCCCGTAAGGTTTCTTCGGGCATCTCCAGCTCATTCTTACGCAGGCCGTTTGCCACAATCTGCTTGGGCAACAGGTAACGGAGCGCGATATTAACCTTTTCATCCTCGGTATAGCCCGGGATACGGATGATCTCCATCCGGTCCAGCAACGCCGGCGGTATGTCCATAGAGTTCGAGGTGCACACGAACATGACATCGGAAAGGTCGTAATCCACTTCAAGGTAATGGTCGTTAAAGGTGTGGTTCTGCTCGGGATCCAGTACTTCCAGCAGCGCGGAAGCCGGATCACCGCGATGATCCATCCCCATCTTGTCGATCTCGTCGAACAGGAACAGCGGGTTCTTCACGCCAACCTTCGAAAGCTTCTGCAGCAATTTACCCGGCAACGCACCAATATAGGTTTTGCGGTGCCCGCGAATCTCGGCTTCATCGCGAACACCACCCAACGCCATCCGGGTGTACTTACGGTTGGTTGCTTTGGCAATGGACTGACCGAGAGAGGTCTTACCGACACCGGGAGGCCCCACCAAACACAAGACAGGGCCTTTGACCTTCTTGACGCGGCTTTGAACCGCCAGATATTCAAGAATCCGCTTTTTGACTTCGTCCAGACCATAGTGGTCTTTGTCCAGAATCTCACGGGCTTTCTCGAGATCGTGGCGAACCCGGCTACGCTTTTTCCAGGGCACCGCCAGCATCCAGTCGATGTAGCCGCGAACCACCGTTGCTTCGGCAGACATGGGCGACATCATCTTCAATTTGTTCAGCTCGGCCTCGGTCTTTTTGCGAGCTTCTTCGGGCAACCCGGCTTCTTCCAGCTTTTGCTCGAGTTCTTCGAAGTCGTTGTTCCCTTCACCGAGCTGACCCATCTCTTTCTGGATAGCCTTCATTTGCTCGTTCAGGTAATACTCGCGCTGGCTCCGCTCCATCTGCTTTTTCACGCGGCCACGGATGCGCTTTTCAACTTCAATTAAATCGGTTTCGCTGTCCAGTTTGCCCAGCAACAAATCAACTCGCTTCCGAACATCAAGCGCTTCCAGAAGCTCCTGCTTTTCAGGAATCTGCATATCGAGATGAGCCGCCATGGTGTCCACCAAGCGATCAATCTCGTTAATACCGGTCAGGGAATTAGAGACTTCAGACGGCACTTTTTTGGAGAGTTTCACGTACTTCTCGAACTCACCCTGCAGGGTCTTGATCAATACGCTCTGCTCGCGCTCAGGCAATTGATCTTCGTCCATCAACACGGCGCCGGCGGTGAGGTAATCACCTTCTTCGATGCCGGAAATACTGGCGCGGGCATTACCTTCGACCAGCACCTTAACGGTACCGTCCGGCAAGCGCAGCATCTGTAGCACGGTGGCCAAGGTGCCCATTTCGAACACGTCGGCCGAGCCTGGCTCGTCTGTGGCTGCATCTTTCTGTGCAACCAACAAAATCTCTTTGCTACCCTCCATCGCGGCTTCGAGTGCCTGAATGGACTTCTCGCGTCCTACAAACAGTGGCACCACCATGTGCGGAAACACCACCACATCGCGAAGCGGAAGCAGCGGATATTCTTGCACAGTTTCTTCGGATATAAGGGTCATAGAGAATCCTCTGAAAGCATTTTATTCAGCATATCACCCATCATTGGGGCGCAGACGAAAATTGCAATCTTTATGCGGGGTAAAATTCTTGGCGGGCTATTTATCAACAGCCATGAAAAAGGGGCGTTGAACGCCCCTTTCCAGGTAACCGATCTTTCGTCAGTCGCGAAAGTCAGTCTTCGGATGCTGCCTTGGCATGATCGCTGTTCGCGTAGATCTTGAACGGCTCTGATTCACCGTTGATCACGCTCTCATCGACCACCACTTTCGACACGTCGGTTTCAGACGGAATCTGATACATGGTATCCAACAAGGTCGCTTCCATAATAGAGCGCAACCCTCGTGCACCTGTTTTGCGAGACATGGCCTGACGGGCAACCGCGCGCAGCGCATCTTCGCGGAAATCCAGTTCAACACCCTCAAGATCAAACAGCTTCTGGTACTGTTTGGTCAAGGCGTTCTTGGGTTCCGTCAGAATCTGAACCAGCGCGTCTTCGTCCAGCTCTGTGAGTGTCGCCACAACAGGCAAACGACCCACAAACTCCGGAATCAGACCGAACTTAACCAGATCTTCCGTTTCTACGTCCTGAATGATATCGCCGGCGCTCTTACTGTCGTCCTGGCTCTTCACGGTAGCGGAAAAACCAATCGAGCTACGCTCGGAGCGCTCCTGAATCACCTTTTCCAGTCCGGCAAAAGCGCCACCACAGATAAACAGGATATTTCCGGTATCTACCTGCAGAAACTCCTGCTGAGGATGCTTTCGTCCGCCCTGGGGAGGCACCGAAGCAACCGTACCTTCAATCAGCTTCAGCAACGCCTGCTGCACGCCCTCACCCGACACGTCTCGGGTGATCGACGGGTTATCGGACTTCCGGGAAATCTTGTCGATTTCGTCGATGTAAACAATCCCGCGCTGAGCCTTTTCTACGTCGTAGTCACACTTTTGCAGCAGCTTCTGGATGATGTTTTCAACATCCTCGCCAACATAACCGGCTTCGGTCAGGGTGGTTGCATCCGCAATAGTGAAAGGTACATTCAATGTACGAGCCAGAGTTTCAGCCAACAAGGTCTTACCGCTACCGGTCGGACCAATCAGCAGAATGTTACTCTTGCCCAGCTCAACATCGCTTTTACCTTCGCCGTAACGCAAGCGCTTGTAGTGGTTGTAGACGGCAACAGCCAGAACGATCTTGGCGCGATCTTGCCCAATCACATATTCGTTCAGCGTATCCCGGATCTCTGCCGGCACGGGAAGGCGATCACTCGCTTCCTCCTGGGCATTCTCCTGGATTTCTTCGCGAATAATGTCGTTGCACAGATCCACACACTCGTCGCAGATGAAAACCGAGGGCCCTGCGATGAGCTTACGGACTTCATGCTGGCTCTTTCCGCAAAACGAGCAGTAAAGCAACTTGCCGTTATCGTCGCCTCTGCCGTTTCTTTCATCTGCCATTGAAATACCTCTGTTCTTCGTTGGCCTGCCGAAACTTTAAATACGCAGGCCAAGGGTGATGCGATGACTTTCAGTATTAGTTATTCGGTACGCGCTTATCAAGTACTGTATCGATTAGCCCGTACTCTTTCGCCTGACCAGGGTCCATAAAGTTGTCGCGATCGGTGTCGCGGGCAATGGTTTCCAGGTCTTGGCCGGTATGGTGCGCCAAAATCGTATTCAGGGTGTTGCGGATCTTCAGAATTTCACGAGTGTGAATTTCGATATCCGTCGCCTGGCCCTGATACCCACCCAGTGGTTGATGGATCATGACGCGGGAGTTTGGTAGGCACGCACGCTTGCCTTCAGCGCCGCCGGCAAGAAGAAAGGCACCCATGCTGGCCGCCTGGCCAATGCACAAGGTAGCTACATCCGGCTTGATAAACTGCATGGTATCGTAAATCGACATACCCGCGGTCACTGAGCCGCCTGGGCTGTTGATGTACAGATGAATATCCTTATCCGGGTTTTCGGACTCCAGGAACAACAACTGAGCTACGACCAGATTGGCCATGTGATCTTCAACCTGACCGACAAGAAATATTACCCGCTCTTTCAGAAGGCGCGAATAAATGTCGAAGGACCGCTCTCCGCGTGCCGTCTGTTCGATTACCATCGGCACCAGACCGGCGCTCGTTATCATTGTTGGGCCATCAAACGGTTTTTGCGTCATGTGTGCCTGAACTCCTTAAAGACATTGGGCAAGGACTCCTGCTGAAGGATATCCGAAATATAAAGCCAAGATACCCTTATACTTTGCCAGCAGTGAGCCCAGATGAAAACAGCCGGATACACCGGCTGTTTCCAGAAAGCGACTCGGGCTATGCCCGAGCGATCAACGCTGGGCCTGGCCAGCTTTGACGGCTTCTTCGTACTTCATTTTCTTTTCTTTCACTTTGGCCTGCTCCAGCACCAAATCAACAACCGCCTCTTCCAGAACAACCGACTCTACCTGAGTCTTCTGCTCCTGGTTGCTGTTAAAGTGAGCAACGACTTCTTCTGGCTGCTCATAAGTAGACGCGATTTCCTGAATCTTTTCATCTACTTTCGCCGCATCGGCTTTCAGATCGTTAGCTTTAACCACTTCCTGGAACAACAGACCAGTCTTAACGCGACGCTGAGCCTGCTCTTCAAAGATTTCCTTCGGCAACTGCTGGAAGTCTACCTGACCACCAAAGCGCTGAACGGCTTCCTGGCGCAGACGATCGATTTCCTGATCAACCAAAGAAGAGGGAACGTCCAGCTCGGTTGTTTCCAGCAGACCTTCAACAACGTCATTCTTGACCTTGTTGGATACTGCTTGCTTCAACTCGCTCTCCATGTTCTTTTTAACTTCTTCACGGAATCCGGCTTCGTCTTCGGCTTCGATACCAAACTTCTGGAAGAACTCGGCGTTCAGCTCGGGCAGCTGAGGCTCTTCTACTTTATGAACCTTGATAGCGAAGGTAGCCGGCTTACCCGCCAGATCTTCGTTGTGGTAGTCCTCGGGGAAGGTCACTTCGATATCGAACTCTTCGCCGGTCTTACCGCCAACGATCGCCTTCTCGAAGCCCGGGATCATCTGACCAGAACCCAGAGTCAGACGGTGGCCTTCAGCGGCGCCACCTTCAAACTCTTCACCGTCGATAGTGCCCTTGAAGTCGATGGTCACAACGTCCTTATTCTTGGACTTGCGCTTAACTTCTTTCATAGGAGCCTGCTGACGACGCAGGTTATCGATCATGGTGTCGATGTCTTTCTCGGTTACTTCGGCTACAGGCTTTTCAACTTTGATCTTGCTCAAGTCGCCGAGCTCGATTTCCGGCAGTACTTCAAACACGGCCACGAATTCGAGGTCTTTGCCCTCTTCCATGGTTTTCGGCTCAAACTGAGGCCAACCCGCTGGATTGATATCCTGCTCCTGCAGCGCCTTGATGTAGTTGTCGCGCATTACTTCGCCAACGATTTCCTGACGGATGCTGTCACCGAAACGACGCTTAACCACGCTCATGGGCACCTTGCCTGGACGGAAACCGTTCAAGCGAACAGTGCGTGCGGTTTCCTGTAGGCGTTTCTGAACCGCCTGGTCAATTTCCTGGGCGGGCACACCAATCGTCATGCGACGTTCGATGTTAGAGGTCGTTTCAACAGACACTTGCATGGAAGATCCTCGAATTACAGATTCTGTATGTGAATGAAAATTAAAACCAAATCCCAATAAGTGCGAAACACTCTAGCGGGACGCAAAATTAAAAGCCGGTAGTTTATCACGGTTTACCCTGCCGAGAGAATCACTGCACCAACCAGAATGACGGTTTAACAGCATGATTTCAGCAAGAAACGTAAAACAGGGGGATTTAAAACAGAAAAACCAAGAAGGATGGTGCGAGAGGAGAGACTTGAACTCTCACGGGTCGCCCCGCTGGAACCTAAATCCAGTGCGTCTACCAATTCCGCCACTCTCGCATACCCGATATATACCTGAAGGACTCAGGCCACCGGAAACAAGCAAACAGTTAAAGTGGGGTGGACGAAGGGGTTCGAACCCTCGACCGCAGGAGTCACAATCCTGAGCTCTACCAACTGAGCTACGTCCACCACATTAAAAAAGTGCCCTTTGGCACTTTAATCTGTCTACCTTTAACTTTGCTGGTTTGACGAGCCCGGTGCAGACCGAACTTAGAGCCTAATGGCGCGCCCGGCAGGACTCGAACCTGCGACCATCCGCTTAGAAGGCGGATGCTCTATCCAGCTGAGCTACGGGCGCTTGACCTTTCGCCCACCTGAATATTCAGAAAAATGGTCGGGGTAGAGAGATTCGAACTCCCGACATCCTGCTCCCAAAGCAGGCGCGCTACCAGACTGCGCTATACCCCGATAAGACTGAACAACAAGTGCTTCAGCAAAGTTGGCGCGCATATTACCTTCGAGTTTCGCATCCGTCAACAAAGAATTTGAAAATCATTCAGATAATTCTAAAAACGCCTTCTCATGACCCTCTTATGAGGAGCATTTACGCCACCGACTTACGTTGGCGAGAATGCTGAACCATGAGACAATGCCTCACCTTCGTTATTAGACCATTATTCATGCCCAACCTACAAGATGGAAACATGAGCGCCACACTGATTAAAGGAAAAGAAATTGCCGCACAGGTTCGACAGCAGGTTGCTGTCGGCGTCGAAGCCCGCAAGCAGAAGGGGCTCAGAGCCCCTGGTTTGGCGGTCATTCTGGTCGGCAATGACCCCGCCTCACACGTTTATGTGGGCAACAAACGCAAAGCCTGCGAACAAGCGGGCATCATGTCATTGTCTTACGACTTGCCCGAAGACACCTCGCAAGAGGCACTAGAAGCACTGGTAGACGAATTGAACGAGAACCCGGCCATTGACGGCATTCTCGTGCAACTCCCCCTGCCCTCGCACCTGGACGCAGACCCGATTCTGGTAAAGATTCGCCCAGACAAAGATGTAGATGGCTTCCACCCTTTTAACATTGGCCGCCTGATGCAGCGCAAACCGACCCTGCGCCCGTGCACACCCGCCGGCGTCATTACCCTGCTCGACTCCATCGGCACCCCCTACAAAGGCCAACACGCCGTTATAGTGGGTGCATCCAACATCGTCGGACGACCAATGAGCATGGAACTTCTGCTTAAGGGAGCAACGGCAACCGTTTGCCACCGCTTTACAGAAAACCTTGAGAAGTTTGTTGGTGAAGCCGACATTCTGGTCGCGGCCGTTGGCAAGCCGGGCATCATCAAGGGTGAATGGGTCAAACCGGGCGCGACGGTTATCGATGTTGGCATCAACCGAATGGAAAACGGCTCTTTGTGCGGCGACGTTGACTTTCAGGCAGCCTCAGAACGCGCCGCGTACATCACCCCCGTTCCCGGTGGCGTAGGCCCGATGACCATCGCCAAGCTACTTGAGAACACTCTGTACGCAGCCGACGTACTGCACGCTGACTGATACGTCACCCAAACCTCTTTTCAAGCCTCACTGCCACCAACCGGCAGCCAAAAAAAAACCCCGCAAAAGCGGGGTTTTTCATATCTACTGCCTGATTACTGGCTGGCTTTCGCCTTCAGACGGTAAGCGTGCAGCAAAGGCTCGGTGTAGCCGTTCGGCTGCTCACGACCTTTCAGAACCAGATCCAAAGCAGCCTGGAAGGCAATGCCATCGAAGCCTGGCGCCATGTTCTGGTAAGACGGATCATTGGCGTTCTGACGATCAACAACAGCAGCCATACGCTTCATGGTTTCCAGGATCTGCTCTTCCGTGCAGATACCATGGTACAACCAGTTTGTTAGCAGCTGGGAAGAGATACGCAGAGTTGCACGGTCTTCCATCAGACCAACATCATTGATATCTGGCACCTTGGAGCAACCAACACCGCTATCGATCCAACGAACCACATAGCCCAGGATGCCTTGCGCGTTATTGTCCAGCTCCTGCTGAATGTCCTCAGCGGTCAGCGAAGACGGATCTTCCATAACCGGCACGGTCAGGATATCTTCCAGAGCTGCGCGCTGACGGCTAGCCAACTCTTTCTGAACATCAAAAACGTTCACCTGGTGGTAATGAGTCGCGTGCAGAGTAGCGGCAGTCGGAGACGGAACCCATGCGGTATTCGCACCAGACTTCGGATGACCGATCTTCTGCTCCAGCATACCTGCCATCAGGTCAGGCATAGCCCACATACCTTTACCAATCTGAGCTACGCCGGAAAGACCCGCTTCCAGACCGATATCAACGTTCCACTGCTCGTAGGCACCAATCCAGGCAGCCTGCTTCATCTCACCCTTGCGGATGAAAGGACCCAGCTCCATGGAGGTGTGCATTTCATCACCGGTGCGATCCAGGAAGCCAGTGTTAATGAATACCGTGCGCTCTTTAGCAGCATGGATACAGGCTTTCAGGTTAACCGTGGTGCGACGCTCTTCGTCCATGATGCCCACTTTCAGGGTGAAACGAGGCAATCCGAGAGCATCTTCTACGCGACCGAAGAATTCGTTGGTGAACGCAACTTCTTCAGGACCGTGCATTTTCGGCTTAACAATGTATACAGAACCCTTGGTGCTGTTCTGGAACTGACCAGTACCCTTCAGATCGTGGATAGCGATCAATGAGGTAACGAAACCATCCATCAGACCTTCAGGAACTTCGCTGCCGTCGTTCAGCAAGATGGCGGGGTTAGTCATCAGATGACCAACGTTACGCACGAACATCATGCTGCGACCCTTCAGTGTCAGGTCACCACCATCAGCCGCCGTGTAGGCGCGATCAGGATTCATGCGACGAGTAACCTGCTTGCCGCCTTTTTCGAATGACTCTTCGAGGTCACCCTTCATCAGGCCCAACCAGTTCTTGTAGGCCACTACCTTGTCTTCAGCATCGACCGCAGCAACGGAATCTTCACAGTCCATAATGGTGGTCAGAGCTGACTCCATCAGAACATCTTTAACGTTCGCGCCGTCATCTTTTCCGATCGGATGGCTGGCATCGATCTGGATTTCAAAGTGCATGCCGTTTTTGACCAGCAGCAGACCGGTCGGCTCATCGGCAGCACCGGTGAAACCAACAAAACCAGACTCGTCTTTCAGGCCGGTTACTTCGCCGTTTTGCAGCTTAACCGCCAGCTTGCCGCCATCAACGTAATATTTAGCCGCATCTTTGTGACTACCAGCCGCCAGAGGTGCAGAGCTGTCCAACAGGTTACGAGCCCACTCGATTACTTTGGCGCCACGTACAGGGTTGTAGCCACGACCTTTCTCGGCGCCATCTTCTTCAGACAGTGCATCGGTGCCATACAGCGCATCGTACAAGCTACCCCAGCGTGCGTTAGCGGCGTTCAGGGCAAAACGCGCATTCATTACCGGCACAACCAGCTGCGGGCCTGCCATGGTGGCAACTTCAGGATCCACGTTTGATGTAGAGATTTTGAATTCTTCTGGCTCATCCACCAGGTAACCGATTTCTTTCAGGAATGACTTGTACTCAGCCATATCCAGTTTTTGACCCTTGTGGTCACGGTTCCAGGTGTCCAGTTTTTCCTGAATGGCATCACGCTTGGCGAGCAATTCACGGTTGCGCGGCGCCAGCTCGTTCACAATTTTGTCGAACTCGGCCCAGAATTTGTCGGCATCAATACCGGTGCCCGGAATGGCTTCGTTGTTTACGAAGTCATACAGATTCTTTGCGACCTGAATGCCGCCAACTTGAACGCGTTCTGTCATCGTTACCTGCCTCAATGGGTTGTGTTTCCCGACTCCCTGATTGCTCCAAGCTATCAGGGGCATGATTATTCGAGCGCCGCATTGTACGTGAAATTCCCTACAAGGTCATTCCCGAAAATAACAATGCGGCTTTTGTCCAACCTCCGGGCGTCAGGCCCGGCGCCAAGAAGTTCCTTCGCGACTGTCGTCCAGAACAATGCCCTTCTCCAGCAACTCATCCCGAATTCGATCACTTTCCGCGAAGTCTTTAGCTTTACGAGCCTCTGCACGAGCCTGAATCATGGCTTCAATATCGGCCACGCTCAACTCGCTACCGGTATCAGCCTGGAAAAATGCTTCAGGGTCTTGCTGGAGTAGCCCCAATACGCCACCCAGGCGCACCAGAACAGCCGCACTATACGCCGCCTTTTCTTCATTGCCTTCGCGACGATGTTGATTTATGTCATTCGCCACTGCATGCAGTACCGCAATCGCACCTGCAGTATTGAAATCGTCATCCATCACTTCAGCAAATCGACGATCGTGTTCGGTTTCCGGAACCTCATCACTCGAAGCCGGCTTAACGCCTCGCAAGGCATGATAGAGCTTCGTCAGCGTCCGACTCGCCTCTGCAAGACTGTCTGCGGAGTAATCTACCTGGCTGCGGTAATGACTAGACACCAGGAAGTAGCGGACCACTTCCGCTGGATAGGTTTCCAGAATCTCGCGAATGGTAAAGAAGTTGCCCAACGACTTGGACATCTTCTCTTTGTTCACGCGAATAGCCCCCGCATGCATCCAGGTATGCACAAACTTGTGGCCCGTGGCGCATTCCGATTGGGCGATTTCGTTTTCATGGTGCGGGAACAACAGATCCGGCCCGCCGCCATGTATATCAAAGGTATCACCCAGGCACTTGGTGGACATGGCGGAACACTCGATGTGCCAGCCGGGGCGGCCGTCGCCCCAAGGCGAAGGCCAGCTCACCTCACCTTCTTTCGCGGCCTTCCACAACGCAAAGTCCGCCGGGCTGCGCTTGGCTTCCTGAACACCGACTCGCGCTCCCGCTACCAAGTCCTCTAGCTTTTTCTTGCTGAGCTTGCCGTAATCCGGGAACGACTCCACGGAAAAATACACATCGCCATTGTCAGCTGCGTAAGCGTGGCCACCTTCGATCAGCGTTTCAATCATCGAGATAATTTCGCTGATAAAGGCTGTGGCGCGCGGCTCTTCGTTCGGAGACTGTACTCCCAAACGTGCTTCGTCTTCGTGCATCGCATCGATCATGCGCTCGGTCAGATCGGTATACACCTCACCGTTCTCATCAGCGCGGCGCAGAATCTTGTCGTCGATATCGGTAACGTTACGCACGTAGTGCACATCATAGCCAAGATGACGCAGGTAACGGCTGATCACGTCGAACGCCACCAGCACACGCCCATGCCCCAGATGGCAGTAGTCGTACACGGTCATACCGCACACATACATGCGCACCTTGCCCGGCTCGATCGGCTTAAACTCTTCTTTTTTTTGCGTGAGCGTGTTGTAGATGCGCATTATTTACCTCCCTTGCCCCAGGAATCCCGCAAGGTCACGGTGCGGTTGAACACTGGCTTGCCGGCGCTTTCGGTCAGTTCCTGATCACAGAAAAAGTAGCCTTCACGCTCAAACTGGTATGGCAGGTCGGTGCGCGGTGTCGCCAAACTTTTCTCAACCCTTGCGCCCTCAAGCACCACCAGAGAATCCGGGTTGATGTGATCCATCATGTCACCTTCTTTGTCGCTATCGGGTGCCTCATGATTGAACAAGCGGTCGTACTGATTAATGCGCACTTCAACGCTGTCTGCAGCCGACACCCAGTGAATCACGCCGTTCGGCTTGTAGCCTTCCGGGTTAACGCCCAAGGTCTTCGGATCGTACTCGCACTTGAGCTCAACAATCTCGCCGCTGTCGTCGCGAATCACTTCTTTGCAGGTCATCACGTAGCCACCGCGCAGACGCACAGCCTGATCCGGAGCCAAACGCTTCCATTTACGCGGAGGCTCTTGTGCAAAGTCTTCACGGTCGATGTACAGCACTTGGCTCCAGGTGACTTCACGCTCGCCCATATCCGGATTTTGCGGGTGAACCGGCAGGGTCAGTGTTTCGGTCTGGCCTTCCGGGTAATTGGTCAGCGTCACCTTGATCGGGCGCATCACACACATTGCGCGCGGTGCGCGGGCGTTCAAGTCTTCGCGGATGGCATGTTCGAGCATGCCGACATCCACCGTTCCGCCACCTTTATTCACACCAATCATGTCACAGAAGGTGCGAATAGACTCCGGCGTAAAACCACGGCGGCGCATACCGGAAATGGTCGGCATACGGGGGTCGTCCCAGCCATCCACCACGTTATCGTCAACCAGCCGCTTCAGCTTTCGCTTACTGGTGACGGTGTAATTCAGGTTCAGACGGGCAAACTCGATCTGCCGCGGATGACAAGGAATGGTGATGTTGTCTAACACCCAGTCGTAGAGCGGACGATGGTCTTCAAATTCAAGGGTGCACAGAGAATGGGTAATGCCTTCGAGCGCGTCCGAGATGGGGTGCGTGAAATCGTACATCGGATAGATGCACCATTTATCCCCCGTCTGATGATGATCAGCGTATCGAATACGGTACAGAATCGGGTCCCGCATATTGATATTGGGAGACGCCATATCGATCTTGGCCCGCAACACCAACTCACCGTTCTGGAACTTTCCATCCCGCATGTCGCGGAACAGCTGCAAACTCTCTTCAGCTGGACGGTCACGGTAAGGACTGTTCTTACCCGGCTCTTTCAGGGAACCGCGGTACTCGGCCATTTCGTCGGCCGTCAGCGCACAGACATAAGCCTTGCCCTTCTCGATCAACTCTTCAGCAAAGGCGTAAAGCTGATCAAAATAATCCGAGGCGTAACGCACTTCGTCTGCCCACTCGAAGCCCAGCCATTCTACATCCCGCTTGATGGCGTTGATGTATTCCAGGCTTTCTTTCTCCGGGTTGGTGTCGTCAAAGCGGAGGTTGCACTCGCCTTCAAACGTCTCAGCAATGCCGAAGTTCAGGCAGATTGATTTGGCATGACCAACATGCAAGTAGCCATTGGGCTCAGGCGGGAACCGGGTAACGACTTTGCCCGTGTGCTCGCCCTTGGCGACGGCATCTTCGATCAGGCTCTGAATAAAGTTATGGGCTTTCTTCGACTCGGCGCTCATACAATCTCTGTCAACAGGGAATGAATTGTGGGAGCTATTCAGAGGCTCCGTGAAACCGCCTATTATACTCACAATTCCTTGCAGTACTCATGCACAGGACGAAACTCTTCAGTACAATGCCTACTTTGAACCTTTATACACCCAATTACAGGATGCCCTGATGATTCTGCTGCAAACCAATCTCGGTGATATCAACCTGGAACTCGATTACGAAAACGCCCCCGAAACCGCTAAAAACTTCGAACAGTACGTTCGCGACGGTTTTTACGACGGCCTCATTTTTCACCGGGTTATCAGCAACTTTATGGTTCAGGGCGGCGGTTTTGAACCTGGCATGAAACCGCGCCAAACCCGCGATCCGATTCAGAACGAAGCAGATAACGGTCTGAGCAACATGGTCGGCACCGTCGCCATGGCCCGCACCATGGACCCGCACTCGGCAACGGCCCAGTTCTTCATCAACGTTGAGAACAACGGCTTCCTGGACCACACTGGCAAGAACGCGGAAGGCTGGGGCTACTGTGTATTTGGCAAAGTCGCTGAAGGCATGGAAACCGTGAACAAGATCCGCGCAACGCGCACGACTATGCGCTCCGGCCATCAAGACGTGCCCGCTGAAGACATTGTGATTATCAAAGCTGAGGTCGTGGAGGCCGCGTGAGCACACTGTTCATCTCGGATTTACACCTTGAAGAATCGCGCCCGGACATCACGGGCGCTTTTCTTGGTTTCCTTGAAGCTGAAGCCATGGGCGTTGAACGCCTCTATATTCTCGGCGATTTCTTCGAAGCCTGGATTGGCGACGACGAAAGAACTCCACTTCAGGAGCAAGTTGCAGCGGCTCTTCGAGGTGTCCGCGACTCAGGCACGGCCATCTACTTGATGCACGGCAACCGGGATTTTCTGATTGGCGAGGACTTCTGCGCAAGAGGGGGGGCCATCCTGTTGGATGACCCTACCGTAATCGACCTCTATGGCACCCCCGCCCTGCTGATGCACGGCGACAGCCTGTGTACCGATGACGTGGAATACCAAAAATTCCGCGCCAACATGCGCAACCCGAAAACCGTGGAAATGCTGTTGGCCCGGCCATTGAAAGACCGACAACTGATGGCACGGCAACTTCGGGAAATTTCCATGGCGAAGAATCAAGGTAAGGCTGAGGCCATCATGGACGTGAACCTTGATGAAGTGGTGAGCGAGTTCGAACGCCACGATGTGCAACTGATGATCCATGGCCATACGCACCGTCCTGCCACCCACGAACTCGAGGCGAACGGCCGCCCTGCTCGCCGCATTGTACTGGGCGATTGGGATAAAAACGTTTGGTGGCTCGTTGCGCGAGCCGATCAACCGCTAGAGCTCAAGAAGACACCGCTGGATAGCGTGTAACCCTTCCACCTTGCGAGCAAAATTATGAGAAAGACCCTGTTGTCCCGGACGCTTCCAATCATGCGGCTAACAGGGTTTCTCATATTCTGTTTTACATTTGCCACCGCAGTCGCGCAAACACCCGAACAACCGGACGATCCTCCCACAGAGAAAGCTCTGCCAGCCGTTCAACCCGAACTGCAGCAAAGCTTGAATATGCCACCCCAAACCGAACTTCCCGACTCCGCTAACTCGGACATCCGGGAACAGATTCGAACGCTCCGGGAGTCACTCAAACAACGACGTGCCGCTTTGTCGGAAAGCCAGGAGCGCCTGGCCTATGCCGAATCGATTCTGTCCCGCCTGGAGGGTGAATACCAAAGCTTTGAGCTGCGCCTGGAAAACGCCGGGCTGAACCTCACAGCAGATTATGCAGAATTACTTAAACAGAGGCTCGAACGGCTGCAGAAACAGAGTGTTGCAAGTGATTTCATCGGTGGCATTGAAGACAAACTGGCTACAGCCCGGGAAGAACAACTGCGGCTGGAGGAGTTTGAGGCGATAACAGATCCGGGCGAAGATGCCCGAAGCCAACTACGCAGCCTTCGCTCTAAGCTGTTACGCGAATTGCACAAAGCCGTCACAGAACACATCAACGTACTCAACGAGTACTTCAATACGGTGACCGCTCTTCAGGACCAGGTAAAAAACTACCAAACGCTGTTGAAACAGCGTTTATTCTGGCTGCCCAGTGCGGAGATCATATCCATCGACACCAGCGAACAGCTTGTCGAGTCGGTACAGTGGCTGGCATCTCAACTCAGAGTTGAAGATCTCAGCGCTTCGGTTTCCCAATCGGTCAAAGAGCGCGGTGGACGAATCGCGTTGGTTGCGTCTTTCCTGCTGGTATTGCTGATCAAGCGCAAGAAAATCAAAACCAACCTGCACGCCAATCAACAATACGTTGGCCATGTAGGCATGGACCGCACGGCATTTACTTTGCTGGCGTTGGTAAACAGCACCTTACTGGCGTTACCCGGTGTTCTTGCATTTTCATTGGCCGCCCTGCTGCTAATGGAAGGTAATGCATTTTTTGCAGCACTGTCGAAAGGGTTTACGGCGGCGGCATTCATCATGTTTTTGCTTGCGCTGATTCGCAATGTTGCCACCAAGGACGGCCTGGGCGAAAAACATTTTCACTGGAACCCCGGCTCATTGCGCGCCATCCGGCGGGAACTGCTGCTCCTGATGGCTTGCGTCATACCCGTCACTGTTGTCATGACGGCCATCAGCGCATCTCCGGACGGCGCTGAATACGACGACAGCCTCGGTCGTTTGTTGTTCATCATCGTTTCCGTCGCGCTTGCTATCTTTGCTCAGCGAATCATGTCCGCCGTTCGAGACGAACAACCTCGCCATCGCCTTTTTATTGTTCTGCACCTGATCGCCGTCGCTGCACCTATTCTGCTTGCTGTCGCATCAACGATTGGCTACCACTACACCGCGCTGCAGCTCGAACGCAATTTATTTATTTCCATTTGCTGGCTGGCCTTTTCGGCATTGCTCTACTTTACTGGCCTGCGCGCACTGTCCGTTCGCGAGCGGCGGCTTACGCTCAAACGATTGATCGAACAACGCGAGGCCGAACGTAAACAGGCAGAGGCCAGAGAAACGTCCGACACCTCCGGCGAAGGTGCGCTTATCACCCCGGAAATGCCGGAAATGAACCTGAAAGACATCAGTGAGCAAAGCTCGTCTTTACTGCGCATTCTGGTTTCCGCTGTGGCCATAACCGGCCTGCTTCTTCTCTGGACCGACGTCATTCCAGCCTTGCAATTGTTCGATGATATTACCTTGTGGACCATCGCCACGGATCTTGAGGGTGGCGACCCTCTGCCAATCACTCTTGCCGATGCGCTTTTGTCCCTTCTTGTTGGCGCGGGCACCGTCATGGCCGTCAAAAACCTTCCCGGCACATTGGAAGTGACACTGCTTAGCCGACTGGACCTTCAGCCCGGCGCTGGCTACGCGATCACCACCATCACCACCTACCTTCTTGTTTTCTTGGGTGTCATCGTTTGCCTGGGTGTTATCGGCGTACAGTGGTCAAAGCTGCAGTGGTTAATCGCGGCACTTGGGGTTGGGCTCGGGTTTGGTCTGCAGGAAATAGTGGCTAACTTTGTGTCCGGCATCATTCTGCTCTTTGAACGCCCGATCCGAGTGGGCGATACCGTAACCATTGGCGGAATTACCGGTAAAGTGTCGCGCATCCGTATTCGTGCCACCACATTGGTCGACTGGGATCGAAAAGAACAAATCGTTCCCAATAAAACCTTCGTGACACAAGACCTGACCAACTGGACGCTGTCGGATGCCACCATTCGACTCAAAATTTTTGTCGGCGTGGCCTACGGCTCCGATGTGGACGAGGTGCAAAAACTGCTTTCCGCCGCTGCCCTTAACAACGATCGAGTGATGGAAGACCCGGCCCCGGCTGTCTTTTGTGTCGGGCTTGGTGAAAGCAGCATCGATTTCGAGGTGTGGGTGTTTGTCAAAGACCTGCCCGATATGATGCCGCTCTACCACGAACTGCATTCAACTATCACGCGCACGCTGACCGACGCAGGTGTGACCATCCCCTTCCCGCAAAGGGATATCCGCATTCACTCGTTGTCGGAAACGTCACCGAAAACACAATCCGAGCCGCCCTCGCAAGACGCTCCCTCGTGAACTCAATCTCGCTCTTCGACCGGCTCCTTGTAGGTTTGCAAGCGCTTGAGCCAACCCGGCAGCCAGCGCTCCCGCTCAATGGGGTTGTCGGCATTGCGCGCTCGGCGTGTTAAAACCTCCGCGGCCGCCTCGCGAAATGCCATCAAAGGGCGCGCGGGCGCTTCCGGCATCTCGAGCAAAACCTGCAGCAATCCCCAACCTTGCTCTTGATACCGTTCGGTTTGCGACACCCCCTCACCTTTGAAGTTCACGTAATCCATCACTGCGTAAACCCCTCCCGGGGTCTGCATGAGGTCCGCTAGCTTTTTACCAACGGCTTGCTTTTGTTTGTCCGGGGCCGCGGCTACCACCTTTTTCAGAGAAGCGCGCGCGCGCTGTTGTATAAACCGAACTTGCAGGCCCCGCGTATCGTACAAAAAGGCCCGAAGAGCCTGAACACGGTCAGATTGAGCAGCCGCTTCGTAAAACGCGCGTCGATTGGGCCAGGGTGCGCCTTTGGCATCAGCCACCCAAACGGGAATATCGGCGCCCTCCTGTTGCATAAACGCCAGCAATGCTGGAAAGCTCTCGGTAAACTGGCCGCTCACGCCTTCGGGATACCAGATAAAGTGTCCAATACCCAATGAGGGGAAGGCTTCGCCTTTATTCCAGTGCACAAGGCATTCCCGTCGCCCCGCGCATTCATTCTGAAATATCCGCTGCCCCACCCACGCCAGTTCTGCGGGGCTTAATCCTAACGGGCGCCGCTGGTCTACCGTCGTGGCGGCCGCTGGAAACACCAGCACAAGCGCAGCCACCATAGTAGCCGCCACCCAAAACAACGAACGCACTTTTCGATCGATTACGATATGGACACCTTGTTTGGACACACAAGCTCCTGACGAGAAATTTCTTTTAAAAACAGTTCAATACACATAAAGATAACGAACACCGACTGGAAACCCCGTAGCCATGAACAGTTGAAGCATTCAAACGGTTGCCCATACTGTACCTTTGACGACTCAAAACAGACATTACGTATGATCAAACCTCAGCAGCTTACCGGCCATGCCCTAACGCGTACTTTCTTGCTGTCCTTCGGCTGGCTTTTGTTGGTTCGGGGCTTGTTGGTTCTACAAAGTGGCGTAATTCCCAGTATGCCGGGCATGCTGGGTGGCGACATTGCCGGCGCGGTGCTGCTGACGCTTATTCTGCAGGGAAGCCGGGGTATGCTGCGTGGGTTGGTTATTACAGCGCTGGGCTGCGCCCTTTACGTTGCCGGCATGCATCTGACCGCCCATGGCACGCTGTTTCAACTGGCGTTTGCCGGCAAAGGTATGGACAGCACGTTCATCACCGGGAGCCTGCTGAACGTATACTTGATCACCCTGCCCGTTTACCTCGCGTTGGCGTGGCTTTTACACTATTTACACCGGCGCTGGGTTCCCCTTTCCCGGCCCAAAGCCTTACCGTTTGCCGGCGCTGCGGCGGCGACGTTGATGATCTACTCCCTGTCATTTCCGAGTTTGACCACCCCTGCTAACAATTTGGTGGTAAGCACTTTGGCCCAAATTCCGGGCGCACTGATCAACCCGGTTGGCACTGCGATTGGCAACAACGAAGTAGAGGTCAGCCCCAGCCTGGAAAACCGGACCCATTTTTTCCACCAGCAAGTCAGTGGCCGTAACATCTCGCCACCGCCCAACGTCCTTGTCATCATGATCGAGGGCATGTCCGGCGGCTACCTGCCATCGGTGAGCCGCTTTCACGGGCTTTCGCCAGTCGTCTCGCTGCCCAATCTGGAACAGACCTTCAACGATTTCGGCTTTCGTATTTACAGGAATGTTCTGAGTATGGAACGTCAGACGGACCGGGGAACCTTTACGTTAACCTGCGGCCGCTACCCCGACTTGAGGCGCGCCTCGGAAAAAGTGCGCCTGGTTGCCGGCCAACACGCGAGCCCGGATTGTCTCCCTGAAAAGATGAAAAACCAAGGCTATCACACTGCCTACTGGCAGGCCGCGCCAATCGAATATATGAACAAAGACGAGTTTATGCCTCAGGCCGGCTACATGGACGTTACCGGTGCCGAAGTGTTTACCACTCAGAACGAAATCGAAGGCTGGGGACCGCCCGACCCGATATTCTTCGAGGATATTGCAGCCAGACTGCGCTCGCTCAACCGCCAGCACCAGCCTTGGTTCGTAACCACACTGAACGTAGGCACTCACCACCCGTTCAACATCGGCCAGAAAACCGAGCAACGACTCGCCTCACAAAAAGCGGAGGATGATAACGAAACCATTCTGCCGATCCCTTCGCCTCAAACCGCACGCATCAACGCCATGAAAGTGATGGCCGAAACCCTCGACAGCTTTTTAAGACAGCTTGAGCAGGAGGGCATTTTGGACAATACCCTGGTGATCGTCACGTCCGACGAAGCTGGCGGATTTATTCGCGAAGACCACGAAACTCTTCCGCTGAACAACAACGTTGGTATGTTAGCGGTGAAGCCAGCCGCGCAAGACAGCCTTTCATACTACGCACCGGAAAGTGCGCTCATTTCTCAGCTGGACATCGCCATTTCAATCCTCGATGCCAGCGGCCATGGATCAACAGCGGGGGGAATGATTGGCACCAGCTTGCTGGCCATGGACTCCAACCCAACTCGCGACCTTCTGTTAGCGGATACGTATACCGGCATGAAATACTTCCTGCGAAATCAGGGAAAGTTATTGGCCTGCACAGAGCTGATGACCCGCTGCCAGACTTGGTCATTCGACCCGAAGAGAATTTTTGGCACCTTAGCCGAAACCGACGAAGAGCCCTTTCTTACTTTAGAAGAGCGGCTGGCACTGGTAGAAAACGCGAACCAGCTGACCACCATCGACAACTGATATGCTCAAGCTTACCTATCGAACTCTGGCACTCCTACGCCAACACAGCCGCGCACTTCTTGCCTTGCACCTGACCATCACCGGGGTATCGGTTGCCCTGCTGCCCTCGTTGGTGACAGCCGCTTTGGCCGCCATACGCCCGCTCACCGGCGAAGCTGCAATCACTACGGCGGGGTTGATCCGGTTTTTGACCTCGCCCGGCGGGGTTACCTGGGCAGCTTTTACGTTGTTCGTCACGGTCACTATTATCGTTTACCAGCAGGCGGGCATCACGCTGATCGTTGCCCAAAATGACCAGCATCCTATGAAAAGTATCGCCCGCGCGTTGTTCGGTGTGGTGCGCAGAATCACTGGACTGACGACCCTCGCTTTACTGCTGACCCTCGGCCATTTTCTGACAGCGCTGCCTTTTCTCGCAGCCATCATCGGCGCATCAAAACTGCTGCTCCATCATTACGACCCTTATTTACTCAATCTTGAACGCCCACCGGTACTGTGGTGGTACGGTGCTTTCTGCCTTTCCATGGTTGCAGCCCTTGTCGCCGCCAACGGCACCTTGGTTGTGCGTTGGAGCCTGGCCATCCCCCGACTCATGCTTAACGGCGCCAAGCCGGTAGCGGCCCTGCGTTCGAGTTATCACCTCACACGAAAGCGCTCAAGACACGCCGCAACAACGCTGGCGTTGGGCGCAGCTTTTACGGTTGCCATACCGCCATTAATCACGCTGATCTTCAATGCACTTGCAACGGGCATATTCCAGGTTCTGCCAGACAACCGAGCCTATCTGTTCCCCGCTGTTATCACGCTCGTAGGGAGCTACGTGTTAATTGGTTTGGCCGTCACCTTTCTGGCCACTTCGGCTTTCGGCACGCTGATCATGGCTTACTACGAAGAGCGTTCGGGCTACCCATTCAAAAGACCGACACCGTCCGTCCCTGAAGACGCTACGGCCCTGGTACGCCGAGCCTGGGTTTTGGAAGCCATTGTGGTGGCGGTGGTATTGGCGCAAAGTTACCCGATCATCAGCTCGCTCAACCATAGCACTGAGGTCGGGATTACCGCGCACCGTGGCAACGCCTCACTTGCTCCGGAAAATACCGTCAGCGCCATTCGGCAAGCAATCAATGATGGCTCGGACTACATCGAGATTGACGTGCAGCTGACTGCCGATGGTGTGCCGGTGCTTTGGCACGACACCGATATGCAGCGGATCTTTGGTTTGCCCGAACGAATTAACGATCTGTCGTACCCGCAATTGCGCAAGCTGGATGCCGGATCCTGGTTTAGCGAAACATTTGCGGACGAACGAATTGCCTCTCTGGCCGAAGCCATTGAAGCAACTCGAGGCAAAGCAAATCTCTTGGTTGATCTTAAGCCGAACCGGAATGAAGAGGCGTTGGTCAACGCGGTGGTGACGGTGCTGCAAGAAAAGGATGCGGTTGAAGGCACGGTGATTGCGGCCGCCGATTGGCCTATTCTGGAACGGGCAAAAGAGCTGGACCCGAATCTCAGAACAGCCCTGCTCGCCCAATTCGTGGTCGGTCCTCTGTGGCAAGACCGCTACGACATTCTGGGAATACGCTCGAACCGGGCCAGCCCGGCAATGGTGGCACGAGCCCATAACGCGGGCAATGAACTGTTCGTATGGACGGTAAACTCGCCAAAAGCAATGTCACGTTTTATTGACATGGGCGTAGACAACATCATCACCGATCGCCCGGATGTGCTTTCTCAGCTTCTGCGGAAACGATCAGAGATGACAGATAGTGAACGCTTGGCCAGCATGCTTCACAACTGGTTGCGATAACGTTTAAAAAATGGGGACGGCCATCAACCATGGTTTTGAAGCCACTGAGCAATTTGTTTCTGATATCTTAAGGACGAGCGCTTCTCGGTATCGGTCGTTGTCGCCACCAAATGGTATTGATCATTGTCATCGGGCTTCGTTTCAAACCGCCGAATGGCACCAAACGGACGCTTGTCCGAGCCGTAAATGCAGATCACATGATATTCCATAGCGTAAAGCTCAACGTCGGGGTCTGTCGGCCGGCCGTCTTTTATGGGAGCCCCCGCTATCCTTGCTGCCCGGTCCAGCGTGTCTTTGAACGAACACAGCTGCATACAACAACCGGATGCCAGCGGCCCTTGGTGTGTTCGGCGACTGAGATCGGCCTGATCTCGCTCCGCCGAAACATGCCCACAGTCGGTTGCAGGCACAAAAAACTCGCCATCCGATGTCTCTAACCGCACCATAACGAAATACACGTAAACAGATTCGCTGCTCATGTTGCACACCAAACAAGGCGAATCTAAACCTTCTTCTCCCACCGCCCGGTTAATCAGAATTCGAGCCCGGGTCTGACGAGCATAACTGCTGTATAAAAGTTGCGCGTAAAAAATCCATATCATCATCGTACCGATACTGGTGACCGGTGCGATCCATTGCGCATTCGCGGCAAACCATTCGGTGACACCCATTGTCTGTCTCCCTTACAGATGCAATTTACGGAGAGTATAGCCTCCCGGCCACACAGGCCCCACCGCCATTAACACATGGTAAAGGTACAAATTATTTAACCGCCCAAAAACAAAAAAAGCCTCCCCGACGGATGTCGAAGAGGCTTTTCGATTACTGCACTGAACTAAACCGGTAAGGCTACTGCTCTACAAATGCGCGCTCGATTACGTAGTGACCCAAATCACCGCCACGAGCCTCTTTGAAGCCTTTGTTATCCAGAATGGCGCAGGTGTCTTTTAGCATGCTAGGGCTGCCACAGATCATGAACCGGTCCTGTTCAATATCAAATTCCGGAAGGCCCAGATCACGGGTGATTTTGCCGCTTTCCATGGCTTCTGTCAGTCGGCCCTGGTTGCGGAACGCCTCGCGTGTCACCGTTGGGTAATACAACAGCTTCCCTTTGACCATCTCACCGAAGTACTCGTTGTCCGGCAAGCCTTCAATTTCACTTTGATACGCCAACTCCGACACGTAGCGCACACCGTGGGTCAGAATAACCCGGTCATAAGCCTCATACACTTCGGGGTCTTTGATGATGCTCATAAACGGCGCCAGCCCGGTACCGGTGCTGATCAGCCACAAGTTACGGCCGGGTAGCAAATTATCCAGAATCAAGGTGCCGGTCGGCTTGCGGCTCACGAGAATTTCGTCACCCACGTTAATCTTCTGCAGGCGGGACGTAAGCGGGCCGTCAGGCACTTTTATAGAGAAGAACTCAAGCTCTTCTTCGTAGTTGGCGCTGGCGATGCTGTAGGCACGCATCAGCGGCTTGCCTTCAGATTCCAACCCGATCATCACGAAGTGCCCGTTTTTGAAACGGAATCCGGGATCCCGGCTTGTCTTGAAGCTGAACAAGGTGTCGTTCCAGTGATGGACACTGGTCACCGTTTCTTTCATCAACTTACTCATGATGCCCTCGCAAGCTAGCAATGGTTAAGAATTTAGGATGCCTTCAGTGTAAGCTTTTTCTTGAAATCGACAAAACGGGATGCTTTCATAATGCTATTCGATTTTATGAATAAACAGATTATACCTTGGTAGCCAAACCATGAAATACAGCTTTCGCCAATTAGAAGTTTTTCTCGCTGCCGCACATTTTCAGAACATCACCCGGGCTGCAGAATCGTTATCCATGTCCCAATCTGCGGCCAGCAGCGCACTGAAAGAACTTGAAAGCCAGTTCGATATCCGGTTATTTGACCGGGTGGGCAAGCGGCTGCAACTGAACGAGCTTGGCCGACTGTACCGCCCGAAAGCTGAAGCGCTGCTCGCTCAGGCTACAGAATTAGAACAAGCATTCAGCAAGCACTCGGAAATAGGCGCACTTAAAGTCGGTGCAACGCTAACTATAGGGAACTATCTCGCCGTTGGCGTTATGGCTCAATACATGAACACCCCTACTCGGCCGAAAGTGTCACTGGAGGTTGCCAATACCAGCACCATCGCCCGGCGGGTTAAAGACTTTGAACTGGATATTGGCTTAATCGAAGGTGAATTGCAGGCCACCGAACTTGAAGTTATGCCGTGGCGTGAAGACGAACTCATTGCTTTTTGTGCGCCCAGTCACCCGCTGGCCCAAAAAAAACAACTAACCGATGACGATTTACGCGAAGCAACCTGGATTATGCGGGAACAGGGGTCCGGCACCAGACAAAGCTTTGAGCGAGGTATGCAAGGCCTGCTACCCGACCTCAACGTGTTGCTAGAACTGGAACACACCGAAGCCATAAAGCGTGCGGTCGAGGCCAATCTCGGCATCGGCTGTTTGTCATGGGTGGTGCTTGCTGACGCGTTCAAGCGTGGCAGCCTGGTGCCACTTGCAATGCCGGAACACCGTTCATTTAAACGGCAGTTTTACTTTATTCTGCACAAGCAAAAATACCGCAGCGCCGGTATCGCCCAATGGATAGACCTGTGCAAGCAGCTTTAACGGGCGCCCGAGCCTCACCCTCTTTTTCGAGGTTCGGGCTTCCGCATCAAGCGGGTACGGGCCCGCTGTGAAACCGGAATTCAGTATCCGCCTCTTCAATCAGCGTTTTCTCCACGGCCATAAACTCCGCAACTCGTTCATCGACCGGCGCCCTGTTGGCCTGAACAGCCAGCTTCAGATAATCCTGATAGTGGCGCGCTTCAGACTTTAACAATCCGGTGTAAAACTCGGCCAGTTTCTCGTCAAGAAACGGCGCCAAGGCGGCGAAACGTTCACAGGAACGGGCCTCAATAATCGCCCCCACAATCAATACATCCACCAATCGGCCCGGGTCGTCCTTGCGCACCAGATCCCTCATGCCACCCGCGTAACGTGCTGGCGTCAGATGCGTATAGGTCACCCCGCGTTTTTGCATAATCGCCAACACCTGCTCGAAATGCCGAAGCTCTTCCCGGGCCAAACGCGACATTTTGTTCAGCAACTCGGTGTTTTCAACGTACCGGTACATCAAGCTGAGCGCGGTAGATGCCGCCTTTTTCTCACAGTGTGCGTGATCAATCAGCAGCAAATCCTGGTTCGCCAACGCATTCTCAAGCCACTGCTGCGGCGTGCGGCACGGTAGAAAATCGTATATTTCCTTCAGAGCATCTGTCATATCATTGAATCTGGTCTGGTTTCAAAAGCCACGGAGTATACCGCAGCTAACAGACAGCTCCGACCTCTGTCCAACTTAACTTTATACGTGCTTTCCTATAGAATGCAGCGCCGGATCAAGGTGTCTCTGAATAGAATCTGAATGCCCCGCCGGCCAATTTAGGCGTTATTCAGAGGCTCCTTCGGCCTTTTCGCCAATAAACTCCCGCCCGGCAGCATGCCACCGGCGAGGAACATTCCAACTGATGAGGGTCCATATCGTGTTAGAAGCTTATCGTGAACACGTTGCAGAACGTGCAGCTCTGGGTATCCCACCAAAGCCGCTGAACCCCGAACAGACTGCTGCTCTGGTAGATCTGCTGAAAAACCCACCCGCCGGTGAAGAAGCAACTCTGGTTGATCTTCTGGAAAACCGCGTACCACCAGGAGTAGACGAAGCTGCTTACGTTAAAGCCGCGTTCCTGACCGCGATTGTTAAAGGTGAAGCGGCTTCTCCGCTGATCGATAACAAGAAGGCCGTTCAGCTGCTGGGTATGATGCAAGGTGGTTACAACATCGAAACCTTGGTTGACCTGCTGGACAACGAAGAACTGGCCGAGCTGGCTGGTGAAGAACTGAAGCACACGCTGCTGATGTTCGACGCGTTCAACGACGTTAAAGAAAAAATGGACGCAGGCAACGCTGTTGCTAAGTCTGTTGTTGAGTCTTGGGCCAACGCCGAGTGGTTCACCAAGAAGGATAAGGTTCCTGAAAGCACCAAGATGGTTGTTTTCAAAGTGACCGGCGAAACCAACACCGACGATCTGTCTCCGGCTCCGGACGCATGGTCCCGCCCGGATATCCCGCTGCACGCCCGCGCTGCCTATAAAATGGAACGCGACGGCCTGAAGCCGGAAGAGCCCGGCGTAACTGGCCCTATGAGCCAGATCGAAGAAATCAAATCCAAAGGCCTGCCCGTTGCTTTCGTTGGTGACGTTGTAGGTACCGGTTCTTCCCGTAAGTCTGCCACCAACTCTGTTCTGTGGTTCTTCGGTGACGACATCCCGGGCGTTCCCAACAAGCGCGCTGGCGGTGTATGTATCGGTAACAAGGTTGCCCCAATCTTCTTCAACACCATGGAAGACGCTGGCGCTTTGGTATTCGAAGCCCCCGTTGACAACATGAACATGGGCGACGTTATCGAGATCCGCCCATACGAAGGCAAGATCCTGAACGAAGCTGGTGAAACCATCTCCGAGTTCAAGTTCAAGTCTGACGTTATTCTGGACGAAGTTCAGGCTGGCGGCCGTATCCCGCTGATCATTGGCCGTGGCTTGACTGCCAAGGCTCGCACCGCACTGGGCATGGGCCCGACCGATCTGTTCCGTCTGCCGGAAGATCCGGAAGCGGGTGACAAAGGCTTTACTCTGGCCCAGAAGATGGTTGGTAAAGCATGTGGACTGGAAGAAGGCCAAGGCGTTCGTCCAGGCACCTACTGCGAGCCGCACATGACCACTGTTGGTTCTCAGGACACCACTGGTCCGATGACCCGTGACGAACTGAAAGATCTGGCCTGCTTGGGCTTCCAGGCTGACCTGGTTATGCAGTCTTTCTGTCACACCGCCGCTTACCCGAAGCCGGTTGACGTTGAAATGCAGCACACCATGCCGGACTTCATCCGCAACCGTGGCGGTGTATCCCTGCGTCCGGGCGACGGCATCATCCACTCTTGGTTGAACCGCATGCTACTGCCAGACACCGTTGGTACTGGTGGTGACTCCCACACCCGTTTCCCGATGGGCATTTCCTTCCCGGCCGGTTCTGGTCTGGTTGCGTTTGCTGCGGCAACAGGTGTTATGCCTCTGGACATGCCAGAATCTGTTCTGGTTCGCTTCAAAGGCAAGATGCAGCCGGGCATCACCCTGCGTGATCTGGTACACGCGATCCCGCTGTACGGCATCAAGCAAGGCATGCTGACCGTTGAGAAGAAAGGCAAGATCAACGAATTCTCTGGTCGTATCCTGGAAATCGAAGGTCTTGAGCACCTGACCGTTGAGCAGGCATTCGAACTGTCTGACGCTTCTGCCGAGCGTTCTGCAGCCGGTTGTACCATCAACCTGTCTGAAGAGTCTGTTGCCGAGTACCTGCGCTCTAACATCACCATGCTGCGCTGGATGATCGCTGAAGGTTACGGCGACCCACGTACACTGGAGCGTCGTGCCCAGCAGATGGAAGCCTGGTTGGCTGATCCTAAGCTGATGCGTGCAGACAAAGACGCTGAGTACTCTCACGTTGTTGAAATCGATCTGGCGGACATCAAAGAGCCGATCGTTTGCTGCCCGAACGACCCGGACGATGCCAAGTTCCTGTCCGAAGTGGCTGGCGACAAGGTAGACGAAGTGTTCATCGGTTCCTGCATGACCAACATCGGTCACTTCCGTGCCGCTGGTAAGCTGCTTGATCAGCACAAAGGTTCCCTGAACACGCGTCTGTGGATGTCTCCGCCGACCAAGATGGATCAGGCTCAGCTGATGGAAGAAGGTTACTTCAACATCTACGGCACTGCCGGTGTGCGCACCGAAATGCCGGGTTGTTCACTGTGTATGGGTAACCAGGCACGTGTGGCTGCGAAGTCCACCGTTCTGTCTACCTCTACCCGTAACTTCCCGAACCGTCTGGGCGATGGTGCCAACGTGTACCTGACCTCTGCGGAGCTGGCTTCTGTTGGGGCGATCCTTGGCAAGCTTCCGACTCCTCAGGAGTACATGGAGTACGCTAAAGATCTGGACAGCATGTCAGCTGAGATCTACAAGTATCTCAACTTTGACCAGATGGAGAACTACACCAAGAAGGCGTCTGAAGCGACTGTCGCTTAAGACCTAACCTTTTCGGTTTAGCGCCAATGAAACGCCAGCCTTAGGGCTGGCGTTTTTTTGTGCCTGCACGAAAACTTACTCATTTATTAGTGCCCCGGCACCGCCGTGGGATAGCTTTTCTTTCGGGAAAAATAACTCGCTTCGCTCAGACATCTTTTTCCCTGCAGAAAAGCTATCCCACACCGGCGCCTCACTCCGCGCTGTTAGATTGTCTGGTCCACAAAAAAGGGCTCCCGTAGGAGCCCTCTGCATACCCTTTCAGTAACCCTTACGATTACCGCTCGATATGCTGGTATTCACCGGCGTCTGCTGTCACAGAACTCACCACGATAATGGCGATGAATGCGGCAACGAAGCCAGGAATAATTTCGTAAACGCCAGGACCTCCCATGAAGCTGCCGTTCCAGCCCAGAGAGATCCAGACCATAACGGTCACAGCGCCCACTACCATGCCGGCAATAGCGCCCGCACCGTTAGTGCGGGACCACATCAGAGACAGCAGGATCAGCGGACCAAAGGCGGCACCAAAGCCTGCCCACGCGTTACTAACCAGCCCCAGAACCTGAGAGTCAGGGTCTGAAGCGATAACCGCAGCCACCAGACCAACAGCGATAACACAGGCACGACCTACGTTCACACATTCACGATCCGTGGCTTCTTTGCGCAGGAACAAGCGGTAGAAGTCTTCAGTCAATGAAGAAGACGACACCAGCAACTGACTGGAGATGGTACTCATAACCGCCGCCAGCAGCGCCGCATACAAGAAGCCAGTAATCAGCGGGTGGAACAGCATGTCAGACAGAATGATGAAAATGGTTTCCGGGTCGGCAATGTCCAGGCCGTTACGAACCGCGTAAGCGCGACCGAACACACCCAGAGAAATCGCACCGATCAGGGAAATACCCATCCAACCCATACCAATGTTACGGGCAGTTGGTACATCTTTCAGCGAACGGATCGCCATGAAACGAACGATGATGTGCGGCTGGCCAAAGTAACCCAGGCCCCAGGTAACTGCTGACAACCAGCCAATGAAGGTCAGGCCTTCGGTCCAGGACAACAAGGTTGGATCTACTTCATTAAGGGTCTGTGAAGCTTGGGCGTAGCCGCCACCGCCTTCACCAAACAGCACAACCGCCGGCATGATAACCAGCGCCAGCATCATGATGCAGCCCTGAACGAAGTCGGTCATGCTCACCGCAAGGAAGCCACCCACAACAGTGTAGGCCAGAACCACACCCAAGGTGATGACAAT
>Ga0098062_1000062_pt1 | contig 81128 bp, 72 predicted proteins | sample 23_taG_FD_81592 | JGI IMG/M metagenome (GOLD analysis project Ga0098062, IMG submission 81592) | Marine viral communities from Cariaco Basin, Caribbean Sea - 23_WHOI_OMZ | ecosystem: Environmental > Aquatic > Marine > Oceanic | place: Caribbean Sea: Cariaco Basin | collected 2014-11-11 | reverse complement strand
TCTCCGGCAAAGTTTATCCTTAAGGGGTAGATGAACTACGCCATGAGCACAAGTTTGGTTTAAAACGCCGAGTGATAAGCTTCACTGATCCGTATCAATAGATACAACGAGCCGCTGAGGCATAATCCCTGTCTTCCGGTTTACCGCTTTACCTGACGTTAGAGTGACCACTATGGCTTCATCGATTTCTGCAGACAGCAACCTGCCCGCCTTTATTTGGGACGAGGCGCTGATTCGTCGTTACGATCTCAGTGGCCCGCGATACACCTCCTATCCAACGGCGGTGGAGTTTACGCAGGAATACTCTATCGAAGACATGGTGAAGGCTGCCGGTCGCAGTAAAGCTGCGGGCGGGCCGATTTCGCTGTATACCCACCTGCCGTTTTGTGCGCACCTTTGTTACTACTGTGCCTGTAATAAGGTGATCACCAAAAAGCGCGACAAAGCGATGCCTTATGTCGAGCGTGTTCTGAAAGAAGCGGCGATCCAATCGAAGTTGTTTGGTGCAGATCGCCCCGTGCAACAGCTGCACTGGGGCGGAGGCACGCCGACATTCCTGCCGAAAGATGTGATGCAGCATCTGATGGAAGGCTATGGTGAGCTGTTCAACCTGCAGTCCGGGGACGACCGGGACTACAGCGTTGAAATTGACCCTCGTGAGGTAGACGAAGATACCTTGCCCACGCTTTGGAAGCTGGGGTTCAACCGCATCAGCCTGGGCGTGCAGGACGTGAACCCGGAAGTGCAAAAAGCGGTGAACCGCATACAGCCCCGGGAAATGACAGAAGGTGTGTTGAACGAAGCGCGCCGCCTTGGCTTCCGTTCTATCAACCTGGACTTGATCTACGGATTGCCGCACCAGACGCCGGAAAGCTTCGCCGAAACGCTGGAGGCGGTGATCGATATGTCGCCAGACAGGCTGTCGGTATTCAGCTACGCACACCTGCCGGATCGCTTCTATCCGCAAACCCGGATACTGGCCGACACCCTGCCGACCCCTCAGCAAAAGCTGACCATTCTTCACAACACCATCAACCGGTTGCTCGAAGCGGGTTACGAATACATCGGCATGGACCACTTTGCCAAACCTGATGACAGCTTGGCGGTTGCCCAGCGCGAGGGGCGGCTGCACCGGAACTTCCAGGGCTATACCACCCACGCCGATTGCGACCTGGTGTCGTTAGGCGTGTCGGCCATTGGTCAAACCGACGATGCTTACTTCCAGAACAATCATGATCTGCCGTCCTGGGAAGCCTCGATTGATGCCGGGCAGTTGGCCATCGTACGCGGCGTGGGGCTGAGCCGGGACGACCGTATTCGTCGCTGGGTTATCGGCCAACTGATTTGCCAGTTCCGCCTGGATCGCAAACAGTTTTCCGACCAATGGAATGAAGACTTCGACCGCTACTTCGCGGATGAACTGGCGCGCTTAAAGCCCATGATCCAGGACGAACTGATTGCCGACGACGGCTCTGTTTTGCAGGTACAGCCAGCAGGAAGATTGTTAATTCGTGCTATTTGTCAGATTTTCGATCTGTACCGGAAAGAGGGTGCCAGCCAGCGATTTTCCCGGATCATCTGAACACAACAAACCTGATGTTAATCAATAAACAGGGCTGCCTTCGGGTGGCCCTGTTTGCGTTGGGCCATTGAACAGTCTGGAAAAGAATATGAGTTAGTGTTTGTGTCGTACACTAATATTCTGCCCTCTACAGACTAGACAATGTGCCGTAAAATGCGTATGGTTTTTGGGCCTCACGTCTGGGCTTCTATGTGATTAACCTGAAACTCAATACATAGAAGGCGTTCGTTTCAAGAGACAGAGCAACCTCTGGATTCCGAAACGGTCGTCAGTTTGTTTTGCTTCTGGTTAAAAGGATTGAAAATACCATGACATCTAAAGAATTTTCTGAGCTTTTGCCTCGCCTTAGTATTCCTTAGCTACGTTTAGCTACCGGGCACCTTTGCCCGCGTCCTGTTGCCCCAAGCAACAGCCCCGCTTGAGCGGAAACTACAGCTCCCTGCTCGATTCTTGGCGACCGAAATTAAACGTTCGGGCAGACAGCGGATTTTTGTTTCTTCGAAAAGAGGTTGAGTCTTGAACGAGAACGGATTTACCCAGTTTTCTACAGTAACCGTGCTGTTACTGCTTGCTGCCTTCTATGGCGGTACCTACTTGTTGACTTTGCTCATCCGCAAAGACAAGGAAGATACGTCCGGCTTTATGGTGGCAGGCCACCAGGTCGGTTTCGGAATGGGTGCGGCCAGTATGACCGCCACCTGGATCTGGGCTGCGTCGTTCTACGCGGCGGCTACGTCTGGTTACACCTACGGCGTGTCGGGGCCGATTCACTACGGCTTCTGGGGCGCGCTGATGATTCTGTTCATCTATCCGTTCGGTCGCCGTTTTCGCGAACTAGCCCCTAGCGGACATACCTTGGGCGAGCTTATTCATGCCCGTCACGGCTCCTCCAGTCAGCTGATTCTGGCCGGCTCCAACGTGTTGGGCAGCATTATCAGTTTGATGGTGAACTTCACAGCGGCAGGTGCTCTGGTGTCTGTGCTGTCGCCCTTATCGTTTGAAATCGGTGTGCTGGTGGCAGGCGTGGGCGTGTTGTCTTACACCTTGACCTCTGGATTCCGTGCCTCGGTGTTTACCGACTTTGCCCAGCTGGTGGCATTGATGGCCATCGCTGTCGTGATCATTCCGGCCGTGCTGTTTTCCGCGGGTGGCCCAAGTGTGATGGTAGAAGGCCTGAGCCGCATGACCGACGAGCAGGCCAGCTTGTTCTCGGTAGACGCGATCATGAATCAGGGCGCGCCTTTCTTCGTGGCCGTATTGGCTTATGCCATTGGTAACCAGACCATTTCCCAGCGCCTGTTTGCGGTGCGTGAGAAGAACATCAAATCGACGTTTGTAACCGCAACGATCGGCTACGGTGCCATTGTGATCGGGCTGGGCATGATCGGTTTGATGGCGCTGTCGGTGGGTGTTGAGCCGTTAAATGGCGAAATGAACAACCTGATTCCGCAGATGGTGTCCACTTATCTGTCGCCGTTCTTCGTGGCGCTGTTCTTTGTGCTGGTAATCGGTTCTCTGTCTTCAACGGCGGACTCCGACCTGTCGGCGCTGTCCACCATTATGATGGCCGATGTTTACGGCAAGAATATCGCCAAGAACAACCCTAACCCGAAAATCATGATGATGGTTGGCCGGATCACCATGATCGTGGCCACGGTTGCTGGCCTGATTTTCGCCAGCTTCTCGCTGGATATTCTGGTGATGCTGGTGTTTGTGGGTGCCTTGTGGGGTGCAATTGTATTCCCGGTCATCGTCAGCTGCTTCTGGGACCGGGTCACCAACGCGGCCTTCACCTGGTCGGTTGTGGTGGCCATGGCGTTCTTCTGCATTGCCCGTTTCGAGTTGGTAGAGATGACAGGGCTGACCGTGCTGCTGTTTGAAGTTCTGGCGTCTGCAGGCGGCGCTGTGGTGATCGGCATGATGGTGTTCGGTTTCTTCGGCCGTGCGGCCGGATTGATTGCGGGTGCAATCACCTTGGTACTAATGCTGATTTTTGCGACCGGCTTCCTGCGAGACTACATGGTATTGGTGGCATCGCTCACCGCATACGGTGCCAGCGCTGTGGTTTGCACAGCAATGACACTGCTCAGCAAAGAAGAGCGTTTTGACTTTGATTTGATCGAAAAACGGGTCGGTTGCTACGACGAAGCAGACACTGACGAAACTGTTGATATGATCCCGGAGGGTGCAAAATGACAAACGAATTGGTTTATGGCGCGTATATCCTGGTATGGCCGGCTCTGACGTTAGGCGTGCTGGCGGTTATCTGTGGCGCAGTAGCGCGGGATGCCCGTAACTGCCGCAAATCGGATGAAGATTTGATCTGATTAGTATCAGGCAGTCGTTACGACACAGCAGCCCTTCGGGGCTGCTTTTTTTACGCCCACTATTTATCAAACCAGCTTTGAGCGCTGTGCCAGCGTGCCAGCCATTCGCGAACCTGCGCAGCAGGCATGGGCCGGCCAATACCGAAGCCTTGTCCGGCAAGGCAACCGAGTGCGACCAGTTCTTTACCCTGTTCCTCGGTTTCTATCCCTTCTGCAATGACCTGAAACCCAAACGCATCCGCCAGCCCGATAATGCCTCGTACGATCGCTTTGCTACCCGCCTCATGCTGCATGTCGCGGACAAAGCACTGGTCGATTTTCAGGGTTTCAGCCGGAAGTTGCTTTAGGTAGTTCAATGACGCATAGCCCGTCCCGAAATCATCCAATGAGGCGCGAATGCCCAGTGCCCGGCACTGCTCAAGCACATTGCTGGCGAGCTGTATGTCGTTGATTGCGGCGCTTTCCAGAATCTCGAGCTCGAGACCTGCGGGGTCAAACCCCGGATGGCTTTGAATCTGCTCTTCCAGTAGCGGCACGAAGTTCGGAGCCAGCAACTGCAAAGAATTGATGTTTACGCTAACGGAGGTGCGTATGCCCTCGGACTTCCAACGTTCGATCTGGGCAATAGCCGTTTGAATGACCCAATTGCCCACGGTGATGGAAATCGGATGCTGCTCAATGTGAGGAAGAAACTCCCCGGGCGGTACCAATCCCCGGTTGGGGTCTTGCCACCGGAGCAGGGCCTCGAAACCAAGCACGTCACCGGTTTGCATATTGACCTTGGGCTGGAAGTGCAAAATGAGTTCATCGTTTTCCAGTGCATTCTCTAGCTGTTCTAAGAGATTGGATAAGGCGCTTTCGCTTCGCTCTTTTTCAGAGTCAAACCAGATCAAGCGCCCGCGACCGTTTCGCTTTGCATCATGCAGAGCTTGAGTGGCATGACGGATGAGGGCGTCGCCGTCAGAGCTGTCTTCCGGAAAGTAGGTGGCGCCAATGCTGCTTCCCACCGAAATTGACTGACCGTCGAGGTGGATGGGTTTGGCAAGATCATTCTGGACACGCTCAAGAATCTGACCGACCAGTGTAATGTTACTAACGGATTCCAACACCAGCAGGAATTCATCGCCGCCGGTACGTGCCAGGGAATCGACCTCGCGTAAATTGGCCAGCAAGCGTTCGCCAACGATCTCGAGCAACTGGTCGCCCACATGGTGGCCATGGCGTTCGTTGATCTGTCTGAAATGGTCGATATCCAGCGCCGCCACAACCACTCCTTTTCCTCTGTGTGACGATAGATTCAGGGCGTGCCTCAGGCGATCTCGAATCAGGGCCTCGTTGGGCAACTTGGTAAGGGGGTCGTGGTAGGCGCTGAACTCCAGTTGTGCCTCGTGTTGCCGGGCTCTTTCCGTGATGTCTGAAGACACCGATACATAATAATCTGTGATGCCTTTTCGGCTTTTAACGGCACTGATGGTGGTCCATTCTGCGTAAAACTCACCGTTTTTCCGGCGGTTCCATATTTCGCCTTGCCAGCTGCCGGTGCGTGTTAGTTGTTCCCACAGGCGCTTGTAAAAAGCCTTGTCTTGCCGCCCGGACTGCAGAATCCGGGAGTTTTTGCCCAGAACCTCGCGCCGGGTGTAGCCGGTAATGTCGGTAAAGGCTTTGTTTACCTCAACGATGTTGGCGTTTCGATCCGCGATCGTCACTCGGTCATGGCTGTGATCGAAGATTGCTTCAGCGAGTTGCAGTTGGGTTTTGATGTGCCGGAATACCAGATACGCAAAGCCCAGACTGCCCACCAGAATTAACGGCGACAAGATAATGTAGCGCCACAAATGCCGCTGAGCATTGGCGCGCATGCGTGATGTTTCCTGGAGAATATCCTGCGCGAGTGCGGATTCGGTTTTGCTGAGATTGGCGATACGCTTGTTTTGGTGGCTAATCCAATCCTGCAGTGATGCGCTTTTCAAAACAGCGGTCTTGTCCGGTGCTTTGATCAGTTGATCGCGGAATTGTAGGCTTTCAGGAGTAATGGAAAGCGCTTGCAGGCTCTCGCTCGAATCCGTTTGTGTATCCAGCATCATGCGAGCGCTGAACTGACGCCCGGCGTTAAAGATTAGCTCTTGAAACTGACTCTCGTTAATTGAATGACTGATCAGGGCGCCAGAAATAAGCACACGCTCTCGCCCGGCAAGCTCTTTTAATCGGCTGACAAGGAAGTAAGCCCGCAGTTTCCGGCCAACGTGATTCAAGCTGGTTTGTTCTGAAAGGTGGCTGATCAGTTCGTTCAGCGCGTCAACGTGGTGCGTTAAGTAGTTACGGACCTCGCTGCTGGAAATGCTCAGTGAATCGATGCGCTGCCGGAAGCCTGGCAAGAGTGCCAGCGCTTTCGCCCGGCGTTGTAGGCTGTCTTTAAAATTCGATTCCGCTGAGGAATGGCCGGGCTCAGCCAGAGCGGCTTTAAGCGTCACCAGCTTCTGGTCTGTAATTGTGCGCGCTTCTATCACTTTCTCGGTGTGAAGTTTTCCTCCGCTTGCAACATAGACGCTGCTTGCGGCACGTTCGTTTTGCAGTGCACTCACCAAAAAGCCAGCATCTACAGCGTGTTGGGTATCTTCCTCAAGCGCGGCAAGCCTTTGAGCGCTTTGATAAAGCGCTAAACCATTGGTCAGCGATAACCACGCCACGGCGATAAACAACGGTGTAAACGTCAGAAAGGCACGGGTCGCCAAGGGGAGTTTGTCGAACCGCCGGATCGCCTTTTCAATGCAGTGTCTGAAGAACATGTATCCGGATACCCTGAGCCCAACGTGAATTACGTGACAGTTGTTTCAATAACCATTTTTAATTTGTGGTTAATGGTACGGATTCAGTCGATTCGGGTCACCGATATCGTGGATATATTTGGTATTAACCGATCTCTTGTACGTACCTTTACGTACGCCGCGGGGCTCGCTGATATCGGTCAAGGTGATTTCGCGGGTGCGACGCTACTGTGCTGAAACGTTTTTCAGTGGAGAAAGCCATGGAACTTGTCTGCCCCGCCGGAAGTCTGCCCGCTCTGAAAACCGCAGTGGATCATGGCGCAGATGCGGTGTATCTCGGTTTCCGGGACAGTACCAACGCTCGCCAATTCGCCGGCCTTAACTTTAACGACAAGCGTGCCGGTGAAGGAATCGAATACGCTCATTCGAAAGGTAGCAGAGTTTTTTGCGCAATCAACACGTATCCCCAACCCGATGGGTGGGAGCAGTGGAAATCGGCTGTGGATCGCGCGGCCAGTCTGGGGGTGGATGCCATAATCCTGGCGGATATGGGGTTGCTGGACTACGCCGCGAATAAATACCCGCACATACCACGGCACCTTTCGGTTCAGGGCTCTGCCACCAGTTACGAAGCGCTTTCGTTTTATAAAGACCACTTCGATATCCGCCGAGCGGTGTTGCCTCGGGTTCTCTCGCTGGATCAGGTTCGGGGCGTGGCTAAGCATAGCCCCGTTGAACTGGAAGTTTTTGCCTTTGGCAGTCTGTGCATCATGGCAGAAGGGCGTTGCTATCTGTCGTCCTACCTGACCGATGAATCTCCCAACACCCGCGGTGCTTGTTCGCCTGCCAAAGCGGTGCGTTGGCAAGAAACCGGTGAAGGCCTGGAATCGCGTCTCAACGACGTTTTGATTGACCGTTATGGCCCGGGCGAATCGGCCGGCTACCCGACGTTGTGTAAGGGCCGGTTTGACGTTGAAGGCAGTGTCTATCATGCCATCGAAGAGCCGGTCAGCCTCAATACCATGGATTTGCTGCCCGACTTGAAGGCGTTGGGTATCAGCGCGGTCAAAATCGAAGGGCGGCAACGCAGCCCGGCTTACATTGCCGATGTGGCCCGTACCTGGCGCCAGGCTTTAGACGAGCTGGATGCACACCCCGATATGTTTACGGTTGACCCTGCATGGCGCAATACCTTGTCTGGCCTTTCCGAAGGAGGCTTGACCACCATTGGTGCTTACCATCGAAAATGGAAATGAGGGGCTGTGATTATGATGAAACTATCTCTGGGCCCGATTCTTTGGTTTTGGTCCAAGCAAAGTGTCTTTGATTTTTATGCCAAGGCGGCGGAATGGCCGGTTGATACGATTTATCTGGGGGAAGTCGTTTGCTCCCGACGGCGAGAACTGAAACCGGATGACTGGATTGATCTTGCTAGGGATTTAAAAGCCTGCGGCAAAGACGTGGTGCTCTCAACCCTGACGCTGATTGAGTCCGAAGCCGACTTGAGACGGCTACGCCGATTTTGCGAGCAGGGCGAATTCATGGTGGAAGCCAATGACCAAAGCGCCTTGCAGGTGGCGGTTCGGAATCGCATACCGTTTGTCACCGGGCCTTCCATGAATATCTACAACACGGCCACGTTGAAGATTCTGGCCAATCAGGGCCTGCAAGGTTGGAATCTGCCGGTTGAATTAGGCCGGGACACACTGGGCGAACTGATTCGTGAGCTGGAGCAGGAAGGGCTGGATTTACCTGCGGAAGTCTTCTCGTGGGGGTTCCTGCCATTAGCTTGGTCGTCTCGATGCTTTACGGCACGGCATTACAACTTGCCGAAAGACAACTGCGAATTTCGGTGCCTGGAACACCCGGATGGCATGGAGCTGCGCTCCCGAGAGAGTCAGGAGCTCTTCCGTTTGAACGGCATTTCCACTCTGTCCGGGGCACGCTACGACCTGATGCGGGAACTGCCCGAGATGGAGCGGATGGGGGTGTCAACGGTTCGGTTGAGCCCGGAACATCAAGGAATGGATGAGGTTGTGAAGCGTTTCGATCAGGTTCGGCGAGGCGGGATGCCAGACACGGATCCGTTGCAGCTGGTGGAAGCGCCGCCCTGCGATGGTTACTGGTACGGACGCCCCGGCATGGATCAGGTCAGACGCTGACGCAGCCTTTACTACAGGGGCTGGCTTTATTGCCAGACCCCGAGCAGAGCACCGGAGCCCAGCACGAACGACCCACCCACTTCGGCAACAACCAATGCAATCATGAAGCCGTGAACCAGCCACCCCGGTAGGGTTGATTGGCCCAGTTTGTGGGGCTTGCGCAGTTGGTTGCTGGTGTCTCTTAAAATGCCGTGAATGATGTAGGTGCCAATGGCCAAACTGAAAAAGCCCAGAGCGCCAAGAGCTGCCAGAGTATTCACCCAATCTGCATACACGCTATAACTGGCGAACCACCCCAGTAGCAGGGCGGCAAAGCTGTACATCAGCGAGCTACGGTGCGCGATGTCCACGTATCTTGGCGCGGCGGCTTTCGGGCTGGTGGCCATGCACCAGTATTTCCAGATGCCGGTTAGTAACCCTGTCATAAAAAAGATAAAAGCGGCGGTGAGACAAAGCTTTTCGGCCAGACTCATTGAATTTAGTCCTTGCATGGGGCCATGAGGGAATCGTGGCGAGGTAGGTTGTTATGCGTTCTTAAAGCTTGAAATCTATCAGAACGGGTAGGCTGATAATAGTCAGCTTGGGCCAGTCTTGGGGTTGTGCGGTTCGGGGCGAATTTTGAAACAACGCCGCGCACGGAGTAGTCTCTGGGATGTGTCTTCAGTTTGGAGCCTGTTATGGATATTCGACTAAAAAGAGCCTACGACGCGGCTGCTCGCTCAGACGGCCCACGAATTCTGGTTGACCGTATCTGGCCGCGAGGTGTCTCGAAAGAGGATGCGGACATTGCCCATTGGTTAAAAGGACTGTCGCCGTCCACCGAGCTGCGGAAATGGTTCGATCACGATCCCGACAAATGGGACGAATTTCAAAAGCGTTACCTCAAAGAGTTAAAGGCAGACGAAGCCTCTGATGATCTTAAAACCTTTAAAAACCTGCTGGCGGAACAGAAACGCATCACTTTAGTCTTTGCTGCAAAAGACACCGAGCACAATAATGCGGTTGCTCTGAAAGCCTTTGTGCAAGAAGATAAGCTGTAAGCGTTATCTCTACTAAAAACAACGGGCTGTAATCCCAATAATAAGAGTGCCAGCCATGCTCGCTCCCGCATCTGTTTCTGACTATCGCTTGTTGGCCAGGCGAAAGCTACCGCGCATGCTGTTTGATTATCTCGACGGTGGTGCCTTCTCTGAGCAGACTTTGGCGGACAACCGCCGGGCCTATAACCAATGGTGTTTTCGCCAGCGGGTAATGACCGATGTTGCTCAGGTTGATACCGCTACGGAGTTAGTCGGCGCGCCAGTCAGCTTGCCTTTGGTCATGGCGCCGATGGGGTTATCCGGTATGTTGGCCAAGCGCGGAGAGGCTCAGGCGGCCAAGGCAGGTGCGAGTGCCGGTATCCCTTTTTGTTTAAGTACCGTGGGTATTTGTTCAGTGGAAGAGGTGGCTCGGGAGGCCCCGAATGCTAACCTCTGGTTTCAGCTCTATGTGTTGAAAGACCGGGGCTTCTCCGCAGACTTGCTGGCCCGTGCCTGGCAATCCGGCTTTAAAACGTTGGTGTTTACGGTAGATTTGGCGCGCCTTGGGCTGCGTTATCGTGATGTCCGGAACGGCATGAATGGCAATCTGTCGGTGCCTGCAAAGCTCCGTAAAACTCTGGATTTAGTGAGCCATCCCCGTTGGTTGGCTGATGTTGCCATCGGCGGAAAACCGCTGACCTTTGGCAATCTCGCCAGTGTGGTGCCATCCGGCCGCAAACCGGAGGATTTCAAGGCGTGGGTAGAAAGCCAGTTTGATCCTTCGGTGACTTGGCATGATCTGGATTGGATTCGCGAAAACTGGCCCGGTAAGTTGGTTATAAAAGGCATTATGGAAAGCGACGATGCGCGCGCGGCCATTGGGGTTGGTGCCGATGCCATTGTGGTTTCCAATCACGGAGGTCGACAACTGGAAGGCGCGCCGGCCAGTTTGAATGTGTTGCCGGCGATAGCCGAAGCGGTTGAGGGCAAATGCCAGGTGTTGGTCGATGGTGGTGTTCAAACCGGGCAGGATCTGGTGCGTGCGTTGTGTCTGGGTGCGGATGGTTGTTTGATGGGGCGGCCGTGGGGGTATGCGCTGGCAGCCGGCGGGCAGAACGCAGTCGAAAACCTGTTGCACAATATCCGGCTGGAAACCGAGCTTACCCTGTCACTCATGGGCAAAACGTCGATCAGTCAACTCAGCCGTTCAGATTTACTGTCGCCGACCGAAGTACAGTCGATGAGCGGGTTTTAGCGTGTTCGCAACAGAAGCTCCCGCAGCCGCAGGTTCCACTCCAGGCTGTCGAGCAGGTTTTTCAGTGCAAGCCCCAGTTCGGTGTCCCCTTCAATCACCAAACGACGTTGGAAGAACAGTTGGTCTGGGTCCTGCTTTCGTTCGGCCAAGGTTCTGAACGCGGAAATTGAGCCGCGAATGGTGGCTTCGCCAGCACCATCGATGACACGCAGACGGCCTGCCCAGAACCCAAGGGTGATACCCGGTTGCCCCCCGTTTATTTCAAGGCGAATTCGTCGGCCTTCAAACTCATCAAATTCCCCCTCTGCTATCGCATCGGCGAACAGCCGGTTCAGCGGCGCTTCAGCAACCAGTTGTTTGATTGGCACTGGTATAGCGTTGTCGACGGCACCGAGCAGGGGGCTGGGAGACGGCAGATATTCCTGAAATAACGTGACCAAGTCGCGCGCCGGGAGTGGCGGTAAACTTGAGGGGGTAGGGAATCGGGGCAGGCTCAGGCGCATGTCGAACTCCAACGGTAGATTTGACCGGTGCAGGATATCCGAACGCGTGCCCGAGCGATTTGATATAGCTCAGCCGCGGTGCAAACCTTCTTCGACGGCCCACACTGCAACTTCCACGCGAGAGCGCAGGTTCAGTTTCTTCAGCAGGTGTTTCACGTGCACTTTTACGGTGCCGTCGCTGATGTCCAATTTGCGGCCAATCATTTTGTTCGACAGGCCTTCAGCGATTAGCTTAAGGATGTCTTTTTCGCGGGGTGTCAGGCTGTCGTAGTCAGGCCGCGATGACTTTTGGGGCTTGTTGGAGCGCAACGCTTCTGCAAGCAGGGTGGTCAGACGATCACTGATCACCAGTTTGCCTACCGCTGCCTGGTGCAGTTGGGCGATCATATCTTCGGGTTCCATGTCTTTCAGCAAGTAGCCGTCGGCACCGGCACGTAAAGCGGCCACTACGTCGTCTTCCTGATCAGACACGGTAAACATGATGATGCGTGAGCTGATGTTGTGTTCCCGCAGCTTTCTCAGAGTTTCAATACCGTCCATTTCCGGCATGTTCAGATCCATAAGGATCAGATCCGGCTCTATTTTTAACGCCAGTTCAATACCTTCAGCGCCGCTGTTGGCTTCACCGGCTACGTTCATGTCGGGTTCCAGCTCGATTAACTGTTTGATGCCCCGGCGTAACAGCGGGTGATCATCAATCAAAAGAATGCTTGCAGGTGTTTCAGCCATAGAGGGTCTCATTGAAAGTCTGTCTGGTTTCAGGCGTAGCTTGTTTGGCTCGGGATGAGGCTACGACTTTTCGGAATAAATGTTAAGGAAACTTCAACGCCACCGGTAGCTTGATTTTGCACTTTCAGGTCGCCGCCCAAAGTGCGGGCCCGGTCAGCCATGATGATAAGGCCGTAGTGGTTGATAGGCTGGTTGTCGTCGGGCAGCCCTTTGCCGTTGTCTCGAATGAAGGCCCTGACCTCCGGGGATTCGAACGTGATGTGCACTGAAATATCGGTAGCGTTCGCGTGTTTGACGGCGTTCGCCAAACCTTCCCGGACAATCTGCAGAGTATGGATCTCTTCGTTTGGAGACAGGGTTTGTGGTGGGAGCGTGTATTCAAATTCCACTCGCTTGCCCAAACGCTCGGAAAATTCATCGATGGTCTTGTTCAGGGCAGTGGCCAGGTCTGGCGTGTCCAGTTTTAGCCGGAAGGTGGCCAGCAGTTCCCGTAACTGGCGATAAGCGCTGTTCAGGCCGGTGCTGAATTCATGCAGGATATCGTCATGGGCTGCTTTATGTTCCCCGGTAATATTAAGCCTGCGAAGCCGCGTTACCTGCATTTTCAGGTAGGACAGTGATTGAGCGAGGGAGTCGTGCAGCTCCCGGGCAATCACGGTGCGTTCTTCCACCAGTGTTTGCTGCTGCTCTTCGGTGATTTGTTTTTCGAGGAAAATGGCGGTGGCCAGTTGGTCCGTGAGGGTTTCCAGCAATCGGCGTGTCGTAGCAGGCAAGTTTTTGCCGGCGGGGTACCACACTTCCAGTGTGCCAAGAATCTGCCCGGGTATTCGAATCGGCAACAGCAGTCTCCGCCCGTCATTATCTTGGGCGGGCAGGTCGTCAAACGCTTCGGGTGTGACCAGGCAAGCATTGCAGTGGTGGTCACGGCAATAGAACGGGCGCTTTTGACTGGCGGTTGTTACTGCTTCCACGGGCTCGTCGGTTTCTTTGTCGTGCAGGTACAGTTTGATCGGGCCAATGCGTAAGAGTTTCTCGAGTTCCTGCAGCATCGGGATCGAGCCGCTGCACAGGTCGTGGTTGGCAAACAGATTGCGGCTTGTGGCGTGCATCACCTGCAGCGCGGTGTGGCTTACTTCCAGCTCTTCGGTTTTTTCCCGTGCACGGTCTTCCAGTTCCTGATAGGTCAAAGCCAGTTCGCTGGTCATCTGGTCAAAGGCCTGGCCAAGCTGAGCCAGTTCATCAGAGCCCTTCAGATTAGCTTGTTGAGTGAAATCTTGATCACCAACCGCGCTGGCGACTCGAACCAGTTTTCGAAGCGGCCGTAAAACCCGATTTTTGAGGTCGAGAAAAAGTGCAATCACGATGAGCACAGAGAACACCAGACTGGTGATTTGGATCAGATGCAGAAGATCTATCCGTGCTTCGGTTCGCTCTTCAAGCAGGAGTACCAGTTTATTGACTTCTTCGGTAAAACGGTTCACTTCGGCAATCATTTGAGCGGTTATCTGCGAGCCTTGCGGATGGGCTTCCATCATGGGTAGCAGGTTGGTTTTCCAGAGCTTAATAATAAGGCGATGTTGCTGTGTCAGGGGGTGCTCGCTGCCAGCGGGTATTAATGAAGTGATGGCTCTGCCAGAGAGCTGATTTTCATACGCGTTAAAGAGTTTGGCGTTTTGCGATGCGTCAGGCCGCGTCGGTAAAACACTCAGCCGGGTCAGCATTTGGTTGGCCCCCATGCGCAACGCACCGGCTGCGTTGATGGCCGTTGCGCTTCCCTCAATGCTTTTCGATATGGCGAGCGTGGCGCTCATGCTGACGATGGAGGTCAATACAATGGCACTGACAGCCAGAATAATCCGGTTTACTAAGGGGCTTTTTACCATGATTAGAAACTGGGGCCGTGTTGTATCTTAAAAAAGCGCGACAGTCTTAGGGTATGACTCTAAAACCGGATTCCCGATACCTCTTTGAGGATAGTCAATTACCTCAACAGGCTGTATCCCATCATAGCCTTTGACCCGAAAACTGCAAAAAGCTGAAACTAGCGAATGGCATGGAAAAGGGTCGCCAGATGCTTGAACAACAAGAAAGGGATGAAGAAAAACGCGCCTCGCTCGCTATTATTCTGCCATTGGCGGTAACCGGATTCATCGTCGCCGCGGGGTGCTGGACCCTGTTTGCGGTGGTGGGTGTCCATCTAAGGGCGGAGCTGGCGTTAACCGGTGTGCAATTTGGCATTTTGCTGGCGGCACCAATGGCTTCAGGTGCCTTGTTGGCAATACCAGCCGGTTTGGCTGCCCAGCGGTATGGCGCCCGGGCGGTGATGCTTGCGTGCCTGACGGGCCTTGCGTTGTGCATGGTGCTATTCCTGGTTGCCAATCATTTTATCAGCTACCTGATTGTCGCCAGCGGGCTAGGACTGGCCGGGGGCTTCTACAGCGCGGGTTTGCAGTTTGTAACCAGTCATTGTGAGACGAGGCAAATGGGACTCGTTTTGGGCCTTTTCGGATCCGGAGTGACTGGCGCCGGACTCAGCTATTACCTCGTTCCTCTGTTTCATTACGCGTACACCTGGCAAGGCGTTCCGTTGGCTTACCTTGTTGTTTTGCTGTTGGTGATCACGTTGTTGGTGCTTGTCACCGAAGCTGATCGTCAGGAATCTGCGCGAATCCCCCCGTTACAACACTTGCTCCTGATGCTGCGCCAAGGCAAAGCATTGTGGTTCTGCCTCTATTTTGGCGTGGTGGCTGGCAGCTTTTTCTCATTGGCTCTTTGGTTACCGGATTTTCTATCGGCACAGCTTCGTGTGGATCCGGGAGCTGGCGCGGGCTTAGCGCAGTGGTTCGTGATTCCGGGAGCGTTAGCGCAAATCGCCGGGGGCGGTTTGTCCGATATTTACGGTAGTGTGAAAGTCGTCACACGGTCATTGACCCTTTGCTTATTGGCGCTTGCAGGCCTGGCTTTGCCTTCCGCGACATTGTTCGTTTCGGGGGGCGAGGGTGTGGTGGCCATGCAGTTTGCGCTGCCCCTGATGTTGGAAAGTCTGATGGTGGTCATCTTGGGCATTGCGATGGGCTGTGCCATGGGAGGACTTCAGCGAAAGGTTATCCTTGCAAACCGGGACCAAGCAGCTTTGTTCGCTGGTTTCCTGCTGGTAGCGGCCTGTTCAGTTGCTTTCGTTTTGCTGGTTGTCTTTGCAGCAATTTACCAGTGGTTGGGCGCTTCGGGGGCGGTATTTACGATTCTCCTGCTGCTATTAAGCGCCAGCCTGATCCTGCTGGTCAAAAATCTACATCGCTTTGCAAACTATTGAGTTAAATCAAATGGCCGCAAGGATGCGCGGAACTACCCCCATAGAGGGAGCGATTTTCGGCTGGCATGCTCCTAACATCTAAAACAAGATTTTGAATGCATGAATGCGCCCAGAGGACGAGTCCATGGTGATAACGCAAGCCGCCGTTAATCGAACAAAAAAGCCGGTATTGGTTGCTGTAAATAATTCCATTAATGCGCAACAGGGCACGCAAGCTCTGCGAGCCCATACGCTGTTCCGGTCAATGCAGCCGGATGATGTGGATGCCTTAATTCAGCAGTCACGCCGTATCCGGTTGGGTCATCACCAACTTTTGTATCGTCAGGGTATGCCCGCTCACCACTTCTTTTTCGTGATCTCCGGTCGCCTTCGTTTGTATCGGCTGGACTCTTCTGGCGTGGACCGAACTTTAGACAGCATTGCGCCGGGCGACTGTTTTGCGGAAACCATGATTTACGCAGACCCGGCTGAGTACGCCTGTTACGCCGAAGCCCTCAAGTCCAGCGATGTTTTGATGATTCCCGTTTCGGCCTACAAAGCGTTGTTGGATGCAAAACCGGCCTATGCGCAAGCAGCATTGCGCCACTTCGCCATGCGAGCTGTGACTCGTTTTCATGACCTTGAAATCATGACCGTCCAGAGCGCGCGCGAGCGGTTGATCCGTTACCTCATCGACCTGCTTCCGGAGGGTGTTTCAAAGGGTGGAGAGATTGAGTTGCCTTTGCCGAAGTGTTTGGTGGCGTCTCGTCTTGCCATGCAGCCGGAAACCTTTTCACGCATTTTGGCGGATTTGAAAGCCAGTGGCCTGGTACGGGTAAACCGGAGTCGGCTGTTTATCGCTGACCCCCAGCGTTTGATCGAAACCAGTCATTAATGACCTGAGATTTCAGTGGGTTCAGGTGGCTCGCTCCTCTAGAGCTATTCAACTAGAGGTATTTGATTTTTCTCATTTTTGATCCACCCTGTGCTGTATTCGTTGAGAATTTGGGGGTTTAAGTGACTACCGTTTTACGTGTTTGTTTTGCTTTGCTGATGACGGTGTCATCAGCGGTGATGGCGATGCCTCTGAAAGATTATGAGCCCGTTTCGGGCCGTCAGGTCATCCAAAAAGCGATGCCTGTAGTCACGGATATTCAGCCCCGTGAATCGAATCGCGCCATCCAGGAACTCTACGCGGGCGACGAGTTGGTTGGGTATGCCTACCAGACCCTGGATTTTGTACAAACCCCAGCCTATTCCGGAAAACCAATCAATGCCATGGTGGTGCTTGATACCGAGGGCGAAATTGCCGGTGCCCGAGTGATTCACCACGACGAACCGATTCTTCTGATCGGTATTCCAGAAGCCAAAATGCACCTCTTTACCGACCAATACACTGGTTTGAAAGCAGACCAGCGTGTCACAGTAGGCGGAAAATCATCGGAACGCCGGGTGGCGGTGGATGGTTTGTCCGGTGCCACGGTCACGGTCATGGTCATCAACGAAGTCATCATGAAAACCGCCCACCGGGTGGGCGGTGAACTGGGACTGGTTGAGGTTACTACCGGCAGCAAGCGGCCGCCACTGGCCGAGGTTGATCAAAACGCGTTTGAAGAAAAAACCTGGGAAGAACTCACCGGAGATGGCTCGATCCGCCGGATGCACCTGACCCGGGGCATGGTGGACGATGCCTTCAAAGGTGGCCCGGCCGAGGGCATTGAAACGGCAGCCCCTGAGCAACGTGACGATACCTTCATTGACCTGTACGCCGCCTATCTGGATGCGCCCACCATTGGCCGCAATCTATTGGGCGACAGCCAATATGAATGGCTGATGTCGGAACTGAAAGACGGCGAACATGCCATCGCCGTTATGGCCAAAGGTACCTATTCCTTCCGGGGTTCAGGCTATGTGCGCGGTGGAATTTTTGACCGGGTTCAGATCCGTCAGTTTGGCGACACCTTTAACTTCCGTGATCTCGACTATCACCGCTTGAGCGATGTCTATCTTGAAGGTATGCCGCGCTTGCCGGAAATGGCCATCTACATTATTCGCCAGCAGTACAACTTTGACCCCGGTACGCCTTGGTCACTGGAATTGACCATCAAACGTCAGACCGGTCCGCTGGACAGTGAGTTCGCGGTGGTACCGCTGGAGTACCAGTTGCCGGAACAGTATTACACCCGTGCCGAGGTGGAACTGTCCGAGGAAGAGTGGTTGGAAGAGCAGCCTCTATGGGTGCAGGTGTGGTACCAGAAAGAATTCCAGATCATCTTCCTGGCGTTGGGCATTGGCGTGCTGTTGTTCATCCTTTTCTTCCAGGATTGGCTGGTGAAAAAGCCGAGAGTTATGCGCTGGATTCGCCATGCCTTTCTCACGTACACCCTGTTCTTTATCGGCTGGTATGCGCTGGGCCAGCTGTCCATCGTGAACGTGCTGACCTTTGTGAACAGCCTGATCTCTGGCTTTACCTGGGAAACCTTCCTGATCGATCCGATGCTGTTTGTGCTTTGGTCGGTGGTCGCGGGCATCGTCTTGCTTTGGGGGCGTGCGGTTTACTGCGGTTGGCTGTGCCCGTTCGGAGCCTTGCAGGAATTAATTAATGAAATTGCCCGCAAGTTGAAAGTGCCTCAGTACACCGTGCCCTTTGCCTGGCATGAACGCTTATGGGCGATCAAATACATCATTTTGCTGGTGCTGTTTGGTGTGTCGCTTGAGTCATTGGGTACGGCTGAACAAATGGCGGAAGTGGAACCGTTCAAAACGGCCATTACTTTGCGTTTTGATCGCAGCTGGCCATTTGTTACTTACGCCGTGTTGCTACTGATCGTGAATATCTTCACACGCAAAGTTTACTGCCGCTACCTGTGCCCGCTGGGCGCTGCACTGGCGCTGCCCACCAAGTTGCGGGTTTTCGATTGGCTCAAGCGGCGCAAGGAGTGTGGTAACCCCTGCCGCTTGTGTGACCACGAATGTGAAGTGCAGGCGATCCATCCGGATGGCCACATTAACTACATGGAATGCCATTACTGCCTGGATTGCCAGATGACGTATTTCGACGACCACAAGTGCCCGCCGCTGATTGTGAAGCGCCGTGGTAAACGTCGAGGCCGAAACGCCCCCGGGCGCCCGGAAGAAATTCCAGTCGTTCAGGTGCACGAGTAAGTACCGGAGCCGTCACGATGTTCCGGACGGAATGAGAAGCAAAACCGCCATACCAATAATGGAGTTGGACGCTATGAAGAAAAGAGATGAACTGAGCAAGGACACCGCCGAGGTCCCTGAAAGTGGTCTGAGCCGTCGTCGTTTTATGGGCGCTGCCGCTTTGGCGGGCGTTGCAGGTGCAACCGGCCTTGGCACGTCGATCATGAGCCGTGAAGCGTTTGCGGCCGCCGCCCAGGAAGCGAAGAACAAGATTCACATCGAGCCCGGTGAGCTGGATGAGTACTACGGCTTCTGGAGTGGTGGTCACCAAGGCGAGGTGCGTGTTCTCGGCGTGCCGTCCATGCGTGAGCTGATGCGTATCCCGGTATTTAACGTAGATTCTGCGACCGGCTGGGGTATTACCAACGAAAGTAAGGCGATTCTTGGCGGCGACCAGCAGTACCTGAATGGCGACTGTCACCATCCGCACATTTCCATGGAAGACGGTCGTTACGACGGTAAGTACCTGTTCATCAACGACAAGGCCAACACTCGTGTAGCGCGTATTCGTCTGGATATCATGAAGACGGATAAGATTACGCACGTACCAAACGTTCAGGCGATTCACGGTCTGCGTCTGCAGAAAGTGCCTCGCACAAACTATGTTTTCTGCAACGCCGAGTTTGTGATTCCACAGCCAAACGATGGCAGTGAATACAGCCTGGAAAACAGCTACACCATGTTCAGCGCGATTGATGCGGAAACTATGGAAGTAGCCTGGCAGGTGCTGGTAGACGGCAACCTGGACAACACCGACGCTGACTACACCGGCAAGTACGCTGCTTCTACCTGTTACAACTCCGAACGTGCGTTGGATTTGGCGGGTACTATGCGCAACGACCGCGACTGGGTGGTTGTGTTCAACATTGAGCGCATCGCGGCCGCGGTTAAGGCCGGTAAGTTCAAGACAATTGGCGATTCCAAAGTTCCGGTTGTTGATGGCCGTGGTAAGTCCGAGTTCACTCGTTACATCCCGGTTCCGAAGAACCCGCACGGGCTAAACACTTCTCCGGATGGTAAGTACTTCATTGCCAACGGCAAGCTGTCTCCGACGGCTTCTGTCATCGCGATCGACAAACTGGACGATCTGTTTGACGACAAGATTGAGCTGCGTGACACCATTGTGGCGGAGCCAGAGCTGGGCCTTGGGCCTCTGCACACTACCTTCGATGGTCGTGGCAACGCTTACACCACGCTGTTTATCGACAGTCAGGTGTGTAAGTGGAACATTGCGGATGCGATCAAGCACTACAACGGCGAGAAGGTGAATTACATTCGCCAGAAGCTGGATGTGCATTACCAGCCGGGTCACAACCATGCGTCGTTGACGGAGTCGCGTGATGCGGATGGTAAGTGGCTGGTGGTTCTGTCGAAGTTCTCGAAGGACCGTTTCTTGCCGGTTGGTCCTCTGCACCCGGAGAACGATCAGTTGATCGATATTTCCGGTGACGAGATGAAGCTGGTTCACGATGGTCCGACGTTCGCGGAGCCGCACGACTGTATTTTGGTCCGTCGTGATCAGATCAAGACTAAGAAGATTTATGATCGTCAGGATCCGTACTTTGCTGCAACGGTGGAGCAGGCCAAGAAAGACGGCGTTACTTTGGAGGCAGATAACAAGGTAATCCGTGATGGCAATAAGGTTCGTGTTTACATGACTTCTGTTGCGCCTCAGTTTGGTACTACTGAGTTCAAGGTGAAGGAAGGTGACGAGGTTACTGTGTGTGTAACCAACCTTGATACCATCGAGGATGTGACTCACGGTTTCTGTATGGTGAACCATGGTGTGAGTATGGAGATTAGTCCGCAGCAGACTTCGTCTGTGACCTTTACTGCTGGTAAGCCTGGTGTGTACTGGTACTACTGCAACTGGTTCTGCCATGCGCTGCACATGGAGATGGGTGGTCGTATGTTGGTAGAGAAGGCTTAATTAGCGTTTCTCTCGATTGGGGCCTCGTTTTTGGGGCCCCTGTATCTTTACTTGGGAGTAGCAACCCAAACGGAAAGCCCTTTCCAAAAACCGCTCCTGCGGCACATCCATGTGGCGCTTCTGCTCCGCCATCCATGGCTGCGCACATTTTTGGAAAGGGCTTTCCGCTTGGATTGCCGCACAGTGTTGCGTGCCTTCGGTTTTCACTTTTTAGAGAATCATAGATGTACCAAATATTGCGTTATGGGGTGGCCCTGTCAGTCGCTCTTTTATCGCTCGCAGCCAACGCGGATCTGCAAGAACGGCTTGATAACCTGCAGCCGGGTTCGTCCATCGAACTGCCACCAGAAACATTATCGCCTCTGGCTATCCGGGTGCCCGGGGTAAGTGTGTCCTGTTCGCCGGAGACGGTGATTGATGGTGGTGGGCAGGGTAATGCGGTGGATATTTTGGCCGAGAAGGTGACTTTTTCAGGTTGTACCGTGCGGAATTGGGGCAAGGATCTGAATCAGTTGGATGCCGGGATTTTTATCGCCCGGGAGGCGCAAGGATCGGTGGTTGCGGATAACCGGTTGCAGGGGCCGGCGTTTGGTATTTGGTTGGATGCGACGCCGGATGTGACGGTGCGGAACAATCATATTCGGGGTGAGGTGAGTATTCGGTCGCAGGATCGGGGTAATGGTATTCATTTGTTTAATACCACCGGGGCGTTGATTGAAGGGAATGACATTTCCCAGACCCGGGATGCGATTTATATCGAGACGGCGAATAAGAACGAGATTCGCAACAATGTGATGACGGATCTGCGTTACGGCATTCATTACATGTATTCGATGCACAATCTGCTTGAAGGGAATGTTACCCGCGGCACCCGTACGGGGTATGCGCTGATGCAGAGCAAGTATTTGAAGGTGATTAATAACCGCTCTGAAAATGATGAGAACTACGGCATTTTGATGAATTTCATCACCAATTCGACGCTGCGGGGCAATGTGGTGATCGGGGTGTCGGAAGGGCCGACCGGTCGGGTGATGATTTCAGGCGGCGAAGGCAAGGCGGTGTTTATCTATAACTCCTTGTACAACGTGTTTGAAGGTAATTTGTTTGCGGACAGCAATATTGGCATTCACTTGACCGCAGGTTCAGAGGACAACGAGGTGTTTAACAATGCCTTCGTGAATAACGAGCGCCAGGTGAAGTACGTGGCAACGCGCACTCAGTCCTGGGCCAAGGACGGACGAGGGAATTTCTGGAGTGATTACCTGGGCTGGGATCGGGATCAGGACGGTCTGGGCGATGTGCCTTATGAACCCAATGACAACGTAGATCGGCTGCTTTGGAAGTACCCGGAAGCGAAGGTATTGATGTTCAGCCCGTCGGTTGATGTGTTGCGTTGGGTGCAAGATGCCTTCCCGGTGGTGAAATCCGCCGGGGTGAGCGACCCCCATCCCTTGATGCGAATTCCCGAGTATCTGCAATCGGAGATCCGATGAACTGTTTTCAGCTTGAGAATGTCAGCCACCGTTACGACAAGACAACGGTGCTTCGCGGTATTGATCTACGCTTGAACCCGGGAGAAATCCTTGGGTTGTTCGGCCACAACGGGGCGGGTAAAACCACGTCGATTAAATTGATTCTAGGGCTAATGAAACCAAGTGAAGGCAAGGTGACGGTGCTTGGCGGCGAAGCCGGTGATCCTCACGTCAGTCAGCACATTGGTTATTTGCCCGAGAACGTAATGTTTTACCCACAACTGACCGGCCGTGAGATTCTGAGTCATTTTGCCCGTTTGAAAGGCGCACCCTTGAATCAGGTGCCGAAGTTGCTGGAGCAAGTGGGTCTGGGCGATGCCATGAACGCCCGTACCAAAACCTACTCCAAAGGCATGCGCCAGCGTTTGGGGCTGGCTCAGGCGTTGTTGGGGAAACCCAGGCTGTTAATGCTGGACGAACCCACCGTAGGGCTGGACCCGGTTGCTACGGCAGATCTGTACCGTTTGCTGCGTGATCTACGGGACGAAGGCACCGGCATTGTGTTGTGTTCCCACGTGCTGCCCGGTGTCGAGCCTTACATCGACCGCGCGGCGATTCTCACTGGCGGTTCCCTGAAAGCGGCGGGTGACCTGCCTTCATTGCGGCGTCAGGCGAATATGCCGGTAACGCTCACCGTTAAGCCTGCCGGCAATTTACTCGAGTTGGAAAAAGTGATCGATCAAGCAAAACAAAGCACCGGTTTGATGATGAAGAACGATCACGGAACCCTGCAAGTGGACGTTCGCCCCAGCGATAAAATGGCTTTGATCGAAACACTGATCCAATCGGGCGAAGTGGCCGATCTTGGCATTCACCAACCCAGCCTTGAGGATATTTACGTGCATTTTATCGGCTCAGGTGGTTTGGCTCATCGGGGAGGCAGCCAATGAACTCGATCTGGACCATCGCTCGAAAAGAGCTCAGTGACAGCTTCCGCAACCGCTGGCTGGTGGCGATTTCGCTGGTGTTTGCCACGCTGGCGCTCGGCATCGCCTGGTTTGGTGCCGCCGCATCCGGCCAAGTGGGCTACGGCTCCACACCGGCCACCATCGCCAGCCTCGCCAGCTTGGGCATCTTCCTCATTCCTCTGATTGCATTGCTACTGGCGTACGACGCCATCGTGGGAGAGGAAGAGGGTGGTACATTGCTGTTGCTCATGACCTATCCACTCAGCAAAAGCCAGCTGCTGCTCGGCAAGTTCCTTGGCCACGGCCTCACCTTGGCCTTGGCAACGCTGATAGGCTTCGGCGTTGCAGGTATTGCCATTGCTGTACTGGTAGACGGCGTGGCCGTCGGTGCGCTGGCGGTAGCCATGGGTCGATTCATTGGATCAACCATCTTATTGGGGTGGGGCTTTATTGCATTGGCCTATCTGGTCAGCGTGCGAGTGAGCGAAAAACCCATCGCTGCCGGCATGGCACTGGCCATCTGGTTCTTCTTTGTATTGATCTTTGATTTGGTGTTGCTGGGCGCACTGGTGGCCAGCGAAGGCAAGCTCAACCCTGAATTATTGCCGTGGCTCTTGATGCTGAACCCCACCGACATCTACCGCTTGCTCAACATCGTCGCCTTCGGCGACAGCACCCAACTCAGCGGCGTACTCAGCCTCGGCTCCGACCTGCCCATCGGCACCGGCGGCTTGTGGTTAGGCCTCGGCCTATGGTGCGCCATCCCGTTGACCGGCGCGCTGTTACTGTTCAAAAACCGAAAAATATGACCCAGACCGGAGAAACACCAAACATGGTAAACACAACCAAAGCCTGGCTACTTGCTGTATTGGCCGTGATCGCAATCACCGGCTGCACCGATACTGAACAGCAAGTACTCGCCAAACCTGACCCGGTCCACTTTGAATCCGGCGACGAATGCCACGTCTGCGGCATGGCCATCTCCAACTTCCCGGGCCCCAAAGGCCAAGCTTTCACCGAACGGGAACAAAACATCCGCAAATTCTGCTCAACCAAAGACATGCTCGCGTGGTTCCTGCAGCCCGAAAACGAAAACCGAGATCACACCCTCTACGTACACGACATGGCCCAAACCCAATGGGAACACCCTGAAGACGCCCACCTGATCGACGCCCGAGAAGCCTTCTACGTAGCCGGCTCATCCCGCACCGGCGCCATGGGCCCAACTCTGGCTTCCTTCGCAAACCAAAGCAGCGCCAACGACTTCGCAGCGGAATACGGCGGCCTAGTGTTGGCGTTCGCTGACATCACTCTGGAACACCTGAATACCGGCATGTCGATGGACAGTGCGCATGACATGGGTGGCATGGAATCCATGGAAGGAATGCATGAAGAGCATGAAATGGGAGATATGACGGAGAGCGAAATCATGGATCAAAGCCATGATGGTCATGGCACGGAGCATTGAATTATTTTTTTGAAGTGTCGCGATTAAGAGACTTCAGCTGGAGAGATAGATAGAGCAGGGGTGGTAAACGCTTTCAAAAATGTGCGCAGCCATGGATGGCGGAGCAGAAGCGTCACATGGACGTGCCGAAGGAGCGGTTTTTGGAAGCGTTTACCGCCCCGGATCCTGCCCCCAAACGAGCAGGCTAGGATAAGGAAGGAGAAGCGCCAAATCTCACCCCCCAGTCATATTCATAAACCGAAGAATCTCCACCTCCCCGTCACTGGAAAAATGATGCCGCTCCGGCTTCAAATCCATCGCCGAAATAATCGCCTCCCGAAGCCGCTCATCATCCCCCGGATGCTCCCGCAACAACGGCAACAAATCCACCGAATGCTCATTCCCGAGGCACAACAAAAGCCGCCCCTCCACCGTCACCCGCACCCGATTACACGTCGAGCAAAAATTATGCGAATGCGGAGAAATAAACCCAATGCGCGAAGAACTGTCCTGCATCCGGTAATAACGCGAAGGCCCACCGGAATTATCATCCGTCAGCTCAAGCTCATGATGCCGGGCAATAATCGCCCGAACCTCCTCACTCGTGCACAGCGCCAAGCCCCGATCATGCTCAGAAATCTCCCCGAGCGGCATCTCCTCAATAAACGTAATATCCAAACCCTTCGCGCGAGCAAATTCAACCAGCTCCGGAATCTCTTCCTCGTTACGGCCCTTCATCACCACCGTATTGAGCTTAATCCGCTTAAACCCAGCCTCTTTTGCCGCATCAATACCGTCCAAAACCTGGCTCAGCTTCCCGGTGCGCGTGATCGTACTGAACTTCTCCGCATCCAAAGAATCCAGGCTAATATTGAGCCGGTCCAGCCCGCCTTTGCGCAAATCCTCCGCCAACGCAGGTAACTGGCTACCATTGGTGGTCATCGCAAAATCACGCAAACCGTAACTGCCGATTTCCCGAATCAGATCCACAACGCCCTTGCGAACCAGAGGCTCACCACCGGTCAGACGAATTTTCTGAGTACCAAGTGACACAAAGTTCCGGGCTACCTGAGCGATCTCCTCAAGAGACATGATCTTGGCGCGGGGGAGAAACGTCATATCTTCCGCCATACAGTAAACACACCGAAAATCGCAGCGGTCCGTCACCGACAGGCGGACATAATTCACTGTGCGACCAAAACGGTCTGTCAACACGGATTGCGACATTCCATACACCTCTACAGCGAAGATGAGTTGTGACCCGTGCGATCATTATGGCAAAGCCTGCGGGCAATTCGATACCCGCCCGGATCAATAATTGAGCAAAGCGCCAGTTGATCTAGATTATCTGTGCTCCTTGTAACCGGAACCGTGGCACCCTATAACATAGATATTAAATAAATGTTATGAGGTTGGGTTGTGATGATGGAACAATATGAGAAATGGTTGTCCGTAGCGAATAACAGCATACTGGCCTCCATCGGAGGGTTAATTTTAACCGTTCTTATTGCTTACCCATTGGCAAATGCGTTCTCGCTGGGGATCCAGATAATGGCCCATATGGGAACCTTGTTCTTCGCAGTGGGCGTGAAAGTCTCCTACGTGGCAAGGCTGACATTCCTTAGCAAGCTGGGAAGACCTGTCCACTGAACCACGGTATAATAGGTGTAAGTGGAAACTATTGTGGAGCAATAGCGGTGCAACTAGGCAGAACCGGGTTTCGTGTTCTTGCGTATCTCTCGGCTGCAGTCGCGGTTGTCGGCGTGGTATTGCCGCTACTGCCAACAACACCGTTTGTCTTGTTGGCCGCCTATTTTGCCAGTAAGGGGTCCCCGGCCTTTGCCCAATGGCTTGAGGGCCATCCTCGTTTCGGACCCGCTATCGAACAATGGCGACACCGACGTGCGATACCCGCCCGGGCCAAAATACTGGCTTGCAGTATGATGGCCGTAAGCTGGACTATTTTGTTATTGGCGGGGTTTCCGGTTATGGTCCTGACCATTTCAGGCTTATGCCTGCTGGGTGTTGCTACCTACATGGTGACCCGTCCTTCCTACTAATGCTCCGGAGCCTTGCATGCACATTACCCGCTACACAGACTACTCCCTGAGGGTACTGATTTATCTGGCGGCTCTGGAAGAAGACCGGTTAGCGACGATTCAGGAAATCGCAGACAGTTACGGGATTTCGAAGAACCACTTGATGAAGGTGGTGCACCAGCTCAACAAAAAACAGTACATAGAAACAATACGCGGAAAAAACGGCGGAATGCGATTATACCGTGCGCCTGACGATATCAATATTGGCGCCTTGGTGCGCGAAACAGAGCAAGACCTCGATCTTGTTGAGTGTTTCTCTGGCGACGGGGCCTGCAAAATTACCCCCGTGTGCGGATTGAAGAACATATTTGATGAGGCGCTGCAGGCGTTTCTTGATGTCCTTGATAAGTACACTCTTGCGGAGCTCGTTCAAAGCAAGCATCGCCCGGAGTTGCTTGGCTTGCTACAGGTTGTATAGTAGCGCGACACACATAGTAACGAACAAAAGCCATTTCTTACGCTTTATGCATTCCGAGTCAGCTATTATTTAGGCTCGCACTTTGAACCTTGTTCTGACTCGGAGTCCGTTTGATTCGTCTGCTTTTAATCACAATGCTGGTTTTGAGCTCTTTGCAGACAACGGCTGCAGGGGCTATCGATCACGCGTTTGTTAAGCTGGATAGAACAAGCGAAGCAATTGATATTTCCCGGAAACTCTCCTTCTATGAAGATCCGGCTTCCAGTCTTACGATTTACGATATCAAACAGCACTGGCATGAACTTGGCTCTCAGGAAATACCCGAAAAAGCGTACAACTTCGGTTTCACCGACTCGACGTATTGGTTTCATACCCGTATTGAGAACGTCTCCAGCCCGAACGAGCAATGGGTGATTGAAGGGCTGTACCCGATCATTGATGAAATCGAGTTATACCTTGTCCGCGCCTCCGGGCCTATGGAACGTCAGATCGCAGGTGATTCCGTACCCTTTTACCGGCGCGCCATAGATCATCACAACATCAATTTTGATCTGAACTTGAGTCGGGGTGAAAGCGTCGACTTGTATTTCCGTGTGAAAACAAGCGGTGCCGTGCAAATGCGGACCAAGTTCTGGAGTCGGGACCGCTTCAGCAAGGTCGATCACCAAGAGCGGTTTGTTCTTGGTCTATACTATGGCCTGCTGGCGGCGATGCTGGTTTTTAGTTTTCTGATTTTTTTATCCATTCGCGACACCAACTATCTCTGGTATTCGGGCTACATACTCAATTACGGCATCCTGCAATTTAGCTTGAACGGCCTGGCTTTCGAGCATCTGTGGCCAGATTCTCCGTGGTGGAATAACCGCTCGGTCGCTGTTTTGATCGCTTCGGGCATGGTTTTTGTGTTGGGGTTCTCCCGCTCATTTCTGGCTTTGAAAATCAATGCGCCGGTTTTGAATCGTACTTTCCTTGTCATGATGGGAATCTTCGCGCTTGCAGTGGTCGCGCCGATCATTTCGCCGAACTACGCGCCTGTGATCCGCTTTAACAGCTTTTTTGCGGTTCTCGCGGCCATATTGGTGATCTGTGCCGGTGGTTTGTGCCTGTACCGGAATTATCGGCCAGCGCGCTACTTTATGTTGGCGTGGACGGCTTTATTGGCGGGCATGTTGCTGTATTTGTTCAAAACGTTTGGCGTGGTACCCACCAACGTGGTGACTGAATATGCCATTCAGATTGGTTCGGCGTTCGAGGTTATTTTGCTGTCAATCGCACTGGCAGACCGTTTGCGGCATATGGCCCAAAAAACGCAAAGAATTCAACGTGAAATGAATACGGTGCTTGAGTCCCGCGTTGCAGAGCGTACAGCCGAATTGGAATCTGCCAACCGGCAGTTGGAAATGCTGAGCTCAACCGATGGGCTAACCGGATTGTTCAATCGACGTTATTTCGATACGCACATGCGAAAAGAAGTGTTTCGGTGCCGGCGCAGAGGGTCGTTGGCGCTCATCCTGTTGGACGTTGACCATTTCAAAGCGGTTAACGACAACCTGGGGCATCAAGCCGGGGACAAGTGCCTGCGCAAGTTGGCGGACAAACTGATCAGCCTTGTCCAGCGCGAAACCGACATCATTTGTCGTTTTGGCGGTGAAGAGTTTGCAATCGTCTTGCCCTACACCGATTTGGCCGGCGCGAAGCAGGTCGCGGAGAAAATTCGGGAGGGAATTGAATCGGATCTCTGGTTTGAATGGGAAGGTGAGCCACAGTCAGTCACCGTGAGCATTGGTTTGGCCGTGGTTGGAGCCGGTACAACCGTGGAGCCAGACGCGGTGGTGGCGGCAGCTGACGAGGCGCTTTATACCTCCAAAACTCGGGGTCGGAACAGAGTGACCGCTCTGCAAGTAAGCGGCCACTAGGCGGATGTAACCGGCGTTAAGCCACAGCTGGCCGGCGAGTAATCCGCTCCGGCAACGAGTAGCGAAGGATGCGTTTTAGTACCGTGCCGTACTGCTTTGCAAAACTGCCGGTGTTGTAGTGAATGCCGTGTTTACGGCACACGGTTTGAACCTTCTCAGATATTTCCGGATAGCGATGGGCGGGCAGGTCCGGGAAGACGTGGTGTTCAATCTGAAAGCTCAGATGCCCACTCATGATATGCAGCCATTTCCCGCCGGTAAAGTTGGACGAACCCGTCAGTTGCCGCAGATACCAATGGCCTTTGCTTTCCCCTTCCGCTTCTTCTTCGGTGAAGGTTTCCGCATCCTGTGTGAAGTGCCCGCAGAAGATTACCGTCGATGACCAAAGGTTGCGAATCAGATTGGCGCCGGCATTGCCGGCAAGCACGATCGGGGCCACGGGCAGGGTCAGAGCAGGGAAGAAAATATAGTCTTTAAACGCCTGACGGCTCGCCTTTTTGGCGGCCAGTTTCAGGAACGGGCGTTTCTCTTTCAGATGACTTTTGCCATTGCTTAGCTTTTCCGCCTCGAGTTCGTGCAGCGCGACACCCCACTGGAACAATACGCTTAACGCCGCATAGTTCAGAACCTGGAAGGTGTGACGGGGCCGCCAAGGCTCGTCGTTGCTCAACCGGAGCACCGCGTAACCGTAATCCCGGTCTTTGCCAATCACGTTGGTATAAGTGTGATGTTCAAAGTTGTGAGTACGGCGCCAGGATTCGCTGGAACAGGCGGTATCCCACTCGTAGGTCTGAGAGTTCAGGCTGGGGTCGTTCATCCAGTCGTATTGGCCGTGCATTACGTTGTGGCCGATTTCCATGTTCTCAAGAATCTTGGCCAGCCCCAAAGAGGCCGTGGCGGCCAGAAAAACGGGTGGAATGAAACCGAAGGGCATCAACACCCGCCCGCCGATCTCCAGTTTGCGATGCAGGCGAACCATGTTGCGAATGTGGGTGGCGTCTCGCTCCCCTAAATCGGCCAGGACCTCGTCGCGGATGGCATCCAGGTCAGTTTGCAGCTCGTTCAGCTGTTGTTCATTGAGCGTATTCATTGGTGTACTCCTGGCGGCCGCTTTGGCCGCAGTGCAAAACAAAAAGGGTTATAGTGCCAAAGCCACCGGGCCTTGGGGGACAGAAATGCATAGTTGCACGCTTTCGGAACCGGCTCCGGATACCTGGCCAGTCAGCCGGTTTACGACTGTTCCGCTGGTTTTCCTGCAGGTGCATTGGTGGCAAATGCCCATCCGGCAGCCATGCTGAGGCGACAGGCCGGCGGCTTCTGCGATCTCCAGCAGATTGGTGTCTCCTGTTGAATCCACGGACAGGTTGCTGGCGCTAAACGTGACTTCACCGCCTGTGTTAGAAGATGAAAGCCGAACCGGAGTGGGTGGGGCAAAGAACGTACTGTGCAGCTGTTCGTCCTTAAGGCCGCGCTGGCCAAGTTTTTCGGTCGCCAGGTCCATCAAGCCTTTAGGTCCGCATAGAAAGATTTCCCGGTTGGCCAGATTGCGGACAGAGTCCAAGTCCTGATCACTCAAATAGCGAGGTGTGGCGTTTTCGTGGGTGGTAATGATGTGCAATGAGAAAGCGGGGTAGCGATTTTTCAACGCTGTCAGCCTTTGTTCTCCGATCACATCGTTTGGCGTTCGTACGTAATAGAGCAGCGTTATGGGCTCTGGATACTGTTCCCGTGCCATAGTGTCGAGTTGGCTCAAAATAGGCGTAATACCGCTGCCGCCAGCAATGAATAGAACCGGTTTCTTCCCGTTCGGGATCAAAAAGTCGCCAAAGGCTTCTGTCAGCCCGATGATATCGCCAGATTTCAACTCGTCGTGCAGCCAGTTCGTGACCAACCCTCCCGGTAAACGCTTAACCGTTAAGGTGATAAGCCCATTATTTTCCCAAAGGGCGGGAGAGCTGGACAGGCTGAAGGTTCGGGTATGCCGGACACCGTTGATGTCGATGCGCACGTTCAAGTGTTGCCCCGCCTGAAAACCGCCCCAGCGGCGGGCGGGTTTCAGCACAAAGGTTTTGGTATCTGCGGTTTCCTCGGTGATGCGCTCTACCCGAGCCGGTGTGTATTGTTGTACCCACATGGGGTTGATGGCTGTGGTCAGAGGGTCGAAAAATGCTTTAGGGTCTTCGCGGTTCAGCAATTGCCGGCCTAGCCAGTGTGCCGCTTTGGAACGTGAAATCGTTGCCAGCATGGTAACTCTCCAAGAATGTAAGGCGATCAATTGGGTTCAATGTGTACAGTTGTTCACTACATGTGTACGACTGTACACATGTGGCTTTGGCCGAGCAATGGCATGGGTGGCAAGCTGGCACGTAATGACAAGCGGGAACGGTTTTTTATCAGCTGAATGTGTACACTTGTGAACCTGACTAAGAGATGCGGATAAAGCTATGGCAGGTGGACAAAGACGGCGGCCGGGAGAAACTCGCGAAAAGCTGATGACGGCAGCGTTGACGTTGGTGGGCAAAGGCCGGCATTTTGCCAGCATCGGTATTCGGGAAGTAACCCGGCAGGCAGGTGTGGTGCCCACATCCTTTTACCGACACTTTCGCAGTGTTGATGATCTGGGCTTACAGCTGGTCGATGAGCTAGGGTTGGTGTTACGCCGGATGATGCGTGAAGCGCGGGAAAACGTGCTGCAAGCTGATAAGTTGATAGAAGAATCGGTAGGTATCTTTGTCGCCCATGCGTTAGCCAACCGCAATTTCTTCATGTTTATGGCACAAGGGTTGGCGGGCGAAAGCCGGGCTGTCCAAGAGGGAATTCGCAGTGAAATGCGGTTTTTTGCCAGTGAGTTGGCCAACGATTTACGTCGGCTTAAACTGCTGGAGCATTTGAGTGATTCGGATCTCGATATGACCTGCGATCTGGTGGTGCGGACAGTCGCCTTCAGCTTGACGGATATTCTCAGTATTTCGCCAGAAGACGATTACCAAATCGAGCAGGTGCGCAAGCGCACCACTCGATTTTTGCAGCTAATCCTGATTGGGGCTGGCCACTGGCAAAGTGACTAGGCTTTACTGGTTTTTCTTACCAGCACTGCCTTTCCCTGGCTTTGGCGGCAGAATCAGTGCTTCCAGCTCATCCAGCGCTTCGCCGGCGAATACCGCAATTTTCTGCATGCTCGGAAGCGTATCCCGGCAACCGGTGTAACCAAAGTTCAGCGTGCCCGCATAGCTCAGGCAGGTGATGTTCAAAGCACCGCCATGAGCAATCAGCGAAACGGGATAGGTTGCCTCGAGTTTTGCGCCCTCAAAGTACAAGGTTTCCTCAGGCCCTGGCACGTTAGAAATAGTCACGTTGAATACCGGGCGCATGCGCCCTCCCAACCCTGACATCAACTGCAGAATGTAAGGCGACATGAGGAGCATGGTGTATTGCGTCAATGCTTTCTTTGGCAGCTTCTGCAAGTGTTCCTTCGCACGGCGGCAGGACTGTTTGATTTGCTGAAGACGCTTCAGCGGATCGGCCTCGGTGGTTGCCAGTGAGGCAATCATAAAGCTGATCTGAGTGCCGGTTCCCTGATCGTCGGCCGGTCGGATGTTAACCGGGATGCCCGCTGTCAACGGCGTATCAGGGAGATTGTTCTGCTCAAGCAGGAAACGGCGCAAAGCGGTTCCACACAAGTACAAAACGATATCATTCAGCGAGCCGCCGGAAGCGTGCGCCAAAGCTTTAATACGGTCCACCGGGTAGTGCTGGGTAGCAAACCGACGCTGGCCTTTCACACGGTGATTCAGAATGGATACCGGCCCGGTGAACGGTGCCGTCAGACCGTCTTCCGGGTGCAAGGCGGATTGCGCCAGGCGGTTGCCGGCTTGCCATAGCCGCGGTGCCATATCGACTTGTAGCTTCAAAGCATCCAAAGCCTGAGAGAAAGCGCCGGGCACGCTGGCCTCCCGGTCACCTTTGTGGGCTCTGCGTTTTTTCGGCTGAACCGACCAAGGTGGCGGCATGTTCCGAAGATCCGGGTCGGTTGTCAGCACCCGCTGCATCAAGCGCACTCCGCTGATGCCATCAATCATCGAGTGGTGCATTTTTGTGTACAGCGCAAACCGGTTGTTCTCCAGCCCTTCAATAACATGGCATTCCCACAACGGGCGGGAAAAGTCCAACGGGTTGGAGTGAAGGCGCGATACCAGAATACCGAGCTCCCGCTCGCCGCCGGGGCGGGGGAGCGCCGAATGCCTGACGTGGTAATCGAGGTCGATGTCTTTGTCTTTTTTCCACGTGGGCGCAATCACACGCCCGAGAAAACCAGACCAAGCCAGTTTGTCTCCCCAGGGAGTCGCCACAGTATGGGATTCCTTCATGCGAAGAACCATGTCTCGCAGATAGGTCTCAGGTGCTCCTTCGGGTAATGAAAAAATCTGCAGGTTGCCCACGTGCATGGGGGTGTCTTCAGATTCTACGGCTAACCAAGACGCATCCAGGGTGTTGAGGCGTGCCATTCCTTTGTATTCTCCGTCAATGTGTTATTTCTAATTATGAGCGTTAGTATACCGACTACAAGACGACACCTCGATGAAAAGCGTTCCGTTGAGAACACTCTTTTTTTGTGTATTAAACTATAAGCTAAGGAACGGGAGCCTTCTTTAATCGTCAACGACGGTGGGCGGCGGGCAGCGGTGTGTGTTTTGTACCTTGCCGTTGTCCACCGTTTCGAGGAAAACGTCGAAACCCCAAAGCCGGTGAACGTGTTTCAGCACTTCATCGGTTTCCTTGCCCAGAGGTATATGGTCCGTAGGAATATGTCTGAGCGTGAGCGAGCGGTCGCCCCGCACATCCACGTTCCAAACCTGAATGTTCGGTTCCCGATAGCTCAGGTTATATTGTGCGGCCAGTTTTTCGCGCAGCGTTCGGTAGCCGGCTTCATCGTGAATCGCGGTTACCGTGTAGTGGTTTTGGTTGTCGTCGTCTTCGATGGCGAACAGTTTGAGATCCCGCATGATTTTGGGTGAAAGGTATTGCAGTATGAAACTCTCGTCTTTGAAGTTTCGCATGGCAAAATGAAGGGTTTCCAGCCAGTCGGTGCCGGCGATCTCCGGAAACCATTCGCGGTCTTCATCGGTGGGGTTTTCGCACATCCGCCGTAAGTCCGTGTAGATGGAAAACCCGAGCGTGTAGGGATTAATGCCGGAATACCAAGGGCTGTTAAACGGAGGTTGGTAGACAACCGAGGTGTGGCTTTGCAGGAATTCCAGCATGAAGCCATCGTTCACCAAACCCTTTTCGTACAAACGGTGCAGCAGCGTGTAGTGCCAAAAGCTGGCCCAGCCTTCGTTCATCACCTGAGTCTGGCGCTGCGGGTAGAAGTATTGCGCCAGTTTCCGCACGATTCGCACCAGTTCCCGTTGCCAGGTTTCCAGCAAAGGCGCGTTCTTTTCGATGAAGTACAGCAGGTTTTCTTGTGGCTCAGAGGGGAATCGCGGTTTGCGTTTGACCGGGTCGTCCTCTTCCGGTTTTGGAATCGTACGCCATAGGTCGTTAATCCGACGCTGTTGATACTCTTCCCGTTCGGTTTGTCTCTGAATTTCTTCCTCCGCAGAAATAGGAGACGGCCGCTTGTAGCGGTCTACGCCGTAGTTCATCAAGGCATGGCAGGAGTCCAAAATCTCTTCCACGGCATCAATGCCGTATCGTTCTTCGCATTCCGATACATAGTTTCGGGCAAACACGAGATAATCGATGATAGCGTTGGCATCGGTCCAGGTACGGAACAGGTAATTGCCCTTGAAGAAGGAATTGTGGCCATAGCTGGCGTGAGCAACAACCAGCGCCTGCATGGGTAAAGTATTCTCTTCCATCAGGTAGGCGATACAGGGGTTGGAGTTGATCACGATTTCATAGGCCAGCCCCATCTGGCCTCGTTGGTAACCTTGGGATGTCTGTAGAAACTGCTTGCCGAACGACCAATGGTTATAGCCCACCGGCATGCCCACCGAGCTATAAGCATCCATCATCTGTTCTGCGGTGATCACCTCGATTTGGTTGGGGTAGGTATCCAGGCCAAATTCGGCGGCGCATTCCGCGATGGCTTCGTCGTATTTTTGGATCAGCTCGAAGGTCCATTCCGAGCTGGTCGAAATCGGTGTGCCGGATTTGGGCTCCAGGCCGTCCAGATCGCGGGGGCGATCGATTGATTCGCTCATGCAGCTTTCCTCTCGAACAGCTTCCGGAAAACCGGGTAAATGTCCGCCGTGTCAGCGATCTGTTGCATGGCAAAGCTTTGCGGGTGCTCCGCCATCAGTTTCTCGTATTCATACCAGAGGGTTTGATGATCCAGTGGTGTAATCTCTATGTACGAGTAATATTGCACTTGAGGCAAAATGCCTTCAGCCAACAACTTGCCGCAGGTGGGGGAGTCATCGTTCCAATTGTCACCGTCGGAAGCCTGAGCAGCGTAAATGTTCCACTCGGCAGGAGAGTACCTGGCTTCGATAATTTTCCGCATCAACCTCAGGGCGCTTGAAACTATGGTGCCGCCGGTTTCGCGGGAATAGAAGAACTCTTCTTCGGTGACTTCTTTCGCACTGGTGTGATGGCGAATAAATACCACGTCGATTTTCTTGTAGTTCTTTTTCAGAAACATATAAAGCAGAATGAAAAAGCGTTTAGCGATGTCTTTGTGCATCTGAGTCATTGAGCCAGACACATCCATCAGGCAGAACATCACTGCACTGGTCGCGGGTTTCGGTTGCTTTTGGTGCTGCCGGTAGCGCAGGTCGATTTCATCGATGAACGGGATGCGCCTGACATTGGCTTTCAGCTCGGCAATTTCGTCAATCAACGCCTTGATCTGGTCTTCGTGGCTGAACGCCGGGTCCAGATCATCGGGCGCGGTTTGTAGTGCTTGTAGTTGTGCCTCCAGCTCACGAATTTTTCTCTTGCGAGCGCCGCTTAAACCCAGCCGTCGGGCGTGGGCACCACGCAAGGAGCGCACCACGTCCAGTTTTGCCGGAACGCCCTGGCTCGTAAAGCCCGCTCGAACGAAACTGAACGCTTCCGTATCTTTGAGTTTCTTACGGGCAAGGTTTGGCAATTCCAGATCGTCGAACAGGAATTCCAGAAACTCTTCCTGAGTGATCTGGAATACGAACTCGTCCATGCCTTCACCATCCGGGCTGGCTTGCCCCTGGCCTTGACCTTGACCGGCGCCGCCTTCAGGTTTGGCGATGGTATCGCCAGCCACCCATTCCTGGTTGCCGGGATGCACGGCATCACGGCGCCCACCGGCGCCATGTCGGAAGATGGGTTCCTGAATGTCTTTCGAGGGAATGCTGACCTTCTCGCCCCGCTCCACATCGGTGATGGAGCGGCGCTGTACGGCTTCCGAAACCGCTTTCTTGATGTGATGCCGGTAGCGGCGCAGGAACCGTTCCCGGTTCACCGCGCTCTTGTTTTTACCGTTAAGTCGTCGATCGACTATGTGGGTCATGCCCATGTTACTGCTCCCGCTGGTCGTTAATGGGACTTACGCACACGCAGATACCACTCGGCAAGCAAGCGGACCTGTTTCTCGGTGTACCCCCGATCGACCATGCGTTCGACAAATTGTTTGTGCTTGTTCTGATCCTCCTGACTGGCTTTCGGGTTGAACGAAATAACCGGCAGCAAATCTTCTGTGTTCGAGAACATTTTCTTCTCGATCACGCTGCGCAGTTTTTCATAACTGAGCCAAGACGGATTTTCGCCGTGATTGTTGGCACGGGCCCGCAGTACGAAATTGACCACCTCGTTGCGGAAATCTTTCGGGTTGCTGATGCCCGCGGGTTTCTCGATTTTCTCCAGTTCGTCGTTGATGGACGAGCGGTCCAGAATGTCGCCGGTTTCCGGGTCGCGGAATTCCTGATCCTGAATCCACAGGTCGGCGTAGGTGACGTAGCGGTCGAACAGGTTCTGGCCGTACTCGCTGTAGCTTTCCAGATAGGCTGTCTGGATTTCCTTGCCAATGAATTGGACATAGTGCGGTGCCAGATACTCCTTGATAAAGCGCAGGTATTTTTCCTGGGTATCCGCGGCGTACTGTTCCTGTTCAATCTGTTTTTCCAGTACGTACAGCAGGTGAACCGGGTTGGCCGCGATTTCCGTGGTGTCGAAGTTGAAGACTTTCGACAAGATCTTGAACGCGAAGCGGGTGGACAAACCGTCCATGCCTTCCATCACACCGGCCGCGTCGCGATATTCCTGAATGGATTTGGCTTTCGGGTCGGTGTCTTTGATGTTCTGGCCGTCGTACACCTTCATTTTCGAGAAGATGCTCGAATTTTCCGGGTCTTTGATGCGCGATAGCACCGAGAACTGGGCCAGCATGTCCAAGGTGTCCGGGGCACAAGGTGCACCCGATAGTGAGCTGTTCTTCAGCAATTTACGGTAGATCTCGATCTCTTCGGTGACCCGCACGCAGTAGGGCACTTTGACGATATACACCCGGTCGAGGAAGGCCTCGTTGTGTTTGTTGTTGCGGAAGGTTTGCCACTCGGATTCGTTGGAGTGGGCCAGTATCACACCGTCAAAGGGCACAGATCCCATGCCTTCGGTGGTGTTGTAGTTGCCTTCCTGGGTGGCCGTCAGCAGGGGATGCAACACTTTGATCGGGGCTTTGAACATCTCGACAAATTCCAGCAAGCCTTGGTTGGCTTTGCACAGGCCGCCGCTGAAGCTGTAGGCATCCGGATCGTCTTGCGAGAAATCTTCCAGCATGCGGATGTTGACCTTGCCAACCAGTGCGGAAATGTCCTGGTTGTTGTCGTCCCCGGGCTCGGTTTTCGAAACCGCAATCTGGTCGAGAATGGATGGGTAGCGTTTCACCACCCGGAACTGACTGATGTCGCCGCCGTATTCGTGCAGCCGTTTGACCGCCCAAGGCGACATAATGCTTTTCAGGTATCGGCCCGGGATGCCGTACTCTTCTTCCAGAATCGGACCATCCTCGTCGGGGTTGAAAAGGCCCAGCGGGCTTTCGTTCACCGGCGAGTCTTTGATGGCGTAGAAAGGCACTTTTTGCATCAGCGCTTTCAGTTTTTCAGCGAGAGACGATTTACCGCCACCGACCGGGCCCAACAGGTAGAGAATTTGCTTCTTTTCTTCCAGGCCTTGGGCTGCATGCCGGAAAAACGACACGATGTTTTCTACAGCTTCTTCCATGCCGTAGAACTCGTCGAATTCCGGATAACGCTTGATGACTTTGTTGGAAAAAATACGTGAGAGGCGAGGGTCTCGAGAGGTGTCAATCAGTTCCGGCTCGCCGATGGCAATTAACATACGCTCCGCGGCGGTGGCGTAGGCTGTTGGATCGTTTTTGCAGATCTCCAGGTATTCCTCAAGAGAGAACTCTTCTTCCTGAGTTTGTGCATACCGGTCTTTGAAATGCTGCAGAATGCTCATAGATACCCTCGCTTACATTCGCTTGTTATGGACAGTTCTAACTCACGCAGTGTCTCCGCAGTGCCCCGGCAGTGGTGATCCGGGGCGGTGTGAATGGTTGAATGGTTTGTTTAATTTGAGCTTAGTTCAGACTTGTGAGGTTGGACAGGTCTAGTGCGGAATGGGTCCATTAAATTACGTTTTGGTGAGCTTAAACACGCTTTCCGTCGCCCCCTTGCTCAGCCCTTTTCGCTTGGCGAACGGGCTGTCGTGTGCCATATCTTGCTTGTGTATTCGGGTTATTGAATAGTCGTCAGAATAGAGCTGATGCACTTCATCATCGCTGACGCTGAACGGAGGCCCTTTCATTTCGTTGTTGTCGTAGTCGAGGGTGATCAGCAAAATGGTGGTGTTATCCGGCGTAACCGCGGTGAGATGGTTTACGTAGTCTTTTCGCATTTCCGGTGGAAGCGCGATCAAGGCCGCTCTGTCGTAGACCAGACGGATGTGTTTTAGGTCTTGTGGTACCAGCTGGAAAAAGTCACCGCACCAAAGCTGCAGATTGCCGTGAGTGAACGTGGTGAAAGGTTCGCCGGGGCTGACCATGGCTTTTTCGCCAGCTTCTTCGAAGAAGTCTTTGCACGCCACGTCGCTGAGCTCGACACCAATGATGGCGTGGCCCCGGTCGTTTAGCCACCACATGTCGTGGGCTTTGCCACACAGCGGTACAAACACCGCCTCGGTTCCTGAGCCGGCCAGTTCCGGCCAGTGGTCGTACAGGTATTGGTTGACGGTGCCTTCGTGAAAGCCAATTTGCTCTTTGGCCCAGCGTTCGTGCCAGAATTCGTGTTCCATAGTGCGCCTCCGGGATTGATCAATTTGTTTTAGTCTAGCTTAATCTGTTCATCGCTTGAGACAGGAGAAAAGTATGAAAGCCGTTTTTCTGGATGCCAAAACAATCGGGGATGATGTGGATTTGTCCCCCATCGAGGCGGTGACGGGCGGATTAACCTGCCATGAACGCACCGCACCGGAACAGATCTCGAGCCGTATTCGCGGGTTCGACACCGTGTTAGTGAACAAGGTGGTGTTGGGGCGAGAGCACTTTGAAGCGTGCCCGGAACTGAAAACCATCGCGGTGGTGGCAACCGGTTTGAACAATATTGATCTGGACGCCGCTAAAGAACACAGCATAGCGGTGCTCAATGTAACCCATTACGGCCGCTCCACCGTGGCCCAGCACACGATGGCGTTGATTCTGGCGTTGGCCACACGGCTTCTGGATTACAACCGCGATGCTCGCAACGGTACTTGGGCACGCAGCGACATGTTTTGCCTGATGGACCATCCAATCATGGAGCTTGAAGGCAAAACGCTGGGTATTTTGGGGTACGGCGATTTGGGGCAGGGTGTCGCTGAACGGGCGAAAGCGTTTGGCATGAACATCGTTCTGGGGTGCCGCCCCGGGCAGGAAGCGGGAAGTGTGGATGGTTATCCGCGTATGCCGTTGGACGAGCTGTTGGCACAGGCCGATGTGTTATCGCTACATTGTTTGCTAACGGAAGAAACCCGAAACTTGATCGGTGAGCGAGAGCTGGGGCTGATGAAGCCGACAGCGTTGCTGATAAACACCAGCCGGGGAGGTTTGGTTGATGAACGTGCGTTGGCAAATGCGTTGAGGCAGGGGCAAATTGCCGGGGCAGGGTTCGATGTCTTAACCGAAGAGCCTCCGCGCAACGGTAACCCGCTGCTGGCTGAGGATATTCCGAATCTGATCGTGACGCCTCACTCCGCCTGGGCCAGTCGAGAGGCCCGGCAGCGGATTGTGGGCATTACCGCGAAAAACCTGAAAGCGGTTTAAAATGAGGAACAGCGGGTTGTTTACGGCCATCTGCCTGATAAGCTGTAGAAAAGACCAACAAAGTAGGGTTCTACGTGGCGTCTACACAATTTAAGGAGCGGCTTCAGGCCGCAGAAGACTGGATTCTTTCCAACCCTAATCCTCCTCAGTCCTGGCCGTGGACATGGCTTTACAAGTCTGGCCGGTCTCTGTATGCCCTGGTTCGGGATGTCATCAGTGGCCAGCTGACTTTGCATTCCATGAGCCTGGTGTATACCACGCTTCTGAGTATTGTGCCTTTGCTGGCGCTGAGTTTCTCGGTGCTGAAGGCACTGGGTGTGCATCAGCGCATGGAACCGTTCCTGTATCAGTTTTTCCAGCCGATGGGGCCGCAAGGCATCGAGATCGCGGAGCAGATTCTCGGATTCGTCGATAACATCAAAGTTGGCGTGCTGGGGTCGGTGGGGCTGGCAATGCTGGTGTATACCGTGATCTCGCTGGTCCAGAAGATCGAGCGATCATTCAATATGATCTGGCGAGTGCCGGATATGCGCTCCATGGCGCAGCGATTCAGCAACTACCTTAGCGTTATTATGGTGGGGCCGTTGCTGATGGTGTCTGCAGTGGGGGCAACCGCCACGGTGTTGTCGTCGGATATCGCGCAAACCCTATTAGCCATTGAGCCGTTTGGCTCGCTCATTGTCATAGCCACCCGCTTTACGCCTTTCTTTCTGGTTGTGGCTGCGTTCACCTTTGTATACATCTTCATCCCCAACACCCGCGTCAAGTTCCGCTATGCCTTTATCGCGGGCCTGCTGGCGGGTATTTCCTGGCAGGCTGGCGGGATGCTTTTTGCGTCTTTCGTGGCGGGTTCGGCCAAATACGCAGCCATTTATTCAGGGTTTGCGGTCGGGATTATTTTGCTGATCTGGATCTACCTGAACTGGATGATTCTGTTGTTGGGAGCCAGTTTAGCGTTTTATATGCAAAATCCCGGCTCGGTTGCCAAAAAACGAAACGTGCAAATGGCGCCCGAACTGCAAGAGCGGGTCGCTCTGGCCTTGATGTGGATGGTGGCTAAGCCATTCAGTCAGGGTGAACCCGCTCCACAACAGGAATCGTTAGAACACGAATTGCGAGTGCCCGGTGAGGTTACCCGGCGTGTCAGTGACAAATTAATCCGGGCCGGAGTACTGAGTTTGGCGGGGCGCAATGGCGACCAACTGGTGCCCGGGCGTGCACTCGATCTGATCACCATCGAGATGGTTCTGAAGGTGGTGCGCCGCGATGAAGATCGGGTGGTTGACCGCTTGCCCGCGAACGCATTGCCCACGCAGCTGATTGATGTGTCGTGCGGGCGTGACGATGTCAGTTTTGCGGAGCTGCTTGGCCAGCCGTCCGACCGTGACGCGAACTAGACCGCCGCGTTCGGTAACGGCGGCTAGTGTTCGTTGCCGCCTTCTTTGAGCATGGACAGCACAGCGGCTCGAACCTGGTCAAGTTGTTGAGGCGAGATGTGCACAGTCTTCAGCAGATCTTCCTCCGCCAGGTTGCGCTGCCGGGCATGACGAAGAACTTCCCGGGTGCCTACCAAAAGCCCATCCAGTAATGGCCAGTTGTCCTGTTTAGGGGCTGGCCGCTCGGCCGATAGCAGCCACGCGTGATACTTAGGCGGCAATGCCCAAACGTTGGCTAGCAACTGGCATGTGGCCCATTGGTGCCTGGCCAGAGCCAACCGGAGTAACGCCGGTTCCGGTTCGCTACCAAGGTTCTGTGCCCTGCAGATGGCGGCAATTTCCCGGCGAATGGTGATATAGGCCAGAGAAGGCAGCAAGCCCACCATGAAATGAGCGCTGGTGTCATCGTTATGAATTCTTGCGATCATTTCTGCTGAGCGCGCGCAGGTCAGGCCCCAGCGCCATGCTCGCTGTGCAAACAGTGCTTCCGAACTGTTTCTGGCTGCCATCATCGGGCGCATGACCGCCGCTGCAATCACGTTTCGGATGCCGTTGAGTCCGAGAACAAAAACCGCTTGGTCAACCGATTCGATCAGATAGTCTCCCGGTTTGAACTGCGGACTGTTGGCTACCTGAAGCAGCTGGTCGGTCAGGGACGGGTCACTCAGGATGATGTCGGTGATGTGCTTCCGGTCGGTGGTTTCCGCAGACAGCGCTCGCATGAGCATCGGTAAGGTGCCGGGTTTGCGTGGCAGCTCTTCCATGGTGTTGGTTTGCAAGCGGCGTTCTAACTCGGCCAGAACTTTGTCAGAGCCGGATGGCTTTTTGTTTAACCGGGCCGGCTGAGTGTCCAGCAACCAGCAAAACAGATGCTCTTCCAAGCGGGGGGGAGGTTTGGCTGCGGCCTCTTCGCTGGCGGCCAAGCTCTTTGGCGCGTGGTTGAACAGGCGAGTTTCCTGCGCATGGCGCGCGGGCTGTTTTTTCGAGAACAAGCCGGAAACCCAAGAAAAAAATCCCGGCATCCAATGCCTCCGAACGGGTATGTCTTGAGTGGTGTATCCCGTGAGTATAGATATGTGCAGCTTCTATGCACAGTCTTAAAGCAGCGTATCTCCGAAAATAAAGACCAACTGGCCGATACCGGCTGCCATACCGAGGAAAGCACCCACCAGAATCAGCTTGATTTCGTCTTCCTGAAAACAGGGGCGCAGCAGATCCTGAAATTCCTCGGAGGAGAGCGCAATCATCCTTTCCACCATAATGGATTCAACCGCGCGAGCCCGGTCTTTTTCAAAGGCCGGGTTGTCGAAAGAACTGTGCGAAATGCTAATGGCTTTCTCACCGACCTGATTTTTCAGTGCCGCAAAGCCGGTGGGGCCAAAGGCCATTTGTGTAAACGCTTTGCCCATACCCGCTGTTTCATCGACCAGCGGCTTGATGTGCTTCTTCACCATGTTGCGAGCACGGTCGCCTTTAGGGCCTTCAAGTATCCCCTGGATGATGTTGCCAACAGTAAGGATCTCATGGGTGACGATGTGGCAGAACGCTTGCGCCACTTCCGGCTGGCGCTTGAGGAACAGTCCCTGGATCTTCACCGGCCCAATTTTGTGCGGTTTCAAAGGGCGAAATATCACGTTGAGGGCAATCCAGTTGGTCGCCCAGCCCACCAACAGGCCAAACACAGGGAGTACCCAGATCGCTGGATAAAAGTACCAGACGGCCATTTGGATGAGGCCGAAGAGAAAGCCAAAGTAGAGGCCGGAGTTGATGATGAACCGAAATTCGACATCTCCGCACTCTAGGAAAATGCGGTTCAGCAGCCGTTTATCTTTGGCCAGACGGTCGATCACCATGCCTTTGATGTCGAGCAGGTCTTCGATGTTGTTGGAGATGTCCTGAACCAGGTTGTCCACTAGCTTCGGGGCGGCTTTTCTAACTCGGTCGTAAACCAGTTTGCGTGCCGACGATGGCAAGTTTTCCCAGAAGGTGGGATGTTCTCTGAGCATGAGTTCGTCGACGTATTCTTCAACTCGCGGTTCGACGGTGTAGATGATGTGGGCAGCGAGAACGTTCGGGTCTATTTGCTCGAAAATCTCCTCAACGGTGCCGATTTTGGAGATAGTGGCATCAACGCTGATGGCAGCCATTTTTCTGGCCTTCGAGGGAATGATGCCCTGCCAGCCGAGCAGGGGCGGCTTGCCGATGAATTCCAAAGGATAGAACGTCATCTTGATGGCCAACCAATTGGTACCCCATCCGATCATAGCGGCGATTACAGGAATGCTGAGGTACTGCCAGAATTCCGGGGTCGAAAATAAATCTGTCATCCTGAGCTCGCATCGTCAGTTGTTATTGCCAGAAGGGTTTCGGCTGGCTTTCGATAAGCTATGAATGATGTGGAGCACGGCAGGTTCTGTCAATGACTGAGCTGCCGCTAAAATTGCGTGTCACGGTCATGAGTCGGTTAACCGCCGATGTCTCCCCATAACCACTGACACAGCGCCATGGCGGCAACCGGAGCGGTTTCTGTGCGCAGAACCCGGGGGCCGAGAGCCACTGGCAGAAAGCCGCTTTGTTCAGCTTGAGCGATCTCGTCAGCCGTTAATCCGCCTTCAGGGCCGATCATCAGGGCAACGTTGGTGGGCTTGTCGAGCGTGTTCAAAGATTGCTCTGTGCGGTGGTGGAGCACCAGTCGCAGGTCGCAGGATTGGCTGTATTCCAGCCATTCTTGTACCGACATAACCGGGAGGATGTCCGGCACCTTGGCGCGGCCGCATTGCTCCGCCGCGCTGATTGCCACTTGCTGCCAGTGGCGCAGGCGTTTTTCCTCGCGGTCGCCTTTCAGCTTTACATCACTGCGTTGGGTGCTGAGCGGCACAATGGTGGTAACGCCCATTTCTACGGCCTTTTGAACGGCGTAGTCCATGCGATCACCTTTCGACAATGTTTGCCCGAGGATGATCTTGAGTGGCGATTCTGTTGAATTGTCTTCCTGGCCCGAGACTTTGACCGTGACGTTCTTTTTGCTGGCCTGAATGATGGTGGCGCGGTAATCGCAACCGTCGTTATTGAAGAGCTGAAGTTCGTGCCCTGGTTGCATGCGCAGTACCCGGCCTACGTGATTCGCCGCGTTTTCGTCGAGTTCACATTGGCTGCCGACGCTCAGGAGGCTGTCGGTGAAAATTCTGGGTATACGCATGGGGCTCGGTGCTCCTTAGCCTTTTACGGCGATGTCGATGCCTTCAGTAGCCACCTGAGCCAAATGACGAATCTGGTCTTCAGTGATGACATAAGGGGGCATGAAATATACCACGTTACCTAACGGGCGTAGCAGGGCCTCGCGCGTCAGCGAGTGTTGGTACACTTTCAGGCCACGGCGTTCTTGCCACGGGAACGGGGTTTTGGACGTTTTGTCTTTGACCATTTCGATGGCCAGCGTCATACCGTGTTGGCGGATGTCGCCAACGTGAGGATGGTCGGCCAGATGGGCGACGGATTCGGCCATGCAGCGAGACAGCTGACGGTTTTTTTCGATGACATTGTCGTCCCGAAAAATGTCCAACGTGGCCAGAGCAACGGCACAGCCTATAGGGTTGCCAGTGTAACTGTGGCTGTGCAGGAAGGCTTTCAGTGTTTCGTAGTCGTCGTAGAATGCGTTGTAGACAGTATCGGTGGTCAGGACCACGGAGAGGGGAAGATAACCCGCTGTCAGACCTTTAGACAGGCACATGAAGTCCGGCGTGATGCCGGATTGTTCGCAGGCAAACATAGTGCCGGTGCGGCCAAAGCCGACGGCGATTTCATCGGCAATTAAATGCACGCCGTAGCGATCACAGGCCTCACGCAGCTTTGTATGGTAAATCGGGTGATGCATGCGCATGCCTCCGGCGCACTGGATCAGCGGCTCCACCACAACGGCGCAGATTTCATCGTGTTTTTCAGCCAACAGCTTTTCCATCGCCTCGAACTGACGCAACGCGTACTCTTCGTCGGTTTCGCCGGGCTCTGCGTGGTAAGCATCCGGAGACGGGGCCGTGATCACTTCCATCAGCAACGGTTGGTAGGTGTCTTTATAGAGGCCAACATCGCCGAGCGCCAAAGCCCCCAAGGTTTCACCGTGGTAACTGTTGCTCAGGTTTACAAAGTTCTTTTTGCCCGGCTTACCCAGGTTCTTCCAGTAGTGAAAGCTCATTTTGAGCGCCGCTTCGATGGCCGATGAACCGTTATCGGCATAGAAACATTTGTTGAGCCCTTCCGGCGTTACCTCAATAAGCCGTTCGGAAAGGTTCACGACCGGTTCGTGGGTGAAACCGGCAAGAATGACATGCTCCAGCTCGCTCACCTGCTGCTGAATCGCCGCGTTGATTCTGGGGTTGGCGTGGCCGAAAAGATTGACCCACCATGAACTGACCGCGTCTATAAACCGATTGTTTTCGAAATCTTCCAACCAAACACCTTCACCACGCTTGATGGGCACCAGTGGCAGGGTTTCGTGGTCTTTCATCTGAGTGCAGGGGTGCCACACAGATTTGAGGCCGCGGGCGACAAGATCAGCATTACGCATAGGGCGGGGCTCCAGTAGGGCAGTCGTTGTAAGATCAAATTTGTCGGCTGTTAACCAAAAGAGATAATACAGTTAACGGCGGCGACTGGCCACCGCCAAACGTGGTAGAGCATTGGCAGAGAGGCCAGCAATAAATCGCTAAAATGTGATCTGATCGCTCTGGCCTCCTTGCCAGAGCGCGCCGCCCTCTGGGCCAATGCTGTAGGCCGCGCGTGTCGCAACAATAGCGTCATCATACGATGGAGGATTTATGGAACTGACTCTTGAGCATTCATACGATGCTGGCGTGGATCACGTGATCAGTCACTTTTTTTCAGAGGACCTCATTCTAGCCAAGAACGAAAAACTGGGTGCTCGCAACGTAAAAGTTGTTGATGCGCAAAAAGACGATGCCGCTGGAAAGCTGGTTGTCGAGCGTGAAATGACAGCGTCAACTCAGGTGCCGGGAGTGCTCGCGAGTTTTCACCGAGAGTGGAACGAAATCCGTCAGGAAGAGCATTGGGTCAAGAAGGACGACGGCGAATGGCACTGCGAATTTCGTGTGAAGGTTGAAGGTGTCCCTGCCAAGATCAAAGGCGTTATGCGTGTTCAGGGCAATGGGGATCGCTGCATTAACTACATCAACATCAACGTGAAGTCTGATGTACCTTTTTTAGGTAAAAAGATTGCGCGCTTCCTGGCGGATGACACCCGTACCAAGATCAATGAGGAGCACGAGGCCATAGTGTCTTTGCTTTGAAGGCGATATTGAGCCTGCCTCCGTTATAGGGGCAGGCTCATCATGTATTGGCGAGCCGGAAGGCCTGGCCCGCCAATCTCGCTTACCGCGGCCGTCGTTCCCAAAGGGTCACTTCCGATAAGGTATGTTGGAATTTGTGCTGGGTCTCGCGGATCACAAAGGGCACCTTCTCTGGCGCCTGTATGAGTCGAAAATTCGGGGTCAATAACTCTTTCAGACCGTCTAAGGTGGTGTAATCTTCACCGTCTTTTTTGAATCCCCCGATCCACTCTTCTTTCGGAGTGTGCTCTTCCATCCAGGTATAAGGTGAGGCGATCAGCAGAACACCACCGTCATTAATGCGTTCGTGGATACTGCATAGGAATTGTTTCGGCTTGTAGAGCCGGTCGATGAGATTTGCTGCCAATACGAGATCATACCCCGTGTGGTGGGGCTTGAGATTACAGGCATCGCCTTGCTGAAAGGACACTCTGTTTGCGGTCTTGTCCAGCCCCAGGTCTTTAAGGGAGCGGGTATGATAACTGACCAGATCGCCTTCTTCCGTTCGTGCATAGCGCACGGAGCCCTGTTCGGCCATCTCAGTGCCTAGCCGAATAAAGTTGGCCGAAAAATCGACACCATCTACGGCATCAAAATGTTTGGCTAACTCGAAGCTGGCGCGACCGCAGGCACAGCCCAGGTCCAAGGCTTTTCGGGCAGGCTTTCCCGCCATGGCTTCGAGCGCACGCTCAGACAGAGCCAAGGGGAAATTGCGAACTCCGTGCCAGGAGTCACCGAAGTGGAATTCAGCGTATTCGGTTAGCAAACGGTCGCTTTCATAGTAGGCATCGGGTTGCGCGACTTCAGTGTCGGACGAGACATAACGAAAGCCCGCGTGCTGAAAGAAGTGCTTTCTAAAAGCGTAACGGGCGGACAAGCGTGCTTCATTACCGCACGAAGCCCAAGAGCCCCCCTTCATCAGGTTGTGTTGGCCGTCAAACGTGGGGGTGGTGAAGTCATCGTAAAGGGGGTGCACTTTGAAGCCGTCGAACGGATAAGTCGGCGTTTCAGTCCACTGCCAGACATTGCCCACTACATCGAACCATTCGCCATGGCGAAACCGTGTGACGGGGCATGAAGACGCGCCGTGGTCAAGATGCAGATTGGCGTTGGCTGGCCGTTCTGATATTTCGTTAACGCCAGCTTCTGAACATAGCCGGTACCACTCGTCTTCGGTGGGCAGGCGAATGGGCTGGCCAGTCTGCTCTTTCTTCCAGTTACAAAAGGCTTTGGCCTCGTGATAGTTCACTTCGACGGGCCAATCCCAAGGCATTTCAATTTCTTCAGTCATCAGGCGCAGGTGCCAACGATTCCGCCAGCGCCAGAAAGTCGGGTGCTTGGCTTGGCTAAACTGACGCCAGGCTTGGCCTTCTTCCGTCCAGTATTGACTTTCCTCGTAACCACCGTCTTCTACGAATGCCAGATACTCCTGGTTACTGACCAGATACTGACTCGCTTTGAACTCATTCACGGCAGCATGATGTTCCCCGTATTCGTTGTCCCATCCATAGTAGACGTCGTCATGGGATTTACCGATATCTACTGTGCCGGCGGGAACCGTCATCAAGCTGTTTTCCGGCGCTTCTCCGGTTTCGCGAATCGGTAACCATTCTGCTTGAGGCCGAACATTGTCCAGTTCATGCTGGCGGATTAGAACCGAACTTGTTTCAAGGTGAATTCGTTCGTGTTCGATACCCATTACGATGGGCCACCAAGGGTTGTCCCAGGTAACAGGGATGTTCAGGGGCAGGGTCTCGATCAGGTTGAGTAAGGTGCTACGTACCTTGGCACGATACTCAAAAACGGCTGAGGCGCTAGGCCAATCATAGTGATCTTCGTCTAAGTCATCCCAGCTCATTTCATCGACACCTACAGCAAAAACAGACTCCATGTAGGGATCAATCCGCTCAGGTAAGAGCTTTGCCAAAACCAGTTTGTTCACAAAAAACGTGGCGGTGTGGCCCAGGTAAAAAATGAGCGGATGCCGCAGCGGAATGGGTTTTTGGTAGAAAGCAGATTCGTCCGCCAAGCAGTTGAACAGTCGGGTGTAAATATCAAAGGTATTGGTAAAGTACTGTGCAATTTCCAGTCGTTTTTGCTCGACATCGTGTCCATCGAGCTTGGGTGTTCGGAGCAGCGATAAGGAAGTTTTTTCCGATTCAGGGGAGCCTGCTGCTGAAAGATCTTCGTGTGGGGGCTTGCTCATTTAGGACTCGTCCTGTTTGTTGATGCCATTTATTCAATTCTTGAATTCACAGGAGAAAACCCCCGGCCTCATTGATTTACGAGCTTTTGAGACCGGTGGATCAATGTTGACGGGCTTTCTTTGGCCGCTGGGTTCTAATGCGCCAATACCCGGGATAAGAATGCTTGCGTCCTTTCGTTTTGCGGGTTGTCGAACACATCTGACGGTTTGCCTTCTTCGACAATCTGCCCTTCGTGAATGTAAATAACCCGGTCAGCCACTTCACGTGCGAAGCCCATCTCGTGGGTGACCACCATCATGGTCATGCCTTCTTTGGCCAGCTCCCGCATTACATCCAGCACTTCACCGATCATTTCCGGGTCAAGCGCGGATGTCGGCTCATCGAACAGCATCAGCCTGGGTTCCATGGCCAGTGCCCGGGCAATGGCGACTCGTTGTTGCTGCCCACCTGAAAGCTGATTTGGGTATTTGTCGGCTTGGTTGCCAATGCCGACGCGCTCAAGAAGCCGCTCGGCGGTAGCATTGGCGACAACCTGAGAGGTGTTTTTTACTTTCATTGGCGCCAGCATGATGTTTTTTCTCACGGTCAGGTGAGGGAACAGATTGAACTGCTGGAACACCATGCCCACTTCTTTGCGGATCTCTGCCAGTGTTTTCTGGTTGCCGCCTTTGGGGGCCAAAGCTTGGTTATCAACACTTAATGAGCCGGATTCGTACTCTTCCAAACCGTTGACACAGCGGATCAGGGTGGATTTACCGGAGCCACTGGCACCGATGATCACCACCACTTCACCTTGTTCAACGGTCAGGTCTATATCTTTAAGGACATGCAGTTTGCCGAAATATTTGTTCATGCCCTTCATCGTGACTATCTGAGTCATGGTTCGGATTCCTTCAGACGGATGCAAGGCCGCGGCGTTCCATTAGCCGCAGAACCAGAGACAAGGACAAGGTAATCGCCAAATACATCAGCGCCACCACAAAATAAACTTCAAATGCGGTAAAGGTGTTGGCTATATAAACCTGACCCTGACGCACCAGTTCGCCGACACCGATGACCGAGAACAGGGACGTGTCCTTGATGCTCACGATGGCCTGGTTGCCGAGCGGCGGGATCATACGCCGGAAGGCTTGCGGCCAGATGATCGACCAGAACGTTTGGGTACGTGACAGGCCCAAAGACAGGCCCGCTTCGCTTTGGCCTTTGGCGATCGACTGTACGCCGCCACGAACCACTTCCGAAATGTACGCGCCGGAGTTCAGAGCAATGGCGGCAATACCGGCTGTGAGTGGGTCGATAGGGCCGCCGACCAAGTCGGGCAAGCCGTAGAAGATGAACAGTACCTGCACCAGAATCGGCGTACCGCGAAAGATCTCGATGTAAGCGGTGGCCGGCCAGCGCAGAAACCAATTCTTGTTGATACTCAACAAGCCGAAAATGATGCCCAGAACAAACCCGATGGCTAGGCCACCGAAGGAAATCATCAGAGTGTAAGGGATACCCTTAGCGAGATAGGGGATGGAATGTATTGCTGCCTGCCAGTCAAATTGAAACTGGAATTCCACAGTAGGTGTCTCCGTTGAGTTGGGAGTAACCGGTCAGGGCGTTGTGCGCCCTGACCAGCACGAGTGGAGGGTTATTTGTCTTCAGGCATCGGCCCGAACCATTTTTCATAAATGGTTTTGTAAGTGCCATCGTCTTTGATTTCGGCCAACGCTTCGTTGACCGGGCCAACCCATTTGCTGCCTTTCTTCAGCGCAATGCCGTACTGCTGGCCTTCGTAAAGTGGGCCCACAACTTTGACCTTTCCCTTACCCTTGGTGCTGGCAAAGTAGCCGACGTTCGGCGCGTCGTAGAAAACCGCGTCAACCGCGCGCGACATCAGCGCCATGTACATGTCGGCGCTGCCGGGGTAGGGCGTTACGCCGTCATCGTCGTCGAGGGTTTTCATCAGGTAGTCGTAACTGGTACTACCGATTTTCGAACCGATTTTTTTGCCTTCAAGATCGGACATCTCGTCCATATCGGAGTCGGTACGAACCAGAATTCGAAGGCCGGAGTCGTAATACGGGTCGGAGAAATCAACGATCTCGCCGCGCTCTTCGGTGATGGTGATACCCGCGATGGCGATGTCTACGTTGCCCGTTTGCAGGGCGGGGATAATGCCGTTGAAATCCATGGTGTTCAGGTCGTAGTCAAAGCCTGCCCGTTCAGCCACCTCGGCGATGATTTCCATGTCGAAACCGACCATTTCGCCGGTTTCCTGATCCATCATTTCAAAGGGAACGAAACTGGGGTCTGTAACGACTCGAAGAGTCTCTGCACTGACCGACGATGCGGCCACGGATAGTGCCAAACCTGCGCCCAGTGTTTTTAGCCATTTGCTGCTCATGCTTTCTCCTAAGTCTTGTTATGGTTCCTTCTGCCCGGTAAGACAGACCACGATGACGCAGGGTTGTGTTTGCGCATCACGGGGAACGTAAATGGGATTGCATCAGATACACTTTAGACTAAAAAACGAGGGGTTTCAGGTAATCAGGGAGGATTATTCGGCAGAATTTAAAAGAAAAACTCTCTCCCGGGGTGGGAGAGAGTCGATTGAAAAAAGATCAGAAGGAGATCTTTTCCCGGTCGGTAATGCCCAGATTCTTCCAGATCGAAAGACTCGGTTCGGTCTGGTTCAAGGTATAGAAGTGCAATCCCGGGGCGCCGGCCTTAAGCAGATCTTCGCACATGCGGGTTACGACCTCTTCACCAAACTTCCGGATGCTGACCGTGTCGTCGCCGTAAGCTTCCAGCTGCTTGCGGATCCAACGCGGGATTTCCGCGCCGCACATGTCGGAGAAACGCACCAGACTGGAGAAGTTGACGATGGGCATGATGCCCGGCACCACCGGAATGGTGATGTTCATCTTCTCCAGACGATCGATGAAATAGAAGTAGCTGTCCGCGTTAAAGAAGTACTGGGTGATCGCACTGTTGGCGCCAGCCTGTACCTTGCGGGCAAAATTCTTCAGATCATCTTCCGCGCTGCGAGCCTGCGGGTGGAATTCCGGGTAGGCGGCCACTTCGAGGTTGAAGTGATCGCCACTGTGTTCCCGAATGAACTCGACCAGCTCGTTGGCGTAACGCAGTTCGCCGGAAGCACCCATGCCAGAGGGCAGGTCGCCCCGCAGGGCCACGATCCGGTTGATGCCGTTGGCTTTATACTCGTCCAGCAGTTCGCCGATCTCGGCGCGGCTACCGCCCACGCAGGACAAGTGTGGTGCTGTGGAAATGCCCTGTTGATGCAAATTCAGCACAGTTTCAATCGTGCGGTCACGGGTTGAGCCGCCGGCCCCGAAGGTGACCGAGAAAAAATCCGGGTTCACCTCGGCAAGCTGATCGCGAACAACCTGAAGCTTTTCTTTGCCCGCATCTGTTTTAGGCGGGAAAAACTCGAAGCTGAAGCGACGTTTGAATTGTTTTTGGGATTGCATGATTCTGTCCGCTTAGTACCTGTATGTTTCTGGCTTGTACGGGCCTTCGACCGGCACGCCGATGTACTTGGCTTGGTCTGGGGTCATCTTGGTGATCACACCACCGAAGCCTTCAACCATGGCGCGAGCCACTTCTTCATCCAGCTGCTTGGGCAGTACCTGAACGTAGATGCCTTTGGCCCGAGCGTCTTCCGGCAGATCGGCAAACTTGCGCTCGAACAAGTACATCTGAGCCAGTACCTGGTTGGCGAAGGAGCCGTCCATGATCCGTGACGGGTGACCGGTTGCGTTGCCTAGGTTCACCAAGCGACCTTCGGACAGCAGGATCAGGTGGTCGTTGGTAGCCTTGTCGCGGTAGATCAGGTGTACCTGCGGTTTAACCTCGTCCCACTCCCAGTTCTTACGCATGTAAGCAGTGTCGATTTCGTTGTCGAAGTGGCCGATGTTGCACACCACAGCGCCGCTCTTCAGAGCTTTCAGCATGTTGGCATCGCACACGTTGACGTTACCGGTGGTGGTAACCAGCAGATCGGTGTTGCCCAGCAGGTCGGCGTTGATGCCTTGCTCGGTGCCGGTGTTGATGCCATCGATGTACGGAGACACCACTTCAAAGCCGTCCATGCAGGCCTGCATCGCACAGATGGGGTCTGCTTCGGTGACCTTTACGATCATGCCTTCCTGGCGCAAGGACAGGGCAGAACCTTTACCCACATCGCCGTAGCCGATAACCAGAGCTTTCTTGCCAGACAGCAGGTGGTCGGTGGCGCGCTTGATGGCATCATTCAAGCTGTGGCGGCAGCCGTACTTGTTGTCATTCTTGGATTTGGTCACGGAATCGTTCACGTTGATCGCCGGGATCTTCAGGGTGCCGTCGCGCAGCATTTCCTGCAGGCGGTGAACGCCGGTGGTGGTTTCTTCGGTGACGCCGTGGCAGTTAGCGATGATCTGCGGATACTCTTTGTGCAGAAGTTCGGTCAGGTCGCCGCCGTCGTCCAGGATCATGTTGGGTTCCCAGCCGTCGATGTCTGCGCCAACGGTCTTGTGCAGGCACCATTCGTATTCTTCGTCGGTTTCACCTTTCCAGGCGAAAACAGGAATGCCTTGCGCAGCGATGGCCGCAGCGGCTTGGTCCTGGGTAGAGAAGATGTTGCACGAAGACCAGCGCACGTTCGCGCCCAGCTCGACCAGTGTTTCGATCAACACGGCGGTCTGAATGGTCATGTGAATACAGCCCATGATGTTGGCGCCTTTCAGCGGCTGCTCGGCTTTGTATTTTTCACGCAGTTTCATCAGTGCGGGCATTTCGCCTTCGGCGATCTGAATCTCTTTGCGGCCCCAATCGGCGAGGGCAATATCGTGTACTTTGTAATCGTCGAAGTTGCTCATAGGTGTTCTCCGGTTTGTTCTGTTTAGGCGCATGAGATTGTTCATGCGCCTGAAAATGGTTTAGATGCCGGCAGCGTCTTTGAGTGCAGCGGCGCGGTCGGTCTTTTCCCAAGGGAAGGCGGTGAAGGTTTTACCGCCAACGGTCATTTCGTATGGGTCACGGCCAAAGTGGCCGTAAGCTGCGGTTTCCCGGTACATCGGGTGCAGCAGGTCGAGCATGTTGGTGATGGCGTAGGGGCGCAGATCGAAGTGTGCGCGTACCAGATCAACGATTTTCTCATCGCTGAGCTTGCCGGTGCCGAAGGTGTTCAGCGAGATAGAGGTAGGTTGCGCCACGCCGATGGCGTAAGACACCTGAATCTCGCATTTGTCGGCGAGACCCGCAGCAACGATGTTCTTGGCAACGTAACGGCCAGCGTAAGCGGCAGAACGGTCAACCTTCGACGGGTCTTTGCCAGAGAAAGCGCCGCCACCGTGGCGCGCCATGCCGCCGTAGGTGTCTACGATGATTTTACGGCCGGTCAGGCCGCAGTCGCCTACCGGGCCGCCGATCACGAATTTGCCGGTCGGGTTGATGTGGAACTGGGTGTCTTTGTGCAGCAGCTCTGCCGGCAGAGTGTGCTTGACGATCAGCTCCATCACGGCTTCTTTCAGGTCTGCCTGGCTGACGTCCGGATCGTGCTGAGTGGACAGTACAATCGCGTCAATACCGACCACTTTACCGTTTTCGTAGCGGCAGGTTACCTGGCTCTTGGCATCCGGGCGTAGCCACGGCAGCAATCCGCTTTTACGGGCCTCAGCCTGGCGCTGCACCAAGCGGTGCGAGAAGGTAATCGGTGCAGGCATCAGCACGTCGGTTTCATTGCTGGCGTAGCCGAACATCAGGCCTTGGTCGCCGGCGCCTTGATCTTCCGGCTTCTGGCGGTCAACGCCTTGGGCGATTTCGACTGATTGTTTACCGATAATGTTGATCACGCCACAGGTGTCGCCGTCAAAGCCAACGTCTGAAGACGTGTAGCCAATGTCTTTGATCACGCCACGAACCAGATCTTCCAGATCAACCCAGGCGCTGGTGGTGATTTCACCGCCGACAATGGCAACACCGGTCTTTACCATGGTTTCACAGGCAACGCGGGCGTGCGGGTCGTCGGTCAGGATGGTGTCCAGAACCGCATCAGAAATTTGATCCGCCAGTTTGTCCGGGTGGCCTTCAGAGACCGATTCGGAGGTAAAGATGTTGTAGTCAGACATACGTGTGTCCTCTGTGAGCGTTGTCAAATTCGTACCGGCACTGTCAGGGATGACCTACCGGCTCTTTTTGTGTTTTCGGGGTGTAAGTATTAGTACTTACTTCTATATCAATTTTTTTAGATATTCCGTGATCTGCGTGCGTTTTAGGCTCTTTTTGTGGTTTTCCAGAACTCTCGAACCTGAATCTGGAAGCCGTTTCGCAAGCCGATAAATAATTGTTCGCCCGCGTTGAGCCCGGCGTCGGCGGCCCAGGCGGTCAGTTCTTCGGGCTCGAAGCCTAGCCAAAGGTCGCCGCAGTTCTCTTTTGCCCAGTCCTGATCGTGGCTGCAGAGGTCACTGATAATGAAACAGCCGCCGTTGTTCATCAGGGCGGCGGCATCCAGAAAGATGTCCGCCGGGCTGGGCACATGGTGCAGCACCATGTTGGCCACAATCAGGTCAAACGCATCACCGCTGGCCAGTACGGTATCGGTGACGCCTTCTATCAAATCAACGTTGTTCAGCCGTTCTTCAATGCACGTTCGGGTCGCCTTGGCGAGCATGTCTTTGCTGTTGTCCAGCCCGACTACGTGCTCGAAAAGCTCTGATAAAACAGGCAGAAAGCCACCTTCGCCCGGACCAATCTCCAATACGCTCTGCCAGTTCTGTTGGCTCACTCGTTTGCGAATCAGCTCCGCTGTCGGGTCGGCATACAGATCAAACGCGGCAATCAATTCCTGCTGTTCCCGAAACTGCGACGAGTGGCGTGAGAAAAACGCCTGCGACTGCTCGGCCCTCTGTGCCCGAATCGCCTCGATTTTTTCGCTAAGCGCGATGGGCAGAGGCACCCGGTCTACCGTTGCAAATATCTGCCGAATGGCTTGGTCCGCCAGTTTCACGCTGTCCAGGTGCAGCGGGCGGCGGTAAAAAATAGCGTTGCCTTCTCGCTGAGGTTCCAGCAAACCGGCTTTGTGCATCACCTTCAGATGGTGGCTCATGCCGGACTGGCGCATATCGAACAGCTGGCTCAGCTCCAGCACCCCGAACGTATCCCGGCGCAGCACCCGCAGAATCTCAAGGCGCAAAGGATCCCCGCTTGCTTTGAAGATCGGTGCCAGAGCCTCTATCGATGAGGTTTCAGGTGCGTGCGTGTTGAGTGATGTCATGGCGAAAGAGTGTAGGGGGCTTGGGCGGATCGATCAATAGGCATATCAAATTTTTTTGATATAGATTTATTCTTGTCTGAAATTTGCCCCCGGATACCCTAATCGGCGAAAATACGCGCCTTCTTTTTGAGCATTTTTTGCAGCTTGAAGTCTTGTCCTGAAAAACACTGGAGAATTGTCAATGCCGTCTCGTAAAGATCTCGCCAACGCCATACGCGCGCTGAGCATGGATGCGGTTCAGAAAGCCAAATCCGGCCACCCGGGTGCGCCCATGGGAATGGCAGATATCGCCGAGGTACTGTGGAACGATTACCTGAGCCATAACCCGGCTAACCCGCAATGGGCTAACCGTGACCGCTTTATCTTGTCTAACGGCCATGGCTCCATGCTGCAGTACTCCTTGCTGCACCTGAGCGGGTACGACGTATCGATTGATGACATCAAGAACTTCCGTCAGCTGCATTCGAAAACGCCGGGGCACCCCGAATACGGGTATACCCCGGGCGTAGAAACCACGACAGGTCCGCTGGGGCAGGGCATTGCGAATGCGGTTGGTTTCGCCTTGGCCGAGAAAGCAATGGCGGCTCAGTTTAACCGCCCGGGCCACGACATTGTTGACCATTACACCTACGCATTCCTGGGTGACGGCTGCCTGATGGAAGGTATTTCCCACGAAGTGTCGTCTTTGGCCGGTACTCTGGGCTTGGGCAAGCTGGTGTTTTTCTACGATGACAACGGCATTTCCATCGACGGCGAAGTGGAAGGCTGGTTCACCGACAATACTCCGCAGCGCTTTGAATCCTACGGCTGGCAGGTTATCCCGAATGTAGACGGCCACGACGCTGACGCGATTCGTGCCGCCGTAGAAGCGGCCCATGCAAACACCGAGCAGCCGACACTCATTTGCTGCAAGACCATCATCGGCTTCGGTTCTCCGAACAAGCAAGGTAAAGAAGATTGCCACGGTGCCCCGCTGGGTGACGATGAAATCGTTCTGACCCGCGAAGCGCTGGGTTGGAACCATGGTGCCTTCGAAGTTCCTGACGACATCTATGCCGCTTGGGATGCCAAAGAAAAAGGCGCTTCGGCCGAGCAAGCCTGGAATGAGAAGTTTGCCGCCTACGAAAAAGCCGAGCCGGAACTGGCTGCTGAATTCAAGCGCCGTATGGCTGGCGAGCTGCCTGCTGATTTCGCTGAAAAGGCTCAGGCTTACATTCAGGAATGCCAGGACAAAGGCGACACCATCGCCTCCCGCAAGGCTTCCCAGAATGCCTTGAACGCCTATGGTCCCATGCTGCCGGAACTGATGGGCGGCTCTGCCGATCTGGCCGGTTCCAACCTGACCATCTGGTCTGGCTGTAAAGGCGTGACCAAAGACGACGCCTCCGGCAACTACATCTATTACGGTGTGCGCGAGTTTGGCATGGCCGCCATCATGAACGGCATGGCCCTGCACGGTGGCTTTGTTCCGTACGGAGCCACCTTCCTGATCTTCATGGAGTACTGCCGTAACGCCGTGCGTATGGCGGCACTGATGAAGCAGCGCTCCATCTTTGTATTTACCCACGACTCCATCGGTCTGGGCGAAGACGGCCCCACGCACCAGCCCATCGAACAGCTGGCCAGCCTGCGCACCACGCCGAACATGAGCACCTGGCGCCCGGCCGATGCCGTTGAATCCGCGGTAGCGTGGAAGTCTGCTCTTGAGCGTAACGACGGCCCGACGGCCATGGTGTTCTCTCGTCAAGGACTGCCGCATCAAGACCGTAACGCCGAGCAGTTGACGAACGTGGCCAAAGGTGGCTACGTGCTGTCTGACAGCGAAGGCACACCGGAGCTGATCCTGATTGCCACCGGCTCCGAGGTCGGTCTGGCACAAGACGTTGCTGGCAAGCTGCGCGAGCAGGGTAAAGCCGTACGTGTGGTGTCCATGCCTTCTACCGACGTATTCGATGCTCAGAGCGCTGAATACAAGCAGCAAGTTCTGCCGCTGGAAGTGACTAACCGCATCGCCATCGAAGCCAGCATCGCAGACTACTGGTACAAGTACGTTGGCCTGGACGGACGGGTTGTCGGCATGACCACCTTTGGTGAGTCTGCGCCGGCAGGCGAGCTGTTCAAGGAATTCGGCTTCACCGCTGAAAACATCTTGGAAGTGGCTGCTGAACTGCTGGACGCTTGATGAGCAACTCAAAGCCTTATCGGATTGCTATCAACGGGTACGGCCGTATTGGCCAGTGCGTGTTGCGGGCACTGTATGAGAACGGCTTTCGCGACCACCTTCAGGTGGTCGCGATTAACGAGTTGTCAGACATCGACACCATTGCACATCTGACCAAATACGATTCCACCCACGGGCGGCTCAACGGCAAGGTGGCGGTGGAAGGTGATGATCTGATCGTGAACGGCGATCGCATCCGGGTGCTGCGCCACCCGGACCCGGATGATTTACCCTGGCGCTTGCTGGACGTGGACTTGGTGCTCGAATGTTCGGGCTCCTTCACTGATCGAGCGACCGCAGAAAAGCATATCGCCTCAGGGGCCAAGAAGTTGCTGTTCTCGCAGCCGGGCGAAGCCGATGTAGACCGTACTGTGGTTTACGGCATCAACGATCAGGCGTTAACGCAAGATGAAGTGATTGTGGCCGCCGGCTCCTGCACCACCAATTGCCTGGTGCCGGTAATCAAAGTGCTGGATGACGCTTTCGGAGTGGAGCAGGGTAGCACCACCACCATTCATGCCGCGATGAACGACCAGCCCGTGATTGATGCCTATCACCATAAGGATTTGCGCCGCACCCGAAGCGCTCTCCACAACATGGTGCCCGTTGATACCGGGTTAGCGCGCGGTATCGAGAGGCTAATGCCGCACATGGAAGGCCGTTTCAGCTCGGTGGCCATTCGCGTGCCAACGCTCAACGTGTCGGCCATCGACATGGTGGTGAATGTACGTGAACGCACCGATGTAACGGCTGTAAACCAGCTCCTGAAAAGCGTTGCTGAAGGCCCCCTTGCTGGCATCCTTGACTATACTGATGAGTTGCTGGCGAGTTCCGACTTCAACCACGATTCCCATTCGGGGGTGGTTGATGGCGGACAAACACGAGTGACCGGCGGCACCATGGTAAAGGTGCTGTGCTGGTTTGATAACGAATGGGGTTTTGCCAACCGAATGCTGAATGTCAGCCAGGCTTGGCTAAGCAAACCCTGATCTCCAGATAGATACGACTGAATCCATAACTACGGACCTTGATTATGGCCATCAAAAAAATGACTGACCTGAACCTCGCCGGCAAGCGGGTTCTGATTCGTGAAGACCTGAACGTACCGGTAAAAGACGGCAAAGTCTCCAGCGATGCCCGCATCCGTGCCTCACTGCCCACCATCAAAGCAGCGAAAGACGCCGGCGCGAAAGTCATGCTGATGTCCCACCTCGGCCGCCCGGAAGAAGGCGTGTACGACGAAGCCTCTTCCATGAAACCGGTCGCCGACCACCTGTCCACCATGTTGGGGCAGGACGTACGACTGATTAAAGACTACCTCGACGGCGTTGAAGTGGCCGATGGCGAAGTCGTTCTGTTCGAAAACGTGCGCTTCAACAAAGGCGAAAAGAAGGACAACGAAGACCTGGCCAAACAGTATGCTGCTCTGTGCGACATCTACGTGATGGACGCCTTCGGCACCGCACACCGCGCCCAGGCTTCTACCCACGGCGTGGCCAAGTTTGCCCCCGAAGCCTGCGCCGGCCCGCTGCTGGCAGCTGAGCTGGACGCACTGGGTAAAGCGCTGGATAACCCGGCCAAGCCGGTTGTAGCCATCGTTGGCGGCTCCAAAGTCTCCACCAAGCTGGACGTACTGAACGCACTGGAAAAAGTGTGCGACCAGATCATCGTAGGCGGCGGCATCGCCAACACCTTCCTGGCGGCCGCAGGCCACCCGGTTGGCAAATCCCTGTGCGAACACGACCTGATCGACACCGCAAAAGACATCGCCAGCCGAGTAGAAATCCCGCTGCCGGTTGACGTAGTAGTTGCCAGCGAATTCGCCGAAACCGCCACCGCAACGGTTCGCAACATCGCCGACGTAACCGCCGACGACATGATCCTCGACGTAGGTCCGGAGACTGCCGGCCAGTTCGCCGAGTTGCTGAAGAGCGCCAAAACTATCCTCTGGAACGGCCCGGTTGGTGTATTCGAATTCGACCAGTTCGGCAACGGCACCAAAGCCCTCGCCGAAGCCATCGCCCAAAGCGACGCTTTCTCACTGGCCGGCGGCGGAGACACTGTAGCAGCCGTTGACAAATACGATATAGCTGACAAGATCTCGTACATCTCGACAGGCGGCGGTGCCTTCCTGGAATTCGTAGAAGGCAAAACCCTGCCGGCAGTCGCTGTACTGGAAGAAAGAGGCGCCTGATTTCAGTCAGAACTGAATAAAGGACAGCCTAGAAACAAGTAAGAATCGCAAGGAGGGAGGGGGCACGGTTTCGCGGAATTTCGAAGGCCAAGGATGGCCTGAGAGAAGCGCACATGGATGTGCTCGTAGCGGTTCCGCGAAACCGTGCCCCCTCCCTCCGCAGCAGACTCCTGAATAACAGTCTGCTCCAAACATTAATAGTCTAATGAAGGAGACAACCCATGGCCCTGATATCGCTGCGGCAACTTCTGGACCACGCCGCCGAGCATGGTTACGGTGTGCCAGCCTTTAACGTAAACAACCTCGAGCAAATGCGCGCCATCATGGAAGCCGCCGACAAAACCGACTCCCCGGTTATTGTTCAGGCCTCCGCCGGTGCCCGTAAATACGCCGGCGCGCCCTTCCTGCGCCACCTGATCCTGGCCGCCATCGAAGAATGGCCGCACATCCCGGTTGTAATGCACCAGGACCACGGCACCAGCCCGGCCGTATGCCAGCGCTCCATCCAGCTTGGCTTCAGCTCTGTCATGATGGACGGATCACTGGGTGAAGACGGCAAAACCCCGACCAGCTACGAATACAACGTAGACGTCACTCGCCGCACAGTCGAAATGGCGCACGCGTGCGGTGTTTCCGTAGAAGGCGAACTGGGCTGCCTGGGCTCTCTGGAAACTGGCCAAGCCGGTGAAGAAGACGGCATTGGCGCCGAAGGCACCCTGGACATGGACCAGATGCTGACCGACCCGGAAGAAGCGGCAGACTTCGTGGCAAAAACCCACGTAGACGCATTGGCCATCGCCATCGGCACCAGCCACGGCGCCTACAAGTTCACCCGTCCACCAACGGGCGACATCCTGGCGATCGAGCAGATCAAAGCGATCCACAAGCGCATCCCGGACACCCACCTGGTCATGCACGGCTCCAGCTCTGTACCCCAGGAATGGCTGAAAGTAATCAACGAATTTGGCGGTGAAATCCCGGAAACCTACGGTGTACCGGTTGAAGAAATCGTTGAAGGCATCAAGCACGGCGTGCGTAAAGTAAACATCGACACCGACTTGCGTCTGGCAAGCACCGGTGCGGTTCGTCGCTTCATGGCGCAGAACCCAGCCGAGTTTGACCCGCGTAAATTCCTGAAGGCCACCATGGTAGCGATGACCGACATCTGTGTTGCTCGCTACGAAGCCTTCGGCTGTGCCGGCCAGGCCAGCAAAATCAAGCCGCTGAACCTCGAGCAAATGTTCGAGCGTTACGACGCTGGCGAGCTGGACCCGAAAGTAAAGTAAGATTGCAGTAGCACAATGCCCCGGAATCATCCGGGGCATTTAGTTTCGTCCCTGCCTCCTGAAAGTTTCTTCATCACCCTCGCGCTGTAAACAGAGAACGAGTTCTCGGCTATAATCAATACCGATACGCTTCAACGTGTTTCTGTAAAAGATAGCAACTAGCAGGTGATGATATGGCCGGCGGTTGGACTCGAGACGGAGCCGTACAAGATCAGATAGATGCCACGATTGAAGATGCAGTCGAACAAGCGCGTAGCAACCTTCACTCTGGAGAAAGCGCTGAGTTCTGTATCGAGTGTGATGAACCCATCCCGGAAGCAAGGCGCGAAGCCATTCCCGGTGTACAGCTGTGCGTCGCTTGCCAGTCGAAACTGGAGGCGAAAGACAGTAGTACCGGCGGTATTAATCGGCGTGGCAGTAAAGACAGCCAGCTGAGGTAAGTCAGCTGGCCAGTTAGATTAGTTAGAAGTGCCCCTGCGCTTTTCCATCTCATTGCGGTACTGGCCGCCCAGATCTTCTTTCTGCTGATCGGTCAGTACCTTGCCGCCCATCTGGAACACTTCCTGTTCTTCCTCCTCCAGGTGATGGCTGACAAGGTGTTGCAGCTCCTTGAATAGCTGGAGCCATTGAGGGCTGGAATAGTCGGTCTGTTCCAGCTGCTCAACGCATTCATCAATGTCGTGGTGCTCAGCAACACTGTGGCGGGCTTTATCCTGGGTTTGCTCGTGTTGCATCAGGTGGGCGTAGAAATGCTTTTCTTCAGCCGCCGCGTGTTCCGTCAGTTCGGTTTTGAGCTGTGCGAACCCCTGCCGGCGAACTTGCTCATCACCTGAGGTGTCGGCCAGTTGCTCCAATAATTCCCGTTGTACGTCGTGATCTTGTCTCAACGCTTCGAACACGTCCACTATGGTTCTCCTTATCAGCTTGAACACTGAGGAAAGTGTAGAACACAATCGGGTAGGCTGTATTTCTGCTTGTTAATCTAGGTTTTTCGCCCCAGTTTTTCCAGCGTCATCAGCGTGTCGGTGTAATTCACCATGCGGTTGAGATATTCCGGTGACAGTCGCTGCATTTCGGCAATAGCCCGGCTGACCAGTCGATGGGCATTCATTGGACCGGCATCTTGAGGGATATCTTCGATGGCGTGTTGAATGCGTTCTTGAAGGGCTTGCACGCCGTGGTCAGCCGTTGCGCGGGCCATGGCTTTTAACGGTTGCGGGTTCTCTGGTGTGGCTTGTGAACCTTCAAACTCTTGCTCTTCCTCTGCTCCGAAAATCAGTTGTTCGATCGGGGAGCGGGGCGCTTGTGCCGGAGTGTTTCCTGCGGCTTGATTGAGTTTGTCGATCAACTCGAGCAGGGGAGAGCGAGAACGGGGCTCCGCCTCCGAAGATTGCTCGGCCTGTTCCCGCTCTGTGGTTTGTAACTCAGCGACGGCCTGCTCCAGTTTGTGCCAATGGGCGCTGCCCTGAAGGCCTTTCGCACGCAGGCGTTGTTCCAGTGTCGCTAAATAGTGAAAGCGCACCGGATCTATTTGGTCAGCGCCGGCGGCTTGCAGGGGAGCAAGCAGAGACGATTCAGCCAGGCCAGACATCAGATTTCGGTGTCCGGTTGAGAGTCGGCTGCGGGGCTGCTTGAAGCTCGGGGCACAGTGCTGATTTCCACCCGCCGGTTCTGGGCGCGGGATTCCGCATCTACATTCGGCACGGCAGGGTGATGCGGGCCAAACGCGGCCGCAAAAACACGATCGTTCGGCAGCCCCAGTTCCATCAGCGTGCGGGTCACGGTGAGCGCACGCTGCGCTGACAGTCCCCAGTTGTCCTGATACCGGTTGCCCCGGTGCATCGGCAAGTCATCGGTAAAGCCGCTGACCATCAACAATTCATCGTGCTGGGTCAGATAGGTTTTCAGCGGGGTCACCAGCGATTCCAACACCTCAACACCATCGGCTTGCAGTTGATCCGAGTTCAACTGGAACAGCACGTTGCCGCTGATGCCAATGCGGCCATTACTGAAAGTCACCAAACCTTTGGTGAGCGGGTCTTCCAGCGCTTGTTCCAATGCAATACGGCGCTCTTCTTCGGCTTCCCGCTTGGCTTTTTCTTCCGCCAGAGACTGGCTGAGTTCCAGTTGCACCCCAATGACCCACACCAGTATCAGCACCAGAATGCCCACCAAAGCCGCCATCAGGTCCGAGAAAATGGCCCAGATCGGCGTGGACTGCTGTTCGCTGTCCTCCAGATGCTCCATCACTCGGCTCCGCTGGTTTCAAGCTCGCCGCGGCGAAGCGCTGCTGCGGCATCAATAACATCCTTTTGGGAGCTGACGGACAGGTCAATCACTTCGCGGGCTTGGGCCACGTAATAGGCCAGTTGCTCGTCGTGGCGGTTGCTGGCGGTATCCAAGGCTTTCTGGATGTTGCCGAGACTGTCTTGAAGCTGCTCGTTGGATGCACTGAACAGTTCGACCGCCTTGAGGAAGGCCTCGCTGAGCGCACCCACTTCCTGACTGCTGCCAGTGAGGTCTTCACCCAGTTTGCTGAGCTGCTGGCTTTGTTCCCCCATCAACAGGTTGAAACGTTCGCTGATGTCCGAGAGCGTATCGCCGGCACCGCTGATCAGCGAATCCACCGCCTGACGCTGGCTGTCGGCATTGCTGCGCTGGGATTCCAGCAGAGTGTCCAGCTCTTGCACCAAGCGTTGGCGCTCTTCCAGTAACTGGTTTTCCCGCTCGCTGTTGCGGGCCATCTCGGATTGCAGCTGGGCAATCACCTGCGCCGCCGCTTTCGGTGTTTCCGAGGCCGTTTCGATCAGGCGGGTCATGGGCGCTTCCAGCCCCGAACCCAGCTCTGTCAGGTGTTTGGTCACGGTGGCTTCCAGCTGCGCCAACCGGTTGTGCGCGGCGTCGCCACGGGCGACTTCTTGTTCGTGCAGCGTCGTAAGCTGCTCGGTGATGCGGTTGATCAGTGTATCCAAACCTTGCTGCTGTTGGCTGGCAATCCCGGCGCTCTCGTTTCGGAACTGCGTTTGGTATTCCTGAAAGGTGTTCTGCAAACCGGCCAGTTGCTGCTGAGTGGTGGCCGCCCACTGCTCATGGAGCTTTCCAGCGCTGGACTGCAAGTTGGTCATGGCGTCGGCGACAATCGGTTCAATCCGTTCTGCGGTCACGCGCGTGCTGGACTCCAGTGCTTTTTCCAGCGATTCAGCCACGGAGTCTGCCAGCGACTGGTAGTGACTGCCCACCGTGCTGTGGAATTCCTGCTGGTTTTGGGTCAGGGATTGTTCCAGCTGTTGGCCCAGTTGCTCCATACGGGCCGTCATGCTTTCCATGGCTGATGCCATTTGCGGCAGGGCGTCGGCTTGCGACTCTAGCGCTTTGAATGCTTGTTGGCGCTGGTAGTCTGCGGACAGATGGTGCAAGCGCTGGCGCAGGGTGTTGTCCAGCTGGCGGGAAACCTGTAACCGTTCACGCCGGCTCAGGGTAGAGGCCAGCCCCAGCATGGCGGAAGCTGCCACACCGGCAATGGAGGTGCCAAAGGCCAGGCTGAGCCCGGCAATGGGCGCGGCCAAGGCGCTGCGAATGGCGCTCAGCTCGGTGCTGCCATCCAGGGCCGACGCGGCACCGCTCAACGTCACGATCATGCCGGCAAAGGTGCCCAGCAAACCGAGCATCACCAGAAGGCCAACCAGATAAGGGGTAAATTGCGGGCTGGGCAGGGCCGCAAAATGACCATCAATGCGCCGCTGCACGGCAAACTGTACTTGCTCCGGCAGGCCGGCTAGCCACCCCGACAGTTGCTCGCGGTTCTCCGGAGTTGTCGTCAGTTTATCGGCCAGTTTTCGGGTGGTGCTGCGAAAGCCCATCAACTCAACAAAGCCCAGCGTATACACCACGGCAATGATCATAGTGACGGACAGCGCCAGCAGGTCGGAATGGATGAAACGCTGGCCAATCCAGCCGGTTACCGCCAAACCGGTAACGAATGCGAGAAAGAAGAAAAGTCTGCTCATGGAGAGTGATTTACCTCGTTGTGGCAGGCCTCTAGTAACCCCAACACCGGCTCCAGCCGAACATCCAGTTCAGCGAGTAAAAGATTCTGCGCGTCTTCGCAGTAACGGTGGAGCCAGTCATCCGGCGTGTGGCCGGTTTCCGGGGGTGAAACAGAGGAGAGTTGCAGGCTGTGGAATCGCTGTTCCAGAACCTTGGAAATATGAGAAAAACACTGGCTGGTGTAGCTGGCCATGGTGTGGTCGAAAACCGAATCCAGTTCCGCCAGGCGAGCAAGATCTTGGTTGTGCTCTTTCATCGCCTTGCGCACTTTGTCCCGGAGTTGGCGGCTGGAGGCCGCCACCTTGCGCTGCAGCACCAGCCAGGCATTCAGGTAGGTTTCGGCTGTGACACTATCGCTGGCTTCGACTTCCTCACCGTAGCGTCCGATTTTGCGCCGCAATGCCCGCCGGATGTTGCTCAACTCTTTAGTCAGTTGCTCGAAAACCGCCTCCTGATTCATGCCGGGCTGGCGGCTTCGAAACGCGGTCGCCGCATCCAATGACATGGTGTCGCCAAGCCCGAATAAACGGCTCAGTCGCTCGGCGAAGCAGGGCAGGTTGTGAGGTTTTCGAGGTGCATCGCCGGTGGCCAGAAGCTGCAACAGCCGGGCATGAGTACTGCCGGATTGTACAGAGGCCATTGGATCCATAGGCGGCGCACCGGGTCAGGGTATCGGAAGAATAACGAACGAATATTTATTAAAGTTCGCTATTCTACTGCCTAACCGGGCCGAATCATAATGGTTACCTAAACCGCTGCATCGGTTTGTGGTTCGGCCCTGGATTCCGGCGCCGACCGCCGCCACGCTATCAGGAAAATACATAACCCGGCCAGCGCCGTGGCAGCGCCGACGTATCCGGTGGATTGCCAGCCAAATCCTGCGGTGATAGCCAGCCCTCCCAGCCAAGGGCCCAGAGCATTGGCCAGATTAAAGGCAGCGTGATGAGAGGCGGCCGCCAGTGTTTGAGCGCCAGCGGCCACATCCATCAGATGAGTCTGCAGTGCCGGCCCCAGCGCAACCATCAACGCAGTCAGGAAACAGGCGGTCAATAATGCGGGTAGGTAGCTGGTGGTTGATGGAAACACACTTAGGATAACGGCACTGAAAATCAGCACCACGCCTACGGCGCGAAATTGCAGGCGATCAAACAGCCAGCCCCCGAGAAGATTGCCAACAAAACCGCCCAGCCCGAACACCACCAGGGCAACGGGAATCCAGCCTTCATCAACCCGTGTGACCTGCAGCAAGGTGGGAGCCAGATAGCTGAACACGGTGAACATGCCAGCGAATCCGATGGAGCCAATGGCCAGCGCAAGCCAGATGTCTGGTTTGTTGAAGGCTCGAAGTTCGCTCAGAGCGCTGTGGCGTTGCTCGCTCGGATCTTTCGGCAGCAATAAGGCGACCAGCACGACTGTTAACAGGGAAATGGCGCCAACGAAGCCGAACGCATAGCGCCAGTCCATGGATTGCCCGAGCACAGTTGCCAGGGGATTTCCAATCAATAGCGCTAAGGATAGCCCCATCATCACCTGGCTAACAGCTTTTGCCCGATGGTCCGGTGATACCAGTGACGCGGCGACTAAGGCGGCAACTCCGAAATAGGCGCCATGAGGAAGGCCGGAAACAAAACGAAAGAACAAAAGCGTTTGGTAGTTGCTGGCCAAGGCACTGGCAACATTACCCAGGGCGTAGAAGATCATTAGAAGAATCAACAGTTGGCGCCGGAATAGCTGGGCGCCAAGAATGGCCAGCAAGGGAGCGCCTACCACAACCCCCAAAGCATAGGTCGAGATCAGGTGGCCTACTTGCGGTTCGGAGATACCAAGATCTGCTGCGACGTTCGGCATCAGACCCATGATGGCAAATTCGCCAGTACCGATACCAAATCCGCCCATGGCCAGCGCAAAAACGATTAAGAACGTAGAAAAACCGGATGGTGGGGTATGAGCTGGGGTGCGCATTCTGGCCTCTTGGACAGGTTGAATTGGAAAGGGGCGATGGTCGCACGCTCATCGCCCCGATGTCTTACCGGTGTTGCTCTACGTTCTCTGCGGAAACCGGCGGCGCATCATTGCCCCGAGGTCGTAGGTTTCTTTAACTGCTAATCCGCCAAGGGCGAATAGGTGGCCTTCGCGAGCCAGCTTGTGAGCAGCTTCAAAGGAGCCCGAGTGATTTCCCCGCATGCCTGTGCGTAACGGAGGGTACAAATACTCCGCCGCCGGATTTGCTCTGAGCATGCTGAGGGGGGGCATGCTGGCGGCGATTGTAAGCGCCACACCATTTAAAAAGTCCCGGCGGGAAATAGCCATCAAGTGACTCCAAAAATACAACCAGGGTGGATGCGTGAATAATGGTTGGGTTGCTAATGATAATTACTTTTAGTCACGCGCGTTACCACGGTTTTTTCGGATACTTTTTCTCACTTTCGTCGCTTGGCTTAAAACATTTACAAAACGTAAGCAGAAGGAGCTTGCCAAATTTCCAGTTTGGGATTAAATTCCCATTATTATTTTTGGGAAAATAATCCCATATAAGTTTTTTGTGACAAAGCTGAGCAAACAGGGGATTTGAGATGAAGCGTAATGGACTTTCCGTAGCAGTGAAGATGATCGTGATGGGTGCAGTGGCTGGTTCTCTGATCGCGTGTGGCGGTTCTGGCTCTGGCAGCAGTTCATCTGCAAGTGCCGGCCCTGAGGGGCGCAGCGTGGGTGCCGTTACCGGCTTTGGCAGTGTTTATGTCAATGGCACTCGGTTCAAAACTGATGGCACCGTATCCAGCAACGATGGCCTGGAACGGGAAGATCAGCTGCACAAAGGTATGGTGCTGAAAGTCAGCGGCAGCTGGAATGGTAAAGGAGAGGGCCAAGCCAGCGAGGTCGCCTACGACGACACGCTTCGCGGCCCACTTGCCGAAGCCAGTTGGGATAGCGCCGCTAAAACCGGTCACCTCACTCTACTGGGGCAGAATGTCGCCCTTGACGGCAAAACCGTATTCCGGGGCGCAGCCGTTGGTGATTTGGCCGCAAACCCGACGAACTACCGGGTACGTGTGAGCGGCTGGCGCACCGATGACGGTCAGTTCCGTGCCAGTTACGTAGGCGCCAAGAAAATCGGGATTCAATTTGACGACGACGGCAATGAAGCAGAACTCGAAGGCATTGTGGCGGGCCTTGATGCCATAGCGCAGACCTTCACCATCGGCGGTTACAGCGTGAACTACGAATTGGCCAGCGGCGACGACGACTTTGATCTGGCCGATCTCGAGAACGGCATGGCGGTTGAAGTTGAAGGTTACCTTCAGGGTGACGTATTGATGGCCAAAGAGATCGACAAAGAAGACGACCTGTTCGAAGACGACGACGAAGTTGAAATCTCGGGTGATGTCTTCGAATTCGATGAATCTGCCAGCACCTTTATGATCAACGGCGTGCAAGTGCAGTTCTCTGACGACACCGAATTCGACGACATGGACAGCGGCAACCTTCAGGACGGCACTTACGTGAAGGTAGAAGGCGAGTTCCGTAACGGTGTGCTCATCGCCGAGGAGATCGAAGGTCAGGAAGGCGATGCTGAACTGAGTGGTAAAATTGAGGAATTCGATCGCGAGAACGAAATCCTGACCGTCAGTGGTGTCAAAGTCTGGTTGACCGACAACACGCTCATCGAAACCGATTCAGACAAGCGCCAAAGCCGGGAAGACGATCTGAACGCACTTCAGGTAGGCGATTACGTGGAAGTGGAGGGCCGCCAACGCAATACCGATGGCGGCTACCTGGAAGCCTTTGCCATCGAGCGTGAAGACGATGACGAGGGTAATGTGGCTGAGATCGAAGGGCGTGTTGATGCGATTAGTTCAGGTTCCCTAACCATTATGAATCTGGAGATTCAGTTCGGTGTCTACAGCGCAGCCGGTGTTAAAGTGGGTGACGAAGTGGAAATCGAATACACCCAAAATGCCGGCGGTGACTTCGAACTGGCCAGTGATGTGAGTGAATAACCACTCCGGTAAAGAGGGGCTGCCGAAAGGCAGCCCCTTCTGGCTTTCAGGCTATCTATGGGAATACAATCCCAAACATGACGACACCCAATACCAATCCTCTCCACAAAGCGCTGTATCGCATCCTTCGACCTCTGGCCCGATTGCTGTTGCGCAATGGTATTCCGTTCAGCGAATTTGCTGATCTGGTGAAGCGTGCTTATGTGGAAGCGGCCCTTGAAGATTTTACCGATGGGCGACGCAAACCAACCGATTCCCGAGCCGCCGTGATGACGGGGCTCACCCGTAAAGAAGTGAAACGTCAGCGTGATTTGCTGGCCGGTGAACATTCCGGCTCTGAAGGCCGCTCCCACGCCAACCGCGCGTCCCGTGTGGTGTCTGGTTGGGTTCGGGATATTGCCTTTCAATCGGCTGATGGTCAGCCAGCCATGCTGCCCTTTGAAGGTGAAGGCAGCTTCACCGATCTGGTGCGCAAATACAGCGGCGATATGCCGCCTCGAGCCGTTCTGGACGAATTGTTTCGGGTAGGCGTTGTCTCCGCGGATGAACAAACCGGCAAACTGCACCTTCAGAAACGCGCCTACGTGCCCGCAGGCGACAGTGAAGAAATGCTGCAGATCTTCGGTGAAGACGTGTCGGATCTCGTCGCGACGATTGACCATAACCTTACCGACAGCCAGTCTGGCCGTGCGCCGCTGTTTCAAAGAACACTGACCTACGACAACATCCCCCCGGAAGTGATCGCACGCTGGCACCAGTTTGCGGCCGAGAGGTCGCAGCGATTGCTGGAAGAGCTGGACCAATGGCTGGCGCCGTATGACCAGGACCTTTCGCAACCTTCCTCCAGTCATTCAGGAGAGCGGGTGCGCACTGGTGTGGGGGTATTTTATTTTGAAGATCCGATTCAGGCGCGCAGCGCTGCGGATTCCACTTTATCTGATGACCATCACCAGCCTGAACCGCTGGCAGGAGACCCTAATGAATCCGGTATCCATTAAAAAACGCCTGACGCTGATATTCACTCCGATCACCCTCGGCATTCTGGCTGCTTGCGGTGGCGGCGGTGGTGGTACCAGCATTGCTGATGGTGGCATTCGAGGCACAGGCTCCAGCGTTGGCCCGGTATCGGGTTTTGGCAGCGTGTTTGTAAACGGCGTGAAGTTTGAAACCCGCGACATCGTCAATCAGCGTGTTGAGAGCAACGACGATATTTCGACCGAAGCCGACCTTGAAAAAGGCATGATTCTAAGGATCGAAGGGGAGTGGAACAAAGACGGTTCCGGCAAAGCCGAAGCGCTGAAGTACGACGACACCTTCCGCGGGCCGGTGACGGATGTTGTTTTGCCAGACAAAAGTGCAGGCAAATCGGGCAGCTTCCGTGTTCTGGGGCAACGTATCAGCTACGACAGCCGCACGGTGATGCGTGTTACTAGTGGCCAGCTTACCGAGGGCATGAAGGTTCGAGTCAGTGCCTGGCGCACGGCTGATGGATACCGAGCCAGCTATATAGGTAGTGTAACCACGGGCTCTGACTACCCCTTGGAGTTGGAAGGGCGAATCGACGAGGTTCAGTTAGATAAGTTCCGGATTGGCGATCAATGGATTCGCGGTGGCCAGAACGTCAGCTACCCCGGTGAACTCACGATCAATGACATAGTGAAAGGAGCATTGGTTGAGGTGGAAGGCCGCTTCCTCTCCGAGGGCGGCGATGTCACCGCCGCCGAAATCCGTGCCTCGGACGACCGCCGCTTCCTCTCAGATGAAAGTGGCGAAATAGAAATGACCGGCCCGGTGCAGTCCCTGAACGTGTCCGGCTCAACCTTTGCTTTGAACGGCATTCAGGTTGTCTATGACGACAACACCGAGTTCGACGATTTCGCCCGTTCACGCATCGCCGATGGCCTGCTGGTGCAGGTGGAGGGCGAGATCAGGTCTGGCCGGCTACATGCCGAAGAAATCGAACTGTTCGAAGGCAATGCAGAAGTGGAAGCCGCTGTGTTGACCCCCTTTGAAGGTTCGGCAGAAAACGAGTTGAATGTCGGAGGTGTTCGGGTTCGGATTACCAACAGTACGTTGATCGACAGAGACGATGACGACCAAACGCCGCTCTCTGAAGCGAAGTTTCTGGAAGTGGAAGGTGTCGAACAAAAAGATGCGAATGGCGTTTTCAGCTATCTCGAAGCGCTCAACATTGAAATCGAGTCTGATGACAGCGGTGAGTATGAGCTAACCGGGCAGTTAACCGCGGACGACCCAAACTCCAGAAAACTTACTGTCCTGGGCGTCGAGATAACCTACGATCAAAACGTAGGAAGTGAAAACGAAGGCTGGCGCGACTGTGCCGTTGTAAGCGTCGAATACCAAAAAGTCACCGACGGGTTTCAGGCAACCGGAATCGAATGCGATGATTAAGGCTAAGTGATTTCGCACTAGCCCGAGGGAGCATTAACCCATGAACCATCTTGCCCATACGTTTCTCGCGCCGGATTCCGCCGAGGCGCGTGTGGGCAGCATTCTCGGCGACTTCACCAAAGGCATCGACTTGGCAGGGCTGCCGAAACCGGTTCTGGAAGGCGTCCGCCACCACCTGGCGGTGGATACCTTCACCGACCAACACCCACAAGTGCTGGCCAGCAAGCAACTCTTCTCCAAACAGCGCCGGCGCTTTGCCGGTGTCGCGCTGGATATCCTCTACGACCACTTCCTGTTGCGGCACTGGCATTGTTATAGCGAGTTCGAACAAACCGCGTTCATACACACCGTATATCGGGAACTCAGCGCCCAAGAGCCGGTCATGCCACCGGCCATGATCAGTGTTACCCGACGCATGGTGGAACACGACTGGTTCAGTGCCTATCAGGAACTGGACAACATCGGATTCGCCCTGGATCGGGTAGCCGAACGTATTCGTTTTCCCAATCAATTTACTGGAATAATTGATGAAATTCGGGAGAATGAGCGGGAACTAGAGGCGAATTTCTTGGAGTTCTTCCCCGAACTCCAAACCTTCGCCCGCCAGTATCCGGACACCTGACAAGGAGCCCAAGATGGGTGAAGCAAAGCGACGCAAACAAACAGGCGCACCTGCGCCGCGTAACCGAGGCAACAAAAAACCGGCCTACATCGCAATAGCCGCGGTGGTTGTTGTAGCTGTGATTGCTGCGGTCTATTTCATGACCGCGCCGCCTGCGCCTACCTCCAGCAACCTGCCAGTGGCCGCCGAGAACGCTGACGAGTTTCCGGCTGTTTTTGATCAATACGGCACCTCGGTCGGTGCAGAAGACGCCCCTGTGGTGGTGCGTGAATTCGCCGACTACCAGTGCCCGGCCTGCGCCCGCTTCTCCGAAGCCAGCCAGCGTTTGAAAAAAGAATACGTCGAATCCGGCAAAGTCCGCTTCGTCTACTTCGATCTGCCACTACGCCAGCACCCGAACGCCATGCCCGCAGCCCAAGCGGCACGTTGTGCCGGTGACCAGGGTGAATACTGGGCCATGCACGACAAACTCTACGGCTCCCAGTCCTCCTGGAGTGGCTCAAACGATCCAGTGGCCACCTTTACCCGTTACGCCAACGACCTAGGCCTTGAAGAGCGCCGCTTCCGCCGCTGCATGACCACAGAGTTGCACAAAGAAGCCGTTGAACAAAGCCTGCAAGTTGCCATGCAACTGCGCGTCGCCAGCACGCCAACGGTTCTGGTCGATAACATCCAGTTGACCCGTCCCGGTTGGGGCCAGCTGTCCGCAGTGGTAGAGCGTGAACTAAACAAAGCCGCAGACTAAAGACTCTCCAACCCCCGCACAAAGTTAGCCCTGTGCGAGGGACCCCTTTCCAAAATCGTGCGCAGCCATGGATGGCGGAGCCGAGCGTACAAGGACGTATCCACAGCGTATTTTGGAAAGGGGTCCCTCGTGCAGGGCGGCTCCAATGCTCCATTCACGGTAACCCCCAACTTGCACCCGCCCCAAAGTGCGTTAAAATCGCGCCCAAGCTGGCACCAAGCCCGCGATAAACATCAATCATGCTCCGGATTTACGATCCGGCCCGCAGGAGAAAAACATGAGCAACAACGTAGTTGTCTGCGCACTCTATAAGTTCGCAGTCGTAAACGATTACAAAGACCTACGCGACCCACTGCTAAACCTGATGCTGGAAAAAGACGTGCACGGCACACTGCTGCTGGCCCGTGAAGGCATCAACGGCACCATCGCCGGCAGCCGCGAAGGCATCGACGCCGTAAAAGCCTGGATCGCCAGCGACGAACGATTCGACGGCATCGACTACAAAGAATCCTTCGTAGAATTTCAGCCCTTCAAACGCACCAAAGTTAAACTTAAGAAAGAAATCGTCACCATGGGCGTGGAAGGCATCGACCCGAAACGAGTGGTGGGCACCTACGTTGATCCCAAAGAATGGAACGACCTGATTTCCGATCCCGAAGTCCTGCTGGTCGATACCCGCAACCAGTACGAAGTCGAGATTGGCACCTTCCAGAACGCGCTGAACCCCGCCACAGACACCTTCCGAGAGTTTCCGGACTACGTGAAACAAAACCTGGACCCAGCCAAACACAAAAAAGTCGCCATGTTCTGCACCGGCGGCATCCGATGTGAAAAGTCCACCGCCTATCTCAAAGAGCAAGGCTTCGACGAGGTTTACCACCTGAAAGGCGGCATCCTGAAGTACTTGGAAGAAGTGCCTCAAGAGCAAAGTTTGTGGAAAGGTGAATGTTTTGTATTTGATGATCGGGTCACGGTTAATCACAATCTTGAGCGGGGAGACTATGACCAGTGCCACGCGTGCCGTCGCCCGATTACTGAAGACGACAAGCTACGCCCGGAGTATGAACAAGGGGTGAGCTGCCATCAGTGCATCGAGTCACTGACGGAAGAACAGAAGGCCCGCTTCAAAGAGCGCGAACGCCAAATGCGCCTGGCGGAACAACGTGGCGAAGCCCACGTAGGTGGCGAAGCAGCCCGAATTATTGCCGAGCGGAAAGCGCGCAAACAAGCAGAGCGTGAGCGCCAGGCGCAAAAAAGTCTGGAGGGCGAACGCACCCGCAAATCGGCATCATCGTAAGATTAAACCGAACTAAGGAGACAGTATGTTGATCAGGAAGCCGCTCGTTATCGCGTGTCTGGCCTTTGCACCACTGGTGCATGCTCAAGAAATTGAAAACTGGGAAGGCGAAGCAGAGCTGGGCGTGTTGATGACGTCAGGCAACACCGACGAAACCAAGATAAACGGCCGCCTGGGCCTGATCAATGAACAGGAATTCTGGCGCAACAGCGGTGAGTTCAGCACCAAGTACACCGAAGCTGACGACGAAACCACCGCTGAAGAGTACAGAGCCGCACTGGAAACCAACTATAAGTTCGATGAACAGCAATACTGGTTCTTGCGCGGTAACTGGGAAGACGACCGCTTCTCTGGTTACGAGTTCGAATCGTCGGTCACCACCGGTTATGGAAATCGGGTTTGGCGAGCCGGTGAGCGCTCGTTCCTCGACCTCTCTGCGGGTGCCGGTTATCGCTACAACAAGCGCATGGAAGTTGATCCGGATACCGGGCGCGACGTGGAAGAAGACGCCATTGCGCGGCTAGCTGCCCAGTTCGACTACGGATTGTCGGAAAACTCCCTGTTCCGGCAGAAACTGAGCACGGAAATCGGTCTGGATGACAACAACACGATCTCCAGATCGGAAACCTCGTTGCAAAGCTCCATTATGAACAACCTGTCCATGAAGGTTGCTTACCGGGTCAAGCACGTATCGGATGCACCGGAAGATTCTGAAAGCACCGATACTGAACTGGCCGTGTCATTGCTCTACGGGTTCTAAGTAACCCGATTCGAGCATAAAAAAGGGGCAGATGGTTTTTAACCATCTGTCCCTTTTTACTTTCAGCGCTGCTGCTTATACGTTGTTTCGCAAGCCCAGCTCGTCAGGGTAGGGTGTGAGGTATTTCTGGGTACTTAAATAGTCCACAGGCTCCCGGCGCTGAGCCAGACGCAACAGTGTCATCGGCACCACCAAAGGCACTTCCTCCCGGTGATAGGCCTCAATCTGTTCCAGCAGCACGGCTTTGTCGGCGGCGCTCATATCATCTTTCAGATAACCCAACAGGTGATTCATAGCGTTCACATGGGCGCCGCGGCTGACGCGCTGGGTCATGGCTTCCATAAACCCATGGATGTAACGCTCGGCAATGTCTTCCAAAGGTTCGGATTTCAGATCAGCCAGCATGGGCCCCAGCTGGCGGTAAATTTTCTCGGAATGAGCCAACAGGGCAAACTTGTAGCGCCTGTGGAAATCCTGCAGGGATTGTTTGGTGAGCTTGTCGCCGGCCACGTTCAGCATCCAGTCGTCGTAAGCAAACACCCGCTCAATGAAGTTTTCCCGCAGTACGTTGTCGTTCAGGCGGCCTTCTTCTTCAACCGGCATCAACGGGTATGCTTTCATCAGCGCCTCGGCAAACAAGCCCCGGCCACCCCGGTTCATAACCTTGCCATCGGCGTCGTGAATTTTGATGCGCTCCATGCCGCAGCTGGGCGATTTGGCCATCAGGATGTAACCGCGCAGATCTGCTAACGACGGCATCACCTGTTGAATGAAGTCATCCATTGCCTCGGTATGGTCGGCGGTGCCTTTGTTATCGGTCAGGCGCAGTTCGCCGTCTTTTTCGCGCAGGTGAATCGCGGGGCGCGGTACCCCTAAACCGGCTTCCAGCTCGGGACAAATAGAGCGAAAATCAAAGTGCTGCGCGAGCACTTGTGTGCAATAACGGGAATGTTTGTGGCCACCATCGTAGCGAACTTCCTTGCCTAGCAGGCAAGTGCTAATGCCAACGGGAATATTGCTCACTGAATGCTCCTTATGCTGCGCCGAAGTAACTGGCGTAGAAAGTACGTCATTACAGTGTAAACCGATCAATAATAACTGCCAGCAGTTAGTGGCCGTAAACCATCATCGTTGTGTTTTTAATGGCAAAGTCGGTGAACTGAACGGAACCGATGCTGGTGCCACCCACTTTGAAAACAGGCATATCAATGTCGGCTCGGAACTCGACATCGTGAATGGATAGGCCGCTTTTGCCCGAACCGGCACTGGTGCCCTGAGACAGCTTTGCAGTGGCGCTGGCCATACCGAAGTGGCCAAGGGTATCGTTACCCCGGCGATTATGAATCTGCAAACCTTCAATGCCCACCGCAGCAAAATTGAAAATGAAGATCAGGTCAGCGGCATCCCAATCCAGGCTTCCGTTGGTGATTTCAAAATGCGTATCCAATTGCAGTTCCGAGCCCGACACCGTATTGCCGTTGCCAAGTGTGCGGGTAGAGGTGCCGCCGTTACGAATGATCAGATCCGTAGGGCCGACGTAGCCTTGCAACAGAATGTTCGAGAACAGGTTAGCGCTGCCTTCGGAGCCGGAAGTGGTCAGGCTGTCTATGCCCAATTCAAAATCGACCGCTCGCAGGTAATCGTTCAGGTTGGCGGGGTCACCGTAATCGGTAGCGCCCAGATGAACCACCATGTCTCCGCTGTTAAAGGCTTTGCCGTAACTGCCGCCCACCGAGTATTTGGCCAGCGCGTCAGCAACATCGGGGTTAGACGTATCCAGTTGGCCCGCGGCGGCGCGGCGGGCTATTTCTGAAAACCCGTGCTCCAGTACTTCGCCGTCGCCAGCGATATCGACGGTCAGCTTCAAGTTGTCGAGGGTGGTGTCGTTGTGGCCCGATAAGCGAAACCCGTTAACGCTGAGGGCGCCTTCGTCGGTCCAGGTGATGCGATCGATATTAAGCTTGGTTTCCAGCTCAATGGTCACACCGGCTTGTCCGGTAACCGATGACAAGGTGGAGTCCGTTAACGGCTTGAAATCAGCGAAGGCAGACAGCGGGAGTGCGGCTCCACTGGCAAAGCACAAGCCGGTAATAAATTGACAGAGAGGAATACGAGTAAACATGTTGGCCCCGGTTCAGACGGTTTGTTTTTGTTATAGCAGCGGCGAAAACGCCAACTGATTGCCCGCAGGGACAACAAAACCAAGGCTGCGGTGAACGTTATTTGAACAGATATACTGTAGGGCGAGAGGCGCCAGCAAACTGTGACGCTTGTCGCAATGTGGCAGAAGGCGTTAAGCCAAAGCTTGCTGGATCAGCAGTTTCTGGTGCTCGGCGAATATTTCAATCAGCTCGCGCACCTTAACGGTGTCACGGGCCAACACGGCGGGCTGCAATTCGCTGAAGAAGCGGCGGGTTTGTGCGAGCCCCTGCCGATACCGTTGGGCACTCAGGTAATACGCTCGGCTGACTGCAGGTTTAAAGTTAGACAGAGATTCGGTGAGGTAGGGATTACCCACCACCTCGCAGCAGGCTTCCATTACGCCAAAGCTGGCTTCAACAACCGCGGTCAAGTCGCGCCCGTGATCCTGAATCTGATTAATAACCTGTTGCACAGCCGTCATCACCAAAGGCTTGTCTTCTTCTTGCCAGCGTTCGCATAAACGGGTGGCCAGCATGATCAGCAAGTGCATGTACACATCGTACAGTTCAGCGGCATACTCGGCGTTAATCTGCGTTGCCGATGCACCTTTGCGCGGGGTGATCTCAACCAGATGCCAGCGCTCAAGGGTGTACAGTGCTTCCTTTACCGACGCCCGGCTTACCTTGAGTTCGGTTGCCAGATTGGCTTCCTGAATACGCTCGCCCGGCTGAATCTGCCCCGTCATGATGCGCTTGGCCAGGTAGCCGGCAATCTGTTCGGCCAAAGTATTTGGGGCTTGAAAATCCATGGTTGAAAACTCTTTAAATCGGGTTGCGAAGCTGGCTTGGACTAACAACACGACAGCTTAACATAGGCTAAGTAACTGCACGTGGGGGCTTGAAAAGGCCGCCGGATGCACGCATATACTTTGGTTCAAGTCTGAACCACATTGGGATGACCCATTATGCCAAAGCATTTCGAACAGGCCGTTGGCCTGCATGACGCGCCGGTTCCCGAAACCGAAGGTTACGTGTTTAACCAAACCATGCTGCGAATTAAAGATCCCGAGCGTTCTCTGGACTTTTATTCCAGAGTGATGGGCATGCGTTTAGTGCGTAAGCTGGACTTCCCGGAAATGAAGTTCACCTTGTATTTCATGGCGTATCTGGACGACGCCGAAGCCGAGCGAGTACCGGCGGATGATGGTCACCGGACCACATTCACCTTTGGCCGCGAAGCCATGCTGGAGCTGACCCACAATTGGGGTACCGAAGACGATGCCGATTTCGAGTACCACAACGGTAACGATCAGCCGCAAGGCTTTGGCCATATCGGCGTTGCCGTGCCGGACGTCTACAGTGCCTGTGAACGCTTCGAGCAACTCGGTGTTGAGTTTGTGAAGCGTCCAGATGACGGAAAAATGAAAGGCTTGGCGTTCATCAAAGACCCGGATGGCTACTGGATTGAGATCCTGCAGCCAAACATGCTGGAAAAGCAGCGTAAGGGCGGCTAAGCCTCACCCCGCACCCAATGCCGGAATCAACCGTTCTGGTTGGCTCCGGCCACGCGGTTGCTGCGCGACGCAACAATCACCGCCACCACCAGCACAATGGCTCCTGCCACGCCCACCGTTCCCAGCATTTCCCCCAGAATAAGCCACGCCAACAACGCCACAAACAAAGGCTCCAGCGTAACCACAATGCTAGACAGGGTTGCCGGCGTGCTTTTTATGCCGGTAAAAAACATCAGGTAACCAATACCTGTGGGCACCACCCCGATGTAACACACCATCAACCAGTGCTTCAGTGCCATGGTTTCCAGAGCGGCGAATCCGCCGGTGAGTAACACCACGGGCAACAGCAAAAGAGCGGCGGTGAAGAAACAGATAAACGCCGTCGTGAAAGCGGGCGTGCCCACCGAGTTGTAACGGCTGGTCAGCGTGAAGCCGGTGTACACCGCAGCCGCCAACAGCGACATCAGAATGCCGGCAAGCCGAAGAGTGCCGGTTGTGTCGATGTCGCCCAACACCAGCATGCCGGTGCCGACTACCGCGCCCAATGCCGCAATCCAGGTAGTGAGTGTTGGCCGTTCACCCAATATGGGGGCGGCCAGAATGGCGACGAAGACGGGCGGCAGGCAGAGTGAAATTAAAGTGGCAATGCCCGCCCCGGACAAATCAACTGCAACCAGATAGCTGCCTTGATACAGGGCTTGGAACAGCCCAAGCGCCGTTAACGGCAAAAGCGCTTTCCAACTGAGCGAGCGTAACGAGCTGCCCACCGCATTCCCGTCAGGATTATCTCGGCGAAGTTGGCGCTGCTCCCGACGCATCAACACCCAGAAGAACGGCAGCGCCACAACCAGACGCAAGAAGGCAAGGGTAATAGGGGCGAGATCAGAGCCGCCGAACAGGAATTTCGCAACAATGCTGGTGGTCGCCCAAAGCAGGGCGGCAAGAGCAATTAACAGAACGCCTTGAATCATAAAGCTTGCCAAGCCACAGAGAATTAACCGAGCAGACTAACAGTGGCAGGCAGACTTCGCCATAGGCGGAAAGAAGGGGGCAGGGCGCCCCCGGAAAGGCTTATTTTACAGCAAGACGCGGAGCGTTCTTCTCAACGGTGCGGGCGCCAATACCTTTTACATTGGCCAAATCTTCAACGGACGCAAACGGGCCGTTGGCTTCACGGTAAGCCACAATGGCTTCGGCTTTGCTTTGGCCGATCCCGCTCAAAGCAGACAGAGTAGTTACATCTGCCGCATTGATGTTGATTTCGGTTGGCTCATTG
>Ga0098062_1000022_pt1 | contig 147608 bp, 146 predicted proteins | sample 23_taG_FD_81592 | JGI IMG/M metagenome (GOLD analysis project Ga0098062, IMG submission 81592) | Marine viral communities from Cariaco Basin, Caribbean Sea - 23_WHOI_OMZ | ecosystem: Environmental > Aquatic > Marine > Oceanic | place: Caribbean Sea: Cariaco Basin | collected 2014-11-11 | reverse complement strand
GCGCATTCTACGCCATCTCGCCGGACTGTCAAGCTTCATTTTCAAGCTAACTTATTGATTAATAAGCGCTTTAAGCGAAGCATCCTGCCCGACGAGGAGGCGAATTATAGGCCCGTCAGATTTTCCGTCAAGCCTTTTTTCAGCAATTCACACCGAACGATAAATAAGCCGCTTGCAGGCGTTGCGCCTGCGACGACCAGTCCGGCCGCAGACCAAACCTGCAACCCGCAACTCACACCCACCCGAACAACGAGACGACTGCGCAGGCACAAAAAAACCCGCCGAAGCGGGCTTTTCTTGCACCAAGCGCTTACTTCACGTCTTCAACAGACTTCAGCGGGTAGTGCGCCGGATAAGGCAGAGTCGCCACACCGGAGTCGATGGCAGCTTGCGCAACGGCAGCCGGCACCTTCTCGATCAGGCGAATATCCATCGGCTTCGGAATGATGTACTCACGACCGAATTCCAGAGCAATCCCGCCGTACGCTTCGGAAACGTAGTCCGGCACCGGCTCTTTGGCCAGTTCACGGATAGCGTGAACCGCAGCGATCTTCATTTCTTCGTTGATGCGGGTCGCGCGAACGTCCAGGGCACCACGGAAGATGAAGGGGAAGCCCAGAACATTGTTAACCTGGTTCGGGTAGTCGGAGCGGCCAGTAGCCATGATCACGTCAGGACGCGAAGCGTGAGCCAGCTCGGGATCGATCTCCGGATCCGGGTTCGAGCAGGCGAACACGATCGGATTTTCAGCCATCAGCTTCAGCTCAGCCGGTTGCAGCAGATTCGGACCAGACAGACCAACGAATACGTCAGCACCTTTCATGGCGTCGGACAGGGTGCGCTTGTCAGTCTCGGTGGCGAAGATGGCCTTGTACTCGTTCAGGTCATCACGGCCAGCGTGGATCACGCCCTTGCGGTCGAGCATGTAGATGTTTTCGGTCTTGGCGCCCATGCTGACCAGCAGCTTCATACAGGCGATAGCAGCAGCACCGGCACCCAGGCAGACGATCTTGGCGTCTTCGATGGTCTTGTCGGCCAGTTCCAGCGCGTTGATCATCGCGGCTGCGGTTACGATCGCAGTACCGTGCTGGTCATCGTGGAATACCGGAATGTCGCACTGCTCAATCAGCGCGCGCTCGATTTCAAAGCACTCGGGCGCCTTGATGTCTTCCAGGTTGATACCACCGAAGGTGCAGGAAATGCGCTTGACGGTATCAATGAAGGCTTGCGGGCTTTCGGCTTCAACTTCGATGTCGAATACGTCAACGCCTGCAAAGCGCTTGAACAGAACACCCTTGCCTTCCATAACCGGCTTACTCGCCAGCGGGCCGAGGTTACCCAGCCCCAGAATGGCAGTACCGTCAGAGATAACGGCAACCAGGTTACCCTTACCGGTGTATTTGTAGGCGTTTTCCAGATCCTTGGCGATTTCACGCACCGGCTCTGCTACACCCGGGCTGTACGCCAGAGCCAGATCGCGGGCAGTCGCGGTCGGCTTGGTCAGTTCAACGCTCAGTTTGCCTGGACGCGGGTTGGCGTGATAGGCGAGTGCATCAGTTCTCAAATCAGACATGGTCACTATTTTCCGGTCAGGTTGCTCATGCGGACGACGGAGAGTACATAAAACGAAACACCCTCGCAAGGTTATTCACGAGATCAATGTCAAGGACATTCTCTTACAACTTTGAGTCATCTTGACGTTGTCAGTCACTGCTGAACAGGTGTAGCTGAGCCGGGTGGCGCAGGCTGATCATGTAGCGGCGAAAACCGTTTTGCTGTTCGCGACGGTCAACTACCCAGCCACGCACTTCAATCTCTCGCCCAACCCAACTGGCGCCCGGCGCAGACGCAAAGTTCACCAGGTCCCGGCGGGCCAGCCTGAGCGTCAGCGGCCCTTCCAAGTCGATCCAGATCGCCTGACGCGCCTGACTGACCGCAACGACGCTGCCACGCAGCAACTGAAAGCCACCACGATCAAGGTGCGTCACCGGGCGCACCACACCAGACTGCCAGAGCCCTCGCCGAGCCTGACGCGCATTCGCCTCAGCCGCCAGGTGGCACTCGGCCAACGCATCATTGGGCGGAATGACGACCGCATAACCAAGACCGGACTGCAGCAGCTCCGCCTCAACGCTGCGGCCGTGGCTGTCGAACAGGTAGCCCAGCGTACGACCGTAATGATCCCGCGGATCATCACCGACCTTGAGCTGCAGCGACTCGCCGTTGACCAGCGCCAGCAGCTCGCGCCGCGCGGCCTGCGCCCAGGGCTCCGACGCCTTGCCGTCACGCCCGACCTCGGGGGTATTGATACCCGCCAGCCGCAGCCGGCGGCCATCGGTCAAACGCAGGGTGTCGCCATCAGTAACGCTGCGTACAGACACCGTCTCAACGCCCGGCGGCATGACGCAGGAAGCCTGTGGCGGGTCAGCCTGAACGCAGCCAGCCAGTAAACTGCAGGCAAGAAAAAAGGCGCCCACAAGGGACGCCTTCTTTTCGTTCGCCAGAGCCACAAGGGCCTGCATGGCAAACTTACTTGCTGCTGACCGCGCCAAAGCGAGCCTTGAAGCGCTCGATACGGCCGCCGGTGTCCATAACCTTCTGCTTACCGGTGTAGAACGGGTGGCACTCGGAGCAGACGTCCAGGTGGATCGGAGCGCACAGGGTGGAACGGGTCTTGATCACCGCGCCGCAGCTGCAGGTCGCTTCGATTTCTTCGTACTTCGGATGCAAATCAGCTTTCATGGTATGTCCTCGGTTGGTTTGTGCCGCCACCGGATCAACCTGATCGGGCACCGCACTCTGAATCTGTTCTACCAGCCAAGTGACTGCATGCCACAAGCGGCGCATACAGAGTGACCGGAAAATAGGCCGGCGATGATAACAGAATCCGCCAGCGACGCAAGCACCATTGTTTTGCGTCCGTCGGTGGTAACATCAGCGCCACGCCCCATGGAGTGATCTGCGTGACCGGACCTATCCTGCAAGTTGCCCTGCCCTCACCGCTGAGACGCCTGTTCGACTACCGCGCGCCGCGGGGAGTCAGTGCGGCCGACCTGCAGGTGGGCCAGCGGGTTCGCGTACCGTTCGGCAATCGCGCCATGGTGGGCATGATTGCCGGCATCAGTGACCACACCGAGGTACCGGCCAATCGACTCAAGCCCGCCGAGGCACTACTCGACCTGACGCCAGTTCTGCCCGACAGCCTCTGGCGCCTGTGTCTATGGACCGCGCGCTACTACCAGCACGGCCTGGGCGATACTCTCAGTGTCGCCCTGCCGGTCCTGCTGCGCCAGGGCGAACCGGCGTTAGCCCGTCAGGACCAGCTCTGGCAGCTGCAGCCCGGCGCCTACCCCGAGCACCCGGCGGTGCAACGTGCGCCCAAGCAAAAGCAGGCGGTGCAGATTCTCGCCCAGCATCCGCATGGCCTGTCCCACGCGCTGATCGGTCAATGGGGGCTGAGCCGCGACACGCTGGTTACCCTTGAGAGCAAGGGCCTGGTACAGCGCATTGAGCGCTCACCTCACCATGTCGCCGAACCGCTGCCTTTATTAAGGCAGGCGCACCTTACTGCCAACGCCGAACAGCAGGCGGCACTGGACGCGATTCTCGGTGCCGAGGGCTTTCATACCTGGCTGCTGGAAGGGGTAACCGGCAGCGGCAAGACCGAGGTCTATCTGCAGACCATTGAGCGCTGCCTGCTCAGCGGCCACCAGGCGCTGGTACTGATCCCGGAGATCGGCCTGACCCCCCAAACCCTGAGCCGCTTTCAACAGCGCTTCAGCGCACCGGTGGTGATTCTCCATTCCGGCCTGAATGATCGCGAGCGACTGGATGCCTGGATCGCTGCCCGCGACGGCGACGCATCCATTGTTATTGGTACCCGCTCGGCGATCTTCACCCCGCTGGCGCGGCCCGGCCTGATCATCGTCGATGAGGAACACGACCTTTCCTATAAACAGCAGGACGGTCTGCGCTACAACGCGCGGGATCTCGCGGTCTACCGCGGCCATCTGGAACAGGTCCCGGTGATCCTCGGCTCTGCGACGCCATCGTTCGAGAGCCTGCACAACGTGCAACAGGGCCGCTACCGGCACCTGCGCCTGACCATTCGCGCCGGCAATGCCAAGGCCCCAACCTTCCAGTGCCTCGACATCCGCAGTCGCCCACTGGAAGGCGGCCTCTCCCGCCCGTTGACCGAGCTGGTCGGCGAACACCTCAAGCGCGGCAATCAGGTCCTGGTGTTCATCAACCGCCGCGGCTTTGCCCCGACCCTGATGTGCCACGACTGCGGCTGGATTGCCGAGTGCCGGCGCTGCGACGCGCGCATGACCGTGCACCAGTCGCCGCCGCACCTGCACTGCCATCACTGCAACAGCCAGCGCCCGCTCGATCGCCACTGCCCCAAATGCCAGAGCGAGGACCTGCGCCCGCTGGGTGCCGGCACCGAGCGCACCGAGGAGTTCCTCAAGGAACGCTTTGCGCACATCGACGTACTGCGCATTGATCGCGAGAGCATGAGCCGCAAGCGCGCCATGCAGGACATGATGGACACCATCCAGAGCGCCAGGCCGTGCATTCTGGTCGGCACCCAGATGCTTGCAAAGGGGCATCACTTCCCCAACGTCACCCTGGTCGCCATTCTGGACGCCGACGGGGGGCTGTTCTCCGCCGACTTTCGCGGCCCCGAGCGCATGGCACAGATGATTACCCAGGTCGCCGGACGCGCCGGACGCGCCGAAAAGCCGGGGCAGGTGATCATTCAGACCCACATGGCCGAGCACCCGCTGCTGATCGAACTGACCGAACGCGGCTACCCGGCGATTGCCGAGCGCGAACTGGCCGAGCGCGAAATGGCCCAGCTGCCGCCCTATCGTTTCATGGCGCTGCTGCGCGCCGAAGCCAATCAGGCCAGCGCCGCCGAGGACTTTCTCGAAGCCGCGCTGGAGCAGGCCGAGATGCTGATCGGCCAACACAACCTGCCGGATATCGACCTGCTCGGCCCGGTCCCCTCACCCATGGAACGCCGCGCCGGACGCCACCGCGCCCAACTGCTACTGCAAGCGGCCCAGCGCTCAGCCCTGCACCAACTGGTGCACATGCTGCTGCCAATGCTGGAACAGCACCCGCAGGCGCGCAAGGTGCGCTGGTCGATTGATATTGATCCGCTGGATATGTTTTAGAAGGGTGACACCAGGCTGGCTGACAGACAAAGAACCATCGCCCGGTATTTGCATCGCGCTGCGGTTGAGCCATCAGAAAGAGGGCGCAATGCGTGAAGACTGCACGGACCCACTCCCCGTTTACGCGGGCGAGTAGCGCAGGACTGGCAGGAAAAAGGACGGCAGCCTGTTTGAGGCTCGAAGAGCCGAGTTCTGCCGGCCCCTGCCAAGCCGAGCAACGCAGCGAACCCGCAGGGCCGCGTAGCCGGGTGCCCGGGGGATCGCTAAGGGGGGGCTGGGCAAGCAGCCCCCCCCCTTGGCTCGCCGTAAAAGGCGAAAAGCAAACTCGACAAAAGCACCTTGCAGAGAACGATCACCCTTGTGCAGCCACCGCAGAGCTACATAAAGCCCGCGCCAGCCGCAACGACAAACCCCAACCGACCACAGGGTTTGGCAAGCCGCCCCATAAAACGGATAATGTCGGGTTTTCACTGGGCACCTGCCGGATACTCCATTAAATGAAGAACCTGATCAGCCAACTGCTTGCCGATGCTGTAGACCGCCTCAAGGCCGACGGCGTCCTGCCGACCGACCTTTCGCCCTCCATTCAGGTCGAGAACGCGCGCGACAAGGCCCACGGCGACTTCGCCAGCAACCTGGCGATGATGCTGGCCAAGCCGGCCGGCATGAAGCCGCGCGATCTGGCCGAGAAGCTGATCGCCGCCCTGCCCGCCCATCAGGCGGTGGCGTCGGTCAACATCGCCGGCCCGGGCTTTATCAACTTCTTCCAGGATGCCGGCTGGCTGGCCGGTCAGCTTGAAGCCGCGCTGGCCGACCCGCAACTGAGCGTGCGCGCCGAGGTTCCCGCCCAGCGCGTCGTCGTCGATTACTCCTCGCCAAACCTGGCCAAGGAGATGCACGTCGGCCATCTGCGCTCCTCGATCATCGGTGACGCCGTTGCCCGCATCCTAGAATTCCTCGGCCACACCGTGATCCGTCAGAATCATGTGGGCGACTGGGGCACCCAGTTCGGCATGCTGCTGGCCTATATGGAAGAGCACAGCGTCGACGCCGAAGCCGAGCTGGGCGATCTGGAGAATTTCTACCGCCAGGCCAAGAAGCGCTTCGACGAGAGCGAAGACTTCGCCGCCCGCGCGCGCCAGCGCGTGGTCGACCTGCAGGCTGGCGAACCGTCCTGCCTGGCCTTGTGGGAGCGCTTCAACAGCATCTCCCTCGGCCACTGCCAGGCCGTCTATGACCGCCTTGGCGTCAGCCTGACACCCGCCGACGTGCGTGGCGAGAGCGCCTACAACGCCGATCTGCCAGGCATCGTTGCCGATCTGCGCAGCGCCGGCCTGCTGACCGAGAGCGATGGCGCCCAGTGCGTATTCCTCGAGCAGTTCAGGAACGCCGAGGGCAACCCGCTGCCGGTGATCGTACAAAAGGCCGGCGGCGGCTATCTGTATGCCACCACCGACCTGGCCGCCATGCGCTACCGCCATGCCGAGCTGCATGCCAACCGGGTGCTGTACTTTGTCGATCAGCGTCAGGCGCTGCACTTCCAGCAGGTGTTTGCCGTGGCCCGGGCAGCCGGCTTTGTTCCCGCCGACATGCAACTTGAGCACATGGGCTTCGGCACCATGAACGGTGCCGACGGCAAGCCGTTCAAGACCCGCGACGGCGGCACCGTCAAGCTGGTCGACCTGCTCGACGAGGCAGAGCAGCGCGCTCTGCGCCTGGTTAAAGAGAAGAACCCGGAGCTGCCGTCCGACGAGCTGCGCGCCATCGGCACCGCCGTGGGTATCGGCGCGGTCAAGTACGCCGACCTCTCCAAGCACCGCAGCAGCGACTACAGCTTCAACTTCGACCTGATGCTGAGCTTCGAGGGCAACACCGCGCCCTACATGATGTATGCCTATACCCGCGTTGCCAGCGTGTTCCGCAAACTGGAGCGCAGCATGGATTCGGTCGCCGATCTGGCACCGCTGGCTCTGGTCGAGCCGGCGGAAACCGAACTGGGCGCGCATCTGGCGCAATTCAACGCCACGCTGAATTACGTTGCTCGCGAAGGCACCCCGCACGTACTCTGCACCTATCTGTACGAGCTGGCCGGTCGCTTCTCCAGCTTCTATGAACAGTGCCCGATCCTCGCAGCGGACAGCGAGACCCAGCGCGACAGCCGTCTGCGCCTGGCAGCACTGACCGGCCGTACCCTCAAGCAGGGTCTGAACCTGTTGGGCATCAACACTCTGGAGCGTATGTAAGGGCATGGCAAAAGGACGCAAAGCCCCTCGCCGCGGCGCCAGCCGCGCGCAATCAGCGCCACGGCGCAAAGGCATTCCCGGCTGGTTGTGGCTGATCAGCGGACTGGTGATTGGTGTGTTCGTTACCTTCCTGCTGCAACTCGAACCGGGCCGCGAGGGGGTCCGACGCTCGCCCGAGCCACCCAAGCCAAGCAACACACCCGCCGCGCCCCCAACGACGCCCAAGCCGCAGTACGATTTCTACACCCTGCTGCCGGAGTCCGAGGTCAGCACTCCGCAGCAGGCGACGCAGACTACGCCGGCACCAACACCGGCGCCCGAGGCCAGCAAACCGGCCTCAAGCGGGCCATCCTATTACCTGCAGGCGGGCTCCTTCCGCCAGCGTTCGGATGCCGACCAGCTGCGCGCGCAGATCCTGCTGCTGGGCATGGACGTGAAACTGGAGAACGCCACCATCAATGGCGACCAGTGGTACCGCGTTCAGGTTGGCCCGTTCAACAACAAGGACAGCATGACCCAGGCCCAGCGCACCCTCAGCGGCAACGGCTTCAGCAACCTGCTGCCGCAACAGCGCTGAGCCTCTCGCGCCCGTTGCTCGGGCGCATCCAGCTTTGCCTTGAAATCCTGATCAGTGCCCCCAGATCAGGATGCAAGGCAGCGATCCTGCCACTTTTTCCCCCACAGCCAACCAGGAGTTGCGCGTGACTACAATCGTATCCGTACGCCGCCACGGCAAGGTCGTGATCGGTGGTGACGGCCAGGTATCCCTCGGCAACACCGTCATGAAGGGCAACGCCCGCAAGGTACGCCGCCTCTACAAGGATCAGGTCATTGCCGGTTTCGCCGGTGGTACCGCCGATGCCTTTACCCTGTTCGAACGCTTTGAAGCCCAACTGGAAAAACACCAGGGCAACCTCGTCCGCGCCGCCGTCGAGCTGGCCAAGGACTGGCGCACCGACCGCGCCCTGCGCAAGCTGGAAGCCCTGCTTGCCGTCGCCAACAAGGACGCCTCGCTGATCATCACCGGCAACGGCGATGTCATCGAGCCTGAAGAAGGGTTGATCGCCATCGGTTCCGGTGGCCCCTACGCGCAATCCGCCGCGCGCGCCCTGCTGATGCACACCGAGCTGTCTGCTCGCGAGATCGTCGAAACCAGCCTCAACATTGCCGGCGACATCTGCATCTATACCAACCGCAACCTGACTATCGAGGAGCTGGACGCCAATACCTGAGGCGACCGGATTCAACCCCATGTCCATGACACCCCGTGAGATCGTGCACGAGCTGGACCGACACATCATCGGTCAGCAGGATGCCAAGCGCGCCGTCGCCATCGCCCTGCGCAACCGCTGGCGCCGCCAGCAGCTGCCCGAGGCGCTGCGCAATGAAGTCACCCCGAAGAACATCCTGATGATCGGCCCGACCGGTGTCGGCAAGACCGAAATCGCCCGTCGCCTGGCGAAACTGGCCCAGGCACCGTTCATCAAGGTCGAAGCCACCAAGTTCACCGAGGTGGGGTACGTCGGCCGCGACGTCGAATCCATCATCCGTGATCTGGTCGATGCCGCCATCAAGCTGCTGCGCGAACAGGAGATGACCAAGGTTCGCTACCGCGCCGAAGACGCTGCCGAAGAGCGCATCCTCGACGCCCTGCTGCCCGGCGCCCGCCCGGCTACCGGCGACCAGCCGGAGCGCACCGACAGCAGCACCCGTCAGCTGTTCCGCAAGCGCCTGCGCGAAGGCGAGCTGGATGACAAGGACATCGAGATCGAGGTTTCCGATGCGCCGGCCGGCATCGAGATCATGACCCCACCGGGCATGGAGGAGATGACCAGCCAGCTGCGCGACATGTTCTCCAACCTGGGCAAGGGCAAGAAGAAAACCCGCACCCTCAAGGTCCGCGATGCGCTCAAGCTGGTGCGCGATGAAGAGGCTGCGCGCCTGGTTAATGAAGACGACCTGAAGACCCGCGCGATCAACGCCGTCGAGCAGAACGGCATCGTCTTCCTCGACGAGATCGACAAGGTCAGCAAGCGCGCCGACAGCGGCAGCGGCGCCGACGTTTCCCGCGAAGGCGTACAGCGCGACCTGCTGCCACTGATCGAAGGCTGCACGGTCAACACCAAGTTCGGCATGGTCAAGACCGACCACATCCTGTTCATCGCCTCCGGCGCCTTCCACCTGACCAAGCCCTCGGACCTGATTCCCGAGCTGCAGGGCCGCCTGCCGATTCGGGTTGAACTGCAATCGCTGACGCCGAGCGACTTTGAGCGCATCCTGACCGAACCGGATGCCTCGCTGACCGAGCAGTATCGCGCTCTGATGGCGACCGAGAACCTGAACATCGAGTTCGCCCCTGATGCCGTCAGCCGCCTCGCGGAAATCGCCTGGCAGGTCAACGAGAAGACTGAAAACATCGGTGCCCGTCGTCTGCACACGGTGCTGGAGCGCCTGCTGGAAGAAGTCTCGTTCAGCGCCGCCGATCTGGCCGCCAAGCACGACGATCAGCCGCTGGTTATCGACGCCGCCTACGTCGACAGTCACCTCGGTGAGCTGGCCGTCAACGAAGACCTGTCACGCTATATTCTTTAACTCAAGCCGCAAGCTTCAAGCGGCAAGCGAACAGCAGATCGTGCGCGCCATGCGATCTGCTTGAAGCTCAGGACTCTGCCATGCCTGCACCTATCCCGACCCGCATCAAGTTGCACAAGGCCTCGCGCACGCTGGAGCTGGGATATGCCGACGGTCGCAGCTATCAGTTGCCCGCCGAATACCTGCGCGTGCTGTCACCCTCTGCCGAGGTGCGCGGACATGGCCGTCCCGTCCTGCAGACCGGCAAGATCAACGTTGCCCTGGTCGGCGTCGAGCCAGCCGGGCGCTACGCCCTGAAGCTGGTGTTTGATGACGGTCACGACAGCGGCCTCTACAGCTGGGACTATCTCTACCGCCTCGCCACCGAACAGGCGCAGCGCTGGCAAGCCTACCTTGACGAGCTGCACCAGACTGGTGCATCGCGCGACCCTGACGTCAGCGCAATCCGCTTCATCCCCTAACAGGGCGCTCGCCTCAACACCTGTTTGACATATGGCTCTGATTTAGTTGACCTGCCTAAAAAGGCGTTAACAGCAATCAAGCCGCATGCTAACGTGTCTCAAGAATGCGACACCAACAAGCTGGTTCAATTCTTGCTGGACTGCATTCGGAGCGGCTTCCCTGCCTCAGACTGGAGCGTTGAAAATGGGCGATAAAACCAATAATGAAAATCTGGCCAACAAGGCCAGCGAACATATTCTCGGCCCCAACCCCGTGGTTGGTGTTCCGGCACGTGATCTTGTCAGCACTGCCCGCATGGTGCTGAGGCAAACTGTCAAACAACCGCTGCACAGTATTCGCCATCTGGGTCGCCTCGGCATGGCGGTGACCGATGTGATGCTCGGTCGCTCGCAACTGGCTCCCAGTGCCGACGACCGCCGCTTTGTGGATCCGACCTGGAGCCAGAACCCGCTGTACCGCCGTTACATGCAGACCTATCTGGCCTGGCGCAAGGAACTGAACAGCTGGATTACCAGCTCCGATCTGTCGGCCCAGGACATAAGCCGCGCCCAGTTTGTCATCGCCCTGATGACCGAGGCTATGTCGCCGACCAACACCGCACTCAATCCGGCTGCACTCAAGCGCTTTTTCGAGACCGGCGGCAAGAGCATCCTCGACGGTCTCACCCACATGGCCAAGGACATCGCCCACAACGGTGGCATGCCAAGCCAGGTGAACATGAATGCCTTCGAGGTCGGCGGCAACCTGGCCACCACTCGCGGCTCGGTGATTTTCCGCAATGAGGTGCTGGAACTGATCCAGTACAAGCCACTGACCGAAGAAGTCTATGAACGCCCGGTGCTGGTGGTACCGCCGCAGATCAACAAGTTTTACGTCTTCGATCTGTCACCCGACAAGAGCCTGGCCCGCTACCTGGTCAGCAACCATATGCAGGGCTTCGTGGTCAGCTGGCGCAACCCGACCAAGAGCCATCGTGAGTGGGGTCTGAGTACCTACATCGACGCCCTCAAGGAAGCCGTCGACGTGGTACTGGACGTGACCGGCAGCAAGGACCTGAGCATGCTTGGCGCCTGCTCCGGCGGCATCACCACCGTCTCCCTGCTCGGCCACTACGCGGCGCTGAAGGAAAAGAAGGTCCACTCCTACACCCTGCTGGTCAGCGTGCTGGATACCGAACTCAAGACCCAGGTCGCGCTGTTTGCCGACGAGCGCTCAATTGAGGCCGCTCGCCGCATGTCCTACCAGAGCGGCGTACTGGAAGGCCGCGACATGGCACGCATCTTTGCCTGGATGCGCCCCAACGACCTGATCTGGAACTACTGGGTCAACAACTACCTGCTGGGCAACGAACCGCCGGTATTCGACATCCTGTTCTGGAACAACGACACCACCCGCCTGCCGGCCGCCTTGCACGGCGAATTCCTGGAGATGTTCAAGACCAACCCGCTGACCCGCCCCGGCGCACTGGAAGTCAGCGGCACGCCGATCGACCTGAAGCAGGTCAAGAGCGACTTCTTTGTCATTGCCGGGCTAAACGATCACATCACGCCATGGGAATCGTGCTACAAATCAGCCAAACTAATGGGCGGCAAGTGTGAATTCGTACTGTCCTCCAGCGGCCACATCCAGAGTATTCTTAATCCGCCAGGCAACCCCAAGGCGCGCTTCTTTACCAGCGGCGACATGAGTGGCGATGCCAAACACTGGCTGGAAACCGCGACCAAACAGTCCGACTCCTGGTGGCAATACTGGCGGGACTGGCTGCATGCCCGCGGCGGCAAGCGCAAGCCGGCCCCTGCGGTGCTTGGCAACGAGTCGTATCCGGCGCTGGAGCCCGCACCCGGCACTTACGTACACGAGCGCTGATCGGCGCAAAACTGAGAGCAGCCCATGCCGCAGTCCATCATATTTCGCACCATCGAGCTGGACGGTCAGTACCTGCGTACAGCCGTTCGCCCGGGCTCAAGCTCGCTGCCTCCGCTGCTGATCTTCAATGGCATTGGCGCCAACCTGGAACTGGTGTTTCCGTTCATCGAAGCGCTGGACCCGGACCTGGAGGTCATCGCCTTCGATGTGCCCGGTGTCGGCGGCTCATCCACGCCGATGACGCCGTTCCGGTTCCCCGGTCTGGCCAAGCTGGCCGCACGCATGCTCGACTACCTCGACTACTCCCAGGTCAACGTCATCGGCGTGTCCTGGGGGGGCGCGCTGGCGCAGCAGTTTGCCTACAGCCACCCCGAGCGTTGCAAGAAGCTGATTCTGGCGGCTACCTCGGCTGGAGCCGTAATGGTCCCCGGTCGGCCGGCCGTACTGATGAAGATGGCCAGCCCGCGGCGCTACATTCAGCCTTCGCACGGCGTCACCATCGCCCCCGATATCTATGGCGGCGCGTTCCGCCGCGACCCGCATCTGGCCGAGAAGCACGCAGCCAAGGTGCGATCCTCCGGCAAGCTGGGCTACTACTGGCAACTGTTCGCGGGGCTGGGCTGGACCAGCGTGCACTGGCTGCACAAGATCCGGCAGCCGACGCTGATTCTGGCCGGTGACGACGACCCGATCATTCCGTTGATCAATATGAAGCTGCTGGCCTGGCGCATTCCCAACTCGGAGCTGCATGTGATCGACGACGGCCACCTGTTTCTGGTGACGCGCGCACAGAGTGTCGCTCCGATGATCATGGCGTTTCTGTCAGAGGAGAAACAGCCCGCCGTCATCCGGCACCCTGCCTCCATCAAGCAGGCTCCCGGGCATGGCTGATCAGGCACAGCGCCAACGCCAGCAAGGCGCCCTCGACACAGCCCCGTACAGGGCCTGCTTGCGTTAGACTGCGACACGAGACACGGATCTGGATCAGGAACGCTGGATGCCCGAGCACTCACAAGGACGAACGCGCCAAAGCGCTATCGGGCGAGACCTGTCGCAGAGTCTGCTGGCACTGCTGCGCAGCCTGAGCCAACAACCCTGCCACCATGCAGATTACCTGCTCCAAACCCTGGGCAAGGCCCTGCAAGCATTGCTCGGCCAGCTGGATATCGACGTACCGGAGGGCGACCCCCGCTTCAGCCACCCGGGCTGGCAGGCAACCATGCCACAACGCATTTTGCAGCTTTGGTACGCCTGGCAGCAGCCGCTGAACGCATGGCTCAACGGCCTGGAGATGGCTGAGCACGAGCGCGCGCAACTGCGCTGGCTGCTGGAGCAAGTGGCTGCCGCCGCAGCACCCAGCAACAGCCTGCTCAACCCTGAGGTGCTCGACGCCGCCCGCCAAAGCCGGGGTCATAGCCTGTGCCGGGGCGCACATAACCTCTGGACCGACCTGGCCAGCGGTCGCCCCTTTGCCCAACCCAATCTGGATACCCGTCACCTGCTCGGGCGTGACATCGCCTGCAGCCCTGGCCAGGTAATCGCCCGCCACGCCGAGTTCGAGCTGCTTTGCTATCAGCCATTGACTGACCGCGTCCACAACACTCCGCTGCTGATCGTTCCGCCGCCGATCAACCGCTTTTACCTGCTTGATCTGACCCCGGACACCAGTCTGATCCGCCATGCCCTGCAACAGGGGCTGCAGGTCTACCTGATCAGCTGGCGCAATCCCAATCCCAGCCACTGCAACTGGGGGCTGGGCCGCTACGTCAGCGCTAGCCAGCGCGCGCTGAGCGAGTGCCTGCAGCACAGCGCCAGCCCCCAGGCAACACTCACCGGTGTCTGCAGCGGCGGCCTGATCGCTGCCCTGCTCTGCGCCTGGCAGCAGGCCGCAGGCCGCCCTAGCCAACTGAATGCACTCAGTCTGCTGGTGACCCCGCTGGATACTCGCCTGCAGACCGACCTGATGCGCCTGAGCGGCCCGGCAACCCGACAGCGCCTGCGCCAGCGGGTCTGGCGCGACGGCTACCTCGACGCCCGCAGCAGCGGCGCCCTGTTCGGCTGGATGCGGCCGGAACAACTGGTTTGGATACCGGCCGTCACCCGTTACGGGCTGGGCCGCGAGCTGAAGGACTGCCCGGTCAGCACCTGGGGACACGATCACACCCGCCTGCCGGCGCAACTGGTCGAGGACCTGCTCGACCTGTTCGACCGCGACCCGCTTGGCCAGCCCGGCAGCCTGCAGCTGAACGGTGAAGCAATCGACCTCAGCGCAGTGACCCTGCCCAGCTGGCATCTGGCCGCGCGGCGGGATCACATCGTGCCTTGGCAAAACACCTACCCCGGTACCCGTCTGGGGGGCGAGAAAGTCTTCAATCTGTGCCACAGTGGCCATATTCAGGGCCTGCTGTGCCCGCCCGGCCATCCACGCGCGCACTTCCAGCACGGCCAGGTCACCTGCGCTTCTGCCGACGCCTGGCTGGCCACAGCCGAAGCACAGCAGGGCAGTTGGTGGTTGGCCTGGACTGGCTGGCTGAAGCGCTACAGCGGCGATCTGATCAGCGCACCGACTCACGCCGATGGCGGCCACGGCCCGGCGCCCGGCCAATACGTTCAACAGCAATGAGTAACCGATGAAGACCCGCGATCGCATCCTGCTCTGCACTCTGGAACTCTACAATGCCGACGGCGAGCCCAACGTCACCACCCTGGACATCGCCAACGAGCTGGAGATCAGTCCGGGCAACCTGTATTACCACTTCAAGGGCAAGGAAGCACTGCTGGAGGCGCTGGTCGATGACTTTCTGCTTTCCACCCACAGCCTGCTGGTCAGCCCAGAAGAACCCGACGATGCCTCACCCGACGACCTCTGGCTGCTGCTGCACCTGCTCTTCGAAGCCATCGCCACTCACCGCTTCCTGTTCCAGGATCTGTCCAACCTGATGGGGCGCTATCCGTTCCTGCGCCATGCCATGCGCCCGTGGTTGGCGGCGCTGCGCAGCCGACTGAATCAGGTGCTGCGGGCCCTGCGCAACAGCGGCCATCTGATCTGCGATGAGGACGCGGAGCAACGGCTGCTTGACGCGCTGTGCCAGACCACCCTGTTCTGGCTCGACTACCAGCGCGTCGCCGGAGACGGCGAAGTCGATGCCGCCGGCGGCGTACAGCAGATGCTCGGCCTGTTGCGCCCCTGCCTCGACGAGGAGACCGCCGAATGGATGCAGCTGCTGATCGACCGCTACAACTGATCGCCCACTCTCAAGCAGCCAATAAAAAACCCCGCAATGCCGAAGCAGTGCGGGGTCCGGTACGACTGAGCGCAATCAGGCGTCGGTGGGCTTGTCCGCCGCCGGTGCCGCAGCGGGCGCTGCAGGTGCCGGAGCAGGGGTCGCCGCAGCGGGTGCCTTAACAGCCGGAGTCGCCTTCGGCTTGGCCGGGGCTTTCGGTTTGGCTGGTGCCTTCGGCTTGGCCGCAGCAGTCTTCGCCGCCGGTTTGGCAGCCGGCTTCGGTGCGGCCTTCGCGGCTGGCTTGGCGGCCGGTTTCGCTGCGGGCTTGGCAGCTGCGGTCTTCGGCTTGGCTGCCGGCTTGGCAGCAGGTTTCGCCGCCGGTTTGGCAGCCGCAGGGCTGGCTTTCGGCGCAACCTTGGCAGCCGGCGCCTTGCCGGAAGCCATACCCTGAATCAGCTTGGTCAACTCATCGACCTTGTCGTTCAGCGCCTTCACTTCATCACGTGAGGGCACCCCAAGGCGGGAAACAGCACTGTTGAGACGCTTGTCGAAGGCTTCTTCCAGCTCATTCCACTTGCCTGTCAGCTTGCCCTTGGCCTTTTCGGCCTTGGACTTGGCTTCATCAAGCGGGCTCTTGCCGGCTTTCGCCTTACCCTTGAGGGTGTCGACCTGCTTGTCGATCTCGGCCTTGGCTTTCTTCTCGGCAACCTCTCCGTCCTTGATCAGGGTTTCGAAGAGCTTCACGCCCTCCTTCCCGACCTTGGCGTAGGCACCCAGACCTGCCAGCCAGATCTGCCGCGAATAGCTTTCGATATCCGCAACCCAACTTGGATCCTTGTCCTTCTTTTTACCCGCCATGGAGCAACTCCTCTGTGACCTTACTTGCTTTGCAGCGACTTGAGTGCAGCACTCAGATCATCCAGCTTAGCAGACAGCTGATCAATATCTTTCTTGCTCGGAATACCCATGCGACCGAGGGTGGAAGCAACGCGCTCGTCGAATACTTCTTCAACCTTGCTGAAGCGACCGCCGGTCTTTTCCTGCACCTTTTCCTTGAAGGTTTCGATGCGGCTGTTGGCGGCTTCAACCTGGCTGGCGACCAGTTCCTTGCCCTGTTTCTCGACGGCTTCGCCTTCGCTTACCAGCGCCTTGAAATAGTCCGCACCTTCTTTACCGGCCTTGGCATAGGCACCCAGGCCTGCCAGCCAGATCTGATGGGCGTATTTCTTCACGTCAGCAGCAAAACCAGCGGTGCTTTCTTCAATTTTCTTTGCGGTGTTCTTGGCCATGTTCGTAACTCCAGTTCAGTAGATTGGGATACTGCAATGGACCGGTTACCGATCCTTGGAGACGAACTTACCCAGCAAAATTAGAAAACACATACTAAAAACCGGGACCGGGCAGAGCAGCCTGTCCGCGAGGACGTGCACGCAGGCTCTGGGACAGCCGTTACAGCCGGAGCCTGCGACACGATGACACAGCAATCAAACCAGGTACTTGTCCAGTGCCTTCTGCACTTCGCTTTTCACCATGCCGGCCATCGGAGTGAGCATCATGCCCAGATTGACCTGTACTCGCACGTCAGTATCGGAGACAGTGATGCGGCCATCGGCGCCACTGCGTTTGAAGGTCAACTGGTCACCCTCCCAGCTGCATTTGGCGTCCAGCTTCTGAACCAGCTTGTCAGCCAATTTCTGGGCACGCTGACGCGCTTCTTCCTTGCCCAGGCTGTGTTCGCGGGTAATGTCTACGGTCGGCATCGTTTGTTTCATCCAGTGTTGTTAACAAAGCTCGTCAGCATGCCGCAAATGAGGGCAGCCGTCATCACCCGGGGGAAAACCCGGGCGCGGCAAATGGACTGCGCTTCCGGGTGCAAAAAATGGTTAGAATGGGGCAAATTTTCCAGCGCAGACGGAATCCATGAGCGATCGACACGACAGCGACAAAACCACCCACTTCGGCTATCAGACGGTCGCCGAGTCCGAAAAGGCCCAGCGCGTCGCTGAGGTCTTTCACTCGGTAGCCGCCAAGTACGACATCATGAACGACCTGATGTCCGGCGGCATTCACCGCCTGTGGAAGCGCTTCACGATCGAATTGTCTGGCGTTCGCACCGGCAACCGGGTACTCGACATTGCCGGCGGCACCGGCGACCTGACTCGCCGCTTTGCCAAGCGTGTGGGCCCGACCGGTGAAGTCATCCTCGCCGACATCAATGCCTCCATGCTCAAGGTCGGTCGCGACCGCCTGCTCGATCTGGGCGTCGCCGGTAACGTACGCTTCGTCCAGGCTGACGCCGAGGCACTGCCATTCCCGGACAACTACTTTGACTGCATCACCATCGCCTTCGGCCTGCGTAACGTCACCCACAAGGATACCGCCATCGCCTCAATGCTGCGCGTATTGAAGCCGGGCGGCCGTCTGCTGGTGCTGGAGTTCTCCAAACCCAAGAGCGAGCTGCTGTCCAAGGTCTACGATCAGTACAGCTTCAAGTTTCTTCCCCTGATGGGCAAGCTGGTGGCCAACGATGCCGAGAGCTACCGCTATCTGGCCGAGTCGATTCGCATGCACCCGGATCAGGAAACCCTCAAGGCGATGATGGAAGAAGCAGGCTTTGCCCGGGTCACCTACCACAACATGACTGGCGGCATCGTCGCCCTGCACCGGGGCATCAAACCCTGATGCTGCCGGCTGCACTGCTCAAGGCGGCCGAGCGCAGCATTACTGCGGCACTGGCCCGTGACAGTGTGACCGCCAGGCGGCTCGGCGCACTGCAGGGCAAATCTGTACTTATCTCGGCCCGTGACCCGGACTGGCAACTCTGGCTGCTGCCAGCCGAGGGCGAGATTGCCCTGCGCAACGCCAGCGAACAGCCCGCCGACTGCGAACTGCACGCGCCCAGTGCCCTGCTTGCCCGCCTGCTGATCAGCAGCGACCGCAAGGCGTTGCTGCAGGAGCCGGACGTCGAGCTGGTCGGCGACAGCCAGGTGCTGGTCACACTGCAGAACATCATGACCGACCTCAGGCTCGACGGTGAGGCCGAACTGGCCCGCTGGCTCGGCCCGGTCGCCGGTCACGCCATCGGCAGCGCGCTGCGCCGCAGCCACCACTGGGGCCGCGAAAGCCGCGCAAGCCTGCGCCAGACCCTGGCCGAGTACCTGACCGAAGAGAGCCGTCAGCTGGTCGGCCAGGCCGAGGCCCGCGCCCGCGCCGAACAGCTGCACGCACTGCGCCTGCAACTCGACCGCCTGGAAGCCCGGGTTGCGTTGCTCACTCCTACCGCACCGGACTCGCCCGACGCATGAGACTCACCGCCTTTTCGCGCCTGCTGCGCATCCTGCATATCTTCGCCCGCTACCGTCTGGACCAGATCCTGCTGGCATTGCCGTTGCCGTGGCTGGCGCGCCTGGCGCTGCAGCTCGGCCCCTGGCGTCTGCGACCGGCCCCGCGCGACCTGAGCCGCGGCGCGCGGCTGCGCAAGGCCTGCGAAGACCTCGGCCCGGTATTCATCAAGTTCGGCCAGATTTTGTCTACCCGCCGCGACCTGCTGCCCGAAGACATCGCCCTTGAACTGGCCCGTCTGCAGGACAAGGTACCGCCCTTCCCAGGCCCCAGGGCCCGTGCACGGATTGAAGAGCAGCTCGGTCAACGCATTGAGGATGTCTTCGCCGAGTTCAGCGACCAGCCGCTGGCCTCCGCCTCGGTAGCCCAGGTCCACGCTGCCCGCCTGAAAGATGGCAGTGAGGTGGTGGTCAAGGTGGTTCGTCCGGGTATTGGCGAAACCATCGATCAGGATATCCAGTGGCTGTTTCTGGCCGCACGCCTGCTGGAGCGCATTTCTGCCGATGGTCGTCGTCTGCGCCCGGTCGAGGTGGTCGAGGATTACGAAAAGACCATCTTCGACGAGCTGGACCTGCACCGCGAAGCCGCCAATGCCTCGCAGCTGCGGCGCAACTTCGAGGGCTCCGAGCTGCTGTATATCCCCCGCATCCACTGGGACTGGTGTCGCCACAAGGTGCTGGTGATGGAGCGGATCGACGGCATTCCAGTGACCGATCTGGCCGCCCTCGCAGACCAGCGCACCGACATGCAAAAACTGGCCGAGCGCGGCGTCGAAATCTTCTTTACCCAGGTGTTCCGTGACAGCTTCTTCCACGCCGACATGCACCCGGGCAACATCTTCATCTCCCGCAAGCACCCGTGGGAGCCGCAGTACATCGCCATCGACTTCGGTATCGTCGGCAGCCTGACGCCGGAGGACCAGAGCTATCTGGCGCGCAACCTGATGGCGTTTTTCAAGCGTGATTACCGCCGCGTGGCACAATTGCATATCGACTCGGGCTGGGTCCCGGCCGATACCCGGGTCAACGAGTTCGAAGCAGCGATCCGCAGTGTCTGCGAGCCGATATTCGAACGCCCGCTGAAAGACATTTCCTTCGGCCAGCTGCTGCTGCGCCTGTTCCAGACCGCACGCCGCTTCAATATGGAAGTGCAGCCGCAACTGGTATTGCTGCAAAAAACCCTGCTCAACATCGAAGGTCTGGGCCGCCAGCTGTATCCGGATCTGGATCTGTGGAATACCGCCCAGCCCTACCTGGAGCGCTGGATGCGCGAACGCATGCTGCCGCAGCATCAGCTCAAGACCTGGCAACAGCATCTGGAACGCGTACCGGCCCTGATTGATACCACCAACCAGGCGCTGGGCAAGCTGGCCCGAGCACCCGAGCAACCCCGTGCGCAACAGCGCTCGCGCTGGCCGTTGCAATTGGCCGGGATCGCTCTGCTGGTCTTCGGCGCCAGCGCTCTGGGCGGCGCGGACCCGGCGCTCTGGCTTGACGCCGCCCCTGCCCAGTGGGGCCTGATCGCACTGGGAAGCTGGCTGATTCTTCGCCGCGGATAGTCAGCACCCCGCAGAACTGGCAAACTTGCGACATTAACTCAAAGACGACCCGCCATGACCGACTCGACCCCCGCCAGTGACTGGCTCGACAGCATCCACTGGGATGCCGACGGCCTGGTCCCCGCCATTGCCCAGGATGTACATACCCAGCGTATCCTGATGATGGCCTGGATGAACCGCGAAGCCCTCCAGCTGACCGTGCAGGAAGGCCGCGGCATTTACTGGTCCCGTTCGCGTCAGCGCCTGTGGCGCAAGGGCGAGGAGTCCGGCAACGTGCAGAAGCTGCACGAGCTGCGGCTGGACTGCGACGCCGACGTGATCATCCTGCAGGTCGAGCAGATCGGCGGCATTGCCTGCCATACCGGTCGCGAGAGTTGTTTCTACCGGGTTCTGAAGGACGGCCAGTGGCAAACCGTCGACGCCGTCATCAAGGACCCGAAAACGTTATACGAGCACCCAAAACATGTCTGACACCCTGAGCCAACTGGCTGCCGTACTGGAGCAACGCAAGCAGGCGTCTGCCGACACCTCCTACGTTGCCAGCCTGCACGCCAAGGGCCTGAACAAGATTCTCGAAAAGGTCGGTGAAGAGTGCACCGAGACACTGCTCGCCGCCAAGGATTGTCAGCACAGCGACGACAAGTCCGACCTGATCTACGAGACCGCTGACCTGTGGTTCCACTCACTGGTCATGCTCAGTCATCTCGGCCTCGGTCCGGACGACATCCTGAACGAACTGGCACGCCGCTTCGACCTCTCCGGTCTGGAAGAAAAGGCGTCCCGCAGCAAATAAACTGGGCAATAGGCCCCGGAGGCAAACATGGGTTTTGGTGGCATTAGTCTGTGGCAACTGCTGATCGTACTGGTCATCGTGGTACTGCTGTTCGGTACCAAGCGGCTCAAGAACATCGGCGGCGATCTGGGCGGAGCAATCAAGGGTTTCCGCAAGGCAATGAACGATGAGGACAAACCCTCGGTCGAAAACAAGTCGGGAGAAACGCTCGACGCCAAGGCGCAAGAGCACAAGCCGGACGCTCCGTCCAACAAGCAGTAATTCGCCGACAGGTTCCGTCTCATGTTCGACATCGGCTTTATGGAAATGCTGGTGGTGGCGATCATCGCCCTGCTGGTACTCGGCCCCGAACGGCTGCCCGGTGCCATCCGCACCGTCAGCCTGACCGTAGGACGGATCAAGCGCGGCTTCTCCGAGGTGCGCAGCCAGGTCGAGCGTGAGATCGGTGCCGACGAAATTCGTCAGCAGCTGCACAACGAGCGCATCCTCGCCGAACTGGAAAAACAGGGCCTGAACGCCGGCAGTCCAAGCAATCAGCTGCACACTGCCAGCGGTAACAAGCCCGTCACACAGTCGTCGCACACTGGCCCGACCGCCGATAAATCCAGCGCCGAGCCCGTCAATGAGCAGCAAAACACCCGCCATGAGCAACCCTGAACTGCCACCAGCCAAATCTGCCGGTGACATGCCGCTGGTCGCGCACCTGACCGAGCTGCGCTCGCGTCTGCTGCGTATCGTGCTGATCTGGCTGCTGATCTTTGCCGGCCTGTTCTACTTCGCCAACGACATCTACGCGTTCATTTCCGAACCGTTGCGGGCGCTGATGCCGCCCGGCACCAGCATGATCGCCACGGACGTGGCCTCGCCGTTTCTGACCCCGTTCAAACTGACCCTGGTCAGCGCGCTGTTCATTGCCATGCCGTTCGTGCTGCATCAGATCTGGGGCTTTATCGCACCCGGGCTGTACAAGCATGAAAAGCGCATCGCCATCCCGCTGCTGGTCTCCAGCATCCTGCTGTTCTACGGCGGCATGGCGTTCGCGTACTTTGTGGTCTTTCCGCTGGTGTTCGGCTTCTTCACCAGCGCCGCGCCGGATGGCGTGGCGGTGATGACCGACATAAACAGCTATCTGGACTTCGTGCTCACGCTGTTTATGGCCTTCGGCCTGTCGTTCGAGATTCCGGTCGCCACCGTGCTGCTGGTGCTGGTCGGCATCGTTGACGTACAGAGCCTTAGCAAGGCGCGCCCCTACGTGGTCGTCGGCTGCTTCACCGTCGGCATGGTACTGACTCCGCCGGACGTGATCTCCCAGACCCTGCTGGCGGTACCGATGTGGTTGCTGTATGAAGTCGGCATCCTGTTCAGCCGAATGGTTCGCCCGCGCACGTCAGAAGATCAGCAGGACAGCCCGCAGGCATGAACCTGCTGCTGCTTGAAGAGACTGATTTCATCGACGCGGACCATGTTCGCCTTAGCGGCCGCCGCCTGGCCCATATGCTGGACATCCAGCAGGTCGGCGTTGGCGACACCCTGCGTGTCGGCCGCATCAACGGATTGATGGGCCAGGGCACGGTGCTGGATCTGGACAAGAACAGCGCTCTGCTCAACGTCGTGCTGAACGAACAGCCACCCGCCAAACTGCCGCTGACCCTGCTGCTGGCCATGCCCCGCCCGAAGATGTTCCGCCGCATTCTGCAGCACTGCGCCACCCTCGGCGTGCCGGAGATCATCCTGCTCAACAGCGTGCGGGTGGAAAAGAGCTTCTGGCAGACCCCATTCCTGCAACCGGAGGTGGTGCGCGACAACCTGCTGTTGGGCCTGGAGCAGGCGCGCGATACCGTGCTGCCGGCGGTGCGCATCGAGAAACGCTTCAAACCCTTCGTCGAGGACAGCCTGCCCGGCATCATCGACGGCCGTCTGGCGCTGGTTGCCCACCCCGGCAACTTCCCGGCCTGCCCACGCGGCAGCGACCAGCCGCTGACGCTGGCCATCGGTCCCGAGGGCGGCTGGGTTCCCTATGAGGTCGACAAACTGATCGAGGCCGGCATGCAGCCGGTGCAACTGGGCGACCGTATCCTGCGGGTGGAGACGGCGGTCACCGCGCTGATATCACGCCTGTTCTGAGGCCAGCCCCGCTTTTTGCAGCGGAACGGCCACATCACAGGGGACGAGTATTGCACGCCTGCTCCGGACACATCGACTAGCGACAGGACCGGAGCATCAGGACGTACCGGCTAGAGCCGGCTGAGTGCAGGCCTGTAGCAGGGCTACTTTGCTGCTTCCCTGTGCTGGGCTATCCTCGCAGCAAGACAAAAGGCCAGCCCGGGCCACACAAGGAGCAATCCATTCATGGACAGATTCGCGCTGCCACCAGTACCGCGGGTGCTTAACAGCATCCTTATGCTTATCCAGGGAGCAACAACGCTGCTGGCGCTGGCAATGACCTTCATCTACCCAGCCGCAGCGATTGTATTTGTCATCAGCGCGGCGCTCACCGTCGGGCTGTGGTTCAAACATCCGTTTACTTACGCTGCCGTCATGGTCGCTTCGTTTATCAGCATCACTGCCAGCTTGAAAACCGGCGACATCGTCCTGGCCTGCAGCAGTGTGCTGAACGCATTAATGGCGCTGTACATCCGGCTCAACCTGTACGAACTCAAAGGGCCGGCTGAACCCGATGCAGAAACGGAATGAAGGCCTGGCAAGGCACTGAACGCAGGCCGCCGAGCTACTGCGGAACCGCGCCGCAACCTGATCCGCTACCCATAGTCCGGAGCTGAGGAGAGAGAGCATGCAATACACCGGACTGGCCACAGCGCTGCTGCTGTCCGCCTGCACCAGCGTCGCCCAGGAAACACCGCTTGAGCAGGCGCTTGCCGATCAGTTCGACGCGGCTATCCCGGCCCATCAAAGCGCGACGGTCGACCTCAACGCCGACGGCTTCGATGACGCGCTGGTGTACGCGCTCGGCCCAGACTGGTGCGGCTCCGCGGGTTGTACCCTGTTCGTATTCAAGGGCAGCGCAGAAGGCTACGAGCTGCTGTCGAAAACCACCATTGTGCAACTGCCACTGGCCGTATCAGCGCAGCAGACCGCCGGCTGGAAGGACCTGATCGTGCACGCCAAGGGCGTCGGAGATGTGGTACTGAAGGCAACCAACCAGGGCTACCCGCTCAACCCGTCGATGCAGCCGCAGGCGACAGCAGCAGACCTTGAGTACAGCCAGCAGCTGCTCAACTACCAACAACCTTAACCCAACGCGTGAACCAGCATTGAAACCAGCTCGGTCTGCTTACGGCAGTGGATAAGTTGTCACGCGGCTGACCCCGTATTTACCGATTCAAATCGCCATCCGACACAACGGAATTACTCCACCCGCACCAGCTTGATATTGACCAGTTCATTACCCTGCATGAGGGTCTTGTCGTCGACGATGGTCCAGACCTCTTCGGTTTCGCCGCTCTTGAACACCAGATAGCGCTTGCCCGCCGACTCGCGCTCGAAGATATCGTCGAAGGTCGTGCGCCGGCCCTCGGACTCGATGTAGTCGTCGCCGATCACAATGCGTTCAGCCCCGGCCATCTCCGCAAAGGCGTTCAGCACGTCGTTGCTGGAACCGGCACGGCTCTCGTAGACACCCTCGAAGTCGTGACCGCCGCAGGCGCTCAGCAGCGCGGCCGCAACCAGCAGCGCACTGTACTTGATCAGTTTCATGTGAAGTTCCTTGTACAAAGACCGCAGCCGCGGCGTGCTGGCCATCATACTCCGCCATACCTGCTATCCAAACCCTGCAATGCGCGCCCGGCGCCGCGCCGATAACCCCGATGAATAGCGCGCCACAGAGCATTTGCCGCGATCCGGAACTGCCGCCTAAACTCGGTCGTTCAGTCATGCACGTGCCCGTCGCCGTGCAGCTATCCACCCTTTTCAGGAACACCGCCCATGAGTTTCGATACCCCCCTCTACCTCTGCGGCCCGCTGCGCGAGCCCAAGCAGATGCTGGCCGACCAGGAGTACAGCGGTCACTCTTCGATTCACGACGACAGCATGGCCGAGAAACTGGGCTTTCGCGCCGGCCCGATCGAAGGTCCCACCCACTTCAGCCAGTTCACCCCGTTGCTGGTCGATATCTGGGGCCAGGCCTGGTTTGAGCGCGGCTGCTTTTCCTCGCACTTCCAGAACATGGTGGTCGAAGGCGAACAGGTACGCGCCTTTGTTGAACGCCCCGCTCCGGGTCAGACCCGCGTGCGCTGCTGGGCCGAAAAGGCAGACGGCACGCCGGTCCTGGAGGCCAGCGCCAGCATCGATGCCGCCCCGGGCGAGAGCCTGCTGTACGAACGCATGGCCAAACTGCGGGCACCGGAGAAGCTGGTGATTCTGTCGGACCTGCACGTTGGCATGAAGGGTGCGGTAGACGAAAAGGTCCGCATGGACCCGGACCAGCACATGGGCAAGCTCTACCCGTTCTCGCTGAACCAGAAGCTGGCCGGCATCACCGAGAACTCGCCCTGGTATTCCGATGGCAGCAACACGCCCTGGGGCCGCGCGGTGATTCCGACCGAGATGGTCAGCGTACTCGCCGAGTACACCAGCAAAGACGCCGCCTTCCCGGTCAAGCAACCGGTTATCGGCCTGTTCGCCGATCAGGAAATCCGCATGATCGACGGCCCGCTGCTGGTCGGCGAGGACTATCTGATCCGCCGCGAGATCGTCGCCCTGTCCGAGAGCAAGCGCACCGAGTCCTACTGGGTACTGACGCGCATCTATGACGCCAGCGGCGAGGTACTCAAAGCCGAGATGCTGCTCAACCACGCCACCCTCAAGCACTCCTATGCCAACTACGAGGCAGAGGCCGCTGCGCTCTGATTTTGGTTACTGGCGCGCCTCTGCTGGTGTTGCGGCCCTTGCATCCGGGCCGGAGCCGGTGGGAGTATCGACAAACGAACTCCCACTGACAGGAGGTTAGGGATGTTAAGTCGATCGCGTCGTCGGGCACTGTTTGCAGCGCTCCTGGCCCTGCTATTCAGCCTGCCGGCACATGCACTGCGCTGCGGCACCAGTATCGTTGATGAGGGCGACCTCAAGTTCGAGGTGCTGCAGGCCTGCGGCGAGCCGATCTCGCGCGAGGTCATCGGCTACGTCGACAGCGTGCAATTGAACGACCGTATCCGGGTCATGAATATCGAGGAGTGGATCTACCAGATTCACGGCAACTACCAGAGCCTTGAGTTCGAAGGCAACCGCCTGGTACGCATTACCCGCATCCGCTGACCCTCAGCGGCGGCGGTGCACCCATAACAACAAACGCACCCGCGCAGAGGGTGCGACACTTGCGTGAGGATGTCTGTCCATGAGCAAGACACTGGTTATCGGCAGTACCGGTCAGATCGGCCTGCAATTGCTGCCGCTGCTGCAGCAGGCAGGTCTGAAAGTCGTTGCCCTGACTCGCAACCCCGGTAAGTTGGCCGGCATTGCGGGGCTGGAGATCATCGAAGGCGATCTGGAGAGCGACTTCGAGCACGCCTTTGTCGGCTGCGAACGGGTTATCTTCACCGCCGGCTCTGGCGCCAGCACCGGTGCAGACAAAACCCTGCTGGTCGATCTTTGGGCCGCCCGCAAGGCGGTTGACTACGCTCTCAAGCACCACCTCAAGCACTTTGTCATGGTCAGTTCACGCGGTGCCGACAACCCGGATCGCGGCCACTCGCCAATCAAACCCTATCTGGTAGCCAAGTGCTTCGCCGATGAATATCTGCAGCGCTCCGGCGTGCCCTACACCATCCTGCGTCCGGGCCGTCTGACCGACGACGCCGCGACCGGCTGCATCACCACCCGTCGTCCTGAAGACGCCGAACGCCAGCATATTTCCCGTGCCGATACCGCGCGTATCATTGCCCATGTGATCAGGACCGGGCAAAGCCGTAACATCACCTACGAGCTCTATCGGGGCGATACCCCCTTCGCTGATCTGATCGCCTGATCCGGATCACTGCTTCACTGGCGACAAATACGCAGCCTGCCGCAGCATCGGGCAGGCTCGGCTATTCTGAAACCTGTCCAGTATCAGCAGCGGGAGCCCTGCCATGTCAGCGATCAAAACACTTGAAGGCCACTGCCTGTGCGGGGCCGTCACCCTGCGCGCCGCCATCAACCACAGTCAGGTAGGCGCCTGCCATTGCGCAACCTGCCGACGCTGGGGCGGCGGTCCGCTACTCGCAATCGAAAGCGACCAGCCGGTAGCGTTTGACGGCGCACAGCAGATCAGCGTCTACGCCTCATCGGACTGGGCAGAGCGCGGCTTCTGCAAGGAATGCGGCACCCACCTGTTCTACCGCCTGCTTGATCAACCTTTCTACGCTATTCCGGTCGGCTTGTTTGACGACCAGCAGGACTGGCAGTTGACCCGAGAAGTGTTTATTGACCAGAGACCCGAGTTTTATTGCTTCGCCCAGCGCACCGAGCAACTGACCGGTGACGAACTGTTCGCGCTGCACGGCAGTGACTGATCAATAAATAAGCCTTATGGCCGATCAATCTCCCCCTACGGAGGCATTGACGGCAGCGCGGCTTACGCGGAGGCTTGCGTTGACGTACCAGTAAAAACAACACCAACGAAAAGGGATCACCCGATGTTCAGTCACATCATGCTTGGCGCCAATGATCTGGAAAAATCCAAGGCGTTCTACGACGCCACTCTGGGCGTTATCGGCTGCAAACCCGGCTTTGCCGATCCAAAGGGCCGCGTCTTCTACATGACACCGACCGGCGTCTTTGCGATCACCAAACCGATCAACGGCGAACCTGCCAGCTGCGGCAACGGCAGCACCATCGGTTTCGCAATGGAAAGCCCGGAACAGGCTGATGCCTGGCACGCAGCCGGTCTGGCAGCTGGCGGCACCGACTGCGAGGATCCGCCGGGCGTACGTGAAGGCAACGGCATGAAGCTGTATCTGGCCTACCTGCGCGACCCGGCCGGCAACAAGCTGTGTGCGATGTATCGCATGCCCTAAGGCAAGCCCTTCCCTTGAGCAGTTCGGCGGCTTTCGCAGCCGCCGGATTGCGCACAACCCGCCGCAAAAAAACAGTCTGTTCCTGCGCCAGCGGCCTGCGTAACATCGCCTGACCAACCGAGGCGATACGCATGAACCATTGGGTCTACCTGATCACAGCCATTGTGTCCGAAGTGATTGCCACTTCCGCCCTGAAAGCCAGCACTGGCTTCACCAAACCGCTGCCATCGGTGGTTGTGGTAATTGGCTATCTGGTCTCTTTTTACTTTCTTTCGCTGACACTCAAGACCATTCCGGTGGGCATTGCCTATGCCATCTGGTCCGGGGTGGGCGTGGTGCTCATATCGGTCGTGGCCTGGCTCCTGTACAGCCAGAGGCTCGACCTGCCTGCACTAATCGGCATGGGGCTGATCATCAGCGGCGTCATGGTCATCAACCTGTTTTCCAACACCGCCGGGCACTGAAGCCTCCCGCTCAGCCCGCCAGCAACTTCTCCGCCTCTTCGCCAAAGGCCGCACCCGGCCGCACATCCACATCCCGCGGCCCCAGCGGCTCGGCGCATTCAGAGCACACCATCACCGGTTTCATCCGCTGGCCGCAGCCTTTGTGATAGTGCTCGATTGGCGCACCACGTTCGTCCGCCATCCAGGTATCGCCCCAGCTGACCAGCGACAAAATTACCGGGTGCAAGGCCATGCCCTTCTCGGTCAGCCGATACTCCTCGCGCAGCGGCCGCTGCTGATAAGGCACCTTGGCCAGCACCTCGTGCTCGACCAGTTTTTTCAGCCGATCAGCCAGCAGGTGACGGGTCAGACCGATACGCCGTTCAAACGCGTCGAAGCGGCGCACGCCGAGAAAACAGTCGCGCAGAATCAGCAGCGTCCAGCGGTCACCCACCACCGCCAAGGTGCGAGACATGGAGCAGGGCTGCTCACCCAGTTCTTCCCAGCGCATGTATTAACCCTCCAGTTGATGTGCTCAGGGTAGCTTGACAAGTTCCAAAATGAAACCCACTATCATGTCAGTTCCAAAAAAGAACCATAGATAACGAGGATCATGCCATGACAGCAACTGCACCCGTAGCGGTCGTGATCGGCGCCGGTGATGCCACCGGCGGCGCCATTGCCCGTCGCTTCGCCCGGGAAGGTTTTACCCTCTGTGTGACCCGTCGCAATGCCGACAGCCTGAGCGAGCTGGTCAACCAGATCGAGGCAGACGGCGGCAAGGCCCACGCCTTCGGCTGCGATGCGCGCAGCGAAGAGGAGATGGTGGGTCTGTTCGAGCACATCGAGCGGGAGATCGGCCCGGTTGAAGTGGCGATCTTCAACATCGGTGCCAACGTGCGCTTCGGCATTACCGAGACCACTGCCCGGGTCTACCGCAAGGTCTGGGAAATGGCCGGGTTCGCCGGCTTTCTGACCGGCCGGGAAGCCGCCAGGGTGATGCTGCCGCGCGGCAAGGGCACCATTATTTTCACCGGGGCCACGGCGTCGCTGCGCGGCGGTTCGGGCTTCTCGGCCTTTGCCGGCGCCAAGTTTGCGCTGCGGGCACTGGCCCAAAGCATGGCCCGCGAACTGGGGCCGCAGGGTATCCATGTCGCCCATCCCATCATCGACGGCGCCATCGATACCGCCTTTATCCGCGACAACTTCCCCGAGCGCTATGCGCTAAAGGACCAGGATGGCATCCTCAACCCCGACCACATTGCCGACCAGTACTGGGCCCTCCACGCCCAGCCCCGTGACAGCTGGACCCACGAGCTGGACCTGCGTCCGTGGATGGAAACCTTTTAATCCCGCTCCGGAGAGAGACACATGAGCAAGACCATCGAGTTTTATTTTGACGTCGGCAGCCCGGCCAGCTATCTGGCCTGGAGCCAGCTGCCGGCGATTGCCCAGCGCACCGGGGCCACCCTGGTTTACAAACCCATGCTGCTGGGCGGCGTATTTATGGCCACCGGCAACAGCTCCCCGGCAACCGTGCCGGCCAAGGGCGCCTATTCGCGCATCGACATGCAGCGCTTCGCCAACCGCTATGGCGTCACCCTGAACCAGAACCCCTTCTTCCCGATCAACACCCTGCAACTGATGCGCGCGGTTACCGCCTATCAGGGCACACCACAGTTCGAGCCTCTGCTGACGGCGATCTTCAATGCCATGTGGATCAGCGAGCTGAACATGGGCGAGCCCGAGATCGTCGGCAAGGTACTGGTCGAGGCCGGGTTTGACCCGGCTGAGGTGATGGCCAAAGCCAGTGACCCGGCGGTAAAGGAGCAGCTCAAGCGTGCCACCGAGGAAGCGATCGGGCGCGGCGTTTTCGGCGCGCCGACCTGCTTTGTCGATGGCGAGATGTTCTTTGGCCAGGACCGCCTGGACTGGATCGAAGCAGCCGCGCGCAGTTGATCCGACTGACCGGCGGCACCCTCTCCGGTGCCGTTGGTCGGCTGCCGTCAAAACCTGCTTTGCAGCCAATTGACGGCCATCTCGGCGCGGCATACATTCGCGCCGATGAGCAGCGTTCTGGCGTCCTGCCCCTGCTCAGGGATTCCCTGTCCCTACCTTTGCGGATCTATCCACATGCTGTCCCTTGCCCTCAAGTGCGTCCTGGGTGCGCTCGCAGTGCTGCTGATTGCGCTGCTGGCGAAGACAAAGAGCTTCTACATTGCCGGCCTGGTGCCGCTGTTTCCAACCTTCGCGATCATCGCCCACTACATCGTCGGCAGCGAGCGGCTGGCCAGCGATCTGCGCAGCACTGCGATTTTCGGCCTGTGGTCGCTGCTGCCCTATGCGGCGTATCTGTTCACGATTGTGCTGCTGAGCGAACGCTTCACGCTGGTGGTGACCCTGACCGTCGGTGCTCTGGCGTGGGCGATGGCAGCCGGCTTGCTGCTGACCGTCTGGACGCGAACCTACCCGGCTGTCTGAGCAGTTGGTGTCAGCGCAGCAGTAATAGGTGGACAAGCCTTTGGCGTTGTCCACCCTACGCTAGTAACGCAACCTGCCCGCGCGGCGTTGTCCCGACGCCAGCGGTTCAGACCTCAAGCAGAAACGTCACCGGCCCGTCGTTGACCAGATGCACCTGCATATCGGCGCCAAAACGACCGGTTGCGACCTGTGGGTGCTGCGCACGTGCCTGAGTCACCAGATAGTTGAACAGCACCTCGGCACGGTCCGGCGGCGCAGCGGTGGAGAAACCGGGGCGGCGGCCCTTGCGGGTGTCGGCGGCCAGGGTGAACTGTGATACCAAAAGCAGCCCGCCCTGCACGTCGGTCAGCGAGTCGTTCATGCGACCGTCGACATCGGTGAATACCCGGTATTCGAGCAGTCGCTTGAGCAGTTTGTCGGCGCTGGCCTCGTCGTCCTGCGGTTCGATGCCGACCAGCACCAGCAGTCCCTGATCAATCGAGCCGACAATCTCTCCCTCAACCTCGACCCGGGCCTGACTGACCCGTTGCAGCAATCCCTTCATGTCACTCGGCCTGCGGCGTCAGATTGAGCAGCCGGCGCGCCATATCGCCGGTAGCACGCACCAGCGCGTCGGCGATGCCCGGCTCGGAGGCGGCGTGGCCGGCATCGCGAATGATGTTCAGCTCACTGCCCGGCCAGCGCTGATGCAGCGCGTGGGCGTTGTCCAGCGGGCAGACCATGTCGTAGCGGCCATGCACGATGATGCCCGGGATATGGGCAATCCGGTCCATGTTGTCGAGCAGCTGGTTGGGGGCCAGGAAGGTTTTGTTGGCGAAGTAGTGACACTCGATGCGGGCAATCGCGTAGGCGCGGCGTGCGTCACTGAACCGTTCGATCACCTGCGGGCTGGGCCTGAGCGTGGCGCAGCGCCCCTCCCAGACCGACCAGGCCTTGGCCGCGTGCATGCGACAAATCTCGTCGTCACCGGTCAGCCGGCGGTAGTAGGCGGCCACCATATCGGCACGCTCTTCCTCGGGAATCAGGCTCAGATAGTCTTCCCAGTAATCGGGGAACACATGGCTGGCGCCCTCCTGATAGAACCAGTGGATGTCCTGCTCGCGGCACAGGAAGATGCCGCGCAGCACCATGCCCATTACCCGGTCCGGGTGCGCCTGGGCGTAGGCCAGTGCCAGCGTCGAGCCCCAGGAACCGCCGAACAGCACCCACTTGTCGATCCCAAGGTGCTCGCGAAGGGTTTCCATATCGGCGACCAGATCGGCGGTGGTGTTGTTCTCCAGACTGCCGTGCGGGGTGGAGCGGCCACAGCCGCGCTGGTCAAAGGTGACAATTCGATAGATCGACGGATCGAAGAAGCGGCGACTGAGCGCATCGCACCCGGCCCCGGGTCCGCCATGGATGAATACTACCGGCAGGCCATCGGGCTGACCGCTTTCATCGGCATAGAGAACATGGGGAGGGGTGACCGCCAGTTCGTGGCGGGCGTAGGGTTTGATCTCCGGATACAACAGCTGCATGATGGCTCCCTGAACCGGCACGAGTGCGCCGCGCTCCTTACATTGGAAGCCCCAACATTACTGACCCGCGAGGCCGCTGTCACCTATGCGTTTTCTGCTTGCCGCCCTGCTTGCACTGAGCCTGTTGGGGTGCGGGGCTTCCAGCCCGGACCAGCGCCTGAATCAGGCCATCGAGCAGCTGCAGAGCGGGATCGAGGAGCGCGACCGCAGCGCCGTCATGGACCTGCTGCATCCCGAGTTTATCGCCCAGAGTCAGTACGACCAGGACTGGGCCGACCGCACCCTGCGGCTGATGTTCTTGCGCAATCAGCGCATCAACGTGCTGGTCACCCAGCAGCGCACCGAGATCGACCCAGGCTACGAACAACGTGCCGAAAGCGAGGCCCGCGTCACCCTGACCGGCGCCGAGCGGCTGATCCCCAACAGCGCCGGCCAGTATGATATTCGCCTGCTGTGGGAGGACGTCGACGGGCGCTGGCTGCTGCGTGACATCAACTGGCAACCGGTACGCTGAGATGCCAGCCAAGCCGGATCACGCCGCTCTGGCACGCATCGCCCTTGCTCATATCACCCGCATCTATCCGCACAGCGGCCCGCAACGACTGAACTGTGCAGCCGACTGGCAGCCACCCGAGCAGGCCCATCCGCTGTTCTGCGGCAGCTACGACTGGCACTCCTGCGTGCATAGCCACTGGCTGCTGGTTCGGGTGCTGAACCGTGCTCCCGAGCTGCCCGAGGCCGCCGCCATTCGTCAGCGCCTCGAGCAGATCACTGACGACGCAGTCGCCGCTGAAATAATCACCTTCGAGCGTCAGGGACAAGGCTTTGAGCGTCCCTACGGCTGGGCCTGGCTGCTGATGCTGCAGGCCGAACTGCTGCGCAGCAGCGAGCCGACAGCGCGGCGCGGCGCAGCAACACTGCAACCGTTGGCAGACTTGATTCGTCGACGCCTGCTGGACTACCTGCCGCGCCTGCCCTACCCCATCCGCAGCGGTCAGCACAACAACACCGCCTTCGCCCTGCTGCTCTGCCTCGAATACGCCAGAACGGCGCAGGACCAGCAACTGGAGCGCCTGCTGCGCGAGCGCAGCCTGACGTGGTTTGCCGACGACCGCGGCTGCCCGGCCTGGGGCGAGCCGAGTGGTGAGGACTTTCTCTCTCCGACACTGCAGCAGGCGGTGCTGATGCAACAAGTCATGGACGGGAACACCTTCGCCGACTGGCTGGATGCCTTTCTGCCGGACCTGGTCGTACAGCAGCCAGCCACCCTGTTCCGGCCGGTTAGCGTCAGTGAGCGCAGCGACGGCAAGCTTGCCCATCTCGATGGCCTCAACCTCAGCCGAGCCTGGTGCTGGTTTCAGCTATCAGCCGCACGGCCCACATTGCTGACCGTGGCCGAAGCCCATCTCGCCGCGGCAATCAATCACCTTGAGGACGACTACATGGGCAGCCACTGGCTGGCCACCTTTGCCATGCTGGCGCAGCAAGCGGCCAGTGAGCACGCGTGACGCCAACGCTCAGCGCAGCTTGGTCTCCCGCAGCTTGAGCATGTAGTCCGGCGGCGCAAAGCTGTCAGCGCGGGCCTGGGCCCAGTACTTTTTGAACAGGTGCAGTTCTGCCCGGCCATCCAGCAATACGCCCGGCTCAAGAAACTCGAACAACTCGCTATAGGGCCGTACTTCGTAGCGCGACACACGCCGAATCACATGTTCAGGGCCCAGCTCACTCGGATGTTTCAGCCCGGCTGCCTCCAGCATATGCGCCAGCGCCAGCACGGTATTGCGGTGGAAGTGGTAGACCCGTTCGCTCTTGTCGGCCACATCCAGCCGGGCGCTGCGGCTAGGGTCCTGGGTGGCGACACCGCTGGGGCACTTGCCACTGTGGCAGCTCAGGCTCTGGATACAGCCCAGGGCGAACATGTAGCCACGGGCCGCATTGCACCAGTCGGCGCCGATCGCCAGGGTACGGGCAATATTGAAGGCCGAGGTGATCTTGCCCGCTGCGCCGAGGTGGATCTTTTCCCGAAGATTGGCGCCCACCAGGGTGTTATGCACCAGCAGCAGGCCATCGGTCATCGGCGTCCCCAGCCGGTTGATGAACTCCAGCGGCGCCGCACCGGTGCCACCCTCACCGCCATCGACCACGATGAAGTCCGGATGCTCACCCGTCTCCAGCATCGCCTTGACGATGCCGAACCACTCCCACGGGTGCCCGATGGCCAGCTTGAAGCCGACCGGCTTGCCGCCCGACAGCTCACGCAGCCTGGCAATGAACGCCATCAATTCCAGTGGGGTATGAAACGCCGAGTGGGCCGCGGGCGACACCACATCCTGCCCCTGCGGCACACCACGGGCCTCGGCAATCTCGGCGGAGACCTTGGCCCCGGGCAGAATGCCGCCATGCCCGGGTTTGGCGCCCTGGGACAGCTTGATTTCGATCATCTTGACCTGCGGCAACCGGGCATTGCGCTCAAACAGCTCGGCATCAAAGCCGCCATCCGGAGTGCGACAGCCGAAGTAGCCGGAACCGATTTCCCAGACCAGATCACCGCCGGGGCGCAGGTGGTAGCGCGAGATCGACCCCTCGCCGGTGTCGTGGTAGAAGCCGCCCTTCCTGGCTCCGGTATTGAGCGCCAGAATCGCGTTGGCCGACAGCGAGCCGAAGCTCATCGCCGAGATGTTGAATACGCTGACATCATAGGGCTGGGTGGTCTTCGGATGGCTGCCAACCCGCACCCGGAAGTTGCTGTCCGCAATCTGTACCGGCGCCAGCGAATGATTGAGCCACTCGTAACCCTCTGCGTTCATCGACATCAGCGAGCCAAAGGGTTTCTTGTCCAGCACATTCTTGGCGCGCTGATAGACCACGTTACGCTGCTCGCGGGAAAACGGCAGCTCATCGGTGTCGGACTGGATAAAGTACTGGCGCAGCTCAGGCCCGATCGACTCCAGCAGATAGCGCAGGTGCGCCAGCACCGGGTAATTTCGGCTGATCGTGTGCCGACGCTGAGTTACGTCCCAAAGCCCGACCAGGGCCAACACCAGCAGCGGTGCCGCCAGCAGCCACCAGAGTGCCGACAATGCAGTCAGAGCCAGACTGATCAACGCACCGAGCACGCACAACAGCCAGGTAAGATAACGTGTTGGAATCGCAGTCGGTTGCATGGACTCATCCTTATCAGCAGGGGCATCGCGCCTGAGGATTGATAACATATCCGCTGCGGCGCTGCACGGTCAGCGCACCGGCACTCCCACCTGATCGGCAATGCAGGGCGAGACAAAAAGCTCGCCACGCCAGGCGCCACGCAGGGTTGCAGCCATCACCAGCACCCAGAGCAGTGCCAGCAGGCCGACCAACCCGGCTCCAAGGCGCGAAAAAAAGGCGAGCTGCAGCATTTGCCCCAGAGTCAGGGTCGCCAGCGCATACACCCCGAGCGGAAAGGTAAAGGCCCACCAGCCGAGGTTGAACGGCATGCCCTCACGCAGGTAACGGCAAATGATCAGCAGCGCCAGCAACAGCCACCACAAACCCAGCCCCCAGAGCAGTAACCCGCCGACTATCCCAAGGCCGTGTGCCACCACACCGACGCTGGAAAGCCCCTGAGCGGCAAAGACCTCTGTTGCTGCCTGACCCAGCAGCAACAGCCCGAGCGCACCGGTCCCCAGGGGGCCCAATGCCAACAGACTGGAGGCCGCCATATTGCGGTGCGGCAACTTGTGGACCGCCATACGCAGCAGAAGGATCACCAGAATACTCAGGGCGACCGGCACCGAGCAGGCCCAGAGCACGTAGCTGGTCACCAGTACCGCATAGGCCTGCTCGGCTGCCAGCCAGGGAATCAGCAATCCGCCACTCGCCGCGGCGACCTCGGCAGCCACCACCGGCAACAGCCAGACCGCGGTCATCTGGTCGATACTGTGCTCCTGGCGGGTGAACATCAGATAGGGAATGCCAACACCGCAGGCCAACGCCAACGCCACATCCAGCCACCACAGAGGCAACGCCAGCGTCATCGCGGCCTCGCCCCAGAGGGCGACACCGTGACTCGGCAGGCCGTTGATCAGGGTGGCCAACCCCATCGGAATGGTACCGATAAACATCGATACGGTAGCGTGGCCGAAGATACGCCGCGCCTCATTGAAATACAGCAGCCAGCGGGCGGCATACAGCCCGAAGAACAACGCAAACAGCAGCAGGTTCAGCAGCCACAGCGTCTGACCCAGTAATGCCGCGCCCGGCAACCCAAGGTGCGGCAGCGCAGCCGACAGAATGCCTGTGCCCATGGTGACGGCAAACCAGTTTGGGGTGAACTGACGAACGACCTCCCTTGGGTGGCTCAACTGCACGAGCGGGCGGTAGCACAGGGTGTTGAATGGCATGCGGGGCATGGCGGCACTCCAGCGATAAATTCCATTTCATTCTAATGATCTTTAATATCGATATAAGCGCATAATTCCTGTTTTGCTTATCGGCTTTACCGAACAAACAGAATGACTGGCACTCTTTGTGCTTCACTGGCAACAGGCATCACACGAGTGCAGTCACATGATTCGACCCGATACCGCCTGCCAGGCACCCGACCGCAGATTGATCAGCCTGCAGAGCACCTGCCTGATCGCCAGTTGGCTGGAAGAACACCATCTGCCTGTTGAACCTGTCCTGGCCGGTTCCGGGCTCGGCTCGGCGGACCTGCAAACCCCCGCCCTGCTGATCACCCCTGAGCAGGAGCAGGCCGTCTTCGCCAATACGGTCGCACTGACCGGCGACCCGCTGATCGGCCTCAAGCTCGGCCAGCGCATGCGGGTATCGGCCTATGGCCAACTGGGTTACGCGATGCTGTCGGCACCGACCCTGCTTGATGCCTTGCAAGTCATGCTGGCCTTTCCGGTGCTGCTCGGCAGTTACTTCCGGTTGCAGCTGGAAACCCTGCCGAATGGCCAACTGGCACTGCGCGCCGATCACTATCACGAATCACCGGCACTGCGGCTGTTCAACGTCGAGCTGTGCCTGTCCTCGATCAAGGCCATGCTGGATGATGCGCTGGGTGCCAGGCTGCAACTGGAGGCCGTACACTTGAGCAGTAATCCCCCTGCTCACAGTGACCACTATCGGACCTATCTGGGTGACTGCCCCCTGCTGTGCGACCAGGACGCCGAGCGCCTGGTGTTTGCCGCTGACACCTTGAATGCGACATTGCCACTGGCCGAACCCGTCACCCACTTTGAAGCCAAACGCCACTGCCAGACCGTGCAGGACAGTTTCCGGCCGGAACCCTCGGCGCTGGTCAGTCAGCTCAGCGCGCAACTGGAGCAACAGCTCGAAGCGCCGCCAACGCTGGAGCAGTTGGCCAATCAGATGCACTGCACCACCCGCACCCTGCGTCGGCACCTGCAGCGTGCCGGCTGCGGCTACCAGCAACTGCTTGACCGGCTGCGGTTCCAGCGCGCCAAGCTGCTGCTCAACCGCGAGCAGCTGCCGATCTACGCCATCGCCGAACAGCTCGGCTTCAGCGAAACCGCCAGCTTCCGCCACGCCTTCCAGCGCTGGTCCGGGACCACGCCGCGGGCCTGGCGTCAGAGTCAGCCACACCAGCACGCCCCATTCTGACCAGGGCACAAGCGGACCTCGGCGGTCAATCGCCTGTCCGTTTCGATCCCTTTTCTGTCCCTCTGCAGCATTTCCCGAGGCTACGGTGCACGCCATGATCGAAGGCAACCGACTCACCAGCCACAGGATTCATCATGCGGACGTTCTACAGCGACGATCATCGCCTGCACCACGCCAACGCCGAATTGAACAATGGCCAGCTTATGCCCTGCTTCGAGAAACCCTCGCGCGCCGATATGGTGCTGGAGCAGGTGAAGCGAACCGGATTGGGGCCAATCTGCGAGCCGCAGGACTTCGGTCTGGCTCCGATCAAGCGCATCCACAGCCCGGAGTTTGTCGACTTTATCCAGCACGCCTGGCAACGCTGGAGTGCACTGGGCCGCAGCCACGACATGCTGCCGCTGGCCTGGCCACCGCGCCGCATGCCGCCGCGCTGCCCCGATGACATCGACGGCCAGCTCGGATACTACAGCTTTGATGCCGGTGCGCCGCTGACCGCCGGCAGCTGGCAGGCGATCTACAGCAGCGCGCAGGTCGCGCTCAGCGCCCAGGCACACTTGTGTGCGGGCGCCCAGAGCGCCTTCGCCCTGTGTCGCCCACCCGGGCACCACGCCGGTATCGACTATATGGGCGGCTACTGCTACCTGAATAACGCGGCGATTGCCGCCCAGGCCATGCTCGACCAGGGCGCCAGCAAGGTCGCCATCCTTGATGTCGACTTCCACCACGGCAACGGTACCCAAGACATCTTCTATCAGCGCCCGGACGTGCTGTTCACCTCGATTCACGGCGACCCGCGCAACGAGTATCCGTGCTTTGCCGGCTACGCCGACGAGCGCGGTGAAGGTACCGGCCTCGGCTACAACCACAATTACCCTCTGCCTGCCGGCAGCGACTGGAGTGTCTGGTCGCAGGCCCTGCGCGACGCGCTGCGGCAAATCGTCGGCTTCGGCGCAGATTATCTGATCGTCTCGCTCGGCGTAGACACCTACATGGCCGACCCGATCTCCAGCTTCAAGCTCGACAGCCCCGACTATCTGAAGATGGGCGAGCTGATTGCCGGGCTGGGGCTGCCAACACTGTTTGTCATGGAGGGCGGCTACGCCGTGGAAGAGATCGGCATCAACGCTGTCAACGTCCTCACCGCTTTTGACGCAACCGTCACAACTCAAGGAGAAGCACAATGAAACTGGCAAGCAAACTGGGGCTGATCGCCCCGCTGGCGGCGCTGTCATTCAGTGCGCTGGCAGCCGATCAGGTGAAGATCTACAACTGGTTCGACTACACCCCGCAGGCGACTCTGGACGGCTTCCAGGCGGAAACCGGTATCGCCCCGACACTCGACACCTTCGACTCCAACGAGGTGCTGGAAGCCAAGCTGCTGTCGGGCCAGTCCGGCTACGACGTGGTGGTGCCAAGCGACAGCTTTCTCGCCAAGCAGCGCCAGGCAGGCGCCTTTCAGGCGCTGGACAAGCGCCTGCTGCCAAACCTTGGCAACCTCAATCAGGACCTGATGAAGGTGCTCGAAGGCAGCGACCCGGGCAACCAGTACGCCGTGCCCTACATGTGGGGCACCAACGGCATCGGCTACAACCCGGAGAAAGTCCGCGCGGTGCTGGGTGACGATGCGCCAGTCGACTCCTGGGCGCTGGTATTCGACCCGGCAAACATGGAAAAGCTGGCCGAGTGCGGCGTTGCCTTCCTCGACTCGCCGTCAGAAATTCTGCCGGGCGCGCTGCACTACCTGGGTCTGGACCCGAACAGCACCCGCAGTGAAGACTACGACGCCGCAGTCGCCATGATGAGCAAGATCCAGCCGTATGTGCGCTACTTCAACTCCTCGCGCTTTCTCAACGACATCGCCAACGGCGAAATCTGCGTAGCAGTCGCCTGGTCCGGCAGCATCCTGCAGGCCAACTCCCGTGCGCAGGAAGCCAACAATGGCGTCCACCTTGAGTACCGCATTCCCAAGGAAGGCGCACAGGTCTGGTTCGACCTGATGGCGATTCCGAAGGACGCACCCAACCCGGCTGCAGCCCACGCCTTCATCAACTACCTGCTCAAACCCGAAGTGGTTGCCGAAATCAGCAACCTGGTGGGCTACGCCAACCCCAACGCTGCGGCAACCGAACTGGTTAACGAAAGTCTGCGCAACAACCCCGGCGCCTATCCACCAGCAGAGGTACAGGCCCGTCTGTTCACCCTCAAACCGCTGCCAATGGCCGCCGAGCGTGTGCGCACCCGCGCCTGGAACCGGATCAAGACCGGGCAGTAATATCAGTCTGATTTGAGCAAACTAAAAACCCGCAGCGATGCGGGTTTTCTAGTCTTTCGCAAAATGTCAGGGACACACCATCGCAGCCGCTGCTCGCGACGACTCAAGGGTTCGACAATAACGTGGGATGTAGGCCTAATGACGACTGGATCAGCATTGTGCCGTCGGCAAGTCTCCATTTCGCCTACCCGGCGAGCCAAGGGGGGCTGCTTGCCCAGCCCCCCTTAGCGATCCCCCGGGGCACCCGGCTACGCGGCCCTGCGGGTTCGCTGCGTTGCTCGGCTTGGCAGGGGCCGGCAGAACTCGGCTCTGCGAGCCTCAAACAGGCTGCCGTCCTTTTTCCTGCCAATCCTGTGCTACTCGCCCGCGTAAACGGGGGGTTGGTCCGTGCAGTCTTCACGTCCTGCAACACCCCTGATGGTTCCGACGCCCTGCCTCCGGTGGGTCTGAAAAGGCCTTGTCTTGGCTCCAAAGACTCCCGACCAAACAACAAAAAACCCGCATCACTACGGGTTTTCATGCCTGCTGGAATCACACTCCCATCGGCTTGACCCCGATCCAGGCGCCATGCAGGTAGAAAGCAAAGGCCGCCCAGGCCACCAGACCGACCACCACAACCACCGCGTCCATCACCGGCTTGCCCTTGCCGTAGCCGACACCGGCAGCACGATCACGCTTGCGTGAGACCACAAACAGCGCGGTGGCCCATGCCAGGAAGCCGCCGAACAGCAGCAGATCCGCCAACGTGCCGTTGGCAATCAGGTGCGCCAGCGCCCAGAACTTCACGCCCAGCAGCATCGGATGGCCAACCCGCGCCTTGATGCAGGAGCCGGGAACATAGGTCGCAGCGATGAGAATAAATGCGGGGATGGTCAGCAGCGCAGCCAGATGGCGCGTCCACACCGGCGAGATCCACAGCCAGGTGGGGCTCACGCGGGCCTGGCCGTAGCCGTAGATGATCAGTACAAAACCGATGATCGAGACCAGTGCGTAAATACCCTTCCAGGCCAATGGTCCCCTGGCGGCAATGAAGGACGCGCGTTTTTCAGCGGCAAACAGGCGGGCGGAGTGCATGCCCAGAAACAGAATCAGGCCCAGAATCAGCAGCAGCATCACGGTACTCCGTTGTTATGGTTTTGGTGAACCGGCCCGCTACCGGGCCGGACGCTGCCATCTTACTCCAGCCGAGCCTTCAGGGAACCGCCCTCATCACCCTCAAGGATCAGCGCACCGGTTTCATCCAGATGAAAACGACTGATCTGCTCCAGCGTCTGCACAAAGCGGGTCTCCTGCTCGTTCAGCGCCGGCGCGCAGGCTCGCCGGGTGGTCGCCAACTGGCTCAGTTGCAGAGTGCGGCCATCAACCTGATAGGCACCGACATAATTGTTGCAACTGGCCCGACCCGACACGCGACCGTCGTTGCCGAAGTTGAGCGTCACTCGTGAGCGGTCGATGATGCCCCCGCGATTGATGTCCTCCACGACCCATTCACCGGCCTGCAGCACCAGTGCACCGGCTGGCTCGCACTCGGGCAGGCTTTCACCGCGAATGGTCAGCAGGCCCTTGTCGCCCTTGTTCCAGAAACTGGTCGAACTGTCATCAGGCGCTTCGTACCGGGCACCCGAGGCAGTCACCACGCGCTCCAGCAGGAAGCGGCCCTGCATTGCTTCGATCAGCGCCTGCTCGCCGGTCAGGGTGACCCGAACCGGCGAACCGCCACACTGCAAAATCATCACACCGCGCTGCGGAATACCCTGCTCGGATGCGGCCACAGCCGGCTCCGTTGACTCAAGGTTACTGCAGCCTGCCAGTGACACTGCACTGATCAGCCCGGCTGCCAGGGCCGCCTTTGTTGATGTCATTCTGCATCTCCGTGTTCATTTCAATGCTGCAAGCATAGCTATCCGACTTTCCCGGCGGGGTTACCAGGGACTCAGTCGGGCACATGAATACAGCCTTCGAGGTAGAGTACCGCGTAGCCGCTGATGCGGACCCGCTCCGCCTCCACCTTGCAATAGAGCACACCACCACGGGTCGAAGCCTGCAGCGCTTTCAACTCGTTACGCCCAAGTCGCTCCGCCCAGTAGGGCGCCAGCCCGGCATGAATCGAGCCGGTTACCATGTCTTCCAGGCCACCATTGGCCGGCCAGAAATAGCGGGAGACAAAGTCCACATCGTGCCCGGGCGCGGTGACCACCACATCGCGCGGTGCCAGTTGCCGGATCAGCTCCGGATCCTGCTCGACCGCTCGCACCTGGCCCTCATCGGCATAGACTGCAAACCACGCCTGGCGGCTAACCAGCACTGCATCCGGCCTGATCGACAAACCATCAAACAACAGCGCCGGCGGCTCGGCTACCGGCTCTGGCGCCAGCCGTGGCGCATCCATATGGATGAGGCCATCGTCTTCACGGCTGAGACTCAACTCGCCGACCGCTGCGGCCCGAAAGCGCAGCACCGGAACGTCCGGGTTCAAGCGGAAGAGAACAAACGCGGCGGCCAGCGTAGCGTGGCCGCAGAAATCAATCTCGGCCAACGGCGAGAACCAGCGGATGGCATAACCGCCGTCGGCCTGCCTGACCACAAAAGCGGTTTCAGACAGGTTATTCTCGGCCGCAACTGCCTGCATCAGCTCGGCCGGCAGCCAGTCGGCCAGCGGCACAACGGCACAACGGCAGCGTAATTGCCACCAAACAGTATGTCGGTGAAGGCATCGACCTGATAGATCGGCAGTTGCATGAGACGTCTCCGGTAAAAAAGGTTCAACTTACGCGATCCGGCACAGGGGCGTCCCGGCACAATTTGCTGCATTGCTGGCGATACAGTTGCCTAGAAGCTCGAGCCTTTGGTGCGCAGGAACGCCGCCTCTTCTGCCGTCGATGGCCGGCCAAGAATCGCGTTACGGTGAGGGTAGCGACCGAAACGCTCGATGATATCCCTGTGCCTCTGCTCGAAACGCAGATTGTCCTCCAGGCCCGGCGCACTGAACAGTTTCATCGCCTGTTCATGCATGCGCAGCGACTCGCTATGCATGAACGGCATGTACAAAAAGGCGCGCCACTTCACCGGCAGCTGCTGGTCAGCACCTTCGGCAACCGCCTCCTGCGCCAGCACCAGCGCCATACCGTCACTGGCGAATGCCCGCGGCGTATCGCGCCAGATATTGCGCGAGAACTGGTCCAGCACGATGATCTCGGCCAGCCGCCCGAGCGCATTGGCCCGCCAGTTCATCAGTTCACCGCGCACCGCACGTTCGTGCAGGTCGCCAAAGCGACTGCGAATAAGACCATCGAGCGCCGGATCCTTTTGCCACCACTGGGCCGGCCGCAACTCGCCAAACCAGAATTCGAGTACTTCATCCGCCGCCGTCATCACCGTCTCCTGACTGATCACTTCAGAGGCCGGGCTGACTCCCGGCATCTGGATCAGATCAGTCACGCCCGGATCGGTTCCCGACTGCGATAACAGCGTAGTGAGCTGGCCTCGGTGGTGGGTCTGATGGTTGAAAAAGTGAGTCAATGCCAACCACAGCGGATAGCAGCGCGGCTGCGGATTGACCAGGCTGGTATAGCGCAGCTCACTATCCAGGCTGGAAGGAGACAGACTGCCTACCCATTCGATTATCCGTTCGTCCATCACCTCCCGCGCGTCGCGTAGCTCGGTAAAGTCGGCGTACAGTTCAGCATCCAGCGCCGGAGCAGAGAAAGGCTGGCCGGTAAAGCGCCCCATCCACAGGTGGTCGGCCAGCAGCAGGTGATTGAGGGTCCCATGAATGGAGCCGAAAAAGGCACCACGGGGGGCGCGCCGTTCGGCATCGTCCAGCGTGGCACAGAGCCTGTAGAGCCGCTGGTTCATCCACCGGTTGTATTGGGCCAACATGGTGAGCTGTGCGTAAAGCATGGAATCTCCTTGAATCGGGGTACGTCGGGCAGCCTGACGCCTGTCACCTCATTCGCCAGGCTCGTGCAAATAACCTCGACACACCACCGCCAGCTTGTTGCCATCGGGATCGCGCACATAGGCGCTGTAGAAGTCCGGATTATAGTGCTCGCGCAGCGCGGGCTCGCCGTCACTGCTGCCGCCGTTCGCCAGCGCGGCGGCGTGGAAGGCGCGTACCGATTTCCAATCGGGCGCCGCAAAGGCGACCATGACACCATTGCCGACAGATGCGGGCCGCCCATCAAAGGGTTCGCACAGCCAGAGCGCCAGCTCTCGGGCGCCCCGATTCTCGTAGTAGCCCCAGCCGGCCCAACCGTCCCAGTTGGATTCGCCCGGCGTGCGCACGCGCTCGATCCCCAGTGTGGCCATCAGCTCATCGTAAAACCGGACCGCCCGCGGCAGGTTGTTGGTACCCAGCGTGATGTAGGTAAACATGCTCGTCTCTCCACGCGCACCCATGCTGCTCGACATAACCAAGGGCAACGCATCAGGTCATTTTTTAGACATCAATAGATCATTTCGCTATCATGCGCGCCTGCTGAATATTCAGCCCATCACTATGATCATTGCAACTTAGCCAATGATCGACGCGTTTTTTGCCGTTTAATCCAGTTTATCGGCTTACTTTCATGCTCGCGCACTGCCTGTCAGCAGTCAGCCCGATGCGACCTATTGCTTTTGACAAGAAAGATACAGACGATCCGCTATGCCAAAATCCAATCTTCTCGCCGTTACGTCGATCACACCTGATCACTTCGACATCAATCAGCTTAGCCACCAGCGCTTCAAGGTCTACACCGCCAAGCAACTCGACCAGATTCCGCAGCTACAGCAACTGAGCGCAGAACAACGCTTTGAAATGCAGGTGGTCGCCAGCGTCCTGCCGTTCCGGGTCAACCAGTACGTCATTGACGAGCTGATCGACTGGCAAAAGGTACCGACTGACCCCATGTTTCAACTCACCTTCCCGCAGCGCGGCATGCTCAAGCCCGAGCACTACCAGCGGGTTGCCGATGCCATGCGCAACGAGCTTGGTGCCGCTGACCTGAAGGCACTGATCAGCGAGGTCCGCGCCGAGCTGAATCCCCATCCGGCAGGCCAACTGGAACACAACATCCCCAAGCTGGATGGCGAGGTGGTGGAAGGCCTGCAGCACAAGTACCGCGAGACCGTGCTGTTCTTCCCCAGCTCCGGCCAGGTATGCCACAGCTACTGCACCTTCTGCTTTCGCTGGGCCCAGTTTGTCGGCGACAAGGATCTGAAGATTGCTGCCCGTGAGTCCAATCAGCTGCAGGACTACCTGCGCGCGCACCCAGAGGTAACCGACGTACTGGTCACCGGTGGCGACCCGATGGTGATGAAAACCCGTAACCTGCGCGCCTACCTCGAACCGCTGCTCAGCGACGAGTTCGCTCACGTTCGCACCATCCGCATCGGCACCAAGGCGCTGACATTCTGGCCACAGCGCTTCGTCAGTGATGACGATGCCGAGGACCTGCTGGCCCTGTTTGCCGAAATCCAGGCCGCCGGCAAACACTTGGCGCTGATGGCGCACTACAACCACTGGAAGGAGCTGGAACCGGAAGTCGCACGCGAAGCGATTCGCCGGGTCCGCCAGACCGGCGCCCAGATTCGAGCCCAGGGTCCGCTGCTGGCGCATATCAACGATGACGCCAGCGTCTGGGCCCGCCTCTGGCAGACCCAGGTCGAGCTCGGCATCATCCCCTATTACATGTTCGTTGAGCGCGACACCGGGGCCCGCCATTACTTCGAAGTGCCGCTGGTCAAAGCCTGGGAGATTTACCGCGACGCCATGCAGCAGGTATCCGGCATCGCCCGCACCGCGCGCGGTCCTTCCATGAGCTCGCACCCTGGCAAGGTTGAGGTTCAGGGCGTCACCGAGATCAATGGCGAGAAGGTCATCGCACTGCGCATGATTCAGGGCCGCAACCCCGACTGGGTACAGCGCCCATTCTTTGCCAAATATGATGAGCAGGCCACCTGGCTCAACCACCTGCAGCCCGCCTTCGGCGAAGAACGCTTCTTTTTCGACGAATAACACCACGACGCCCGGTGGTTCAGCACAGCGCCGGGCTCTTTTATACTGCGCGCCTCATTTCTGAGGCGCCGCATGAAACCACAACTGATTCCCGCAGCCGACATTGATCGGCTCGATACCTGGCAGAAGTACCGCAAGGGCCTGTGCGACACCTGCAACGCCGGCTGCTGCACCCTGCCGGTCGAGGTTCGCCTGGACGACCTGATTCGCCTGGGACTGGTGGATGAATTCGAGCGCGGCGAGCCACTCAGCCGCATCGCCAAACGCTTGCAGAAGGAGGGTGTGGTCGGGCGCTTTCACCAGAAAAGTGGCATTTTCACGCTCAGTCGCATGAGCAATGACGACTGCCTGTTTCTCGATACCCGCAGCCGCCGCTGCACCGTCTACGACAAACGCCCCGCAACCTGCCGCAACCACCCGCAAATCGGTCCTCGGCCCGGTTTCTGCGCCTACCGCCCCAAACCCTGATAGCTGGACACAAAAAAGGCGCCGACCCAGCGATGGGCCGACGCCTGCTCCTTGAACCCGGAACTTAGTACGGGCAGTTGCCGCGATAATCAGAGATCTGAGAGTCGGAAGTGTGGTTCGGGCCGCAGAGGAACTGCTTGTAGCGGCTGTCTTCATCCAGATGCAGTTTCATCCAGGACACCCCGAACCGGCTCAGTACATCGTTATAGATACTGCCACCATTACCGCAGTAGTGGCTACCACCGTTGATTTCCACAAAGGCCTTGTCGATGCTGGAAGGCAGGGAATTGTAAAACGGTGAGGCATGCTGGAAGACCGGCGCGATCACATCCGACTCACAGGCAAAGATCAGAGTCGGTGCCTGCGAGCGGCTGGCGTAGTAGCTGGTTGTATCCCAGGGTGCCAGCGGAATGGCTGCCTTGATACGGCCTTCACTGGCAACACGCAGGGTACCGCCACCGCCCATCGACCAGCCAATGACGCCCAGACGATTGGTGTCGATCATGCCGCGAACCGGGCTGGAGCTGCGGCTGTTCTGGCTTACCAGGTAATCCAGTGCGTTGTTGATCTGACGCGCACGGCTCGGCGGCTGATCAAAGCCGGTGTTGGTATCAATAGTCATGACCACGAAACCATAGGACGCCAGTTTCGGGCCCCACCAGTCAATCGAAGACTCGGCAGAAACAAAGCCGGGAATTACAACGACCGCACCCATGGTGCCAGTGGTGCCTGTCGGATAGTAAATGGTGCCGCCACCAAAGCCGCTGACCAGGCTGGAGACACGGCTGGAACGGACGCTGTACTGACCGCGATCGGCTTCGAGGAAGCTGACGGACGGATCCGGACCGCGCTGATAGGCGGAACCACCGCCCGAATCACCCGGATCGGTCGGTGCCGGGTTGTTGGCCAGGGCAGACATCGAGAACAGCAGCGCGCCAGCGCCACAGAGGGCAAGAACGCTTTTCTTGTTAAATGGCATGAGGTGTAGCCTCCATGAATCGTGCGTGGTTTTTGTTGTTGGTACATCACGATCCGGCCTGCGCCGTCTCGGACCTCGGGTTGCCTGAGCGCTACTCTAGCGCCGCTCCCGCCCAACACCAGCACCCATTCAGGTGACTCTCGGGCAAATCCACCCTTTCGGGCGATGGCCGCTCCGGCGGCGGCCAACTAGCATTCTGTCTGCAGAAAACGAATCCCGTTGCCCGCCGCCGGACCTCAGGTTGCCACCCCCGTCCCGCTGCCGCCCCAAACCCCGTCAGGGGTCGCGCAACGAATCCCTGATGCGCTCAATTTCATCAAACAGCCCGGCCATGATCTCCACGCCCCTGGGGTCAAAGTGCTTGCCGGACTGTTCAAGAATGAATGCCTGCGTTTTTTCTACGCTCCAGCCCTGCTTGTAGGGACGAGAACTGCGCAGGGCGTCATAGACGTCACACAGGGCGACAATACGCGCAGAGATGGGAATTTCCTCCCCCTTGAGTCCGGCAGGATATCCGCTGCCATCCCACTTTTCATGGTGATTGAGGGCAATCTCCGCCGCCAACTCCAGCAGCGATGAACGCCCACTGTCAGCCAAAATGGCGTGCCCGATGCGCGCATGCTGCTTCATGATGTCGAATTCTTCAGGCGTCAGCTTGCCCGGTTTGAGCAGAATGTGGTCCGGGATCCCGATCTTGCCGACATCGTGCATGGGTGCAGCCAGCCGTAGCAGCTCGACCCAGGTTTCCGGCGCACCAATTTGCCGGGCCATCAGCGCTGCGGTCTCGCCGATGCGCATGATGTGATTGCCGGTCTCGTTATCCTTGTAGTCAGCTGCCCGCGCCAGCGCCCGAATCACCGCCTGATAGCTGTCGCGCAGCCGAGCGGTACGCTCCTGCACGCGCTCCTCCAGCGCCGCGCGCTCCTGCTCAAGCTGGCGGTGGGCATAACTCAGTTGCAGGCAATTGCGCACCCGCAACAGCAACTCCGGCAGATCAACCGGCTTGGTCAGATAGTCGTTCCCGCCCAGGTCAAGACCGCGGCGGCGACTGGCGGCGTCGCCAAGCGCGGTGACCAGAATCACTTGCTGAGCCGTACGATCGCGCTCACTCAGCGCCTGCAGAATCGCGAAACCGTCCGGCGCCGGCATGTCCAGATCCAGCAGCAACAGATCCCAGGGGTTTTGCTGCAACCACTCGAGGCCGAGCGCCGACTCACTGAAACCATGCACCTGCCCCAGCCCCATAGTCCGCAGGCTTGATTCAAGCAGTCTCAGATTGGCCTGCACATCATCGATCACCACCACCCTGGCCTGCCGAAAAACCTCATTGGGCATCGCCCGTCTCCCCCTTCGTCAACAGCGCACTCACCAGCGCGTCAAGCTCATCACTGTCCACCGGCTTGCGTACCAGGCCCTGACACTCGCTCATCAACTGGGTTACCAGTTCCGACCCGAGCGTATCGGCCAGCAGCAGCACCGGTGGTACAGGGGCCGGCAGCTGCTGCCGCAGGCGCCTGAGCATCGGCAATGTCGAGGCATCCAGTGCCGCGCTGTCAATCAGCAGCAGCGCGGGAACAGGCTGTCCACCAGCATGATCAAGCAGGGTCACCGCATTGCCGACCTGCAGCTGCGCCCGCTCCGACAGCGCCTGACGTATCTGCTCAATCAACTGCGAATCCGAACTGAGGCAATAAATGAGCGGCCTGTGGCTTGAGGGCAGCGGTTGCACCGAACTGAGCGGCAGCTCCACCCAGAATCGACTGCCCCTGCCCGGCTCACTGTCCACGCCAATCTCTCCGCCCATGGCACGGGTATATTCCCGGCAGATAGACAACCCGATTCCGGTACCCTGAATGGCCGTATTCTCTCGACCCAGGCGCTGGAACGGCTCAAACAGCAGCGCCTGATCCTCGGGCTTGATGCCCATGCCGGTGTCTTCGACTACCAGCCGGAGGCGGCTACCGAGCACCTCACAGTAGAGCCGCACCGCCCCGCCGGTACTGTTGTACTTCTTGGCATTCGATAGCAGATTGATCATTACCTGCCGCAGCCGCCGCGGATCAGCCATCACGGTCAACCCTTCAGGTGCAGGCGTTACCTCGAAGGACAGCCCCTGCTCACTGATCGCAAGCCGGACCATCTCGGCGCTTTCACTCATGATCTGCCCCACATCGGTGGGCACCCGCTCGACCCTTCGCGCGTCCACCTGGATCGTCGACCAATCGAGAATGTCGCTGAGCAAGGTGTTGAGGTGCCGGCTGGCGAGCAGGATTTCTTCGACATGCTCCGAGGGCTGGCCCTTCTCCTGACTATCCAGTTCCATCAACTGGGCGAAACCGAGAATCGCATTCAATGGCGTGCGCAGCTCGTGGCTCATGCTGGAGATAAAGCGGGCCTTGGCCAGGTTGGCCGCTTCTGCTTCGTGGGTAGCCGAACGCAAGTCACTTTCGATGTGCTTGAGGTCGTCAATATCAACGTGGGTGCCGGCAACCAGCACCACTTTGCCGGTATCCGGATCACGCTCCAGTATCCGTCCGCGGCTCAGCAGCCAGTGATACAGCCCCTGCTCGTCGGCAAAGCGGAACTCGGCGGCGTAGTGACCGCCGCTGTGCAAGGCTAGCTGCTCGGCGTCCCGCACGCGGGTACGATCATCCGGGTGGATACGCAGCTGGAACTGCTCGAATGGGATCAACCCCCGGGGCAAGCCGAAACGCTCGCAGAAGCGTCCGCGCAACTCGATCAGGTTTTCATTAACATGCCACTCCCAGATGCTCTCGGTGGTGCTGTCGAGTACCAGCTCAATACGCTGCTGGGCGTTACGATTGTGCTGTTGGCTTTGCTCCAGTTGCAGGCCTATCTCATGGGTATGCTGCGCCATGCCGTCCAGCTCGGCGATCTCCGAACGCACTGGAGCAGGCCGCCAGCGTTCGGCGCCAATATCGGTCATCATCCGCGAGATACCGTCGATCGGCGCCAGCAGCCGGGCTGTCAAGCCCCGGGCCCGCACCCACAGAAAGGCAAAGAAGACAATGTAGAAGGCCACCAGCCCCGCGATCAGCCACATACCGACGCGGCGATACTCTTCGGCCAACGAGTTGGTCTGGGCGAACAGAGTCTCCTCGTCAACCACCGTCAGCAGCCGCCAGCCAGTCTGCTCAACCCGTTCCCAGCCGACCAGCAGTGCCCGGTCGTTCAGCTTTAACTGCTCAACACCCTGATCACGGGCTTGCAGCACCTCGGCCAGCCCGGCGGTTTCCGTGCGTTGCGCCAGGTTGAAGTCCGCCGGCTTGAAAATCTCGCGGCGAATTGCCTCCTGGTAGGTGTGACTGGTCAGCTCCTGGAGGCCAAAATCCTGCTCTGCCTTCGGTGGCATGGCCATGATATTCATGTCCGAACTGATCAGCATGGCATAGCCATCCCAAGGCACCGGCAGACCATTGATCTCACTCAGGATACCGTCGACGGTTACGTCAATACCCACCACACCCTCGAGAAAATCCCCACGATAGACCGGTGCAATGGCCGACATCATCCAGCCCTGCCCGGCCGGATCGAGATAGACGTCGGTCCATACCACGCCGCGACTGGGATTATGTTCAGCATCGGCCAAGTAGTAGAAATTGTAATCCGGGATGACCATGTCATGCGGATACTGCTCCGCCGTATGGAACCAGGGGTAGATATGATTGAGGCTGTCCCAGCTGTTGAAGTAGACGCTGGCAATCAGCGGGTTGCTGCGCTGCAGTTCGCGCATGACCGGGTCCAGCGTCGTTAGCCGGCGAACCTTGTCCAGGTCCTGCCGCTCTGGCGCCGTTGCGCCCGAGTAGAAAACCGCAGCGCCGCCGGCATCCCGAGGACTGAACATCACGCCGCTGTCGGTGCGATCGATCTCGACATCAGGTAACGTCATGGGTTTTGCCAGCGCCTCGGCTACCAGATTGCGATAACCATCGGTCAGCGCGGCCAACTGCTCAAGACGGCTGTTGATGACACGCGTCTCAAGCTGTGCGGCGCTGCTCAACTCGGTCAGCGCCGCCTGGCGCAGGTAGGAAGTCTGCTCGTCACGAATGGCCGCGTTGCTGAACAGATAGATGGCAATAAGGGCCGCTTCAACCAGCACCAGCGGAATCAGCGCACTGCGAACAAACGCGCGCCATATCCAGCGCTGCAGCCCAACCCGATTAGTTTCAGCCATCATCCGCCCCCACGGCAGTACGTTACGCAAAATCTGATATCACAATGATATCACTTTGAATTTTTTGTTTTGCCTTTATAAGCTAGCCATTGGTCGGGCATTGCGCCAACCCCGACCTTTGGACGCAAAAAAACCCGCGCCGGAATCCGGAGCGGGTTTCTTTACCAGCGGCAGCCTTAGTTCTTGCTGGCGCGCTTGCGGTCGGTTTCGCTGAGCAGCTTCTTGCGCAGACGAATGGACTTCGGCGTTACCTCAACCAGTTCGTCGTCATCGATGAACTCGAGCGCCTGCTCCAGGGTGAACTTGACCGGCGGCACCAGCTGGATGGTCTCATCCTTGCCGGAAGCACGCATGTTGTCGAGCTTCTTGCCCTTGGTCGGGTTGATGACCAGGTCGTTGTCACGGCTGTGAATACCGGCCAGCTGACCTTCATAGATCTCCTGACCAGGCTCCAGGAACAGCTTGCCGCGATCCTGCAGGGTTTCCAGCGAGTAGGTCAGCGCCTTGCCGGTTGCCATGGAGACCAGCACGCCGTTCTGACGGTGGCCCACGTCACCCTGCTTGATCGGCCCGTAGTGACTGAAGGTGCTGGTGATGATGCCGGTACCCGAGGTCATGGTCAGGAAGCTGTTACGGAAGCCGATCAGGCCGCGTGCCGGAACAACATACTCCAGGCGAATACGGCCCTTGCCATCCGGAACCATGTTACCCAGATCACCCTTGCGCAGGCCCATCTGCTCCATGATCGGACCCTGATGCTGCTCTTCAATGTCGATGGTGACATTCTCGTAGGGCTCCTGCTTTTCGCCATCCACTTCCTTGATGACTACCTCAGGACGGGAGATCCCCAACTCAAAGCCTTCACGACGCATGGTTTCAATCAGTACCGACAGGTGCAGCTCGCCACGACCGGAAACTTTGAACTTGTCGGCGCTGTCGCCCTCTTCAACGCGCAGAGCCACGTTGTGCAGCAGTTCCTTTTCCAGACGCTCCTTGATGTTGCGGCTGGTGACGAACTTGCCTTCCTTGCCGGCGAACGGCGAGTCATTGACCTGGAAGGTCATGCTTACGGTCGGCTCGTCGACCGTCAGTGCCGGCATGGCTTCAACGTTCTGCTGGTCGCACAGGGTGTCGGAGATGAACAGCGGATCAAAACCACTGATGCAGACGATGTCGCCAGCCTGCGCTTCTTCCACTTCAACGCGCTGCAGACCGTGGTGCCCCATGATCTTCAGGATACGGCCGTTGCGCTTCTTGCCCTGCGCATCGATAGAGGTGACGGGGGTGTTGGTCTTGACCTTGCCGCGACGGATGCGGCCGATACCGATCACACCCAGGAAGCTGTTGTAGTCCAGCGCCGAGATCTGCATCTGGAACGGACCGTCAAGGTCAACGTCAGGGGACGGCACACGGTCAACGATGGTCTGGAACAGCGGGGTCAGATCCTCGGCCATCTCGTCCGGGTCCATACCCGCGATGCCGTTGATCGCGGAGGCGTAGACGAACGGGAAATCCAGCTGCTCGTCGGTCGCACCCAGGCTGTCAAACAGGTCGAATACCTGATCGATTACCCAGTCAGGGCGAGCGCCCGGACGGTCAATCTTGTTTACCACCACGATCGGACGCAGACCGGCCTGGAAGGCCTTCTGGGTTACGAAGCGGGTTTGCGGCATCGGGCCGTCAACCGCATCAACCAGCAGCAGTACCGAATCAACCATGGACATTACGCGCTCAACCTCGCCACCAAAGTCGGCGTGGCCGGGGGTGTCGACGATGTTGATGTTGTAGCCGTTCCACTTGATGGCGGTGTTCTTCGCCAGAATGGTAATGCCGCGTTCCTTTTCCTGGTCGTTGGAATCCATGATCCGCTCGGAATCCAGTTCCTTACGATCCAGGGTACCGGATTGACGCAGCAGAGCGTCGACCAGCGTGGTTTTGCCGTGGTCAACGTGCGCGATGATGGCGATATTGCGGAGATTCTCGATCACTGTGGGCGTCCTGGGTGATGCGGCGACAGCCGGCATACTGAAAAAAAGAGGGAGGCATTATACAGATATGGGGGTTACAGTGTGTGTTTTTTGTGCAAGCGGGCGCGCGAGCTTCAAGCAGCAAGCCACAAGCTGCAAGCAAAACCGGCTCGCTCTTGACCTCTGAGAGCTTCTTGCAGCGTTGAAGCCAATGAAGAGCCTGACAACCCTTGCCGGCCCTTCTTACCGGCACGCCCTGTTTTGCTTGTGGCTTGTGGCTTGCGGCTTGTGGCTTGCGGCTCAAGCGCTAGCGCTTCGGCCTGAGCACCCGCACATTCCCATATCCCTCATCCAGCAGATACTGGGCATGCAACTGACTCATCACCCCTTTCTCGCAATAGAGCAGATAGGCGCGCGAAGGGTCGAGCTCGGCAAAACGGCTGTTGAGGGTGTAGAACGGAATCGACAGCACCTCGATGCCATCCAGCTGCAATGGGCGCAGTTCCTGTTCGTCGGGGTGACGGATATCGATCACGATCTGCCCGGTCAGCGCCTGCTCGACAATCTCGACCGGAGAACCACCCTCGAGCATCTCGCCCAGCTCGCTGCATTCGCTGTAAACCGCGCTTTCAATGGCCTGCGACAACACCTCGAAGTTGAACGATGCTTCGGCCGCTTCAACCCGCGCCACTGTGGTACGAATGGCCGGACTCACCGAGATAACACCGCAGTACTCAGGCATGCTGCTGGAAAACTCGAGCGTGCCGATGCGGCGGGCAACATCAATAATATCCAGCTTGCTGGTGGTAATCAGCGGACGAATGACCAGCCGCTCGGCCGCCTTGTCGATGACGCTCAGATTCGGCAGCGTCTGGCTGGCAACCTGGGCAATGGCCTCACCGGTGACCAGCGCATCGATACCCAGACGGTAGGCCACACGGTCCGCCGCCCGCAGCATCATGCGCTTGAGCACTACACCCATTTGGCTGTTTTCAACGTTCTGCAGAATCTCGGCGACTACGCCCTCGAACGGAACACTGACAAAGCGCAGGCGATGACTGCTGGCGTAGCGCTCCCAGAGGTAATGGGCAACCTGGCGCACGCCCAGTTCATGGGCACTACCGCCCAGGTTGAAGAACACGAAATGCGGCAGCAGACCGCGCTGGAGCATCTGATAGCTCGCTACCGTGGAGTCGAACCCCCCGGAAAGCAGGCTGAGCACCGGCTCCATGGTGCCCAGCGGGAAGCCGCCCATGCCCTCATGACGCGCCTGGATCAGATATATTTTCTGATCCCGAATCTCCACATGCACTTCTACTTCAGGATCTTTCAGCGACACGCCTGCCGCGCCACAGCGGCTGTTAAGCGCGCTGCCAACCTTGATCGCCACGTCCTGCGAGGAGAACGGATGAGTGCCCACCCGCTTGCAGCGCACCGCGAAGGTCTTGCCGCGCAGCTGCTCGCCCACGCTGGACACGCACAGCTCAATCAACTCATCGATGCTGCCAAGCGGATACTCGTGCACCTCGAAGCAGTGCGAAATACCCGGCGTGTTGCGCAGACGCTCAATGCAGCGCTGCTGCAGCGCCGCATCAGGCCCCAGATTGACTTCAAGACTGTCCCAGTTCCCGTTGACCCGGGCCTGGGGGTCGACCGCCGACAACACCTTTTTCAGGTTGCCCTTCAATTGTGCGACAAAGCGTTTACGAACCTGGCGGCTCTTGATGGTGATTTCCGGGAAAAATTTGATGATCAGTTTCATGGGGCTGGCGTATCGTGCGCAAAGCGCTGCATTATACGCGCAGCAGGCGCTCGGCGCTCGGCTAACTGCCGCGTGCAACGTGCACCAAGTTGGGTCGCTAGCCACACCAACTGCACCAACAAGGTGCTCCAGAATGGTGCGAACCATCGGTTTATGGAGCAGAAGATGTCAAGAATGGGGCTTTCAGCCAATGCTCCGAAATGGCACACCTTTTGCTCACTTGTAATGCAACCGAACGGCGGCCTGTCCGCTAGACGTTATATGAGGCGCCAGACCCGCTGTCTGGCAAAAGATTCCTGTTGGAGGAAACCATGTCGAAAGCGATGCAACTGATCAACGAGCATGACGTGAAGTGGGTAGACCTGCGCTTCACCGATACCAAGGGCAAGCAGCAGCACGTCACCATGCCGGCACGTGATGTCAATGATGACTTCTTCGAAGACGGCAAGATGTTCGACGGCTCCTCGATTGCCGGCTGGAAAGGCATCGAAGCCTCCGACATGATCCTCATGCCCGATGACAGCACTGCCGTTCTGGACCCGTTCACCGAAGAGCCGACGCTGATCATCGTCTGCGACATCATTGAGCCCTCCACCATGCAGGGCTACGAGCGCGACCCGCGCGGTATCGCCAAGCGCGCCGAGGAATACCTGAAGTCCACCGGTATCGGTGACACCGTATTCGTTGGTCCGGAGCCGGAATTCTTCGTATTCGACGAAGTCAAATTCAAGTCCGACATCTCCGGCTCCATGTTCAAGATCTTCTCTGAGCAAGCTTCCTGGAACACCGACGCCGATTTCGAGACTGGCAACAAAGGTCATCGTCCTGGCGTCAAGGGCGGCTACTTCCCGGTTCCGCCGGTCGACCACGACCACGAAATCCGTACCGCCATGTGCAACGCACTGGAAGAAATGGGCCTGACCGTTGAAGTTCACCACCACGAAGTGGCAACTGCCGGCCAGAACGAAATCGGCGTGCTGTTCAACACCCTGGTGAAGAAGGCCGACGAAGTACAAACCCTGAAGTACTGCGTGCACAACGTTGCCGACGCGTTCGGCAAGACCGCTACCTTCATGCCGAAGCCGCTGTACGGCGACAACGGTTCCGGTATGCACGTTCACATGTCCATTTCCAAAGACGGCACCAACACCTTCGCTGGCGAAGGCTACTCCGGCCTGTCTGACACCGCCCTGTACTTCATCGGCGGCATCATCAAGCACGGCAAGGCGCTGAACGCGTTCACCAACCCGGCCACCAACTCCTACAAGCGTCTGGTTCCCGGCTTCGAAGCGCCGGTCATGCTGGCCTACTCCGCCCGCAACCGCTCTGCTTCCATCCGTATCCCGTACGTTTCCAGCCCGAAAGCACGCCGCATCGAAGCGCGCTTCCCGGACCCGGCAGCCAACCCCTACCTGTGCTTTGCTGCACTGCTGATGGCCGGCCTGGATGGTATCCAGAACAAGATCCACCCTGGCGATGCAGCCGACAAGAACCTGTACGATCTGCCGCCGGAAGAGTCCGCACAGATCCCGCAGGTTTGCGGCAGCCTGAAGGAAGCACTGGAATCGCTGGATGCAGACCGCGAATTCCTGACCAAGGGCGACGTGTTCACCAACGAGTTCATCGACGCCTACATCGACCTGAAGAGCGCCGAAGAAATCAAGGTTCGCACCTTCGTTCACCCGCTGGAATACGACCTGTACTACAGCGTCTGATCCAGAGACAGGCAACTGTCACAGCAAAAAGGGGCGCCCGGTCGGGCGCCCCTTTTTTACGTCTGTCGCCAAGGCAGACCGGAGCAGTTGCCAGCCCTCCCGGACGGTGCCAGCATGGGGGCATGTCTCAAGGAGAGTACGACAATGCCGCGCACGCTTATCTATGCCCTGTGCAGTGCCCTGATCTTCAGCCAGAGCGCCACCGCCGAGATCTATACCTGGACTGATGCCGAGGGCAATACCGTCTACTCGGACCAGCCCTCACCCAATGCCAGACGCATTGAGGTCAGCGCCCCAAACGCAATGGAGCCGCCACGCCCCTCACCATCCTACAATCAGCCCGACGAGAGCAGCAGCAACTCGGCTGCCGCCCAGGGCCGTTACCGGCGACTGGAGATCACCAGCCCTGCCAACGACAGTGCCGTGCGCGCCAATGACGGCAACCTGATTCTCGGCATTGCCATTGATCCTCCCTTGCGCACCGGTGCGCTGCTGCGCGCCCGGGTCGACGGCACCCTGTCAGCACAGGCGCTGCCGGGTTCGGGTCAGACCGAAGCCAGCCTGACCCTGCCGAACCTCGACCGGGGATCGCACCAGATTGAAGCCGTCATCACCAATACCAGCGGCGAGGAACTGAGCGCCAGCAGCCCCATTACCGTGCATGTGCAACGCACCTCGCTCAACCAGCCGGGGAGGATCAACTCACCGAATCAGGCGCCACGGGCACCGGCAGCCCCCACAGCGCCCAACGTACCCAAGCCACCCGCCAGCACCCCGTGACCCTCCTCAGCCCGAATGACGAGCGCACCATTTCGGTGCATACTCGTCGCTCGCGACTCCAATTCGCGCACCGTTGCAATGCGCCTGACCGACAACGCTTAACCCGACGAACGGCTAAAGCCTCTGTCAACGCCAGCCGGCGATAACAAGAAAGCCAGTAAATACAGGGCCTGCGCACGCCCCCGGGCATGGCAGACGCAAGCCGACAAACAAATGGGCAAGCGATTGCCCGCGTCGCCCCGAATGCGCCCCGAATTGGTTCGCTTCTTGCATTTCCCTGCCCAAACGACGGATATAGCCATGCTGCCAGACCGATTTCTACGCCAGATTCTCGATAACCTGACCACAGCGGTACTGCTGCTGGACAGCGACCTGCGCCTGAGCTTCATGAACCCCGCGGCGGAAATGCTGCTCGCTGTCAGCGGGCAAAGGGTGTATCAGCAGCCCGTGCAGGACCTGTTCACCGACAGTGCAGCGGCACTGGACTCACTGCACAACGCAGTCGAGAACGGACACCCCTTCACCAAGCGCGAAGCCCAACTGACCCTCAGCAACGGACAAAGCATGATGGCGGATTACTCGGTCACGCCGATCATAGCCGCCAATCGCAACTGGCTGCTGATGGAGCTGTACCCGCGTGATCGCCTGCTGCGCATCACCAAGGAAGAGGCACAGCTGTCCAAACAGGAAGTAACCAAAGTGCTGGTTCGCGGCCTGGCCCACGAGATCAAGAATCCGCTCGGCGGCATTCGCGGCGCCGCTCAGCTGCTGGCCCGGGAACTACCGGAAGACGGTCTCAAGGACTACACCGACGTCATCATTGAAGAGGCCGACCGCCTGCGTAATCTGGTCGACAGCATGCTTGGCCCGTACCGGCCACCGGCGCTGCGGCCGATCAACATTCACGAGATTACCGAGCGCGTCTGCAGCCTGATCGAGGCCGAAACCCAGGGCGCGCTGCATATCAAGCGCGACTACGATCCAAGTATTCCGGACGTGCAGGCCGACCGCGAGCAACTGATTCAGGCGCTGCTGAATATTGTCCGCAACGCCATGCAGGCACTCGCCGCCAACGGCCCGCTCGAACAGGGCCAGATCACCCTGCGCACCCGGACGCTGCGCCAGTTCACGATCGGCCAGACCCGTTACCGACTGGTGTGCCGGGTCGAAGTCATCGACAACGGCCCCGGCATCCCGGCCGATATTGCCGAAAGCATCTTCTACCCGATGGTCAGCGGTCGCGCCGAGGGTACCGGCCTCGGCCTGTCGATTACCCAGAACATCATCAGCCAGCATCAGGGACTGATCGAGTGCGACAGCGTACCGGGAGAAACCACTTTCACCCTGTTTCTGCCACTGGAACAGGAGGGAGCCGACTGACATGACCAGCCGCCTCCGAAGAACAACGACAGCTGCCCCGCCGGCAGCTCGATCCTACGCATGCCTGCCTCTGCGCAATGCCTCAACTGCCTGCCGGCTGGACCGGACCTGGAGAACTGCTTTATGACCCGCTCACAGAATCGCGCCGAGAATGTCTGGATCGTTGACGACGATCGCTCCATCCGCTGGGTACTGGAGAAGGCATTGCAACAGGAAGGCATGGATCCGGTCGCCTTCGATAGCGCAGACGCCGCACTGGCGCGCCTGCAGCGCCAGCATCCGGATGTGCTGATCAGCGATATTCGCATGCCCGGCACCAGCGGGCTGGACCTGCTGGCTACCGTGCGCGAGCGCTACCCCAAGCTGCCGGTCATCATCATGACCGCCCATTCCGATCTGGACAGCGCCGTCGCCTCGTACCAAGGCGGCGCGTTCGAATACCTGCCCAAGCCGTTCGACGTGGACGAAGCCGTTGCCCTGGTCCGCCGCGCACTGGCCCACACCCATGAGCAGGAGGCGCAGGAAGAGGAAATCCTGCAGACTCGCACGCCGGAAATCATCGGTGAAGCGCCGGCAATGCAGGAAGTCTTCCGCGCCATCGGTCGCCTGTCGCACTCCAACATCACCGTACTGATCAACGGCGAATCCGGTACCGGTAAAGAACTGGTCGCCCACGCCCTGCACCGCCACAGCCCGCGTGCGCGCAACCCGTTTATTGCGCTGAACATGGCCGCGATTCCGAAGGATCTGATGGAGTCCGAGCTGTTCGGTCACGAGAAAGGCGCGTTCACCGGCGCCGCCGTGCAGCGCCGCGGCCGTTTTGAACAGGCCGACGGCGGTACACTGTTCCTTGACGAGATCGGCGACATGCCCGCCGAGACCCAGACCCGCCTGCTGCGCGTGCTGGCTGACGGTGAGTTCTACCGGGTCGGGGGTCATACCCCGATCAAGGTCGACGTCCGCATCATTGCCGCCACCCACCAGAACCTCGAAGGCCTGGTGCAGGCCGGCAAATTCCGCGAGGACTTGTTCCACCGCCTCAATGTCATCCGCATTCATATTCCCAAGCTGGCCGAACGCCGCGAGGACATCCCGGCGCTGGCACAGCACTTCCTCGCGCGCGCCGCACAGGAACTGGCCGTCGAACCGAAGACCCTCAAGCCGCAAACCCAGGACTATCTGCGCAACCTGCCGTGGCCCGGCAACGTGCGCCAGCTGGAAAATACCTGCCGCTGGATCACCGTCATGGCATCCAGCCGAGAAGTGCTGATCGAGGACCTGCCCCCGGAACTGCTCACCCAGCACCAGGACAGTGCGCCGGACGGCCATTGGGAGCACGGATTGCGCACCTGGGCCGACCAGGAACTGGCCCGTGGCGTGACCAACCTGCTGGATATCGCGGTACCCGCATTCGAGCGCATCATGATCGAAACCGCCCTCAAGCACACCGCCGGCAGACGCCGCGATGCCGCGCAGTTACTGGGCTGGGGCCGCAATACCCTGACCCGCAAGATCAAGGAACTGGGCATGAATGTCGACGGTTCCGACGACGATGAAAGTGAATAACGCACACCCACGGAGAAATTGGCACGCTTGATGCTAAATGACTAATGGGTGTATTTGGGGTGACCTCGGTTCAGGCAGGCTGGGGTCGCCTTTTTTTTGAGCTGCAAGCGGCAAGCCTCAAGCTACAAGCTACAAGCAACCCCAACCCCAAACCCTTCCAGCCTCTAGCCTTCAGACCAACACCAAGGCTCGCAGCACCACGGACTGCTTGCGGCTTGAAGCTTGAAGCTTGAAGCTTGAACCGGGTAGCCTACCGCTCCGCCCTTGCGTAGCCGCCAGCCATGTTCCATATCGCCCTGCTCGAACCCGAAATCCCGCCGAACACCGGCAACATCATCCGCCTGTGCGCCAATACCGGCTGCCAGTTGCACCTGATAGAGCCGCTCGGTTTTGAGCTGGATGATAAGCGCCTGCGTCGCGCCGGGCTCGATTATCACGAATTCGCGGCCGTGCGCAGTTACCCGGATCTGACCAGTTGTCTGGAACAGGTGCAGCCGAACCGGGTGTTCGCCCTGAGCACCAAAGGCACCCGCTGGTTCAGTGAGCCCGAGTATCAGGCGGGCGACCTGTTCCTGTTCGGGCCGGAGAGCCGCGGCCTGCCGGCAGAGATACGCGAATCCCTGCCAGCCGATCAGGTACTGCGCATCCCGATGCAGGCCAACAGCCGCAGCCTGAACCTCTCGAATAGCGCCGCGATCCTGATCTACGAAGCCTGGCGCCAGCAGGGGTACGACGGCGCGCTGTGAGCGCGCCCAGCCGCAAGCCGCTCAGTGTGTCCCTGACACTGATGCTGCCAAATGATTTTTACCGGTTAGAGTGCCCTCGCGGCCCATGAAAAAACCCGCGCGATTCAGCACCGCACGGGTTTTTCTTGTAGCTTGCCGCTTGTGGCTTGTGGCTTCCCGCCAGGGCCAGCCTGCGGCTGGCGTCAGCGGGTCTTGACCACCACCTTGCCTACCGCCTGACGGGTGCTGAGAATGTTCAGCGCGGCTTCGTACTCGTTCAGCTCAAAGGTCTTGGAAACCAGCGGCTTGAGCTTGCCTTCGCTGTACCAGCGGAACATTTCCTGGAAGTTTTCCAGATTGACCTGCGGCTCGCGGGCAGCAAAGGCACCCCAGAACACACCAACGATGGACGAGCCTTTCAGCAGCGCCAGGTTGACCGGGAACTCCGGAATACGGCCGCTGGCGAAGCCGACAACCAGCAGACGGCCTTTCCAGTTGATGCAGCGCACCGCTTCGTCGAACAGGTCACCACCGACCGGATCATAGATCACATCGGCGCCCTGGCCGTTGGTCAGCTCCTTGACCGCATCCTTGAGGCTGACTTCACTGTAATTGATCAGCTCGTCGGCACCAGCCGCCTTGGCGACTTCCAGCTTTTCAGCACTGGAGGCTGCAGCAATGACGCGCGCGCCCATGGCCTTGCCCAGCTCAACCGCAGCCAGACCCACGCCACCGGAGGCGCCCAGCACCAGCAGGGTTTCGCCCGGTTTCAGCTCGCCGCGCTGCTTCAGCGCGTGCATGGAAGTACCATAGGTCATGCTGAAACCGGCGGCGGTGACAAAGTCCATGTCAGCGGGCATCGGCAGCACGCGCATCGCATCGGTTGCCACCTTCTCGGCAAAGCTGCCGAAGCCGGTCAGGCCCATCACACGGTCGCCGACTTTCAGGTGTTTGACGTTCTCGCCAACGCTGGCAACCACACCAGCCGCTTCGCCACCCGGAGAGAACGGAAACGGCGGCTTGACCTGGTACTTGCCTTCGATGATCAGGGTGTCAGGGAAGTTGACGCCGGCAGCATGGATGTCGATGACGACTTCGTTTTTCTTGGCAACCGGATCGGCGGTCTCTTCCAGCACCAGACTGCTGGCAGGACCGTAGGCTTTGCACAGTACCGCTTTCATTGTTGTCTCCTTGGCTAAAGCTGAACATTGACCACAGTCTAGTCGCGAACCGGGCCACAGGGTCAATCACCATGCCCAGAGGTGATAGGTACGCATAAGACCGAAGACACGGGCATTTGGCGCTGAACGGCGGCTCGGCTATCCTGTGCGGACTTTCATGGAGTTTCAACCCGATGCATTGCAAACCGCTGTATGCCCTGCTGCTGGCCCTGACGCTGACAGCTACCCCGGCCCTGGCCGAAGAAGACGCCGCCGCACCGACCGCCCAATACGTCGAACTCAAGCCGTCGTTTGTCGGCACCCTGGGAGGCGGCCCGAAGATTCAGTACCTCAAGGCCGACGTTGCGCTGCGCACCAACGACGCCGCGGCAGTGGAGCGCATCCACTACCATGATGCGCTGATCCGCAACGCACTGGTGTTTCTGTTCAGCGAACAGCTGCCGGAAAACCTGGGAACGCTGGAAGGCAAGGAAGCCCTGCGGGCCAGTGCGCTTGCCGTCGTGCAATCGGTGCTGGAAGAGGAAGAAGGTGCGCCGTTGGTTGACGACCTGCTGTTCACCAACCTGATCGTGCAGTGACGGCAGCAGGGGCTTGCGCCCCTATGTCTCAGGCCTGCTGGCTCAGATAACGATCCACAAAGGTATCGAAGTCAACATCGTCGGCCGCCTCAATCGCGGCCTGATCGGCCAGTGACGCGGCCGCTTCGGCGGCCAGCCGCGCCTGCGCTTCGGCGTCCAGCGGGCGATTGCGGAAGTACGCATCGTGCTCTTGCGACTGCGCCAGGGCGAAACGGAAGAAACTGTCGCCCTGCTCGGCAATCGCCGCAAGCACCCGGGCCGAGGGCGTCAGGGAAGAGTCCTTGAGCTTGGCACGCTGGATCGCCAGCGCCTCTGCAAACACCGAGCCGCCCTGGGCCTGATCAAACAGCGCAGCGCACCCGGCAATCTCGTCGAGCAGCGCTTCACCCCATTCAGTCAGGCTGCGCTCACGACCGTTGTCGTTCAGCATCAGGCCTGGCTCACGCCCCCGCTTGACCGCCAGACTGAAATTGTTGGCAGCGTGCTCACATTCGCTGTCGCTCAGCTGCGGGCTGTCGCTGATAGCACAGTACAGCAGGAAGCTGTCGAGGAAGCGGGCCGTCGTCGGCTCGATTCCGAGCGGCACGAAGGGGTCGATATCCAGGCAGCGCACCTCGATATACTCGACTCCGCGCTCACGCAGGGCATGCACCGGCTTCTCGCCGCTGTTGGCAACCCGCTTGGGACGGATCGGGCTGTAGAACTCGTTTTCGATCTGCAGCAGATTGGTATTGAGCTGCTGCCACTGGCCGCTGGCGTCGTGGGTACCCAGCGCCGCATAGGGGGCGTAAGGCAGGCTGATTGCGTCTAGCATGCTGCTGATGTAGTTATCGAGGCTGTTGTAGCAGACGTTCAGGCCGGACTGGGCGTTATTGTTATAGCCCAGATCACTCATCCGCAGACTGGTTGCCCAGGGCAGGTAAAGGCTTTGCTCGCCGAGCGGCTGCAGGCGATGATCACGCCCTTGCAGGAAGCTGGCACACACCGCCGGAGAGGCGCCGAACAGGTACATCAGCAACCAGGCGTAGCGGCGGAAATTGCGAATCAGCGCAAAATAACGCTCGGACTGATAGTCCTGCGCGCTGCGGGTGTCGCCCTCCTGTGCCTGCAAAACCTGCCACAGCTGCGGCGGCAGCGAGAAGTTGTAGTGAATGCCGGCGATGCACTGCATGGCCTTGCCGTAACGCACCGCCAGCCCGCGCCGGTAGACGTATTTCAGGGTGCCAACGTTGGAGGTGCCATACCAGGCGATCGGAATCTCCTCGTCGGTGGCTGGCAGACGACAGGGCATGGACTCGGTCCACAGCCGCTCCTCGCCCAGAGCGCTGTAGGTAAAGCGGTGAATTTCGTCCAGCTGGCCGAACAGCTCGTCGATTTGCCGGCTGACCGGGGTGATCAGTTCCAGCAGCGCTTCGGAGTAATCGGTGGTGATCCGTGGATGAGTCAGCGCCGAGCCCAGCGCCGGCGGATGCGGCGTCTGCGCCAGCGTCCCGTCGGCGGAGATGCGCAGACTTTCCTTTTCGATACCGTGCTGACATTCGCTCAGCAATGAGCGGTTCGCGGGTGTCGCCAGCAGGGCGAGGCGTTCACGGAGCAGTGGTGACAAGGCGTCACTCCTCAGGCAATGGATCGACGCATGCCGTCGATCCGTTTGATCAGTATAGAAAGGCCACCGGGGCTCGCTCAGATACGGGCGAAGGTGCCCAGGCACTTGGCTACCAGCACGCCATCCTGCCACACCTCGCCGTCCACGACGATGGTGCGCGTACCGGCATGCATCACCTTGCCGGTGCATTCCAGCACACCGCCGGTGACTGCTCGGGTGTAGTTGATCTTGCACTCGATGGTGGCGGTGCTTTCATGCGGCTCCAGCACGCTGAACGCCGAGGCGCCCATCGCCGAGTCCAGCAGGGTAAACACCACACCGCCATGCACCCGGCCGGTGGAATTGAAGTGCTTGTCGTCGATCGGCAGACGCAGAGTGCACAACCCGCGCTCGATGGCCGCAAACTCGATGCCCACCAGGGCGGTGAATGCGCTGCTGCGCTCGGCAGCAAAGGCGGCCAATGCCGGATGCAATTCGCTCATGGGATCATTTCTTCTTCAGGTTCTTGGCATTGGCAAACAGGTTGGCGAAGGTGCCGCCCGCGTCGGTCGGGCGGGTATTGTTGCCGCCGGCATTACCGCGCGGCGCACTCTGCCGGCCACGATTGCGCTCACCTGGCTGCTGACGCTCACCGGCAGGCTGAGGCTTGTCGTCAAGGCGCATGGTCAGGCTGATGCGCTGGCGCGGGATATCCACCTCGAGCACCTTGACCTTGACGATATCACCGGCCTTGACCACGTCACGCGGGTCCTTGACGAACTGGTGCGAGAGCATGGAGATATGCACCAGACCGTCCTGATGCACGCCGATATCGACGAAGGCACCGAAGTTGGCGACGTTGGTAACCACCCCTTCCAGCGTCATGCCCGGCTTGAGGTCCTTCAGGCTCTCGACCCCTTCCTGAAATTCGGCCGCCTTGAACTCGGGGCGCGGATCGCGACCGGGCTTGTCCAGCTCGCGCAGGATGTCGGTAATGGTCGGGATACCGAAGTGTTCGTCGGTGTAGCGCGCCGGCTCAAGCTTGCGCAGAAACGCCGAGTCGCCAATCAGACCCCGGACATCGCGGCCGGTCTGCTCGGCGATCCGCTCGACCAACGGATAGGCCTCCGGGTGCACTGCCGAGGCATCCAGCGGGTTATCGCCGTTCATCACACGCAGGAAGCCCGCGGCCTGCTCAAAGGTCTTTTCACCAAGGCGGCTGACCTTGAGCAGCTCGCGACGGTTGCGAAAAGCGCCGTGGCTGTCGCGGTAATCGACGATGTTCTGGGCGATGCTCGGGTTCAGGCCGGAGACCCGGGTCAGCAGCGCCGCGGACGCGGTATTCAGGTCCACCCCAACGGCGTTCACACAGTCCTCGACCACCGCGTCCAGCCCGCGCGCGAGCTTCACCTGAGAAACATCGTGCTGATACTGGCCAACACCGATCGCCTTGGGCTCGATCTTCACCAGCTCGGCCAGCGGATCCTGCAGGCGACGAGCAATGGACACCGCGCCACGGTAGGTCACGTCCAGATCCGGGAACTCGCGTGCCGCCAGCTCCGACGCCGAGTACACCGACGCACCCGCCTCGGAGACCATCACCTTCTGCATCTTCTGGCCACTGCACAGCTTGATCAGGTCGGCAGCCAGCTTGTCGGTCTCGCGCGACGCCGTGCCGTTGCCGACAGCGATCAGGTCAACCTGATGCTTAGTGCACAGCGCTGCCAGGGTTGCCAGCGAGCGGTCCCAGTCATTGCGCGGCGCATGGGGGAAGATGGTGGCAGTGTCGAGCAGCTTGCCGGTAGCATCAACGACTACCGCCTTGACCCCGGTACGCAAGCCCGGGTCGAGCCCGAGGGTAACGCGCGGGCCGGCCGGCGCCGACAGCAGCAGGTCTTTCAGGTTACTGGCGAATACGCGGATCGCCTCGTCTTCGGCGGCTTCTCGCAGCTCGCCCAGTAATTCGGTTTCCAGGTGACCAAGCAGCTTGACCCGCCAGGTCCAGCGCACCACCTCGTTGAGCCAGCGATCAGCGGCGCGTCCCTGATTGACGATGCCAACGGTCTCGGCCACCAGCGCTTCGCAGGGATGCATGGTGCCGGGTGCCGGTTCGGCGTCGCCCAGCTCCAGCGCGATGCTCAATACACCCTCGTTGCGGCCGCGCAGAATCGCCAGCGCGCGGTGGGACGGCACCTTCTTCAGCGGCTCGTCGTATTCGAAATAGTCGGCAAACTTGGCGCCTTCCTGCTCCTTGCCGGCGACCACACGGGACACCACCCGACCGTCATCACGCAGCGCGCTGCGCAGACGCTCCAGCAGACTGGCGTTCTCGGCAAAGCGCTCCATCAGGATGTACTTGGCCCCGTCCAGAGCGGCCTTGGCGTCCGCTACGCCCTTGTCGGCGTCAACATAACCGGCAGCAGTGCTCTCCGGATCCAGCGTCGGGTCGGCAAACAGCGCGTCAGCCAGCGGCTCCAGGCCTGCCTCGATGGCGATCTGGCCCTTGGTACGGCGCTTGGGCTTGTAGGGCAGGTACAGGTCTTCCAGCCGGGTCTTGGTGTCCGCCTCGCGAATGTCGCGTTCCAGCTCGGGGCTCAGCTTGCCCTGTTCGGCAATGCTCGACAGCACCGCGGCACGACGGTCCTCCAGTTCACGCAGATATCGCAGCCGCTCTTCGAGGTAGCGCAACTGGGTGTCGTCCAGACTGCCGGTTACTTCCTTGCGGTAACGGGCAATAAACGGAACGCTGGCGCCCTCGTCCAGCAGGCTGACGGTAGCGGCGACCTGCTCGGGGCGAACCGCCAGTTCGCTGGCGATGCGCGAGGCGATACTCTGCATGGTAGGACACTTCCACTCTTGGCTATGACAGGGCGGGCAGTATACCCGACACAGAGGCTCTGGTCGGCCTTCATAAAGCGGCTGGATGATGGCGCCATAACAGGGTAAAAAGAAACCTCTTGTAACAATGGCCAGCCCGCAAGCTACGGGGGCTGGGTCACAATGCAGGCTCATTCACTCCAATAGGTGATACATGGCTGACGAAGGCGAAAAAATCCTGATTGTCGATGACGATGTGCGGTTGCGGCGGTTGCTCGAGCGCTTTCTCGGCGAGCAGGGCTATCGCGTTCGCGCCGTGGAAGATGTGGCGCAGATGGACCGTCTGCTGGCCCGTGAAATCTACTCGCTGATCGTGCTCGATCTGATGCTGCCCGGCGAAGACGGCATGAGCGCCTGCGCGCGCCTGCGGGCCGAGGGCAACACCACGCCGATCATCATGCTGACGGCCAAGGGCGATGAGACCAGCCGAATTCAGGGCCTGGAGATCGGCGCCGACGATTATCTCCCCAAGCCGTTCAATCCGCGCGAACTGGTTGCCCGCATGAAGGCCGTGCTGCGCCGGCAGGCGCCACAGGTACCGGGCGCCCCGAGCACCGACGACGATCAGGTCACCTTTGGCGAGTTCACCCTCAATCTGGCCACCCGCGAGCTGACCCGCGGCGACGAGGTCAACATGCTGACCACCGGCGAATTCGCCGTGCTCAAGGCGCTGGTGCGTCATCCGCGCGAGCCGCTGACCCGCGACAAGCTGATGCAGCTGGCTCGCGGCCGGGAGTGGGATGCGCTGGAACGCTCGATCGACGTGCAGATTTCCCGCCTGCGCCGCATGCTTGAGCCCGACCCGTCCAAGCCGCGCTACATCCAGACGGTCTGGGGCGTCGGCTACGTCTTTGTGCCGGACGGCAAGAATACGTGAAGGGCGGCCCCGGCTGGCACCCGCTGCTGCCACGGAGTTTTTTCGGTCGGACCATTCTGCTGGTACTGATGGTCACCCTGTTCTCGCAGATCCTCACGCTGCTCTACCTGCTGAGCAACGAGGATCTGCTGGTCGACCGTCAGTACAGTCACGGCACCGCGATGCTGGTCCGCGCCTACTGGGCCAGCGGTCCGGATGCGCGCCGCGATATCGAAGAGATGACCGGCATCCGCATCACGGTGCCCGAGCAGGTCCCGCAGGGGGAAGTGCACTGGCCCTACTCCGGCATTTTTACCCACCAGCTGCGGGACGAACTGGGCGACCAGACCGAGGTACGGGTGCAAACCCAGGACCATCCGGCGGTCTGGATCCACCAGCCGATCTATGGCAACTACTGGCTCAAGGTGCCGCTGTATGCCCATCCCCTGCGCGGCCAACGGGTCTGGCTGGTAGTCACCTGGCTGGTACTGATCGGCATGCTGTCAACAGCCGCTGCCTGGCTGCTGGTCCGTCAGCTCAACCACCCGCTGAAGATGCTTGAGCGCGCGGCCCAGCGTATCGGCCGCGGCGAGAGCGTGCGGCTGCTGGACACCAGCGCGCCAGCGGAGATTTCCGAGGTCTACCGCGCCTTCAACCAGATGTCCCAGGATGTCGAGCAGGCCAACCGCGACCGCACCATGCTGCTGGCCGGCGTGTCCCATGACCTGCGTACGCCATTGACCCGGATGCGCCTGTCGACCGAGCTGCTGTCGGATGCAGAGCCTGAACTGACCGATGGCATGATTCGCGACATTGAGGACATGGACGCCATCCTTGAACAGTTCATGAGCTACATCCGCGATGGCAGTGCCGAACCGACCGAAGAGGGCGACATAAACGAACTGATTCGCGAGGTGGTAGCGCCGCTGAACAGCAATGGCGAGGTCGTGCGACTGTGCCTGGCCGAGGTGCCGCTGCTGACCTTTCGCCGACTGTCACTCAAGCGGGTGCTGATCAACCTGATCGACAATGCACTGGTGCATGGCGGCAAGGGTGTGGAGGTCTGCACCTACGTCAATCGCGTCGGCGCTCAGCGCCAGCTTACGGTCAGCGTGCTGGATCGCGGCCCCGGCGTGGAGATTCTGGAGAACGATGCCCTGTTCAGCCCATTCATCCGGGGCGATCAGGCCCGTTCGACCAAGGGGACCGGCCTGGGCCTGGCCATCGTCAAACGCATTGCCGACAGCCACGGTGCCCGCGTGCAACTGCTGAACCGCGTCGGCGGCGGCACCGAGGCGCGCCTCAGCTTCCCGTTGACCGACTGAACCCGGTCGCTCAAGCTGCCCGGCGCAGCAGCCCGGCCTGATCCAGCACCCGCTCCAGTGCCTGCAGGTCGGGAATCAGCAGGTCCTCCGGCTCGTCGCTCAGGCTCACCTGCTGCAATGTCCACTCGGTTGCACCAGCGGTCGCCGTCAGATCGGCACGTTGCAACTTGCGCGCCCGGGGAATCCCCCAGACCCGCAGAGCGATGAAATGCACGCCCGGCGTACCGCCAATGGCGTTGAGAATCAGCGTCCGTGGCTGCACCTGCGGGATTGCCGCAGCCTCGCCCATCAACAGGTCAAGATCGACCATCGGCACCGGCTGATCCCGCCATAGTGTCCGCCCGAGAAACCAGTCTGGCCCGACGCTTGCCTCTTCGCTCAGACGATAACCCACCAGTTCTGCTACCGCCACGTTGGGCAGCAGCAACAGCCGCTCACGCAACGGCACGATCAGACTGTTCAGTGTTTCAAGCGCATCAGACGCCATGTCCGCATTTCCTCAAGATGATCAAAGTTAGTGCTCAGCTTGCTGCCGACCATTCCCTTGCCAGCCAGCGCTCCAGCGCAGCTGCCAGTTCCTCGGGAGAGCCCTGGCGGTGGCTGAAGCCGGCATCGAGAACCGCGCTCGGCATGGTCGCACAGGCAGCGCTGACGGTATCCTGGGTCCAGACCTCGCTGCCCTGCTGACGCAGACGTCCGCAGGCAGCAACACCATCCTCGCCCATACCGCTGAAAATAATCGCCCCGCACGCCGGCCCGAATTGCCGGGAAACCAGATCCAGTACCGTTTCTATCGACGGCTGATAAGGGCCGGGCCAGGGCTCGTCACTGACGGCCAGGCTGCCATCCTCGGCAAAACCCAGTTGCCGGTTGATGGGCACAACCAGCACCTCGCCGGCCTGCAATCGGCTGCCCGGCCGGCAGTTGAGTATTTTCCAGTCGTTCTGCCGGCCAATCACCTGGGGTAGCTGCTGCTCGAATCCGGGATCAATATGCTGGGCGTAGACAAAAGCGAGCGGCAGACTCGCCGGCAGCGAGTCGAGAAAGCGCTTCACTGCTGACGGCCCACCCAGGGAGGCGCCCAGCACCCAGACGCAGATTGGATGCGCCTCCGGGTTTGGCGTCGGTGGCGCCGCAAGCGAAGGAGCCTGGCCCAGAGCCGGCGTGCCCAGTAGCGGCTGCAGCTTGCCATACAACCGGCATTGCCAACGCGGATAGTCCTCGCAATCAGCGGCAGGAATCTCGCCAGCACCCAGCAACACCGGCACATCGCTGTGCTCGAGCAGCCACTCGGTAAGCGGCGACTCATCCGCCAGCTCAAGCAGCCAGGCATCGACCTTGATTTGGGCCAGATCCTCGGGCTGCAGTGACGCAGGGTCCTCGGCAGACACAATGCGGTAGCCGAAGGTACTCAGCACCTGTACCAGTTGCTGACGCTGGCCCGCATCACAGGCCAGCAGCGCGATCCCGGGTGCCTGATCAGTCACCACTCTCTACCAGTTGATCGATCACCTCGAGCAGCTGGGACTCCTGATAAGGCTTGCCCAGATAGACATTCACGCCGATGCCGAGCGCCCTTTCACGGTGCTTCTCGCCGGTCCGCGAGGTGATCATCACGATTGGCAGCTTCTCAAGACGCGGATCGTGACGAACCAGTGTGGCCACCTCGAAGCCGTCCATGCGCGGCATCTCGATGTCCAGCAGCATGATGTCGGGGGTGATGTCCTGGAGCTTGGCAATGGCCTCGACCCCATCCTTGGCGGTAACCACCTCCATGCCATTACGCTCGAGCAGACGGCTGGTCACCTTGCGCACAGTGATCGAATCGTCGACGACCATCACCAGCGTCGGCCGTTCCTCTTCATACTCGCCAACCAGCGCGGCGCGCTCGGCGGCAAGCTGCAGTTGGGCCTGCTGCGCCTGCTGGGCACGGATCACCGCCAGCAGATCAAGAATCACCACCACGCGGCCGTCACCCAGAATGGTCGCACCGGAAATACCCGGCACTACCGCAAACTGCTTGCCGAGGTTCTTCACCACGATCTCGCGCGAGCCGGCCAGCGCGTCCACCTGAACCGCAACGCTGTGCTCGGCACCGCGGACCAGAATCACCGGCAAGGGCAGACTGTGACCGGACAGCTTGGGCTGCTGCCCGGTCACCAGCAGGTCACCGAGATAGCGCAGATCATAGGTTTTGCCGGCATACTCGAACGGCGGTGCATCCGGCGCGTAGTAAGCCTCCAGCTCATAACCGGAGACCCGCACAATACCCTCGATGGTGTTCAGCGGAATGGCGTAGAGATCTTCGCCGGAATAGACCATCAGCGCCCGGTTGACCGACACGGTAAACGGCAGTCGGATGGTGAAGGTCGAGCCGTTGCCCGGCTCGGTAGTCAGCGTCATGCTCCCGCCAAGCTGCTTGACCTCGGCGTTGACCACATCCATGCCCACACCGCGGCCGGAAATCTGGGTCACCTTCTCTGCCGTGGAGAAGCCCGCCTCAAGGATGTACTGCAGCACTTCCTGATCGGTCAGCTCGGTGTCGGCATCCATCAGCCCGCGCTCGATGGCCTTGCGGCGCACCGCTTCGAGATTGATACCGGCGCCGTCATCCTGCAGGGTCAGCACAATCTCGCCGCCCTCACGTTGCAGGTCCAGACGGATTCGGCCCTCACGCGCCTTACCCACAGCCTCACGCTGCGCGGGCGCTTCAATACCGTGGTCCACCGCGTTGCGCAGCATGTGTTCGAGCGGCCCGATCATGCGCTCCAGAACACTGCGATCCATTTCGCCTTCGGCGTTGCCAATGACAATATCGACCTGCTTGCCCAGCTCGCTGGCAACCTGACGCACCACCCGACGCAAACGCGGCACCAGCCGCTCGAACGGCACCATGCGGGTGCGCATCAGACCTTCCTGCAGCTCGGTATTGACCCGCGCCTGCTGCAGCAGCAGGGTTTCGGCGTCACGACTGCGGGTGGCCAGGGTTTCCTTCAGGTCGAGCAAGTCGGACGCGGACTCGAACAGCGAGCGCGACAGCTGCTGGAGCTGGGAATACTGGTCCATTTCCAGCGGGTCGAAGTCCTCATAGCCAGGCCCCATCTGATCCTGGTGGCGCGACAGAATCTGCGCCTGGGTCTCCATGTCCAGACGGCGCAGCTGATCACGTACCCGGTCGATGGTGCTTTCCACGTCTTCGAGGATCTGCGCAACGTCGGTGACCTGCTGCTCGATACGGCCGCGGAAGATAGACGTTTCACCCGCCAGGTTGACCAGTTCCTCCAGCAGCGCAGCAGAAACCTTGACACTTTCCTGCGCAGCCGCGCGCTTGCTGCTGTCGGCGCTTGTCGGGCCTGCAGACTCCATCGCCTGCTTCAGGACCGCGTTAACCTCGGCGAGCGACATACCTTCTGCGGGCGCTGCCGGAACATCGCGCTGGGGCGCGGATGCAACGGGCGACGTCACCGGTGAGCTTGCTGGCGCTGATGCAGGCAAAGACGCCGGCTCCTCCGCCTCGGGAGCAAGGTCTGCAACGGCACCATGCAGAGCAGCCAGTTCGGATGCCTGCGCTGAGCCATCTATCAGCGCCCCTTCCAGGCGCTTGGCCTGCTCGGCCAGGGCATGTTGACCAGCCAGGCGCGCACTGCCCTTGAGGGTCTGCACACGATGCAGCAGATTCGCCGCAGCGGCGGCGTCGTTGTCCTTCGCCGCAAACAACCCGTCGCAGGGAGCCAGAAGCTCGCGGGCTTCCTCGACAAACATGCCGAGCATGCCCTGCATCGGCGATGCAACAGGCGACTCCAGCGGCCTTTCTTCCGGCTGCGGGCTGGCCACCGCCTCGTTATCCGGCAGTGTCGGTACGGTATTCGGATTCTTGCGGAAACCATTGATCGCAGCGATCAGCGCTGCGCCATCACTGATCGGCCTGGACGCGACCACCCCCTCAATCATCTCGGCGAGGGCATCATGGCAGGCGTGCAGCAACGCAATCAGACCATCGCTGGGCTCATAGCGCTGGTCGCACAGACCTTCGTAGACAAACTCCATTTCATGGGCCAGATCGCCTACCGGGCGAATCTCGGCCATACGCGCACCGCCCTTGAGGGTATGCAGATCACGCTGCAATGCTTCCACTGCCAGCGTGTTGCCGGGGTCGGCAATCCACTGCTGCAAGCTGGCTGCGGCGCTGTCGATGATTTCCTGCGCTTCCTCGAGGAAGATATCAACCAGTTCGGCATCGGTACCCGCTTCACTCAGGCTCCAGCTGCCGCCTGCCGGAGCTGCCGGCGCGGACGCCGAAGCCGTGGCCGGCTGTTCAGCCAGCGCCCCGGGGATCAATACCTGCAGCGCGCGCAGCTCGGCATCAGCCGGCAACAGGTGCTGATGGGCAGCAACCTGATCCATCATGCTGATCAGCCGCTCATGGGCCGCTGCCAGTGCATCCAGCACCGCCTCGTCCAGCGCCAGCGTACCGGCCCCAAGCCGCTCGTGTACCTGCTCAAGGGTATCGGCCAGACGTTCAAGTGGCGCCAGCTCGACCTCCGCTGCCACCTCGGCCAGGGCACGCAGGCTGGCAGCCAGCTCGCCGCTGTCGAATTCCGGCGTGCTGCCGGCAGAGCGCATGTTGAGATCGTCACTGACGTCGAGCAATAGATCGATGCCCTCGGTCAGGAAAATCGACATCAGATCCGCACCGGCCGCCCGATCCAGATCGGTGCGGCCGCTGTCACGGGCACTCAGGCCCTGCTCGCGTAGTTGCTCGATCCGCCGCAGGAAGGCATCGGTGCCAGGCAACGGTGCCTGCGGCGCCTGCACCAGTTGCTCAAGCCCGGCCTCGAACAGGGTCACGGCATCACCCAGCAGCTCGACCAGCGCCTGATCGGCAGGCACCAGGTTGGCCTTGAAATCCTTGGTCAGTTTTTCCAGCGGCGTAGCCAACAGGGCAATCGGTTGAATGCCCGCCATGTGGGCACTGCCCTTGAGTGTATGCAGGGCACGCTGCAATGCATCGCTCAACGCGCGCGGCGTGCCGTATTCGTGGCACTCACGCAGGTAGGCGTTGATCTGATCGATATGGTTACGGGTTTCGTTACGGAAGATATCCAGCAACACCGGATCCATGCCGCCAATTGCTTCGTGTTCAGGCTCGGGCTCCGAAGCCACAACGCCCAGTCCGTCACTGTCAGCTGCACTCGACCAAACAGGAGCCTCTTCATCCCCGGCCGACTCGTCGATGGCGCCGACGGACTCGTCCGGCTCGATCTCATTCGTCAGCTCGACTGTCTCGCAATCGCCTGGCTCGGAGACGGCCCGCGGTGCCTCGTCAAGGCTGGAGGTGTGCTCGGCGTCATCCAACACCGGCTCATCATCAAGCGAGGTGAAGGCGTCGTCTTCCGGCGCTGCGGACTCTTCAAGCTCCGGCAGTTCGAACTCGCTCAGATCGACCAGCTCAATGGCTTCGGCTTCGGCTTCGGCTTCGGCTTCGGCTTCGGCTTCGGCTTCGGCTTCGGCATTCAGTGTGTCTGCGGAGACCATCGGGTCAAGCGTTTCAGCCGCATCTTCACTGGCTATGCCGACATCGGCAGCCGGCGGGCCCGCGTCCGGCAACGCCTCACCCCGGGCCAACGCCTCGGCCTGAGCCGTCAGGCGCCCGACCTCCGGCAACGCCTGCTGCCGACCTGCGGCAAAGTCCTCTACCAGTCGCGGCATCAGTCCGCGAACGGCATTCACCACCTGGAAAAGGGCACCATCGGCTTCGATGCTGCGATCCAGCACGCGATTGAGCATGTTCTCTACGGCCCAGGCCAGCTCGGCCAGAACCCCTGCACGCACCATGCGGCCACTGCCCTTGAGCGTGTGGAAGGCACGCCGCACCTCGGCCAGCGCCTTGTCATCCTCAAGATCGGCCTGCCATTGGGGCGTATACTCGGCCAGGGTTTCCAGTACTTCCCCGGCCTCTTCGACGAAGATCTCTACCAGTTCTTCATCAAGCTCGTCTTCTTCCGCCGCCGGCGGCGGGCTGGGCGGCGCCACCGGTTGCAGTTCTGGCTCTGGCTCTGGCTCTGGCTCTGGCTCTGGCTCTGGCTCTGCAGGCTGCATCTGCTCGGCTGCCTCGGCAAGCGGTTCATCCGATATCGACACCTCGGATTCGGCCTCTTCCGCGTCCTCGACCGACGCCGGTTGCTCGGCGACCTCCTCTTCGGGCAGGTTCTGCGGGTGATAGCCCAACAGGCCAAGACGCTCCTCTGCGACATCCAAAATGCTGTCACCGCGACCGCTATCGTCCTCGGCCAGGCGTTCGAGGTAGTAGTCAATGCTGGTGATGACGTCAGCCAACGCGTCCAGCGCGGGCCAGTCCGGCACCAGAGAGCGGCCAATCAGCTGTTCGGTGATATAGCGACGGCACGCCGCTATCGCCGCGGCTGCGCGGGCCAGCGGCACCATGGCCAGACCGCCGCGCACGCTGGTAAGCAGGGCATCGACAGGGGCCAGCTGGCTGTGATCCCACTGATTGGCAATAAAGGCATTGATCGATTCGCGGGTTTCTTCCAGCGCGTTACGCGCTTCCTGCACCACCAGTTGATGGACCAGCGCTATATCCTGCGCTGCAGCAAGCCCCTGCATATCGCTGTCGGCAGCACCGTCCTGATCGCTGCGGTCAACGCCGAGAATGCCCTGCAGACTGGCTTCCACGTAGAGCATGCCACCGGCCACATCCATCAGGGCTGCATCGGTGATCGCCGACTGGCCCGACGCCAACCGCATGACCTGTTCGATCTGCTCGGTCAGCACCCGCCGCGGCTGGCCAAGCCCCAGCATCGCCAGCGTGTCGGCAATGCGCTTCATCACCGGCAACATGCCTTCCAGAGCGGTCAGGTCACGACGATCACTGCGTACGAACAGGTCGAGCTGATCCTTGACCTGCATAAGCTCTTCGCCCAGCGCCAGTGCGACCGACTGCATGGCCTCACGATCCGGACCGACCAGCCGATCACCGGCGCCGCGCTGCTCTTCGTTCCAGCTGCCCTTGAGCTGATAACGCTCCTTGAGGGCATCCAGCCGGGGGCTGCCGTCGGCACTCTTGGCAACATAAAACAGCAGGTTGCGCAGCAACTCACGGGGTGGAGCGCTTTGCAGCGCCGTCGCACCCCGCGCCATCAACTGACGCAGCTCCTGATCAGCCTGGCGCAGCAATTGGCGCACCGCCGCGCTGTTGTCGATGCTGCCGATTTCCAGACCTTCGGCAACGCCGGCAAAAATCGACCAGAGCTGGGCATAGGGGGCATCCGCACACAGCGCCTCAAGACGCACAAACACATTGCGCAAGTGCCGGCTATTCTGGGGCACATCCTGGCCACGGATCACATTGGCCTGCGCCATCTGCAGCGCCTGTCGCAGCTTGCGCAGCTGGCGCACACTGGCTTCATCACTCAAATCGGCGACAGCGGCACCGCGAGACGCGGACTCTGCACCGTCCAGCGCCGGACTGAAAACCGCATTCTCGGACAGCAGCTTGTCGCCACGGGCGGTGCGCATGTCGTTGAGCAGTGGCAGCAGTACCATCGGCAGGTCACGTCGCGCGCTCTGCACCCGATCCAAGTACGCCGGCATCTGCAGGATGGCCTGCATCAAGACTTCGAGTGCCTCGCCCTCGCGGCTGGCCGAGCCATTCATCAGCGCCTGGGCGAGCTGTTCCATTTCCTCTGCGAGCAGGGCTGCGCCATAGAACTCGACCATCTGCAGCGTGCCATGAACCTGGTGGATATAGGTCAGACAAAAGCGCAACCGGGTCGAGTCCTCGGGATTTTCGACAAAGGCTTCAAGCGCCTGACGCGCCTGATTCAGCGTTTCGGATATCTCGCCCTTGACCCAGTCAAGCGCGACATAATCATGCCGATCACCCATATTCACTCCAGACGTCCGTTGCTTTCCCGCCGCACATAGGCCTGCACCTGATCATCAGGCAGACGCTCGAGCAGCGGGTTGTTCCAGTCCACGATTTCACCCAGTCCGATAACCAGCATGCCACCTGGAGCCAGCCGTCTGGCGAGCAGGTTCAGCAGGTCGCGACGACGCCAGCGACGGAAGTAGATGAGCAGGTTCTGGCAGAAAATGATATCCAGGTCCTGAATCGGAGCCTGGGCCAGTTCAAGAATATTGACGCGGGCAAAACAGACCCGATCACGCAGGGCATAGGCCACTTCATAACGGTCGTTGGCCAGCGGCTGCAGCCACTCCCGACGCTCACGTTCGTTGAGTCCGCCCAGCCGGGCGCCCGGATACACGGCAGTACGCCCCTGCTCCAGCGCCTTGTGGCTGATATCGGTTGCCCAGATCCCGTAGCCGCCCGGATGACCACCTGCCCGGCGCAGGCTCTGCTCGACCATGATGGCCATCGAGTAGGCCTCTTCACCGCTGGCGCAGCCCACACTCCAGAGCTGCAGCGGCCGCTCCTTGTCGCGCCCCTTGAGCAGCAGGTCGAGGTGGCGCCCTACCGCTTCGAAGGACGGGCGATGGCGCATGAAGCTGGTTTCGCGCACGGTCAGACGCTCGATCAGTGCCGACCACTCGACGGCGCCAGCAGCGCCGTTGGTGACGTACTCGAAGTAGGTCTGATAGTCGGCCAGGTTGAGCTCGCGCATGCGCGCGCCCAGGCTAGTCTGCAGAAAGGTCTTGCGCTGGTCGCTGACGCACACGCCCGTACGCGCCTCCAGCAGCGTTTGCCACTGACGAAACTGCTGCCCATCCATTTCCGGCAGCGGTTGCAACGACCAGTTTTGCGTTGTCTGCACGTAAGCCCCTCGTACTCAGCGTCCTCGGGTGGCACCGGGTGCCACCCGTATCAGCTTAGTCGCCCTGCTGCGGCAAGGTGAAACCATCGACCGACTGACGCATCGCCTCGGCCAGTTTCGCCAACTCGCCAATGCTGCGAGCGGTCGCGGTCGTACCGGCAGACGTCTGCGAGGTAATTTCCTGAATCACGTTCATGGTGTTGGAAATGTGACCAGCGGACGACGCCTGCTGACGTGCTGCGTTGGAGATGTTCTGAATCAACGCCGCCAGACTGGTCGATACCTTTTCGATCTCTTCCAGGGCCACACCCGCGTCCTGAGCCAGGCGTGCACCACGTACCACCTCAGAGGTGGTCTGCTCCATCGAGATAACCGCTTCGTTGGTATCGGTCTGAATGGTTTTAACCAGCGCTTCGATCTGCTTGGTCGCACCGGAGGAACGTTCTGCGAGGCGCTGAACTTCGTCCGCAACCACCGCGAAGCCTCGACCGGCGTCACCGGCCATGGAGGCCTGGATCGCCGCGTTCAGAGCCAGAATGTTGGTCTGGTCGGCAATATCGTTAATCAGGCTGACGATGTCACCAATCTCCTGGGACGACTCACCAAGACGCTTGATCCGCTTGGAGGTGTCCTGAATCTGCTCGCGAATGGTATCCATGCCCACGATGGTGTTCTGCACCACCTCGTTACCCTTGTTGGCGATGGCTACCGAGCGCTCCGCTACCGCGGCCGACTCGGAGGCGTTGGCCGATACCTGGTCAATGGAGACCGCCATTTCGTTTACCGCCGCCGAGGCGCCGGCAATTTCCTGTGCCTGGTGCTCGGAGGCTTCGGCCAGATGCATCGCTGTGCCCTGGGTTTCCTGCGCGGCGCGCTCTACCTGCTGGGCGGTATGGTTGATGGTGCCTACCAGCGCACGCAGCTGGTCGATAGACTCGTTGATGGAGTCGGCAATCGCACCGGTAAAGTCTTCGGTTACCGTCGCCTGGGCCGTCAGGTCACCGTCGGCGAGATCGCCGATCTCGTCGAGCAGTCGCAGAATCGCGGCCTGGTCGCGCTGGGTTTTTTCCAGCGTCTCGTCCAGACGCAAACGGGTGTCGCGGGTCAGCTGGATACCGATCAACAGCAAACAGGTCAGCGCGATGGCGGCCAGCACGTAACCCAGGATGGTGTTGGCAACGCGTCCATCGGCATTGGCTTCAAAAGCCTGAGCCAGACTGGATGCATTCTCCAGCAGCGACTGCGAGTCGGTAAAGATATCGTTGGCGGCGGTACGTACCTGATACAGCTCAGGGGAAGTCAGCAGAATCTGGTCAACCGAATCGGACACATAGCGGAACAGTGACTGGATTTCCTGCAGCCGGCTGGCGGCGTCTGCATCCGCCACCCGGGTTATCCCGATACTGGCGTTACCCTCGATCATGCCCTGCAGTACGCGCCCGAACAGGCTGGCGTCACGCCCGAAGCTGTCGGCCGCCATCACCGCGTCTTCGTCACCTTCCAGTACCCGGTTCACCGAACCAAGAATCCGCTCGGCCAGCAGTGACTGGCGCTGGGCAATAGCGACCTGATCGGCCGGCGCATTGCTGGCGATCAGCACGTCTACCACATCTTCATACTCGACCTGCAGCTGCGGCACGGTATCGGACAGGGTTGCAGCAACTTCGTGCAGCGACAGAACCGTGCCCTGACTGGCGAGAATCGCGTCGGCATTGCGACGCACCTTGTCCCAGTCAGCCTGCAACTGGGCCTGCTGCCCGGCCATGCTGGCCGGCATCGGTGGCAAACCGGAGGCGGCGTCACCCTTGACCAGATAGTCCCAGCGTTGCTGGAAGTCGTTACGCGCGCTGAGCAACAGACCGAAGGCTTCCGGCGTACCGGTGGCAGCTTCGGTTGCCGACTTGGAGATCTGCTGGGACAGAACCCGCAGCTCGCCGGCGTGACCAATGTATTCGGTATCACGGGAGCTCTGCGTATTCAGGTACAGGAAGTTGGCGATCAGCAACACCAGCGACAGCAGCAGAATGGCACCCAGGCCAAGTACCGTCCGGTTGCTTCGCAAGGAAGACAGCGTCTGTGTATCAAGTATCTTCATTTTACTGGCCCCTACCTGGCCTACGGCTTTTTTCTGGCTAACATGCTCCGGCGCGACCGGCGTTCAGCACCGGTAGCGCCAATTCCGATCAGATGGCTACATCGAGAAAATCCTGATCACGTGCCAGTGCGCGAAAATTGAACACCAGCGCTTCACGCTCGCCCTGGTATCCCCCAACAACATAGGGCCGCACACGCGGCTCCAGCTCCGGCAGCTCGGTACTGAAGGTACTGACCGGCAGGTGCTGCATCCCCAGCACTTCATCCACCAGCAGACCGACAAACAGATCGTCACGGTCCAGCACCAGCACCCGGCGCTGCTTACGCCCGCCACTGGCAGCCACACCAAAGAAACGGCTCAGATCGATGATCGGTAACAGGCGTCCACGCACGTTCGCCACGCCCCGAACCCAGGCCTTGACCCTGGGCAGTGCGGTGTAGCGCGGTTCGTGAAGAATTTCGGTGATTTCGCCCATTGCGGCCAGCATGACGTGACCGGCAAGGCGAAAGCCGACACCACTCCAGGTTTCGCTGACCTCATCCTGCGATGGAAGGCCGGCCGCCTGCAGGCGGCACTGGTCAGCGAGTTGCTGCAGCAGTTCAAAAGGATGTTGAGTGTCTGACATGCCGTCCCTGTTCTCATTCTTATCCGGCACAGAAGGCGCCGGTAACTAGCTGCCGAGCACGGTTTTCAGCGTCTTGATCAGGGTGGACTCATCTACCGGCTTGGTCAGATAGTCCTTGGCGCCCTGCCGGGTACCCCAAACCTTGTCGGTTTCCTGATCCTTGGTAGTCACGATGATGACCGGAATATGATTGGTTTCGGGATCCTTGGTCAGTTGGCGCGTCGCCTGAAAACCGTTGAGCCCCGGCATGACGATATCCATCAGTACCGCGTCGGGCTTTTCCTGCCGGGCCAGCGCCACCCCATCGGCACCGTTCTCGGCCTTGAGGACCTCGTAACCGTGTTTCTCCAGCATGCCGGTCAGCTTGTACAGCTCGGTCGGCGAATCATCTACTACCAAAATGCGAGCCATCAGACTCCCCCGGGTTGTTCTTCGAATGAGTTAGTGCTCAGGCGCCAGCGGCGCCCGCAACATGACCGCCCTGCGGGACATGAGCGCGGATGGCTCCCAGCAGCTCTTCCTTGCTGAACGGTTTGGTCAGGTATTGATCGGAACCGACGATCCGGCCCTTGGCCTTGTCAAACAGACCGTCCTTGCTGGACAGCATGATCACCGGTGTCGCCCGGAAGGCACTGTTGTTCTTGATCAGGGCACAGGTCTGATAGCCGTCAAGGCGCGGCATCATGATGTCGACAAAGATGATGTCCGGGTGGTTGTCGGCAATCTTGGCCAGCGCGTCAAAGCCGTCAACCGCCGTGATTACATTACAGCCGACCTTCTTCAGCAGGGTCTCGGCCGTGCGTCTGATCGTCTTGCTGTCATCAATCACCATGACTTTGAGGCTTTCGAAATTTTCTTCCATAAGACCAGCCTTTGTTATTGATGGAGGGTCGATTCAGAAGGCTGCTGCGCGGCACCCCTCGACCAGCCAATTCCCTTTCCGCGTACTTTTAGCATAGATTCGGCGGTCAATCTATAAAGCAGAAGCGCCACCGAGACAACATTGCACTCCTGTCCGCACTGGCTGCGCAGACCGTCTGGCGCTACACTCGACTCCCTTCCGAAACAGCCAGGAAAGCACACATTCTATGCGCATTCGCCTCGGTATCGTCATGGATCCCATCAGCGCGATCCAATACAAAAAGGACAGTTCTCTGGCCATGCTGCTGGCCGCCGCCGCCCGCGACTGGGAGCTCCTCTACATGGAGCCCCAGGACCTCTACCTCGCCAACGGCAAGGCCATGGGCTGCCTTCGTCCGCTCCAGGTACACGCCAACCCGGATCACTGGTATGACCTGGGCGAACAGCAACAGGCCCCGCTGGACTCCCTGGATGTGATCCTGATGCGCAAGGATCCGCCATTCGACAACGAATTCCTCTACGCGACACACATCCTGGAAGCGGCTGAGCGCGACGGTGTACTGATCGTCAACCGCCCGGCCAGTCTGCGCGACTGCAACGAGAAACTGTTCGCCACCCAGTTCCCGCAATGTGCACCGGATCACATCGTGACCCGCCGCGCGGACATTCTCCGCGAATTCGCCACCCGGCACCGTGACGTTATTCTCAAACCGCTCGACGGGATGGGCGGCTCCATGATTTTCCGTATAAGAGAGGGCGACCCCAACCTGAGCGTCATCATCGAGACCCTGACCGTGCATGGCACCCAGCAGATCATGGCTCAACGCTACCTGCCGGAGATCAAGGATGGCGACAAGCGCATCCTGATGATCAAGGGCGAGCCGGTGCCCTACTGCCTTGCACGCATCCCCCAGCAGGGCGAAACCCGTGGCAACCTGGCCGCCGGCGGCCGTGGCGAGGCGCGTCCGTTAACCGAGCGCGACCGCTGGATCGCCGAGCAGGTCGGCCCTGCGCTGCGCGAACGCGGGCTGTTGTTTGTCGGCCTGGATGTCATCGGCGATTATCTCACCGAGATCAACGTGACCAGCCCGACCTGCATCCGAGAGATCGACGCCGCCTACGATACCGATATCGGCGGCCGCCTGATGGATGCCATCGAGGAACTGCTGCAGGCCCGCTGACCGCCCTCACGCCGCCGGACAGCAAGATTCGGCGGCGTGACGCAGCACATGGACTTTTGCGGCCACCGCGGGCAGACTTCACCGGACAGTGACAGCACCCAGCACATGGATCGCATGAACAACGCAGCACCGCCCCTTGCCAGCAACAGCCCGCCGACCGTCACCTCCCGTGACCGTCTCGGCTTCACCCTGTTTCTGGCTGCGGTCCTGCACGCTTTGGTCATCCTTGGCATTACTTTCGATATCCCGACCCCCAGCGAGCTGTCGAAAAGCCTCGAAATCACCCTGGCCACCCAGCAAAGCGAAGCGCCCCCCGAGGACGCCGACTACCTCGCCCAGATGAACCAGCAGGGCAGCGGTACACTCGAAGAAAAGGCTGCCCCCAGCACCACCGAGGAAGCTCCCTTCCAGGACAGCGAAATCAACCGGATCAGCCCGCCGCCGCAGGTCAGCGCGCCGCCGCCCGCGCCGGTGCAGCAAAAGACGGTGACGACTACCGCGCCGAGTCAGCAGCGGGTAACCACCGCACCGCCCAGCCCGAAGCCGCTGCCGGCACCCGCAGCGCAACTGCGCTTCGACATGAATGATCTGTCACGCGAAATCGCCAGCCTGGAAGCCCAGCTCGCCGAGGAGCGACAGGCCTACGCCAGACGGCCGCGCATCCTGCGCCTCAATGCCGCATCGACCATGCAGGACAAGGGGGCGTTCTACAAGGATGCCTGGCGGCGCAAGGTAGAGCAGGTCGGCAACCTCAACTATCCGGCGCAAGCCCGAGCCAACCGCATCTACGGCAGCCTGCGCCTGCTGGTGCAGATCAACCGCGACGGCACCCTGCGCGATGTGCAGATCCTCGAGTCCTCCGGTGAACAGGTTCTGGATCAGGCCGCCATGCGCATCGTGCGCCTGGCCGCGCCCTTCATGCCCTTTACCGGCGACCTGATGGATATCGACGTGCTGGAGATCATTCGCACCTGGCGCTTCGAGCCGGGCGACCGGGTATCCAGTTTCTGACCGGAAAACCAGCGGCCAGACCGGCAATTCGGTCCTTGCCCTGCCCGGCCTTCGACCCAATACTATGGGCATTATGCAGACGACACCGAGCAACCTCACCCACCATTTCCTGATCGCCATGCCGCATATGGCTGATCCGCGTTTCGATCACAGCCTCATCTACCTTTGCGAGCACAGCCCGGAAGGCGCCATGGGCCTGATAGTCAACCAGCCAAGCGAACTCAACCTCAGTGATCTGCTCGACCAGCTGGCGCCAGATGTTACCGCGGGTATCGACGTCACCGTACTCAATGGCGGCCCGGTGGAAACCGAGCGCGGTTTCGTGCTGCACGACGGTGAGCGCAACTGGGAGTCGAGCGTGGATCTCGGCCCGCTGAAGCTGACCACATCGCGCGACATTCTCAGCGCCATGGCGCGGGGCGATGGCCCGGATCGAGTGCTGATTACCCTTGGCTACGCCGGCTGGGGTGCCGGCCAGCTGGAGCAGGAGCTGGCCGAAAACGTCTGGCTGAGCTGCCCGGCCGATCACGGCATCCTGTTCAATTTGCCCTGGGAGCAGCGCCTGACCGCCGCCGCACGCTCGCTCGGGGTGGACTGGAGCCTGCTGACCAGCCAGGCGGGCCACGCCTGATGCCGACCGCCCATCGCCGCGCCATGGCATTCGACTACGGCACCCGGCAGATCGGCGTTGCCGTCGGCCAGACCCTGACCGGCAGCGCCGAGCCACTGACCAACCTGCGCGCCCGTGACGGCGTGCCGGACTGGGAGCAGATCGCCCGACTGATTCGCGAGTGGGAGCCGAACGTCCTGGTCGTCGGTCTGCCCCTGAACATGGACGGCAGCGCCAGCGATATGAGCGAACGTGCCGCTCGCTTCGCCCGCCGCCTGAACGGCCGTTTTCAACTGCCGGTCGAGACCGTCGACGAGCGCCTTAGTACCTTTGAAGCCAAACAACACCTCAAGTCGCAGGGACGCACACCGAGCAGCTACCGGGATGACCCGGTCGACAGCCTCGCCGCCGCCCTGCTGCTGCAGACCTGGCTGAGCGGCCAGAGCAAGGAGACACCATGAGTACACTTCCCGCGGTCGACAGCCTGCTGAGCAGCATGGCCGACCAGTTGCGCGCCCATCTGGACGCGCGGCAGATCAGCGACCCGGCCTTTGTCGGCATTCATACCGGCGGTGTCTGGGTTGCCGATGCCCTGCATGCTGCCGTCGCACCCGAGGCGCCGATGGGCACGCTGGATATCGCCTTCTACCGCGATGACTTCGAGCAGCACGGCCTGCCGCAACGGGTACGCCCGTCCGAGCTGCCGTTCGGTGTCGACGACCGTCACATCATTCTGGTCGACGACGTGCTGATGACCGGACGCACCATCCGCGCCGCGCTCAACGAACTGTTCGATTACGGCCGCCCGGCCTCGGTAACCCTGGTCACCCTGATCGACGTCGACGCCCGCCAGCTGCCGATCCGCGCCGACATCCTTGGCGCCACTCTGGCCCTGACAGAAGGCCAGCGGGTAAAATTGACCGGACCCGCCCCGCTGCACCTGACCCTGACCGACGCCGCCACCAATTGAGATCGCCATGAGCCTGACGCCGCATCACCTGCAACTCAACCAACAGGGCCAGCTGCGCCACTTCCTGACCATTGAAGGGCTATCGCGCGAGCTGCTGACCGAACTGCTCGATACCGCCGACTCCTTCCTCGAAGTCGGTGAACGTGCGGTCAAAAAGGTCCCGCTGCTGCGCGGCAAGACGGTCTGCAACGTGTTCTTCGAGAACTCGACCCGGACCCGCACCACCTTCGAGCTGGCGGCCAAGCGGCTGTCGGCCGACGTACTCAACCTGAATATCTCGACCTCGTCGACCAGCAAGGGCGAAACCCTCTACGACACCCTGCAGAATCTGGAGGCGATGGCGGCCGACATGTTCGTGGTGCGTCACGGCGATTCCGGCGCGGCGCACTTTATCGCCGAGCGGGTCTGCCCGGACGTCGCCGTGATCAACGCCGGCGACGGCAACCACGCGCACCCGACCCAGGCGATGCTCGACATGCTGACCATCCGTCGCCACCGCGGCGACTTCGAGAACCTTTCGGTCGCCATCGTCGGCGACATCCTGCATTCGCGGGTCGCGCGCTCCAATATGCTCGCCCTGAAAACCCTTGGCTGCCCGGATATCCGCGTGATCGCCCCACGCACCCTGCTACCCGAAGGCATCGACCAGTACGGCGTACGGGTCTTCAACGATCTGCGTGTCGGGCTGCGCGACGTCGACGTGGTCATCATGCTGCGCCTGCAGAAGGAGCGCATGCAGAGCGGCCTGCTGCCCAGCGAGAGCGAGTTCTACAAACTCTACGGCCTGACCCGCGAGACTCTCGCGCTGGCCAAGCCCGATGCGCTGGTCATGCACCCGGGCCCGATCAACCGCGGCGTCGAAATCGAATCGGAAGTCGCCGACGGCCCGCAATCGGTGATTCTCAAGCAGGTGACCTACGGCATCGCCGTGCGCATGGCCGTCATGTCGATGGCCATGACCGGACAAACCACCCAGCGCCAGCTCAACCAGGAAGCGAACTGAACCATGCGACTGACGATTGAAGGCGCCCGGGTGATCGACCCCGCCAGCCAGTTTGATGAAATTACCGATCTGCATATCGCCGCCGGCCACATTCTGGCCCTCGGCGCTGCCCCCGAGGGCTTCAGCCCCAACCAGCGCATTGACGCCCGCGGCCTGATTGCCTGCCCGGGCCTGGTGGACCTCAACGTTTCCCTGCGCGAGCCCGGCTACAGTCGCAAGGGCAGTATCGCCAGCGAGACCCGTGCCGCCGCCGCCGGTGGCGTGACCACCCTGTGCTGCCCGCCGGACAGCCGCCCGGTGCTGGACACCCCGGCCGTGGCCGAGCTGATTCTGGATCGCAGCCAGGCTGCCGGCAACGCCCGCGTCCTGCCCATCGGCGCCCTGACCAAGGGACTGGAGGGCGAGCAACTGAGTGAACTGGTCGCCCTGCGCGACGCCGGCTGTGTCGCCTTTACCCAGGGGCTGCGCCCGATGGGGAGCAACCGTATTCTGCGCCGCGCGCTCGAATATGCGGCGACCTTCGGCCTGACCATCATTTTCACCCCGCAGGATGCCGACCTGGCCGAAGGCGGCATGGCCCATGAGGGTCCGACGGCCTCGCGGCTGGGTTTGGTGGGCATTCCGGAAAGCGCCGAAACCGTTGCCCTGGCCCGTGACCTGCTGCTGATCGAACAAACTGGTGTACGCGCCCACTTCAGCGGCCTGACCAGCGCCCGCGCGATGGATATGCTGGCCGACGCCCAGGCCCGCGGCCTGCCGGTGACCGCCGATGTTGCCGCTTACCAACTGCTGCTCTGCGACGAGGACCTGACCGGCTTCTCCAGCCAGCTGCACGTCATGCCTCCGCTGCGCTCCGCCGACGACCGGCGTGCTCTGCGCCAGGCCGTGCAGAGCGGCGTGGTGCAGGCCATCGCATCGCATCATCAGCCGCACGAAGCCGAAGCCAAGCGGGTGCCCTTTGCCGCCTCGGCACCGGGCATCAGCAGCGTCGAGATCCTTCTGCCGCTGACCATGACGCTGGTGGCCGACGGCCTGCTGGAAATGCCTGCAGCGCTGTCCCGGGTCACCACCGGACCGGCCGCTGCGCTCGGACTGTCAGCCGGCCAGCTGTCGCTGGGCGGCGCTGCCGACATCACCCTGTTCGACCCGGCTCAGGCCTGCGAAATCGGCCGCAACTGGCTGTCCCGCGGGGCCAACTGCCCGTTCATCGGCAAAGGTGCGCCGGTGGCCGTCACCCACACCCTGTACGGCGGAAAGCTGGTATATCAGACCCATTGACCCGAAAGCCGGTCGAACGCCGCGCATGACACAACACTAAGCGATTGGAAGGAGCCCTGGCATGGCCGCATTCGGCTTGCGTGGCAAATCACTGCTGGCCCTGGTGCTGGCCTGCCTGCTGGCACTGGTACCTGCCGGCCTGATCGGCTGGTCGGTACTCAACGGCATTCACGACCACTTTGGCGAGGCCTACGCACGCAATGCGACGCTGCTGAGCCGGGAAAAGATCAGCGCGCCGATCAGCCGCGAGCTGGCGCTGTCGTTGCGCTTCGCCAATTCTGCGGTGACCCGTCAGTGGCTGCTTGATCCGGATGATCCGACCAAGGCTGATCTGTTCTTCCGTGAAGCGGAGCTGTACCGAGCCGACTTCCGCGACCATGCCTACTTTATCGGCCGCCTGGATAGCCTCGGTTACTACTTCAACGGTGGCGACCAGCCCCCCAGTACCGAGCCACGCTATATCCTCAATCCCGAATCCGACGCCGACAGCTGGTTCTTCAGCACCCTGCGCAACACAGATAACTACAACATCAACGTCGACACCAACCCCGAGCTGGACACCACCAAGGTCTGGCTCAACATGGTGGTCAAGGATGACGACGGCAGCGTGCTGGCGCTGGCGGGATCCGGGCTGGATCTGTCCACCTTCATTCGCGACTTCATCACCAGCGATGATCCGGGCGTCACCCCGATGATCATCGATGCCGACGGTGCCATCCAGGCGCACAGCGATCGCAGCCTGATCGCCCTCAACTCGGGTGCCGACGCCAACAAGGGCAGCGGCGCCAATCTGCTCAGTCTGGTCAGCGAACGTGACCGTGCAGCGGTTGCCGCAGCCATTGCCGAGGTCGCCACCGACCCGGGCGGAGTCCGCACCCTGCCGGTAGAGCTGCAGGGCACCACCGAGTTGCTGGCCCTGACCTTTATCCCGGAGCTGAACTGGTACGTGGTCAACGCCATCGACCTGACTACCGCCGAAGTCATCGACAGCACCTGGCTGACACCGCTGCTGATCGGGCTGGCCGCCCTGCTGATCCTGCTGGTGCTGATTTTTGCGGTCGCTATCGAGCGCCTGCTGCTCGGCCCGCTGCGCCAGCTCAAGCGCGGCGCGCAGGCGATGGCTGCAGGCAACTACGACGTTGCCATGCCGGCCGGCCGCGACGACGAGATCGGCGAATTGAGCGACGCTTTCGGCATCATGGCGGCCAAGGTCCGCAGTCACACCCAGGAACTGGAACAGCGGGTTCAGGAGCGCACCTGTGATCTGGAGCAGGTCAACCAGCAGATGCATGCGGCACGCAAGAAGATCGAGGACTCGATCGATTACGCCAGCCTGATCCAGCGCTCGATCCTGCCCAACCGCGAACTGGTCAATGCGCTCGGTGAACATCACGCCGTGCTCTGGCGCCCGCGGGACGTGGTCGGCGGCGACTTCTACATCTTCCGCAATGAGCAAAGTCACTGCCTGTTCGGTGTCGTCGACTGCGCCGGTCACGGTGTACCCGGCGCACTGATGACCATGCTGGCGCACGCAGCGCTGGACCAGGCCATCAACGATTGCGGCATGCACGACCCGGCAGCGATCCTGCGCCGTACCGATCAGATCGTCCGGCACATGCTCAGCGACTCGCCGGAGACCAAGTCGGTTGCCACCAATATGGACGTCGGCCTTGCCTATGTTGATCTGGAGCAACGCCAGGTCACCTTCGCCGGTGCGAAGATAGCGCTATATCACTGTGACGGTGGTACGGTTTCCCACTTGCCGGGAGCGCGCCGTGCGCTCGGCGACAAGCGACAGGGCGACTACCATAACCAGCAGATCGCATTGCAGCCCGGGCGCACCTTTTATCTGTGCACCGATGGCTTCCTTGACCAGGCCGGCGGCGAGCGCGGGTTCGGTTTCGGCAACAGCCGATTCGCCGATATGCTGCGCCGCCATGCCAGTCTGCCACTGAACGAGCAAAGTGCCGCCTTCAGCGATACACTGGCCGCCTATCAGGGCGACTATCCGCAGCGCGATGACATCACCATGCTGTGCTTCCGATTTGACTGAGCAAACGCCCGACCGCACAGGAGTTGTAATGGACCATATCGACCTGTTCGCGATGCGCGAACAATTCAACAGCCAGCAGATCCTGCTGTGCTTCAACGGCCCCATCTCGCGCAGCCTGATCGAAGAGATCGGCAACGCATTGCGTAACTATCTGGCCGCCGATAGCGCACCGACTTCCGCTGCCATGGATGTTTTTGCCGTCTACATCGAAATGACCCAGAATATCAGCCATTACACCCGGGCCAAGGGTTGGAACGAGCAGGAGGCTGGCGCCACCGTGGTCGTATCACGGGATGAGGACGGACGGTATATCGTGTCGGCAGGCAACCTGATCGAAAGCGCCGACGGGGAAAATCTGGTCAGTTCGATTGCCCGGCTGGCAGAACTGGACAAAGCCGGCCTGAAGGCAGCCTACAAGGAGCAACTGCGTCGCCCGCGCGACGCCGAGCGCCCCTCCGGCGCGGGCCTGGGCCTGATTGACATTGCCCGCAAATCCAGCGCCCCGCTGCAGGCCTCGCTGCAGCCCGTCGCCAACGGTCGCAGCTTTTTCAGCCTGCGCGCCGTGATCTGACCGAACCAAGAGCCAAGCACCTATGAACGATTTCAGCATCCCCAGCTCGCAATCTACACCGGAAGTACGCAGCGACTGGAACGCCGGCCATCTGCATATGGCCGGCGACTCCTATCCGGAAAATTCCTTTGACCTGTTTCAGCAGGTGTTCGACTGGATCGAGTCCTATCTCGATCAGGCAGGCGCTCCACTGAGCCTTGAGCTGCGTCTGCTGTACCTGAACACCAGCAGCGTGAAGGCCATGATGGACGTTTTCGACCTGCTGGAAGCCGCCCATCAGGACGGCAAGCAAGTTGCGGTCAACTGGTACTACGACCCGCAGAACGAGCGTGTCGCCGAGCTGGCAGAAGAATTCAAGGAAGACTGTACCTTCAATTTCAACATCATCAGTCACCCCTGAGCACGCCATGAAAGGAAACAAAGAGGACCTCGAAGCGCAGATTCCACGGCTACTGGAGCAAACCGAGCTCCAGCAGAGTCCTCTGTATGCGCCGCTGAACGAGCTGTGGTCAGCCCATCAGGATCTGGCCCGTCGAATCGACCGCATCAGTCACATCTCCGACGGATTCCAGAGCATGGCCCGGCAGCGCGAGCAGTCGCTGACCGAGCGACTGAACAAGCAATTGCGTCAACTGGAGAAGGTGGCCCGCATCTCGGACCGCTATCAGAACATGATGCGCGACCTGAACGAGGCGCTGCGCGAAGCCTCCACCCACGACGCACTGACCGGCCTGGGTAATCGCCGCCTGCTGGTAGACCGCCTGAAGAAGGAAGCCGAGCGCTTCATCCGCTATCAGCGCCCGTTCAGCATCGCCATGCTGGATGTCGACCACTTCAAGAGCATCAATGATCGTTATGGCCACGAAGTTGGCGACGGCGCACTGATTGAGCTGGCGCGAGTGCTGGATGCCGAAATTCGGGACAGCGACCTGTGCGGTCGCTGGGGGGGAGAAGAGTTCCTGATTCTGCTGCCGGAAACCGGTACCGCCGAGGCGACCCTGGTGATGGAGCGGGTACGGTCCGCTGTCGAGCGACTGACCATCCGGGTGCAGGACGAGTCGGTCGGCATGACCGTCAGTATCGGCATCGCACAGCACAGCCCGAATAACAGCTATTCCGACACCATCAGCCAGGCCGATCACGCCCTGCTGGAGGCCAAGCGCGGCGGGCGCAACCAGCTGCATACCGCGACGGCCGGCTAGTCAGCCGACCGTCAGCGACTCAGAACCGCCGCGTGCGCGAGGCGACTTCTTCCTCTTCTTCCAGCGACAGGCCGTGGCTCAGCTGGTCCTGCATCAGGTGCTGACCGTCGGTTTCCGAGCCCAGCTTGATCATCAGACGCAGGTCGTTCGCCGAGTCGGCGTGCAACAGCGCATCTTCATAGGTGATCTCGCCGGCACTGTAGAGCTTGTAGAGCGCCTGATCGAAGGTCTGCATGCCCAATTCATTGGAGCGGGCCATTAACGGCTTGAGCTCATGCACCTCACCCTTGCGAATCATGTCGGCGGCCAGCGGCGTATTAAGCAGCACTTCGATGGCAGCACGACGGCCCTTGCCATCGGGCGTGGGAATCAGCTGCTGGGCAACAATCGCCTTGAGATTCAGTGACAGGTCCATCCAGACCTGCTGATGCATCTCGGTCGGGAAGAAGTGAATGATGCGGTCCAGCGCCTGGTTGGCGTTGTTGGCGTGCAGGGTAGCCAGACACAGGTGGCCGGTTTCGGCAAAGGCCACCGCGTGATCCATGGTTTCCTTGGTCCGCACCTCACCGATCAGAATCACGTCCGGCGCCTGACGCAAGGTGTTCTTCAGCGCCACCTCGAACGAGTCGGTATCAATACCGACCTCGCGCTGGGTAACAATGCAGTTCTGATGCTGGTGAATGAATTCGATCGGATCTTCGATGGAGATGATGTGCCCGCTGGAGTGCTTGTTGCGGTAGCCGATCATGGAGGCCAGCGAGGTCGACTTGCCGGTACCGGTAGCACCGACGAAGATCACCAGGCCGCGCTTGGTCATGGCCAGCTGCTTCAGCACCTCCGGCAGCCGCAGTTCTTCCATGGTCGGAATGTTGACCTCGATACGGCGCAACACCATGCCCACCAGATTGCGCTGATAGAACGAGCTGACCCGGAACCGGCCAATGCCGCGCGCACTGATGGCGAAGTTGCATTCGCGCTTCTCGGCGAACTCGCGACGCTGCGCTTCGGTCATCACGCCCAGCACGGTTTCGCGGGTCTGCTCCGGCGACAGCGGAGTTTTGGTAACCGGCAGGATCTTGCCATTCACCTTCATGCTCGGTGGCACACCGGCGGTAATGAACAGGTCGGACGCACCCTTCTCGACCATCAACCGCAACAGCTTCTCGAACTCCATGGGTTGCCTCTACTTTCCTTCATGGCGGCAGGCACACCGCCGCCGGCACTATTTGTTGAACTCAGAATCCGTCGGCGACCTTGGCTTTCTCACGGGCGCTTTCCTTGCTGACCAGGCCCTTGGCGACCAGCGACTTCAAACACATGTCGAGGGTCTGCATGCCGAGGTTGCCGCCGGTCTGGATCGCCGAGTACATCTGCGCAATCTTGTCTTCACGGATCAGGTTCCGGATCGCCGGTGTGCCGATCATGATTTCGTGCGCGGCGACCCGGCCGCCGCCGATCTTCTTCAGCAGCGTCTGGGAGATTACCGCCTGCAGTGACTCGGACAGCATCGAGCGCACCATGGCCTTTTCCTCACCGGGGAACACGTCGACGATACGGTCGATGGTCTTGGCCGCCGAGGTGGTATGCAGGGTGCCGAACACCAGGTGACCGGTTTCTGCCGCAGTCAGCGCCAGGCGAATGGTTTCCAGGTCGCGCATCTCGCCGACCAGAATGATATCCGGGTCTTCCCGCAGTGCCGAGCGCAATGCTTCGGCAAAGCCAAGTGTGTCACGGTGCACTTCACGCTGGTTGACCAGACACTTCTTCGACTCGTGAACGAACTCGATCGGGTCCTCGATGGTCAGGATGTGCTGGTATTTGTTGCAATTAATGTAGTCGAGCATGGCCGCCAGACTGGTGGACTTGCCCGAGCCGGTCGGCCCGGTCACCAGCACCAGCCCGCGCGGCACATCGGAAATCTTCTTGAACACATCGCCCATGCCCAGATCTTCCATGGTCAGCACCTTGGAAGGAATGGTCCGGAACACCGCGCCTGCGCCACGATTCTGGTTGAACGCGTTAACCCGGAACCGGGCTACGCCGGGGACCTCGAACGAGAAGTCGGTCTCCAGGAACTCCTCGTAGTCCTTGCGCTGCTTGTCGTTCATGATGTCGTAGATCAGCGCATGAACCTGCTTGTGCTCCATCGCCGGTACGTTGATCCGGCGCACGTCGCCATCAACACGGATCATGGGCGGCAATCCTGCCGACAGGTGCAAGTCCGACGCGCCCTGTTTAGCGCTGAAGGCTAACAGCTCGGTAATATCCATAGGGTTCCCCATAACAACCTGCATGCATGTAGAATGCCCGCAGTGTCTATTCCATTGGCAAGGTATTAACGTCCGTAATGTCCACGATAGCAGAGAATATTGCAAACGTTCGTGAGCGCATCCGGCGGGCTGCAGAGGCGGCCGGACGGCCTCCGGAAGCGATCACCCTGCTGGCCGTCAGCAAGACCCGGCCCGCCAGCGCCATTCGCGACGCCTGGGCCGCCGGGCTGAAGGATATCGGCGAAAACTACCTGCAGGAAGCCCTCGACAAAATGGCCGAGCTGAGTGATCTGCCCTTGCACTGGCACTTCATCGGCCCCATTCAATCGAACAAGACGCGTCCCATCGCCGAGCACTTCGACTGGGTGCACAGCGTCGATCGCCTGAAAATCGCCCAGCGCCTCTCTGACCAGCGCCCGGAACATCTGCCGCCACTGAATGTCTGCCTGCAGGTGAACATCAGCGCCGAAGACAGCAAATCCGGCGTATCGCTGGCCGAACTGCCCGAGCTGGCTGCCGCGGTCGCGGCGCTGCCGCGCCTCCGGCTGCGCGGGCTGATGGCCATTCCGGCCCCGGCCGAGACCAGCGAGGCACGCCGCGCGCCGCTGGCTGCGCTGCGCCAGGCTGCCCAAAGCCTGCCGCTGGACCTGGACACCCTGTCGATGGGCATGAGCGACGACCTGACCGAAGCGGTGCAGGAAGGCGCCACCATAGTGCGTGTCGGCACCGCCCTGTTCGGGCAGCGCCAGTACCCCAACACCTAACGCATGCAGAACGAGGTTTCCCAAATGACTGCACCCGTAATCGGATTCATCGGCGCCGGCAACATGGCCACCAGCCTGATCGGCGGCATGCTGCAGAAAAACGTCAAGCCGGCAAACCTGATCGCCAGCGACACCAAGGCCGAGCAGTGCGCTGCTCTGGAGCGCCAGTTTCATATTCGCACCGCGACCGACAACGCCATTCTGGCCGCCGAGTGCGACATCCTGCTGCTGGCAGTCAAGCCGCAGGTCATGCAGGACGTCTGCCGCGCCCTGCCACGCAGCCGCAAGCCCGGCCAGCTGATCATTTCGATTGCCGCCGGCATCACCTGCAGCAGCCTGGAAAACTGGCTCGGCGCCGGTACCGCCATCGTCCGCTGCATGCCCAATACGCCGTCGCTGCGCGGCCAGGGCGTCAGCGGCCTGTATGCCAACGCCGCGGTCAGCGACGAGCAGCGTGAGCAGGCCGAAGGCATCCTCAACGCGGTCGGCATCAGTGTCTGGCTGGATGAGGAAAAGCTGATCGACGCCGTCACCGCGGTCTCCGGCAGTGGCCCGGCCTACTTCTTCTACCTGATGGAAGCGATGATCGACGCCGGCGAAAAACTTGGCCTGCCGCGCGACACCGCCGAGCGACTGGCGCTGTTCACCGGCCTGGGCGCCGCCGACATGGCGGTACACAGCGACGTCGACGTTGCCGAGCTGCGCCGTCGCGTCTGCTCACCCAACGGCACCACCGAACGCGCCATCGAAACCTTCCGCAGCCAGGGGTTGCCGAAGATGGTCGACGACGCCATGCAGGCCTGTGCCGACCGCGCAGCCGAAATGTCCCGCGAGCTTGCCTGAGGATTGATTGCCCATGAACAGCCTGAACACGGCCGCCATCTACCTGCTGCAAACCCTCGGCAATCTCTACCTGCTGGTAGTACTGCTGCGCTTTCTGCTGCAGCTGGTCCGCGCCGACTTCTATAACCCGATCTCGCAGTTCATCGTCCGTGCCACCAAGCCGCTGCTGATGCCGCTGCGCCGGATTATTCCCGGTTACGGCGGGCTGGACTTCGCCTCGCTGGTCCTGGCGCTGGCAATCCAGCTGGTGCTGATGGTGCTGATCATCAAGTTGATGGGCTACGCGCTGCCGAACATTATCCTGCTGGTCGCCTGGTCGGCCATTGGCATCCTCGCGCTGTTCGCCAAGATCTTCTTCTTCGCGCTGATCATCAGTGTAATCCTGTCGTGGGTCGCCCAGGGCAGCTACAACCCGGCGGTAACGCTGATCAACCAGTTGTGCGAGCCGCTGCTGGCACCGATCCGCAAGATCCTGCCGGCACTGGGCGGGCTGGACCTGTCACCGATCTTTGCCTTTATCGCCATTCGGCTGTTCGACATGCTGGTCATCGCCAACCTGGCAGCCGCGGCCAGCATGCCCCGTGGCCTGACGCTGGCACTCTGACGCCAGTGCCGTTCTACCACTGGCAAGGCGAGGATCTGATCCTCGACTGCCATCTGCAGCCCGGCGCCAAGCGCGCCGAGTTTGCCGGCCAGCATGGCGAACGGCTGAAGATCCGCATCAGCGCACCGCCCGTCGACGGCAAGGCCAACGACGCGCTGATGCGCTTTCTGGCCGACGCCTTTGCGGTCAGCCGCCAGCAGGTCAGCCTGCTCAGCGGCCAGAGCAGCCGGCAAAAACGCTTGCTGATAAAGCAGCCGCAGCAACTGCCCGAGGATCTGGGTATCAGCCGCGGCTGAATGTTGCACCGGGCCAACGCCCTCTTTAGACTGGCGCATCCATAATTGGCCCTTCGCCTGCCTGCTGTATCCCGGGAGTGATCCTCCCTACGAAGTCCGGCCAAGCGACACAGGAACAGGTTACCGATGTCCCGACTACCTGCTGACTCCGTCGGCCTGGTCACCCCCCAGCGCCAGACGTTTACCGACCCTCTGCCCCTGGCCTGCGGCACGCCGCTGAACAGCTACGAGCTGGTCTACGAGACTTACGGTGAGCTCAACGCCAGCGCCAGCAACGCGGTGCTGATCTGCCACGCCCTGTCCGGCCATCACCACGCCGCCGGCTACCACAGCGCCGACGATCGCAAACCGGGCTGGTGGGACAACTGCATCGGCCCCGGTAAGGCCATCGACACCAATCGCTTCTTCGTCGTCAGCCTGAACAACCTCGGCGGCTGCCACGGCTCCACCGGCCCGTCCAGCATCAACCCGGAAACCGGCAAGAGCTACGGCGCCAGTTTTCCGGTCGTTACCGTCGAAGACTGGGTGCACAGCCAGGCCCGGCTGGCCGACGTGCTGGGCATTCAGCAGTGGGCTGCGGTGGTGGGCGGCAGTCTTGGCGGCATGCAGGCGCTGCAGTGGGCGATCAGCTACCCGGAGCGCGTGCGTCACTGCGTGGCCATTGCCACCGCGCCCAAGCTGTCGGCACAGAACATCGCCTTCAACGAGGTGGCCCGGCAGGCAATCATTACCGATCCGGACTTCCACAACGGCGACTACGCCGCCTTTGGCGTGATCCCCAAGCGCGGCCTGATGCTGGCGCGCATGGTCGGCCACATTACCTACCTGTCGGACGACTCGATGGGCGCCAAGTTCGGCCGCGATCTGCGCTCCGATCAGCTCAACTACGACCTGACCAGCGTCGAGTTCGAGGTGGAAAGCTACCTGCGCTATCAGGGTCAGGAGTTCTCCGGTCGCTTCGATGCCAATACCTACCTGCTGATGACCAAGGCGCTGGACTACTTCGACCCGGCCGCGGCCAACGGAGGTGATCTGGCGCGCACACTGGCGGTGGTCCAGGCTCGCTGTCTGGTGATGTCGTTCACTACCGACTGGCGCTTCTCGCCGGCGCGCTCGCGCGAACTGGTCGACGGCCTGCTCGCCGCCCGCAAGGACGTCAGCTATCTGGAGATCGAAGCCGCCCAGGGCCACGACGCCTTCCTGCTGCCGATTCCCCGCTACATCGAAGCCCTGAGTGGCTACATGAACCGCATCGAGGTGAACCAATGAGCCTGCGCGCCGATCTGGAGATCATCCAGCAGTGGATTCGCCCGGGCAGCCGGGTACTCGACCTGGGCTGCGGCGAGGGCCAGTTGCTGCGCCACCTGCGCGATCACAAGCAGGTGCAGGGCTACGGCCTGGAAATCGACCCGGACAAGATCAGCAGCTGTATCCGACACGGCGTCAACGTGATGGAGCAGAACCTCGACGAAAGCCTCGACAACTTCGAGGACAACAGCTTCGACACCGTGGTCATGACCCAGTCACTGCAGGCCATGCACTACCCCGACCGGGTACTGGAAGACATGCTGCGCATCGGCCACGAAGGCATTCTGACCTTCCCCAACTTTGCCCACTGGCGCTGCCGCTGGTATCTGGGCACCAAGGGCCGCATGCCGGTGTCCGAGTTCATGCCCTACACTTGGTACAACACCCCGAACATCCACTTCTGCACCTTCAAGGACTTCGAGCAGCTGTGCCGGGAGCGCAACATCAAGGTGCTGAACCGCCTGGTGGTCGACCAGACCCACCAGAGCAGCTGGTTGAGCGGCCTGTGGCCCAACATGCTGGGTGAAGTCGCGATCTACCGGGTCAGTCGCTAGTCCACTTTCGAGGAGAACTGCCATGTTTCGTCGTCTCTGCCTGCTGAGCCTGATGCTGCTCAGCCTCAACGTGTTCGCCGGCCCCGAGCCCACCCGCTTCGGTGATCTGGTGGTCTACCACAACGTCTTCAACAGCAGCATCCTGCAACCCGATATCGCCGCCAACGCCGGCCTCAAGCGTGGCCCGACCCACGGCGTGATCAACGTCGCGGTGCAGCGCCCGGACGGCAGCGCGGTCGACGCCATCCTCAAGGGCGAAGTGCGCAGCCTGATCGGCCAGCCGGTCGCGCTCGACTTCAACCGTATTCAGGAAGGCGACGCCATCTACTTTGTCGCCAACTACACCTCTACCCAGCGCGGCATTTTGCTGTTCAAGGTCGATATCCAGGCCGAAGAAGGCGCCATGGTGCACAGCCTGAGCTTCCAGCAGGAATTCTTCCCCGATGACCAATAAAACTGCCCTGCCCTTCAGTGAGTTGGTGCTCGCCAGCAACAACAAGGGCAAGCTCGCTGAACTCCAGGCCATGCTGGGTGACAGCATCACCGTCCGCCCGCAAAGCGACTTTACCGATATCGAAGCCGAGGAAACCGGGCTGACCTTCGTCGAAAACGCCCTGATCAAGGCGCGTCACGCCGCCCGCATCTCGGGCCTGCCGGCGCTGGCCGACGACTCCGGACTCGCAGTCGACGCCCTGGGCGGCGCACCCGGCATCTACTCTGCCCGCTACGCCGGCGGTGGCGGTGATGCCGCCAACAACGCCAAGCTGCTTGAAGCATTGAAGGACGTACCGGACGCCAAGCGCGGCGCCCAGTTCATCTGCGCACTGGCCCTGCTGCGCCACGCCGAAGATCCCATTCCCGTCATCTGCGAAGGCGCCTGGCAAGGCCGCATCCTGCATGCACCCAGCGGCGAGCACGGTTTTGGCTACGACCCGCTGTTCTGGGTCCCGGAACGCGACTGCTCCAGCGCCGAACTCAGTCCGCAAGAGAAGAATCAGTTGAGCCACCGGGCACGCGCCATGGCGCTGTTGAAAACCAGGCTGGGCCTGTGAAGCCACAAGCGGCAAGCGGCAAGCGGCAAGCAAACCCAAACGCCAGCACGGACCGCTTGCAGCTTGAGGGGGCAACGCCCCCGTCTTGTGGCTTGCAGCCGCCGCCCCTGGCGGCGTATATCCATATCCCCTGGTGCGTAAAGAAATGCCCCTACTGCGACTTCAATTCGCACACCACTCACGATGCCCTGCCCGAGACGGAGTACGTCGATGCCCTGATCGAGGATCTGGAGCAGGACCTGCGCTTGCTCGACGGCCTGCCCGCCCGGCCGCTGACCTCAATCTTCTTCGGAGGCGGCACGCCGAGCCTGTTCTCAGCTGCGGCCCTGGACCGCTTTCTGCAGGCGCTGAATCAGCGCGTGCCGTTCGCAGACGACATCGAAATCACCCTCGAAGCCAACCCCGGCACCTTCGAGCAGGCCAAGTTTCGCGACTACCGGCTGGCCGGCATCAACCGCCTGTCGATCGGCATCCAGAGCTTCAATGCCGAACATCTGAAGGCCCTCGGCCGCATCCATGATGACCGTGAAGCGCTCGGCGCCGTCGACATGGCGCGCCGCGCCGGCTTCGACAACCTGAACCTCGACCTGATGCATGGCCTGCCGAATCAGGAGCACGCCCAGGCGATGGCCGATCTGGATCAGGCGATGGCGCTCGCCCCTGAGCACCTGTCCTGGTATCAGCTGACGCTGGAACCCAACACCGTGTTTTACTCGCGCCCGCCCACGCTGCCCGAGGAAGACATTCTCTGGTCGATTCAGGAAGCCGGGCTGCAGCGTCTGGCCGCCGGTGGCTACGCCCAGTACGAGATTTCGGCCTATGCCAGAAATGGCCGCCGTGCCCGCCATAACCTGAACTACTGGCAGTACGGCGACTTTCTCGGCCTGGGCGCCGGCGCGCATGGCAAGCTGACCGACGCCAATGGCAAGGTGCAGCGCTACTGGAAGACCCGCCTGCCCAAGGACTACCTGAATCCGGACAAAGCCTATCTGGCCGGCAGCAAGACGCTGGACGCAGACGAGCTGCCGTTCGATTTCCTGATGAACGCCCTGCGGCTGGTCGATGGCGTGCCCAGCGCCTGGTACGCCGAGCGTACCGGCCAGTCGCTAGAGCAGATCGCCGACACCCTGAACCAGGCCGAGGCCAAGGGCCTGCTCGAGCCCTGGCACCAGCAGCTACGCCCGACCGAACGCGGCCGGCTGTTCCTCAACGACCTGCTGGAGATGTTCCTCTAGGCCGCTTGGGAAGGCCGCGTTCCGGCTCGGCCAACAAGGGCGCTCCACTATCACCGGGCTGTGAATGACCATCGCCAACATCAATAGCCCTTGCCGCATGAACGCACAGTCAGCAGAATTGACTCAGTCTGGAAACTGATTTCGATCTCGCCAGCCGGAAAGCCACCGGCGATGAATGCACAACAACCGCGGCCCACGGGCACGCAGCAGATCGAACCCGCACCCAACCCGGAGGCCCGATGAATCCCTTCAGCTTTGCCACCACCGCGCAGATCCTCTGCGAATCCGGTTCCGCCAGCCAGCTCGGCGAGCTGTGCAAGGTCCGCGACGCCCACCGCGTGCTGATTGTCACCGACCCCGGCATTACCAAGATTGGCCTGCTCAGCGGCGTACTGCCAACCTTGAGCAGCGCCGGCATTGCTGTTGAGGTATTCGATCAGGTTGAGGCCGATCCGCCGGAATCCGTGGTATTAGCGGCCGTTGAACAGGCCAAGGCCATGCAGGCCGAGCTGATCATCGGCTTCGGTGGCGGCAGCTCGATGGACGTGGCCAAGCTGGTCGCCCTGCTCGCACACCCGAGCTGCAGCCAAACCCTGCAGGACATCTACGGCGTCGGCAATGCCCGCGGCCAGCGCCTGCCCCTGATTCAGGTGCCGACCACCGCCGGCACCGGCTCGGAAGTGACCCAGATTGCGATCATCACCACCGGCGCCACCACCAAGATGGGCGTCGTGTCACCGATTCTGCTGCCGGATCTGGCCCTGCTGGATGCCGACCTGACCCTCGGGCTGCCCGCCCACGTCACCGCCGCCACCGGCATCGACGCCATGGTGCACGCCATCGAGGCCTACACCAGCAAACTGAAGAAGAACCCGCTGTCCGACATGCTCGCCCGCGAGGCACTGCGCCTGCTGGCCGGCAACCTGGATGCGGTGGTGCAGGACGGCGGCAACCGCGAAGCCCGCCAGGCCATGCTGCTCGGCGCCCTGCTCGCCGGCCAGGCCTTCGCCAACGCGCCGGTCGCTGCGGTCCACGCACTGGCCTACCCGCTTGGCGGTCACTTCCACATTCCGCACGGCCTGTCGAACGCGCTGGTGCTGCCAACGGTGGTTGAATTCAACGCTCCGGCCGCCGCGCCGCTGTATGCCGAACTGGCACCGCTGATCGTCGGCCCCGGCCTGGTTGCCGGTGACGCCGACAGCCTGACCGCGCAGATGATCAGCGCACTGGCCGAGCTGAGCCCGCGCTGTGGCCTGCCGAGCCGTCTGCGCGACGCTGGCGTACCGAAAGACAAACTGGAAATGCTGGCCAGGGACGCCATGCTGCAGCAGCGTCTGCTGGTCAACAACCCACGCGAGGTCACCGAAGCGGACGCGCTGGCCATCTACAACCAGGCTTACTGAGCCAAGCGGAGCATTCATGAGCACGAGCAAGCCCACTCGCAGCGATTACCCCTACCTGCACGCCATCACCACCCGCTGGCACGACAACGACATCTACGGTCACGTCAACAATGTGACCTACTACAGCTACTTCGACAGCGCGGTGAACAGCTGGCTGATCGCCGAAGGCGGGCTGGACATCCATACCGGCGATCAGGTCGCCTTTGTGGTCAGCTCCAACTGCGACTACTTCGCGCCCATCGCCTTTCCTGACGCCATCGAGATTGGCGTCAAGGTCGCGCGCCTCGGCAGCAGCTCGGTGCATTACGAACTGGCGGTGTTCAAGCAGGGCCGTGACGAGGCCTGCGCAGCGGGTCGTTTCGTCCATGTATTCGTGGACCGCGCCAGCAATACCGCCTTCCCGATCCCCAACCGTTGCCGCGCTGCCCTAGAGCGCCTGATGGACCCGATCTGATGCACAAACGATTGCTGTTACCGCTGCTGCTCGGCCCATTGCTGATATCAGCAGGCCCGAGCAGTGCCGAGCCCCGACTGCAAAGCCGGGTGGAGAGTTTTGATGTCAGCGGTGCGACCGTCGACACCATCCGCGCCAGCCTGAACCGCAATCGTCAGCACAGCGCCAACCGGGTCAACTGGAACTTCCGCTGGGAGTCCACGCCCGGTCAGTGCCGCATCACCGAAGCGACCACCGACGTCACAGTGACGGCCTACCTACCGCGGCTGCAGCCCGACCCGCAGCGCGCCGCCAGCGTGCAGCAGCAATGGGACAGCTACCTGCTAGCTCTGCAGCTGCATCAGGATGGTCATGTGGAATTGGCGATGAATGCCGCCAGACAGATCGAGCAGGCGATTCTCAATCTGCCGCCAGCAGCCTCCTGCGAGCAACTGCAACAAGCCGCCAACGCCGCCGGCCGCGGCCTGCTGGAACAGCTCGCCGTCGACGACCGCGAGTACGACAAGCGCACCCAGCAGGGGACGCTGGAAGGCGCGCACTTCCCCTGACACCCGCAGGACCACAGCAAGAGCGGGGGCAGGTAAAAGCGTTGCCGAGGCAGGCAGCGCAAGGCAAAAACCAGCGAGGCAGCGGAGTTTACGAGCTGTAAATGAGCATGCCGAGCTGGTTTTTAACGCCGCGATGGCAACGCAGGTAGCTTTTAACGCTCCCGTCAGGCCATCCCGCCCGGCGCAAAGATCTCAATCCAATACCCATCCGGATCACGGATAAAGGCGATGTTGTGCATCTTGCCGTCCTGCGGACGCTTGACGAAGGACACACCCAGCTCCTCAAAGCGCGCGCAGGCCGCCTCCAGATCCGGCACGGCAAAGCCGATGTGGCCGAAGCCGCGCGGCTCTTCGTTACCGTTGTGATAGCTGAACTCCGGATCGTCTTCGGTGCCCCAGTTGTGGGTCAGCTCCAGCATGGCCGGACGGCCGAAGGTCTGGTGGGTGCGCTCAACAGGATCGTCAGACCAGCTGTCCAGCGCGTTACTGTCGACAGCGGCCAGAAAATACAGACTAAACTTGCCGGCCGGAAAATCCAGCTTCTTCACCAGCGTCATGCCCATCACGCGGGTATAGAAATCCAGCGTCGCCTTCGGGTCCTTGATGCGCAGCATGGTCTGGTTGAAGACAAACCCCTCGGTAGCCGGATCGCGGTTCTCGCACAGGCCCGGGGCGGATTCAAAGTGACGACTCATGGCAACAGCTCCCATTGGGTAGAAAAAGCCAAAGCCTAACACTGAAACGCCCGCACACAGAACCTGCGCGGGCGTCGTATCCGGTCAGCATTACGCCGTGCTGCCGGCAAACAATAAAAGCGTCACCGAGGCAGGCAGTGCAAGGCGAAGTGAAGACCAAAAAGCGATCGGAGTCGCGCCCGACCTTACAAAGAGTAAGTGAGCATTTTTGGCCTTTGCTTCAACGCAGCAATGCCAACGCAGGTAGCTTTTATCGGAATTTGCGCTCTTCCCACCACGGGAAAAACTCAGGCTTGTCCGAGCTCGGACGCAGCTTGAACTCCGGCGCGCGCTTCTCCAGGAACGAGCTGACGCCCTCTTTCGCATCTTCGGACTCACCCATAAAGGCAATCGCGCGCGAGTCGATGATATGCGCTTCCATCGGATGATCCGCCGCCATCATGCGCCACAGCAGCTGACGGTTCAGCGCGGCAGACATGGCCGAGGTGTTGTCGGCAATCTCACGGGCCAGCTCGCGCGCCGCCGGCAGCAGCTCGTCCGGCTCGTGGACGCTGCGCAGCAGACCGCCCTTGAGCGCTTCTTCGGCGCTGAAGACGCGGCCGGTATAGACCCACTCGGCGGCCTGCATCGGGCCAACGAGGCGCGGCAGGAACCAGCTGGAGCAGGCTTCCATGGTGATGCCGCGACGGGCGAACACGAAACCGAACTTGGCATTGGTCGAGGCCATGCGAATATCCGCCGGCAGGCTCATGGTCACACCGACGCCGACAGCCGCGCCGTTGAAGGCAACGATGACCGGCTTGATGCACTCGTAGATACGCAGTGAGACAGTACCGCCGCCATCACGCAGATCATCACCCTCGGGCTGATCCTGACGCTTGTGGCGGTTGAAGGTGTCACCGCCCTTCTCCAGATCCGCACCGGCACAGAACGCACGGCCCGCACCAGTCATGATCACCACACGCACCGCATCATCGGCATCCGCCGCATCAAAGGCGGCAATCAGCTCACGACGCATCAGGCCGTTAAAGGCGTTCATGCGGTCAGGACGGTTCAGCGTCAGCGTGAGGACACCGTCCTCCACCTGGTAATCGAGGGTCTCGTAAGTCATTGGGGCTCTTCCTGTTTGGTCAAATGCCGTCCAGTGTAGAACCGGCCAGTCACTGTAACCAGTTGAGTTACCGTGGCGTATGTGAGGGTATTGGCGGTGTGGATGGCAGGGAGCAGCAAACCTCACGCGCGTGCGGATAACTTGCGGCTGGCAAACAAAGCAGTAGTTATCCTCACGATCATGAGGATTGTCCAAACAACGACCAGACATACCGCCAACGCCCGGACAAACGCGCACTCAGAGTTCAGCCCCGGGCTCTGCACGCAGGTTCTAGCAGTGCATCGCCCGATTGCGCCCCGCATCCTTCGCCGCATACAGAGCGCGATCAGCACGCTTGAAGGTGTCATCAACACCGGCATCTGTCGGGCGCCAGTCGGTATAGCCAATGCTGACGGTCACACCGGGTAAGCCCGGCTCGCTGACAAGGGCAGCCAGGCGCAGCCGTTCGGACAGCTCACCGGCCTGAGCCATGGTGGTTGCCGGCAGCAGAACGATAAACTCCTCGCCCCCTACCCTGCCGAACACATCAGACTGGCGCAGGGCATCTTCCACATGCCGACAGAAGACCTGTAAGACGCGATCACCGGTCTGATGACCGAACTGGTCGTTAATCGCCTTGAAGTGGTCCAGATCGAGCGAAAGGACTGAAAAAGGCTCTCCGCTCCGCCTGCTGCGCCGGAACAGGTCACTGGCGGCATTGGCCACTGCGCGGCGGCTGCGCACGCCGGTCAACGTATCGACCATGGCAAGGTCTTCAAAATTGCTGCGGATACGCTCGGACACGAGTAGCAAAAAACCGATATTGACGATCACCAGTCCGAAGGTGAAGGTACCGAGATACAGCGCCTGCATCCAGGAGGTATCCAGCATGCCCTGGCCGTCCTGCGGCTGGAACACCGCATGTACCCAGCGCGCACCAAATACCAGGGTGGAGAAGCAGACCCAGAAACCGGTGAACGTGACACCCAGCAGATACTGCCGATGATCGCTGCTGCGTTGGAAGATCGCCATTGCAAACACGATGGCATGCATCAGGCTGGCGGCAAACACATAGCCGGTCAGGCTCAGGTAACGCCCACGCAGGCTGTCCTCGACGTGGGTAAAGTAGGCCTGGCCGATCCAGGCAACAACAAACAGCACCACCCAACCCTTGAGTCTCGGCTGCTGACCGAAGTAGCGGGCGCTGCCGATCCAGTACAGGGTATAGGCCAGCATGGCGGCGGTATTCGGGATCGTATAGGTAAGCCAGTCGAGGGCCTCGCCACGCAAACTGATCAGCAGCCCGGAGAACATGGCCAACAGCGAGCCGGCCGCCCAGTGACGATACCCCGCAATAGCAGGAGTGCTGGCGCGCCCCATCAATAGCAGAACGATACCCATCACAGCCATCAGCAAGCTGGTCAGCATGATCAGGGTACCGGGATCGTATACGGGTGTTACATCCATCGAGTGCACGTCGTCATCGGGTTCTTTCTTATTATGTTCCATGGATGGGGTAAGGGCACGGAAAGAGTGGCGGATTGCCACTTTTTAGCCTGCCGGCGCAGCGTTCAGCCGTAACGCGGCATCGCGGCAGTGTGACCGGCTCTACACCCTGGCAATCCGACAGCCAACCGTCATCCGGCTGTAACCTGGATGTTATCTCCTTGTCGCACTCTGGCAGCCGACTCACACGCTGCCCGTTGAAACGAGGACCCTCATGCCTTCAATTCGCCGCTATCTGCGCCACCTGTGGCTTTCGTTCACCCTGCTACCCGGCCTGGCCAGCGCCCATGCACTGGAGATCCACGGCTCCAATACCATCGGCGCTACGCTTGCGCCGATGCTGATGACCGGCTTTCTGCAGCAACTGACCGGCAACCCGGTGACAGCCAGGCCAACCGGGACAGCCAACGAGACGGTGCTTGCCACCAGCTACAACGGCAAACCGATGACAGTGCTGGTCGCGGCGCATGGCACGAGCACTGGCTTCAGCGCGCTGGCGGCGGATCACGCCGATATCTGGGCCGCATCACGTCGAGTCAAGGGCAGCGAGCGCGAGGCCATGACCTCGCGGGCCGACATGACCAGCCCGGACAGCGAGCATGTAATTGCAATTGATGGCCTGGCGATTCTGGTACACCCCTCCAACCCGGTCGAGCAGCTCAATATCGATACGCTGGCGCGCATATTCGCTGGCGAAATCAGCAACTGGTCCGAGGTTGGCGGCCCGGATCGACCAATTCGGATCTATGCCCGAGACGAGCAATCCGGCACCTGGGATACCTTCAAGGAGCTGGTGCTGGCCGGACGCTACAACCTGACGCCGAGCGCGCAGCGTTACGAGTCGAACGACCAGCTGTCGAACGACGTGAGCAACGACCCGTCCGGTATCGGCTTTGCCGGCTTCGCCTCGGCGGGCAACAGCAAGCTGCTGGCGATTGCCGACGGCAACGCCCCGGCGCTGAAACCGAGCGCGCTGTCGGTGGCTACCGAAGATTATCCTCTGGCACGCCGGCTGTATCTGTACACGGCAGGAAACACCGGCGAGCCACTGGCAAGGCAGTTTATCGAGTACGTTCAGAGCCCGACGGGACAGGCGATTGTGGCCGAATCCGGCTTCTTTTCGCAGACCCCCTTTGCCGTCGATCTGCCGCCGGATGCCAGTGTGCCCGATACCTTCAGGCGCCTGACCGAAAATTACCAGCGCCTGTCGGTCAACTTCCGCTTTGCCGAGGGACGCACCCAGCTGGATAACAAGGCCCGGCGTGACCTGCAACGCGTACAGCAGTATCTGGAGGACACCGGCAAGAGCGGTCGCGACCTGATGCTGATCGGTTTTGCCGATCAGCAGAGTCACGAACTGCGGGCGCAGATGATCTCCGAGCTGCGGGCGCTGTCTGCCGCCAAGGCGCTGCGGGAAATGGGCACTCGGGTACAGGGGTATGTCGGTTACGGACACTACATGCCGGTCGGTTCAGCCGGCGGAGAAAGTGGCGCGCGTCGTAATGGGCGGGTTGAGGTGTGGGTGCGACGGTAAGAAAGCGGCAGAGAGCCGCCGTCAACTCAGCGCGCCAGGCAGATACCCAGCGCCATCAGCGCCGGTACCAGCAGGCTTTGCAGCACATTGCTGCGCAGAGCCAGCAACAGGTCGCCATCCGGACGACAGAGCCACAGGCTATGCAAACCCAGCGCGAAAGCCGGCAAGGCCAGCAGACTGGCAACCGGCAACCAGCCCGCCAGCACGGCCAGCAACAGCACCAGCAAAGCCAGCAACCAATTGGCCGCGTAGACCCGGCGGGCCAGCGCCGGCCCATAGCGCAGCGCCAGATTGTCGCGGCCGACGCGGCGGTCGGCGTCGCAATCGGGAAGCTGGTTGAGCAGTAACAGGTTATTGATCAGCGCCCACAACACCACGCCGGCCGCCAGCCCGGCGGCCGTGTATTCACCGGCCAGTACGCGCTGGCTGCCGAGCAGCATCAGCAGACCGAAGCCGGTACCCGGCGCCAGCAGACTGAGCCAGCGATTGCGGGTAATCCACGGGGTATAACCGGCCACCAGCAGCACGCCGGCGATGCCGACCGGCAACAGGCCGGGGCCGGTACGCCAGCTCAGCCACAGGCCGATCAGCCCGGTCAGCAGCAACAGCGTCAGGCCCAGCGCAAGGGCGGCCGGCGCAGCGTGCGGGTGCGCCGGCAGGTAGCCACTGCCGCCACTGAAGGGCGTGCGCTCGGTGTGCAGATCCAGGCCGCTGCGAAAGTCGGCGTACTCGTTCAGCACATTGACTGCGCCATGTGCCGCCAGCGCGCCCAGCAACACCAGCAGCCAGTCACTGTCGAGCAGCAACGCCGGCGGGGTCAGCGCCGCGGCCAGGGCGACGGTAACCAGTGCCAGCAACAGAAACGGCGGGCGCAGGGTAAGCAGTAATCCCATAGTCATTCGTCCAGCTGGAAACTTCCGTTGATCCGGCCATCGGCAGAGCCTTGCCAACGCTGGAAGGCGCACACTTTACCCACGTCCAGGCCCCGCCAACAAGCCGATTACACCTGTCTGCTCTGGCCAAACCGGCACTCTTCGCCAGCAAAGGGGCAGGAGCACAGGCAGGATCGTGCAGAGTGTCCGATACTGATGGTGATTACTGAATGCAGGATGCCCCATGCTGGATTTTTTCCTGGTCGTTTTATTTGGCCTGCTCACCTTTGCAGCGATTGTGCTGTTCTACCATCACTACCTGTGGAAGCGCCTGCGCAACCCGCGCGACGAACAATGGGCGCTGGGCGCCTTGATGGGGCTGGGCAGCCTGTTTGTCATGCTCTCGGCGGTCGATGTGGGCAACGGTGTGCTGCTCGATGCGCGGGTGCTACTGATGGGCTTTGCCGCCCTGCTGGCAGGCTGGCGCGGAGCGCTGGCGGCCCTGATGATCACCCTGCCAGCACGTCTGCTGATTGGCGGTGCAGGCGCCTATATCGGCTGTCTGACGCTGCTCATGGCGCCGCTGATCGGTCTGGCCTGGCGGCAGCTTGAGGCGCGCCTGAGCTGGGGGCCGTCCTGGCGCTTTCTGGTGTTCGGTGCCCTGCTGCAGCTGTCACTGGGGACTATCATGCTATTCCCGGAACCCCAGCGCACCCTGGCGCTGAGGGACGCCGTCTTGCCCTTGCTGATACTGAACATGATTGGCGCGCTGCTGGCAGGCTGGATGGAGCTCGGCATCAACCAGAGCGTCGTACGTGCCGAGCGCTGGCGCAGGAGGGCACTGACCGACGACCTGACCGGCCTGGGAAATCGACTGCAACTGACCGAGACCATTGAACGCAAGCTGCAGGAAGATTAAACAGCAAGGCGGCTCCTTTGCCCTGATTTCACTGGATCTCGACAACTTCCGCCACATCAACGATACGCTGGGACACAAAATCGGCGACGCAGTGCTGGTGGCCATCGCACGGCGTCTGTCTGACTCACTGACCCCGCAGGATATGCTGGTGCGTGTGGCGGGCGACCAATTTGTCGTCATGATGCCCTCGGCGTCGGCAAACGAGATTATTCAGCACGCCAGACAGCTGCTCAGCACGGCAGCGGCGCCGCTACAGATCGAACACTACGTGTTGCTGCTGACCGCCAGCATTGGCGTGGTCTGGTCACCACAGAACGGGGCCGAGTCCCGCCTGCTGCTGCAAAACGCCGAAATCGCCATGTATCGATCCAAGTACCGCGGACGCAACCAGGTCACCTGCTTTGACGACAACATGCGCACCGAACTGGAGCGCCAGACCGGCCTGACCCAGGCACTGCGGCTGGCACTGGAAAGCAAACGCGACCTGCGACTGGTGTTTCAGCCCCAGTTTTCACTGGTTGACCGACACCTGACCGGGGCAGAAGTGTTGCTGCGCTGGCGGCACCCGCAGCTTGGCGACATCAGTCCGGCGGAATTTGTTCCGCTGGCCGAACAGGCCGGTCTGTCAGGGCTACTCGACCGTTTTGTAATGGAACAGGCCGCGATCCAGCAGGCCGCCTGGGTCCGGGCGGGCTTCAGCCTGAAACTCTCGATCAACCTGTCCGTGCTCAGCCTGCGCGTCACCGGCCTGGCAAAGGAGATTCTTGCATTGCTCGGCAAATACGACATACCCGCGCAATTGATGGAAGTCGAGGTGACCGAGTCGGTCGACCTTGAAGGGTCCAGCGAGGCGATGGCCGAAATTCTGCAATTACGGGCAGCCGGCGTCAGCATTGCACTGGATGACTTCGGTACCGGTCACTCTTCCCTGAGTTATCTGCAACAACTGCCGCTCGACATCGTCAAGATCGACCAGAGTTTTGTCCGCCGCATTCAGCCGGCCGAAGGGCCAGGCAACTCCATTTTGCGGGCCATCATCGCCCTGGCCAAGGCCCTGCACCTGGAGATCATTGCCGAAGGCGTGGAGACGGAGGAGCAGCACAACTGGCTTGCCGCAGAGGGCTGCGACATCGCCCAGGGTTATCTGCATGGCAAACCGGTGGATAGACTGGAGTTTGAGCAGCGGTACCTGCGGCAATCAGCCTGAGCGGCTCACTCGACCCGCTCGAACTTGAGATCCCAGACGCCGTGCCCCAGGCGCTCGCCACGGCGCTCGAACTTGGTCACCGGGCGCTCTTGCGGGCGCGGCACGTAACCGGCGTCACCTGCCTGGTTGCGATACCCCGGCGCGGCGCTCATCACCTCAAGCATGTGCTCGGCGTAGTGCTCCCAGTCGGTGGCCATGTGGAACACGCCACCAACTTTCAGCTTGCGGCGCACCTGCTCGGCAAAGGCCGGCTGCACAATGCGGCGCTTGTTGTGCTTCTTCTTGTGCCAGGGGTCCGGGAAGAACAGCAGCAGCCGATCCAGGCTGCCGTCCGGAATGCAGCGGTTGAGCACTTCGATCGCATCACAGTCAAATACCCGCACGTTGCTCAGGCCGCTGGTCAGCAGACCATTGAGCAGCGCCCCCACACCCGGGCGGTGTACTTCAATGCCGATAAAATCCTGCTCGGGCGCAGCCGCTGCCATCTCCAGCAGCGAGTGGCCCATGCCGAAGCCGATCTCCAGCGTACGCGGCGCACTGCGACCAAACAGGGCGTCCAGATCGAGCATGCCCTGATCCAGGCTCAGGCCGAAACGCGGCCAGCCCTGATCAATCCCCTTCTGCTGACCTTCGGTCATGCGGCCGGCACGCATGACGAAACTGCGAATGGCGCGGCGCGGTGGGCTCTCGGGGTTCGGGGTGTCTGCGCTTTCGGGCAGTTCGGGAGTATCAGACATGGGCAACTCGGTAATGATTCGGATGAGACGGCGCCCCGCAGGGCGCCTGACAAAAGGATAGCCTGCTCAGCGCAAGGTGCCGTCCAGCGGCGATGAGGCCGAGGCGTACAACTTGCGCGGCATGCGGCCAGCCAGATAGGCAGCGCGACCGGCCACAACGGCGTGGTGCATGGCCTGGGCCATCAGCACCGGGTGATCGGCGTGGGCAATGGCACTGTTCATCAGCACACCGGCACAGCCCAGCTCCATCGCGATGGTCGCGTCGGAGGCGGTACCAACCCCTGCATCCACCAACACCGGTACGGAGGCTTCTTCCAGAATGATGCGCAGGTTCCACGGGTTGCAAATGCCCATGCCGGAGCCGATCAGACCGGCCAGCGGCATGACCGCAACGCAGCCCATGGCCGCCAGCTCGCGGGCGATGATCGGGTCATCGCTGGTGTAGACCATGACGTCGAAGCCGTCCTTGATCAGCACTTCGGCCGCCTTGAGGGTTTCCACCACGTTCGGGAACAGGGTTTTCTGGTCGGCCAGCACTTCCAGCTTGACCAGCTTGTGGCCATCAAGCAGCTCACGGGCCAGCCGGCAGGTGCGCACCGCCTCTTCAGCGGTATAGCAGCCAGCGGTGTTCGGCAGGATGGTGTAGCGATCCGGCGATACCACGTCCAGCAGGTTGGGCTCATCCGGGTTTTGGCCGATGTTGGTGCGGCGGATGGCAACGGTCACGATCTCGGCGCCCGAGGCTTCGATGGCGCGGCCGGTCTCGTCCAGGTCCTTGTACTTGCCGGTGCCGACCAGCAGACGGGAACGGTAACGAACGCCGGCGATTTCCAGCGCGTCCTGGGTCATATCAGTCATCAGGTTCTCCAGCGAAGGGATTGGGTTAGCCGCCACCGATGGCATGCACGATCTCCACCCGATCCCCTTCGGCCAGACGGGTTTCGGCGTGCTGACTGCGCGGCACGATATCGAGGTTCAGCTCAACCGCCAGACGCTTGCCGGTCAGTCCCAGGCGGGCGATCAGCTCAGTCAGGGTCAGCGGCTGGTCGAGGTGATAGGGCTCACCGTTCAAATGAATCTGCATGGGCGGCTCGGCAACGACGGATGGAGATGATAGGGCAGCTCGGCACGGTCAATGTTGACCGGCGACAAGGGCCCTATGATAACGCCCTTTGCCACCCGCTGACCACGGCGGATCAGAGCGTGCGCCAGACCGCTAGCCCCAGACACAGCCAGGCCACCAGCCAGAGCACGCCGCCGAGCGGAGTAATCATGCCCAGTTTGCCGATGCCGCTGAGCGTCAGCAGATAGAGACTGCCGGAAAACAGCACGATACCCAGCGCAAAGAGCACACCAGTGGCTTTGAGCAAAGTGCTGTCCGGGCTGCGAAGCAGCAGCACCGCCACCCCGATCAGCGCCATGGTGTGCCACAGCTGATAGCTCACGCCGGTCTGAAACACGCTCAACATGTTCTCGGACAGTTTGCCGCGCAGCCCATGGGCGGCGAACGCGCCCAGTGCTACGCCGGTGAAACCACTCAGTGATGCCAGTAACAGCAGCCATTTGGCCATGCTTTGCCCCCTCGGTTTATACTCCGGACCAACTCACTGGCCGGATTCCCATGTTCAAACTCATATTGCGCAAGACCGCCAAGTGGCTCCTGATTGTCGCCCTGCTCAGCCTGCTGCCCGTGCTGGTGCTGCGCTGGGCGCCTGCGCCAGGCTCGATGCTGATGGTCGAGCGCTGGATCAGCCAGCGTGACGACGCCGACTACCGCCGCCAGTACCAGTGGCGGCCGTACGAGCAGATCCCCGACAGCATGAAAATGGCGGTGATCGCCGCGGAAGACCAGCGCTTTGCCGACCACTACGGCTTTGACCTCAAGGCCATTCGCGCCGCCGTCGAACATAACATGCAGGGCGGCAATCTGCGCGGCGCCAGCACCATCAGCCAGCAGGTAGCGAAGAACCTGTTCCTCTGGTCTGGCCGCAGCTATCTGCGCAAGGGGCTGGAGGTCTGGTTTACCGCCGGTATCGAGCTGCTCTGGCCGAAGCAGCGGATTCTGGAGATGTACCTGAACATCGCCGAGTGGGACAAGGGCGTCTACGGCGTCGAGGCCGCGTCACGCCACCACTTTGGAATCGGCGCCAGCTATCTGTCCAGCCAGCAGGCTGCGCAACTGGCCGCGGTGCTGCCCAGCCCGCTCAACTGGGACGCGGCCAGCCCGCCACCCCACGCCCTGCGCCGCGCCAACTGGATTCAGCGCCAGAGCAGACAGTTGGGCGGACGCCACTATCTGGATCGGATGGAAACAGGCAAGCCGTTGCCGGACTGGCTGACCGTGCGGTATTGGCGCAATCGACTGGAGATCTGAGCCCGGCGGCTTACTGCTCCGCCGGCAACGCTTCGCGCAACCCAAACATGATCGAATGCGCCTGCTCTTCACCAACGGCAACCACCGCCCCCTCCTTCGGATAAACCCAGGCTTCGCCCTCGCTGACCGGCAGACGCAGATCCGGATTGCCGAAGGTGCCCTGCACCTGCGCCAGTGACATCGGCTCGTTGGGGATCAGGCTCAGGCGCACGACCTGACGGTCTTTCAGGGCATCACCGACTGCTGAACTGATCGGCTGATCGGGCAACTCCGGCTGCCAGGCCTGTGCCTGCACCAGACTCTCGGTCTGCTCCGGCGTCAGCCCGATGACCGCCTGCACGCGCCAGCTCAGATCGTCACTCTCCATGGTGTAGCGGCTGACCAGCAGCGGCTTGCCTTCAGCGCTGATCATCCACAGAGTGCCGTGGCCCAGCGCGGCGCCGGCGTCTGCCAGGGTCAGGCGCTGGGCCTGCAGGGGCTTGAGCAGGGTGTCCTGATATTGCCCGTACCACGCCATCGGCTCCGGCGCGGCCGGCCGCGACTGCCAGTAACCGAAGGCATAGAAAGCGAGAATCACCACGGTGAACAGTGTGGCCAATCGCACACCCTGACGGCGCGTCATGCGGTACTCCTTGATCTTGTTATGGAAACGGGAAAATGTGCTTTTCTCGCCGCTGGCGGTGTCAGCGGCCACGGCATGCCGTGGCCCTACGGCTCGGTACAACACGAGAAACCTAAACCGGGGTACCTACGACACCAACAAAAAGGGCATCCTGCGGATGCCCCTTTGCGATCAGTGCTGCAAGCGTCAGACTTCAACCTCGGCTTCGAGGTTCTTCTTCAACTTGTTCATGGCGTTCTTTTCCAGCTGACGAATACGCTCGGCAGAGACCTGATACTTGGCTGCCAGCTCGTGCAGCGTGGCCTTCTCTTCGGCCAGCCAGCGCTGGTAGAGAATGTCGCGACTGCGCTCGTCCAGCGCCTCCAGACCGGTCAGCAGGCTGGTGCTGGCACTATCGGACCAGTCGGCTGACTCGAGCTGGGTAGCCGGGTCATAGCGCTTGTCTTCCAGATAATGCACCGGTGCGTAGGCCGCATCGTCGTCATCGTCCTGCGCGCCGTCAAAGCCAAGGTCCTGACCGTACAGACGGCTTTCCATCTCGCGGACTTCACGCTCGGCAACACCCAGGTCGGCAGCAACCGCCTCGACTTCATTCTGCGACAGCCAGGCCAGCTTCTTCTTGGCGCTGCGCAGGTTGAAGAACAGCTTGCGCTGGGCCTTGGTGGTTGCGACCTTGACGATCCGCCAGTTGCGCAGGATGAACTCGTGAATCTCGGCGCGAATCCAGTGCACCGCGAAGGAGACCAGGCGCACGCCCATCTCCGGATTGAAACGCTTGACCGCCTTCATCAGACCAACGTTGCCTTCCTGCACCAGATCGGCCTGCGCCAGACCGTAACCGGAATAGCTGCGGGCGATGTGCACGACAAAACGCAGGTGAGACATGACCAGCTGACGGGCAGCTTCCAGGTCTTCGTGGTAGTACAGGCGATCAGCCAGCACCCGCTCCTCTTCCGCACTGAGAATCGGAATGGCGCTGACGCTTTGAATGTAGGCTTCGAGATTGGCTCCCGGAGCCAAGGTATGAACAGGCTGCAATGCAGTGCTCATGTTCGAACTCCCCAAATAAAGACGGCTGAGTGTATCACCGCAAAGTAGGACTGTGAACGTAACCTAAAGTTCAGCGTGGCGGCAAGCGGCAAGCCCAACCAGGATGTTTCCGGCGGGCGGCCGGTGAACGGCTTATCCCGGCGTTTACTGCCGCGCCGCACTCGACGGGTAAACGCGCCACTAGACGCGTCGCGGGTTGCGCTTGTCGCTTGCGGCTGCCTTATTGCGGCTCAATCGCTCTTACATGCTGCCCGACCGCCAGCCAGGCGCCCGCCAGCCCGAGCACCATGGAACCAAACACCAGCGCCAGCCCATCGGTAAAGGGCATGCCGAACAGGGCGAACTCACTCTGATAAAGCGAGGCAACGCGCTCGACGGTGACATTCAGCCAGGCCAGACCGAGCGCCAGCAGTATCCAGGCCAGCACCCCGGAGAGCAGGCCATAAAGCACGCCAATATAGAGGAACGGGCGACGCACGAAGGCATCGGTGCCGCCCACCAGCTTGATCACCAGAATCTCGTCCCGGCGGCTTTCGATAGCCAGCCGGATGGTGTTGGCCATAACCAGCAACAGAGCAATGATCAGCAAGACGCCAAGGCCGCCGGCAAAGCGCTCAAACATCGCCAGAATGGCCGCCAGCCGCTCGACCCAGAGCAGATCAATCTGCACCTGTTCAACGCCGTCAATGGCGGCAAGGCGGTCACGCAGTGGCTCCAGCGCCGCGGCGCCGCCGTCGATACTCAGTGGCGTGACCACAATCACGCTCGGCAGCGGGTTGTAGTCGAGCTGCAGCAGGGCATCGCCCATGCCGGCGTGCTGCTGGAATTCGGCCAGTGCCAGGTCCTTGTCGAGCAACTGCGCCTGCGCCACACCGGCCAGTTGGCGTATCTGCTCGGTCAGGCTCTGCTGTTTCTCGGCGCTGACGTCATCGGCCAGATACACGGAGATCTGCGCCGCTTCCTGCCAGTTCACCCCCAGTTGCTTGACCTGGCCGATCAGTACCGACAGCCCCATCGGCAACGCCAGGGCAATGGTCATCACCAGCACCGTCATGGCGCTGCTGAACGGATAGTGCCTAACACGCACCAGTGCCTGACGGGCGCTGTCACGGTGACTGCCGAACCAGCTGCGCAGCGGGTGACGCCAATCGCGCTGGGAACGCGCGGCCCCGCTCGGCGCTTTGCGGCGACCGGGCTGTGGATTCTTTGCGCTGCTCATCAGGACTCTCCATCGGCCAGCAGACGGCCTTGATCCAGCGTCAGGGTGCGGTGATGCAGGCGAGCAATCAGCGGCAGGTCGTGGCTGGCGATGATCACGGTCACGCCAACCCGGTTGAAGTCTTCAAACAGCGCCATGATTTCCGCGGACAACTCGGGATCGAGGTTACCGGTCGGCTCGTCCGCCAGCAGCAACGCCGGCTTGTGCACCACCGCGCGGGCGATACCGACCCGCTGCTGTTCGCCGCCGGACAGCGCGATCGGGTAGCTGTTTTCCTTGCTCAGCAGGCCGACCTTGTCGAGCGCGGCGCGCACCCGGCGCCCTACTTCGTCGGCCGAGGTACCGTTGATGATCAGCGGCAGCGCGACGTTGTCGAACACCGTGCGATCGAACAGCAACTGGTGGTTCTGAAATACCACACCGATCTGGCGGCGCAGGTAGGGAATGTCGTCACTGCCCAGATCACGCAGGTTCTGACCACCGACGTGCACGGCGCCGCTGCTGGGGCGCTCCATGCACATGATCAGCTTGAGCAGGGTGCTCTTGCCCGCGCCGGAGTGGCCGGTAATAAACACCATCTCGCCGGTCCGGATATGGAAGCTGAGGTTATCCAGCCCCTGATGCCCGTTGGGATAGCGCTTGCTGACCTGCTCGAAGCGAATCATTTATGGCTTCTGTCCAAACAACGCGGCAACAAAATCCGGCGCGGTGAAGGGGCGCAGGTCATCGATCTGCTCGCCCACACCGATGAAACGAATCGGCAGACCGAACTGCTTGGCCAGCGCGAAGATCACCCCGCCCTTGGCGGTGCCGTCGAGCTTGGTCAGGGTCAGACCGGTCAGACCGACCGCCTGATCGAACAGTTTGGTCTGGGAAATAGCGTTCTGGCCGGTGCCGGCGTCGAGCACCAGCATCACTTCGTGCGGCGCGTCGGGGTCCAGCTTGGCCATGACGCGCTTGACCTTGGCCAGCTCGTCCATCAGGTGGTCCTTGTTGTGCAGACGGCCGGCGGTGTCAGCGATCAGCACGTCAGCGCCACGGGCCTTGGCGGCCTGCAGGCCGTCAAAGATCACCGAGGCAGAATCCGCACCGGTGTGCTGGGCAATCACGCCAATCTGGTTGCGCTCACCCCAGACCTGCAGCTGCTCGACCGCTGCGGCACGGAAGGTGTCGCCTGCGGCCAGCATGACCTGCTTGCCTTCGCCCTGCAGCCGCTTGGCCAGCTTGCCGATGGTGGTGGTCTTGCCGACGCCGTTCACACCGACCACCAGAATCACGTAAGGCTTCTTGCTGCTGTCGATTTCCAGCGGCTTGGCGACATGCGCCAGCAGCGCTTCGAGCTCATCCTGCAGGGCACGGTAGAGCGCCTTGCGGCTGGACACCTGACGACGGGTAACCCGCTGCTGCAGGGTTTCCATGATCATGGTGGTGGCTTCAATGCCGACGTCGGCCATCAGCAGCCGGGTTTCCATGTCTTCGAGCAGTTCGTCGTCGATTTCCTTTTCGCCGAGGAACAGGTTGGCCATGCCCTCGCCGAGGTTGACGCTGGTCTTGGACAGACCCTGACGCATGCGTGCGAAGAAGCCCTTGGCCTCCGGCTCGGCGACCGGTTCCGGGGTTTGCTCGACCGACGCTTTCTGGCCCAGCTCGGAAAACAGCGAGGCAGCCGCCTCACGGGCCGCGGCTTCGCGGCCCTCAACGGTATTCAGGTCGCCGGTGAGCGGCGCCGGTGCATCGGCCTGCGGCTCGGCGGGCGCTGGCTCTTCCCGGCGGCGGGCCCAGCCGAACAGCCCTTTCTTTTCGGGCTTGGCGGAGGTCTTGGCATCGGGGTTTTGCGGTTTGTCTTTGGAACCAAACATGAAGAGTCACTATCTGAGTTCGACGGCGAATGCTTCGCCATATTGAAGGTTGGGTTATCCTACCCCACTTCCGCCAACGGCGGTATGACCCAGCGGCAGGCGGTACGCCGGTCTGCGTGCAGGGTCTCACGATTACCGCGCTGTAAAACAGGACACCTGCATGTTGCGCTTGCGTACTCTCCTGCTGCTGCTTCCACTGCTCGCGCCGACGGCCATGGCCGACAGCCGGCAACCGACCCATAGCTACACCCTCGACAATGGCCTGAACGTAATCATCCGCGAGGATCACCGCGCCCCGGTGGTGGTCTCGCAGGTCTGGTACAAGGTCGGCGGGGTCGACGAGCCACCGGGGCAGACCGGCCTGTCCCATGCGCTGGAACACATGATGTTCAAGGGCAGCGAGCACCTTGAACCCGGCCAGGCCTCGCGCCTGCTGAGCAGTCTTGGTGCCAGTGAAAATGCCATGACCAACCGCGACTACACCGCCTATTACCAGATGCTCAGCCGCGATCAGCTGCCGGTGGCACTGGAGATGGAGGCCGAGCGCATGCACCTGCTGACCCTGCCGGAAGACGAGTTCCTGAAGGAGATCGAGGTCATCAAGGAAGAACGTCGCATGCGGGTAGACGACAACCCGAACGGCGTCGCCTACGAGCGCTTCCTCGCCCAGGCCTACACCGCCAGCCCCTATGCCCAGCCAGTGATCGGCTGGATGCATGACCTCGACCGCATGCAGATCGAAGACCTGCGCGCCTGGTACAAAAGCCACTACGTGCCGGGCAACGCCACATTGGTGATTGTTGGCGACGTCTACCCGGAAACCGTCAAGCCGCTGGTGGAGCGCTACTTCGGCGCGGTGCCGGCCGGCCCGCTGCCGGTGGTACGCAAGCCGCTGGAGCTGCCGGTCATTGGCGAGCGTAGCCTGACCCAGCATCTGGATCTGCAGCTGCCGAGCCTGCTGCTCGGCTTCAACGTGCCCTCGCTCAATACCGTCAGCGAGCCATGGGAAGCCCACGCCCTGCGTCTGCTCGACGCCGTGCTGGACGGCGGCTACAGCGCCCGCCTGCCAAGCCACCTGGAGCGCGGCGACGCCATCGCCACCTCGGTCGGCACCGGTTACGACGCCTTTACCCGCGGCGACAGTCTGTTCGTTTTCAGCGGCATTCCCAACGAGGCGCGCGACATCGACCTGCCCACGCTGGAAGCCGCCATCTGGAAAGAGATTGACGCAATCAAGCAGACCCCGCCGAGCGCCGAGGAGCTGGCCCGCGTGCAGGCCCAGGTGGTGGCCGGACTGGTCTACGCCCAGGACAACATCATGCAGCAGGCCAACCGTATCGGCGAACTGGTCACCGTCGGCCTGCCGTGGCAGCTGGTCGACAACGATATCGAAGCGTTGCAAGCGGTTACCCCGGAGCAGGTCAGCGAGGTCGCCCGCCGTTATCTGGTGCGCGAACGGCTGACCCGCAGCTACAACCTGCCGAACGCCCGTGAGGAGCAGCAGCCATGAGCCAGAGCAAACCCTTCTCCGTGCTGCGCTGGCTGATCGCCCTCGCAGCCCTTGGTGGCATGCTGTTTCTGCTGATGGAGCGTGCGCCTGACAGCCAGCCTGCATCTGATACGCCCGCCGTTGCCCAGGCACCTGACGACGGTCCGGCCGATACCGCCACCGAGGTCTTCGGCTCGCCATTGCCGGCGCTGAGTTCGCTGGAAGAACTCGATCTGGACACCCCGCCCGCCCGCCGCGGGCTGGACCTGCAGCACTGGCAAACCCGTCAGGGCACGCCGGTGTACTTCATGCACGCCGGCGAGCTGCCGATGCTCGACATCCAATTGCTCTACGCCGCTGGCGCCAGCCGCGACGGTGAGCTGCCCGGGCTGGCCATGTTCACCAACGCCATGCTCAACGAGGGCACCGGCAGCCTGGATGCCGGTGATATTGCTGCCGGCTTCGAGCGCCTCGGTGCGCAGTTCGGCAACAGCTCGCACCGTGATATGGGCCTGATCAGCCTGCGCACCCTGACCGCCGCCGACAAGCTGGATCCGGCGCTGACCCTGTTTGCGCAGATCCTGTCCAAACCCAGTTTCCCCGCAGCCTCGCTGGAACGCATCCGCGAGCAACTGCTGGCCGGCCTGCGCTACGCCCGCCAGCGCCCTGGCGCCCAGGCCAGCGAGGCGCTCTGGAGCACGCTGTATCCGGGCCACCCCTACGGCATCCCGCCGGATGGCAGCGAAGACAGCCTCAAGGCCATCAGTCGGGACGATCTGCAGCGCTTCCAGCAGACCTACTACAGCGCCGGCAACGCGGTGATCGCATTGGTCGGCGATATCGACCGCGCCCGGGCCGAGCAACTGGCTCAGCACCTGGCCGATGCCATGCCGCAAGGACCTGCTGCCGAGCCAACGCCACCAGCGGAAAAAATCGCAGCCAGCAGCCAGCACATCGACTTTGCCAGCAGCCAGACCCATGTGCTGGTGGCCCAGCAGGGCATGAGCAGAACCGATCCGGACTACGCCGCGCTGTACCTCGGCAACCAGATCCTCGGTGGCAGCGGCTTTGGCTCGCGACTGGTCGAGGAAGTGCGCGAAAAACGCGGGCTGTCCTACAGCGTCGGCAGTAACTTCAGCGCGATGCAGGCCCCCGGCCCGTTCGTGATCTCGCTGCAGACCCGCAGCGATCAGGCCGAACAGGCGCTGGAGGTGGTCAACCAGACCCTCGACCGCTTTATCAGCGAAGGTCCGACCGATGCCGAAGTGAACCGCGCCAAGCAGCAACTGCTCGGCGAGTTCCCGCTCAGCACCGCGAGCAATTCGGCGATCGTCGCGCAACTGGCAGCCATCGGCTTCTACAACCTGCCACTCAACCACATGCAGCTGTTCCTCGACCGTGTTCAGGCGCTGACCGCAACGGACATCCGTGAGGCCTTCGCCCGGCATCTGCCCGCCAGCGAGCGCGTAGTGATCACCGTAGGGCCGCCGCAACCACCCGCAGAACCCGAAGACAATGCCGACCAGCCGAGCGCGGCGGCAGAGCAGGAGCCCAGTGCATGAAGTCCAACCAGGCCAAGGCCAGAGTCAGCCAGCTGCGCATCATCGCTGGCGAGTGGCGCAGCCGCCGCTTCACCTTTACCGAACAGCCGGGCCTGCGTCCGACCCCGGACCGGGTGCGCGAAACCCTGTTCAACTGGCTGAGCAGCGACGTACCCGGCGCCCATTGCCTTGATCCGTTCACCGGCAGCGGCGCGCTGACCCTGGAGGCGCTGTCGCGCGGCGCCGCCAGCGCACTGGCCGGCGACCTCAGCCGCGACGTGGTACACACCCTGCGCGGCCATCTGCAAACGCTGAACTGCGACCGTGCCGAGGTAATCCAGCAGGACGGCCTGTCACTGCTGGCCGGCACGCCACCACGGCGCTTTGATCTGGTGTTTCTCGACCCGCCGTTCCGTCAGGGACTGCTGGAGCCGGCCTGCGCGGCACTGGAAGCCAACCAGTGGCTGGCCGACGACGCGCAGATCTACATCGAAAGCGAACAGCCACCAAGTCAGCTGGCGCTGCCGGGCAACTGGCAGCTGCACCGCGAAAAGCGCGCCGGTCAGGTCTGGTACAGCCTGTGGCATCGGCAGGCTTGAGCAGCTTCCGACCGTCGCGCTGGCTGCCCGGCGGTCATCTGCAGACCCTGTTTGGCCCGTTGCTGCGATGCCCGCCGAGGCTCGAGCGTGAGCGCGAACGGCTGACGCTGGCCGACGGCGATTTTCTCGATCTGGACTGGTTCGGCCCGGATCACGCCGGGCAACCCTGCGTGATTCTGCTGCACGGGCTGACCGGCAGCTCCAGCTCGCTGTATATCCTCGGCCAGCAACAGCAGCTGGCCAAACTCGGCTGGCGCAGCGTCGCGGTCAACTGGCGCGGCTGCTCGGGTGAGCCCAACCACAGCGCCCGCGCCTACCACTCCGGTGCCAGCGACGATCTGGCCGAGGTCGTCAACTACCTGCTGCTACGCTATCCGGGCCGCACGCTGGCCGCCGCCGGGTTTTCCCTCGGGGGCAACGTGCTGCTGAAGTATCTGGGTGAGTGCGCGCATGAATGCCCGCTGCAGGCCGCGGTCGCGGTGTCGGTGCCGTTTCGTCTGGATGAATGCGCCGACCGCATCAGTGTCGGCTTTTCCCGCGTCTACCAGAGCCGCTTCATGCGCGACATGCTGGCCTACGTCAGCAACAAGAAACGGCTGTTCAGCCATCACGGCTGGCACAGCGAGCACGCGCGGCTGGATGCGCTGGGCTCAATGGAGGGTATGGATACCTTCTGGGATTTCGACGGCCGGGTGACCGCCCCGCTGCATGGCTTTGCCAGTGCCGAGGACTACTACCGGCGCTGCAGCAGCCGCTATTTTCTCGGCTCGATCCAGGTGCCCTGCCTGCTGATTCAGGCCGCCAACGATCCCTTTGTCTACCCCCGCAGCCTGCCGCAGCTGAGCGAGCTGGGACCGCGCACCGAGTTCGAGCTGCATCAGGGCGGCGGTCACGTCGGCTTTATCGAAGGCTTGCCGTGGCGCCCACGCTACTACCTTGAGCGGCGCATTCCCGACTGGCTGGCGCTGCAGCTTCAGGCCTCAGGCAGCTCGGCGTAATACTCGCGCAGCATCGCCTCAACCCGCGGCCGCGCCGCGTCACTCAACAGCCCCAGTTCCTGCGCCAGCACCTGATAGACCGCACGGCGCTGCATCTGCGGGGTCAGCTGGGCCTGCGGGTCCGTCAGGACGGTGGTGCAGAGAAAGTTGGTCCAGCTGTTCATCAGCAACCAGCTGTTGAGCGCCAGCACTTCGGCATTGGCGTAACGGGCATCGAGAATGCCGGCATCAATGGTGCCCTGAAAGATCCCCTCAACCGCCCGCAGTGCCCGCCGCGAAAACAGGCGGTAACGCTCGGCCACCTGCGCATCGCTGGCCAGCAGGTGCTCAAGGTCGCGCTGCAGGAAACGGTAGCGCCACAGCGACTCACTCAGACTCTCGACGTAACGTGCCTTGTCATCCAGATCGAGCCCGCGGTCGGTCGGCAGCGCCAGACTGTCTTCCAGCTCGCGCTCGTAGTGATCAAACAGCTCGGCGATGATCTGCTGCTTGTTGCGGAAGTGGTAATAGAGATTGCCCGGCGACATCCCCAGATGAGCGGCGATGTGGTTGGTGGTGACAGCGCGCTCGCCCTGCTCGTTGAACAGCTGCAGACTGGCTTCAAGAATACGGTCGCGGGTTTTCATGGCAATAGATCGGCTTCGCTTGCTGAATATTTGACACTTTAGAGCAATTACTCTAAAACTTACATCCCATACCTCTGGCTGGCGGGAACTACAGCTCAACCGGCAGCCGAAAAAAAACAACAGTGGTGAAAACCACAGGTCAGCCCACGGGAGGCCCCATGGTAGCCGATATTGCTTATCTGCAAGAGCAACAGCAGTCCATCAGCCGCATGCAGGCATTATTCGAGTCACAGCGCGCGGCCTTCCGCAAGGCGCCCATGCCCTCGGCCGACGACCGTATCCGGCACCTGAAAGCACTCAAACAGGCCATCCTGAAACATCAGCAAACGCTCATCACCGCCATCAGCGAAGACTTCGGTCGCCGCTCGGCAGACGAAACCCGCCTGGCCGAGATCATGCCTTCGCTGGAAGGCATCCACTACGCCTGCAAGCATGTGAAGCGCTGGATGAAGCCCTCCCGGCGCAAGGTCGGCCTGGCATTTCAGCCGGCCAAGGCCGAGGTGGTATACCAGCCGGTTGGCGTGGTCGGCATCATTGTGCCGTGGAACTATCCGCTGTTTCTCGCCATCGGCCCGCTGGTCACTGCCCTGTCGGCCGGCAACCGGGCGATGATCAAGATGAGCGAATCCAGCCCCCGCACTGCAGCGGTGCTGGAGCAATTGCTCAGCGAGATATTCCCCGAAGAGCAGGTCGCCGTGGTGACCGGCGAAGCGGACGTGGGCGTTGCCTTCTCGAAACTGCCGTTCGATCATCTGCTGTTCACCGGTGCCACCAGCATCGGGCGCCATGTGATGCGCGCCGCCGCCGATAACCTGACACCGGTCACCCTGGAACTGGGCGGCAAATCGCCGGCGATCATTTCCGCCGACGTACCGCTGAACGACGCGGCCGAGCGCATCGCCTTCGGCAAGGGCGTCAATGCCGGTCAGACCTGCGTTGCACCGGACTATATTCTTTGCCCACGCAACCGGGTGGAGGAGTTTACCCAGGCGCTGTTCAGGCAGTTTGCGCAGATGTACCCGAGCCTGCGCGATAACGCCGACTTCACCCAGATCATCAACCCGCGCCAGTATCAGCGCCTGCAGGGCTACCTGAGCGATGCGGCCGAGAAAGGTGCACGTATCCTGCCGGTCAACCCGGCCAACGAAGAGCTCGGCGACACCCGCATCATCGCCCCCACCCTGCTGCTCGACGTCAGCGACGACATGAAGGTCATGCAGGACGAGATTTTCGGGCCGCTGCTGCCGATCCTGCCGTATGACAGCCTGGACGCCGCACTCGACTATATCGCCGAGCGCCCGCGCCCGCTGGCGCTCTACTACTTCGGCTACGACAAGGCCGAGCAGCGACGGTTGATGGAACAGACCCACGCCGGCGGCATGTGCATCAACGATGCGCTGCTGCACGTTGCCCAGGATGACATGCCGTTCGGCGGCATCGGCGCCTCCGGCATGGGCCACTACCATGGCCACGAGGGTTTTCTCACCATGAGCAAGGCCAAGGGTGTGTACATCAAGCAGCGCTACAACGGCGCCAAACCCATCTATCCTCCCTATGGTGGTGCCCTGCTGAAACTGGTGTACAAACTGTTCCTGCGCTGACACGGCGCCGATGACATCCGGCAGGCACGCCCTGCCGGCAACAACAAGAAGACCGAACATGTCAGACACGACCTCTGCCAATCTCGACCGGCGCAGCCTGCTCAAGCTCGGTCTCGGTGCCAGCCTGATGCTCGGCACCGCCGGCCTGACCGCCACCCTGAGCGGCTGCAGCTCCTCCGGCCCTGCCGGCAACATGGCGGTGCTGCGCGAATCCGACCTGCCCCTGCTGGCCGCGCTGTTTCCCGCCGCAGTCGGCCCGCACCCCGCCTTTAGCGAAAACAGCAATGCCATCGAACTGGCCATCGCCCAGCTTGACCGCTCCCTGCAGTACAGCTCGCCCTTTGTTCAGAGCGAGGTGCTGAACCTGCTGGGCATGCTCTCGATGCCGCTGACCCGCGGCCCGCTGACCGGCATCTGGGGCGACCTGGCCCAGGCCAGCCCGGAACAGCTCGAGGCCTTCCTGCTGCGCTGGCGTGACAGCCGCTTCGAGCTGCTGCGCAAGGGGCACAAAAGCCTGCTGCAACTGCTGCACATGGCCTGGTACGCCACACCCCAGTCCTGGGCTGCCGTTGGCTACCCCGGCCCGCCCATCATCTGACTTCGACTGCAGGGAATTACCATGCCCGTACCCGATCTGTTTTTGCAGGGAATTGAGCGCGGCTGGCAGGTCATCGACGCCAGCGCACTCGCCCAGGAAACCACCCTTGAAGCCGACGTCGTGATCATCGGCACCGGCGCCGGCGGCGGCACCAGCGCCGAGATTCTGGCCAACGCCGGCCTGCGCGTGCTGCTGGTGGAGGAAGGCTCGCTGAAAACCTCCAGCGACTTCAAGAATGACGAAGCCAAGGCCTACGCCGAGCTGTATCAGGAAGGCGCCGCCCGGGCCACCGCCGATGCCGGGATCGGTATTCTCCAGGGCCGCACCGTAGGCGGCACCACCACGGTGAACTGGACCAGCAGCTTCCGCACTCCGGACCAGACGCTGGCCCACTGGGCTGAGGCGCACGACGTCAAGGGCCTCGACAGCGCCAGCATGGCGCCCTGGTTTGCCCGCATGGAAGAACGCCTCGGCATTGCCCCCTGGGCAGTGCCACCGAATGCCAACAACGATGTGATTCGCCTGGGTTGCGAGAAACTCGGCTACCACTGGAAAGTGATTCCGCGCAACGTGCGCGGTTGCTGGAACCTTGGCTACTGTGGCACCGGCTGCCCAACCAATGCCAAGCAGTCGATGCTGGTCACGACCCTGCCCGCAGCGCTGGAGAAGGGCGCGGTGCTGGTACACAGCGCCCGTGCCGAGCGCCTGGTCTTCGAGGGTGATCGTGTCAGCGAAGTGGAGTGCCGGGCGATGGACGCCACCCTGAGCCAACCGAGCGGGCAACGCCTGCGCCTGCGTGGCCGTCATATCGTGCTGTCCGGTGGCGGCATCAACAACCCGGCGCTGCTGCTGCGCTCGAAAGCGCCGGACCCGCACCAGCGGGTCGGCAAACGCACCTTCCTGCATCCGGTCAACCTGACGCTGGCCCAGTACGACCGCGATATCCACGGCTATTACGGTGCGCCACAGTCAATCTACTCGGACCATTTCCAGTGGGATCAGGGCACCACCGGCCCGGTCGGCTACAAGCTGGAAGTGCCTCCCATGCAGCCCAGCATGACCTCGACCCTGATGGGCGGTTTCGGCTTGCAGCATCTGCACCACATGGCCTCATTGCCGCAGAGCAATATCCTGCTGGCACTGCTGCGTGACGGTTTCCACGAGCAGAGCCAGGGCGGCAGCGTGGCACTGCGCGACAACGGCGATCCGCTGCTCGACTACCCCGTTACCGACTACCTCTGGGATGGCGTTCGCCGCGCCTTCCTCAGCATGGGCGAAATCCAGTTTGCCGCGGGCGCCAGGGCGGTGATGCCGAGCCACGCCCATGGCCGGCTGAGCACCAGTTGGGCGGACTATCAGGAGCAAGTTGCCGGCCTGAGCTACCGCCTGCACGACGTGCGCCTGGCCAGCGCCCACGTCATGGGTGGCTGCGCCATGGGCGAGGACCCGACGCGGGCGGTGGTCAACAGCCAGGGCCGCCATCATCAGCTGGAAAACCTATCGATCATCGACGGTTCACTGTTCCCGACCAGTATCGGCGCCAACCCGCAGCTGTCGGTCTACGGCCTTGCAGCCCGCCTGGCCAGCCAGCTGGCAAGCGACCTGGGCTAACCGGCAAAGCGGCGGTGCCTGATGGGTGCCGCCGCTCTGCATCTGGGTTTTCGCTGGTTGTTGAGCTACCATCTGCCTCTCGACAACCTCTCATCAACCCAGCCGCAGGACCCGATCACGCATGAACACCGTACTCTACCCCGGCACCTTCGATCCCATCACCAAAGGTCATACCGATCTGGTCGAGCGGGCATCACGGCTGTTTGATCGGGTCGTCGTCGCCGTCGCCGCCAGCCCGAAGAAGAACCCGGCATTCCCGCTCGAGCAGCGGGTTGAACTGGCACAAACCGTACTGGGCCATTTGCCCAACGTCGAAGTGGTGGGCTTTTCCTCACTGCTCGCGCACTTCGTCAAAGAGGTCGACGCCAACGTCCTGCTGCGCGGTCTGCGCGCGGTATCCGACTTCGAATACGAATTTCAGCTGGCCAACATGAACCGGGTCCTGGCGCCGGACGTTGAAAGCCTGTTCCTCACGCCGTCGGAAAAATACTCCTATATTTCCTCTACCCTGGTGCGCGAGATCGCCGCGCTGGGTGGCGACGTCACCAAGTTCGTTCATCCGGTTGTCAATGAGGCGCTGATTCAGCGCTATCACGCCTGAAGCTGCGGAGAGTAGGCCCATGTCCCTGATCATCACCGATGACTGCATCAACTGTGACGTCTGCGAGCCCGAATGCCCCAACGGCGCCATCTCCCAGGGCGAAGAGATTTACGTCATTGACCCCAACCTGTGCACCGAGTGCGTCGGCCACTTCGACGAGCCCCAGTGCCAGCAGGTCTGCCCGGTCGACTGCATCCCGCTCGACCCGGACAACGTCGAGAGCCAGGAGGAACTGATGGAAAAATACCGGATCCTCACCGGCAAGGCCTGACCATGCTCGGTCTCAGCGTGCGACAACTCCCCCGCCTGCTCGGCCTGACCGCCCTGCTGGCGCTCGCTGCGCCGCTGCTGGCCGCCGACGGCCCCGGCCGCAACACCGTTGCCAGCGCCCACCCGATCGCCACCGAGGCGGGCCTGCAAATCATGGCCGACGGCGGCAACGCCTTTGATGCGGCCGTCGCCGTCGCCGCCACGCTGGCGGTGGTCGAGCCCTACAGCTCCGGTATCGGTGGCGGCGGCTTCTTCCTGCTGCGCCAACCCGGCAACCCCGACCAGCCCTACCGCTTCATCGACGCCCGCGAGACCGCACCGGGCAAGGCGGGTCGCGACCTTTACCGCGACGCCAACGGCGAAGTTCAGCGCGACCCGGCCATCAACGGCCCGCTCGCCGCCGGCATTCCGGGCATCCCGGCCGCGCTGGTGCACCTGGCCAGCCACTATGGTCGGTTGCCGCTGGCCCAGTCGCTTGCCCCGGCCATCGACGCCGCCGAACAGGGTTTCACCAGCAGCGAGCATTACCGCACCCTGGTCGGGTATCGACTGGAAGCCATGCAGCGCGACACCGAGACCGCACGACTGTTTCTGCGCAACAACCAGGCGCCCGAGGTCGGCACCCTGATCACCCAGCCGGAACTGGCCGCCACTCTGCGGGCGATTGCCAGCAACGGCCGCGACGGCTTCTACCGCGGCCCGGTTGCCGAACGACTGCTGAGCGGCGTGCAGGCCGCCGGCGGCGTCTGGCAGCAGCAGGATCTGGATAACTACCGCGTCATTGAGCGCAGTCCGATCCGCTTTGTCAGCGGCGGCTATCAGGTCATCAGCGCGCCGCTGCCGTCGGCCGGCGGCATTGCCCTGGCGGGCATTCTGCAGGCATTGCCCGCCCTGCCGGCCAGCGCCAATGGCTCGATCCAGCAGACCCACCAGTTGGTCGAGCTGATGCGCCGCACCTACCGCGACCGCGCCATGCTGCTCGGCGACAACGACTTCGTCCCGGTCCCGGTTGCCGAACTGACCTCCAAGTCCTACGCCGTGGCCATGGCCCGGGATATCGACCCCGAGCGCGCCACACCGAGTAGCGCCCTGGGCCCGCTGCGTGACTTCCATGAAGGCACCAACACTACCCATTTCTCGCTGATGGACGCCGATGGCAATGCGGTATCGGCCACCCTGAGCATCAACCTGCCGTTTGGCGCGGCCTTTACCCCGCCCGGCACCGGCGTGCTGCTTAACAACGAGATGGACGATTTTGCCGCCGACCCCAGCGGCAGCAACGCCTACGGGCTGGCCGGCAGCGAAGCCAACGCCATCGCTCCGGGCAAGCGCCCGCTGTCGAGCATGACCCCGACCATGCTGGAGAACGACCGCCAACTGGCATTACTCGGCACCCCAGGCGGCAGCCGCATCATTACCATGGTGCTGCTCGGCGCACTGGAAGCGATGCACGGCGAGCCGGTCGAGCGCTGGGTCAGCCGTCCGCGCTTCCACCATCAATATCTGCCTGACCACATTCAGGTCGAAGACAGCGCCTTCAATGCGCAGCAGCGCAAGGCGCTCGAAGCCATGGGCCACCGCATCGAGCCGGTTGGCCGGGACTACGGCAACATGCATGCGGTGTCATGGAACAAGGCGGACAACAGCGTCAGCGCCGCCAGCGATCCACGCGGTATTGGCAGCGCCGAAGTCCGACCGGCTACCCCTGCGCGGGCGATTGCCTCCCTGAGAGACTGATCAGCGGACGACGAAAAGACATTACGGCCAGCGTTGATACTGCTAAGCTGCACGCGGGTCTCACTGCTCCACCCCGTCAGAGGTTACCTGTCACACCTGCGCAGCTCCCTTGCGCGTCCGACCGGCTCTGGCTAGACCTTCCACGGTGCGTTGCAGAGCGCTGCCGGGGCTCGCTGTGCTTTTCATCGCAAAAGCAGAGCGTATCGCCCAAGAATCCTGTATAGTGTCGCCCTATTTTCAAACCCGGCTATCAGAGAGTGCCATGACTGATCTATCCCTTTACCGCAATATTGGTATCTTCGCCCACGTTGATGCCGGTAAGACCACCACTACCGAACGTATCCTCAAACTCACCGGCCGTATCCACAAGCTGGGTGAAGTACACGAGGGTGAGTCCACTACCGACTTCATGGAACAGGAAGCCGAGCGCGGGATTACCATTCAGTCCGCTGCTGTCAGCTGCTTCTGGAAAGGCCACCGCTTCAACGTCATCGACACCCCCGGCCACGTTGACTTCACCGTAGAAGTGTATCGCTCGCTGAAGGTTCTCGACGGCGGTATCGGCGTATTCTGTGGTTCCGGCGGCGTTGAGCCCCAGTCCGAAACCAACTGGCGCTACGCGAACGACTCCAAAGTTTCCCGTCTGATCTTCGTCAACAAGCTGGACCGTATCGGTGCCGACTTCCTGCGCGTAACCGAGCAGGTCAAGAACGTACTGGGCGCCAAGCCGCTGATCATGACCCTGCCAATCGGCCGCGAAGACACCTTCACTGGCGTGGTTGACCTGCTGACCCGCCAGGCTTACGTCTGGGACGACACCGGCATTCCGGAAAACTACAGCATCCAGGAAGTCCCGGCTGACATGGTCGACGACGTCGAAATGTACCGCGAGCAACTGATCGAAACTGCCGTGGAAATGGACGACGACCTGATGATGGCCTACATGGAAGGCGAAGAGCCGGCCATCGACGACATCAAGCGCTGCATCCGCCTGGGTACCCGCGATCTGGCATTCTTCCCGACCTACTGCGGCTCCGCGTTCAAGAACAAGGGCATGCAGCTGGTTCTCGACGCCGTTGTTGATTACCTGCCGTCCCCGACTGAGGTCAACCCGCAGCCGCTGACCGACGAAGAAGGCAACCCGACCGGCAAGTTCGCCATCGTGTCTCCGGACGAGCCCTTCCGCGCCCTGGCGTTCAAGATCATGGACGACCGTTTCGGCGCCCTGACCTTCTGCCGCATCTACTCCGGTAAGCTGGCCAAGGGTGACACCATCCTGAACTCCTTCACCGGCAAGACCGAGCGCGTCGGCCGCATGGTAGAAATGCAGGCTAACGAGCGTAACGAACTGACCAGCGCACAGGCCGGTGACATCATCGCCATCGTCGGCATGAAGAACGTTCAGACCGGTCACACCCTGTGCGACCCGAACAACGAGTGCACCCTGGAAGCGATGGTCTTCCCCGAGCCGGTAATTTCCATCTCCGTTGAGCCGAAAGACAAGGGCTCCACCGAGAAAATGGGTATCGCGATCGGCAAGATGGTTGCAGAAGATCCGACCTTCCGCGTTGAAACCGATCCGGATTCCGGCGAAACCATCCTCAAGGGCATGGGCGAGCTGCACCTGGACATCAAGGTCGACATCCTCAAGCGTACCTACGGCGTTGAACTGGTTGTTGGTCAGCCGCAGGTTGCCTACCGCGAAACCATCACTCGCGAAATCGCCGACAGCTACACCCACAAGAAGCAGTCTGGTGGTTCCGGTCAGTACGGTAAGATCGACTACGTCATCCGCCCCGGCGAGCCGAACTCCGGCTTCACCTTCAAGTCCAGCGTTGTTGGCGGTAACGTTCCGAAGGAATACTTCCCGGCCATCGAGAAGGGCTTCGCCTCTCTGATGGGCACTGGCCCGCTGGCTGGCTTCCCGGTTCTGGACGTTTCCTTCGAACTGACCGACGGTGGCTACCACGCCGTTGACTCCTCGGCCATCGCGTTCGAAATCGCGGCCAAGGGTGCGTTCCGTCAGTCCATGCCGAAGGCCGGCCCGCAGCTGCTGGAGCCGATCATGAAGGTTGACGTGTTCACTCCTGAAGACCACGTTGGTGACGTTATCGGCGACCTGAACCGTCGTCGCGGCATGATCGCAGGCCAGGAAGCCGGTGTAACTGGCGTCCGCATCAAGGCTGATGTACCGCTGGCAGAAATGTTCGGCTACATCAGCACCCTGCGTACCATGACCTCCGGTCGCGGTCAGTTCTCCATGGAGTTCTCGCACTACTCACCGTGCCCGGCCAACGTTGCCGAAGCCGTGATCGCGAAGGAAAAAGAGAAGCGCGCAGCCAAGAACTAAGGCTCGCGTTACTCGGTAGTAACAAAAAACGCCTGATGCAGTGCATCAGGCGTTTTTTTATGCCTGCCATGCCTGGAATGCCTGGAATGTAGCCACTGAAAACGGCCGCCGAACGCCCGCCGCTGCAGCTCAGGCAGCGGCGGTCAATGCCGCACGGGTGTAGATCATGTCGTGCGCGGCACGCAGATTGCTGCTGATCTCCAGCAGGTAATGCAGGTCGTTGATCAGACTGGTCGCCTGCCAGCCGTCCAGCTCGCCAGAGCGCAACTGCCGCTGGAGACGCTGCTCAAACTGACTGCGGAACAACTGCTCCTGATCCAGGTAGTCCGCCGACTGCTGCTGGTCGGCAGCCCCCGACAGCGAGTCCGACTCTTGCCGTGCCTGACTGCCAAGCAGTAATCGCCCCTGCTCCCGCAGCAACCGGTAGCCCTCACGCAGGGCTGGCCGCGGACTCTCAACATGCTTGCGCAGATTGGTTTGCAGGTGCTTGGCCGCCTTCACCGCATCAACCAGATCCCGTGCTGCCAGATTCACATCCATCAACGCCTGTTGCTGCTCGGGCAGCAGCTCGCAATCCAGATGCCCGATAAAATCGACAATATCAGCGTAAATACCCTTGATGTGCTGATGATAGAGCGCATCGGCGTCCTCTCGCTCGGCCAGTGGCGGCACCGAAAGCACCTCACCCAGCGCCGGTTCGCGGGTCATGTCCTGGCGAAACTCGCTCGGCAGATAGAGCGCCGACGCAATGACCAGCCGGCTGGTCGCAGCAAGGTGCCCGAGTTCCTGCTGCAACACCCTGACTGCGGAGTCCGCATGCAGCCGGGCGGCGCCGTCCAGATACAGTGCGCGCGAACGTGGACGCCCCGCAAGCTCATCGTTGACCGGTTCAGTTGGCGGCGGCAGCAGCCGGGCAAGCACGCGCACCAGCAGCGGCACCCAGGGCAGCATCAGCGCCAGCCCGAGCAGATTGAACAGGGTATGGAATAGCGCCAGCTTGAGGGTAAAGACCGTCTCCATGATGCCCAGCCAGGCCGACAGAGTGTCCACCAGTTGGGCCAGCAGCGGCAGGATGGACAGCGCTACAGCGGCGGTCAGCAGATTGAACAGGATATGCGCCGCCGCCAACTGACGTCCGGCGTTATTAGCACCAACGGCGGCAATCAGCGCGGTTACCGTAGTCCCCAGATTCGCACCAACGGCCATCGCCAGGGCATTACTGTAATCCAGCTGGCCGCTGCCCAGTGCCGCCAGAGTAATCATCAGGGTCGCGTGACTGGACTGCATCAGCACGGTCGCCAGGGTGCCCAGCAAGGCATAGAGCAACACGCCCTGCCAGCCGCCTACCCGGTAGGCAGACAGATCAAAGATCTCCTGCATGCCGGCAAAGCCAAGCTTCATCATGTCGATGCCGAGAAACAGCAGACCAACACCCAGCAACACCTGACCGGTACCGCGCCAGCGCGCCGAGCTGTTGCGCTCAAACAGCACGCCGAGTACCAGCAGCGGCATGCCAACCTGGGCCAGATCGACTTTCAAACCTACCAGGGCAATCAGCCACGCCCCCGTAGTGGTCCCCAGATTGGCACCGAAGACGATACCGATCCCCGCCGTCAGACTGATCAGCCCGGCGCTGAGAAAGGCAATGCAAAGCAGCGTTATAAGCGAACTGGACTGCACCAGCGCGGTACTGACGGTACCAAAAGCGAGGCTTTTCCAGAGACGATCGGTACTGGCAGCCAGCCAGCGCTCCAGAGCGCCGCCGGTAAAGGCCCTGAAGCCATCTTCCAGATAGCGCATGCCGAGCAGAAACAGGGCAACGCCGGCGAAGAGCTGGGCCATCGACTGCTGCTTGAGAAACAGCAGGACAACCAGCACCAGCCCGAAGGCCATGCCAAGCGGGCGCAGCGTCGCCAATCGCGAGCGGAGCAGCCGACCGGCATTGAGCGCATTAGCCATCAGCAGCCCCCCGACAGGGGGGAAATCAGCGCCAACGTCGATACTCCTGGCGCGTCAATCAATTTCAGCGAATCTCTTCCTGCTGCTGGCGACCGTAGCCGGCACGGGTGCAGCCGAGGCAGCGTACGAACGTTTCCTTGGCAGGGCGGATCACCAACTCACGGCCGGCTTCGGGCACATTGCCGCCCAGAGCACTGATCGGCAAGCTGACAAGAAACGCGCCAGCCCCGACGACCGTCACGCCCAGCAGCAGCGGACGGGCAATGATCAGGTCACCCATCATGGCGAAGTAGCCAGGCTTGTCCTGCTGGTAATCGTTGTAGGAATCGGCCGCCATGACGCTGGCGCTCATAAGCAGACCGGCAACAAGTGCGGTGGAATGACGTAACAGGCGCATAATTAATCCCTGGTTGTGGCCCGAAAGGCATTGATCTGGTGGCCGGTCCGAACTCCTGCGGACTCACGGCATCGCCCTCATTGTAGGCACAATCCCGGCATTACGGAACGTGCCAGACAAAATTTGCGAACCAGGCCGCCACGCCGGACAGCGCTATCGCTGGCACTGTCGGCAAAACACCGTACTGCGCTGGCCAAGGCGACATTCCAACAGCGTCGTGCCGCACTGCTTGCACAGCTCGCCGCGGCGGCCATAGGCAAACAGCTCCTGCTTGAAATAGCCCGGCTGGCCATCACCACCTACGAAGTCACGCAGGGTCGTTCCACCCTGCTCGATGGCTTTGGCGAGAATGCGCTTTATTTCCTCGGCCAGGCGCTGGTAGCGCTGGCGACTGACACGCCCGGCTTCGCGCCGCGGATCAATGCCCGCCGCAAACAGCGCCTCGGTCGCATAGATATTGCCGACCCCGACCACCACCGCGTTATCCATGATAAACGGCTTGATGGCCATGCTCTTGCCCCGTGACAACTGATACAGGCGCTCACCGTCAAAGGCGTCGGACAGCGGCTCGGGACCCAGCTTGCCGAGCAGTGCATGCGGCTCGTCCGCTCGGGCCCAGAGCAGTGCGCCGAAACGGCGCGGATCGGTGTAGCGCAGCACCATGCCCGAATCCAGCTCGATATCGACATGATCATGCTTGCCCGCCGGCGTACCCGCCGGCACCATTCGCAGGCTGCCGGACATGCCCAAATGGCCGATCAGGGTGCCGCCACCAATCCGCATCAGCAGGTACTTGGCGCGACGATCTATACGCTCGAACAACTGCCCCTCGATCTGGATCGCCAGATCCTCCGGAATCGGCCAGCGCAGACGGCGGTCACGCACGACAAGACGCGTCACCCTGCGCCCTTCCAGGTGAGGTGCAATCCCGCGACGGGTTGTTTCAACTTCAGGTAATTCAGGCATGTCAGCTCTGCAACCAGTAGGTAACGAAAATCAGCAACAACAGCAACGGCAGAACACTGGCGACAAAGCGCCCATTCCAGCCAAAGGCGACCCGGTAGGGTGACTCGCCACTGTAGCGCGACAGAATCAGGGTCGAGGGACCGAAGGGCGAGAAGATCATCGCCAGAGAGAAGCCACACATCAGCCCCACAGCCGGCGTCATGATCGGCACGCCCAGCAGTGACAGCTGCGCCAGCAGGCCCGCCGTCAGCGACAGCGACACAATGGGCGCTAGCCCCAGCACTGCCAAAATGATGGTACTGAACAGGCTGCCGATCGCCAGCAGCACATTGTACTTGGGCTCCTGCGCAAGCCACGCCGCAATCTGCTCAAGCGGTGCTACCGCGCCCAGCACTCCGCCCAGCAACGCGGCGCAGCCAAAGATGAACATCTCGTTGTGCATGCTGACCATATTGTCGGTCACTTCCTGCAGCACCTGCGCAGGCTTGCGTTCGCGCCACAGCAGGTAGCTGATGACACCAGCCGGCACCAGCACCATCGCCGCCTGCGACGCGCTGAGTGTTGTCACGGAAGCCAGCAGGCCGATGGCACCAAGCCCCAGCAGACTGCCAACCAACAACTGGGGCATGCCATCAGCCTTGCTGCTGTCGCCAATATTGTCGCGCAGCGCCAGCAATCCGCGGGTTTCCCGGCGCCAGCCGACCACGATCATCATCAGCGCAGCAACCGCCCCGTAAGGCACCATGGTGCTCCAGGACTGCTCGGGCATTTCCCGCGAGATGATGGCGATGGTCACACTGGTTGGCGCCAGCAGCGGCACCAGAGCAAACCCTCGCAACGTCGTCACCATGACGCTGCGCAGACCCGCACGGCGCTGCTCTTCGCTCAGCGAATAGCGCTTGAGATGCTCACTCAGGGTGCCACAGAGCAGATTCATCATGCCGAAATTGAGAATCGAGCCAATGCTGCCGGCAGCCAGCACGTAACGCGGATACAGCACGACCTTGGAGCCGGACAGCAGCGCCTTGTGCAGCTCGCGCAACTGCGGCAGACGCTGCGCCAGCAACTGCATCAACCCCAGCGCACCCAGAAAGCTGGTGTAGTAAGCCACCGAACTGGCCAGTTTTGGCCAGAGCTCGGCACCTGGACGTGCCAGCACGATGGCCGCCACCAGCACTGCCAGCGTACCGATCCCGAGCCAGCGCGGATAGGGATTCAGGCGGGTGAAAAAGCGCAGGAAATAGACAGCGAAGGCGCCAGCCGCAAGCCAGCTCAACCAGTGCTGGTGACTGAGCAGCCCCGCCAGCTCAAGAGCAACGCCAAGCGGCAGCAGCGCCGCACTCACGGCAGATCCTTGCGGTAAGCGCCCTTCTTGAATACACCTTCGCCAAAGCCGATCAGCCTGTCGTTCTGGTCCAGCAGGTCACAGCTGGCCATGAAAATCTTGTGCCCCGCGTTGCGACAGGTGGCAACGGCACGCACATGGGTGCCGACCGGAGCGGTTGAAGTGAAGTTGGTATTGAGCGACAGGGTAATGGCAACCCGACGCTCCTGCGGCGATGCCGCCCAGGTGCCGCACAGCCCCATGGCGATATCAAGCAGGCTGGCGGTCACCCCACCGTGCAACGAGCTGGCGTTGTTCATGTGCTTTTCGGTCAGGGTCAGGCCGACAACAGCGCGCCCCTCCGAGTACTCTTCCAGCTGGGCACCAAGCTCCTGAAAGAAGCCGGTAACGGTACGGGCAATGGCCTGACGTTCATCTTGATTCACGGGTGCGACACCTTTTATTCACTACACTCGATCTGGCTGGCCAGCGGGAGACCGCGACGGGCGAACCTGCCCGGCACGCAATAACGGCCAGTTTGAAGAGCGCAAGTATGCCACGCGCAAGCGGCGCCAGACTGTCGCCAAACTTGCACTCCTACAGCGCAGGATTTAATCTCGCAGCACTTTAAACGAAATACCGTTTCGCCATGCGAAACAGAGCGCACTTCAGGAGGCAAAGCATGTTCAAGCGGATTGGCGTCATCGGCGCCGGAGCCATGGGGCGTGGTATCGCCCAGCTGTTCGCCAGCAGTGGTCAGCAGGTTCTGCTGTTCGATACCCGTGCAGAGGCCATCGACGATGCACTGGCCTTCAACCGCAACCTGCTGCAGCGCGCCCAGGCCAAGGGCAAGATGACCGAAGCCGAGCTGGAAGCCACCGTTGCGCGCATGCAGCCGGCCGCCAAGCTGATCGATCTGGCCGACTGCGACCTGGTAATCGAGGCCATTGTCGAGCTGCTGGAAGTCAAACAGAAGCTGTTCGCTGACCTGGAAGCCATTGTCAGCACAGACTGCGTGCTGGCAACCAACACCTCCTCGCTGTCGGTCACCCGCATCGCCAGCACGGCCAAGCATCCTGAGCGGGTAGCCGGCTTCCACTTCTTCAATCCGGTGCCGCTGATGAAGATCGTCGAGGTCGTGCGCGGCGAGCGCACCGACGAGTGTCACATTCAGTCTCTGGTAGCGCTGGCCGAACAGGCCGGTCACTTCCCGGCGATCACCCCGGACACCCCCGGCTTCCTGGTCAACCACGCCGGCCGTGCCTTCGGTACCGAGGCCCTGCGCATGCTCAGCGAAGGCGTTGCCAGCGTGCAGCAGATTGACCGCATCCTGCGTGACGGCCCGGGCTTTCGCATGGGGCCGTTCGAGCTGTTTGATCTGACCGGTCTGGACGTTTCCCACGCGGTGATGGAATCGGTCTACGAGCAGTTCTATCACGACCCGCGTTACACCCCATCCTTTATTGCAGCCCAGCGTGTTGCCGCCGGCCTGCTGGGTCGCAAGACCGGTCAGGGCTTCTACCGTTACCAAGACGGCCAGAAGATCGAGCCGTCCGAGCCGCAGCCCGAGACCGTGCTGATCACTCGTCCTTTCTGGCTGGAAACCGATGATGACGCGCTGCGCAATCAGGTCGCAGACGTATTGACCAAGGCAGGCGCCACCCTCGAAACCGGCAGCAAGCCGTCGGACGACGCCATCTGCCTGGTCACCCCGCTGGGCGATGACTGCAGCACCGCGCTGACCCAACTGGGTCTGCCGGCTGAACGCACGCTGGCACTCGACAGCTTTGCCAACTGGGAAAAACGCCGCACGCTGATGCGCCAGCCCGCCGCCAGTGCCGATGTTGTCGCCCAGGCGCGCCAGGCCCTCAGCGCCGATGGTGTACCCGTCGAGGTGATCAACGACTCTCCCGGCTTTGTCATCCAGCGCCTGATCGCCAGCGTGGTCAATCTGGGCTGCGAAATCGTGCAGAAGGGCATTACCACCCCGCAAACGCTGGACCGCGCCATTCAACTGGCGCTGGGCTATCCCAAGGGCCCGCTGGCCTTCGGTGAGCATTACGGCGCAGCCAACATTCTTGCCGTCCTCAACAACCTGCAGACCAACTACGGCGAGCCGCGCTACCGCCCCAGCCCCTGGCTGCGTCGTCGCGTACAGCTGGAACTGCCTTTGACCACACCCGATTTCCAGGAGTAAGAGCATGACTGCCTATATCTATGATGGCCTCCGTTCACCTTTCGGCCGCCACGCCGGCGCCCTGGCCAGCGTGCGTCCCGATGACCTGCTGGCCGAAGTCATTCGCGCTGTGGTCACCCGCAACCCCTTCGAGGGTCAGGACTACGAAGACGTGGTCATGGGCAACACCAACCAGGCCGGTGAAGACGCGCGCAACGTCGCCCGTCATGCCGGCCTGCTGGCCGGTCTGCCGCAGGAAGTCGCCGGCGTTACCGTCAACCGCCTGTGCGGTTCCGGTCTGGCGGCCATTCTCGACGCCGCCCGTGCGGTCAAGACCGGTGAAGGCGACCTGTTCGTAGCCGGTGGTGTGGAAAGCATGAGCCGCGCGCCCTTCGTTATCGCCAAGAGCGAAAGCGCCTACAGCCGCGACTTCCGCGCCTTCGACAGCACCATCGGTGCGCGCTTCCCGAACCCCAAGGTCGAGAAGCAGTTCGGCGATGACACCATGCCGCAAACCGCCGACAACGTCGCTGCCGACCTGGGTATCACCCGCGAAGAAGCCGACACCTACGCCGCACGCAGCCAGGCGCTGTACGAAAAGGCCCGTGCTGACGGTTTCTTTGCCGAAGAGATCCACCCGATTGAAGTGTCCCAAGGCCGCAAGAAGCCGGCCAAGGTGATTGATCAGGACGAGCATCCGCGCCCGAGCAGCGACATGGCCGCCCTGTCCGGCCTGCGTCCGCTGTTTGAAGGTGGCGTGGTTACCGCTGGCAACGCCTCTGGCGTCAACGATGGCGCCGCTGCGCTGATCATCGGCAGCGAAGCGATTGGCCAGAAGTACGGCATCAAGCCGCGCGCACGCATCCTCGCCGGCGCCGTCTCCGGTGTCGCCCCGCGTGTCATGGGCCTGGGTCCGGTCGAAGCCTGCAAGAAGGCACTGAGCCGCGCCGGCCTGACGCTGGATGACATGGACGTGATCGAGATCAACGAGGCCTTCGCTTCCCAGGTCCTCGGCTGCGCCAAGCAGCTGGGTATCGCCTTCGACGACCCGCGCCTGAACCCGAACGGCGGGGCCATCGCAGTCGGCCACCCACTCGGCGCCTCCGGCGCACGCCTGACCCTGACCGCCCTGCGCCAGCTGGAACGCACCGGCAAACGCTACGCACTGGTCAGCCTGTGCATCGGCCTGGGCCAGGGTGTGGCAGCGGTGATCGAGCGCGTTTAACGCGCTCGCGGAGCTACAAGCTACAAGCTACAAGCTACAAGCTACAAGCTACAAGCTGAGAACCCCTGCCTCGCCCTGGTTTGGGTTTTAGCTTGCGGCTTGAAGCTTGCCGCTTGAAGCTGATAGCTTCTACCCCTCATTCCCTGTCAGCGACCCCTTGCATGCAGCTCAACTCCAGCAGCCCCTTTGAATGGCTCGGTTCCGCCATCGGCAGCGTCGTCCGCGTAGTTATCGACAGCCTGATCTGGCTGTTTACCATGCTGAGCAATGCCAGCTCCGATTTCATCAACGGCTTTTCCCGTGCCCTGGGCGTCAACAGCAACCTGTTGAGCATCGCCGCGGTGATTCTCGGCCTGTTTTTGATCTACACCGGCGTGCGGGCCTTTATCCGCCGCAAGATCGTGCTGGGCATCATCTGGGTGCTGCTCGGGCTCTGGCTGCTGAGCGCCCTGATCAATTGACACATACTGGTTTCGTCACTGACGCGTACTAGTATGTCAGTCGTTATTTGGCTTACCTAAGGAGACCACCATGGGATTCGCATTTTCCAATGAACTGGAACTGACCAGCAGTGCCTTCGCCAACAACGGCGCCATCGCTGCCAGGCACACCGGCGACGACGTTGACGTCTCCCCCGCCCTGAGCTGGAAGAACGCGCCGGCGGGCACCCAATCCTTTGCCGTCATCTGTCACGATCCGGATGCCCCGCTGATTTCCGCCAACGGCACCTACGGCTTCGTCCACTGGGTGCTGTACAACATTCCGGGCACTGTCAGCGATCTGCCGGAAGGCTGCACCGACTACACCCAGGGTGTGAACAACTTCGGCAACAGCGGCTACAACGGCCCGCTGCCGCCGGAAGGCCACGGCCAGCACAAGTACTATTTCTGGGTCATCGCGCTGGACGCCGAGCTGAACCTGCCAGCCGGCCTGACCCTGTGGCAACTGCTGGAAAAGATCGAGCCACACGCCAAAGCCATGAACCGCCTGATTGGTACCTATCAGCGCGGCTAACTCCTCTGTTGCGGCACCTGCAATGGGTGCCGCAACGCTGCCAGGGAGTCGTACCGAATCACCTCCCGTCCCGCTTCTCCCCGGTCGATAGCAACGGATTCACAGCATCAAGCTTGCTGGTCTGCGCATTCAACAGCGGCCTATTATGACCATCATATTCAATCGTTCCCGCCGTAACGGAATCCCGCAGATGACCGAAGCAACCCCTCACAACCATGCCTTTGACCGTGCCATTGCGCTGACCGCGGCTGGCCCCAACCTGTTCAAGGGCAACGTCGACGACAGTTTTCAGAACATGGTCGGGCCATTCGGCGGCGTGACCGCAGCCATCCTGCTCAACGGCGCCTTGCAGCACCCGGAACGCATCGGCGAGCCGATCTCGCTGACCATCAACTTTGCCGGCCCGGTCCAGCTCGGCGACTTCGAGCTAGAAGCCATCCCCCTGCGCACTAACCGCTCGACCCAGCACTGGCTGCTGCTGCAGAAACAGAACGGCGAAGTTGTCACCAGCGGTACCGCCTTCTTCGCCACCCGCCGAGAGACCTGGTCCGAACAGCAGCACGACATGCCTGCAGCACCGGCCGCTGACAGCCTGCCACGGGTGGAACGTGGCGAGCGCAACTGGTTTCGAAACTATGATTTCCGTTACGTTTCAGGCCTGTTTGACCCCAACCGCAGTGACGGCAACCCAGAGGACGCCCACAGCGAAACCCTGCTGTGGACCCGCGACAACCCGCCCCGGCCGCTGGACTTTGCCTCACTGACTGCGCTCGGTGACGTATTTGCGCCGCGAATTTTCCACCGCCGTCAGCGCTTTACTCCCGCCGGCACGGTGTCGCTGACCCATTACTTCCACGCCGATACCGATCAACTGGCACGCGCCGGCGACCGCCACCTGCTGGGCCAGGCCCGGGCGACACGCATGCACAACAATTATTCGGATCAGATCGCCCACCTGTGGAGTGATGACGGCCAGCTGCTGCTGACCACCACCCAGGTTGCGTATTTCAAGGAATAGATAGAAGAGGAAGGTCGAGCTCCAAGCAACGCTATGGCCCAGTTGGAGCTCGGCCATCCCAATAACCCAAAGTTAGCCGCCTCGCCAGATTCTACCCCGCCCGGGAAGGTCGAGCTCCCGCTCGACCAGCGGACCGAAATGTCACGCTATGGCCGAGTTGAAACTCGGCCCTCCCGTTACCCCTGCAGACCGACAAACGCCTCACGCAGCGGCGCATGCAGAAGCGCACGGGTCTCCCGGTAGGCGCGACGATCCAGCCCGGCCAGCTGTCGGGTCTTGGCGCGGGCACACTCAAGCAGTTGCTCTGCCGGCTGCAGCTCATCAAAGAAACCGGCTTCCAACGCGCCAGCCGAGGCAAACACCTCGGCCTGCAACACACAGCGGTTGAGCCACTGCGGCGACAGCCGTGCCCGCGCCTGGAGCATGGCCCCAGCCGGCATGGTCATACCAATGGCCACTTCATTCAGCGAAACGCGGTAATCGCCTTCGGTGCCCAGTCGGTAATCAGCCAGCAGCAGCATGAACGCCGCCTTGGCCATGGCATGACCGGTAGCAGCAATCACCACTGGCGCAGGATAGTCGAGCAGCGCCAGCGTCAGCCGGTCACCGGCTGCGCGCATGGCATCACAGGCCGGCCCACCGGCATCGATCAGCTTGCGGTCATAGCCGCCGCTGAACACGCCGGGACGGCCGCTGATCAACAGCGCGGCGTCCGCCTCCGCCGCCTTGGCAATGGCCGCGAGCAACTGTTCCAGCATGCTTTCCGAGAGCGCGTTGACCTTGCCGTCGTCCAACCGGATTTCGGCAATGCCAGCGGCAATGGTCAGCTGCAGCGGCGCGCTCACGCCTTGGCCTCACCGCGCGCTTCGTCGCGCAGCACCCGGCGCAGCAGCTTGCCGACGGTCGACTTGGGCAGGTCGTCACGAATCTCGACATGCTTGGGAATCTTGTAGCCGGTCAGGTTCTCGCGGCAGTGGGCGATGATGGCCGCTTCATCCAGAGTCGCATCGTTGAGGCTGACAAATATCTTGATCGCCTCGCCGGTCCGTTCGTCCGGCACGCCGACGGCTACACACTCGCGAATGCCGGCATGACGCATGACCGCGTCTTCAACATCGTTGGGATAGACGTTGAAGCCGGAGACCAGAATCATGTCCTTCTTGCGGTCCACCAGCTTCAGGAAGCCCTCCTCGTCCAGCAGGCCAACGTCGCCGGTCTTCAGCCAGCCGTCTTCGGTAAAGGTTGCGGCCGTCTCATCCGGACGGTGCCAGTAGCCCTGCATCACCTGCGGCCCCTTGATCAGCACTTCGCCCGGCTCACCACGCGGTGTTTCCTTACCGTCGTCATCTACGGTCTTGACCCAGGTATCGATTACCGGCTGACCGATAAAACCTTCCTTGTAAGGGGTCTTCGAGGTCGAGGCGACCACCACAGGAGAGGTTTCGGTCAGGCCGTAACCTTCACGCACCACACTGCCGGTGCGCTCCTGCCAGCGGCGGGCGATCTCGGTGTTCAGCGGCGCACCGCCGGAGTTGACCCACTTCAGCCGGCTGAAGTCGACACTGTCGAAGTCCGGGTGATTCATCAGCGATACAAACAGCGAGTTGATACCGGTCAGCAGGGTGAACGGATGGCGTTTCAGGTCGGCGATCATGCCATCGAGATCACGCGGATTGGTGATCAGAATGGTATGGAACCCGGTGAACACCGAGGCGATGCAGTTCGCGGTGAAGGCGAAGATATGGTACAGCGGCAACGGCGAGACTCGCACCTCACCGCCATAAGTCACGTCGCCTTCCTTCAGAATGCTGACTGCCTGCAGCACGTTACAGAGAATATTGCGGTGGGTCAGCATTGCGCCCTTGGAGACACCGGTAGTACCGCCGGTGTACTGCAGCAGCGCCAGGTCGTCCAGTTCGCGATCGATAGTCACCGGGGCCAGCTCGTCACCCAGACGCAGCGCCTGCATAAAGCGCACTTCATCGGCGGCACTCGCGTCGTACTGCGGGTTGCTGAAGTCATCCATACTGGTGACGATCAGCGTTTCGATCTCGGTCTCGTCCTGGATCTTGCGCACCAGCGGGATCAACTTGTCGAGTACCACCACCGCACGGGCGCCGGAGTCGGCGAACTGGTGGCGGGTTTCGTAGGGGGTGTACTGGGGGTTGGTGTTGACGATCACCAGGCCGGCGCGCAGCGCGCCGAAGATAGCAATGGTGTATTGCAGCAGGTTGGGCAACTGAATGGCCAGGCGGTCACCCGGCTGCAGGCCGGCATGCTGACGCAGGTAGCGAGCAAAGGCATCGGCCCTGCCACGAAGCTGGTTAAAGGTCAGAGTGTCGGCACCGCAGGAGAACGCAGGCTGGTCGCCATAACGACGGCAGGATTGGTCAAGAATATCGAAGATCGTGGTGTGACCCAGCTCTGCCAGTTGTGCGCTGACGGCGTAATGCTCAGGAGTAGACATCTCAGCCTCTTGTTTTTGAACTATTGTTTTGCACTGCGAAATGAAATACCAAAAAGATGCTATTCTATTCGAGGCAGGCTGTGCAATGATCGAGACAGTCGGCATTGCCCCCGGTAACAAAACAGCAACAGAGTGTCAGTGTGTCACTGTGCAGAACCATTGATCGTGATATCGTTCCGCGCTCTGACCATAACAATAAAAGAAAGCATCAAATCACATTCGGCCGCACCCTCCGATGGGCCACAAGGTATACAACCCAATGAAAGATGAGTTGGAAGCAACAGTAAAGGAATCCCCTGCCAAGGACCGCAAGTTCGTCGAAGCACTCTCTCGTGGGTTGGACGTGTTACGCGCCTTCAGTCAGGGCTCGGTGGTCATGGGCAATCAGGACATCGCCCGCATCACCGGGCTGCCCAAGCCGACCGTGTCGCGCATGACCTATACCCTGACCAAGCTCGGCTATTTGAGCTACTCAACCCAGCTGGAAAAATACCAGCTCGACTCCGGGGTGCTGGCACTGGGATATGCCTATGTGTCCAACCTGCGGGTACGCCAGCTCGCCAAGCCCTATCTCGACGAATTCGCCCGCAACACCAATACCTCGGTCGGCCTGACCTGCCGAGATCGTCTGTCGATGATCTACGTCGAAAACTGCCGCCCGTCGGAATCCACCTCGCTGCGCATGGATGTGGGTGAACGCCTGCCGCTGGCCACCACCGCCGCCGGCCGGGCCTACCTTGCAGCCATGAAGGAAGACGAGCGCAGCCACCTGCTCGATGCCATCCAGGCGCGCAACCCGGATACCTGGCCCGAACTGCAGGCCTCCCTGCAACGCAGCTTTGACGAGTATAAGCAGCACGGCTTCTGTCTGTCGCTCGGCGACTGGGACCGCAACGTCAACGCCGCCGGCGTCCCCCTGCACCTGCAGGACGGCAGCCTGATGGTCCTGACCTGCGGCGCACCCTCCTACCTGGTGTCCGAAGAGCGGGTCAAAAACCAGCTCGCCCACCAACTCGCCATGCTGGCGCGGGATATCGAGCGGCTTGGGGTTTGACCCCAGCTTCAAGCTTCAAGCGGCAAGAAGAACCCGGACCTGTGTGAGCCGGGTTTTTTGTGCCCACCTGAAACAACGTCTTCCCCGGTTCGGGGTTCGGGGTTCGGGGTTCGGGGTTCGGGGTTCGGGGGTCGGGGTTCGGGGGTCGGGGTTCGGGGGTCGGGGTTCGGGGTGAGGGTCTAGGGGGTCG